>Ga0256839_1000076_pt1 | contig 125935 bp, 110 predicted proteins | sample 354166metaG_FD_185968 | JGI IMG/M metagenome (GOLD analysis project Ga0256839, IMG submission 185968) | Hydrothermal vent microbial communities from Mid Atlantic Ridge, Atlantic Ocean - 354-166 | ecosystem: Environmental > Aquatic > Marine > Hydrothermal vents | place: Atlantic Ocean: Mid...
AACAAAGCCGCGCCGCCCATCTCAAGCTTTGGGGTGTGGATATTCAAGATAGGAATATAAGCAGAATGCCGCGTAGCAATCGCGCCATGAAACCCATCTGTTTCACCCCCGATGAATTGACGCCCGAGGCGGTGGGCGCGATGCAAGACGCAGAAAAATCACCTGCGAAAACATCTAAAAAATTGGGCGCAACATTGATATATCCGCCTCCCGAAAACGGGTGTGAAAAGACGAAAAATTTTGATGACATTTTCATTCGGGAACCTCCGTAAACGTCACCCAAAACAAACACACTTTCGGCGGCTCGTCGTAAAATTTCGAGCCGGGCAACGTCACCTGCTGCTGTCAAGGTGTCTTATTATCCCCCCGAAAGCCTTTGGCGACCAAATACATCTCCGGGCTACCGTCTCTGGAGGCTTTTGGCTTGGCATGGCGTACCGTATCGAATTTCTCGTTGAGCATGTTGAGCAGGTTTAGCTCTGCCCCGCCTTGGAATACCTTGGAGATAAATGCACCGCCGGGTTTTAGGACTTGCACGGCGAAATCGGCTGCGGCCTCTACCAAGGCTACCGTGCGTAAATGGTCAGTTTGGCGGTGACCTGTCGTGTTGGCCGCGAGGTCGGACATGACCAAATCGGGGTGCATCATACCGTGGTCACCTGCGAGCATTTTCATCAATACGTTCGGCGCGTTTTCGTCCATGAAGTCCATCTCGATAATCTCTGCACCCGGGAATGATTCCACTGGCAGGATGTCAATACCAATAAGTCGCGACGGTTTTGCCTTGAGCGCGATTTGCGTCCAACTGCCGGGCGCTGCGCCCAAATCGACAATTACCGCGCCCTTTTTAAGCAAGCCAAATTTCTCGTCCAGCTCTATCAACTTAAAGGCGGCACGGCTCCGATAGCCAAGCGCCCTCGCCTTCTTGACATAGGGGTCATTGAGTTGGCGACGCAACCACAGCGTTGATGATATTTTGCGACCGCGCGCGGTTTTCACCCGCTCGTCCATCATCCGCATATCAGCTTCACCAGCTTGTTTCTCTGGTTTTTTCCAGGTTCGGGCCGGCTGCTTGGACACACCACCGCTCATTTTTTGCCCTGCAAAACCACGTTTTTTTTGTCCGGTTTTTTTAGGCGGTTTATTTTTGGGCATCACTTTTACCTTTATGTGGGTTTTGCCTTATATTTTGGACTTTCCCATTTGGACTAATCTGCGTTTTGTTCATCAGGCCCATCAACATACCCTCGCGCAAACCACGGTCTGCGACACGGATTTTCTGAGAGGGCCAGAGTTCGGATACCACATCAAGAATGGCACATCCCGCAACTATCATAGTTGCTCGGTCATCACCGATACACGGTACTTGCTGCCGCTGGGCATAGGGCATGGCCGCTAGGTCACGGGCGGTCTCGATTATCGCCGGGCCATCAACCCAAATTCCGTCAATTTTATCGCGCTGATAAAAAGGCAGACCCATCAGCACACTGGTCAGGCTGGTCACGGTTCCCGATGTGCCGACCATATGACCATTGCCGTCTTTAAACGTATTGGTGAATTGCTTATCGCGGTTTTGCTTCTTAATCTCCGCCAACACATGCGCTTTCATAGCGGCGTACCACCCTGCCCTATCCTTATGATCTTCGGGGTAAATCTCACTAAGATTAACTACGCCAATCGGCAAAGATACCCAGGCAGAAATCGGGGGTCTATGTAAACGGGTCGGCGCTGTATCCGAGCGCATTTTGCGAACATCAACCCATGAAAGCTCGGTAGAGCCGCCGCCTATGTCGATGACCAAAGCTATGTCTTTGCTCATATCAATTATGTTGAGAACCCCCATAACCGAAAGCCGGGCTTCGACCCGAGGCGAAATAGTTTCAAAGCTTAGCCCGGTTTCTTGCTTGACCCGTACCAGAAACTCTTCGCCGTTATCCGCCGCCCGACAGGCTTGTGTGGCGATACAGCGCCAACGGGAAACGGATCTCCGTTTCATTTTCTCGGCGCAAATTGCAATAGCATCAATCGCCATATCCATACTGTCGTCAGATAATTTCCCCGTACTGGCCATGCCTGCACCGAGGCGCACTACTTTGGAAAAGCTGTCAACAACTTTGAAACCGTCCGGCATGGAGCGAGCGACCAGCAAACGACAATTATTGGTACCGAGATCTATTGCACCATAATATTGTGGTTTGCGCCGCCGCTTACGGCGCGAGCGTTTAGCTTGCGCCCTATCAGGGTGCTTCTTATCGCGACTCTGGTTCGCCGACGGCGTGCTTGGCACGTCGTTTGGTTCCGTAGAGCCGGACTCTAATTCTTCCGGCATAACTCACTTCAACTTTCTGGCTGGTCGCAAATACTGCGCACGCATCGCCTATTCCCCTACAGGTTAGACACACATGGCTAAAAAATGAAGCTTTATTTTAGGTTTATTTACGCTGCCTAGATTTACTGCGCGGCATATCCTGTCAAAGCGGGGCGAATTTTCTCAACATCCATACCAGCATTGGTCGCGGCATCAATTACAGCGTCAACGCCCATTTCCTTGACATTGGCAAAACACCAAAGAATAGTCGAGCGCATTCCGCTAGCACAATGGGCTAATATCGGCCCCTCGGCTTTTGAGAAAACTTCGGCCATTGCTGCGATAAGTTCCGGCGTAATTTGCCCTGGTTGCATGGGCAAATGCACGTATTCAAGACCTGCTTCGCGGGCCAATTTCTCAATGTCACCTGCAAATGGCTGGCCAGGTTTTTCCATATCCGGGCGATTGTTGATGATGGTTGTAAAGCCTTGTTCTTTAATGAAATCAAGCTGTTCCGGGAATATCTGCATACAAACAGATATGTTATCAGAGAGTTTGTTAATTTGTGTCATAGCTTTGGCTCCACCTATATATTAGTTACCGCTAATATATAGGGAGTATTTTTGAATTGCCAAGCAGATTTTGTGTTACAGAAGCTTCGGTTACCAGCCAAGCGCCTTAGCGCCCCAAAATGTAAGCCCCGCCGCAAGATAAGCCAGCCCAAACAAATAACCAAACATAATCAACGGCCATTTCCAACTATTGGTTTCCTTGCGGGTTATGGCAAGGGTCGACAGGCATTGCGGCGCAAATATAAACCAAGCCAGGAATGCCAGTCCCATTGGTAAGGTCCAATCCATTGCAATCGCAGACTGGATAGCTGCTGCGCTTTCGCCAGCGCTTTCTATACCGTAGGTAATCTCTAATGACGACACCGCGATTTCTCGCGCAGCCATGGCCGGAATAAGCGCAATTATCATTTCCAGATTAAATCCAATCGGTGCAAATATTGGCTCCAGCACACGACCAATCATCCCGGCGAAACTATTGCGAATCACACCGTCATTATTTGGATAAGTTGAAAGGAACCAGATGATAATCGACGCTGGCAGGATGATCCGCCCTGCCCGCTTAATGAAGATCATTGCCCGTTGCCAAAGCCCTAATAGATAGCCTTTCAGAGACGGTATTTTATAGCTGGGCATTTCGAGAAGTAAGGTTGGTTTTCCGCCCTTTAGCAATGTTTTCTTGAGGACGAACGATGCCAAAAATGCAAATATAACCCCAATAATAACTAGGCCAAACATAGTCAGCCCCTGCACATTAAATATGCCGAGTTTCGCGCTTGGGATGAAGGCGCCGACGAGCAAGAAATATACGGGCCAACGGGCTGAACAAGTCATTAAAGGCGCGATCATTATTGTGGTCAATCTATCGCGTTCATTCTCGATAGACCGCGCCGCCATTATGCCGGGAATGGCGCAAGCAAAGCTGGACAATAACGGAATAAAGGCACGACCATTTAGCCCAACCTTTGCCATCAAGCTGTCTATTAAGAACGCGGCTCGGGTCATATACCCTGAACTTTCCAGCGCCAAAATAAACATAAATAAAATAATGATTTGCGGCAGAAACACGATAACTGCGCCAACGCCGTCTATGACACCACTAACCAGCAAAGACTTGAACCAACCATCTGCAAGGAATGAACCAACAAGCGTCCCTACACCACTTGTCAAACCTTCCAGCAAACTAATAAACGGTGCTGACCACGCATAAACGGCTTGGAACATCACAAACATAATTAACAATAAAAGAATTGGCCCAAAAACTGGATGCAAAACCACATTGTCTATCTTGGTCGTAATGCTTTGAGCCTTGGGAGACGTCACATAAGCGCGGGTAATAACGCGAGCCTTGCGTTGTAAATCTTTTAAACTGTCACCGTCAGATTTGGGAGCACTGGCACTGCCCGCAATAATCTCTTGCCCCCAATCCTCCAGCTTATCGACCAGAGCCTGACGTCCGGCAGTGCGTACAGCAACACTGGTAATTACGGGCACACCGATTTCTTGCTCCAGTTTGTGCAGATCAATATCCACACCATCGCGCGCAGCCATATCCATCATATTGAGGACAACGATCATCGGCAATCCGTAATTTTTGGCTTGTAAAACATTATGCAAATGAGTGCGAATTTGCGCCGCGTCCATGACCACGATCAAAGCCTCTGGCGCCCGTTCACCCTCAAGCCGCCCGTGGATTGCATCAAGCGTTACCCGCTCATCTGCACTATGGCCGCAATCGCCGTAGATACCCGGCAAGTCCATGAGCCGAATGTTTTGTCCGGACTTGGTTTCGAAATTCCCCACGGCGTATTCAACGGTCACACCTGGATAATTAGCTATTTTCGCCCGCCCGCCCGTAAGCGCATTAAATAAAGATGATTTACCACAATTGGGCGCGCCCAAAAGCGCGATAGTGATCGGGGGTTTATGCTCTGTCTCACGGGTTGTCATTTGCTAGTCGACCCACACGCCCCGCAGCACGGCTTCTCGGTACTTGTTGGTAAGCCGTGAATATCGCAAACCTCTAAGTTTGTGCTACCTGTTTCAACCCCAACATCACGATGTAAATCTGCCGGGATTACCCTTATCATTTTGGCCTCATTGGGACGCATGGCAATTGCTGTTCCGTGTAATTTAACATTCAGGGGTGATCGCCCAAATAATCCAACATGTAATATCTCTACAAGATCCCCCTCTGCAAAGCCGATCTCCCGCAAACGTATCTGCTCATGTTCGGATGCAGAACCAAATCCGCAAATACGGGCTGGTCTGTGTTTGTCGAGCTTAAAAAGTGTTGTCTCTATGTGATTTGTCTCTGTCATTCACGCTGTATATGCGAACTATTCGCAATTGCAAACAAGTATTTCGGGATAAAATGTCGCACTGCAAATTTTTAATTAAAAAAATTGAAAAGAAGCGCCCACAACTACATTTTCGCATAGACACGCGAAATAACGTCCCTTATAAACCCGCTTCGTTGGGTCGTTGATTTTCGACAAATCCGATACAAAGCAAAAGCAAGGCCGCATAGCTCAGTTGGTAGAGCAACGGATTGAAAATCCGTGTGTCCCTGGTTCAAATCCAGGTGCGGCCACCACTTTTCCTCAATTAAATCAAGTATTTAAGCCCTAAGTGGAGAGTGCTCTTGTACATTATTCGATGAATTCTTGCAAAACCACATGAAAAGTCACAAAATTTAGTCACAAAAAACTTTCAGCAATTGCTAACAATCAGTGACGATCTAACGGGTAAGCTATACGGGGGCATCACGTATGATTAATTCTTCACTACAGCCTAGCTTTTGCAGGCGATCTTTCTTAAAGAAAAGGATGAAAAAATTTTATCCGCGTTATTTTTTCGCCCTATTTGTTTTGTTTACGCTTATTTTGGCGGGGCTTTCGTCTTTAACGCATGGCCCCAAGCCTAGAAGTGCAGATATTCCGCTCGATCAATTCTCAAGTGAGCGGGCATTTGTGCATTTGGCGGATTTGATAGGTGACGACCGCCCCCATGCTAGCGCCTCTGTTAAGAATAAAGAAAATTTGGACATTATAGTCAATAAATTCAGAGCATTAGGATTTTCACCGGAAGTGCAAAAAACACTTTCTTGCACATTACATTATCCGGGATGCACACAAGTTCAGAATTTTATTGCGGTGCTCGAAGGGTCCGGCTCCGGGGGTGCTATTATGTTAACCACACATTATGACAGTGTCCCAGCTGGCCCTGGTGCAGGTGATGCGGGGGCTGGTGTTGTGGCTTTAATTGAAATTGCGCGGATACTCAAAGCCGAATCGGCAGCAGAAAATGATGTGATATTTCTCATAACCGACGGCGAGGAAGGCGGACTGCGCGGCGCACAGGCCTTTGCCAGTGAACATCCTCTCATGAAAAACGTGAAATTGATGATCAATCTGGAATCGCGCGGCGCGTCCGGCCCCAGTGCAATGTTCGAGACAAGCGATGGCAACCGCACTTTGATTAAACACTATGCCAAAGCTACCAAACGACCTGCGGCCAATTCCCTATCATTTGAAATCTATAAACGCCTGCCCAATGATACGGATTATTCTATATATAAGCCCATGGGTGTAGCGGGTTTGAATTATGCTTTTACAGGTGATGTGGCTTTATATCATTCGGCCCGTGACGACCTTGAACATTTAGACCAAGCCAGTTTGCAACATCACGGGAATAATGCGCTGGGTGCAGTACGAGCGTTTCGGGATATAGATTTAACCACACTCCACAGCGACGCCAATGCTACCTATTTTGATGTGTTTGGGCGGTTTTTACTCAATTGGTCGTCTGATTTGAATATTCCTTTGGCATTATTGGCTTTATTGGTTTTAGCCTTTACCACATTCAAGGCGCGTCTAACATGGCGCGCGGGCATATCTTCAACTGGCTTAGCGCTAAGCGTGATATTACTAACGCCAGCACTCGGCTGGTTATTATCTTTCCCGCTTGGGCGTTGGCCACAATTGTTCTATCTCGACCATCCTTATCCGTGGTTTGGCCGCTTGGCATTATTGTTCGCCGCCGGCCTTGCCTCTTGGGCTGTGGTCAAATTTTTTGGGCGACGCAAAGCAATCAGCTACAACGCCCTCATCAGTACAGTAGGTATTCTTTTTGCCGTCCTAGCTTTGGTGGTCGCTATAATCATGCCGGGCGCCTCCTATATATTCCTCGTACCTGCTTTGGCTATGACTATTGGCGTCATAGTGGATATATCACGCAAACATGAGCGCTATATATGGGCAGCGCATCTGGGGCTTTTAGCGGCTTGTTATATGGCATTTTATCATTTCATCGCCATCGAAGTCATCCTCCATTATAAACTGTCTCACTTCAGGGTATTACCACTTATCCTTATGGGATTGGCTTTGCTACCGATATTATATCGCGCCCACGTGAATGCGCGGCAAACTTATAAATTTCTTGGCGCAGGTTTGATAAGTATTGTAGTGGCGACAGCTATTATCAGCATTTTCCTACCCGGATTTAACGAAACCCATCCGCGCGGGCAAAACCTTGTTTATATCCAAAACAATGCGAATAGCAGTGCGCAATGGGTTTCCGAAACCGCAGGCGGGCAAGACCTTGAATTTCTCAAGGCGGCAGGGTTTGAGAATGAAGATAAAATCAAACCCTTTTACAAACTAACGGGCGGCCATAGTGTTAGCAAGCCGACCAATAATCTGAACATACCCGCTGCCGAGTATGAAGTGCTATCGAACAAAATCGGTTCAGACGGGTTACGCAATGTAGTTTTAGAAGTTACCTCCAGCAATCAAGGTTATGAACTCACTCTTGCCTTCTTGGAAAATAGTGTACCCGACACGATTACGGTGAACGGAAAATTGGCGGCTGATTACCGCAATAAACCCTATTGGCGCCCCTTTAATCTACGCGGTCCTGGCGCAACAACTTACAAGATAGAGCTAACTGGTGCCGCAGAAACGTTTAAAGAAATGGCGATAGCTGACACATTTAGTCTACCCCATGACCAGCTTCAAGGTATGGCAGAACTTAGGCCTAATGATAGCGACCAATTACACGGCGGTGACCGGGCGCATATTGTCACACAGATTGATTTTCAATGAAAATCCACTCGCATTCTTCTGACAATCGGTTATAACGAGCCAAATTCAATTAGGAGAGCATTTCATGCGTAAATTATCTAAACTGACCCTAACCACTGCTATCGCCGCCGTTCTGGCACTCGGCGTCACTGCTTGCGGCGAGAAAACCCCCAAACAAACGGAAAGCCAAATGCTGATACAAGAAGTCGTAACCGGAAATGTACTCTTAGACGAGTGGACTGGCCCATACGGCGGTGTGCCGCCTTGGGATAAGGCTGATGTCAGCACGATGAGCGCATCCTTAAACACTGCCTTTGATATGGCGCGGGCCGAAATCACCAAGATTGCCGGTAACAAAGTCAAACCGAATTTTGACAACACGATTGTTGCTATGGAAAAATCCGGTGCAGCACTTAGCCGTGTCGCCACAGTGTTTTTTGTCCATGCGAGCAATCTTAACAAAGGCGAAATCCCGAACATTCTCAAAGAAATGTCGCCGAAATTCTCTGAGCTTAACGACGAGATCAACCAGAACCCTACCCTATTTGCTCGCGTTGAATTTGTCTATGATAACATGGACAATTTGAACACTGAGCAAAAACGCTTAGTCGATAATTATTATCAAGGCTTTGTCCGCCAAGGCGCGACCTTGAACGACGAAGACAAAGCTACAATGAGTAAGATTAACTCGCGTCTAGCCACACTAACCAACCAATTTGGCCAAAACGTGTTGCACGACGAGGAAGGCTATGTGACATTTATTGAAGACGAAGCCGGGTTGGCAGGGTTGCCAGATTGGCTCAAAACTTCCATGGCCTCCGCCGCTAAAAACAACGACAAAGAGGGCCAATGGGCCATTACCAATACCCGCTCCTCAATGGATCCATTCCTGACTTATTCCGACAACCGTGCCATGCGCGAAAAGGTCTGGAACACATATTATAACCGGGGGGATAATGGGGACGAGTGGGATAATAACGCAATTATCACAGAAATCCTACAGCTCCGCGACCAGCGTGCCAAATTGCTCGGCTTCAAAACCCATGCCCATTGGAAGCTGGAAAACCAGATGGCGCGTACACCTGAGAATGCCATTGCATTGATGGAGAAAGTTTGGCCACACGCCATAGGTCGTGCCAAAGAAGAAGTCGCCGAAATGCAAGCCATTGCCGATGCGGAAGGCGTATTTATCAAAATCGCGCCGTGGGATTACCGCTATTACGCTGAGAAAGTCCGCAAGGATAAATACGACCTCGACCTCAATGAGGTGAAGCCTTATCTGCAAATGGAGAAACTCCGCGAAGGTATGATGTGGTCTGCGGGTGAATTATATGGCTTCCAATTTGAACAAATTACCGATGTTCCCGTATTCCACGAAGATGTCCGGGTTTGGGAAGTTAAAAACGCCGAAGGCGGGCATGTTGGCCTGTGGTATTTTGACCCCTATGCCCGCAAAGGCAAACGCTCTGGTGCTTGGATGAATGCTTACCGCACCCAGCAAAAACTAGACGGAAAACCGACCACAGTTATCGTCTCCAACAACTCCAACTTCGTCAAAGGCGAGGCTGGTAAGCCGGTGCTAATCTCTTGGGACGACGCAAACACCATGTTCCACGAATTTGGCCACGCCATTCACGGGCTGAATTCAAATGTCACCTACCCGACTCTTTCGGGCACATCGGTTTCGCGGGATTATGTAGAATTCCCGTCGCAGCTTTACGAGCGCTGGATGACGACGCCTGAAGTCCTGAACAAATATGCCGTACATTACGAAACGGGGGAGCCAATCCCGGCAGAACTTCTCGCGAAGATCGAAAAAGCGTCCACTTTCCGCCAAGGGTTTGACACCACAGAATATCTGGCATCTGCCCTCATTGACATGAAATTACATATGGCAGGCGGCGACCCGATTGATCCAGATAAGTTCGAGCGCGAAACCCTTGAAGCTTTGGGCATGCCGAGCGAAATCGTCATGCGTCACCGCACACCCCATTTCAACCACATCTTCTCGGGCGGTTATCATGCGGGGTATTATTCATATCTGTGGGCGGACACCCTCACCGCCGATGCGGCAGAAGCTTTTACCGAGGCCGGTGGGTTTTATGATAAAGACGTAGCAAAATCCCTGCATGACAACATCATGTCTGTGGGCAACACAATAGATCCGGCGGACGGGTTTAGGGCTTTTCGTGGCCGCGATGTAGAGGTCGAAGCCCTGATGCGGGATCGCGGCTTTGCCAAGCCTAAATAAAAAAAGCAAAAATGAGCAAAAATCTGTAGAAATCGGTGCATTAATTTCGCACCGGTTTCGCGGCTTTGCGCCTCATGAAAACACGCTAAAAGGGCTATGCGCAGCACTGGACTTTGGTGTGCAAAACTTGGAATTCGACATCCGAATGGCTAAGTGCGGCACGCCCATGGTTTATCACGACGAATATGCTTTGGACGGGGATGGCGACAAACACTATTTGTGTGATTACAAAGCCTCTGAATACGCGAGGCTTGGCGGTGCGTTCGCCCGTATGCCGACGCTAGACGCCCTGTTCAGCACGGTTAAAGTTCATTCAAATCAAACAGCCAAACTCCTCGTCGACATCAAAGACCTGGGCTTCGAACACGAAATCCACGCCCTCGTCATGTATTACCGCCTGCAAAGTAGGGCTATATATGTGTCTTGGGTGCCGGAAGTCCTGTACCGTATTCATAAGTTGGCCCCGGACATCCCCCTATGCCTGAGCCATTGGTGCGGTGATGTTAGTGAGGCGGTCGCCGCCAGCCATGACATGCATATCAGCAAAGACGGTAGCATTCCTCGGCTTGCCGACAAATATATAATAGGTGTACGCTATGGCTGGGTTTCAAAACATGCCTTGTCCGGCGATATATTACGAATTTTAAAAGCCTCAGGTGGCGGTATATGCGTCCCCCAAATGATGCTAACCAGTAAACTCAGTGGTTATTACCACAGCCAAAACCTATTCGTCTCGACATTCTCCTACACAGATTGGGCATCCATAAATACCCATAAACATGCATTAAATATAGATATGTATTTCATTGATAACAAACAAGTTTTTGAGGAATTGCGCAAGTCCTCACCATGAAACTACTGACAGGCAGTATTATCAATTACTTGACTGAAAACGAATGCAAGGGCTTCATTGCAATACCAATTTGAATTGGTATATATACAAGTCAAAAAATTGAAACCGAACGTAAGAGCGTAAGTTAAGGGGATGGGTTATGGCTGAAAGTTTTACAGGGCTAGATTGGTTGGTCATTGGCGGATATATTGCGCTTCTTGCTGTCCTTGGCTGGGTATTTGCACGGCAAAAATCTGAAAACGCCTCGGATTATTTTCTAGGCGGTAATACAATGCCTTATTGGGTCGTAGCCATTTCTGTTCTGGCAACATCACAATCCGCTGCAACATTTTTAGGCGGACCTGATCAAGGTTACAGGGGTAATTATACATATCTGGCGACGAATTTGGGCACGATTATCGCGGCAATATTTGTTGCGAAAATTTTGATACCTAAATTTTACCAAATGAAAGTCACAACGGTTTATGAACTTCTGGCCAACCGCTTCAATGATAACACAATGCGAGCAGCGGGCGGCATGTATTTGGTAGGACGAGTATTTGCCAGTGGCTCCCGATTGTTCCTCGCGGCCATTGCCGTTTCTATGATATTGTTTTCCAATATCGAGCCGAGCAGCATTATTATTTCAGCCTTCCTGATGATGATATTGGGTTTTTCAATAACATTTCTAGGCGGGATAAAATCGGTTATCTGGAGTGATATGATCCAGTTTTTCATCTATTGGGGTGCGGCAATTGCGGTGTTGTTTATTCTGTGGAAAGCTATTCCCGCCAGTCCAGGGGAAATTATAGAGGGCCTTAAAAATGCCCCGGCGGCCAACGGAACGGTACAAAATAAACTCACATTTTTTGATTTTAGTTTTGATTTTACAAAACCCTTTGCCATAATCTCAGTCCTGACCGGTATGACGCTTTTAGCCATTGCCAGTTTTGGTATGGATCAAGACATGACCCAGCGTGTCCTCACCTGTAAAAACGAAAAAGAAGGCGGAAAGTCGCTTATCATTGCGGCGCTCGTCACCATTCCTGTGGTTTGGGTCTTCGTGTCTATTGGCCAGCTCTTGCATGTATTTTATGAGCGCCCTGACCTTATGGGTGCAGGCATTACGAGTGCGGCTGGGCGTACATTTGACGGCGAAAAAATTACCGTCTTTATGCACTATATATTGGGCGAGTTACCTGCTGGTATGAGAGGGCTGGTGACAGTTGGTGTCATTGCCGCTGCGGTTTCCACCATTAACTCCGGGCTAAATTCTATGTCGTCAGTGATCGTTGAGGATTTTTACCGCCCTTGGCGTATGCGGCGCGATAATAACTTATCTGAAAAGCATTTTGTTCGTGCTGGCCAAATTTCAATGGGTTTTGTTGGTTTAGCTTTGTTTTTGATGTCGGTGTTATGTTTTTATTGGCAAAGGTATACGGAAATGCCTTTGTTGGATTTTGCCCTCGCGGTTATGGTGTTTTCCTATTCTGGGCTTTTGGGCGTTTATTTTACGGTACTGTTCACCAAGCGCGGCTCGCATACCTCGGTGCTTTTGGCCCTAGCGGTCGGGTTTCTTGTCACCTTGTTCATGCAGTCCTTTATCATTGATAGTCTTCCTTTGCCGGAAAGCTGGAAAAGCATTAAGAATCTAGCCTTTAGTTGGAAATTGTGCATTGGGACATTGGTTGCATTTTTGGTTTGTGTCGCGGGAAATGACAATAAATTTGATGAGAAAGCTTCAGCATGATGAACAAGCCTTATTGTATAAAAACGATTATCTTGGCGGCACTATTTTGTCCGCTCTATGTGGCCGCTCAAATACCCCAACCCAAACCCATAATTCGCGAGCAATCCACTGCACTCTTGAGTTCTGCTGAGATAAAAAAAACCGCAGAGCGCGCTCTTAAAAACTTTAAAACACCCGGAATGTCCGTAAGCGTTGTGCAAAATGGCAAAGTGGTTTTTGAAGACGGATTTGGACTTCGTGATATGGAAAGAAAAACCAGTGTGGATAAGAACACCTTGTTTCGTATTGCCTCCACATCCAAAGCATTCACCTCCGCCGCACTGGCTATATTGGTGGACGAGGGCAAGATTGGTTGGGACGATAAAGTTATAGATACCCTACCTGGTTTCCGCATGATGGACCCGTGGGTGACGCGAGAATTCACAGTCCGTGATTTACTTGTACACCGGAGCGGGCTTGGCATTGGCGCGGGGGATTTAATGCTTTGGCCGGAGCCGTCAGGTTTTACCAGAGACGAGATTATTCATAATTTACGCTATCTAAAATCCACCTCAAGTTTTCGCTCACGCTACGCCTATGACAATCTTCTCTATATTGTTGCGGGCGATGTAGTGAGTAAAGCGAGCGGCATACCCTATGAGGAGTTTGTGCAAGAACGGATTATGGACAAGTTGGGCATGGACTGTTTTGCTGGCGAGATTTCCAAGTCCGACCTGCAAAATGTCGCTATTCCTTACGGTTTCATAGATAAAAAAATACGTGCTATTCCGCGCAATAAAGTAAGCGGAAATATAACCGCTTCCCACCCTGCGGGTGGTCTAGCGTGCAATGCTAGCGGCATGAGCAAATGGATGCTCGCCCAGCTCGGCGGCGGCAAAGGAGCGAACGGCAAGCAAATATTCTCCGAAAAACAACGGGACGAAATGTGGAAATCCCAAACAATATTATCCGTCTCGAAATTCGAGCGCGATTATGACAACACCCATTTTAAAACCTATGCCCTAGGCTGGCGCAAAGAGGATATGCACGGCTATGAAGTTATCTCTCACACCGGAACCCTGTCCGGGTTTCAAGCTTATGTGGTGCTAGTCCCCGAGCTTAATTTGGGCATTACAGTGCTTAATAACGGCTCTAATTACGGTGCGCGCACATCGGTTCTGCAGTCAATTCTCAAAGCCTATATGGGACGGGAGAAGCTTGATTGGGTTGGCTTTTACACCAGCATCCAAGCAAATGCCGCCGCTGAGGATAAACAGTTGGATGCAGCAAATGACAATGCGGGTAGCGGCACTGTCGCGCGTCCGCTCACAGATTATATAGGGGCTTATAAAGACCCATGGTTCGGCATTATTGATATTAAAAAACACGGCAAAGACTTACGTTTCACCGCCCGCAAATCCGTAAATCTAAAAGGTACATTAGAGCCATTCGAGCATAACACATTCATAGTGCGCTGGGACAATAGAGGCTTCGAAGCCGATGCCTATGCTCGCTTTGAAACCGACTATGACGGCAAAATAAACGGCCTAACTATGACAAGAGTGGATCCGGAGGCAGACTGGAGTTTCGATTTCCAAGATTTGGATTTTGAGCGGGTTAAGTAGAAATATTATGAAAATAAATCTTCACCTCATGCTGCGCTGTATTGGTGCATTTCTTTTCTCAGTCTGTCTTCTAGCGGCATGTGAGGCGCAAGAAGCTAGCAGTTCCTCCCCTGCCCAAGATACAAAAATAAGTTTGGGAATTGACGTTTTAACAGCGGCGAATTTTGAACGACTAAAGGATAAAAGAGTTGGCCTAATTACAAATTCCACGGGAGTGAACCGCAAATTAAAATCAACACTTGATATTTTGTTTGAGGCAGAAAATGTTAATTTAGTCGCATTATTTGGCCCTGAACATGGCGTGCGTGGTGATGTTGATGCTGGAAAATATGTCGGATTCTACACCGATGAAAAAACAGGTCTTCCAGTGCATTCGCTATACGGCAAAACTAGAAAGCCAACGAAGGAAATGCTAAAAGGCATTGATGTACTTGTTTATGACATTCAAGACATTGGCACACGATCCTATACTTTCATCAGCACTATGGGGCTGGCCATAGAGGCGGCGTCGGAGAACGGCATTGAATTTATAGTGCTTGATAGGCCTAACCCTTTGGGCGGGCGAAAAATCGAAGGCAACATCACCAAACCAGAGTATTTTTCCTTCATCTCTCAATATCCCATTCCCTATGTGTACGGCCTGACTTGCGGCGAGCTTGCCCTGTTGTTGGTAGGGGAAAATATGGTCAATACGAAACCGAGTTTTACCCTAAGTGTCATTCCCATGAAAAATTGGACACGGGATATGAATTTCGAAAGAACCGGGCTTGACTGGATCCCAACCTCGCCGCATATACCCCATAGCTATTCACCGTATTTCTATCCGATGACAGGAATAATGGGAGAGTTGCGAGATGCTGTTTCGGTTGGCGTAGGGTATACGCTTCCGTTTCAAACGGTTGGCGCAGAGTGGATAAACGGCCGCACCCTCGCAGATGAACTGAACGCCAAAAAAATTTCCGGTTTATATTTTAGGCCTATTACCTACACACCTTATTATGCATTTGGCAAAGGCAAAGCCATACACGGCGTTCAGATATATATAACAGATTTTAATAAAGCCCCCTTAACCACGGTCCAATTTCACATAATGACCACCCTAAAGAAACTCTATCCCGAACAAGACATGTTTCAACTGGCCACCGAGAAGCAACTAGGCATGTTTAACAAAGCGATAGGCAGTAATAAAATTTCCGCAATGTTCAAACAAAACGCAGATATTTCCGAAATAATGTCGTTTTTGAATAAGGACGTTGATGGGTTTAAGAAGACAAGCAAGAATTATTATTTGTATGATTAGAGAGGTTTAGTGAGTCTATTTAAACACTTACTCTGCTAATCCCCGCGCGTTTTCAAAAGCAGCCGCCCATAAACATCTGAGCCTGTACCTGCCTTCGTTTCAGTCGCGCGTCCGTTGACAATCACCGCATCAAAACCTGACGGCAATGCATTAATGTCTGACCACCCTGTACCAGCTGCAATTTCGTCTAGATTTATCACTAAGACATCCGCCGCCATGCCAGGCTTTAACACGCCGCGTGATTTGATGCCGAAGGTTTGCGCCGTTAAGCCAGACATTTTATGTATCGCCAGCTCAATGGGCATCAATTTATCGCGCACCACATAGTCTTCGATAACCTTTGGGAATGACCCGAAAGACCGTGGGTGGCGCATTGTCGGGCTACCATCTGAGGAAATAGATATATCGGGCGCTGTTATGAAAGCGTCTTGTGTTTCCTTTGTCATGATAAAATGTGCTGTCGACGGGCCGCTATGGCCAAAATCTATTATCAATTGTTCGGGTCTTTTCCCCGTCTTGTCCGCGACGTCTTGCAAGGTTTGCCCCGCATATTTACCTTTGGATATTAAGATGGCATTTGCGCCATTACGGCGTTTGATTTTTGCTCTTAAGAAAGCTTCGAACTCTGGACGGCGTGTTTTAACGGCAAGCTCAAACTCGCTTTTGCGCTTGGCCCATTCCGGATACAGAAATATCATCGAACCGTAGCTAGCCAGATAAGGATAAACATCTGCCGTTACGGTCATGCCGCCTGCCCTCGCAGTGCGAATTTGCTCCAAAACTGCATCACCCTGAGCGCGAGTCTTGCCGTAAACCACTTTGATATGGGTGACATTGACTTTGGCATATTTGCCTTGAGCGATGACTTCTGCGATTGCCGCCTCGACTTTGTCATCATCTTCGGAGCGAATATGGGACGAGATTATGCTGTCGTAACGCCCGATGACTTTGGCAAGCCCGTTCAGTTCTTGCGTGTCTGCATAACGTCCCGGTAGATATTCCAATCCCGTACTCATGCCGTATGCGCCATGCTCCAAAGCCTCAACCAGCAATGCTTCCATCTTGGCTTGTTCTGCTGGGGTGATTTTATCTTTCTCGCCGCCGCCGGAAATTGTGCGTAGGGAGCCGTGCCCAACGAGGGACGCGATATTGGGGCCACTGCCCCGCTCACCAACATCCTTAATCCACCTAGCATAGGCTAGTTTACCATTGGGGCTACTGCCATCTTGACCAAGAATGATAGTTGTGACGCCTTGACGTAAAAAACTGCGCATAAAGTCATTATTATCGGCCAGAGGATCCCCGTGGGAATGGGCGTCAATAAAGCCCGGCGTTACGATTTTACCTGAAGCATCAATGACGGTGGCGGCTGAAATCTTTGTTTTGTCCGTCTTGCCAATATATGCAATACGCTCGCCCATGGTAAGCACATCGCCAGTGAAAGGCGCAGATCCCGTTCCGTCAACAAGAGTGCCGCCTTGGATATAAATATCATACTTTAGTGTGTAGTCAGGCGCGTTTATTTCAGGCTTTTCCGTGCAAGCGTTGAGAAGGAAAATACTGATTAGGGTAAAAAACTGAACTATGTTTCTCATGGTTTATCCTTCTATATATTGCAAATTTTTGATTGCGCGAATACCCAGTCCAGGCCCGTCTCCCAGAATGATTTTGGGGCCGGCAAATGTGGTGCCGCCCTCTACCGGGTCGAAAGTGCCAAGCACGGGCCCGTCAAGGTCTATGTGGGTGATAATATCAGCATGGGCGGCGGCAAAATGTGCGGCGGCAGAAACGCTAATAGATGTTTCCAACATGCAGCCGATCATACATTTTGCGCCAAATTCTTCTGCGATATTGGCTATTTTAATGGCGTTAGATATACCGCCGGTTTTCATCAATTTAATATTGATAATGTCGCAGGCTTCACGCTCCAATAATTCGCATACTTGAGCCGCATTAAAGGCGCTTTCGTCCGCCATGACAGGCGTGCTGACGCGCTGTGTGATAAACCGCATGCCGTCAATATCATCGGCCTTAACCGGTTGCTCTATGAGGTCAAGCTTTACGCCAGACGCTTCCAACCCCTCCAAAATATTTACGGTTTGTTCTGCACTCCAGCCTTGATTAACATCCAGTATGAGACCAACTCTGCCTTTGGTATTTTTGTAAATTTCCTGAATGCGGTTTATATCAAGCTCAATGTTATTGCCGACTTTTATTTTCAAAGTTTTGTAGCCTTGCTTAATTGCCAGCAGACTATCGGCAACCATTTTATCTACCCCGTCAAGACTAATGGTTAGATCTGTCGAAAGGGCGGGCGAACCGCCGCCGAGCATTTTATAAAGCGGCTGGTTTTGCGCTTGGGCGCTTAGATCGTAGACGGCAATTTCAGCCGCAGCTTTGGCATTTGTATTATGGACAATCGCGCTTTGTATGGTGCTGGTAATGGCGCTTAAATCAGAAACCTCCATACCGATAATGGCCGGCATAATGTGGTAACGCAGAGCATCAATGATTGAGCCGTGGGTGTCCCCGGTGATTACAGCCGTGGGCGGCGCTTCTCCGTAGCCAATATTGCCTGTATCGGTTTCGACCAAGAGAATAATATCTTCAATTTTCGTGACCGTGCGCAGTGCCGTTTTAAACGGCGTGATGAGCGGCACACAAAGTTTGGCAAGTTTAAATCCGGTGATTTTCATGTGCTGATATGTTCCAGTTATTTTACGGTTTTAATGGTCGATGCACGGTCAAGGTAGCTATAGTCTTTGTTAGATTGCAAGGGCGCTACCGGGGTGACGGAAACGCCGTTAAGGGTGCCTTTATAAAGTGTGCCGTCTTGCTTCATATAGCCTAGGCCGTGTACGTCGTGTATGACAAAAGACTGGCCATCAGATTGCCCTAAAAGCATCATTACATGCCCCGGAATATAGATAAGATCACCGGGTTGTCCGCGCTTCAATCTTTCAATTTTATCCGCGCGCGGTGCGGCCTCCCCGTAGCGGGTATTGATACCGATTTCGCTGCGGCCTTGGTCGCCGGAATTGCGCGGCAATTGAATGCCGAAACTTTTATATATCTCAGCCACAAACCCGGTGCAATCGCGCCCGTTAAAGCGGTGGCCCCAGCCATAGCGCTCCCCTAAAAATTTAAACGATTGTTTGATGATGTTCTCTTGTGTGAAAGGCAGATAGCCCACATGTGCATCTTCTTTCCGCTGGATGAGTGCGTGTTTGAAGTCCAAACTACCATCGGCCTTGCGCACAGGTAATAAAACCATATGGCTTAGATAAGGGTTTTGGCCGTAGAGATTATGTTGCAGTTCTTTTGGCCGAGATAGGGGCAGTTTTATGCCCATATCCAGTTGCAGTTCCGAAACGTCCGGCACTTCCGGATTAAAAACTGTCTCGACTTTATCGCCTGTGACAACAAGAAATTTATCCGTCTTGCCGTAATCTAAAACCTGTTCGCGCGCGCCAATAGCAATGTCAACCAACGGCACCCATGCAATATAGTTAAAGGACTGAACAAGCGCCCATTGCCCATCTGTGCTGGTGTGAAGGACGGCAAGCGCATCGCCGGGAAACAGCACACTTTCTTGGAACCTTTCAATATCACGGTCGCCAGCATCTTCACTAAATAAAAGGTCGTGTGTCGGGTAAGTGCGAATAGATGTCCGGCGCACGGTTAGGGCAAATTTTACCGGGTTTATGTCTTGGACGCTTTCTAAATTTAGCGCGTTTTCATAGCGCAGAAAATCCGCGTCATTTACAGGGGTTTCGTCTGTATAAATTCGGGGATATTTTGGCACTTTGCTGATAGAGCGAATGCGCGCCGTAAGTTCTATTTGCGTCAGTGTGTCAGGCACAGTGCTTATGTCGTAAAGTGTGGGGTCCGCAACTATATTCTTCGCATTAAAGGCTTGAATTTCCACGGCGCTCATTATGATTTTGCTCATACCCGGTTTTATCCAATGCTCGGGCGATAAATGCTTTTCGTTCACGCCGATAACATCCGAGATAAATGGATCAGCAAAACCCAAATCCGTCGCATGGTTTTGCACTGATGATTTTTCGCATCCGGCGATAAAAACCGAGACGACGGCGCAAAGCAAGATAGTTTTTGTTTTCATAATATCCTCACGATAAAGTCAGTAATATTTTCCCGATCAACAAGCCGCCGCCTGTCCCGATAATATAACCGAGCATAGCCATAAGCACGCCAATAGGTATAAGCGCACGGGAATAAGCCGCCGCAAGAATAGGTGCCGAAGCAACACCGCCGACATTAGCCAGTGAAGCAACACCGCACGAAAATAAATCCAGCTTAAACAATTTTGCGGCGATGAGCAAAATTGCGCCGTGTATGAACAGTATCATGAAGCCAGCCAGTATAAACAAGGGCGCTTGCGTCAGTTCCGCAAAATTTGCCCGTGATGCGATTAAAGCAACAATGCCGTATAAAAGCACATTGCCCAATTCCATTGACCCTGCAACCCCGCCTAATTTAGTCATGGCACCAAGCGCGCCAAATATAGTGACAATAAGCACCGTCCAAGTTGTTTGCGAAAAGAAATCACTAGCAGGAAAATACCCGGCCAAGAATTGCGCCAACGCTGATGCTGCCAAGCCAAGCCCGATTAAAAACATCAAACTCCCAGCATCAATTTTTGCATCCGGGTTTTGTGCTTTGGCCTCAATACGCGCACTAACCTCATCTATTAATTTGGTGTTGCTCTTTGTCCATTTATTGAATTGCGGTGCCAGCGGCACAAATGCCAATAACAACATCACCCACACCGCATAATCAATGGAATCAATGAGCAGTGTATAGCCCATGCTGGCATCTGGAATGTTGAGTGCGCCTTGTACCGCAACCATATTGCCTGTACCGCCCATCCAGCTACCGCTAAGCGCAGCAAATGTCATCCATGCGCTTTCTGGCAGCCAAGTCTTTAGAACCAAGAATGTAATGATTACCCCAATGCCAATACTCACACTTGCCGTAAAAAACGCCAAAATCATTTTAGGCCCAAGCGCGGCGATCTGCCTTATGTCGCCCTTAAGCAAAAGCAAGAAAATCATCGACGGCAGAAGATTGCCTTTCACCGCCTTATAAGTAGCATTTACGCTATCGGTTTTTTCCCAAAACCCAAAGGTTGAGAGCAACATGACCAAGAAATACAGAATAACGATGCCGGGAATATATTTGAAAATCCGGTATTTATTCGTACTGTCGAGCAAGCCGATAAGGCCGCTAATGGCAAATAATACTGCAAGATAGGCAAAACCGCTTGTAATCATAATTCAATCTTTCTTATGTTAAATCCAGTTTGGAACGTCTTCTCTGTCCAGAATATCTTGAATGCTTGGGCGCTTTCTGATCACGGCATATTTATCGCCGCTTACCAGAACTTCAGGAACTTGAGGGCGTGTGTTATACTCACTAGACTGCACCGCCCCGTAAGCACCAGCCGAACGGATAGCGACCAAATCCCCTTCTTGCATTTTGGGCATTTGCCGCATTTTTGTGAACGTATCTCCGGTTTCGCAGACGGGGCCTACAACATCATAGGCAATAATTTCGCTCGTTTCAGATTTTTTACGCACAGGTTCTATCACATGGTTAGCGCCGTAAAGAGCGGGGCGAATTAAATCGTTCATAGCGGCGTCTAAAATTAGAAAATTCCGCGCACCACCTGATTTAATATATCGAACCTTCGAGAGCAATATACCTGCATTGCCTGCAATAGCCCGTCCGGGTTCAAAGATAATTTTTAGGTTATGGCCTTTGGTCTTCCGCTTCACCATATCTCCGTAATCTGCTGGTAATGGCGGTTTGTCCGTATCTTCATCATAGCAAATGCCTAGCCCGCCGCCGACATCGTAATTTTTAAGGGTGTGCCCATCGGCTCGTAGCACTTTTACTAAGTCTAATATCTTATCCATAGCCTTTTCAAAGGGAGCCAGAGTATTGATCTGACTGCCAATATGCATATCAACACCTGTAACTTCTAGGCTTGGTAATTCGCGAATTTTTGCATAGGCAGTTCTGGCCAATGTTATGTCTATGCCAAATTTGTTCTCCGCATTGCCAGTGGATATTTTCTCGTGACCTCCGGCATTAACATCGGGATTAATGCGCAGGGCAACAGGTGCCGTCGTGCCCAAGTCTGTGGCCATATCGCTTAGGGCAATCAGCTCTGAAACAGATTCGACATTGAACTGGTAAATACCGCCCCCTTGATTGCAAGCGAGTGCCGCCCGCATTTCATCTTTGGATTTACCGACACCTGAAAATACGATTTTGTCAGGCGCAATACCGGCTCGCAAAGCCCGCTCTAGCTCCCCGCCGCTCACAACATCGGCGCCCGCACCTAATTTTGCCAATAGCGTTAGTATTGCAAGATTGGAATTGGCTTTCACAGAATATGCAATCAAATGATCCATACCTGCTGCCGCATTAGTGAATGCGTTAAAGTGTCTGATGAATGTAGCGTTGCTGTAAACATATACAGGGGTGCCGACACTTTGAGCAATTTCGGCCAGCGAAACATTTTCCGCCCATAATTGCCCTTGTTTGTATTGAAAGTGGTTCATAAAAATACTTTATTCTAAAGCGAACTATTCGTGCGCATATTCTTGTACGGTCTCTAAAACACGGAGCAAATTCCCGCCCCATATTTTGTCTATATCTTCTTGGCTATAGCCGCGTTTCACCAATTCTTCGGTGACATTCATGGTTTCGGAGGCGTCCATCCAGCCTGGTATTTTACCACCGCCGTCAAAATCAGACGAGATGCCGACATAGTCCACACCAACCGTTTTCACCACATGGTCGATATGGTCCACGAGGTCGGATATATTGGCAGGCGGCGATAACTTGCTGACATCCTTCATTTTGAAATCGTACAGGTCTTCGGTTTTTGCATCCATAGATAAAAATGCCATATCGTCTTCTAGTCCCATTTCTTTTCTCACCTTGTCCTTAAAGGCTTGTTGCGCGGGTGTGAGGTCTTTCAGATACGGGCCGTAAGCAACTATTTGAATAACGCCGCCCGTTTTTGCTAAGGCGCGTAACTGCTCGTCGTCTAAATTTCTAACATTATCCGACACAGCCCGCGCACCAGAATGAGAGGCAATAACAGGCGTTTTGGAAAGCGCCACAGCCTGCATCATTGTGTTTTTACTTGCATGGGAGACATCGACAATAATGCCAGCCTTATTCATTGTTGTTATTAATTCTCTGCCGAGTGGGGAAAGTCCCCCGTGCAAGCTGAGTTTCTCGCCCTTGTTATAGCTTGGGTTTGAGCTGTCGCCAAATTGGTTATGACCAACATGGGTGATACCTATATAGCGCACACCACGTTTGAACCACATGCTTACATCATCAACGGAATTGCCTAGAGGGTAAGCGTTTTCCAGTCCGATTAAGGCTATGCGTTTATCCGTGTTGTGAATTCGCCTTGTGTCATCAGCGCTAAGGGCTAACTCGATTTTATCTGCATGTTTCTCAGTGAGGCGCTTTATGGCGTTGTACCGGGTCTCAGCAATGTCAGCAGCCTTTGCGATACCTTCACTTGTATCATCGCCTTGGGGGGAAAAAACGATTAAGAAAGCACCGTCCATACCGCCAGCTTTCATTTTTTCCAAGTCCGCACGGGTTTTGCCACTTGACCAAGGATCCATATCGTCTGCGATCAAATCTAGTTCAAGGTCAATATGACTATCCAAGACAAGAGCGTTTTCATGTATGGCTTTAACATTGATAGTAGGATTAGTCGCAGTGTTGGTTTTTGCTTGAGAACATCCGGTTAGGATTATCGCCATGACTGAAAAAAGGCTTATGTTCTTAAAAAGACTGTTTTTTTTGAGGTAATTTACAGGCACGATATGTCTCCATAGTTTTTGATTAATATTGTACTACACTAAGATCTGTCACTAGGGTATTTTCAATTTGGGTATAGCAGATAAAGTTTACGGCGTTGTTTGAATGCATCTAGGCCTGTTTTCCAACTCATGCGTATCATCTCGGCACTTTGCCCCGTTTCCACTTGCTGGCGGAATTTAGCCGTACCCATAAGTTTATCCAGCCACGCGGGTCGGGTAAGAAATGGCGCGCCTAAATTTTCATTTAGCTTATTGGCGCGTCCATACCAGTCTATAAATAATTCAATGTTCAAACCCGATATTTGGCTTTGGCGAAGGTCACTTCCGTATAGTTTTTGGCCATTTAATTTGGGATTAAAGGCGGCGCCCGGCTTTGGCTCTGGTGTGAAAGTAAAGTCACCATATTCAGGGTGAATGCCGCCGAGGACTTGGAACGGAAAGTCAGTTCCCCTGCCTACACTAATATTGGTCGCCTCGAACAAGGCGAGAGATGGGTAGAGCGCAATAGCTTGTTGGTTAGGTAGATTAGGTGATGGTTTTATGGGCAAAATATATTCTGTGGTATGTGTGTAGTTTTTAACGGGGATAACCGTCAAATCACATGTCTGCTTGTTGGTGAGCCAGCCCTCTCCATTGATCATTTTAGCCAATTCCCCAAGGGTCATACCGTGGAGCAAGGGTATAGCATGCATGCCGACAAAGCTTTGAAACTCGGGTTCAAGTATAGGTCCGTCTATATGAAACCCGTTTGGATTGGGTCTATCCAGAACCAAAAGGGGGACATTATTTTGCGCGCAACTCTCCATAATATAGTGTAGCGAGCTTAGATAAGTATAAAACCGGACACCAACATCTTGCAGATCAAATACCAATATATCCAAATCCTGCACATCTTGCCTGGTTGGTGTTTTCTTGTTGCCGTAGATTGAAATAATCGGAAGGCCGCTGGATTTATCGCGGCTATTGTCAATAATTGCGCCAGCATCTTGGGTGCCGCGAATGCCGTGTTCCACAGCAAATAGTTTGGTTATATTTATGCGCTCTGCTTGCAGAGCATCAATCAAATGTAATTCGCCAACCCGTGAACTTTGATTAACAATGAGGCCAACACGTTTTCCAGCAAGAGTGCTTTTCACCAAACCTATTTGCTCTGCGCCTGGGATAATAATATTAGATGGCAACATAGAGCAAGCGAGTATCGCGAACAGGCTAATTGCTGAAACTAACCAGAACAAGATTTTTTGGTGTCCCAACATTTTATCTTTCATTACCCTTCAGGCGCAATAACCAGCAATGCGTCCAAGCTTTTTGGGCGGTATTTTTCAACCAAAGCAAACAGTATTGCCGTAGTCTCCAAGGAGGGTTCACCTGTTATTTCCGATGGTCTGAAATGTAGTTGGAAGGCGCTTATGGCGGCACGAGTTTGGGCGTCAAAAACTCCGGTTGCCTCTATTTTGTAGCCGTAAGTCCCCAGTGCTTTTTGAACATTGATGAGTGGCATTGGTTGTACTGTGAATTGTTGCCAATATTTGACGACGGTCGCATCGTCAAACCATGCACCAATACCTAATTGATATAGGCGCTCCCACGGGAAACGCGGGCCGGGATCGACTTTTCGGCTTGGCGCGATGTCTGAATGTCCGACGATGTTGGTGGGGCCGACTCTTGGGTGTCTTTCTTGAATTTCGCGCAAAAGATCTATCAGTACAAGCATCTGGGTTTCAGGGAAATCAGGGTAAAAACAAAGCCGTTTAGGTGGTTTTATGCCGATTGGAGTAGGTTCAGGCTTCTTACAATAGGTCTGATTAACAACCTCTATGCCTATGGAATGATCATTTAGGGCGCTTTTCCCTGCCCAATAACTCCGCCCTGCATGCCATGCTCGTTCCGTTTCTGGTACAAGCTCATAAACCTCCACATGATCCTTTGTATAGCTTTCGTCGCTGGGGTCGGGCACCAAATAATGCGAACTGACCGGATTTGACGAATCTTTGGTTAGGATGTTTACTGAATCTTCGAAATTCGCTGATGTATGGTGGATAACGATTATACTGACACGGCTGTTAAAATTTACTGATGGTAATTGGGTGCTTGTCCCCACCGTGCTACAAGCAGTCAAGCCAAATAGCCCGGCGAGACAGGCTATACCTTGGAATTTTCGAATCGCTTTGCGAGCGGTTGATATGTGTTGCATTTTTATGCCCTGACCTGCCTTTTTCATTCATTTTATTAGGTTATTAGTGGAATACCTAGCAAGCTACACAGATTTAACAAGAGAATATTCGCAAAACCATCGCATTGGTATTAAAGTGGTATTGCTTAAACCGGCTGTATATGTGACCTTTTTACAATACTACCGCAAAAGCACTACAAAGGATTTAAATTGGTATTTGACATCATGATAATATTTGCGGTATGCAAAAACAACCAAACATTAAGCCGTATTAATGCGGCGTAAACGCTAGAGGGGGTACGTCATGACCAACAAACACATAACATCCAATAAAATCCGTCCCATTACATCACGGGCTGGCTTGAAAGCAGTGCTGCTAGGCACGGCCATGGCCATTAGTATTGCTATGGTAAGCACGCCAGCTATGGCTCAACAGGCCGGCACCGTGAATGGCCATGTAACGAGTGGCGACGGCACGGCACTTTCGGGCGTAACTGTTGAGGCTAGAAGTTCCGTATTACCGGGCGTAAGAACAGCAACGTCATCGGCAAATGGTCGCTATCAACTCCCTTTACTACCGCCGGGGGCATATGAGCTAACATTTAGAAACCCGGACGGTACTGTTCTACAGCGCAATGCGTTAGTTCTATTGCAACAAAAAATCAAAGTCGACGTGGCATTTGGTGCCGCAAGAGATGAGGTGGTAGTGGTTGCCCAAAGGATTAACGTGGATTCAGGAATAGCGTCTTTGAAAAACACACTAGGCTCAGACATTGTTCAAGGCATTCCCATTGGACAAGAGTATCGCGACTTACAAAAATTGATACCTGGCGTTCAATATAGCGAAGATAATGTTCGCGGGCCAAGTGCGGGTGGTAGTGGTCAGGACAATAACTACCAATTTGACGGCGTAGATGTGTCGCTTCCTTTATTCGGAACACTATCAGCTGAGCCCTCCACTCATGATATTGATCAGGTTTCTATCGTTCGCGGCGGCGCAACAGCCATAGGGTTTAACCGTTCAGGTGGTTTCTTGATCAATACCATCAGTAAACGCGGTACTAATGAGTATAAAGGAGAAATAAGCTATACGGTAGAAACGCCAAAGCTAACTTCCGCCCGCAAAGATGCTATCGCCCTTGTGGATTTTGAAGAAAACAGGCGTTGGATTACTGCAAATCTCGGTGGCCCCATTATTAAAGACAAACTGTTTTTATACGGTTCTTATTTCCGCCCGACGATAACACGAGAAAACGCAAGTAATGCTTACGGTGTTGTTCCTGATTTCAAAAGCGAACGCAATGAATATTTTGGTAAAGTTACTTTTGCGCCATTTGACGGTGTATTACTTGATGCCAGCTACCGAACTTCCGACCGAACAGGTACAACAGAAAACGTTGGCGGCTTCGCGGCAGCATCTACCGCGACTTCCAGTACAGCGTCGCAAGACATCATCATTGCTGAGGGTTCGTGGGTAATTAATGATAAAAGTTCATTGAATTTCAAGTTTACAGACTTTCTAAGTAAATCCACTTCGCGTCCAGATACTATTTTCAGTATACCAGTCACATTCGGTGGCGCACTCCCTATTGCTACCATTGATCAGTTAGGGCGGTTTTCTGTGCCACAACCTCTTACAGCTACGCCTCCCGACGTTCTCACAGCTGACCAGATAGCGTTTAACACATTTGTCCAACCTTTTATTGATCAATACGGTTTTTCTGAAAATGGTGTTCAAACTGGCGGCGGTGTTGTTGGTGGTGCTAATCAATTTAACAGGCAGGATTTTAACCGTACTTCCTTCGAAATTGGCTATGACCGCACTATCAATGCCGGTGACACAACACACGATATACATATTGGCTACCAATATCAGGAAATTGGTGAAGACCTTGAGCGCACCTCGAATGGGTTTGGACGCATTTCTGTGCTCGGCGGACGTAGTTTTGCCGATGATGGAATCACACCTGTATTTTTTGAAGCTCGCGTGTTCCAAACGGGTATTGTCGATGGTAATGGCTCCACAATCGTTCCGCGTTCAATAATCTCAAGCTCCAAACTACAAAGTTTTGAAATTAATGACACCATTGAAAATGGGGATTGGACGTTTAATCTCGGCTTGTTAATTAGTAATGATGTCTTGTTTGGCCAAGGCCTGCGGGAAAATGCCAATAACATTTCAGGTTTTGAACTGGCGCCCGGGAATAAATACAAAATGTATGAAGTCGATTGGGTTGACATGATCCAGCCGCGTTTCGGTGTCAACTGGGACTATTCAGACAGCGGCTCTCTGTATGCCAATTTTGCGCGCTATACGCCCTCCGCTTCTTCTTTAGCGCGCGCCGCGTCATGGGACAGGAATTTATCACGCGAACTCAGGCTGCGTTATGATGCCGCTGGTAACTTTATTGAAAGCTCTGCCGTGCGGTCTTCTTCCGGTAAATTTTTCCAAGCTGGTTTGAAACCTCGACAAATCAAGGAATATCTTGTTGGTTGGAACAAGCAGGTTAACGATAAATTAGAAGTTCGCCTTCACGCACGTCACCGCGCCGGTTCGAATTTCTGGGAAGATACCAACAATAATGCGCGTACAAGATTTAATGCACCGGCAGAAATTGCTGCTTTGGGCGACTATATACCTAACTTAGCGGCTGTCCGTGCCGAAATTGGCGGGTCGTCTTACGTGATCGCTCAGCTCGATACGGCTCATACAGAATATTATGAAGCGGCAATTGAAGCAGATTACACTGGCGACAATTTTTATCTGTCTGGCTCCTATGTCTGGTCAAGTTATACTGGTAATTTTGACCAGGATAATACGACTACAGCCAATGATGCTAACAGTTTTATCGGATCATCATTTATAGCCGATGGCGCAGGACGTCAGCTTTGGGACAATAGAGAGGGTAAATTGCGGGGAGATAGACCTCATCAACTGAAAGTCTATGGTTACTACAATTTACCTTGGAATGGCAGTGTTGGAGCATTTGCCAACTATCAATCTGGACAACCTTGGGAAGCTTGGGATGTAGAGGTATATCGTGCTTTGACAGGTAGTAGCAGTGACACAAGTCGTTTTGCTGAAGCTGCCGGGTCACGTAGAACCAAAGGTCATTTTCAACTTGATGTGAGCTATGCCCAAGAACTAGAAGTCTTGGACGGTTATAGCATCGAGCTACGTGCAGATTTATTTAATGTGTTGAATAGCCAAACTGGCTATAACATACAAAACAAAGTCAACAGCGCTGGTTTTGGTGACCCACGAACATTGTACAACCCGCGTCGTTTGCAATTATCAGCTAAGGCAAAGTTTTAATAAGTCTCTAATGTAGAATTTAGAAAAATACCCGCTCCTCTTGGGGCGGGTATTTTCATGCTCTGCCTTATTTTACAAAATCACCTAGGACTTGTTTCAAGCCATTTAGTTTATCACCATATTTTTTCCAGCGATCGATTGAACTAGCGTAAAGAGGTTGACGGACTTGTACTGCGCTTGCTGTCGCTACGGCGGTGGTATTTTCGTGAAACCGCATACAGGCTTCATCCCATTTCAGGCCACAAAAACTTAACAGTTTGCGAGTCTGGTTTTCTTGATTATGAATAATGTCTTCATAGGCAATTTGCGAGAAGCTGTCAGACGGTAAGTTCTCGCGCCAATGCGCCATTAATTCGTCAAATTCACGATAATATGCTGCCGTGTCTTCAATGCTATAGCTATAATCGTGACTATTATTGTGGTTTGCAAAAATTTGACGGTAATTGGATAAACAACTATCCATAGCCCCTCGCCTCACGACAATGATTTTTGCATTTGGTAAGGCGCGGTGTATCAACCCCGCAAAGAAAAAGTTAAAAGGCATTTTATCCACAAGATATGCGGCACCTGATGCCAAGCCAATGGTTTTATCAATGTAATTTTCGCCGACTTTTGACAAATCAACCCTGCCCGCCTCACGGATAATGTCGGGGTTTAGTGTTGTGTTTAGAGGGGCGCCGACCGCAATGTTAATCATCTGGGAAAATACACTAAGCTCGCCCGCTGATTTAACCCTTGGGTGCGACGATAAAATACGGTCAACCAGTGTGGTGCCTGTACGGGGTAGGCCAATCACAAATATCGGCGCAACATTGGGTATTTTACGGAGCGCTTGACTGCTACCAATTGCTCTTGGTTTTGTCGTTGTCTTTGCGGCTTCAAATAACTGTGCATCACGATGTTTGCTATATTGAATTTGGCGCCTCTTGTTTGCTTTCCCTTTTTCGAGCCATTCAAAGCTCTCTTGATATTGCCCCAAATCTTCGAGAGTTTTGGCAATGGAATGCGCAAGTAACAAGTGCGCTTCAGCATCCCCAGTGTTGTTCTCAAAAAGCGCTGTCAATGTTTCAAGCTTACTGTTATCGGCATTTTGTTTTTCAATTGATACCAGTGAGAACCAAGCCAAGTAGAATTTTGGATCGACGGCTACTGTGTTTTCATAGGCGGATTTTGCTTTCTTAAAGTCACCAATAAATTCTGCAGAGGCCCCGAGATTAAAGTGAAACTTTGCCCACCGTGGGTTTTTGCTCACAGCCTTCTCAAAAAACGGTATAGCCAGCTCATGATAACCGATACGACTATACACAACGCCAATCATATCGGCCAATAGAGCGTCATCAGTGCCAATTATAGCCGCTTGGTCTGCATGCACCTTGGCTTGATTATTATGGCCATGGGCAACTAATTCTTTAGCGTAATAGGTTTGGTAATTTACATTTTGCGCGCCATGCTCGCAAGCTTTAGCAAAAAACTCTAGTGCTTTCGCATGATTGCCTGTGTCGGAGGCAAGAACACCTAAAAGAAAAAAGGGAAGCGGATTCTTCTCGTCAATTTTTAATGCCGCAACGGACTGTTCGTAAACGGCCTCATAATTTCGCGCTCTAAGAAGCTTCATACCTGTGGCAAATGAGATAGCCGTCATCCTCGATACCTTCTATATAGAATTTTGTCGCGCCAACCAGAGTGCTCCATCAAGTGCATCGCCGTCCGGTTTTACCAGCTTTGCATTTATTTGCGGAGAAAGCCATGGTTTGATTGGCTCCCCTATTCCGCCGCACAACGCTATGCGCGGTACATCATATTTAAACAAGCTCTTGATTAAAGTTTCAATATGCTTAGCGGCATTTTGTACGATTTCATAGCCCACTGGGTCACTGTCATTGGCTGCGGTAATAATCCGTTCTGCAAATGCTGCGAAATCTTTTGGTGTTGCAGTATCTAACCAGTCATTCAGCACTTGAATATCATAATCAAAATTACGAAATAAAGCCGTGGTTAGTCCGGAATGTTCCAGCCGACCATCTGCCGCACTTAAGGTCGCTGACAATGCCTTTGCGCCAATATATGCGCCACTACCCTCATCTGAAATCGGAAAACCGTAGCCACCTACGCGTATGCTTTTTCCTGCGATACGGCCAATGCCAATACTGCCAGTGCCTACGATGACAACCCCACCATCTTGTCCGTTGTGTGCGCCTATATTGGCTATAACTGCATCATTGGTAAATAAAACTTCGTGGAAGGGCAAAGGTTGCATTTGTAGCTCTGCCTTCGCACCAGTTCGCCCAATGCCAGCAATCCCGAAACATGCGCGGATTTGAGCCACATTATTAGCGCTCAACTCCGCTTCCCTTATAGCCTGAAAATACGCATCCGTAATTGCAGAGAATGCTTGTTTGTAATTCTTGCGCACATTCCCAGGGCCGGATAATCCACACCCTATAATCCGGCCTGTGCTATCCGTGAGCCGCGCGCGACATTGAGTGCCACCAGCATCAATTCCCAAAAAATACATTCGTTCTCAATTCGCACTAAAACACAAAAAGGTATTATAGTGGTATTGTATTTCCGGTCAAATGTATTAGAGTGACAAGAGTGTTTTTACATAAACCCCGGAGACATGATACATGCAGGCTCTTATTAATGGGAGAGTGTTGACACCTGATGGTTTTAAAGACAATCAAAGCGTCTTATTTCAAGATGGTTTGATTACAAAGGTGTGTAATGATCTAGCCCGTCCAAAAAATGTTACGGTCGTAAATGACCTAGGTGGCAAGACATTGCTACCAGGTTTTGTTGACATACAAGTCAATGGTGGCGGTGGTGTCTTGTTCAATGATGACCCCAGTGTTGCCGGGATTAAAGCCATCGGTGAAGCCCACCGGAAATTTGGGACAACCAGTTTCTTCCCCACATTAATTAGTGATAATTCCGATGTGATGTCGCGGGCAATACGAGCTGTAGATGATGCAATACAACAAGGTGTACCCGGAGTTCTCGGCATTCACCTTGAGGGTCCGTTCTTAAACGCAGAGAAATGCGGCGTACACGATGCCGCTAAATTCAATCAAATCGGTGGCGCTGAATTGAACCTCATTTCGAGCCTGAAAAACGGAAAAACAATTGTTACCCTCGCGCCTGAAATGACAACACCCGATGTTATCAGCACACTCTGTGAGCGCGGCATAATTGTTATGGCCGGGCACACACAAGCTTCTTATGAACAAACATTGGCGGCAATGGATGCAGGCCTCACCGGGTTTACGCATTTGTTTAATGCTATGAAGCCATTGGCTAGTCGCGAACCCGGCATTATTGCCGCCGCTTTACAAGACCCACGCGCCTGGTGCAGTCTTATCGCCGACGGTCACCACATACATCCAGCTATGATGCGCCTTGCCTTGCGTGCCAAGGTCGAGGACCAAATTTTTCTCGTAACGGATGCGATGCCGAGTGTTGGAACCACACGAAATAATTTCTCACTGGGCGGGACAAATATTTGTGTGATTAACGGAAAATGTGTCACTGAGGACGGTAAGCTCGCAGGCTCTGACTTAGATATGATGAGCGCCGTTATAAATGCCACAAACATGATCGGAATTGACCTTGAACAGGCGGTTCGTATGGCCAGTGGCTTGCCTGCAAAATTTTTGAATATGCAGGACGAAGTCGGAGAAATACGCCCAGGGCTTCAAGCAAATTTTATAGTTGTTTCTCAAGAATTAAAGGTCGTGGAAAGCTGGGTTAACGGAAAAGTATTTTCCTGATCTTAGTAGCTAATCAAGCTGACTATTTTCTAAGTTCATAACAATATCGTAGCAGTCCCCTCGGTAAGTAGATCTGGTTAACTCAATCGGCGTCCCGTCTTGAAGCTCCGACCTGCGCTCAATCCGTAAGACCTCGCTATTTTCCTCAATGGATAAAAGCCCCGCTTCGGTCGGATTAGCCAAAGAAGCGCGCACTTTTTGAGTGCCTTTAACTGGCTTGTTACCTTTCGTCTCCAGTGCTTGATAAAGAGATTCCGTTATTTCAGAAATATCAGGTAACATGGTAGCCGGAACCACTGCGTGTTCAATGGCTAATGGTTGACCATCAGACAAGCGAACACGTCCAAGTCTAACGACTTTATCTGCCTGGCGTATTTTTAATATTTCGGCTTCCTCCACAGTTGGTGTCCCGTAAGCTTTCATGATCCAAATCGCTTGCGGATTATAGGTGTTCATACTGCTGGTAAATCCGCGTAGATTTGATCCGAGATGGGCAATACGGGGTAGCACAAATGTACCTGAACCGTGCTTGCGCTGAATAACTTTCTCTTCTGCAAGAATATTTAGCGCTCTTCTAATTGTAACCCGCGAAGCCCCGGTCATCAGACAAAGTTCACGCTCGGAAGGCAGAGCATCGCCAGCTACTACATGGTTTTCAGCAATTCGGGTACGGATATTCTTAGCAATCTGCATATAATGTGGCATAGCTGAAGTTTTATCACGGTTTATTTTTTCCAACTTCATCATAGTATTCCTGTTCATTCGCACGAAAAGCTTATGTAAAATTATAGCTAAGCCCTGTTTTCATTACTTAATGTTATATTCTATATAGCATTAAGAGAGTAATAGGGAAAAATACTCATGCTATTTTCTCCATTTTCCCGCATAGATTTTGCGGCATTTAATCTACCACAATGCCAGGGTTTAGTATTTTGTATGGGTCGAGTGTGTTTTTAAGCAGGCGCATCAAGGCTATTTCTGCGCTGCTTCTCGTTTGACTGAGCCATTGTTTTTTCTCAAGCCCAATTCCGTGCTCTGCTGATATAGACCCTTTATATTCTCGCAAGGGTTCATAAATAGCGCGGTCGGACAAATGTCGAGAATTATCGGCTTCCGTACCAGCTTGAACAAAGAAATGTAAATTGCCATCTCCTACATGGCCCAGGACATAGACTTTTGATTGCGGCAATAGTCGAGCGAGTTGGTATTTTACTTTCTTTACATAATCTTCCATCGAAGAAATAGACAGGCTTACATCATATAGATAAACTGGTTTTGACTGTAATATGTCTTCAAAATCATCCCGTATATCCCATAAGCTTTGTCGTTCATTTTCAGATTTTGGAATGACGGCATCTAATATTAGACCGTCTGAAAATGCCGTTTCCACAACCTCCCAAAACCGTTCATCATCTCGCACAGGGTCGCTGCCATCACATTCAAAAAGTGCGTAAAACGGGTATGTCCTATCAAGCGGCGCCCGGTGCCCACCCGGTTTCGTAACAGCCGCATAATACGACCCCCACATCACCTCAAATGCTGAGAGGTTTGAACCAATATTTGTCTTCAAATGGGCCAATAACTGCGAGACTGATTTAAAGTCAGGTAAAGCAACAAACGCAGTGTTCGTGGTTGTTGAACACGGCATCAATTTAACAATGGTGTTGGTAATGATGCCGAGTGTTCCTTCGGAGCCGATGAAGAGTTGCTTTAAATCATAGCCGGCATTGTTTTTGAGCATTTTATCCATGGACGAGATTATGGTGCCGTCCGGCAGAACAGCCTCAAGCCCAAGCACCATAGACCGTGCCATACCGTAGCGCAGTACATTAACACCGCCTGCATTGGTGGCTAAATTACCGCCAATTGTACACGATCCGCGCGCGCCAAGGTCAAGAGGCAGAAACAACCCTTTCTCTTTTACCGCATTTTGAACGGCTTCTAAAACGGCACCCGCTTGTAGAGTTGCTGTCCCTGCGACCGTATCTATTTCGGTAATACCGTTCATGCGCTCCAGAGAAATAATAATATCATTTTTGGTGCTGTGTGTTCCCTGCACGCAGGTCGTATTACCGCCGTGGGTCACAACGGGTTGGCGATGTGCGTGGCATATCTGAAGTATTTTCGATACTTCTTGTGTCGACTTCGGACGGAGAAGAGCTTTTGCCTGCATAGGGCTATTATCCCAATAACTCACGGCTCTTTTTGCAACATCATCTTTGGAGAGAATGGCGCCCTCTCCTAGTTCGGCTTTAAGGCTATTTACTATATTGGGCATAGCGTGGTATCTCTATGTTCAGTGAGGCGCAACAAAACGCCTTCTCAATTCTCCTTAGCCGCTAATTTAGCCAAAGCGCTACGAAGGTTTCCATCCGACTGGCTTAAAATTTCTTTTGCGCCAACCAAATTCTGCCCCAAGGCTATCAAGATAGCGGTTTTGATGTTTTTATTTGCTCTTTTCAGCGCAGTTTGAGCGGTTTGCTTTGAGCAATCCGTAATACTGCAAATTATGCTAATAGCGCGGTCTTCAAGTTTTTTATTAGAGACAATCATATCCACCATAAAGCCTTTATAGACACGTCCCAATCTTGTCATAATCGCGGTTGATAGCATGTTTAGAATTACTTTTTGGGCAGTACCGGCTTTCATTCTGGTTGATCCTGCAAGGATTTCACTACCAGTTTCAGCCAAAATGGCGTGGTCAACATCTTGTAGAATTGGGGTCTTGGGGTTATTGGCAATACCAATTGTCAACGCCCCCATTGCATTGGCCTCTTGTAATGCGCCCAGAGTGAAAGGGGTTTTTCCGCTTGCCGCCACACCAATAACAACATCATGTTTGCCAACATTGGCGTTACGAATCTGTGTTTGACCATCATCAAAATCGTCTTCAGCCCCCTCGGCGCTTTCCGTTAAGGCTTGCAAACCGCCAGCGATGCAAAACACGATACGGTCCTGCGCCCAGCCAAATGTGGGGCCAAGCTCTGTCGCATCTTGAATGGCTAACCGCCCGGAAGTGCCCGCCCCTACATAAATCAACCTACCCGTTTTACCAAGTTTCAGAGCGGCTTGATCTGCGGCATTGGCAATATCCAAAATAGCGGGCTTAACCGCTGCCAACGCCATAAGCTGCCCTTCATACATGGCGGCAATTGTTTCCGGTGTTGACCATTGATCAAAGTCAACAAACCTCTGGCATATATCCTCTGTCATCTACAATCCTGTGGTGCTTTGACGACAAATATTCTGGTTTGCAGTCTATTGAGCCGTAATATTATGGGTAAAATGTTTTTCAAAGAATACTCCAGCCATAGCGGTAATGTCGGCAAACACAATTCTACCCCAATAAGATACAAAAACCACTAAAAAATGGTACTATAAACAATACCAATTAGATACATATAACACCAAGGTCGACTTGTCACGGATTAGTTCCGGGCGCTTATGAATATAACCACCCTAATTATAACTGGGGAGTATATAATTCAGTTGCTAGCCGCGCTACGAACCCATTTTTTATTTAAGGAAGCTCTTTACGGAACCATGAAATATTCTACATTTTGGATATTTCCGTCGGTTTTCACAGGTTCTATACCAAGTGCGCGGGCGACAATTCCGTATACTTCTACGTTTTCAATAGCCTTGGCTTTGACGCCTTTTTTGAAATTGGGGCCTGCCGCGATAAATGTTGCCTGCATATCTTGGGCAAAACGGTCATAACCGTGCATGCCTACAGGCGAGTGCCTATAGACAGACTTTAAAGAACGGGCGAATATCATGCCACCTTCATCAGTAACCACAAATATGTCACCTGTTCTATCCCTGTTATTCATATGCCATTTTTCAGGAATATCGGCACGTTTGTAAACTTTGATGCCGCTATGGGCGCCTTTTAATTTATTATATATCGCGTCAATATCATTGCCGTCTTTCACAAAAATATGTGTGAACGGGTTGCCGCGCGGCCCTTCTTTGGAGTTGAACACGGGTACGAATACTTTTTCCAAATCAATATAATCATCCAGATAAACCATAAAGTCAGGGTCAATTTTTGTCATACCGTGATCCGAAACTACCACGAGGTTAACGCGTTTGGTCAGCCCCAATTCTTCGATACCTGCCCGCAAATCTGCTAGACTATTATCAACTTTCATAATGGCATTGCCGACTTCCACAGTCCCCGGTCCATATCTATGACCTGCGGAATCCACATCTGAAAAATATATCGTTAGCAAACGCGGACGTTCCGCCTCTGGCAAAGCTAACCATGCCAAGATTTTTTCAACGCGTTCCTTATGGGGTTTGTTGTGCTCATATGGTGTCCAGTGGGTTGGGCGCTTGCCCTTGATTTCCGCTTCAGAACCGAGCCAAAACATTGCAGCCGTTCGCACATTCTGCTTTTCCGCAGTCACCCAGATAGGCTCCCCACCCCACCAGCGCGTTTCGCCGTGCATGGTACGACCCATCACCTCATCATGGGTTTTCGAATACGGCATATTACCAGTAATACCCGTACCGTCGGCATGAAGCCCTGTCGCGAGCGCATAAAAATTTACGAATGTTAGCGACGGCATGACCGGAGTCATGGATTCGGCACGAACACCTTCCGCTGCAATAGCTTGCAAGGTTGGCGCGGGATAACGGTCAAGTGCATCCCACCGTAGACCATCAATTCCAACCATGATGACTATGGATTCTTCGTCGGCCTGCTCACCATCCGAACCATACGGTGTCGTAGTACAGGCAGTTACGAAAAATACCGCGAAAAATGCCAAGAGAAAATGTTTCATTTTATACCTTTTATAATAACAAACCGGATCCACGCGGGAGTTCCGTATTCTTGTGTAAATGTGCTGATAGAATAATGCCGAATCCGGCTAACACAGTCATCATCACTGTACCACCATATGATATTAACGGCAATGGCACACCGACTACCGGAGCCAATCCCATGATCATTGCAAGGTTTATCAAAACATAGAGGGAAAATGTCATGGTAAGCCCCATAATCAACAGGCGCGAAAACACTTGTTTAATCTGGCTGGCAAGCCAAAAACATACACCAATAGTCAGTATATAAAGCGCCATTGTGCTAAGCCCACCGATGAAGCCAAATTCCTCACCAATCACTGTAAAGATAAAATCGGTGCGGTTTTCGGGTACATAATTAAGGGAGGCTTGCGTGCCCTGCATAAAGCCCTTGCCGCTAACGCCGCCGCTCCCAAGCGCGATCTTTGATTGGATGATATGGTAGCTCGCACCCGTAGGGTCGCGCTCCGGATCGAGGAATGTAAGAATACGGTCGCGTTGGTAGTCTTTGAGGCCAAATATAAAAAACAGAGGAATGGCGATGGCGGCCACGGTCATAGCGCTTATAATAACCCGCCAATTTATACCAGCCAGAAATATCAACGTGATCCCGGTGGCGGCCAACATTATGCTTGTGCCAAGATCCGGTTGGCGCAATATCAACATGACAGGGATAAAAATGATAATCAACGCACCTATAATACCTGTAGGTTTAGACACACGCCACGAAGGTAGATCGTGATAAAACCGTGCTAACGCCAAAACAGCAGCAAGCTTCATAAACTCAGAAGGCTGAACACGCGCAATGCCGAGGTTCAGCCACCGCTGTGACCCGTTTACAGATACACCGACAAATTCAACCGCGATCAATAATAAAAGTGCGAATACAAATCCCGGATAAGCCATTGAGAACCAGACCCGTATGTCTGTCATAGCGACAATCACCATGAACACTAAGCCGACCAAAAGACGTACCAAATGTTGCTTGGCACCCAAATTCCAGCTTCCGCCAGTCGCTGAATAAATAGTGGCGACACCGACACTACCAATCAGTAAGATCAGCACAGGTAAAAGCCAATTTATTTCAGATAATTTGCCAAAAGTTGATCCGCTAACTGTGTAACTGGCCATCAGTTTTCGCCTCGTATATTGGTAATATCATCACCCCGGACACCATCTCGCACGAGGGCTTTTCCTAGTATTTTGCGGCATATATTCGCCGCTAACTTGGCACCGGAGCCACCATGTTCAACCACTACTCCTGCGGCAAAGCGGGGGTGGTTATAGGGTGCGTAGCCTACGAAAATAGAATGGTCGCGTAACTTCCATGGTAAAGCACTGTTTTTCAGGACACCTTTTAGGCGTTCGGCTGCAGAAATGCCGCGTACTTGTCCTGTCCCTGTTTTTCCGGCCATTTCTACACCTGGAATACCCAAACCGCCAAGTTTATAAGCCGTGCCGCGCGGCATTTCACTAACGGCATGCATAGCCGTTTGGACAATGGATAAATGCTCCGGATTAATGCCGAGGGATGCTGGCTCGGCTATCTCGTCGCCGACTACAATAAACGGCGATACGGCCTTTTGACCATTAGCTATTCGCGCCGCCATCACGGTTAGTTGCAACGGTGTGCTCAGCACAAAGCCCTGCCCTATGGAGGCATTTAAAGAATCCCCTGTCCGCCAACTTATTCCCAATCTGCCTTGCTTCCATTGCGGGTCAGGAACGATTCCTTTTGCCTGCCCACCCAAGCCCAATTCATAGGTTTGGCCTAATCCCAACTTTTCGGCTATTGGCTTGACCTTATCCATACCAAGCCTTTGAATGACTTCGTAGAAATACACATCACAAGATTGTTTCAATGCATTGTGCATATTCATGAGACCATGACCGCCTCTACGCTTCCAACAATGAAAATCGCGATTACCCATACGCACTTTTCCGGTACAGAAGATCTGATCCTCCGGATCAATTACATTATGTTCAAGCGCCGCCAACATAACGGCCATTTTAAAGGTTGAAGCAGGCGGGTAACCACCGCCAATAACTTTATTAAACTGGGGGCGTCGCGGGTCTGTATCCATTTTTTTAAATTGTTTGCTGGAAAGACCTGAGACAAACAAATTCCCGTCGAAAGTCGGCATGGACAGCAAAGTACGAAGCTCCCCTGTCGTCACATCCATCACAGCTACGCCCCCACTTTCCTCCCCGAACAACCCGGCGGCATATGTTTGCAACTCGCTATCAAGCGTCAGCCAGACATCTGCACCAGGAGCAGCGGGGATTTTATCATCGTCCCATTCGCGCACCGTGCGACCGACCGCATTAACCTCGACTTTTTTACGCCCAGTACGCCCGCGCAATACTTTATCATGGGATTGTTCGATACCGGTTTTACCCATTCGGAAAGTTGGTTGGCGTAGAAGCGTATCCTTATCTTGCATGAGAGCATCAGGGCTTGGCTTGCCGACATAACCAAGTACATGCGCGAAAGTGCCGTTATGGGGATAATGTCGGCCTTTACCTTCTAAAGGTATAACACCGGGCAGATCTGGCAAACTAATGTTCAGCTTGGAAAATATAGGCCAATCAATATGCTCGTCTATCAATACCGGAATGAATTTTGCTTTTTTCTTAATGTCTTTCTTGATACGTTTTCTGGTCGGCTCACTCAGCGGTAAAATCTTGTTTATGCGTTCCAGTGCCAAGTCTATATTATCAACTCGCTCCGGCACCAAAACTAGGCGAAAATCCTGCTTATTTGTTGCAAGCGGTATGCCGTGCCTGTCTAAAATTCGGCCTCTTTCTGGCAAAACTGTATTAAAATTAAAGCGGTTCTTATCAGACAATACTTTATAATCTTCAGCTCTGACCACCTGTAAATAATACAGTCTGGATGCCAAAATTGAAAATACGCCCAGTCCACCTAAACCGAGTAAAGCAGATCTTCTGTTCATCATTTTAATCGTGTTTTCTGGTCGTTTCATTGGCGTAATCCTGATGGCTCTACTTGCCCTGTCAAAGCCCTCAATAAAATACGCACCCAATAGAACAAAGGGAAGACAGCTATGCTGGCAATTGCATTGGCCATAAGACCGTTAAAATGTGGCCACTGCCCAATTGAAAACCGCCCAACAAGAAAAATAATCACTAAACATAAAAACACACTTAAACCATATCCGAGCATATTGCGCCCTAAACCGCCTTTAAGGGTAGACCCTCCGTCAAGTACGATAAACAAAATCAAAAATGCCAATGTCCACATACCTATTGGGCTTGCACTGGCTAAATCATATAAAAACCCAAATAAGAATACGCCAAGAAGTGACCAGGAATAGGATGCAGCACGGGGCCAATAAAACACTGCCGCAACGGGCAAAAAATTAAAACCTAAATGCATGCCAAATACATCCATGCTGAGAAAAGCAGGGAAAATTAAAAAGATACCGACAATAAATCCTTGCAAAGACAAGGATATTGAATTCAATGGATTGGCGGCTTCTTTCTGGATCATTCCGAAACCTTTTTCTCTGGTGCCTTATGTTGCCCGTCTCCCTGTTGTAAGTTGTCACTCGGTAAAGTTTCTTCCGGAGCGGAGATTGGCGTAAATGGATATACCCAGACCCAATCAACGGGTTTATCCAGGTAAAAGAGTTCGACCTCAAAATCATTTTGCTGTCCGGCCACAATAACACCGATTTGCAAACCGCGCGGCAATACCCCGCCGTCGCCAGATGTCACCACCCGGTCTCCAATCTGCCAGTCCGCTTCAAGCGATACATAATCCAGCCTAGGTCTTTTTGTATTAGTTCCCAGTAAGATTGCCCGGCTTAGCGAGCGTTGAGACATTACGGAAATCCGGCTACTCAGATCATTTAACAACAAAACACGTGATGAACCCGAACCGGAGCGGACAATATGACCATACAAGCCGTCGGTGGTCATAACAGCATCACCGACATTGATGTTTTTATTGCGCCCGACATTGATTAGAGCAGAATGTACGAACGGCCCCATGCTTTCGCTAACAGCCCTAGCAATAACCTTGGTATCCGGTAAATCCGAAGAACTACCCATGCCCAACATGTCTTCAAAGCGTCGAACCCGCATTTCCACATCAAGCACTCTATTTTCAAATACGCGCAAACGTTCTACCTCAGCCCGAAGGCGGATATTATCTTCATAGGCATTTTTTCGATTTTCCGCTCCTGTAAACAGAGATTCCATACCGCGAACTGGTGTTGCGATAAAACCCATAATTTTTGCGCTAACGTCATCAGCTTTCAATCGCCCTGAGGCCAGCATGGATTCTTGTTGGCGATCTGCGAGAAGCATAAACACACTAATAAGAACGAGAAAAGCCGCAAGGCCGCGCCGCAAATTTCGGCGACGCTGCGGACGATTATACCCGCTATTGCTCATATTATCTTCCTGACGTTAAGGTCAATGCGTATTGACTACCTAGTTCTAGTATCCTGTAGAAAGAATATCTTTCCATTTGGCCAGATTTTCTACAACAATACCGGAACCACGCACGACGCATGTTAACGGGTCATCTGCCAACGATACAGGCAAGCCAGTGCGGTTACGCAGTTCGGTGTCCAGATTACGCAATAATGCACCCCCGCCTGTCAACATAATACCCTTATCGACGATATCCGCTGCGAGTTCTGGCGGCGTTGCCTCTAACGCGATTTTCACAGCTTCGACAATTTGCTCAACCGGCTCGGACAAGGCTTCGGCAATCATGGCCTCGGTAACCCGAATTTCGCGCGGCACCCCGTTCATCAAATCACGGCCTTTGATCTGTACGGTCATGCCCTCGCCGTCTTCCGGCATTTGCGCAGAGCCAATTTCTTTTTTAACCTGCTCCGCACTCATTTCGCCGAGCAATAAGTTAGTAGTGCGGCGAACATATTGGATGATTGCATCGTCCATTTTATCTCCGCCCACGCGCACGGAACGGTCATAAACGATACCGTCAAGTGACAAAACGGCAACTTCGGTTGTGCCGCCGCCAATATCGACAATCATAGACCCGCTAGGTTCGTGGATAGGCAATCCTGCACCAAGTGCAGCGGCCATAGGTTCGCGGATTAAATAAACCTTGCGCGCCCCTGCCCGCGCAGCACTATCATGGATAGCACGGCGTTCAACGGCTGTTGCACCAGAGGGCACACAAATAACAACCTGCGGCGAAACAAAATTCTTACGGTTATGCACTTTTTTGATAAAATGATCGATCATCACCTCAGCAACTTCAAAATCCGCTATAACTCCGTCTTTCATCGGGCGGATTGCCTCAATATGATCAGGCGTGCGACCGAGCATCATACGGGCGTCATCACCAACGGCGTGCACTTCTTTGCGCCCATTTTTTGTCGAGTAAGCAACAACGGATGGTTCATTCAAAACCAAATCACGCCCCTTAACATACACCAATGTATTGGCCGTTCCCAGATCAATAGCGATGTCCGCTGATAGAAACCCGAATATTCTCGATAACATATTTATTCCCGACTATGGAATTGCGACCCGACCAGCCATCACAGTACAAATTTCAAAATGATGAGTGAGCACGCAACATAAAAATTGATTCTGATAGTTAATGGGCGGAGCGCCCGAAAAAAGCAAGACTGTAAACATAAAACACTGCTGTTTTATGGTTTTTTAGTCGTCTCTCCACCTGTATCTTCTACACGCACTTGTGTATCATCCTCTTCAATCGCCATTTTGTGTTTTAGGCGGGAACCAGCAAAGTAAATTATTCCCACCCAGGCGAGCGCTATGGCAACGACAATGGCAATATAAAGCGGCCCTTTGCCGGCAACCGAACCTGATATGCCCTCACTAACCGAAGCCACCAAGGCAATCTTTGGAATAATCCCTAGCGCTGTCCCCAAAAAGAAGCTGGAAAATTTCATCCGTGTTACACCAGCCGCTAAATTCACTAAAATAAATGGCCCTGTGGGCACAATTCTAACCCCCATACTGGTCAGAAAACCATGGCTTCTTATTAAACGTAGAATTTTAGTCATCTTGCCTTTACTGATTTTTGAAAGTCGGTCTGCCCCCAAACGCCGACCAAGCCAAAAATCAAAACTAGCAGAAACCATAGTTGCGCCCCAAGCAATGACACCGCCCATTACCGGGCCAAATGTTAAAACCACACCACCGTGAAGCATCCACTGCGGCGCGTTAACAAAAGCGGCCAGTAAATAAATGCCGATAACGGCAGGGATTGCAAACGGCGATTGCGCAAATGCCCCGAACCAGCTTGCAACAGATTCTGGCTGAAAATCCACGGAAATAGTGATCGCCGTAAAGACAATCAATTGCACCATGACAATCCAGAATAAAACACTGCGGTTTTTAAAAAATTTGAGGATGATATTCAATTTATGCCTAAATAATAATTTAATTGCCCCATAGGGGAAATCACGGAAATATCAAATGAAATATTGTCCAGTCTTTAACGCAAACCACTAACCACGGGTCGGCGCAGTAGTAATGGCCTCATCACTACCGAGGTAATTGACAATCTGGCGGTAGTGCTAAATGTTTATCCCTGCCTTTTCATGTAATTTCACGACATTAGTCGGCGTAGTTTTTGCTTTTATTCTTAGTTGAATTTTGTTGAGAAAGTCCTGTGTCGCATTTTGCGGCTTGCAATCATGGGCGAGAATATCAGCATATATTTGTTGCTGTATACGTTCTACGAACGGAAAAACGGCTTGCCTTGCATTGATTGCACTTAGGGACAAAGCCTTAACAATTTTACGGCTTTGCTCCCCCAACATATCAGAATCTTCTTGTTTTTCTTGGGCAAATCTCACCATCAATGTACACAATGCTCCTGCCCACATATCTTCAATATCCCCGTGCTTCCGGTTTCGCACCGGGTAGCGCAAATAATGAATTCGCAATTGATCGCGGTAGTGGGTATAAAACTCTTTAGCGAATATTTGCGCTGTTTTTTGTGCTTGAAGCCTAGAATATTGCACAACAAACCAAACTCCGGTCACGGTGGCTAGCGCAAACATAAAACCAGCCAGCATATTACTCACCATAACTGGCACTCTATTATTTGGGTTGCTTTTGATTTCAGGTGTAAGTTTCAAATGCTGAAATTCATTTTTTTTAATATCCACTGTGGGTGCAATCGGTGCCATAATTATTGGCTCTTGCATGGATATTATAGTCGGTTTGGGTGATAAATTTGCCACAATCTCAGGCGTTTGTTCGGTGGTGTTTTCCGCTTTCAAGGTCGATTTTACGGAATAACTAATGGCGGGCTTTTCGGCTCCAAACTCGCGCCAATACTTAACTTTAGCCGCGTCTTTCTCAACGCCCAAACCTAGCTCGTACATCATTGCCAAGTTTTCTTGCGCAGCCTTGTCTCCGTTATTAGCAGCACTTAAGTACCAGTTGCGCGCCTTAGTATAGTTCTGTGCGACGCCTTCGCCCATCGAATACAAATAGCCCAAATTGACACGAGCGTCATTGCTCCCCATACCAGCTGCTTTTAGGTATAATAATCGTGCTTTGGAAAAATCTTGTTTAACGCCATCACCATCATGAAACTTTTTGGCCTGGATAAACACTGCCCGCGATTCCGTTCCTCCAGCCAATTTAAGCTCCTCGGTGCTGGAAGCCGTCTGCGCATTAGCAGTATCAACTGGCAAGACTAAACAGGCTAAGCACAGCACGCATACAACGAGTATGTTTTTTACCAGAGTTATTTTAGTGTTTTCAATCATATGTCCCGAATTAAACTACCTACGTTCACTCTATGCAATACTCAGGCCATTTACCCTGATTAACCTAAATTAGCGTCCAGTCCGACATTTGCCCGCGCAACCAAGTGTATTGGCGTTTGGCAAAGCGGCGGGTTTGGCGCATAGCAAGCTCTATGGCTTCGTCCAAACTGATTTCTCCGTTCAAATGGGCCGCGAGTTCACGAAGCCCAATAGCCTTCATGGCAGGGAGGTCAGAGGCTAGGCCTAGGGAAAGGACATGTTTAGCCTCGGCTAGCCCCCCTTCCCTGATCATATCAGCGAACCGCGTATTAATCTTGTCGTAGAGGTTTTCGCGCTTGGGCAATATAACCATACCTTTCCATGTCCCTGTGGGTAGAACGGCATGGGTTTCTTTTTGCCAGACGCTCAGGGGTTTGCCTGTGCCCAGAGCGACGCTAACAATCCGCAACAGACGTTGCGGGTCATTACCAAGAACTTTAGCGGTTGCTTGTGGGTCGAGATTATCTGCCCGTGTGCGTAGTGCTAAAATGCCGTCCGTGTCCAGCAAGGATTGTGCTTGTTCCATTGCGTTATCAGGAAGTTTCGGGATTTGTGCCAACCCTTGGGTCAGAGCTTTGAAATATAGACCCGTACCGCCAACCAATATGGGGGTTTTACCGCGCGCCAAAATATCAATAATCAAAGGATCAATTTCGCGCAGCCAGTGCCCCGTAGAATAACGCACACTCGGGTCAATATGGCCAAACATATGGTGCGGGATACCCTGCATCTCTGCATCAGTTGGGCGCGCTGACAATATCTGTAATTCAGCATAGACCTGTAGCGCATCAGCATTGATAATTTCTCCGCCAAAACCCTTTTGGCTCTGTAGACTTTGCGCGAGTTTTACCGCATAAGCACTTTTCCCGCTCGCCGTAGGGCCTGCAATACAGTGAATAATTTTCATAAAGAGCTTTTAACCATGCCAGATCCAAATAGCTACAGTTTAACTTTTGTTTTAAAGCAAAAAAATATGGCGGATTTCAAGCAATTGGCCAGTTTTTGCGTCGAGACCCCTGATGTTCACATACAAAACGTCAACGTTTTATCCGAGGACAAAGCCGTCGATGTCATCATCTCTGATGCACCGGACAATCTACGTGGCCGCATTGCCAAAGCATTAACGGGCAAAAAACTGGAAGCCGATTTTTGCCTGCAACCCGCAGACAACCGCAAGAAAAAACTTCTGATATGCGATATGGACAGCACGCTAATCGGACAAGAGTGTATTGACGAATTGGCAGATTTTGCGGGTGTGAAAGATCAAGTTTCAGAGATTACCGAACGCGCAATGCGCGGCGATCTTAACTTTGAATCTGCCCTTATTGAACGAGTCGGGCTGTTGAAAGGACTTCCACTGCAAGCCCTAAGTGATTGTTATAGCAGCAATATTACATTAAATGCGGGCGCAAAAACTTTGGCGGCAACTATGAAATCCCATGGGGCAAAGACTGTCATTGTGTCGGGTGGCTTCACATTCTTTACAGGCCGTATCGCAGAGGCCGCTGGTTTTGATGTTCACCAAGCCAACATATTGCATGATGATGGTAAAGCCTTGCTCGGCACAGTCGGCTTGCCAATTTTAGGGCGTGATGCCAAGAAGCAAGCCTTAGAAGCGCACAGCAAATCCTTGGGCGGCCCCAAGGCTGCTCTAGCGATTGGCGACGGAGCCAATGACCTTGCTATGATTGCGGCGTCAGGGTTGGGCATAGCCTACCGCGCTAAACCGATAGTTGCGGATGCAGCCCACTGCGCCATTAATCACACGGATTTAACCACGGCGCTCTATTTTCAGGGTTATAGGGAGAGTGACTTCGTAAGCTAAATAGGCACTTTATAAGACAGTCGCCACAGCATTTCCAGCAATAAAACCTGATATATTTCAAATGTTTAGGTTAGTTATCATCGCGGATAAACGTCCTCTAGCACTAGGCATATCCCTATTTTGCGTATGAAATACGCGCGTTTTCAAGAAAACACCGCTTAGCAATAAACCATCCGCAATATCACCATTTTCAACCGAATTCTGTCCTCTTAAAAATGGTGGCAACCGTAGTAGTTTATCCAGATACGGCTCTGCTGCACCTGCGCAGACCGCCCGTCCTGAACGGGGGCTGACATGGGTTAGGTTATGTGTCGTCCCTGTTGCGGCACAAGTGGATAAATCCAAGCCGTAGCCTAGCGCCTCTAACAATGCCATCTCGAAACGCACATAAAGGGCTGGCCACACATCAATATCGTGTAACTGCGTCATAAGGATTTCAAACACATCATAGAGATTTGCGTGCGGTTCGCGTTCCGGCAAAGCTTGCATGCACAATGCCGAAATCGCGTTTAGACCCGCAAGCGATGCCCTGTCTTGCATCAAGATAGCCGCGCGAGCATCTATAGCCTCGACCATGAACATACCTAAATGTTCGGACAAACGGGCATTCCAGTTAACTGTGACTTTATTGCCGGGCTGTAACACCGGGCGCATTCTGCGGGAGCGGCCACCGCGCACCATACCCGCGTGGCGACCATGTTGTTTGGATAGCACATTTATGATAGCCGAAGTTTCGCCGTGGGGTCTGACCGACAATATATATCCGTCATCATTCCATTTCATTTAAGAGGCCACTTCATTAGATTTTAAGTTCCATTAAACGTCAAACTCAAGGCCGCTTTCGAGATATTTACTGCGGTCTTCACTCCAATTTTCGCGCACTTTGACAAACAAAAACAAATGCACTTTCTTGCCAAAACTTTCGGTCATATCGCGGCGTGCCATTTGACCGATTTGTTTGATGGTTTGACCGCCCTTGCCCAGCACAATTGGCTTTTGTGATTTGCGGCGCACATAGATGATTTGCTCAATCTTAATATCGCCGTTCTTCATAGAAGTCCATTTTTCGGTCTCTACATGGGACGCATAGGGCAGTTCATTATGCAAGCGCATAAATAGTTTCTCACGAGTTATTTCTGCCGCCATCAAGCGCGAAGGAATATCCGCAGCTTGATCGGCGGGATACAGATATGCCCCTACTGGCATATTCTCAGCAAGCTTATTCGCCAACTGCTTGATACCATGGCCTTTTAACGCTGAAATCATTAGTATATCCGTATAAGCGTTTGTTTTTTCAAATATTGTTATCAACTCTAACAAATGCTCTTTTTCCATTCCGTCGATTTTATTAAGCGCCAAATATACGGGGCGATCGCCAGAACGCTTGACGAGACCTTTAACCACCCGGTCTGTGTCCTGCGCTGCTTTTTTATCCTGTGCGCTCGGCTCTGAACCACGGCGCACATCGGAATAAGACGGGGCATCAACCACATGAACTATAACATCAGCGTCTGCAACACCGCTCCAGGCTGCGTGTACCATAGAACGGTCAAGGCGTTGGCGTGGCTCGAAAATACCAGGTGTGTCCACCAAGACGATTTGCGCATTACCGTGCATGGCAATACCGCGCACTTGAAAGCGCGTGGTTTGGATTTTGTGGGTGACGATAGATATTTTCTCGCCGACCAATGCATTTACCAGTGTAGATTTACCAGCATTTGGTGCGCCAATAATGGCGGTAAAGCCTGCTCTTGTATTCATTTCGTTCATTTATTTTGGCCAGTTTTCCAAGAGATGCTGGGCGGCATAGCGCTCCGCATCTTTTTTAGATTTTCCTGTGCCCTTTGCGGCACCAAGACCCGGTACGTCAACCTCTATCACAAATAAAGGCCTGTGATCGGGGCCAGTTCGTCCGGCAACGGAATATTCAGGCAATCCGTAGCCACTTGCAGATGCTTTTTCTTGCAGCTCTGTTTTTGGATCTTTGTTATTTTTCTTGAAGACATTTTCCAATTCTTCGCGCCAAAACTCGTCATAAAATTTATCTGCAGCCTCCAAACCGCCGTCCAGATAAATTGCGGCCAAGAGTGCCTCGCAAGCATCCCCCAAGATAGATGTTTTATCCCGACCACCTTGGCGCACTTCGGACGGTGACATCAACAAATAAGAACCAAGATCAATCCGCCGGGCTACCCGGGCGCAAGCCTCTTTACGCACCAAAGCATTCAGACGCCGCGCCATACTGCCCTCATTGCTTGTATCTAGGACGAACAATCTTTCGGCAGTAAGCAAGCCCAGAACCCGATCGCCAAGAAATTCCAACCGTTCATAATTGGGATCCTTGCTACGACCGTCCCCATAAGAGGGGTGGGTCAAGGCTTTAACGATGAGATGTTTGTCCTTAAAAACAAGCCGAATTTCTGTTTCCAATCCGGCAAGCCGCATTAGCATTTGCGGCGATATATCGTTTTTATTATTCTCGTTCGCAGCCATTTATCGCAATCCTTTAAAGAAACGGTCGCCGCGCAATTTTCCCCACGTCCATGGTTTTTTGATACTAAAACCATCCTCGACAGACAAGAGAATAAATTCGGCACGACCAACCAAGTGACTAGCCGGGACATAGCCAACCCCACCAACTCTGGTTGGGTAACGACTGTCCAAAGAACGATCCCGGTTGTCGCCCATGAAAAAATAATTGCCAGCAGGTACGTGGTAGACGCCCGTACTGTCCACTTCGCTCCCTACTTGTTTATCAATAGTCATATGTGGCTTATCATTGTTGTCGAAAAATTCTTTATATTGGCGGTACTTAAAAGGGTTCCCTACCTGATCGGTTTGGGTTGTTACAGAGATTTCTGTCGTTCTTTGCTGTATACCATTGATATACAAAAACCCGCCTTTCATTTGCAGTTCGTCCCCTGGCAAGCCTGCCAAACGTTTAATAAAATACAAAGAGCTGCCTATAGGTTTAAAGACAATAACATCCCCTCGCTTGGGTATCCGCTCAAATACACGCCTTTTCTTGATTGGTAAGCTCAAAGGCGAAGCCGCGTATTTACCATAGCCCAATGAGTATTTCGTCGTAATTATATAATCACCTTTATATAGGGTCGGCTCCATAGACGAAGACGGGATATGAAATGGTTGAAACAAGAATGTACGCAGTAAAAACGCGATAGACAAAGCAATCGCCACTGTTTTTATGGCCTCGACTATAAAACCCATTTTTCTCTGTTTCTGTGTTTCTGTCATAATATTTCGAAAATCACAAAGGCTTGGGCATAAGGATAATCATCGCTCAAACTTAGATGTATCTTCCAGTTTTGACCTTGCTGTAATTGCGCTTCTACCCGCTCCAAAGCTTCCCCGTATAGACGGATTTCCGGCTTGCCCGAAGAGTGGTTAATGACCTCAACATCTTGCCAAGACAGCGCCCCTGAATGAGACCCTGCAAGCGCTTTGGCGGTTGCTTCCTTGGCTGCAAAGCGTTTGGCATAGGAACTGGCACGGCTAGAGCTAGCGTCGGAACGTGCGCGTTCACCCTCGGTAAAAACCTTAAGCGGAAACCACTCACCAAACTTATCCAACAAAGCAGAAATACGCCGAATATCACAAAGGTCTGTACCTATACCGATTATCATTTGGGGACAATCCGCGATTCACTAATCAACCGCCGCATTTCTTGGATCGCAGGTTTTAGGCCCATTGTTATGGCTTCGCCTATTATGAAATGGCCTATATTTAGCTCCTTGGCTTCAGAGATAGCGGCGACGGGCGTTACATTGTCGAACGTTAGGCCGTGGCCGAAATGGACTTCTAGGCCGAGTGCATCCGCCTGTTTTGCGCCTTTGCGCATGGCGGACAACAAAGCTTCGGCCTTGTCCGCATCGCCCGCATCCAGTGCATGGGCATAGGCTCCGGTATGAAATTCTACCACTTGGGCGCCGCAGGCTTCGCTGGCGGTTATTTGGTGGGGGACGGCCTCTATGAATAGAGATACACGGCTACCGTTTTCAGAGAGCGCGCGGGCTATGGGTGTGATTTGGTTGTGAAGGCCAGCCGCATCTAGCCCGCCTTCTGTGGTGCGTTCTTCGCGTTTTTCTGGCACTAGACAGACGGCGTGTGGTTTGGTCGCCAAGGCTATTTCAGCCATATCATCGACAGCGGCCATTTCAAAATTTAGCGGTTTACCCAGTTCTAAACATAATGCCTGCAACCGCGCCATATCATCGTCATTTATATGGCGGCGATCTTCGCGCAAATGGGCAGTTATGCCGTCCGCACCCGCTTCAATAGCCAGTCGTGCGGCACCTACGGGATCTGGATGTATACCGCCGCGAGCATTGCGCAAAGTGGCCACATGGTCAATATTTACGCCCAAACGTATCACTATTTTAGCCCTCGGCTACCCGGTTTTATCGCAGGCATTGCCGCAAGTTCTGGCGGTAAATCATCTTTATCGTAAGACGGGAATACTTTCGACGCTAAGCTGATAAGCGGCACACCAATATCTGCCTTGCCGCCTGAACGGTCAAACAAACATGCGCCCGCAATCACCTTTGCGCCCGTCGCATTAATGGCTTCGATGCACTCGCGCGAGCTTAGGCCTGTGGAAATAATATCTTCCATCATCAAAACTTTTTGGCCTTGCTCCAGCGTAAAGCCGCGCCGCAAGGTAAACTCGCCGTTCTCGCGCTCCACGAATATAGATTCCAATCCCATCTGCCGCGCCATTTCATAACCAGGTATTACCCCCCCCATGGCAGGCGCAACGATAATGTCCGGCATAACTTCCAATGTTGACCTTATTTTATTCGCTAAAGCCGCACACAATGTTGCCGTCAGCACCGGGTTTTTAAACACGAATGCTTTTTGCAAAAACACTGGGCTTCGCCGCCCGCTGGATAAAATAAAATGCCCCTCAAGCAAAGCACCTGCTTGCTTAAACACATCTAAGACGTCATCTGTATTCATGCTACTATCCTAAAACCCTCATTACACATCTGCTCTGGCGCGGCGCACATCTACTACATAGGCACTAGCGTGCATGGCTGCAACAATTTGTGAGAGATGGCGTGTGTCGGTCACTTCAATGTCCATGACCATGTCGAAGAAAGACGGCGAGCGTTTTAGGGTCTTAATATTGGTCACATTACCCCCCGCCTCGCCGATAATCGCTGTGACTGCCGCTAACGCGCCTGGCACATGCTCTAATGTCGTCGTTACTTGACCAACGGATGCGGTTTTCTCTACGGATTTACGCCATGCCAAATCAATCCAAAGTTCCGGTTTTTCTTCTAAGGTCGCTAAAAGATCGCAATCAATTGTGTGAATAACGATTCCCTTATCTTTCGTTAAAATGCCGACAATGCGGTCTCCGGGAATTGGGTAGCAACATTCACCAATGTGCAGACCAACACCTTCGTGAAAGCCGTCGCCTTTAACATATAATTTTGCCGTATTGTCATCAATCAAATCCCGGTTGACCACAGCACCTGAGGGTACATGTTCACTACGACCCGGAAATACGCCGTTCATAAAATCGCTAATGGCCAAGTTTCCGCTGCCGAGCGCCACATATAAATCGTCTACACTGTCATATTGTAGCCGGGTCAAAGCATCGATCAGCGCACTTTCACTAAAGGTCTTGTCTTCCCGGGCAAAGGCATGGTCGGCGAGCTTGAACCCGATTTCTCGGTGTTCCGCGCTTTCCCCCTTTCTCGTTAGCCGCCGAAGCGCAGAGCGGGCTTTGCCTGTGACAACCATGCTTTCCCAACCCGGATTAGGTTCAGGCGTACCGCCGCGAATAATCTTGACCACATCACCGTTCTTAAGGCGCGTCCGCAAAGGCTTTTCTTGGCGGTTTATGAGCGCACCAATACAGGTATCCCCGACATTTGTATGCACGGCATAAGCAAAATCCAGCGGGGTCGCCCCTTGCGGCAAGGCGATAAGTTCGCCTTTGGGTGTAAAGGTGAAAACTTGATCTGCGAACATTTCCAGTTTGGCATATTCCAAAAATTCGCCCGCATCGCCGCCGTGTTCCATCATTTCCACCAAATGACGGATACGGTTTAGCGGGTCATATTCTCCGGATTTAGAGCTGTCATATTCATAGCTATTGTCTTTATAGCTCCAATGGGCGGCAATACCGCGCTCAGCCAAATCGTTCATGGCTTCGGTGCGTATCTGAATTTCCACGCGCTGGTTATCCGGCCCGAGAATAGTCGTGTGGACGCTTTGATAGCCGTTTTGCTTAGGCACAGAAATAAAATCGCGGAACCTGTCGGGGACGCACCTGAATTTTATGTGCAGCAAACCAAGTACTTCATAGCAGTCTTCAACACTGTCTACGATGACACGAAAGGCATAAATGTCGGCAACATCTTCAAAGCTAATACCTTGGCGTTGCAGTTTGCGCCAAATGGCATAGGGGCGCTTTTCACGGCCAAACACGCGTGCGGTTTTCTTATGTTCACTAAGCAAGTCCCGTAACATAATAGACAGGTGAGAAATGGCGGTTTTTTGACTGTCGCGCCATTCTATTAAGCGGGCTTCTATGCCTTCAAATGCCGACGTATTTATATATTTAAACGCCAAATCTTCTAATTCCGCACATATGCGCTCAACCCCGATTTTACGGGCAAGCGGCGCGTAAATTTCCATAGTTTCACGAGCAATGCGTTCCCTTGAGGCTTGTTTGGGGTGATGCCCTAATGTGCGCATATTATGAAGTCGGTCGCAGAGTTTTACGATAAGCACCCGTACATCTTTGCTCATGGCGAGCACAAATTTTTGGAAGTTTTCTGCTTGCTGCCCCTCGCGGGTAAGCTCTTTGCTGGACAGTTCCAACTGACCCAATTTCGTCACCCCGACCACGAGGTCTGTAATCTCGTCACCGAACTCGGCGCGCATATCGTCTTCGGTGATTTCCGTATCTTCAATCACATCATGCATTAAGGCCGTACAAATAGAGCGGGTATCCATGCGTAGATTAACCAAAATTTCCGCAACCGCTATGGGGTGGCCTGCATATAGCTCGCCTGAATGGCGCTTTTGATTGCGGTGCGCCCACACACAAGTATCATAAGCCCGCCCGAGCAAGTCCTCTAATACGGACGGGTTATAGGCGCGCACACGGGCAATCAGCTCGGATTTTGGGAGAAAATCAGCCTTTTTATCCTTTTGGGGAACAGGTTCCATATGTGCAGCAACATTCATACTCATATGCTACGCTTGCATTTTTACATGTGCAATAGTTTATGAGTGGCTTGCCCAACAATGACCCTAGGCCTGCAAATTACGCTTGTGTGTCTTCCAGCACGCCTCTTCGGATTTGGTCTTGTTCAAGGCTTTCGAATAATGCCTGAAAATTGCCCTCTCCGAAGCCCTCATTCCCCTTGCGCTGTATCAACTCAATGAATATTGGACCGATCAGGTTTTCGGTGAAAATTTGCAACAAAAGCCCCTGCCCTTCTGTCGGCGCGCCGTCTATGAGAATATTGCGTTTACGCATTTCTTCAACGGATTCGCCGTGCCCAGGCAAGCGTTTATCTATAAGATCAAAATAAGTATCTATTGTCGTTTGCAATGGCACACCATTTTCCGTGAATTGATCTACAGTGGCAAATATATCGTTAGAGCCGAGCGCAATATGTTGAATGCCTTCACCATTATAATCAGCGAGAAACTCCTCAATCTGGCTTTTATCATCACGACTTTCATTAATCGGTATGCGTATCTTGCCGCACGGGCTAGTCATGGCTTTGGAGATTAGGCCAGTTAACTTGCCTTCAATATCAAAATAACGAATTTCCCGGAAGTTGAAAATATCCTCATAAAAACTCCCCCACTTTTCCATCTCGCCCCTGTGTACATTATGGGTAAGATGATCCAAATAAGTCAGCCCTGTTGACTTTTCCGCCATTGAGTCCTGCCAACCATCAATAAATTTGAAATCAACATCATAAATCGTGTCATCACCATAGCGGTCAACAAAATACAGGCGGCTACCGCCAATACCTTCAATGGCTGGGATATTTAGCTCCATAGGATTAGCCGAACTCGGGCACGGAACAGCACCCTGCTCCAAAGCTTTTTTGTAAGCAAATGCCGCATCCTTAACCCGAAATGCCATCGCACAAGCGCTTGAACCATGTTCACGAGCAAAATTTTGCGCAAAACTGTCAGGCTCCGAATTTATAATGAAATGGATGTCGCCCTGCTTCATCAGAACAATGTCTTTAGATCTGTGAACCGCGACTTTAACAAAGCCCATTTTCTCAAATAGTTTTATCATTTTCTGCGGCTCTGTTGTTGCGTATTCCACAAATTCAAATCCGTCTGTGCCTAAAGGGTTGTCAAATAAATCTGCCAAAATGTTCTCCATAATTACTTTGTTGTACTATTAGTAACATATGTTACTAATAGTACAAGTCATAATAAAGAAAAGAGAAATCATGTTCGACCTAGAGACGTTCCTGCCTTATCGGCTTTCAATTCTATCCCAAACTATCTCGGGGCTGGTTGCCCGGGAATATGAAAGCAAATTTGGCCTAAGTATGAACCAATGGCGGTGTTTGGTCATTATCCATGCCCATCAACCCGTTACGGCAAAAGAAATTGCCCCCCTGACTTTGCTCGACAAAATGGCAATCTCGCGAGCCATAAAGATACTGGAAAAACGAAAGTTGATAAAAACATCCAAAGGCAAAGACGCCCGTAGTCGTATGTTGAATTTGACCCATGTGGGCAATAAAATCTACGAGGAAGTCATCCCGATTGCTCAAAAGTACGAAACCTCTCTTTTAAGCAGTCTTACGGATAAACAACAAAGTGCACTAAAAGCGATAATTAATCAGCTCTTACAAGAGGCACGGGAATTATCAGTAAAATAACAGTTTTTGTTTGTAAAAATATAAGCAGTGAACCGCCAAGGGTTTGCCGGAGGCTCCTAATCTATAGTAGAAAGAGCTATTATGAGCAACACAGGACATACATTTTCACTAGAAGTGCGCGCGCGAGCCGTTCGGATGGTGCTAGAGAACGAGAGCGATTACTCGTCTCGTTGGGCGGCAATCACATCTATATTGGCGAAGATTGGATGTGTACCACAAACGTTAAGCAGCTGGATTAAGCGCACGGAAATTGACAGCGGCACACGGGCTGGCGTCCCGTCCGATATGACTGCCAAGATGAAAGCCTTGGAACGTGAGAACCGCGAACTTCGCCAAGCTAATGAGATACTGCGCAAAGATTCTGCGTATTTTGCCCATTTTTAACTTATTATGGCGGAGCTCGACTGCTCGTTCAAACGATGACAAAGTGTATTGATAATCACCGAAATTGCAACCCTAGACACACGATTGACATAAAGCAATTAATTCGGTTGCTGTCAACGTAGTTTTAAAACTAAACAGCCTCCGGCAAACCCGGCGCGGTTCAGCAGATACAATTTGTTAAGGGTAATAATACTTATTTGGCACTCTGAGCAAAGTTTTACTCCACAAATAAATAAACTCGGTACATAATGGACATGTTATACCAATGGTATGACAGGCGGGTTGAAACGTTGCCCCACATCAACCGGACAATCCGCCACTGTTTTGTTTTGGGTTATCATTTTGTGGGGTGTTATTATCAGTAAAATAAACGTCTTTGGGGGCTACATAAACCCACTTGTTAATTGGCTACTTGCCTGAAAAATAACATTAATTTTATTGTCCGTATCTGCCGAAGTTTGCCAACCGCTGAGTAAATGCTGTTTGGTGATTGTTGCTAAAGCATCGATATGGATATTTTGGTCATTTAGACACGGCACCAATGATAATACTTCACCACCCGCCTCTATAAACGCCTGCCGAGCCTGGATAGACAACTCTTCCAGAGTTTCAAGACTGTCCGCAGAAAAACCCGGCGTAATGATAAGGACTTTCTTTTTGCCCTGTGCTGCCAGAGCTTTCAACGTAGCCAACGTATAGGGCTGCAACCACTCCTTGGGGCCAAAACGGGACTGGAAAGTAATTTGTTTTTCGATTTTTATATCTGCAAGTTCAGTACACAAAAGGTCATAAGTACGGCGACATTCTTTCTCATATGGGTCACCTTTTTCAACATTAGATACAGGCAGTCCGTGAAACGAAACCAAAATATGATCTGGCTGCCAGTCAAGACCACGTAAATGTTGTCTCATGCTTTGGGTAACCGCCTCTATATACGCCGGATTATCATGATAATCGCGCAGGAACCTGATGGCAGGTAAATCCGCCCGTTTACGAATTATCCGAGATAATTCGTCGTAAACCGTGGCCACGGTCGCACCAGCATATTGAGGGTAAAGTGGGAGTACACCAATTTTCTTGCACCCTTTGTCCTCCAATTTAGCTAACGCCAGTTCTATAGACGGCTGACCGTAGCGCATAGCAGGCTCTACATACACATCATCCGGAAGAGCGGCTTGTAATTTATCCGCCTGTGCGCGGGTGATTTCCACCAAGGGTGCTTCTGGTGAAAATGCGCCATTGTCATCGCGTCCCCAAATTTTCTGGTAAGCTTGGGCAGAACGAGCTGGACGTGTGCGCAAAATAATACCGTGTAAAATTGGCCGCCACAATAATGGGTGTAATTCAATCACACGTCTGTCCGTCAAAAACTGCGCCAAATATTTGCGCAATGCCTTTGGTGTCGGCGCGGCGGGTGAACCAAGATTTGCTATTATTATACCGTAGCGTTCTGTCACGAAAAACCATTCTATACAACTGCGTCAAATTTTCATATACCCTTGACGTTTACCGCCAGTTCCTTACCAATAGTTTCCATATAAATAAAGCGTCGTTTTGTCACATTTAGAGAAAGTAATGTTCATGAAAAAGTTTTTATACCTCGCTGTAGCCGGAACTGCACTGTTAACCGCCGCCTGCCAACCAGACACCAAGACCGAAGCGCCAGAAAGCACACCCGCTAATGTATCTACCACTACCCCCGTTGTGGCCGACGTTAAATCTACGGAACCAACCGTGCAGGACGCGAAAGAGTTTTTGGAAACATCTGCGGCGGAACTTGAGGCTAGTTTGTTAAGGCAAAACAAAGCAGGTTGGGTGAAAGCAAATTTCATTACCACAGACACAGGCTGGTTGGAATCCCAAGCCAACGCCGCAGCGGCAAAGCTATCAACCCGCCAATCAAATGAAGCCAAAAAATTTAACGACCTCAAAAGCCTGCCAGCCGATATGCTGCGCAAATTGGATGCCATCAAGCGCGGCAGCAATTTTCCGGCTCCGGATAAGCCCGGTGCGGCTGACGAGCTTGCAAAAATCATGTCAGATTTAGACACACAATACGGTGAAGGTAAGTTTTCGCTCAACGGCAAAGTGCTAAATTTGGGCGAATTGTCCAAAATAATTGCCACCTCACGTGACCCCGAAGAATTACAGGCCGTTTGGGAAGGGTGGCGCACAATCTCCCCGCCCATGCAAAAAGATTATGCCCGCATGGTCGAAATCGTCAATGAAGGCTCCAAAGAGCTGGGCTATGCCGATACGGGTGTGTTATGGAAAGCGGGCTACGACATGCCTGCCGACGATTTCACCAAAGAAGCTGATCGTTTGTGGACGCAAGTGAAACCTCTATACGACGATCTTCACTGTCATGTACGCGCCAAGTTGAACGAACAGTACGGCGATAAAGTCGTGCCCCTCGACCAGCCTATCCGTGCCGATTTACTCGGTAATATGTGGGCGCAAAGCTGGGGTAATGTTTATGATTTGGTCAAGCCGGAAAGCGATGCACCGACCGTAGATATAACTGAACTTTTGAAGAAAGCTGATTACAGCGAGCTTAAAATGGTTAAAACTGGTGAGAATTTCTTCACCAGTCTGGGCTTTGATCCACTACCCGACACATTTTGGGAACGCTCACTTTTTGTCAAGCCCGCCGACCGCGAAGTACAATGCCACGCATCCGCATGGGACATTGACGATAGAGACGATATCCGCATTAAAATGTGTATCGTGAAAACTGGTGAGGACTTCAAAACCATTCACCATGAGCTTGGCCACAGTTTCTATCAACGCGCCTATAAGAACCAGCCCGTATTTTATAAAGACGGTGCCAATGACGGTTTCCACGAAGCTATTGGTGATATGATTTCCCTCTCGATCACCCCGGATTATCTGGTGCAAATCGGGTTGCTTGATGCGGCGGATGTACCTGATGCGAGCGCTGATATTAATTTACTGATGCAACAGGCTCTTGATAAAGTCGCTTTCTTGCCCTTCGGTATCATGATCGACAAATGGCGCTGGAATGTGTTTAACGGCGAATATACCCCGTCCGAATATAATTCTGGCTGGTGGGAATTACGGGATTTCTACCAAGGTGTACGACCGCCAGCCGAGCGCCCAACCGATGCCTTTGATCCGGGGGCAAAATTCCATATTCCGGGCAATACACCCTATATGCGCTATTTCCTCGCCCATATCCTACAGTTTCAGTTCCACAAAGCCGCTTGCGATATGGCTGGCAATGAAAGCCCGTTGCACCGTTGTTCGATTTACGGGAATAAAGAAATCGGCAAGCGTTTTGACGATATGATGCGTATGGGTTCCTCAAAACCCTGGCCCGAAGCCCTAGAAGCTTTTACAGGCACCCCTAATATGGACGGCTCGGCAATCATAGAATATTTCGCGCCGCTGCAAACATACCTCAAAGAGCAAAACAAAGACCGGAAATGCGGTTGGTAATTGATTGGCTTCAATTTTAATAAATATATCGGATAAGTTTTTTAAAAAATATTGAGGCGGGCAACAATCTCATCAAATACATCCTCACCCCGCTTGCGGGGGAGGTGCCTGCTCTTGCAGGCGGAGGGGGAAGCAATTATCGGCGCAACAATTCCCTAAGATAATCATCCGGACAGCTTACCAAATTATTGCATCTCACGTCCGGTATTTGTGGAAACTTGCTTCCCCCTCCGCCCCTAAGAAGGGGCACCTCCCCCATTAATGGGGTGAGGATGAGATATTCTAAAGAATCAACGGGGTGAGGATGAGGTATTCTAAATAATCTCAATCAAATACATCCGCCTGCCTGTCACCCCGGACTTGATCCGGGGTCTCGCGCTCACCGTAAGCTATGAGATCCCGGGGCAAGCCCGGGATGACAATATAGGTAATTGTGAACCTAATTAATCGCGAAGTGCTATAGAGCCTTAACTTACAAACGCCCCCTCCCTCTTACTCCGGGTCGGCCAAAACGCTTTTCACTTTTTCCGCAAGCTGGATTAAGGTGAATGGCTTTGGCAGAAAAGTGACGTCTGGTTCTTCTGCAAGTAGCTCTGAAAATTCTTCTTCAGCATAGCCCGAGATAAATACAATAGCCGCACCGCCCAATAAATCCCGGCCTTTCTTGAGCAATGTTGGGCCGTCCATACCCGGCATGACCACATCTGAAATCATCAGATCAAATTTTTCCTCACCAGCCTCAAGAATTTCGTAAGCTATTTCGCCGTCCTCAGCCTCAACAACAGTATAACCGCGTTTGCGTAAAGTCTTGGCGGCGATGACCCGTACAGAAGCTTCGTCTTCAACAAACAAAATATTGCCCTGCCCTGCCAAATCAGATGGCTTGATACGGGCAGCGGCTATTTGTGGTTTGGGACTTGGCGCGGCTTGCACATCGCCTGTGGCGGTCGGGATATAGACGCTAAATGTTGTGCCAACGCCAAGCTCGCTTTGGACACGTAAATGCCCACCGGATTGTTGGACAATACCGTAGACTGTAGCCAGACCAAGCCCCGTACCTTTGCCTTGGGCTTTAGTGGTAAAGAAAGGCTCGAAAATTTTATCTTGGGTTTTCTTGTCCATACCCGTGCCCGTATCAGCAACATCAAAGCGGACATAGCTTCCCTTTTTGCGAATCTCTATGCCCTGTTCTCTAAGCTCTTCGTCGGTGACCTTTGACGATTTTAGCGTGATCGTACCGCCTGATTTTTCCAACATGGCATCTCGGGCATTGACGCATAAATTCATCAACACGGTCTCAAGCTGGCCTTTATCGGCCTGAATAGGCAGCAACCCCCGACCGTGAATAACCTTAAGCTGAACCCGTTCAACCAAAACGTCTTGTAATAAATGCGTTAAATCAGACAGAGTATTTGTTACATCCAGCACCACCGCGCGCAAGGTTTGCTTGCGCGAAAACGCGAGTAATTTTCGAACCAACCCAGTTGCTCGCGATACCGTTTGGTTGATTTTTTGCAGCTCTGGATAAGACGGATCACCAATAGGGTGCCGCCCCAACAACTCGTCAGTATTCAGGCGAATAGCCGTCAAAAGATTGTTGAAATCATGAGCAACACCGCCAGCTAACTGGCCAATCGCTTGCATTTTTTGCGACTGGCCTAGCTTGTCTTCGAGCATTTTACGGCTAGTGACATCAATAATATAAACGGTACATCCAGCCTCATCAGGGGCGGCAAAATACACATCAACTGGCCGTGCCTGTTTGCCGCGCAAGTTAACATCTACGGGTCCGTCCTGAACATTTATACCCCCGGCGAAAAACTCTTCAGCGGCTGTATTTTCGACGAACAGAGATTTGAAACTTGTTGTCTTGCTGATTTCGCCGTCCACCATGTTCCGCATTGCTTCATTGGCCTGTAGAATTTTTGCAGAATTAAGATCAGTGCTATCTAACATAACCATGCCGAATGGGGCATTTTGTATATCGAGCATTTCCATATTGTTATCGGCATTCTCAGACGCCTGATTACTTACCGAAATTTGCGCGGGGCTGCCTACTATATCTGTTGCGGCCTCCTGCTCCGTTTTCCCAGTACCAAGTCCTGAATGGCCATAAACGGCAACGCTAGCATAAACATCGCCAGAGTCCATTTCGTGCCAACTTCCCATCAATACGATCGGAGAAACAACACCTTTTTTCGTCAACAATCTAGTATCGGTGCGCACGGTACGCCCCGGTATTGGTGCGCTATCCAATAATGCGCCAGGGCTTTCAATAAACTCTTTCATATGTTCTGGTACGGTCTCGGCATTAAACCCGACCCATGCTTGTAAAACCGCATTGGTTTTCAAAACCGTGCCGTCAGTCGTGACAGAGAACAAACCAATCGGTGCCTGTGCCAATATAGAGGTGTCGTTGGCTTCAGCATTTATATCGTCCTGAATTTGCCAAAGTTGCCCATCTTTTATTGCGGATACTCGTACTTTAAACGAACGGTAGTCACCATCGGTATCTAGTGTGCGGATAACTTCTTCACCTATATCATTGGCATTATTGGTATGATGTAAACGGAAAATAGCCGCAGAAGCAGATTTCTCTTGCCGGGAAAACAAACGCTCTACCGACGGCGGAACACCTTCGAGGGCTTCAACACCCAAGCTGCGAGCCAATTCCAAATATGCTGTATTTGCCATAAAAGGCTTGCCGCCAAGGACGATTAGGCTGGGCACGGGTAGAACGCGGAAGGAGGCGAACAGGATATTTGCATCAGTACTATTTTGTGTAACCGCTGTGGAGAGGTTCTGGCGATTAAAGAAAATCGTTAATATTGCCAACATGGACACTACAGAAATTCCGGCCAATAAAATGAATGCAGGCCATCCAAGTGCCTTGCCCTGCCATGAAGCAATCAGTGTCGCGCCAATGGCAAGGGCAGAAAAAAACCAGAGCCACCAGACATTATGCACCAAACCTGGTGTGGGCACATCTGTGGTGTCTGCTTTATGAGCGATAAGATTATTCTGAATTAAGTGCTCCATTGCGCCAATCTATTTGTGAACCTGTTTAAATTTAGATTCGCAAACCAAAATCACAAAGGCAAGCCCAATTATCAAAGAACGCGGTATTTGTTCAAATGCTATACCTACCCTATTTCTCAGGTGCGTCTTTCACCAATTTCAATTGTGGTGTGACAGTTTTTGTCCGCGTGGATTTACCCCGAGATATACCTTCACTATTGCCAAAAAAGCTTTGCCCTACGGCGACACCGCTAATGGACGAATATTCTTCTAACTTTTGTGATTGTAATTTGTGTGCATTGCGCAGGCTTTCCATATCAGACAACAAGGTAAGGTATTTCGTGTTTAACTGGTCATAATTAGCTTTAGCGCGGGCGAGCGCCGAATGGCCTTCTTCTTGTTCCTTGGCGCGAATATCTAACCTTGATGTTAGCTCCTTGACACGGCGGTTTTCAAGTTCGGCTTCAATTTTCAACTTGGCTTTTTCCTGTTCGTCGTAGCGAGCCATATCTTCGTTGATTTTCTGCTGAGCTTTCATGCCATCAATAGCCGATGTCAGTGCGAAAATTCTGTCTTCGCTACGTTGGCGAAATTCAGCCAACGCATTTTCATTGGATTGTGCATTATGGCGAGCCTTGTCAAATTTGGACAATGTTTCCATATGGTTTGCCTTCAGTTCAGCAAAATCGAGGCGTAAATTTTTAATGTCAGAAGTTGCGACCTCTCTTAACCGGCGTTCATCTTCAATTTTAGCCGATAAAACCTCAGCTCTTTTAATCAGTTCTGTTTTCTGACGCAGCAGATCATTTTCGCTTACAGTTAATCTGCCAATCGTATCTTGCAATACAGTGTTTTCAGTTTGAACATCTCCGACCATACTGCGTAATTCGCGGCGTTCTTCGCGAATAATTTCCAAGGAATCATTGGCTTCACTAAGATGTTTACGCTCTACATTGAGCGTTTCAACGATTTTGGCGAGTTCGGTCTGACTATGTTCTAATTCGCCGTGGGTTTCTTCGAAACGAGTTTTATAGGCCTGAGATTTGCTTTCAAGCTCGCTGGCCCACAACTGCTTCTTGGCAAGCTCGTTGCGCATATTTTCCAAATCAGCTTTCAGTTCCATATTTTCAGGCTGCAAACGCTCAAGGTTAATTGTGTTAACCTCGGCTATTTTCAAAAAGTTGGCGAATTTCTGCATTTCGCCAACTGTGTCTTGGTTAAGGCGCATACTTTCTCGCAAGGCATCGCCCATACGTGATACGTCTTGTTTCAGCGCATTAATATCTCGCACTTGTTCTGACGCCCTAAGAGATGGTTGTTCAGCGTTTAACGGCACCATGGCTTCGGTCTGATTATTGGTATTGGTGAATGCGGTATCTTGTAGTTTGACAGATTGAATTTTAACATCCGATACATTTGATTTCCGCTTAGTTTTATTAAAAATTCCCACATTTAGCTCCTGCTTTAATTTTGAGTTATCCAATTTTGTTATCCCCCAAGAATAACAAACAAAAAATAACGCGTTAGTTTGTGCCCTCTGAAAGAAACCCCAAAGCCACGAATCAACACTTGTTAATCAAAGTAAATCTTTACTAATTCTTTGTTAATATCCGCGAGGGTAATGATTGGTCATGAGCGCAAACACAAACATAGGCACAAAATACATTGCCCAAACGACACCGGATATAGTCTTGGCCAAGTTTTGCGCCCACTTGGCGGGTGAACGAAGGTTGTCCGACAAAACTGTTGAAGCATACCAAAGGGACATATCGACATTTCTTGGATTCATCGCCAGGCATATAGGTCGCCCCGTATCTTTGGGCGATTTAGCCGCGCTTAACGTGCGAGATTTTCGCAGCTATCTTGCCCATAGACGGCGCGGCACGAACGGACTGAGCGCCAGTTCCCTCGCCCGCAATCTATCGTCCTTGCGCATGTTCTTTCGGTATATTGAACGCAATTGGAGCCTGAAAAACAACGCACTGGATTTAATCCGTGGCCCCAAGGTCACTAAACCTTTGCCCAAACCAATCAGCGTCGAGGCTAGCCAAGACCTGATTAAAACCGTTGATACTATGAATCCAAAGCCGTGGATTTCGGCGCGAGATATGTCGGTGATTTTACTGATGTACGGTGCAGGTCTGCGTATATCCGAAGCCTTATCTTTACGTGTTTCCGATGTGCCGCTTGGTGATAGCATAAGCATTCTTGGTAAGGGCAACAAAACAAGATTGATCCCGTTACTCCCAATCATCAAACAGGCGGTCGACACCTATGCCGACCTTTGTCCTTTTATATTGGAACCTCAAGATAGCCTGTTTCGGGGTGTACGCGGCGGCGCACTTGGCGCGCGCAGTGTCCAAAAAAACATTGTACTTTTACGCGGCGCTCTGGGCTTACCTGAAAGCATGACACCCCATGCTTTGCGGCATTCATTTGCCACCCATTTGCTCGCAGGCGGCGGTGATCTGCGTACCATCCAAGAATTGCTCGGCCATGCCAGCCTGTCCAGCACCCAAGTCTATACGGATGTTGATGCGACCAGCCTGATGAAAATTCACGCAGGCGCTCACCCCAGAGCATAGTGACACCTAAAAAATCAATCTGGCCAGAGTTTATGTCTACGCCTAGGTGCTATCACCAATTTGCGCAGCCAGACTTGCGGCCATAAATTGGTCTAGGTCGCCGTCCAGGACGCCGTTTATGTCTGAGGTTTCTACGCCTGTTCTGAGATCTTTTATCATTTGGTAGGGTTGCAGGACATATGAGCGGATTTGCCTGCCCCAGCCGATTTCGGATTTACTATCGGCGGTTTCCTGAGCTTCGGCTTCGCGTTTTTGCATCTCGGCTTCGTAGAGACGCGCGCGCAGCATGTCCCATGCACGGGCGCGGTTTTTGTGTTGGGAGCGGTCGCTCTGGCACTGCACGACAATGCCGCTTGGCTCGTGGGTAATGCGCACGGCGCTATCGGTTTTGTTGATATGCTGACCGCCTGCACCAGAGGCGCGGTAGGTATCGACGCGGCATTCGCTTTCGTTGATCTCGATTTCTATGGTATCGTCAATTTCCGGGAACACCCAGACACTGGCAAAACTGGTATGGCGGCGGGCGGAGCTGTCGAAGGGCGATATTCGCACCAATCTATGGACACCGCTTTCGGTTTTAAGCCAGCCAAAGGCATTCGGACCTTTAACCAGAATAGTCGCAGATTTTAGCCCGGCTTCCTCGCCAGATTGTTCCTCCAAAACCTCAACCTTCATGCCGTGTGCATTTGCCCAGCGCACATACATGCGCAAAAGCATTTGCGCCCAGTCCTGAGCTTCGGTACCGCCTGCCCCGGGGTGGATCTCCACGAATGCATTCAGCCCGTCCGCTTCGCCTGATAATAAAGCCTCAATTTCTGCCTGCCCGGCTTGTTTCTTTAGGTGTATCAGCAAGTTAGTGGCTTCTTCTAATACATCCGCATCGTCTTCCGCCTCGGCCATTTCGACCAATTCAAGCGCGTCTGCGGTCTCAGTTTGCAGGCTCGCGACTTGCTCTATGGCTGTCTCTAGCCGTCCGCGTTCCCGCATCATGGATTGCGCGGCACTGGCATTGTCCCAAAAATCTGGGCGCTCTATGAGGGCGCCCAACTCCGCCAGGCGGCGTTCGGATTCTTCGGGGTCAAAGACGCCTCCTCAGCAGTGCGATTGACTGCTCTATATCCTTGGCTAATTGGTCGTGTTCGGCTGCCATAGCGTCACCCTTTTTTGGTCATTTATGAGATTGTTATTTGAGACTTAATACAGCCCGTCGTCCAAGTCCACCTCATCTTCTGCGGGCGGTTCTTTGTCTTTGGGGGCTGATTTTGGTGTTGGCTTTAACACAGCAACAGGTTGCTTCGGCACCAATTTAGGTGTGACAATGATTTCATCTTCCAATTTCTCCGGAGCAGGCTTTTTATCCAAAGCCCCGTCCGCAACTAAAGGTCTTTGCAATGGCGCGTCAGTCGGCGTTTCCGCCGTTCCGCCAAATCCGAAATCATAATCATCCAAATCACCCGTCCCGCCGCCAATGCTGATCTTGGAAGAATTACCGCCAATGCGCGGTTCTGTGCCAGGTTTGAACGCTTCGTAAATAAAGTCCGGCGCACCGATAAAGGACGGTTCGCCCGTTTCCCGGTTGACCGGAGCCAGTAGCACACCGTCCGGAATACGGAAGGATACTTTGGGTTTGTCCTTAAGCACATCACCCATAAAGAAGCGGAAAATTGGCCCGGCGGCCTTGGCTCCGGTTTCTGTGCCGAGCGAGCGCGGGGTGTCATACCCCACATAAACGCCCGTGACCAAATCCGGCGAGAACCCCATAAACCAAGCGTCTTTATAATCATTTGTGGTGCCAGTTTTCCCGGCAATCGGACGACCAAGCCGCAACATTTGCCGCCCAGTACCGTTTTTGACCACGCCCTCAAGCATTGAGGTCATTTGGTAAGCCGTAACTGGGCTAACCACGACTTCGCGCTCATCGGGGAGTTCTGGCGGCAATAGCCCGTCCGTCCATTTTTCTATAACGCATTCAGGACAGCCGCGTTTGTCGTGCATATAGACGGTTTCGCCTTTGTTATTTTGCACACGGTCGAGCAAGGTCGGTGTGACTTTCTTGCCGCCATTGACAATTGTAGCATAGGCTGACGCCATCTTAAGCAAAGTGGTTTCCCCTGCCCCCAACGCCCAGGCCAGTTCGTGTTTGGTCTCGTCGTAAATACCAAAATTTCGTCCATATCGCCCGATAACACCCATGCCAATATCATTGGCAAGGCGTACAGTCATGGCGTTACGGGATTTCTCAATGCCGAGACGTAATGTTGAAAGCCCGTACCATTGCCCCGCATTGAAGTTAGCTGGTTTATAAAACACAGGTCCGCATTCTTTTCCATCATCGCCGCCAGATGATCCACGTAACGTTATGTCTCTCGGCACTGGTGCAGACGCAGTTTGCTGTTCTCCCTGCTGTCCGAACCGCAATTTACTTTGTCCCTGCCGCACTATTTCTTTGCAACTTTCGTCGCGGTCATTGTGTTCAATAACAAAAGGTGCATCCAAGACTTGGCTAACCGGGGTCATACCACTATCAAGGGCAGCCTGATAAACGAAAGGTTTAAAGGCGGAACCTGGCTGGCGGTAGGCTTGAGTGGAGCGGTTAAACTGGCTTTGGGAAAAACTATAGCCGCCGACCAATGCCAGCACACGGCCCGTATGAGGATCCATAGCGATAATACCGCCATTAACCTCAGGTACTTGGCGCAGATTGTATTCATTGCCAGATTTTGATTGAGGTTTGATCTCGACCAATATGACATCACCCTTGGAGAAAACTTCTGTTACGGTCTTTGGCTCTGCGCCCAACCTAAACCCTGGCAATATTTTTTTTGCCCAAGCTATGTCCTCTATATCTATCGTACCGTTCTCACCTTCAACAAACCCGATTTCCGCGACCTTACCTTCGGCTTTCAAAACCACGGCCAAACGCCAAGGTGCCGCGTCAGGTGGGCCTTTGTATTCGGTAAGGAATTCTCTCCACTGGGCGCCATCCGCAACGGTCGCCAAAGGCCCTCGGTAGCCATGGCGACGGTCATACATCTCCAGCCCGCGCCGCAATGCCTTGCGTGCCGCCAACTGCATTTTGGTGTCCAGGGTGGTGCGAATAGATAATCCGCCCTCATTCAACTGCTGCTCGCCGTATAGGCCGTTAATTTCCTTGCGTACCTCAGAGACAAAATACTCCGCCGCCAGATATTCATCCCCGTGCATGCGCTCGGCTATAACCAGTTCTTCTTGCTTGGCCTCTACGGCTTGTTCTTCGGTGATATAACCATCCTCGGTCATGCGCCCGAGCACATAATTACGGCGGTTAATGGCGCGTTCCATATTGTTTTCAGGCTGGTAATTATTTGGCCCTTTAACCAATCCGGCCAAATAGGCCATTTGCCCAAGGGTTAGCTTATCTAGAGGCTTATCAAAGTAATTAAGCGATGCGCCCGCAATACCGTAAGCCCGGCGACCAAAAAACACATCGTTCAAATACAATTCTAATATCTCATCTTTACTAATGGCCTTTTCGATGCGCCTGGCAATAAATATATCCCGCACTTTTCGCGCAATATTTCGCTCATCCCCGACAAGAAAATGCTTGGCCACTTGCTGGGTCAGGGTCGACCCGCCCTCTAGACGTTCGCCTTTGAGTTTGTGCTTAACATTAGCGACCATGGCACGAGCAAAGCCTCTGGGGTCGAACCCGTCATGGGTGTAGAAACGCTGATCTTCCGAAGCCACCAAAGCGTGTTGAATTTGTATGGGAATAGACTCGATCGGTACAAATACCCTCTTTTCTATACCATATTCCGCGATCAGTTTACCGTCACCCGCATGAACACGCGACATAACGGACGGTGAATATTCCTGCACGGCTTCTAATGTGGGCAAATCACGGGTCGAGCGGATAATGAAGACGCCGACAAATATTACAGCAAATATCCCCAGTACAAAGCCTGTGGCAAATAAATATTTAACGATCTTCCAAAATTTGCGCGGCGGTTTCTTCGACGTCGTTTCGGGTAATGTTTCGGGATTATGTGTTTCTATGTCGCTCATGCAGGCCTTTATGGGACTAATTTAGGCACAATTAAGGCTGCACCTGATTCCGTATACTATAAAGCCTATTCGCGCTATTGTAAGCGGGTTTGTACATTAAAGTACTTATTGATTGCTACGACCACACTTTTCATCAGCTTCTTACGGTGAGTGGTAGATTTTAATAATTTTTCGTCCTGAGCGTTCGAAATGAACCCCATTTCTAGCAAGACCGCAGGCACGTCGGGGGCTAACAAGACATAATAGCCAGCGCGGCGGTGGGAATTGCCGACCATGCGGGTTTGTTTTTTGAGTTCTGGAATGAGAATATCGGCGAATTGACCTGATTTTGTTAAAGTTTTCCTCTGCGCCAAGTCGACAAGAATATTACTGACCGGAGCGGATTTGCGAGTTAAATCTACATCTAACACCCAATTTTGTTGGCTAACGACTTTATGTGTACGGGCTTCGGCGCGGCTGGCAAGGGTATAAACCGACGCGCCCCGCGTCGTAGCGCTAGCTGTGGCGTCGGCGTGGATGGAGATGAATAAATCTGCCCCTGCTTTGCGGGCAATCAGGACGCGTTTGTCGTGATCAATGTATTTATCTGTCGATCGTGTCATAACCACTTTATACTTGCCGCTCGCGCGCAATTGTCGGCGTAATTCCAATGCGGCCTTTAAAGTCACGGTTTCTTCATGAACTTTGGCACTGCCAATAGCACCAGGGTCATGTCCGCCGTGCCCCGGATCAATGACGATTACCGGTTTTTTCACAGCTTTTTTCACGGCTTTAGTGCGGCGCGACGCCTTTAAACGTGGCACCGGTATGCTGTTGTTAATACCACTGTTAATGCTAATATCAGGCTTTAGGCGCGGAATAGGTGTACCGTCATCCGATATGCGGACAAATGTTTGCCCAATAGCACGGCCTAAAATCAGCACCGTCAATACGCCATCCTCATAATTATGCGACATATATTTAGAATCAGGCTTAAGGTCGGCGACAAAACGCAAGCCATTTTGCTCCTGCTGGGCAAAGCGGAGCTTGGAAATTGCGCCCTCCCCGGTGAAATAGTTATTCCCACCCGTTTTTTGCAAGGCATCAGCACTTAAATTTGCCTTAGCTAAATCCACCACAATGCGCGGCTTGCCACCACCTATAGTAAATACCTTTGGTGATTGTTCACTACCAATGCGAATAAATAGTCGGGTTTGGTTGTCGTGGACGGATATACCGATGTCGGAAATATCCGCAGCCATAGCCGCCCGACCAAAGGCCATCAGGAAAATTAACAGGACTACCCTTGTAAATACCAGTTTTAACGTCATATGAACCATAATGGGCGCAGACTTTTGACGAAAGGTTACGATTTAAAAAAAATCACATTTAACCTTTGTTACTTTTCTCTTGGCAATTTAGAGACTTATGTGCCACATACACAAACAGGTTTTGACGCGACTCGTCAAACCATACTTTTAAAGCCCCATTTTAGTGTTTATCTAGGCTGGTGCTTGCCTAAGGATTTTTATGCGCAATGCTGGAAACATCAACACCTCAATAGTTAAGAGGCAAAAGCATGTGAGCACTCTCACATCGTTGATTGTAGCTCATTTCACTGCGCTTTTTCACAAATTTACAACAATTATTAAGCCGCTTAACTTCACGAAACTTCACTTAAATAAGCAATTGGCGCTGATTCCTATCCGAAATACGGTAGAGAAAGACCGCGCCCCTAATGTGGGTTTCGAAGGCAGAGTATGCGGCTCTGGAGAATATTATGTCACGAACAATGTTAATCGACGCCTCTCACCCGGAAGAAACCCGGGTCGCAGTGGTCGACGGAACCCGCCTAGAAGAACTTGATTTTGAGAGCGCCGCAAAGCGCCAAATTCGCGGGAATGTCTATCTCGCCCGGGTTACCCGGGTTGAACCATCCCTACAAGCTGCATTCGTAGAGTTTGGCGGTAACCGCCACGGTTTCCTCGCATTTTCTGAAATCCACCCGGATTACTACCAAATCCCGGTTGAAGACAGAAAAGCGCTGATCGAAGCTGAACAGGCCGAGACCTTGAAGGACGAGGCCGAAGAAGAGGAAGAAAAAGATACCAAGAAAAAGCCTGTCGCGAAGAAGCGAAAAAGAGGCAAATCAGTCATCAAGAAAGATGATGCGAATGACGCAGAAATTGATGATGATGATGATAACGACGATGATGACGATAACGACGATGATGATAACGGCGACGAAGATACGTCTAGCAAGAAATCCAAGAAGAAAAAAGACAACGACGATGTCGCCGATGCTGTTGACGAAGAAGTAGAAGAAGAGCAAGCCCAGCAAAAAGATAAGCGCCGCAAACGTATGTCTAAACGTCGCTATAAAATCCAAGAAGTGATTAAGCGCGGCCAAATCTTGCTCATCCAAGCGGTCAAAGAAGAACGCGGCAATAAAGGCGCCGCCGTCACGACATATATGTCTTTAGCTGGCCGTTATTGTGTACTTATGCCCAACACACCACGCGGCGGCGGCATTTCGCGTAAAATTGCCAATGGTTCCGACCGTAAGCGTCTAAAATCCATCATGAGCGAGCTTGAAGTGCCCAAAGGCATGGGCTTGATTGTCCGCACGGCAGGTGCCAAGCGTACCAAGAGCGAGATTAAACGCGACTTTACTTATCTTTCAAAATTGTGGGATACCATACGCGATACCACCCTTAAAAGCGTCGCACCTTGCCTGATACACGAAGAAGCCAATTTGGTTAAGCGTTCTATCCGCGATCTTTACGGCAAAGACATCGACAAGGTTTATGTTCAGGGCGATGAGGGTTATCGCCTTGCCAAAGATTTCATCAAATTACTGATGCCGAGCCACGCCAAGAATGTACAGCCCTATACGGACGACATTCCGCTGTTCTTGCGCTATGAGGTCGAAAGCCAAATCGAAGGCTGTTTAGAGCCAATTGCACAACTTAAATCCGGTGGTTATCTGGTTATTCACCCAACCGAAGCGCTTGTCTCAGTTGATGTCAACTCTGGACGTTCGACCAAGGAACGTAATGTTGAGCGCACCGCGTTCAAGACGAACCTAGAAGCGGCTGATGAAGTAGCGCGGCAAATGCGCCTGCGCGATTTGGCCGGGCTGGTGGTGATCGATTTTATCGACATGGATCAAAACCGCAACAACCGTGCCGTTGAAAAGCGCATGCGCGACGCCCTCACCCAAGACCGGGCGCGAGTGCAAATGGGCCGGATTTCCCAATTTGGTTTGATGGAACTTTCCCGCCAACGCCGTCGCCGCAGCCTGCTTGAAGGCTCTAGCGCCTCATGTGAGCATTGCCACGGCGTTGGTCGTAAACGCTCGGTAGAATCCAGTGCGCTAAAAGCCGTTCGCGCTGTTGAAGAAGAAGGTGTACGTGGTCGCGCCGCCCGTATCCGCTTGACCGTCACACCCAACGTAGCCGCTTATCTGTTCAACGAAAAGCGTGATTTAATCAATGCAATAGAAACTGAGAACGCGATGTTTACGGAAATCGTGCCTGACGACAGTTTAATCCGCCCGGCTTTCGAAATTACCGTTCTTGCGAAAAAATCTGGCTCCGGCTCAGACCCTTTGGAGGAAATTGCAAAAGAACACCGTAAATCTGCCCAATCCAAACGCAACAACTCCAATAGAAGCCAAAATAAACAACAAAACAAATCGCAAAATAAATCCAGCACCGACACAGAAAGCAATGAAGATAAACCGGAAACAGCGGATACAGGCGAAACCAATAAACCATCCCGAAGCAAACGCAGGCGCGGCAGACGCGGTGGTAAAAATCGGCGCTCTAACCGTGATAACAACACGGACAATGCCGAGAACAAAAACGCAGAAAATGCAGCAAAAAGCGATGGGCAAACTAAAGACGTTAGTGATGTCTCAGAGACTAACGAAAAGGCCGAGGCCAAGAAACCAGCTCGTAGAAGGCGCACTTCTGCCAAAAAACCTGCGAGCAAGATGGTCGAAGAAACTGGTGAGCCGGCAGCAAAAAAATCTAGCCCTAAAAAGAAAATTAGAAGACGCAAACCTGCCGCTAAGAAAACTGAAGAAGCTTCTGTTAAAAGTGACGTGGCTAAAGGTAATAATACCAAAGATGATGTTAAAAAATCAAAAGCCAAAAAACCATCGGCAAAGAAGACTACAACAAAAACCGCTTCTAAGAATGCTGAATCTGTAAAGGTAGAGCCAAAGAAAATAGTCAAAAAACTGACAAAACCCAAAGCAGAAAAACCTACTGCCAAGGCAAGAAAAACATCAGAAAAACCTGAGGACAAGTCCAAAAGTTCAGAACCAAAAAAGGATGGTCCGAAGAAGACAGGATGGTGGCAAAAACGCAACCCATTTGGCTAGTCTTACACTATATTTGTCTGAATTTGGTGCAGCGCTAATCACAATATATTGCTGCACCAAACAAATCCCAGTTTTGTTTACAGACAAGTAACGCTCGCCGCCTATTTAAGAGGTGAAATGATTCGTATTGGGTGCGCACCATGAATGAACGTATGAAATCTGTATTGATCCTGTCCGATGTGCCAGAAGCACAGGCGGAGATAGAACGTGCGTTTGAAGAACGAGGATTTACACCGATCAGTCTAGCCTTAGGCTACCGTGAGAGCGAAAAACTACCCGAGCGACCACCGCTAGCCATATTGGTTAGAACTAAAAATTTCTCTGACCAAATCCAGAAAATTATCACAATTGTCAAGGCATGTTATGTGGGTATAAATATTCCCGTATTGGCGGTTATGGCTTCAAAGTCTCCATCGGTAGAGCATAATTTTGACTCTGTATTAATGGAGCCATGCCACCCGGCGCAAATTGCCTTGCGTACAATTGGTCTTGTTCGCCTAGCGAATATGGAGCAAGAAATAGGCCTACGCCTCCAAACCCTTGAGGATGATTTTGGCATTGTTCATGCCAGACCAGAAACAAATAAACCTGACCCGTTTAATATATTATTTGTCGGGAAAGCCTCCCCGGAATTTATGATTATTATCAATGCCTTACAGCGCAAAAATGTACGGGTCGTTGCGGCTTTCACATCTTTCACGGCTTTCGATTATCTCTATGAGCAAACATTTGATGCCGTTGTCATGAACGGATTATCTACAATGGACTCTGCGTTATCCGTCACCCAAACTATGCGGAAGAACGCCAAGCTTTATCATGTACCAGCCTTGCTCTTGGCCGGAAATTTAAGCACACAAAAACAAGATGCGGTTTATCAGTCCGGCATGAACGACATATTAGATGCACGTGCAAGTTTGGACGATGTGAGTGCGCGCGTTTTGGAACAAGCCAACTTCCACCGCATGCACCAGACCCTCAAGCACGAATTTGGAATGCTTGGTGGTGATCTATGCACGGATACGGCGACAAGCCTCTATAATAAATCGTTTTTCAATGCTCACCTGACAAGGGTATTCAAATTTTATGACGCTCAGGACTTGCCTGTATCATTGTGTCTCATCCGTGTGTCACCGGAAGATGGAAATAAAACGGATGATGCTATCGCTGCATCTTACCAACAAATCGGTACGATGATTAAAAACCTTGTGCGTTTACAGGATATTACGGCCAGGCTTGCACCTAATCTATACGCTATAGCTTTTCCGGGTCAATCGGCGGGCCAGCTGCAACCTGTTATTAACCGTATAGAATCTATCTTACAATGCGCCACACTAACCGACCCAATGACAGGTGTGACCCTTAAGATAAAATTAGAACTGACCATGACAACTCTGAATGTGAGCGGTGCGTCGGCATCGGCGGCTTAGTCCCCTTTTATACCCTAAATATCCACCCTAAACGGCTTCTTGTCATACCCGATATAAAGTGGGTGCGCCGGGTGCCCTGATGCGTTGATCTTTAGGGCGTGCAGGCGACCATTCTCAGCTTTGAAAATATCGCGGACAGCTTGTCCACGTTCCATGTGTTTGCCGTGTTCGCCCCAGCCGCCTATGACAGTGACATGATTGCTCATGGTCGCCAACTCTCTGATCCATTTATCATTTTCAGGGCCTATTGGGTCGGGGCTGGCGCGCATGTCTTTGGGGTCTGTCGCGCGGTAGGCGAAGATATTGAGTACGACCGAGCCGCCGTAATCCCACATCCGGGCGCGGCGCTCACAGCGCTCCACCGTCGGGTCGTTCTGTACTTCGTCTGCCGTAGATGGGTTGAGCATCAGCCAATAGAGCGGATCAATGCTCTCGTCCCAGATTTGCGCAAGCCTATAGCGCCATGTCCGGCAATCGGAAAACACAGCCGTGCGGGTTTCGTTTTGTTTAAACAGGTCGGTCATAATATTTTCTTGTTATAAACCGAACGCCCCATAACGAACGTCTCTTGGATCATCCGGTCATCACCTAATATCATGATTGCGAATAACAGGGCTTTTAGGCGCTTGGTGATCTTAAGTCTGCGAGCGATCAAAGGCGTGGACTTCAAATCCATGACCACAAAATCCGCCTCCTTGCCCGGCTCGAAATTCCCGACATATTTTTCCATACCGAGTACTTCGGCCGCACCCAATGTTGCCATATAAAAAGCGTCCAGAGACGACAGCGATAAATCCCGTAACTGACAGACCGAATAAGCTGCATTCATTGTGGTCAAGAGCGAGAAACTGGTGCCACCACCTATGTCTGTGCCCAAGGCATGGCGGACTTTGTGGCGTCGTAATTGCGATAAATTAAACAGGCCGGAGCCAATAAACATATTGGATGTCGGGCACAGGGATATGCTTGCGCCGGAGGCAGAAATCCGCTTACACATGGACGCCGACATATGCACACCATGCGCCAATACGGTTTTATCGCCTACCAGTCCGTGTTTTTCGTAGACGCCCAAATAATCCACCGCGTCCGGGAACAGCTCGCCCACATATTTTATCTCGTCCTTGTTTTCACACATATGGGTGTGGACGTGGACACTAGGGTTTTCCGCCTTAAGTTCCCCTGCCATGGCGAGTTGCGCAGGCGTCGAAGTAGGCGCAAATCTGGGCGTAATCGCATAGCCGAGCCTGTCCGTACCGTGCCATTTCTTGATGAGCCGCTTGGTCGCCGCCCGCCCAAAATCTTTACCGTCCAGCAAACCCTTGGGTGCGCCCCTATCCATTAAAACTTTACCGGCAATCAGGCGCATATTTTTCTTTTGCGCCTCTAGGAATAAAGCATCAGCGGAGCCTTCGTGGACAGTGCCGAACACCAATGCGCTGGTTGTGCCGTTTCGTAGGAGTTCACGCACGAAAAATCGTGCCGCCTCTTTGCAAACTTTCGGGTCTTTAAAAGCCATCTCGGCGGGAAAGGTATAATCCTGGAGCCAGTCCATGAGCTGGCGCCCATATGATCCGATAATATCAACTTGCGGGAAATGGATGTGGGTGTCGATAAATCCTGGCATGATTAGGTGATTTTTATAGTGGTTGATTTTTGTGGACGCTCGTAATGTCTTGGCCAATGTGCGGTAATGACCCACGGCTTTGACATGGCCGTCTTCCACAATGAGCAAGCCGTCCTTGAAATATTGGTAAGCCTCCGCATCGCTTTGCGGGTCATCCAGCAGGTGGAATATTCTGGCTCTATACGCTTGCTGTCTCATACAAACCCGCTTACAGGAAATTCCTTACTTCTTTGTATCCAATTCTGGGGCGCATAATCACACGCCGCATCGGTCACGTGAAGAGTATAGGCATGACGGGCTTTATCCGAGATATTGGCGGCACTACAATGGGGCAAAAATCCGTGAAAGCAAACCAGCGTTCCTGCCTTAACCTCGACCGGAATTGCGCAGTCCGTATCCGGCCACGGCGTATCGTCTAGGTCAATTAATTTTGTTTGGCGGCCATCTCGGATAAATTTCTGCCGTAGGGGTGATTTATGCCCACCCGGTTCGACCCACAAACAGCCATTTTTCAAAGTCGCATCATCTATTGCAAACCAAAATGTAGTAACGGATTGGGGTGTAGTTTTGAAAAAACTGGCGTCCTGGTGCCAATCCACCTGCCCGCCGATACGGGGCTGTTTGAAAATATACATGGACTGCCAGATTTGCGTCTGCCCAAGGCCAACATCTGCGGCCAATTCTGCCAATTTTTCGCTGTGAGAGAAATCAGAAAACACATCATCCAGGTCGTGCATGGCGTGGCCAATTTTATTGATAGATTGTGCTAGAGGTTGGACAAGTGCGCCGTCCGCACCAAACGCTTTCTCCTCAAAAAAACACCTTATTTCATTGGCAGACCCGAGGAAATAATTTTGTTCTCTATCGGCTTGCGGCCCGCGTTGCGCATGTGTGGAAAACACGTCTTTGCTCGCATCAAAATCATGGCCGGCGGCAATTGTATTGGCGCGGGCTTTGAGGGCGGCAAGTTCCGTATGAGATTTAAAATCCGGCAGAACGACATAGCCATTGTCCTCAAATTGTTTTTTTTGCTCAGCAGTTAACATAAGATGATACTACGCTTGTTTATGACTTGGTCAAAGAAAAAGCCCCGTAGAAAACTACAGGGCTTTAACAATTTTATATGGTTATATTTTAGTTCCGGGCGCTAAACATAATACCAATTATCCGTGGTTCGGTAACGAAACCGGTATTATTGTTAAAATCGATACCCCCGGCCAGATTAACTTCGTCGGTCAAATTGCGGGCAAAGGCGGCAATTTCGTATTTGTCGTCCTGGAACCCAAGGCCAATTCTGGCACCAAGCTCAAAATTACCAGAAGTGTTAAATTCAACAGATTCGTACAAGAACAAATTTGTTTGACCTTGAATAGACCCGTCAACAGAGATGTTCAAAGTCATATCATCACTCAAAGGCGCATGATAATCAGCAATGAAATTCGCCGTAATCTTCGGTGCATTCGGGAATGGGTTACCATCAATGAGAGCAAATCCACGGGCATCAATCGGGTCGGTTGGCGTACAGTTGAACGAGCCAGAACCCGGCAATCCTGCAAAATTAGCAGACCCACATGTTGAAACCGCCAATGCACTATCTTGGATTTCTGTATCATTATAAGCGAAGCCACCCGAAATATCAAAATTTTCACTAATAGCCCAAGTCGCATCAAATTCGAATCCTTTACCAACACCTTTGTCTGCATTGATAAGGCCAATCAGATTGCCTGTACCGCCAACCGCCGTAAATTGCTGATCGCTCACAACATAGTAGAATGCGGCTGCATTGAAACGAAGATTACCCCCAGCGAGAATGGACTTAAAGCCAAGCTCATAAGATTGGATAGTTTCAGGGTCAGCCGTGGAAACGCCGCCAAAGAAAGCTACATTCCGACCTTGAATAGAGGGGCCGCGAAAACCTTTTGCTATACGCGCATAGACATTCATATCGTCATTTAGCTCATGATTAACACTGAGATCCCAACTTACTTCTTGAGCGCTCACATTTGTGTCAGGGACAGGAGCGCCGGGCTGATTAAATACAATCAAATCTGCGGCGTCATCCGTAAACCGGATGCCGCCCGTTACTGTTGTTAAATCCGAAACCTCGAAAGACGCTTGGCCAAATAATGCAACCGCTTCTTTATGGTCAACCAATGTAGACGGTGGGACGAAGCCTGGGTCGGTTAAAGCTTTGAGTTTTGAGCGGAAGAAAAATCCACCGATTTGCCAATCAATCACCTCATCACCATTACTAGCGAGCCGAATTTCTTGGGTATATTGGCTGGTGAAATATTCATTACCCGTATCTGAGCCAAATGGAATAAAACCTGGACCAGAGGCTTGACCTGCAAAGAAGCCGCCAAAACCACCATCAATATCACCGCGAGACAAACCGGTAGCTTGATCAAATGCAGAGATAGATGTCAGTGTCATATCACCAAAATCATAGTTCATATTCAACGAGATGCCTGAAGAGTTAATAGCTTGCGGATTACCAGCACCACCATCATAAGAGACTTCATCCTTGACAAAATTGCTATTGATCTCGTTAGAACCTGTGGTCAAAATATTAGCACGGAACAAAGTCGCAGTACCTTTTTCCTCACGCCCCTTAACTTCCAAAAGTGCGTCAAAGTTATCACCCGGCGTCCAAAGAAATTGTGCGCGTCCAGCCAGATCATAAAACCCGCCAAGCGCATTTTTTTCGCCCGTGAAAGTATTGTCCACATAATCATTACGGCGAATATACGCGCCAGAAATACGTGCAGACAAAGTCTCGCCCATGCTACCACCAAATGCAGCTTGGGTATTCGAAGATCCATATGTGCCGTAGCTAGTTGAGAAATTCCAATCCGCATCTTGCGAAGGTCTAACCGAAGAAAACTTAACGATCCCCGCTGGCGTATTACGACCAAACAATGTGCCCTGCGGGCCGCGCAGAACTTCAATCTGTTGCACGTCGAAGATTGGGAATGATTTAAGAAGCGTGTTCTCCAAAATCACATCATTCATAATCACGGATACGGGCTGTGTGGCTTGTAAGGCGAAATCGGAATTGCCAAGACCGCGAATATAGAGACGCGGTGCGGTACGACCATTGGAGCTTTCAGCGTATAGACCCGGGGTGCGGTTGGCTAGGCTGAGAATGTCACCGCCGCCTTGCAAGATGACATTGACCTCTTTTGCCGGGATTGCCGTAATCGAGATTGGCACGTCCTGTATATTTTCCTCACGCTTTTGTGCGGTGACGATAATTTCGTCCAACTGGGCGAATGCGGAGCCGCTATATAATAGCGTGCTGGCGGTGATGGCGCTGGCGCTCAAAAGCAGTGCGCGTTTTATGGTTTTAATCGGTGCAGACATATGCATCCCCTTTGGGTTAAAATGATTCCTTTTATAATAGTAAAGTCGGATGCCAAAATTACCACCTGTTTTGTGCCGACATACCACCATCTACAATGAGAGTGTTGCCCGAAATCCACACTGCGGCAGGACTTAGCAAGAACAAAACGGCGTTGGCCACATCCTCGCCCGTGCCGAGACGCGTAAGCGGGGCGCGCTCTTGCCAGCGTTCTACACCCTCCGGCCAGTCTGTTTCGATGTCTGGCCGAGAGATTAGCCCCGGTGCAACTGCGTTGACACGGATATTATGTTGCCCAAGTTCAAGCGCACTGGCGCGGGTGTACATCAAAACTGCCGATTTGGACGCCGCATAATGGGCGTGATCTTGCGCCGGGTCGAGACCCTCGATAGAGGCAATATTGACGATAGCCCCACCGCGCTTTTCTGCGATGAGCGCGCTCGCCACATATTTGGTCAGAGCATAAATACCGCCAAGGTTGACCTTGTTAATATCCTGCCAAACATGCTCGTCCGCCTCCAAAATACTACCGAGTGTTTGCACGCCCGCATTGTTAACCAGCAAATCCGGTAAGCGGCCTTCGGCCACCAATGTGCTGATCATGGCTTTTATTTTTTGCGGTTCTGTAAGGTCGCTAGCAATGACCCGCTCAGCATTGATTGCGCGCGCCAAGGCCTCCGCGCCCGTTTTGCTACGGTTATAATGCAAAATAACCCGCGCACCCGCATCCGATAATTTACGGGCAACAGCCGACCCTATACCACCGCTAGCCCCCGTAACCAAAGCCGTGCGGCCTGTCAAATCTAGTAAATCAGAGACCACCATAACTCCCTACAACAAACGCCCAAGCATCCCCCTCCAACCAAAGATTTTTCATGCTATGTCCTTTTTCACTTAAAAGGTAAATGCCATGGATTGCAGGTTTTGGGAAGTAGGGAATTTCGCCACCCGCTCATACCCGCGCAGGCGGGTAGGAGCGGGTGAGTTGAGAACTTTGTTATTGGTGATCAAAACCTCTCGCCTCACGCCCCATAGACTGCAGTGCATTCTTTGATAGATTTGGGAAATACCTTGTGATAGCCTGTGCGCAAATGTCTATATAGGGGATATGATTATGACAGATAAAACACCGGAACCGAAACCAGAAACGGATGTCACCAAGGCGTGGCAGGCCTCACAAGACCAAAAATCTAGCGCCAAGAAATTGCGCACCTTTGCCTCTTTGGCTTGGGTTGTTGCTATTGGCACGGAGATTGCGGCGATCGTTTTGCTGCTGAAAGACACGTTTAATGATGGCAATCTGGCGCTGCTCATCGGGCTATTGGTAGTCATCGCGGTGTTTGCGATTGGCGGTAGCTTGATGTGGAAAGCGGCCAATAAGCACGATCCGGCCAGCAAGGAAGAGGCGTTTAAATTCTTTGTACAAAACCAGCTTGGTGCGATTATAACGGTCATTGCCTTTCTACCGCTGCTGGCCTTAATCTTTCTCGACAAAGATATGGACCCCAAGAATAAAAAAATCGCCGGCGGAATTGGTCTTGGTTTGGCGGCGTTGGCCACAGTGATGGGGGTCGACTTTAATCCGCCTTCAACCGAGCAATACACCCAAGATATGAATGCCTGTGCGGCGCAGATTAAAGCCCAAGAGCCTACGACAGCCTGCTCACCCGCCGTTGCCGCCCAAGCACAGGAAATCGCCAAGGATTCTGCGGCAGTGGCCGCCGCAACAAATGGCCAAGATGTGGTATACTGGATCGCGCCTAAGGCCGGGGCCAAGAAATCCAGCTCCAAACTAGTGTTCCATTTATGCGAAAACGTCAGCACATTGCGGGGCAAGACCGTGAATAAAGGCTCGGTCACAGAGGCCTATTCACAAAACGCGGTGCGCCTAACCAAGCAAATTAAAATGGAACAAAACCAGTGCGGATTTGCGTCGGCTGAATAAAGGCGGGGCGGACTTCCAAACGCCAAACTATCTGTGTTCCAGAAGTACCGAGCAGTGCGAGGCAAGGCCAAAGGTCGCCGCGCCTCATGGCGCGCCCTCGCGGAGCGTATTGGCATTAGCCCGTTAGCGTGAGCGATATAAAACTCAATGCCGCTCGAATAGTTGCTCGCTGTCCTCGCCCCATGTGCGGTTGACCATGCGGCCTCGCTGCACGGCGGGGCGGGCATTGATTGTTTCTGCCCATCTTGTGACATGTTTATAGCTTTTGACGTCGAGGAATTCCTGGGCATCGTAAAGATCGCCAATAACCAGCACGCCGTACCACGGCCAGATGGCCATGTCGGCTATGGTGTACTCGCTGCCCGCGATAAATTCATTGTCGGCCAGGCGTTGGTCGAGCACGTCGAGTTCGCGTTTGACCTCCATGGCGAAACGGTCAATGCAGTATTCTATTTTCATGGGCGCGTAGGCGTAGAAATGGCCAAAGCCGCCGCCCAGATAAGGCGCACTGCCCATTTGCCAGAACAACCAAGACAGTGTTTCTGTGCGAGCGGCATGGTCTGTAGGCAGGAATTCCCCGAATTTTTCTGCCAGATAGAGCAACATTGCGCCGCTCTCGAAAATCCGTTGTGGCGTTTTGGGATTGCTCCAATCCATCAAGGCCGGGATTTTAGAATTGGGATTAATTTCGACAAAGCCCGAACCAAATTGATCGCCGTCTAATATATTTATCAACCACGCATCATATTCCGCGCCCGTGTGGCCTGCTGCCAACAGTTCTTCAAACATCACCGTGACCTTGACGCCGTTGGGGGTGCCGAGGGAGTAAAGCTGAAACGGATGCGCGCCCACAGGCAAGTCCTTGTCATGGGTCGCACCTGCGACCGGGCGATTAATACTGGCGAATTTACCGCCGCTTTCTGTATCCCATTTCCAAACTTTTGGCGGTTCATATTCTGTATTTTTACCCATTATCTTAATTCTCCAATATCTAAATTTCTTATTCTCATACGCTAACACAAAGACAGCAGTCTCAACAATTCGTGATAAATGTTTGGCCTAATGCTTGCACGGGTATAGAAATTATTGCAAACCAGTTTTCAATGACCAACAAACCAAACATTTTCCGCTCACCTAACCCTGATGAGTATTGGATGGGTGAGCGTATTTATGTGCGCGAGATTATGAACAGTACGGACGAGCCGGAACTGTCCATTGCCGTCTGCCGTGTACCTCCCGGCGTGACCACACAATTGCACAGCCTGTCTATTTTAGAGTGGTATATCATAGAGAGCGGCGGCGGGTTGATGGAAATAGACGGCGTCAGCACGCTCATGGGCATCGGTGATTGTGTGCGCATAGAAGCTGGACAAAGCCAACGCATTACCAATACCGGAGAGAGCGATCTGATTTTTAAATCCATCTGCCGCCCGCGCTTTACCCCCGACACCTATACAAATTTAGAGAAATGAGAGTATTATACTCATTAGCTTATTTGGAATTGCTACGATTTGGCAAACTTAGCTTCTCCCATAGGGAGAGGCGCGCGACAGTGGGTGAGGGGATGGGATTAATTGGCTTGGCATTTTCCAAAAAACATCTTACCCCCTCACCTTGTTCCTCTCCCTATGGGAGAGGAGACGTACACTTAGCATACAGTACACAACGAACTGAAAGATGAAATTCAAAAGGGATGAAACATGAGAGTTAACGGCAAAGACATGCGCACAATTTGGGATAAAAATGGCGTGGTTGAAATCATAGACCAACGCTATCTGCCCCACGAGCTTAAAATCATCGTGATAGAAACCCTCGATGATGCCCGCGCCGCCATTGCCGACATGAAAGTGCGCGGCGCACCCTGTATCGGGGCGACTGCTATGTACGGCATGGCGGTGGCCCTGCGCAATGATCCGTCCGACGCCAGCTTGGCGCAGGCGCAGAAAATTCTGAATGGGTCTCGACCAACCGCCGTTAATCTGGAATGGGCTACCCGCGAATGTGTCGAAGCGGCCTCTGGTATAGCCGAAAACAAACGTGCTGACACACTGTTTGAACTGGCGCGACAAAACTGCGACGCGGATGCGGAGATGTGTTCTAATATCGGCGATTACGGCAAAACATTGCTCGTCGAGATCGCAAAACAAAAGAATGGTGAAACGATAAATATCCTAACCCATTGCAATGCGGGCTGGGTGGCGACCGTTGATTGGGGCACGGCAATTTCGCCCATATACAAAGCCTTCAATGCGGGCATGGATGTGCATGTCTGGGTCGACGAGACCCGTCCCCGCAGCCAAGGCGCACGCCTAACCGCGTGGGAATTAGAGCAACACGGCGTCCCCTATACCGTCATCACCGACAACTCGGGCGGGCATCTCATGCAGCACGGCCTTGTTGATATTTGCTTTGTCGGCACGGATAGAACCACAGCCACGGGAGATGTCTGCAACAAAATCGGGACATATCTAAAAGCCCTCGCCGCGTTCGATAACGATGTTCCGTTCTATGTCTGCGCCCCGTCCAATTCTATAGACTGGGACATGCAAGACGGCCTCAAGGAAATCCCCATTGAAGTCCGCTCCGGCGAGCAAGAGGTCGGCTGGATTACGGGCCGCGATGAGGACGGCATCATCCGCCGCGTCACAACAATGCCTGACCCCAAGAAAACCCGTAACGACGCCTTCGACGTCACCCCACGTAAATACATAACCGGCCTAATCACCGAACGCGGCATCGCCAATGCGTCGCGCGCCGGGTTGTTACAGTTGTTTCCTGAAAAAGCTTAGGCTCAGCGCCCAAGACGGCCAAATGGTCTGGGGACTTTGCCGTTTCGCTTTTTAACTTCTGGTGCGGAACGACGTTTGGGGCGGCTTTCGGTGTCGTCGCGGCCACCAGCAAATTCTACCAGAGCGGCTATACGCTTTTCTATGGGCGGATGGGTGGCGAACATATCGGATATGCCAACTCGCGGGTTCTCGAAAGCCATTTCGCGGACTTCAGCGGGGGCATCCAATTTGGCACGGCCAGAGATTTTTTGCAAAGCCCTTATCATAGCGTCCGGGTTTTTGGTTAGCTCCACCGCCCCAGCGTCGGCCAAATATTCCCGTTTGCGCGACAAAGCAAACCGGATAAGCATGGCCAACCCGTAAGCAATAATGATGATGATAATCGCTATCACGATTAGAACGGCGGCATTGCCCTCACCGCTGCGGCGCGAGCGTGTGGTGCGGCTCATATTGGTGCGGAACATGCCGCGCACTACACCTTCGCCGAAAAATGATATAATCCCGACAAAAATAACTGCGATAATAAGCAGGCGTACATCCTTGTTTTTTATATGGGAAAGCTCGTGGGCAATGACGGCTTCCAGCTCTTCATCATCCAGATTATTTAGCAAACCACGTGTCAGGGTTATGGTATAATTCTTGGTGCGGATACCGCTAGCAAAGGCATTCATCACATCGGTTTCAATGATTTTCAGACGCGGCATTGTGATGCCGCGCGAGATACACAGATTTTCCAAAAGCTTATAAGGCCGTGGCTCGTCGCTCTCACTAATGGACTTGGACTTGGTCGCCATATCAATGAGCGCCTGATGCCCCATAAAGGCAATACCAAACCAAGCCCCTACCCCGGCCAAAGTAAACGGGATAGCCGTTGGCAAGCTGTTGGCGGCGAAGTTTAAACCGGCTTGTGCGGAGCGGCCTTCAACAAAACCCGCCCAGAGCAAAAGCCCGGCATACACCATTGCCAATACGAGGATTGGAAACAGGATAAGCAACAATATGCTCTTGAGGTTATTATTCCATATGTGGGTTTTTAGCCCGTAAGCACCCATGGTTATGTCTTAATCGAAACTAACGTCCGGTGCTACTTCCAGAGCCTCGCGTCCTTCGCTACTTTCAAAGAAATCACGCGGTCCGAAATTGAACGGCCCGGCCAGCATATTGGCAGGAAATTGCTCACGGCCCGTATTATACTCTTGGGTGGCATTGTTATAGAAACGGCGCGCGGCGGAAATTTTATTCTCTACATCGCTCAGTTCGTCTTGCAATTGCAGGAAATTGGTGTTGGCTTTAAGGTCTGGATAAGCTTCGCCGAGGGCAAACAATTTACCGAGAGCCTGCGTCAGCATACCTTCGCTCTTTACAGTGTCGCCAACGCTTTTAGCCGCAACAGCGGCATTGCGAGCAGCGACGACTTCATTGAAAGTTTCCTTCTCGTGCTTGGCATATCCTTTCACGACATTGACCAGGTTCGGCACCAAGTCTTGGCGCTGTTTCAATTGCACCTCAATATCCGACCAAGCCTGATTACAAGTCTGCCGCAATCCAACCAAACGGTTATAAATACCAATGATTAAAACGGCCAGCGCTACAATAACGCCAAGTATTACAAGTAACATAGTCATGGAAAACCCCTTTTAACAAAATTTGTATAGGCTCAACATAGCGACTAATTAAATATTTGCAAGACAAGAGCTTTTTTATAACAGCGTGGTTGTCACTTTATACTATTGCCCTGACTGCTGTTTGATGTGCCCCTAGATTTGTAGACACCTTGTACCTTCATTTTGTTGCCATCTCAAACTGCGCGGGTGACAACATCCCGCACTTAGCATGTTTTCTCCGCGAGTTATAGAACATTTCGATATAATCGAACACGTCTTGGCGTGCAAGCTGGCGTGTTTTATAGGCCTTGCGCCTGATCCGCTCGGTCTTGAGTAAATGGAAGAAGCTTTCGGCTACCGCATTATCATAACAATTTCCACGCCAGCTCATACTTGTTTCCAGATTGTGAGCGGCTAGGAATGATAGCCACTCCGTGCTTGTAAATTGGCTGCCCTGGTCGGAATGAACAATCACCTTGCTCTTTGGTTTGCGCCGCCACACGGCCATCAATAAAGCATTCAATGCAAGGCTAGTTTGCATCCGCGCGTCCATTGACCAACCGACGACACGGCGTGAGTAAAGGTCAATCTTGCCAACCAAGTGGATGAGGTAACCTAAACAGTCGGAAAAAATCCGCGATTCCATTCTCCGCCTACGAAATATGGCGCTAAATCTACAAACGCATCAAGAAGTCTGTCATCCAAATAGTCCCGAGAATAAACCCAAATATAGCTAAACTCAATGCACCACTCCTCATCCATGATATGGCGCCTCCATTACGAAAGAACCAAAAATATACCCAGATGACATAGCCAATTGTCGGAATGAGGAGTTTTGAATATATCGCGGATTGTATTGCTTTATTTCCAGTAGAAACAACTATCAAATCTATCACTGCACTGGATAAAATCATCCACGAAACCAATACGGCAACCACATAAAAAGCGGCTCTAAGACTTACCCTCAACGTCCAATTTGGATATGCCCATGGCTTCAAAAGCACCCCGAGAACTCCTATTAAAATCGCATTACCATAAATCGGCATAATTGTTGCTATGATTTTCCATATATTCCCTTCTGAAGCGGCTGATTTCACGGCTAAAGCAAGGCCGGGGCCAATAAATGCGCCGTTATTGCTGAGTGTTTCTGGTGTTGCGAGCAAACCCGCCACCATAAATGACAGCAATAACGATAAGGGGAAAAATGCGCCTGGTGCCAGCAACATGCCCTTGCGCCCATCAGGCTCATCTCGGTCTAATAATTCTCTCACGCGCCACGGCATGAATATACAAATCAAAAATGTCGGGAGGACTGCAATAGCCGATATGGCAAAATTGGTTACCAGCTTATCCAGCCCCCCTATGGCATTTGGTTTTTCAAGTTCTAAGCTAGGTCCGGACATATTGCTTTACTTTCCCATTCAGATATCAACCCCGAAGAAAAACACTATCATATAATTTACCAGCATTTGCAAGTGAATGACCGACATGCCCGCTATAGCTTCTTCTCCACTGCAAACACGCCTGCTCTGGAAAATCCGCGTGGGGCCATGCGGCCTGCTTGGGCACGTTTGCCTTGGTGGATTTCCCAATCGGGGACGCTATTGCGGCGTCCGGATGCGTCTACGAAGGCTAGGCCGTCTTCGGCTTTGAATACCGCAATATCTTTTAGGCCGCCGTCTTTGAAGTTCTGTAGTTTTACGCCTTTGCCCCGCCCTAAAATGGGGAGTTCTTCCACATCATAAATCAGGATTTTGCGGTTATCGCCGATAGTGGCGATTTTTTCACCGTTTACAGCGATACAGCGCAGGGCTTCTACATCACCTTTGACATTAAGTACCTGTTTGCCGCCGCGTTTGGAAGCAATAATACCTTCTTCCTTTACACGGAAACCATATCCGGCGGAGCTAGCTACGATAAGCTCGCGCTTTGGGTCGTGAACGAATAGTCCTATGGGCATGTGGTCGTCTTCTAGGTCAATCATCAAGCGAATAGGTTCGCCGTTGCCGCGACCGCCTGGTAATTTGTCTGCACCGAGCGTATAGAATTTACCGTTACTGGCGAACATAATGATGTTATCCGTGGTGTGGGCAGACACAGCGAAGCATGGACCGTCGCCGTCTTTGAATTTAATGCTGGATAGGTCTTCAATTTTACCTTTCAGCGCCCGTATCCAGCCCATTTTAGACAGCACGATGGTCACAGGTTCTTTGGTGATAAACGCCGTGGACATATCTAGTTCCACATCCGGCTCGTCCGCGAATGTCGTGCGGCGTTTGCCAAGCTCGGTTTTGGGGCCGTAAATATCGCGGATTTCGCGGACTTGCTCAGCGATGCGTGCCCATTGCAGTTTTTCGGAAGCCAGCAATTCTTCGATCTGTCTTTTCTCTTCGGACAATTTGTCATATTCTGCCTGAATTTCGATTTCTTGTAATTTATTCAGTGCCCGCAAGCGCATGTTGAGGATAGCATCGGCTTGCCGTTCGGTTAGCTTGAAAGCTTTAATCAATTCGTCCTTAGGCTTGTCTTCAAAGCGGACAATACGGATAACTTCGTCAATGTTCAGATAGGCAATCTTGAAGCCCTCAAGTAGCTCCATACGGTCTTCGATTTTACCAAGGCGTTGCCGTGAACGGCGGCCAAGTACATCGCGGCGGTGGTCGAGAAATGCCTGAATAACTTCGCGCAAGCCCAAGACACGAGGCGTACCCGTCGCATCAAGCACATTCATGTTGAGGCTAAAACGGCTCTCTAACTGGCTGGATTTAAACAGACTTTCCATCAGCATTTCAGGGTCGATATTTTTGTTTTTCGGCTCTAGCACAACGCGAATATCTTCGGCGCTTTCATCTCGGACATCGGCAAGCCATGGATTTTTCTTACCGTCAATAAGCTCGGCCAATTTTTCAATTAAACGGGATTTTTGTACTTGGTACGGAATTTCGGTAACGACAATTTGCCATTGCCCGCGCGGTAATTCTTCTACCGCCCAGCGCGACCTTACTTTAAAACCGCCCCGTCCAGTGGCATAGGCTTCGACAATGTTTTCATGAGGCTCGACAATGATACCGCCTGTAGGAAAATCGGGGCCTTTTACGTGGTCTAACAGGGTATCAATGCGGGCCTTGGGAGATTTGATCAGGTGCAGAGCCGCATTGCAAATTTCGGCGGCATTATGGGGCGGGATAGATGTAGCCATGCCCACGGCAATCCCCATAGAGCCGTTAGCCAATAAATTTGGGAAACCTGCGGGCAGAACAACCGGTTCTTCGTCTTCTTCGTTATAGGTATCGCGAAAATCTACGGCGTCTTCTTCCAAGCCCTCAAGCAATGCTTTACCCGCTTCGGTCATGCGGGCTTCGGTATAGCGCATGGCCGCCGCACCGTCGCCGTCAATATTTCCGAAATTGCCCTGCCCGTTAATCAGGGGGTATCTGGAGGCAAAGGTTTGAGACAACTTAACCAAAGCATCATAAATCGACGCATCGCCGTGGGGGTGATATTGCCCCATAACATCGCCGACAATCCGCGCACATTTCTTGGGGGCGTTTTCCGGGTTGAGCTTAAGCTGGCGCATAGCATAGAGAATGCGCCGATGCACAGGTTTCAAACCATCGCGCACATCCGGCAATGCCCGCATGGTAATTGTCGTCATTGCATAGGCGAGGTAGCGCGAACCCAAAGCGTCGTCGATATTCTCTTCAATAATATTGATGCCGGGGCTTTTCCCGTTTTTGGTACCGTTTTTATCCGTAGTGTCGCTCATGAGAATTCCAAATAATGATTCGCACCCAGCATACAGAATATTGAGTGAACGGGATATTACTGGTTTTCAGAATTTTGGATAGCATTCCAACTTTTCGACAAACCAAACGCCGGGAAAACTATAAAGGGGAAAACTATAAAGGGACGCGGTTGATTTAAGCCTCAGGTTCCAAAGAATAAAACCTAGGGCCGCCGCCTCTGTTGACCAATATCAATATCGCATCTTCACTTTCAGCGGCAGCTTTCATTTTTTTGGTGAAGTCCTCGGTGTCTTCCACTTGTTCTTGGGCCACTTCCATAATGATGTCGCCTTTGCGTAGCTTGCCTTGGGCTATGGATTTTAAACTGACCTTGGTGATGCGCACACCTTTAACTTCATCGTCGAGGCGCATTCGAGCGCGGAGTTTTTCGGATATTTCCTCAACCGTAATACCCATGACACGGCCTGTGACCGCTTTGTTATCGTCTTTGGCCTTATCCCCGCCTTGCTTAGCGACTTTTTCTTCTAGGCGCTCAATAACCACGTCTAGGGATTTGCGTTTCTTGCGGCGAATGAAATCGACTTTTAAGGGCGCATCTATCTCTGCTTCGGCAATTATGCGGGCTAATTTTCCGGAGTTTTCCAGCTTCACGCCCCCCAGTGCCGTGATGAGGTCACCACGTTTTAGGCCAGCTTTTTCGGCAGGGCTATCTTCGTTAACCGAGCGGACGAGCGCACCATATGGTTCTTTAAGTTTGTAAGATTTGGCGATGGATTTATTGACTTTTTGTACCCTAACCCCAAGGAAACCCCGCCGTGTTTCGCCGTATTCGCGGAGTTGGTCAACAACGCTACTTGCGAGATCTGCCGGAATGGAAAAACTAAGACCCACACTGTATCCAGTCGGCGATACGATGGCCGTGTTTACCCCAACCACATCTCCGTCCATATTAAACAACGGGCCTCCAGAATTGCCTTTGTTAATGGCGACATCGGTCTGGATAAAGTCGTCATAATTAGTCATGGACATTTGGCGGTGGCGGGCAGAGACGATACCCGCAGCCACAGACGATGAATAACCGAGCGGGTTACCAATGGCTATCACCCACTCGCCGACTCTAGCCGAATCCGTACCTGCAAAACTAACGAAAGGAATGTCTTTGCCTGCTTCTATTTTGAGGAGCGCAATATCGGTGGACGGGTCGCGGCCAATAAGTTTAGCCTCATATGTTGAGCCGTTTGGGAAAGCCACTTCGATCTCGTCCGCGCCCTCAATCACATGGTTATTGGTGACAATATATCCGCTCTTATCTATGACAAAGCCGGAGCCGAGCGAGCGGGCAATACGGTTTTGGTCGCCGCTATCACCGAAAAAATCGTTGAATTTTTCCAAGGGCGAACCTTTTGGGAAAGCCCGGTTGCCCGTATCAATTTCAATGGTTTGCGCAGTGGAAATATTGACCACGGCTGGAGACAGCCGCTTGGACAGCGCGACAAAATCGTGCGGGCGGGTTTGCACGGTGTTCTTGGACAGTGCTTCTTGTGCCAATGCCGTAGCTGGTAATACACTGATTGCCGTAGTTACCCATAATGAGGCAACGAATAGTGGACGTAAAATCATAATTTTCTCCGGTATGCTTGCACGATAGCGGAAAACAAACGCAAAGAAAGCTTAAATTATGCTCATAATCCCAGCTTAAAGCTTCTGCAAAATAACGACAATGAGGGTTAAACCTATTGCGGCGACAATCAAGCCGCCGCTTCGGAGCTGCGCTTCAGGCATATCCATTATCTCGCGCATAGCCCGCTTCATACCGTTTGGGAACAGTGCATACACCGCCCCCTCAAGCAACATTGCGCCGCCGAGAGCGATGATAAGGACAGTGGCCCAAGACGGCATAGTTTATCTACGACCCTTTTGGTTGTCCATATAGCCTAAGAAATCACTGTTAGGCGAAAGCACATATGTCGTACCTTTAGACAGGCCTTTTTTATAAGCTTCCATGGAGCGGTAAAATGCAAAGAACTCAGGATCCAAATTAAAGGCATCCGCAAAAATCTTGTTGCGCTCGCCGTCGGCAAGACCCTTAATTCTCAGGGACTTTTCCTCAGCCTCGGCAACAGTAATCGCCGCTGTTTTATCGGCAGTCGCCCGAATTTCACGGGATTTCTTTTCGCCTTCAGCACGTTTCTGCGCGGCCTCCTGGTTTCTCTCAGTGATCATTCTAGCAAAGACCCGTTCGGCATTCTGTTTGGGTAAGTCGGCCCGCATAATCCGCACATCAATAATCTCAACACCAAAATCATTCTCCGGCGCATTTGCCGTTGCATTTGTAATATTCTGGATTTCGGTCATCAATTGCGCCCGTTTACCGGAAATAATTTCTTGGGTATTCACACGGCCAAGCACATCACGGAGGGTCGAGTCCATAATAGACTGCAATTTCAGTGTAGCACCGCGCTCGTCTTTGAGGGCTTCATAGAATTTTGTGGCATCAACAATCCGGTAACGCACAAATGCGTCAACCAACATAGGCTGTTGGTCGGCTGCAAGAAGCTCAACCGGCTGGAGATCAATCTCCAAATTACGGCGATCAAGAATGACGACTTTTTCCCATGGTTTTTTAAATTTCAGACCCGCATCGGCTTCTTGACCCCAAGGGTTGGAGATTTTTTTAGCTTCACCAAATTCAAGAATGAGCGCCTGATCCCACTGTTTTACAGTGAATGTACTCGATACAAGAACAGCAATGGCAATTGCTATTATAACAAATAATGTTGTAAGATTTTTCATTATTTTCCTCCTTTGCGTTTCAGTTCGTCAAGAGACAGATATGGTACTACGCCCGAATTTTGCCCGTCTAGTACCATCTTGTCAGCGTTCTCATATACATCTTCCATGGTTTCCAAATACATACGTTGGCGGGTCACGCGCGGTGCGGCTTTGTATTCTTTGTAAACCAAACGAAAGCGTTCAGCTTCACCCCTTGCTTCCGCGACTTCTTTACCTCGGTATGCTTCGGCGTCTTGTATAATTCTGAGCGCCGTACCTTCTGCTTCGGGAATAACTTTGTTAGCATATTCCGTTGCCTTATTGATAACGGCTTCTGCGTCTTGCGAGGCGTTCACAACATCGCGGTACGATTCGACAACCGCAGGCGGCACATAGGCTTTCTGGAGCTGCACTTCGACGACTTGTACACCAGCCTTATATTCGTCCAGAGTTTCCTGCATAAGCTTTTTTACGGCTGTGGTCACAGTCAGACGCTCTGTTGTCGTAATCCCCTCAAGGGCATGGTTACCGATAACTTCGCGCATGGCACTTTCGGCTACGGCTTGCACGGCTTTTTCGGGATCATTGACCTCGAACAAATATTCTTCAAGATTGTTAATCCGCCAAAGAACAGAAAAATCTATCTCGACAATGTTTTCATCACCTGTGAGCATTTCGCTTTGCTTGACATTACCGCCAATATTTATCTGCTTAATCTCGCGGGTTTTTTCTTTGATATAGGTTTCGATCGGGATTGGGAATTTGAAATTCAAACCAGCCGCCACTGTGCGCTGATATTCGCCAAACCGAAGAACCACAGCTTCTTCTTGTTGGTCAATGGTAAAAAACGTACTTTTACCGACCAAAAGCACTGCGCCAATGGCAATTAACAAGGGAATACCGCCTAGGCCGCTTCCTTTGCCACCGCCAGAGCCGCCCGAGCCACCGCCGAATTTATCTTTAAATCCGCGAATGACATTATCCAGATCGGGTGCTTGTTGTTGTGGTCTGCGCGGTGGTTTACGTCCACCACCATTACCACCACTGGCGCCCCAAGGACTATTGCCCTTACCGCCATTATTACCGCCAGAACTTCCCCCGGAACTACCCCATGGACTTTTTCCTTCAGACATATCGTCTCCATTTTTACATTGACCCTATATGTGGCGGCAATGATAGAGAATTTCAAGTGTTATCGGTCTTGTTATGTATAGTTATATACAACTATCGACGTTCAAACACTTTCACTGTGAACGGATAATCATCTTTTGGGCCTTTGGCGTGGGGAGTTTCGGATATTTGCTGCCAGTCCGCCGCCTGCACCGCCGGAAAATGGGCATCACCTTCAATCATTACGTCTACCTCGGTTATATACATGCGGTTGACGTATTTTTGCGCCTCAAGATATACTTTCGCGCCGCCAATCAGCATGATTTCGTTTGCCCCCATAGCCCCTGCTAATTCATAGCCGCGCCCGATCATATTAGGCAAGCTGTGAAACACTTCCGCACCCTTTGCTTTATAAGCTTTATCCCGGGTCAGCACCAAATTAGGGCGTCCCGGCAAAGGGAACGGTAATCCCTCCCACGTCACCCGCCCCATGAGGACAGGCTTGCCGAAAGTCGTGCGCTTGAAATACTGCAAATCCGAAGACAAATGCCACGGCAACCCACCGTCCACACCAATCACCCCATTACGAGACTTGGCGACGATTAGGCTTAGATGCGGATTGATGGACATTTTGGGGACTTCCTATTGAAATAATGTAATATGTACATATATATAATTACATATACGAGATAGGGGGAATATTTAACATGCCAAAAAAACAAATTTTTACGCGCTATAAGGATCATGACATCCGCGTTGATAATACTTGGCTTTCCGGTGCTAGGCTTTATGTCAATAATAAATGTGTAGACGAAGCCGAACAATTATTGGCCTTGAACCCGGCAGAATCTTTATTGAACACGACCATTACGACAGATGAAGGTATCGAAACCATCGAGGTTTTCTTCTTGGCTCTTTTCACAACAAAAATCCAAATCCACGCAAACGGCCAGCTAATCGCAGGTGAGAATTTCAACAGTTTTTAAACCGCAACCTTGCCCGCAATATGCTTTTGCGGTTTATATCCGGTTATCTTTATATCATCAAAAGTGAAATCATACAAAGATTTAACGGCAGGGCTTAATGTCAATGTCGGCAAGTCGTGCGGCTTCCTACTCAATTGTAACTTCACCTGCTCAAAGTGATTTGAATATATATGGGCGTCGCCGAATGTGTGGACGAAATCGCCGGGTTCAAGGTCGCAAACCTGCGCCATCATATGGGTCAGGAGTGCATAGGAGGCAATATTGAACGGTACACCGAGGAAAATATCGGCGCTACGCTGGTAAAGCTGGCAAGATAGTTTGCCGTCAGCAACATGGAACTGGAACAGGCAATGACAGGGCGGCAGAGCCATGTCGTCAACTTCCGCCGGGTTCCACGCCGAGACTATATGACGGCGGGAATATGGATTGGTTTTGATAGCTTCCACAACTGCGCTCATTTGGTCGATAACATTACCGTCTGCGGTCTCCCACCGACGCCATTGCTTGCCGTACACCGGACCCAAGTCGCCGCTTTCATCCGCCCAAGCATCCCAAATTTTCACACCGTTATCTTGCAGGTATTTAACATTGGTATCGCCCGCAAGGAACCAGATAAGTTCATGGACAATGGATTTAAGGTGTAGTTTCTTGGTGGTCAGCAAAGGAAAGCCGTCCGCCAAATTAAACCGCATTTGATGCCCAAAGACGCCGCGCGTCCCCGTCCCCGTCCGGTCAGAGCGGTCAACCCCCTCGTCCATGACGCGGGATAAGAGTTCAAGATATTGTTTCATGAATACCTTATAGACGATTCTTACGATTCAGTGTATAGCTAAATGAACAGGAAGGACTTTATAATGAGATTTATTCTAGCAATCGTGTTTATCGCTTTCATAGTCGGCGTTACACTGGCCGTATTGGTGAATACTATCCCTGCCCTCGACAATCTGATACCCGACACATGGGAAACCTTCATAATTGCTATTATAGTCGGCGGCGCAGTTAATATATTTTTGATACGGCGCAAGTCTGGCAAAAATAGCTCAAAATAATATTGCGGTCGCAAGACCGTGATTGACTTGTGCAGCTATAAATCATCCACCACGGCCAATATCGCCCCCAGCACATCTGCGCCGAGCCTTGCCGAACGCTCTGGCGACCAACCGTGTTCAGGGTCTGGCAGGTCTGCATTGTCCTTGAACGGCATTTCTAGGGTGACGGCGAGGCAATTATATTCTTCTGCAACATAGTTGGTTGCCAAAGTCAAATTGGCCTTGCCAGAAGGCGTAATACCGTAGCCGATTTTGGTTTGGAAATCCGGGCTAAAGCGTTTGTAGGCTTCTTGAAAATCATCCAGCCATTTTTGCCCTAATTTGGTAAAGCTTGGCACACCCTCCGCGCCAGCAATGAAATTATAAGGCAGAGCTTCGTCGCCGTGAACATCAAGGCAGAAATCAACGCCAGTTTCACGCATCTTGTTCATCACGAGCAGCACTTCGGGCGAACGCTCCATAGTCGCCACACCCCATTCACGATTGAGATTAGCACCACAAGCATTCGTCCGCAAATGCCCTCGGCGGGAGCCGTCCGGGTTCATATTGGGGACAACATAGAACACACATTTTTCGCGCAAAACACGGGCGGTCGGGTCGTCGTCATCAAGCAGGCGACTGAGAAAGCCCTCCATCCACCACTCCGCCATTATTTCGCCGGGATGTTGTCTGGCATCAACCCACATGGATTTCTTGCCCTTGCCCGGCGTACCAATGGTCAAAAGGTCAAGGTCTTGGCCGTCGAGTGTCTGGCCTAGCACAGACGCGTTTACATCCGAGTGCATCTGACATCCCGCGACTAAATCTGCATGGCGCTCCATTGAATAGGGCGCGAAATAGGCATAATAAACCGAACCAAATTCGGGCGTATGCTCTATGATCAAGTGCCCGTTTTCAAAGCGTGTCGGCACCAAAAACCACTCTTCACGGTCATAGCTGGCGCGGGCTTGATAGTTTTCCCATCCCCCCGTAAAGGCTGCGCCTTCTGCGTTCTCAATGGTCATCACACAATCCAATCCTTGGGCACCACTCAGCCGATAATAAAACCATTGGTAAAAATCCGACTGATTGTCCTTGCGGATTTCCAAGCGGATATTGTCCGCCTTGTCCGCAGAGAGTACGACAATATTGCCGCCGTCAAAATTGTGTGTGATTTGCATATTCCCAACCTTTTTTGTTATTATTATTGTTTTTCAAAGTCTTGAGGGGAATTGGTCGCCGCGCGTATAGCATCAGGTATTTCGGGAGCCTCCAGCCCAATCCAAAACACCCGCCAATCCCCACTGACTTGCATGCCTTCGCACATCTTCATGTACCAAGTGTTAAAGGCATTATCATTTCTTGATCTCCAAAAGAAAACGGGCGTTTTATCGCGCAAAGCTTGCCAAATATCGTGGGCTATGCCTTCGCCTTGTGCTTCTTGCGTAACCCAAAACTTACTCAAATATGGCAGCCCACCCAATTCGCTTACAATCGCGCCGCCCCGGTTATTTTCTTCTAGGTAAAGTCTTGTTATTGGCCGCGAAAGAAATTCCGGTAAGAGCTTGCGCCCAAAAGATTTCTCGATGGCCTGCTTAAGCACCAGCGCGTCCAACTCCTCATAATTATCATAGCATTTAATCTGCGCACCGCGTCTTAACATTGTCCCGGCGCCGGAAATTGTAAACAATTCGGACAATAAATTTAACGGCGAGACGATAACATATGTGCAAGCCTGTTGCGTTTCGCCGACCAAATTCTTGACCATATCTACAAATTTTCTCTGCCCATTGCTCAATGTGTCTTTAGCCGGAAAACTGCTGGTCACATCGACATTGACGACCGCTACACGTTTCCCATCGATTCGAAACCCGCCCGAGGGCTGTAAAAATATTATTTTTGCAGGGTTGAGACGTTTGGCTAGTTGTTTTAAATCAAGACCACGATCCGTATCCGTCATTTCCAAAACCACGAACCGACCTGCCTGTACTTTTCTTCGGACATCAGACATGAGTTGATATGAGGCACAATTGAGTTTTGTCGTTCTAATTTTAGCGTTTTCCAACTCCTTACAAAGCCGCTCGGTATGAAAACGAACGCTAGACTTGTCGGTGTGTAAAGCGCCAACAACCAATATTGGCGTCAGCCCAAGAATTGACAATATTTTCAAATCACTGATCAAGGCTTCCAGAAGCGGGTTTTTCAGACATCTTGGGTCAATCGTAATCAGGGCAAATTGTTCTGGCGGTAAATTTTGAAATATATCCGCATAAAACGAAGCTTCACGCTCAGAACCAACCGCAACAAGACTGCGCATTACTGTTTCTCGAACCGAATCGTTATTAGGCATACCGTCCTCTAAATCGCCTTAATTACCTTTTCCTTGTGGGCGTGGTACAACAAAAAGCACGGCGGTTAAAGCCTGAATATGAGGCTGCGCCACATTCCGTTAAGAAAAAGCCAGTTCAAATTATTTCACCATAATAATTCAATTTTTGTCGCGCGGAATCTTGAATATTTGCTGTATTTCAGTTATTTATTACAAGCTTAAATTAACTAAATTGGAGGCCATCATGGCAAAAGCAGCAGACTATATAGACAATGTAAAACAATATGACAGCAGCGCTGATGAAGCCGTTGTACAAAAAATATGCAATTATCTCGGCATTGCCCTGACCAACAGGGACAGCTCGCTGGTATCATGTTCAGACCAGTCAGAACTTGATCGGGTTATCAATGGTTATTGTGCCAAGAAACTTGGTCAGGATGCTGGCACGGCTGCCTCTGCCTGCGCAGATGTTTGTGCAACTATGAAACAAGACCGGATGAAGTCCCGCGTTACATTTTATTATTTACTGGCAAAAAATGCTGGTAAACTTGGCCAGTTCGGCGGTTAATCTCCCGGCTTTAGCAAGAACAACACCCCCTGCCTGCTCGGCTGGGGGTGTTTTTAGTTAGGGTCTGTTCCTGATTTAGGGTTTCGTTAAATCAGGGACAGACCTTAGTTGAGTGTACCATTCAAAAATGACAGGCCAGATTTCCCCCTGTTAGCCCGTTACCCCTCACCTTGAGTAACGCACTCTACTAGAACGCGTACACCCTATCACGCCAATATGGTTTACCAAAGAGCGCCCTAGGGAACCTCTGAACAACTCATGAGCTGTTTTTCCATGGCTGAAAAATCCAGCTTTTCGCGTGAAAATATCGACAATAGCCTTGCTATTCTCTCAATTTCCAAACAAAAATCTGAAATTTTCATCTCATGGAAAATTCAACCCGAGTTAATCAGAGGCTCCCTAAGTAAACTCAGGGTCTGCGTCTGGGTTGTCATTTGCCGGGATACTGGCTTCGCCGTCTCTGCCGGGTATGGCATAGCCGCCTTTGAGCCAGCGGCCTAAGTCTACGTCCGTACAGCGCGGTGAGCAAAATGGTGCGTATTCTGCCGTTTGCGGTTTCTTGCATATTTTACAAACTTTGCTCATTACCATTACGTATTCCCTTTGGTTTCGTCCTTATAAACATCAATCGTGGTGCCGGACACAATACGGAACCGCTCACCGATACGCTCGGCCAAAGCTTTGCGCCAGCCGATTGTATCGGCTTCCAGCCACTGAAATGCCGCCTCAGGCACTTGCAAGACTAGTCTAGCTCCGCCGTCCACATTGGCTTCGGTGGTCAACCTACGCAAACCCCGTAAGGCCACAGTTTCCGTGGTCGGTTCGCCGTCCTTGCCCATCATAATTTGGGCTATGGACGAGCCTGTGCGGGTGCGGGTCATCTCGATAGTGCCGAAGCGTGATAATGGAGCTATTTTCGGCCCGTCAATGTCGCCGTTAAATCCGTCCTTAAAGGTCTGCCAGACATCCGCCTGCACTTTGCGTTTACGGAAATTGGGGAAATCCGCCAAGATCAAACCACCAATACCGCGCTTGCGAATTTGCCGGGCAATCTCGCGGGCTGCCGCAATACCCACGGCATTTTTCTGTCCGGTGCCTGTATCCACATCTATCATAGTCCCCGCGCGGGTATGCTCAATATAAACATAACCACCACCTTGTAAGGCTATTTCGGTCTCCGCAGCTTCGTCGATACCATTGACCAAGCTGTCTTCAAACTTAATGCCGGGATAGCGAGCTGAAATGGTTTCGCGCAGACTGATGGATTTTTCTTTTGTGGGTTTATCGGCACTACTCGGCTCTATGAACCTTACCAGTGGGCCTTTATTGGCCTCCGCCTGGCGCAATACTTCAACCCGAACCATAGCCCCCTCAACAAGGCGCGGGGCATTATTGGACATAGCGAACCGCAAAAGCCCGTTTCGGCCAGCCCCCATATCGACGAATGCCGCCATCATGTCTTTGTCAATACGCAATACGCGCGCACTAAACACTTCGCCCTTGCGGGCAATATCCCGGTCACTCCAACGGCGGACATAGTATTCTACATCTCGTTTATGCACGATAATAGAGGCGCGTTCTTCGCCAATGGCATTTTCAATTCTACACAATTTAGCCATTTAGATACCCTGCTCCGATTAACATATTTCTGGTCTCATAAACTGGCAGCCCAACTACATTGGAATAGGACCCGCTAATATGGGAGATAAAAGCGCCCGCAAGCCCTTGAATACCGTAACCGCCTGCCTTGCCGTCCCATTCACCGCTGTCCAAATATTGCGTCATTTCCAAGTCCGATAACCGCTTCATTTTAAGCCGTGTCTCAACAACCCGTGATATTTCCCGCCCGTCCGGTGTTATCAAACAAACACCCGTAAATACACGGTGCGCCCTGCCCGACAGCAAATCCAGACAGGCTTTCGCCGTCTCTGCATCTTCTGCCTTGGGCAATATACGTCGCCCCACACCAACTACGGTATCCGCCGACAATATATACGAGCCTTTATGAGCAGGCGCGATTTCTTGCGCTTTGCCAATAGCTAGCCGCAGGGAATGAGGTTTGGGGAGTTCGTCTTTGCGGGGGTCTTCATTTATATCCGCCGGAATTATATTACCCGGCACCACACCAATACGTGCCAAAAGCTCTCGCCGACGCGGGGATGCACTTGCTAATATGAGATGGGGTATTTTTGCGCCGCTCATCAGAGCAGTGCTTACTTAAATCTGTAAGTAATGCGCCCTTTGGACAGGTCGTAAGGGGTCATTTCAACAGTGACTTTGTCGCCAGCTAAAACCCGGATTCGGTTTTTACGCATACGGCCAGCCGTGTGGGCAATAATCTCGTGATCATTACCGTCAAGTTTAACGCGAAATGTCGCATTTGGGAGAAGCTCGATCACTTCGCCGTCAAATTCTAATAGTTCTTCTTTTGCCAAAGCAAATCCTTTTAATTACTGGCTATTAACAACAGCCGATTCTTTACAGTTTTTTGTGCAGGCGCGTTTAACCACGTCTTGCCAACAATATATAGGTATTTTTTCACAAATTGCACAGATTTGCCGCAAAATAGCCCAAAAATATCAGTAATTAGCCGAATTTCTTGTCTATACGCATCTCTATCACGTCCCTAACGGCGCGAAAATTGTCCATCATAGCCCGCACATCCATAGCACCTTGGGTTGGGTCGGGCGTCGGCCAAACGCAAATTTCGGTGTCGCTATCGTCGAAAACGGCGCGAACGGCGGCTTCGGCGTCCTTATTAAAAACTATAACCACATCAAAACTGGTATCGGCAATTTCAGCCAAGGTCTTGGATTTATGAGCCGACAAATCCATGCCCTTTTCGCGCATCACTGCCACCATAAGGTCGCTTAACTCGCCAGCTTCCAGGCCGCAAGATTGCACATACACATCCTCGCCGTAACGGGCTTTCATCATGCCTTCCGCCATTGGCGACCGGATGGAATTAAGCGTACAGACAAAAAGTACGGATGCTGGGAGTTCATTTTTATTAGTCATCATGGCCGCCTATGTAGGGCGCAAATCAATGTAAACAAGCGCCGTGATGTGTTGAAATCTAACTCTACAGAGTTCCGCAAACTGTCTTCCAGCAGGCGCGACCCCTCATTATGCAAGCCGCGTCGCCCCATATCTATGGCTTCAATTTGCGCCGTGGTCGCCGTGCGAATAGCATCATGATAGGCTTCGCAAATCATGAAATAGTCTTTAATAATTCGGCTGAAAGGCTTGATAGAAAAGGAAAAATTCCCGCGCGGCGCGCCGTTGGTACGCTGAACATCTAACACCAAACGGCCTTCGGACAGGGATAGATTTATGATATATGGCCCAGATTGCGAATCCTTGGGGTGAAAGCTGTTTTCCTCCAGCAAATCAAATATGGCCACCCGGCGCTCATGCTCCATTTCGGGGCTAGTGACGGCCAGGCTTTCTGCATCAATGTGCAGCTCGCTTATATAATGGTCTTCACTCATGAACCGGATGTAATGGTATGCTCTTGGTAGGCCGCTCGTTTTGTATATCTACAAGCCGGACTTCCAAACATTCAGCATCCAAACTAATCTCGCCGCCGCCCGCAAAAATCAAGGTAATCGCTCCGCCCGGTGGTTCATCAGACGGTACAAAATTAATCGACAGTAACACCAAAAAAGCATCCGGGTCGGCGCGGTTAATGCCTTTCATCTTGGCAAACAAAATATTGTGCAGGCCAAGCCCGGCTTTTATCCGGCTCGGCACATCGGTTTCGTGGCAATAGCGGCTCGCGATTAACACCATTGAATTGCCGGAACGGTCAAAGTGAATATCGCCCACACGCACAATCGCGTCCTGAAGCGCCGCCGATAGTACGGTTAGCCCCTCGGGCGTCTCTGCCAATAATTTCAATCTATTGCTCATATTTATTCTTTTACCCGTTTAATTCTGGCACCGCAATTACCAAGTTTTACTTCAATTTGCTCAAATCCCCGGTCCAAATGATAGACTCTGCCAACTTCGGTCGTGCCCTCAGCAGCCATACCAGCCGCGATTAAACTTGCCGAAGCCCGAAGATCCGTCGCCATAACTTGCGCACCCTTTAACTTGGGCACGCCCCTAATGATAGCTTCGCGTCCGCTAACCGTAATATTAGCCCCCATGCGCGAGAGTTCCGGGCAGTGCATGAAGCGGTTCTCAAAGATATTTTCGCGGATAATAGAAACACCGTCCGCCAAACACATCATCGCCATAAATTGCGCCTGTAAGTCTGTCGGGAAGCCGGGGTAAGCTTGGGTCTCAACATCGACGGGATGGATGGGCGTGCCGTGGCGCTCCACTAACACGGAATTTTCGTCCATAGTCACTTTCGCGCCCGCCTGTGCTATCAATGGCCACAGCGAGCCGAGATGGTCTGAACGCACATTAACCAGCCTGACGGCGCCGCCGACCGTAGCCGCCGCCAATGCATAGGTTCCTGCCTCAATCCGGTCGGGTACTACGGCGAATTTTGTACCGCCGAGCTTTTTAACGCCCTGAATAGTAATTTCCGAGCGCCCTGCCCCGCTAATCTTGGCTCCCATAGCATTAAGGCAATTGGCCAAATCCACAATTTCCGGCTCTCGCGCCGCATTGTTTAAAACCGTTTCGCCCGTGGCCAGAACCGCCGCCAGCATAGCATGTTCGGTCGCACCGACACTGATGAACGGGAAGGTAATATCTGCGCCCTTCAGACCGCCTTTAGCAGATGCGATGACATAGCCCTCGCTCAGCTCTATCTCTGCACCCATGGCTTTCAGCGCGTTTAAATGCAAATCAACGGGGCGCGCACCAATGGCACAACCGCCCGGCAGGGAAACTTTGGCCTTATGCGCCCGTGCCAAAACCGGCCCCAGCACATTAAAGCTGGCCCGCATTTTACGCACCAAATCATAGGGTGCAGTTGTTGAGGTCAAGGTCTTGGCGTGCATAGTCAAATTGCCAACACCATCCGTGACCTTAACCCCGAAATTCTCAAGTAAGTGCCCCAAAAACCGCGTATCACGCAAATTGGGCATATTGGTCAATTCGAGAGGCTCGTCGGTCAACAAGCAAGCCACCATCAATTTCAGCGCCGAATTCTTCGCGCCGCTAATTGAAATTTGACCCGATAGAGGCGTACCGCCTTCAATAACAATTTTATCCATGAATTTTCTCCTGACAGATATTTATGGAATCAACTGTCAACAAAATGTTAGGCGAGATTATGACCGCTTGCTATAGATAATATCTTGAAGGCTTATTTCGGAATTTTAGCTTTTTTTACCGCTACTTTGCGGCGGCGTAAATTATCCCGCAGCGCCTTGGCCACCCGTGCATCACGACGTTCCTGCTGTTTTTGCTTTTCCGTTTTTTCTGCGCTCATATTGGATAGTTACCGTGCCTGACACCGATATGTCAATTCAGTCGTGCATGTGGAAGAAGTGGAGAAATAAACACCCCCTAATACTCCCAGCCCCCATAGTTCTTCGCCAAACGCCGCATTAATCCCGGCCAGACCAGATTGTCGCCCATGCCTTTCATAAAAGCGCCTGCGCCTTGCATATGGACATGTGCGGCCAGTTCATCATCACAGTTATGTAGGTTTTTATTGCCAGCGGCTTGGGCGAGGATTTGGGTTTTGCAGGCTTGCTCCAGGAAATACATGCGCAAGAACGCCAAAGCGCAATTTTCCCCGACCACCATAGTGCCATGATTGCGTAGCATGAGCAGGTTTTTAGTACCCATATCAGCAACTATCCGTTCGCGTTCGTCCAGGTCAATGGCAATGCCTTCATAATCATGGTAGGCGAGGTCGTCGTGTACCACCATGGCGAACTGGGTGTATTTACGCAGGCCTTTTTTCTGGACGGAGACCGCAACGCCGTAAGGTGTATGCACATGCATGACACAACCTGCATCCTCTCGCGCCGCATGGACGGCGGAATGAATGGTGAAGCCCGCCGGATTGATGAAGTAGGGACTATCGCCAATTATATTGCCTTCAAGGTCGATTTTCACCAAGCTTGACGCCGTCATTTCATCAAACAAAACGCCGTAAGGATTGATTAAAAACCGCTCCTCACCGTCCTCGTCCGGGAGTTTGGCAGAGATATGGGTAAACACCAAATCCGTCCAGCCATACAGCGCACACAAACGATACAGCGCCGCCAACTCGACCCGCAACTGCCATTCTATATCTGATACCTTACCCTCCAGTCGTTCGACTTTGGTTGGGTCAACAATATCAAACCCGGCGCTGACGCCCATTACTTGGTGCATGGCTTTGGTCATATTTTCCTCCGTTTTATGTTTTGTAGCCGATTGAGATAATTGTGCAACGGCTATTGGCGCGGTTTAAAGTATAGCGGCATGAAAGTGGCGGCAAAAATTATGAAAGCGGCAATCCAAGCGAGACCCGATAGGGTGACCATGATTTGCGGTGCAAAAAACCCTGCGGCGAGCCTGAGGATTACAGCCAGGCCGATCAATGCATAGACACTGGTCAAAGCCCAGCCCGCTCGCATGGCTAGGCCGGAATGGCCAAAGCTTGCCCTGCTCATCATAGCGGCAATCATAATGCCTATGGCACCTATGGTCAGTCCGTGTATGGCATCGGACACTAAAAACCCGTCCCACAAAATAGCTGTGCCCAAAAGAAAAAGCCCAAGGCCCAGCCATGCATAGGCTATGTGCAATACGACAATGATTGATTGATGCATGACCTGAAAACCTTGCCAGCGTGATAGGCGGAATAATTGCCCCAGCCCTGCCAAACATAGCAATATACCCGTACCGAAATATGTCGGTGCGAAGACCCAAACCAGTAAGGACAGGGCGGAGAACAGCATAACTATTTTATCAATTTTACCGCCGGGTTTTGCTGGCATTTTGGCTGGCTCCTTGAGAGCGGGATTTTGCTTGGCCAGCAGATTGCGCGTAAAGCTCGGCGTGACGCGACCACCTATCAGGCTGAGCAAAGTCAACAAGACTGCTAGGGCAAAGCGCCAACTATGACCATCCATGGCGAACAACCCGACGCGCTCTAAATGGGTCAACAGATTGGCCGTGGCCATTAGCGTTATCATGCCGACTACCACCAGATTACGCTTGTTTCGCCCGCCTATGATTTCCCGTGCCACCACTGCGGATAGTATAAATAAAAACACTACATCCAACAGCATAAGTACGGGCTGCCCAGATAGCATCACCAAGCGTCCGAGCAACCATATTGCCGCTAACCCGCCCAGCGGCCAACCGCGCACGGGTAGCCGCCCCGTCCAGTTAGGTACAGCCGTCAGGATAAATCCGGCCAGTGCCGCACCGCCAAATCCAAACAACATTTCGTGAATATGCCAGTCCCGCCCTGTAATGGCTTCGGGTGTGTCCATCCAGCCATTATATAGGGCGAGCCAATACCCAATTGCGACAACTGCCCAAACACTAGCCCCCAAAAAGAAAGGCCGAAAAGCACCACTAAGGAAGGCCGGGCCAGCATAGTCCCGCCGTGCAAGTATTTTGGCCGCCTTGCCTGGCGACAGAGTTGGTTCGGGTTTGCTTTGTTGTGCCATAAGTTGCGTATAATTCTCATTAACACAAAAGCAAATAGACATTTTGCCGCACCAAAGTGTTCCTTACAAAAACCTAAATGGTCACCACGGCCTAAATAACCTCGCCAGCATCCGGCTCCAATTCCTCAGTGTCTGGAAGGTCGATCTCCAGCTTTTTATGAAGAGCAACACCGTTCTTTTTCTCGGCAGAAAACTCCAAGGTTATACTTCCATCCAGAGCGGATTTTGTAATCGCATAAGTAACACCTAGTTCCTTAACTGAAATGCTAACCTTCTTTTTATCGGAGTAAATATTGGTCATTAAATTAACAGGCACCCACCCTGCGCCAGTCGGATCACGCGGTGCATCTTTACCATCATGCCAGCCGAGTTGGAAGGTTCCAATCATGAAAGTGAACTTTCCATTATCATTCAGCGCCCCCCGAACAGCTCCGTCAAAAATCACGCCCAAATTTTGTTCGGCGACAACCTGTTCAGAGATCACGGCTTTAAAACCAATCGGTGCATCCATTTCTTTCGGATTGGTTGCGGCCAGGACAACGATAGGACGCCTTGAAGTAGGGCGTGCATTCCAGACGGTATCAAAACGAGCATCCCCGTTCCGATCTTCATAACAAGTGTCCGTTTTCATACCGCCCGTACAATAAATATTACCGTATTTTGTTTCGGCCAGGACAAGTGGCACAGTTTCACCATTCAAATTCATGCTGTGTGTTGCCTTTGCAGTCGCTTCCCAAGTAAAGAAAACATCCCCCGTCTCTACATCCAGTATTTGCTCTGACCTAGTTTCCGGCTTAATATCCCAGCTAAAATTTACGCGTCTTGATACGTCCTCTGGCGCAGTTGCACATGCAGTGAGCCAAAGAAATGGGAAACGAGTATGAAAAACTTCTTCATGACATTGCCTGTTTTTTTAACATTGGTCTAATAATAGATATATTGAGTGGTGGTAGTTCTCTTGGCTGGCACAAGATAGTAGTTCCGTTTAGTACCGTTCTTGATTTGATAAGTAAGCTTGTCAGTCTGCCCATCATACCCAATCACTTCAAATTTAGCACCAAATTGGCTGTGTTCAATCGGCTCAGCGCCAAGTGCAGGTACCGGAATACTTTTCTTCTGAATGGTCATACCGCCAGCTTGTGTCATGAATGTCAAAACGCCAGTTTTCGCATTTTTTGTCCAGTTGACTTCAACTGGCATAATTGGCCCCTTGGTATACTCTACTCTCTTATAACCTGTCGGTGAGGACATGGGTGTTTTAGTGAGCGAAAAAGCGACCATAGCATTATCAGATTCAGCAAGCCCGCCAGTCCAGGCACTTTCAAACGTCCCATCATTATTTCCATCGTGAAGACATTTGATTTCCGTATCTTCATAACCTGTCAACAAGGACAAGCCTCCTGTTAAAACACCCAAGACAACCGTATTAATCGCCTTACTTGATGCGTTGTGGACTGCAATTCCGCAATAAGTCCAAACGGTGTCATCATAGCGCCCAAATAAAACAGAACCCTTACTGAATTTCACACCCGAATCGATACCGCCTACCGTTATATCCGATAACAGTTCTACCGCCCTCGGTGAGTACGCATCCGCAACAAACACAGGTTCGTCAGAGCCAATTGTCAATGTCTCACCAACAACTGTAGTGTTTGGCTCAACGACCATAAGAATATCGGTTCTTTGTATGGATGTTTGCGCCGAAGCACTTACACATAATAAAACCGCTATAACTCCGCTACAAATTGCTATTGATTGTTTGATCATATTCTCCCCCAAGCGCGACAATCTTAATCCAGCCGCAATAACTTTACCCTATTCTAATTACCGTTATATAAGCCGCTTTGTCTAGTATTTTTCATTTTGCAATTAATTCTGAAATTCTTTATAGCCACAGACAAGGTTTTTCCGTGGCGAATCCGCAAATAGACAGAGGCTTGATTCCCCTCGCTCTTGACCCGTTTGCCACCACGCCCCATATTCTCATTAACACTTAGCCTTAAAACAACTGGGATACTATTATGAACCATGATTACGCAGATGCGAGCCGGTGGCGCGGTACGACTATTTTAACTGTGCGCAAAGGCGGCAAAGTTGTTGTTATTGGCGATGGGCAGGTTTCGGCTGGAAATACGGTGATGAAATCTACAGCCCGTAAGGTCCGCCGCATCATAGACGGCAATGTTATAATTGGTTTTGCTGGTGCTACAGCGGACGCATTCGCGCTCATGGAACGGCTTGAGATTAAATTGGAGCAATATCCGACCCAACTTGCGAGGGCTTGCGTAGAACTGGCCAAAGACTGGCGCACCGACAAGGTTCTGCGACAGCTACAAGCTATGATGATTGTGGCTGATAAAAAAGAAACCTTCGTCCTTACTGGCAATGGCGACGTGGTTGAACCTGACGGGGGTATCACCGCCATCGGTAGCGGCGGCAATTACGCCTTGTCCGCCGCCCGCGCCCTAGACGATTACGAAGAGGACGCAGAGACATTAGCCCGTAAAGCCATGGGCATAGCCGCAGATATTTGTGTATTTACGAACAATAACTTTGTCGTGGAGACCTTGGAAGAATAAGTGACCCCGTCACACGTTTTGACTAGGATTAAATCCAGTAACTCCTAGCTCTCTGGCATTTTCGGCATGTAGTTTTCGTCGTGTTTGGCGAGGACATTGCTGGCGATAAATGTGCCGTCCGGGGCTAATTTTCCTGTCATGACCACGCCCTGCCCCTCAGCGAATAAATCCGGTAGCACGTCATAATAGACAACATTTAGTGCGGGTACATTTGGGTCTGGATCGTCAAAATTTATCACCGAGAAACTGGTGTTTAGGCCGTCCGTTTTAACCACACTCCCCTCGACCACCATGCCGCCGATTTTAATCTTATTTACGCCTTGCACATAGGTACGATCAACCACGACAGACGGGTTTACGAAGAGTTGCTTGTTATCGCCGAGCGCTCTGAGCAATAAGTAGGCACCGCCAACCACTGCCAGAGCGACAATAGCCATGGTGATTAGGCGTTTGTTTTGATGTTTTGGTTTCATTGTTCTGGTTTATCCAAATATTGCATGTTAGGGAATGCGCCAAGATAGCGCATGTTCATATCAGTACATGCTTATAAACACATCGAGTAAATGAGTACAGACTAAATAATCATGACAACAGCGACCAAAACATCCAGCCAACTTGTGGTCACAGATCTCGCCGTCTCACGCGGGGATAATTTGCTAATTGATGGCTTGTCATTTTCAATGGATGCGGGCGATACGCTCTGGGTTGCGGGCAGTAACGGGATTGGCAAAACATCTTTGCTAAAATGTATTGCCGGCCTCTTACGCCCGGACAGCGGCCACGTGGTATGGGGCGAACAGGATGTGCATAAATACATATCCTCAGACACCGGATACCAAGGTCACCACGATGGCCATAAACCAAATCTAACGGTGTTGGAAAATTTGCGGTTTTGGCAATCTGTGTTCGCCTCGCCTATAGCCCCCGAATATGCGCTGGAACAAGTTGGCCTATCAGCGCAAATTAATCTGCGCGCCAAAGGTTTATCGGCTGGGCAGTCTAGGCGGCTGTCTCTGGCGCGGCTATTAATCAAGCGGGCAAGCCTGTGGATATTGGACGAGCCAGCTGCTGCTATGGATGCAAAAGGGCGTTCGGTTATACACGCATTGGTCGGCGAGCATGTGGCCTCTGGTGGCTGCGCCCTCATTGCATCCCATACACCGCCGGAAAAGATCGGCAATAATACCCGCGTGCTTACGTTGAGCGGAGCGGAACATGAATAGCATAGGCGGTCTTATAGTACGCGATATACGCATTGCCCTGCGCTCTGGCGGCGCTTGGCTCCTGGGCTTGGTGTTTTTTGCGGTGTTCTTGTCCATGTCGGCTATTGCACTGGGCGGTGAATTTAAAACTCTGCGCCCCTTAGCCCCTGCCCTAATATGGTTGGCCGTGGTGTTTTCATTGTTGTTCTCGTTCGAGCATTTATTCTCAGATGATGCTGAGGACGGCAGTTTAGAACACATAAAGTTATCCGGCATGTCCATGAACGCCTATGTATTGGCCAAGGTGTGCGCCCATTGGCTTCTCGCTATCTTGCCGCTCATCATCGCCCTGCCCTTGGCGGTGCTGTTGTTTGATTTACCGACAGACATATTGCTTGGATTATTTGTCTCCATGGTAATCGCCAGCCCGGCGCTGGTTTGCTACGGTGCGTTTTCCGGGGCGTGCTTGGTCGGGTTCAAGGGGGGGGGCTTTTTGCTTGTGCTGTTGACCATCCCGCTTGTGATACCAGTTTTGATCTTTTCCGTTAGCGGCGCGGTGTCATTCCAAAATGCCTCTTTATTTCAGGTCTTGGAATTTCAGGCTTTGGCGGGTATAAGCCTCATCGCGGCGGCCATCGGGATACCCGCCGCTGCCGCCGCACTTAACACGGTAATGGAGTAAAGGGACATGATCAGTTTTCTAGCAAACCCTTTGCGGTTTAAAAAATTCGCCAATGTCGCCGCGCCGATTTTCGGACTATTGGCGTTGTTCCTAATTGGCAGCGGCCTGTATTTTGGCTTGTACAATTCCCCTGAAGACCAATTACAAGGCCATAGTGTCCGCATTATGTATGTGCATGTCCCCGCAGTTTGGACAGGCATGGCGGCTTATGCTGGCATGGCATTTGCTAGCTTGCTGGCCTATATATGGCGGCACCCTTTATCAGACGAATTAGCCCGCGCCCTTGCTTTGCCTGGTGCCGCTTTTACGGCGCTTGGCCTGATAACAGGCGCATTGTGGGGCAAGACCAGCTGGGGCACTTATTGGCAATGGGACGGGCGAATGACCTCCACTCTGATTTTACTATTTCTATTCATAGGTTATATGGCTGTTTGGGCAGGTATAGACGATAAGCGCCGGGCCGCACGTATCGCTGGCTTGGTAGCTATGGTCGGGTCGATTAATCTACCGATTATCAAGTTTTCTGTGGATTGGTGGAATACATTGCACCAAACGTCTTCGGTATCCATGCCGGACGCTCCGGGATTGCCAGGCAGTATATTATTACCCCTTATGCTCATGACCTTTGGCTATACTTTCTTCCTTGGCTGGTTGGTATTGAGTAAGATGCTCAACAAAATCGCCAGTGCCAAAACAAGGCGTAAACGCCCGGCTGCTGCCACAACTACTTTGGAGAAACTGTGATGGACTTACTCCCGGATTTTGGTCGCTATAATTTTTATGTCTGGACCTGTTACGGTATATCTATAGCCGTCATATTGGTGTTCACCGTCCATACTTTGTTGCAAAACTCTAAGCGCCCCAAATGAATATAAAAAAGATTGCCAACAGTTTGGGAGCTACGCCGCAACAGCGATTGCTCATTATGATGGCGCGACTGCGCGATCCTGAAACCGGGTGCCCGTGGGATATAGAACAAACCTTTGAAACGGTAGCGCCCTACACCATCGAAGAAGCATACGAAGTCAACGACGCCATAGAGCGCGGTAATATGGCTGATCTCAAAGAAGAACTCGGGGATTTATTGTTACAAGTGGTTTTCCACGCACAAATGGCCGACGAGCAGGACGAATTTGATTTCGCCGCCGTCTGCGACGGCTTGGTCGAAAAAATGATTGCCCGCCACCCCCATGTATTCGGCGATGAAAACGAGCGCGATAGCGACACGCAAACTCTAGCTTGGGAAGCGTTGAAAGCGAAGGAACGGAGCCAAAAATCAGAGAATACTTCTGTTTTGGACGGCATTGCCTTCGCCCTACCCGCCCTTACTCGCGCAGATAAATTGCAAAAGCGTGCCGCCCGCGTTGGGTTTGACTGGGCTGAACCCGAACAGGTGATTGCTAAAATCATTGAGGAATCTGTGGAAATCGCCGAAGCCGTCAACAACGACGAAGGCCAAGCCCGTATCCACGAAGAAGTCGGAGATTTAATCTTCGCCGTATCTAACCTAGCCCGAAAACTAGGCGTAGACCCCGAACACGCCCTGCGCGACTGCAACAAAAAATTCACCCGCCGCTTTCAATATATAGAGAAGCATGCAGATGCTGAATTGGAAAGCATGGAATTAGACGCCCTAGAAGCCTTATATCTTGAAGCGAAGAAGTCTGGGCTTTAGGCAAAAACCTGCGGATGATGGGTATGGAGTTTCCCCGCGTCTACTTGCGTTAGACGCACGCGCATTTGGCATTGGCCTTGCTCTAAAATTATCTCATCCAGAACATTGCCGTGCTGGTATAGCCATGCGCGGACTTGCATATCTTTGGGTTCTATCGTGACATCAACCACATGATCGGCCTTGGAAAGCTCGTTTTCTATACCTTCCAACAAAGCTTCCAGCCCCATCTTCTTGGTGCAAGAAATCATGAAAGAGCGTTGTTTCTGTTTAGTGTTTCCAGTGAGAGACGCTTTCAATTCATCACTAATCAAATCGACTTTATTCAGAACTTCAATCATGGCTTGTTCATGATTGGGGCCTGCGTCTATGGAATCTAAAATTTTCAAGACATCTAGCTTGTGTTGCTCGCTGAGCGGGTCGGACATATCGCGGACATGTATCAGCAAATCCGCTTCTTTGACTTCTTCCAGTGTAGCACGAAATGCATCTACTAGGTCGGTCGGTAGGTCAGATATAAAGCCAACCGTGTCGGACATAACGGCGTTCTGGCCGCTGGGTAATGGCAAAATCCTGTGTGTGGTGTCGAGCGTTGCGAACAGCATGTCTTTTTCGAGCACACCGCCTGTGGTCAAGCGGTTAAACAGCGACGATTTGCCAGCATTGGTATAGCCAACAAGCGCAACGACCCGTTCCGGTGCCCGCTTGCGCTTTGTGCGTTGGAGGGCGCGCGTGCGGCGGACTTGGCGTAAGTCCCCTTGTAGCTTGCCAATTTTATCTGCCAGCATCCGACGATCAGATTCGATTTGTGTTTCGCCCGGCCCGGACATTAAGCCCTGCCCACCTCTTTGTCGCTCCAAATGCGTCCATGTCCGCACAAGGCGCGAGCGTTCATAACCAAGCCGCGCGAGTTCCACCTGTAAACGCCCCTCTTTGGTAGCCGCACGCAAAGCGAATATCTCTAATATCAAGCCTGTGCGGTCAATGACTTTAACATCCCAGAGCTTCTCTAAATTACGTTGCTGAATAGGCGCGAGAGCCGTGTTAACGACAACCAAATTAATATCATGCTCGGCAATAAGAGCAGATATTTCGTCAATTTTTCCGATACCAAAATAGTTATTAGCCTTAATATCACGCACAGTAACCGCTAGGCTATTGCGTACATCAACACCGAGTGCATCGGCCAGAAGTGCCGCTTCTTCTAACTTAAGCCGGGCATGTTCTGCGCCCTCACGCCCTAGCACTGGATGCAATACCAGTGCTAATTGCGGGCTAGATTCAATCTCTATCATAGGCGGAAATATCTAGTCATCATCGGCTTCGGCCTCGGCATCAAATAAAGAAACAGGCTCGGACGGCATAATTGTTGATATGGCATGTTTATAAACCATTTGCACTTGACCATCACGCCGTAGAAGCACGCAGAAGTTGTCAAACCAAGTAACAACCCCGCCAAGCTTGACGCCGTTCATTAAAAATATTGTCAATGGCGTCTTGGATTTACGCACTGAATTTAAAAATGCATCTTGCAGGTTTTGTTTTTTCTCGCCGGCCATGTTTTACCCTATTGTATTTGTATTGTTTTGCGCACCATACCCTTTCCTAATGCCACCACCTGCAAGATAGCAATAGTCAATATTGGCGCACTGCGTATTTTTTACCCTAGAAGTTTTAATTCCGCCAAAAAGACGGCGCGACAACGGCAAATACCGCCAAAACTTCTATACGGCCAACCAACATTATGACCGTAAGGACTGATAGGGATAAAACGTTCATATCGCCGTAAGTCGTTTCGGGATTAGTCGCCGCTAATAAAGGCCCTGTATTGGATAAAGCGGACGCGGCGGCGGACACGGCTTGGGTGAATTCCAAGCCCGACGCCCCCAGTGCCGCAATCCCCAAAGCAAAGACCAATGTATAACCAAAGAAATACATCCAGATAGATAAAAATGCTTTGTCGTCAATGGTACGGCCTTGAAATTTCACGGGCATCACCCTTGAGGGATGGCTCATACGGTCAAGGTCTGTGCGCAAATGGCGAAATAAAAGCAGCATGCGAATAATCTTTAACCCCCCTGCCGTTGACAAAGCTGACCCACCAATTAACACCAATGCGATGAGCAATGCGGAAGGCACCATATCAATGCCAATGACATGATAATCAAATCCAGTGGAACTGGCCATAAAGGCCGCTTCAACCACTACGGTATACAGATGCGCTGCACCCGTAGACAAAAACCCTGCCACAATCAGAATAATGATAATGGCAAAAATGCCCCGGTGTTCAATATTGAGAAAGACTTCTCGTAAAGCCATAGCATTACGCCGCCGCAATACATCCCAAAGCACGGATACATTAGCAGCACCAAATAAACAAGTCACCGCCAACACCAAACCACCAAAGCCCGAAACATAATCCGCCAAAAGCCCGCTTCTTGGTGCTAGCCCCCCTGTGGATATTGCACTTAACGCCAAACACAATGCTTCAAACGCTGGTGTTCCTGAAATGACTAAAAAGGAAAAGCAAACAAATGCAATCAGCGTATATAAAAGGGCAATCAGCCGGCCTATACCCAAAAGCCTTGAAAATATTTCACCTTTGCGCAGGGTAAACAATGCCGATCTATGCTCCCCAATTCCTGTGAGGTTTAACGCCGCCAAGATGACAACGGCGAATGTGGCAACCATAACTCCGCCGCTCCATTGCAACAAAGATCGCCAGAGTAAAAACGATTTGGGGGTCGTGTCTGGGTTGAGCACCGATGCACCTGTCGTTGTCGTCGCCGAAGCTGCTTCAAAATAAGCAATGGCAAATGTTGGTACCTCTGGCAAAGACAAATACGGCAAACAAGCGATCAATGGCACTAAAAGCCAAAAGAAAACAAGAAACACCAACGCATCGCGGGTGTTTTCATGGGTCGGCGCGTTCTGTCCGATAAACGCTATGATCAAACCAATAATACCAACAATACAGGCCAGTGTAAAAAACAGACTTGCCTGGGCGAACTCTCGAAAAACTAATCCGCAGAGCGCCGAAAGCAACATCAATACGGCATAGGAAACCAGCGCATATCCAAGCCAGAGAAAGATGCGCGAATAGGCCATGAAATACCTTAAAAATAATCAGCACTAACACGGAACAAATGTTCAACATGTGTCAAGGCTGAAATATCAGCCAACAAGACCACATGGTCGCGTGTCTGTATGGTTAAATCCGGCGTGGGTTGCATAACATTCCCGTTCCTGATAACGGCACCTATGACAATCCCGTCGGGAATATCAGCTTCTTCCAGCGTTTTGCCAGATAAGGGCGATGTATCAAGCACCTCGCCCTCCATCACTTCAGCCGAGCCGCCCTCCAACGCAAATACATCAAGGATACGCCCCTTGCGAACATGGCGCAGAATTGACGAAACCGTTGTTGCTCGTGGATCAATGATCATATCAATGTCCAAAGATCTGCGAATGTCCAGTAAGGAAACATCGTTGATAAGGCTAAACACCTGCCCATCACCAATAGACTTTGCCATAATCCCAGCAATAATGTTTGTCTTGTCATCATTGGTCAAACACAAAATACCTTGGGCATCACGAACGCCAGCCTCCTCTTGTACGGCTGCACTCAATGCATCACCGTAGAGTACAACAGTATGCTTTAGCTGTTCCGCCGCTTTTTCTGCGCGGGCTTTGTTAGCTTCAATAATGCGTACCCGCACGCCGGATACTTTTTCCAATTCACGGGCTACATAGGCCCCAACATTGCCGCCGCCAAATATCACTACGTGGCGTGCTTTTTCTTCATTCGTGCCAATAATGTCAAGCAAACGGCTTGCATGTGCCGAATCGACAACGAAATATGCATTATCCCCCACCGACAATTGATCGTCCGGGTCTGGAGCAAAAAATTGTTTGTCGCGAAATACGCCAACAATAGTAGCTTTCAAATTCGGAAATAACTCCCTAATTTGGTGGATAGGCATATTGGTGATAGGGCAATCTTCATCGACCTGAATACCAATAAGTTGCACCAAACCATTAGCAAAGGGCACAACATCAAATGCCCCAGGCGTATTAAGGCGGCGCAAAATAGCTTTGCCAATTTCGATTTCCGGAGAGATGATAATATCAATCGGCATGTTTTGGCGCGTATATAAATCGCGCCATTTTTCCTCAAGATAGTCTTGCGCCCGTACCCGCGCAATTTTTATCGGTGTACCAAATAACGAATGACAGATCTGGCAAGCCACCATATTGACCTCGTCGGAATAAGTCACAGCGATAACCATATCTGCCGTCTCGGCGCCCGCTTTTTTCAAAACACTGGGGTGCGCCCCGTGACCAACAATACCGCGTACATCAAGTTCTGTAGATATACTCTGCACAAGCTCGGCGGAAATATCGACAACAGTCACAGAGTTGTTTTCTGCCGACAAACGCCTGGCAATACCGTAACCAACCCGTCCGGCGCCGCAAATAATGATATCCATGCCCTACTCCTGCTCTCGTTCAGTCGTTTGCGCGTCAGACAGTGTTGCTCCGGAAAGTTTTGAGGACGAATTAATCCCCAAAGACTTAAGTTTACGGTGCAATGCCGAACGTTCCATACCGACAAATGTTGCCGTGCGCGAGATATTACCGCCAAAACGTTCTATTTGCACCTGTAAATACTCCCGCTCAAAATGTTCACGAGCATCGCGCAGCGGCAAGGAGACAATCCGGTCACTATCTTGCGCGTTTGTGGCCTGACGAACCACAGATACTTCTTCGGGAAGAGATTTAAGCGTGATGGGTTCTCCGGGTTTACCGCCAGCCAATATCAACAAACGCTCAACATTGTTTTTCAACTGCCTGACATTGCCGGGCCAATCATGGGCTTGGAGTGCCGCCATAGCGTCGTCGCCAATACTTCTGGCAGGCAAACCCGTGGACCCGGATAATCTGTCGATAAAATACTCGACGAGTTCCGGTATATCTTCACGTCTATCCATAAGCGGTGGTGCGGTTAAAGGCATAACATTGAGGCGGTGATAAAGATCTTCCCGGAAATGGCCCAGTCTTGTTTCTTTTTCCAAATCCCGCGAAGTCGACGTTATAACACGCACATCAACCTGAACATCTTTTTGCCCGCCAACCCGATGAAAACGTTGATTGACAAGCAAACGCAGAAGCTTGCTTTGGGTTTCTCGGGGCATATCCGCGACTTCATCCAGATAAAGTGTACCAAAGTGTGCCCGCTCCAGCAGCCCGATTTTAACCGCATTGCCGTGCGCGTCTTCCACACCGAACAACTCTTCCTCAACCCGTTCCGGCACCATAGATGCAGCATTAACGGCGCGGAATGGCCCATTGGAGCGATCGGATTTGTCGTGCAGTAACCGTGCTATCAATTCTTTGCCTGCCCCCGACGGCCCCGAGATAAGTACACGGCTATTCGTGGGTGCAATACGGTCTATTTTTTGCCGTAACTGACAAATAACGGATGAGCGCCCGATTAAACTTTCCTCCAAAACGGATCGACCTTTGAGATCCGCATTTTCCTGTCGTAACTGCACGGTTTCCAGCGCCCGCTTTGCTGTGATCAAAAGTTTTTCGCTTGGGAATGGTTTGACGATATAATCATAAGCCCCTTTGCGAATAGCCGAAACTGCCGTCTCAACGCTGCCGTGGCCACTTATAATTATCACTGGAATATCTGGATCGGTCTTTTTAAACACGTCCATCAGCTCTATGCCGTCCATGTCCGAACCCTTAAGCCATACATCCATAATGACCAGTGAGGGCTTGCGGGATTTAAACTCTGAAAGTGCCTGTACACTGCCATTTGCTTCGCGGACAGGGTAACCGTCATCGGATAAAATACCGGCAATCAAATTCCTAATATCATCTTCGTCTTCAACAACTAATATCTCAAAACTCATGTTACAGTTTCTCCTGTCGGATTGGTAATTTTATGAGCGGACGGCATTAGAGGTTCAGTAAATTCATCTGTTTTTGGCAAGCAAATACGAACTCGCGCACCTATTTTATCAGCTGACAAGCTAACCAACTCTAAAGACCCGCCGTGATCTTCTGCAATACGCTTGACAATGGCCAAACCTAGGCCGGAACCTTCATCGCGTGTCGTCATATACGGCTCAAGCAAACGATCACGGTCTTGGTCAGGCCACCCCTGGCCATTATCGGTTATATCAATACAGACCAATGCGCCTGCCACGCTAACCTCTGTACTTATCACCCCGTCCAGCTCTTCTTGGCCAGTGTCGTCAATCCGTCTTGATATGGCTTCGCCGGCATTCTTATAGATATTTGTTAAGGCTTGGGAAATGAGGCGCTCATCACATAAAATTTCAATATTTGCGTCCTGGTTTTCATCATATAGAAACTGTATATCTGGAAATGCGACCTGTGCGGCGAACAATGTTTCCTTAATGAGGGTGTGCAAGTTAATTGGCTCCAGTATCGGTGCTGGCATGCGCGCAAATGCGGAAAATTCATCAACCATGCGCCCCAAGTTTGCAACTTGGCGGACAATGGTTTTTGTGCAGTTGGAAAACACCTCTGGATCTGAGGTGATTTCAGGTTTAAATTTCTTCTCTAATCGTTCCGCAGATAATTGAATTGGCGTCAGCGGGTTTTTAATTTCATGGGCAATTCTGCGAGCAACCTCTCGCCAAGCCGAGTGCCTTTGCGCAGCGACCAAGCGCGTAATATCGTCAAAGGTAATCACCCATCCTGTTTCGGGTTGGTGGCCTTTATAGGATGAAATACGAATATCAAGGTTTTTGATGCCGTGCGACGTTTCAAGAACGACCTGATCGTCTGCATGGTTATCAATGTCGTCTTTGGCGCGTGTAAATACAGGCAAGAAGCTTTGTAACACAAGAGACAACGGCGCCCCGACAACATCGGCGGCACGCAAACCCAATAAATTTTCAGCGGATTTATTAATGACCGTAATTTTACCCTCTGGGGTTAAACCGATCACGCCCGCACTGACACCGGAAAGCACCGCTTCTGAAAACTCCCGGCGCTGCTCCGAAATATCATGCTCCATCACCAAGTCTTCGCGCTGTGTATGAAGTTGTCTGGTCATGCGGTTGAAAGCATTGGCTAAATCACCAATTTCGTCCCAAACACCCGTGACATTTACCCGTGCAGCAAGATTACCCGCACGGACTTTTTCTGCCGCATTGACCATCTCGCCCAAGGGTGAAACTATCCTGTTGGCCAATAGAAGAGCAAGCCAAATAGCCGCAAAAAAGATCAATAACGCTACCTCTATATAGGTCAATAAGAACACATTGTTTAGCGCTTTATAGCTGCCCTCATAGCTATCCAGTGACGCGTCTACCTCGTCGATTTTGTCAATATTCGCAAGCACGCCCTCGCGCAGATAACGACCTGTATAAAGATAAGCATCTGCGAAATTTTCAAGCTTGTATAGCGCGACCAGCAAGTCGATTTCGTTGCGGCTAGTGATTGTCATCGAGCCTTCTTTGGCACGGCTCATAGCCTCACTGCTTGGTAAAATGTAAACCGGGGACTGCGGCCCTTCCGCTTGGGATAATATCCTGCCGTCCCCGTCAATCACATAAACAACAGGAAATTCCCGAAACACGGCCTGACTTATGAGGAAAGCGGTAAATGTAATCCTGTTTGGCAAAGTCGATTCTGCACGGTTCAAGTCTTCGGCAATTTCATAAACCCCTTGGGAGATTTCATCTATTTCCTCTCGCAAATATGCATTGGAAACGTCCCGGGAATTTTGCATGGTTTGGCGCACTGTTGGCCCAAAAATATCGCTTAAATTCCGGCTCATAAGAGCCGTAAAAAACAGACCAACCAATATAGCTGGCAACAAAGCCCCCAAGGAAAATATCATAACAAATCGGCGGTGCAAATGCGGCGCACTCTCGTGCGCATCAGAGCTGAACAACACCTTGCGCAGACGGAAAAATAAATAGACGCCAAGAATAAGAATCAACACCAGATTGAGCCATAGCCCCGGCAAAGCATCTGCCGCCTGCCCTTCATCGCCAGACAAAGCCATCAAAGCGCCAATGCCTGTAAGTGTAGCTGCTATTGTAAAAAATACGCCAAACAACGCCGTGCGAAACACTCGTGGTGTCCGGAATTGCCTGTTCCGCGTTTTTTTATCGCCTGTCATTGTCACCTATTTACCACACTGATACCCGGATGCAACAAAAATTGCGGGCGGGCTTTATGTGTCTACTTGTCCTGCCATTTACGCAATTTCGTCCGCAGAGTATTGCGGTGGATACCAAGCAAATCTGCTGCTTTTGAGTTATTGCCGCCTGTCAGCCGCAAGGCTTCTGCGATCAATGGTTTTTCCACCCACTCCAGCGCCTGCTCAAAAGGTGAATTGGTGGAATTATCACCACCCGCATTCACCGCGCTCAACAACTCAGTACAAGCAAGTTTTATATCTTCAAATGGGTTATCCCGTATCTCTATTGTTTGTTGCGGAGCGAGTATACGCTCAACTATATTCTCTGTAATGTCCCTATCTGAAAATTGCAAAGCAACGACGTGCATCAAATTCCGCAGTTCGCGCACATTACCGGGCCAAGTGTGGGCTTTCAGTCTCACTTGTGCCGACTTGTCAATATTCCCGCGTGCGCCTGGCCGTACACTGTTAATGAAGTGTGACGCTAAATCAACGATGTCCCTAGTCCGATCCCGCAAGGGTGGCAAATAAATGCGCCCGCCCATTAAGTGAGATGATAAATCAGCACGAAGCATTTGATTTTGCTGTATTTCTTCCAACGACTCTTCAGCAGTGGCTATCACTCGAAATTTATCGCCACTTGGTCTACTTTCGTTGAATTCTAGTGCTTCAAGCAATTGCGCTTGCCGTTTTGCGCTCAGTTCATGCACGCGGTCAACCAGCAAATCTCCTGCTCCAACCGCCTCAAATAAGTCGGCATTGTTGTCAAAGCTACTGAACAAGACAAAGTTTAAGCTGCTGCGCCCTCCAGCATCATGCACACATTGCGCCGCGAGGCTCTTGCCTGTGCCCGCATCCCCCCAAACAAATACGGGAACCAAACCCGAAGCATAATCGGATATAGCCCGAAATACGGGCTGCATGGCTTTTGATCGGCCAATCATTTGATCCGGTTTTTTTGATATTTTCCGTTCAGGGATTACCTGTGCATCCAAAGCGCGCCTAATTGTGCCCGCCAGCTCCGGCAAATCAAATGGTTTGGGGATATATTCAAACACTCCAGACTGCCTGGATTTAAGCGCCGTGACCATGCGAGTATTGGCGCTGATAATGATAATGGGCAAATTTGGGCGCAATTGCTTCAGCTCGGGAATATAGGAGAAAATTTCGTCCGCCCCCATATGTACATCTGTGAGAATGACATCGCCCTCGCCAGCCTTCGCCCACTTTAACAAGGTTTGCGGGTTGTCAGTAGCTTTCACACCATAGCCCGCTCGGGTCAGGTACTTACTGAGGACAAAACGGATACTTGCATCATCATCTGCTATTAAAATATTGTATTTCATACCTTTTCCTTACGACCACTCGGTAGCAACATGGAAAAAATGGTTTCATCACCATTGGAATGACACGCCACAATCCCTCCATGTTCCTCAATAATTTTTGACACAAGCGCCAAACCAAGGCCGTGCCCATTTGCCTTCCCCGTCACAAATGGCTGGAATATTCTATCTTTAATTTTGTCAGAAACCCCACCACCATTATCAATAATTTTGACCTCTATGGGCAGCGCATGTAGCCCGCCCTGAGGGGCTTGTTTACGCACACCAGCCCGGTACAACGTCTGTATTTCAATCGTGCCAGCCCCCATATGAGCTTTCACAGAATCGGTCGCATTGGCTAAAAAATTAATCACCACCTGCATCAATTTGTCGGCATTGCCATAAACATCCGGCAAAGACGGGTCATAGTTTTCTACAAATTTAATGTCCGCATTATTGGCATTTTGAAACAATAAAAGCGCTTTTCGTAACACTGTATGGATATTGAAATTATCAAACTCCGAAGGCTCACTAATGCTGAAGTCTTCCATTTTATCCGCGAGCCGCCCAATACGCTTCACTTCCGATTTAATCAGTCCTGTGATTTCCAAATCTGCCGCATCCGATATACCCGCCTCCAATAATTGCACAGCCCCATATATTCCCGCTAACGGGTTTTTAAGCTCATGGGCTAACATTTGCCCGAACATGCCGACGGCTTGCCCCTTATCGCTGTCATTGTCTGTACCGACACCGTATCTTTGCGGCGATAACAAAATAGCTATGTTTTGTTTATACGGGAAGATCAAATACGAGACTTCGGCACTACCAGCACCGGGTATATAAACATCAAAATTATGCCCGCGAATTGTGGATCCGTTTTTTGCTGTATCCCCCGCCGCAGTTTCAAGCGCAGCAAAACCGCCTGCAATATGCGCCAAATTGCTACCTATTTTTGATGCGAGTGAGCATTGTAACCAGCTTTCTGCAGCTGAGTTCATCCAGGCTAATGTTAAATCCGCGCTCTTAAACACTAAAACCGGATCAGGCAGGGCTTCCACCAATTCGTTATCTATCTGTGTGGTCGTCATGCCGCTCCGTCCAAACTAAGATTATCTGGTGACAAATACACTTGCTCTAATTTTGCCAGTACGGCGGCTTCATTGTTCAATCTGCAAATGTCGGAACGGGCCTGGCCTCGGGCATCATCCGGCATGTCCACGGGGGCATTACTGATGTATTCTGATAGATGCTTGCGGGCATTGCGGATACCGCGCTCTTGCCCGTAAAACTGGAGTATACCTCGATAATGTTGCTGAGCGGTAAGTAGCATGTCTTCTAGTGATATTGGCACATATTCACGTCCGGCCAAGCGAGCATTGACCTCTGCGATACGCCACGGCGCACCAACCAATCCGCGCCCCAACATAACACCGTCCGCACCGGATTGCGCCATGGCCTGCACAGCATCAGCACCCGTGATAATATCTCCGTTGACAATCACGGGTATGCTCACCGCCTGTTTCACTTTTTTTACCGCCGTCCAGTCCGCACTGCCCTTATACATCTGACAGCGCGTGCGCCCGTGGACAACGACCATCTTGATTCCCGCCGATTCGGCACGCGCCGCCAGTTCCGGAGCGTTCAAACTGTCATCATCCCAACCCAGTCGCATTTTCAAAGTCACAGGCACATCGACCGCATCCACGGTCGCCTCAATCAATGTCAAAGCATGATCCAAGTCCCGCATCAATGCCGACCCCGACAGGCCAGACGTTACCCGCCGCGTCGGACAGCCCATATTTATATCTATCACCTCTGCGCCAACATCTTCTGCCATGCTCGCGCCCTCCCCCATCCACTTGGCTTCGCGGCCAATCAATTGAATGGCTAAAGGTTTAATCTCGCCCGCCCCTTCGGTTTTTATCATGGAGGCTTGATGGCCTCTGCCCAAATATTCGCTAGCCACCATTTCCGACATAACCGAACCCGGCCCGAATTTTTGCGCGGTGCGGCGAAACGGTAAATCGGAAATCCCGGTCATAGGCGCGACCAGCACATTTGACTTTAACTTAAGCTTGCCGATATAGATTACATTGTTCATAGTTTCAGGGTTCATAGTTTCGCTTTAAAGGGAAAAAACCAGTTGCACAATAATTCATCACCAAAATATGTAAAAATTGCAGTCCTGATTGTCGCCGCAGGACGGGGGCATAGAGCTGGCGGAGGCTTGCCCAAGCAATACCGTGAGCTTGATGGACAAATGGTGCTGACCAAGACACTTAAATGCTTCGCAGATTACGCGCCTATTATTGTTGCCATTCACCCTGATGATAAAGCATTATTCGACCAAGCTTGTGCGAATAATGACGGCGAAATACTATCTGTATCCGGCGGCGCAACCCGAACGGCATCCGTCAAAGCAGGCTTAGAAAACTTACGAGAGCACAAGCCAGATATTGTACTTATCCATGATGCGGCGCGACCATTCCTGTCACAGACAATAGACAATGTTATCAAAACTTTGACCGAGCACCTCGCAGCGGCCCCTGCCCTCCCCATAGTCGACGCGGTAAAAACCCTGGACGGCACACCTGTTGACCGTGACCAACTCCGCCGTGTGCAAACCCCACAAGGCTTTCATTACAGCGCTATCATGCAAGCCTATGACAACATCCCAGACAGTGCAGATTTTGCCGACGACATAGAAGTGGCACGGCAAGCGGGTATGTCCATCGGGTTTTGCGAGGGCGACCCCAAAAACATCAAGCTAACTTTTGAAGACGATTTTATAGCGGCACAAAACATGATAAGCATTACCGGTTCGGGATATGACGTTCACCAGATTTGCGAGGGCAAGTCTCTATTCCTGTGCGGCGTAGAGATTGAGGCTGGGTTTTCCCTAAAAGGCCATAGCGATGCAGATGTCGGCCTACACGCCCTTACAGATGCCCTGTTAGGTGCCATCAGCGCCGGAGACATAGGCGACCACTTCCCGCCGTCCGACGATAAATGGAAAGGCGTAGCATCGACCATGTTCCTAAAGCATGCCGCCAAATTAGTACGGGCAGAAGGCGCAATCATTGACCATGTAGATGTGACCTTGATCTGCGAAAAACCAAAGGTAAAACCGCACCGCGAAGCCATGCGGTTAATGATTGCGAGAGCGCTGGACCTCACCATGAACCGCGTCAGTGTCAAAGCCACGACCACAGAAGGCCTCGGGTTTACGGGACGGGGCGAAGGCATTGCCGCCAGTGCCACAGCCAGCATTCGCATACCGTCATGAACGAAAATATCTACAAACTCGCGGCGCAAGTCATAGAATCGGCCAGCGAAAAGCACCTAACCATAGCCACAGCAGAAAGCTGCACAGGCGGCGGTATCGCCGC
>Ga0256839_1000077_pt1 | contig 125647 bp, 119 predicted proteins | sample 354166metaG_FD_185968 | JGI IMG/M metagenome (GOLD analysis project Ga0256839, IMG submission 185968) | Hydrothermal vent microbial communities from Mid Atlantic Ridge, Atlantic Ocean - 354-166 | ecosystem: Environmental > Aquatic > Marine > Hydrothermal vents | place: Atlantic Ocean: Mid...
TCTGCTTGTGGGAGAGCACGCCGTCGCCGCCGCTCGCCTGCACGAGCCTGCGGAAGGCGGCGAAGGGCGCCCCGCCGTCGCGGTAGAGGGTCCGGGCCCGGGCGACGTATTCGCGCTCGAGTGCGAGCCAGTCGGTCATCGCGGCCTCCGCATGTGCTCATGATCGAAACCGCTCCGGTGGTGCCCGCCGTCCCCCGCCGCGTCAAGCGGCGCCGCTCCCGTTGCATCCGGGGCCCACCCTTCCGATCTCCCGTCGGGAGCAGGGAGGACCCGGCCATGTTCCGCGTGGGTATCGTGGGTGCCGGCATGGTGGGCGGTGCCGTCGCCGATGCCGTGGCCCTGCGCGGTGCCGCCAGCGAGGTGGTGCTGGTGGACCGCCGTCCCGAACGGGCCCGTGCCGAGGCGGAGGATGTGCTGCACGCCACCCCCTTCGCCTGGCCGGTGCACGTGCGCGCCGGCACCTTCGCCGACCTGACGGGGGCGGCGGTGGTGGTGCTGGCCTGCGGGGTGGCCCAGCGACCGGGCGAAACCCGCCTCCAACTGCTGGAGCGCAACGCCGCCGTCTTCGCCGAGGTGGTCCCCAGGGTGCGCGCCGTCGCCCCCGAGGCGCTGCTGCTGGTGGTGACCAATCCCGTCGATATCCTGACGCTGGTCGCCTGGCGTCTGTCGGGGCTTCCGGCCGGGCGGGTGTTCGGCTCGGGCACCATCCTCGACACCGCCCGCTTCCGGGCGCTGCTGTCGGTGGAGCTCGGCATCTCCCCCAAGTCCGTCCATGCCTATGTCCTGGGTGAGCACGGCGACTCCGAGGTGCTCACCTGGCACGGCGCCACCGTGGGATCGGTGCCGCTGTCGCGCTTCGCCGAGGCGGTGGGCCGGCCCCTGGACGCGGAGGTGCGGGCACGCATCGATGCCGGCGTGCGCCGGGCCGCCTACCGCATCATCGCCGGCAAGGGGGCCACCTGGTACGGGGTGGCGGCGGCGACGGCCCGCCTGCTGCAGGCCATCCGCGACGACGAGCGGGCCGTCTTCACCCTCTCCGCCTTCACGCCGGCGGACCGCGACCGGCCGGCCATGGCCTATTCGCTGCCCCGCATCCTGGGTCGCGAGGGCCTCGTCGGGACGCTGGCGCCCGAACTGTCGGCGGAGGAGGCGGAGGCCCTCCGACACAGCGTCGAGACCCTGCTGGAGGCCGGCGGCGCCCGCTGGCTGCCGTGATCCCGCGGTCGCCCCGCCGCCGCGGCCGCCCCGTCCACCTCCCGGTTCCCGTCGCCTCCGGAGGATGGTCCGTGCCCCGGAGACGGGCCGCCACGGTCCCGCGCGGCTCCGATCCGGGCGCAAGGGTCGCTCCCATCGCCCGGGGCTCCGCGTGCGGTCCCCACCGGCACGTCCGGTCCACCGGCCGGGGGCGGTCCCCGAGACCGTCGGCATGCTCCGGAAGATCCCGCGCGTCACGGACCTTCCCGTCACGCGGTGGACAGGTCCATCCGGACTCCGGGGGCCGCGCGCCGGACGCCGCACGGATGCCCGCGGGGCCCGTCGATCCCCACGGTCGCCCCCACCCGCTTCCACCCGTCGTGGGGCTGCGGCCCAGTCCGGCGGGTCACGCTCGCTTCCGCCCACCCGGACCGGGGGCCGGGGGTGCGCGCGAAAGGGCCCCCTTCCGACGATCCGGCGTCCGTCTCCCCACGGACTCCCTCCCGCCGCGCCTCGCGCGGTCCGTCCTCCGGCCGGCTCCGGGGATCCCACGGGCGCCCCTCGCGCCGACGTCCCGCGACGACCCGCTCTCCCGCACGGGCGAACCCATGCCGGCCGGGTCGGCACCGAGCGGATCGGCGAGGCCCGCCCCGCACGGAAGCGGGAACGCGGGGGCGAAGGGGAATCGCGGGACCCGGGGGAGCGCTCTCCCGCACGGAATTGGAACCGCGCCCGATGGTTTCCCCACCGGAAGCGGAGTCCTTCCGCACGGACGCGGAATTCTCCCGCAGCCCTCGACCGCGTGCCCGTGGGGACTCCCTTCCGCACGGGAGCGGCACGCCCCCTCCCGCGGATCCGCGCCCCCGAGGGAGGCCCTTTCACACGGGAGGAGGAGCGGCGACTTCCCACCCATCTCCGCCACGACGCCTTCGTATGGGAGCGGAGGATCGGGCTCCGTGCGGACGATCCCGCACGGGGTCCCCCTTCCCTACGGACGCGGCCCCATGCGGATCCGGCCCCCCGTGGCAGCCGGCGCTCGCTTCCTTTCCCGGGGCAACGGGTGATCCCACCCGGGCATTCCGCATCCGCGCCGCGCTCGCGCCCTCCGCACGGGGCGCGGGGCACTGGCGGTCGCGGCGCGACCGGCCGCCCGCGTCGGAGCTCGCCCCGCACGGGATCGGCCGCGGGGGATCGTCGGCGCGATCCGGATCCGCACCGCTCCGCCCTGCAGCGGACCGGGACGGCCGCCCGGCGGCCGGTGGTTCCGCCTCGCGACGCCGATGGCGCCGGATCGGGGGATCCCGTGACGGTCCCGCCGGCATTCCGCCCCGGCGGCGATCGGCCACCCCGGGATTCCCTAGACCCAGAGGCCCGGACGATCGTCCCGCGGCCGGCGCCGGCCGGCGAGGCGCCGCGCCAGCTTGGCACGGGCGATCCGCTCCAGCTCGTGGCGGGAGACGTGGGCCGGCCCCGTCACCACCACCTCCTCCAGATGGACGGGGTCGAAGAGGGCCAGCGCCACCACCGGGCCGAGCCGGCGCCATTCCAGGATCAGCCCTTCCGACATGGTCCTTCCTCCACGACGGTCCCATCCTGCCGCGGGAAGGTTGAGGAAGGGTTGACGGTCCGGCGGCCGGTGGTGCGGCGCTTGACAGCGGCGCCTCCGTGGCGTTTGTCGGCCTCCGGTGGCGATCCCGGAGGGAGGAGGCGGGCATGGAGCCGACCTACGACGACGGCAACGTCTTCGCACGGATCCTGCGCGGCGAGATCCCCTGCCGGAAGGTCTACGAGGACGAATGGGCCCTCGCCTTCCACGACATCAATCCGCGCGCGCCGGTGCACGTGCTGGTCATTCCCAAGGGCAGGTACATCAACATGGCCGACTTCCACCGCCGTGCCAGCGACGCGGAGATCGCCGGCTTCTTCCGGGCGGTGGGGCGGACGGCGGAACGGCTGGGGCTGGAGGCGCGGGGCTATCGCTTCCTCGCCAACAACGGTCCCGATGCCAGCCAGGAGGTCCCGCACTTCCACGTGCACATCTTCGGCGGCGCGCCCCTGGGCGCCATGATCGGCCGCGTGCGCGGCGGGACGGAGTGAGAGGGCCGGCGGCGCCGGTTCGGTGGATCGGGGAGGTGGACCATGGCGAGACGGGTGGTGGTCCGGCGACACGGCGGACCCGAGGTGCTGGAGATCGAGAGCTACGAGCCGCCGGAGCCGGGGCCGGGCGAGGTGCGGCTGCGTCACACCGCCATCGGTCTCAACTTCATCGACGTCTATTTCCGCACCGGTCTCTATCCTCCGCCGCAGCTTCCCTTCACCCCCGGCTTCGAGGCCTGCGGCGTGGTGGAGGCGGTGGGCGAAGGGGTGGACTTCCTGCGGCCGGCCCAGCGGGTCGCCTACGGTACCGGCCCCCTCGGCGCCTATTGCGACGTGCGCACCATGCCGGCGCAGTACCTCGTCCCCATCCCCGACTCCATCCCCGACGAGGTGGCGGCGGCCATGATGCTCAAGGGCATGACCGCCCGCTATCTGCTGCGCCGCACCTACCCCGTCCGGCCCGGTGATCCCATCCTCTTCCACGCCGCCGCCGGCGGCGTCGGCCTCATCGCCTGCCAGTGGGCCAAGCATCTGGGGGCGACCGTCATCGGCACCGTCGGCGGTCCCGAGAAGGCGGAGATCGCCCGCGCCCACGGCTGTGATCATCCCATCGACTACACCCGCGAGGACTTCGTCGCCCGGGTGGACGCGATCACCGGCGGCGAGAAGCTGCCGGTGGTCTACGACGGCGTCGGTCGCGCCACCTTCCTCCGTTCCCTGGACTGTCTGCGTCCCCTCGGGATGATGGTGAGCTTCGGCAACGCCAGCGGGCCGGTGGATCCCTTCGACATCGGGCTCCTGGCCCGCAAGGGCGCCCTGTTCCTCACCCGTCCCACCCTCTTCGTCTACACCCGCACCCGCGAGCTGCTGCTGGAGCACGCCCGCGACGTGATCGAGGTGGTGGCGGGCGGGGTGGTGCGGGTGGAGATCGGCCAGCGTTTCCCGCTGGAGCGGGTGGCCGACGCCCACCGCGCGCTGGAGGGGCGACGTACCGTCGGCGCCACGGTGCTGCTGCCCTGAGGCGACGGATCCCCGGAAACGCCCGGCCGCGGCGATCCGTCCGCGGCCGTGTGCCTCCGGGCACCGCCGACCATCGGCCGGGGCGGAGGCTCCACGTCTCGAAGCGCTGTCCGGGCGTGGCACCATCTCCGCCATCCCCGGCCGCTGCCGGCGCGTGGCCTCGGTGGTGGCGCGGGGATCCATGCCCGGGTTCCGGCCTGGCGATCCGTCGGCACCCGCGGGCGGCCGTCCGCGGTTCGAAGCGGTGGACGGCACGCAGAAGCGACGTCGGGGAGCCCCTCGGGGTGGGTCCGCGGCGGCATCCGCCGTCGTCGTCGAGGGTGCGGGCGTCGCCCGTGCCTCGGCACAGCGCGACTCCGTCCCCGGGCGGCTCGCGGCTTCGCCGGGATCGCGACGGACGGTGGGGATCGGCGTCGACGGCCACCCCGAGCGCGGCATGTCCCGGACGAGGATGCCCGCCGGCCGGTGGTCCGGCGCGGGCCATCGCGCGTCGTCCCGTCGATCCCGGCGGATGTGCACCGCGTGGCGAGGGGATCGACGGCGGATCGCGCCGCAGGCGGAACCCGGCAGGTGAGGCGCGGATCCATCCGCCAACGCGGCCACATCTCCCGGTGTGCATCACACCGCCCGGTCGTGCGTTCGCGCCGGATGCCGGCCCCGCACCATAGGGGTGCATGCGGACGGGCGCCACCGGGGACGGCGAGACGGCGGTGCCCGAACCCCCGCGCCCCGTATCGTCGCTCCCGGGCCGTGGACGGGGCCCTGCCGCGCCCACCCGGTCCGGTCGACCACCGGGCGTCGCGGGTCCCTCGGAGGCGGCGGCCATCCGGACCGCGAGCCGCCGTTCCCGCGCCCGCTGCGCTGCCACGGGGTCACGTCCTCCGGGTTCGGGCGATGCCCGTCCTCTGCGGACGTCCGGCACGCCCCCGGTGGACGCGGTCGCGGCCCGGCGGGAACGCCGCGCTCCCCGCGCGCCCGGCGCGACCCCACGCCGGGGTGCCGGCGGAGAGCCCCGTGGCCCGCTCCGCCCGGGCCCCGGCGCGACCGCCTCCCCGGACGGCGGCCTGATCGTCCTCCTCAGTAGGGCAGGAGGATGTCCAGCACCTGGGCACCCCAGCGGGGCTGCTGGACGTCGGTGATCTGACCGCGGCCGCCGTAGCCCACCCGCAGCTCGGCGATGCGGTCGGAACTGACGGTGTTGTCGGGGCGGATGTCCTCCGGCCGCACCACGCCGGCCACCACCACCTCGCGCAGCTCGTAGTTGACCCGCACCTCCTGCCGTCCGCGGATCACCAGATTGCCGTTGGGCAGCACCTGAGTGACCACCGCCGCCACGGCGAGCCGGATGGTCTCGGCCCGGTCCACCGCCCCGCTGCCCTCGTGTCCGGCGCTGGCGGTGAGGTCCACGAGCTTCGCCGGGTCGGGCGATCCCGGCAGCGCCCGCGCCAGCCGCTGCGTCACCCCGAAGAGGGCCGCCATGCCCATGGCGTCGGCGTTCTTGCGGCTCCGCACCGTGCGGTTCTGGATCTTGGCGCGGTCGGCGATGGTGATCTCGACGGTGACGATGTCGCCGACCCGCCGCGCCCGTTGGTCCCGGAAGAAGCCGCGCGCCCCTTCCCGCCACAGCGAGGCCGGTCCGGCCCGGATCTGCCGGCGCGGCGCCGGGACCGGCATGCGGACGGGGCCGCGGGCCACCTCGGTGCGGGGGTCGCGCACCGGCTCCAGCTCCGGCACCTTCCCCACCTGCGCCAGCCGTTCGGGAATGTTGCAGGCGGCCAGCGCCGGCAGCAGCGCCAGCAACAGGGCCGCCCGCACCCACGGTCCCGGCGCCGGCGGCCTGCTCCGCCCTCCCCAAGCCCCGGGCCGGTCGCGCGGCACCATCCGCACGACGCCTCCGGCCCGCGCCCCCACGACCCGGAGGATCCCGCATCCGACCCGGATCATCCGTCGCCTCCCACCGCCACCGCTTCGCGCGGGCCGGTGATGCGGGCGCGCAGCCCGCGACCGCTGTCGGGATTGATCAGCCGCACCACCTGGCCGAGCCCGCCGTCCTCCAGCGCCCGGGCGGTGAGCAGCAGTTCGAGGGCGCCGCTGCGGTAGACCACGGTCACGGGATCGCCCCGCCGCACCAGCCGCGGCGGTCCCACGTCGTCGCGCCGAACGGGCCGGCCCGCCGGCAGCCGCCGCCGGGTCTCCAGCCCCAGCAACGCCCCCACGTCGCGCACCACCTCCGCCGGCAACGTCCGCAACGGTCTCTCGACCACCTCCAGCATCCCGGCCTCCAGCCGTGTGCCGGCGGGCACCGGCCGCCGCGGCACCGGGACCGGCACCAGCACCCGCAGCTCCCCCACCAGCACCAGGGTCGCCCGGCTGCCGTCCCCGGCCACCGCCTCCACCACCGCCCGGAACCGACCCCTCGCGGAATCCAGGTCCCAGTCCGCCGGCACGAGACGGATGGGCGTCGCCGAGGGATTGGGGAGCGGCAGCGCGGGCCGGTGCACCCGCAGTTCCACCCGCCCGTCCCGCGGGGCCGGCGGCAGATCCTCCGCGAACAGCCGCCGCAGATGATCCGCCCCGAAGGGCTCGCCCGGGGCCAGCACCACCACCGCGGCCCGCACCGGTACCGCCGAGCCCATGGCCAGCAGCAGGAGCAGCAGCCCCGCGAGGAACGCCGCCGATCGTGGGCGTCGTCCGGTTTCTCTCCCCGGACGGTACCGGAAGCGGAACGTTTCGTGCCACCTGCGCATGGCATCACCGCATCTGGTTGGTGGCGGCCATCATCTCGTCGGCGGCACGGATCACCTTGGAGTTCATCTCGTAGGCCCGCTGGGCCGTGATGAGGGCGGTGATCTCCTGCACCGGATTGACGTTGGAGTTCTCCAGAAAGCCCTGGAGCACGGTGCCGAAACCGTCGCTGCCGGGCGTGCCGAGATCGGCGGGTCCGGATGCCGGCGTCTCCACCAGCAGATTGCCCCCGATCTCCTCCAGCCCGGCCGGATTGACGAAGCGGGCGAGCTGGAGTTGGCCCAGCGGCTGCAGCTCCACCTGGCCGCGGATCTTGGCGTAGATCCCGCCCTCGGCGTTGATGGAAATGTCGACGGCGTCGGCGGGCACGGTGATGCCCGGCGAGACGGTGTAGCCGTCGGCGGTGACGATGGTGCCCTCCGGCGAGAGCTGGAAGTTGCCGGAGCGGGTGTAGGCGATGCGCCCGTCGGGCAGTTCGACCACGAAGAAACCCTCGCCCTGGATGGCGAGATCGAGGGTGTTCTCGGTGTTCACCAGCGGTCCCTGCTCGTTCACGCGGTAGACGGCCGCCGTCTTGACGCCGAGACCCAGCTGGACACCGGCGGGCACCACCGTGCCGTTCTGGGAGGAGGCGGCGCCGATGCGGCGTTCGCTCTGGTAGAGCAGGTCCTGGAACTCCGGCCGGTGGCGCTTGTAGCCGGTGGTGGTCATGTTGGCGATGTTGTTGGCGATGACCTCCACATGGAGCTGCTGGGCCATCATCCCCGTGGCGGCGACGCTCAGCGCACGCATGTTCCGTCTCCCCTCGCTTGCGGACGCGACCGCGACATGCTCAACTCCGCGCGAGCGTCCGTTCGGTGGTGCGACGTTCGAGCTCGTAGTGGGTGCCGATGAGCTGCAGCGCCCGCTCGTAGCTGCGCTGCACCTCCATCAGACGGGTGAGCTCCTGGACCGGACGCACGTTGGACCCCTCGAGCATGCCCTGGACGATCCGGCTCTTCTCCGTCGGCTCCGGGATCTCGTCGGTGCGGAACAGCCCGTCTCCGGCCCGCCGCAGCACCGCCGGATCGGCGAACACCACCGGACGGATGCGGGCCACGGGCCCCTCCTCGGTGGACACGGTGCCGTCTCCGGCGACGGTGATCTCGCCGGCATCCGGCGGGATCTCGATGGGCGCGCCGTTCTCGTCCAGCAGGGCATAGCCCTGCGAGGTGACGATGCGCCCCGTGGGATCGCGTTCGAAGCGGCCGGCGCGGGTATAGGCGGGCCCGTCCGCCGTCATCACCGTGAACCAGCCGGGCCCGTGGATGGCGAGGTCGAGGGGATTGCCCGTGGACAGCAGCGGTCCCTCGGCGGGATCGAAGAGGCGGCCCACGTCCTGCACGAAATGGACCCGTTCTCCGTCGCGCCCCCGCCAGGGCACGCTCGCCGCCCGTTCCAGCTCCGCCTTGAAGCCGGGGGTGTTCATGTTGGCGATGTTGTTGGCGATGACGTCGAGACGGCGGCGCACCGAGAGCGCGCGGGCCAGCGCCAGATAGGCGGTGTTGTCCATGGACCGTCTCCAACGGCGCGTCCACCCCGGCCCTCGCACGATCCGTGCCGGGGCGGCGGAACGGCGGTGGTGGGACGTCCCGGGCTCCGGACCCGGCAGATCCTGCCGTCCGCCGTGCCGCCGCGGCGGACTCTGCCACCCCTTCCTGAACGACCCGTTAACGCCGTGTCGCTCCGGCCCGCTTCCGTCGCAGCAGCACGTCGCGGGCGAGGTTGAGCTGCCGGGCGAGATATTCGCTGCCGCCGTGGTCCGGGTGGATCTTCGCCATCAGCCGGCGATGGGCGGCCCGGATGGCCTCCTCGTCGGCGCCGGGCTCGAGGCCGAGGACCGCCCAGGCGGTGGCCTCGTCCATCTCTCCGCCGCCCCCCGCAGGACCGGCCTCCTCCCGGCGGGCGTGGGCCCGGGTGCGCCAGGCGGGATCGCGCCGGTCGAGATAGGCTTCCAGCAGCGCCACGCTGTCCGGATCGTGGGCGCGGATTTCCGCCAGCAGTTCCAGCAGGGCGTCGAGATCCAGACGGGAGAGGCGCAGGCCCGCCTTCGTCCCGCGCCGCACGCGTCCGTCCACCCGCCCGCTGGCGTGGTCCAGTTCCATCTCCAGCCAGTCGGTGACGGCCCGGCTGACCGCGTCCTCCGCCCCATCCTCCCCTTCGAGGGGATCGGCCGGCCGCCGCGCCCGCCACAGGCTGCGCAGGGCCACGGCCGCCGCCGCCAGCGCCGCGATGGCGAGGCCCACCCGTCCGGCGTAGACGAGGCCGGCCCCCAGCAGTGATCCGAAGACGGCGACGAAGGTGCGGATCGCCCGGGCCAGCTCGCTCGCCGGCACGGTGGCGAGCCAGCGCAGGGCGAGGACGGCGAGCACGGCGGCGAGGAGGGCCAGCAGCAGCCAGCCGCTCATGGCCTCAGCGCACCTGGCGCGCCAGCAGTCTCACCTGGGGCAGGGCGGAACGGCGGGCCGCCGCCTCGAGCGCCGGCACGCCGCCGGCGGCATAGGCGGCCACCGCCCGCAGCAGTTCGGCGAGCTCGCGCGGCGCCGAGGAATCGAAGCGGCAGTGGGCGCCGCCCGTGAGCCGGGCGATGTGGCGAAAGGCCCGGTGCGCCACGGGATCGTCGCCTTCCTGGAAGAGGAAGGCGCGCACCCCCAGGAGTCCCAGCTCGCCGGCGAGGCGGCCGAGCGCGTCCACCTCCTCCTCGCAGCAGTCGCCCACGAAGACGAGGGCGTGCACCCGCGCCGTCCGCGCCTCGCGGATGGCGTGGCGGAGGACCCGGGCGATCTGGGTCTCGCCGGCACGACAGCCGACCCCGCTCATCAGCCGCACCAGCCGCGCCGGATCGGCCAGCCAGCGGCTCGCCCGGCATTCGTCGAAGCCGCGGTAGTAGACGAGCTGCACCTCGAGGCCGCCGAGGCGCGCCGCCTCCAGGAACATCTCGCCGGTCACCCGGGCGGCGCGGTCCCAGGTGGGCTCGCGCGAGGCGGTGGCATCGAGGGCGAAGATCACCCGCCCGCGTCCGCCCTCCTCGGCCCGCACCGGCGTGCGCGCGAGCCTCTCGAGGAAGGCCGCGACGTCGCCCCCGGTCCTGCGGGTCACCTCTCGCCGGCTCATGATCGGAATCTGGAGCGGCGAGAGCCCGCGGGAAGTGGCCACGATCCCGTCGTTTCCGGCGGAGCGCCTCCGCACTCCGCCGGGGCGCGATCATCGTCAGCTGCGCAGGCGCTTCGCCTCGGTGATGAGCACCTCCACCACCGCCGGTTCGGCCAGGGTGGTGGTGTCCCCCAGCTCGCGATACTCGCCGGCCGCGATCTTGCGCAGGATGCGGCGCATGATCTTGCCCGACCGGGTCTTGGGCAGGCCCGGCACGAACTGGATCACGTCCGGCGTGGCGATGGGGCCGATGAGCCGGCGCACCTGCTGGCGGAGCTCGTCCACCAGGGCCTCCGAACCCTCCACCCCCTCCTTGAGGATCACGTAGCAGTAGATGCCCTGTCCCTTGATGTCGTGGGGGAAGCCCACCACCGCCGCCTCGGCCACGGCGCGGTGCTGGACCAGGGCACTCTCGATCTCGGCCGTGCCGAGACGGTGGCCGGAGACGTTGATCACGTCGTCCACCCGGCCGGTGATCCAGTAGTAGCCGTCCTCGTCCCGACGGGCACCGTCCCCGGTGAAGTACATCCCCTCGAAGGTGGAGAAGTAGGTCTGGACGAAACGCTCGTGGTCGCCGAAGACGGTGCGCATCTGGCCGGGCCAGGAGTCCAGCATCACCAGATTGCCCTCGCACGCGCCCTCGAGGATGCGGCCCTCGCCGTCGACGATGGCGGGCCGGACCCCGAAGAAGGGCCGGGTGGCCGAACCGGGCTTGAGGTCGATGGCGCCGGGCAGCGGCGTGATGAGGATGCCGCCGGTCTCCGTCTGCCACCAGGTGTCCACGATGGGGCAGCGCTCCTCGCCCACCACCCGGTAGTACCAGCGCCAGGCCTCCGGATTGATGGGTTCGCCCACCGTGCCCAGCAGCTTCAGGGAGCGGCGCGAGGTGCGCTTCACCCATTCGTCGCCCTCGCGCATGAGGGCGCGGATGGCGGTGGGGGCGGTGTAGAAGATGTTGACGCCGTGCTTGTCCACCACCTCCCAGAAGCGCGACCAGGTGGGATAGTTGGGCACGCCCTCGAACATCAGGGTGATGGCGCCGTTGGCGAGGGGACCGTAGACGATGTAGCTGTGGCCGGTGATCCAGCCTACGTCGGCCGTACACCAGTAGACGTCGCCGTCGTGATAGTCGAAGACGTATCTGTGGGTCATGGCGGCGTAGACCATGTAGCCGCCGGTGGTGTGGAGCACGCCCTTGGGCTTGCCCGTGGAGCCGGAGGTGTAGAGGATGAACAGCGGGTCCTCGGCGTTCATCCGTTCCGGCTCACAGACCTCCGAGGCCTTCTCCAGCATGGCCCCGAGATCGTGGTCGCGCCCCTCCACCCAGTTCACCTCGGCACCGGTGTACCGCAGCACCAGCACCTTCACGTCGCCGTCGCACTTCTCGAGGGCGGCGTCGGTGTTGGCCTTGAGGGGGATCCGCCGGCCGCCGCGGATGCCCTCGTCACAGGTGATCACCAGTCGGGCGCGGGCGTCGTTGATGCGGTCGGCGAGGCTCTCGGCCGAGAAGCCGCCGAAGACCACCGAGTGGATGGCGCCGATGCGGGCACAGGCCAGCATGGCCACCGCCACCTCGGGGATCATGGGCATGTAAATGGTCACCCGATCCCCCTTGCCGACGCCCATCTCCCGGAGGACGTTGGCGAAGCGGCACACCATCCGGTGCAGTTCCCGATAGGTGATGCGGCGGTCCCTGGCGGGATCGTCGCCCTCCCAGATGATGGCCACCTGGTCGCCGCGGGTTTCGAGATGGCGGTCGACGCAGTTGTAGCAGGCGTTGAGCTCGCCGTCCCAGAACCAGCGGATGTGCACGTCCGGGCGGCGGTAGGAGACGTCCTTGATCCTCGTGGGTTCGCGGTACCAGTCGATGAAGGTGCGCGCCTGCTCCGCCCAGAAGCCCTCCGGATCCTCGACGGAGCGACGGTACATCTCCTCGTACTTCTCGCGGGTGATCCACGCCCGCGCCGCCCACTCCGGCTTGACGGGATAGACCTCGCCGTAGAGGGCGGTGCCACCTTCGCCGGCTTGCGCCATGGTTTCCCTCCCGACTGCGGCTGCCCTGTTCCCCGTCCGATCCATGACCGAGGCCACGGTCGCGGGGCAAGCGCCTCCGGACGCCTTGTCGCACGGAAGCTGGGGTGTCGCGGCCCCCGTCGCAAGGTCAGACGGCGCGCCGGCGCGGGACGAGCTGCGGCAGCAGCGCCACCGCCAGCAGCAGCGCACCCGCCGCGTCGGTCACCGGGCCCGGCACCACCAGCACCAAGGCGGCGGCGCCGAGGGCTCCCCGCTGCCAGAGGGCCAGCGGGGCCCGCAGATGACCGACGAGGGCGGCGGCGAGGCCGACGACTCCGACGAAGGCGGTGGTCGCCGCCAGCAGCACCTCCCCCCAGCTCCCCTCCATCAGCAGGGCGGGGCCGTAGACGAACATGAAGGGCACGATGTAGCCCGTGAGACCGAGGCGGACGGCGGTGCGCCCCGTCTCCCACAGGCTGGCGCCGGAGAGCCCGTTGGCGGCGTACACGGCGAGGGCCACCGGCGGGGTGATGGAGGAGAGGACGGCGAAGTAGAGGGCGAAGAGATGGGCGGCCGGCTGGGCGACTCCGAGTTTCACCAGTGCCGGCACCAGCAGCGCCACCTGCATGATGTAGGCGGGCGAGGTGGGCATCCCCATGCCCAGCACGATCCCCGCCAGCATGGTGAGCAGCAGCGCCACGATCAGGGTGTTCTCGGCGATGGAGAGCACGAGCCCGGTGAAGTCGATGCCGAGACCGGTCAGGGTGACGACGCCGATGACGATGCCCGCACAGCCGCAGGCCAGGGCCACCGGGACCGTGTTGCGGGCACCGGCGATGCAGGCGTCCAGAAGATTGGCAAACGTGACGGTATCGCGGGTGGTGGCGCGCAGCAGCGCCACCGGGAACACCGAGACGATACCCGCCAGCGCCGCGAAGGGGGCGCTCCAGCCGGCCACCAGCATGGCGACGATGACGACGAGGGGAATGGCGAGATGCCCCTCCTCCGCCAGCACCTGTCCGGGCCGCGGCAGTTCCGCCCGCGGCAGGCCCACGAGACCGCTCCGCCGGGCCTCGAAATGTATGGCGGCGAACAGGGCGACGTAATAGAGCAGGGCCGGCAGCAGGGCCCAGATGGTCACCTGCAGATAGGAGACGCCCAGGAACTCGGCCATGATGAAGGCCGCCGCCCCCATGATGGGCGGCATGAGCTGGCCGCCGGTGGAGGCCACCGCCTCCACCGCGCCGGCGAAGCCCGCCCGGTAGCCCAGCCGTTTCATCAACGGAATGGTGAAGGCGCCGGTGGTCATGACGTTGGCCACCGCCGAACCGGAGACGGTGCCGAACATGCCGGAGGTGATGCAGGCCACCTTGGCGGGTCCACCGGTGGTGTGGCCGGTGAGCGCCAACGCCAGGTCCATGAAGAAGCGGCCGGTGCGGGTGCGCTCCACCATCGCTCCGAAGAGGATGAACAGCATCACATAGGTGGCGGAGACGCTGGTGGGGATGCCGTAGATGCCCTCGGTGGAGACGTAGAGCTGCTCCATCAGCACCTGCGGCGACACGTCGGCGAAGAGCAGAGCGTAGAGGAGGAAGGCGACGGCGGTGAGGGGCAGGGCCGGCCCCAGGGCGCGGCGGGTCGCCTCCAGCAGCAGCAGCAGCATGATCAGACCGAAGATCCAGTCCGCCGGCCGCAGGTCGTCGACGTAGATGAAACGGTCGTAGATGTAGTCGAGGCTCAGGACGGGATAGGCCGAGGCCGCGAAGACGCCCAGTGCGAAGAGCAGGTCCAGCGCTCTCGGCCGCTCCGGCTCCCCGCCGCGGCGGGGATAGAGGAGAAAGGCCAGCACCAGCGCGAAGCCGAGATGGGCCGCGCGCAGCACCAGCGAATCGGGTGCGCCGAAGAACCCCACCCACAAATGGAAGGCGGTCATCGCCAGGGCGATCACGGCGATCGCCCCGGCGACGGGCGAGGCGGGCCGCCACGGCGGACGCACGGACGGCCTCCGCCCCGCCGTCAGAGGGCGCCGCGGTCGCGGTAGAAGCGCTCGGCACCCGGATGCAGCGGCACGCCGATGTCACGGGCCATGCCGGCCGTGTCGAGACCGGCGATGGCCTTGGCCACCGCCGCCAGATCGTCGAGTGCGCCCGACACCGCCTCGAGGAAGCGGAAGACGAAGTCGGGATCCAGATCGCAGCGGGCGATGATGTGGGTGGCGTAGCCGATGGTGGGCACCGCCTCCTCCTGTCCCGGATAGGTGCCGGCGGGAATCACCGCGCGCTTGTAGCCCGGATTGAAGCCCTGCATGCGGGCGAGGCCGTCGTCGTCGATGGGGACCAGCCGGATGGACCGGGCCGAGGCCAGATCCATGATGGCGCCGGCCGGGATGGTGGTGCCCAGGGTGAAGACGTCGGCATTGCCGTCCTTCATGAGCTGGACACTGTCGGTGTAGGAACCGAAGCTCACCCGCGCGAGATCGTCGGAGCCCATGCCGTAGGCCTCGAGCAGATGGCGGGTGATGGCCTCGCCGGTGTTGCCCTTGGGCTGGGTGGTGAGGGCCTTGCCCCGGATGTCGGCGGGCGTGCGGATGCCCGAGTCCGCCAGGGCCACGATCTGGAAGTACTGGGGATAGAGGGTCGCCACGTTGCAGACGTTACGGGCGGGGGCGTCGAAGGGGGGCCGCCCCTGGATGGCGTCCACCGTGGAGACGGAGTTGGCGAAGCCCATCTGGGCCTTGCCCGCCTCCACCGCCTTGACGTTGGCGATGCCGGCACCCGGCAGCACCTGGATGGAGGTGCCGGGGACCGCCGTCTCCACGATGTTCTTGATGGTGCCGCCGAGCGGATACCAGGAGCCGCCCTGCGGACCCGTCATGAGCCGGAGACTCTGCGCCTGCGCCGCACCCGCACCCAGGGCGGCGACGACGGCGAAGGTACCGAGCAGTCGTCGGAAGGTCGTGGTCATCGCGATGCCTCCCCTTCGGGATCCTTCCCGATACCGAGAGCAAAGCGGGACGGGAGGGATTTGACAAGCCCGGGCCCTCCACCCTCGTGACGGCGGACGTTCCGTGCTAGCCTCGCACGGGTCCGAGGGAGGCGCGCGATGCACGATCTGTTCGATCTCGAGGGCACCGTCGCCCTGGTCACCGGCGGCAACGGCGGCATCGGCCTCGCCATGGCCGAGGCCCTCGCCGCCCACGGCGCGGCCGTGGCCGTGGCCGGCCGCGACGAGACCAAGAACGCCCGGGCGGCCGCGGTCCTACGGGGCTACGGGCGTGAGCCGCTGGTGCTGCGGGGCGATCTCGCCGAGCGGGAGGTGCCGGCGCGGCTGGTGGCGGCGACGGTGGCCCACTTCGGCCGGCTGGACGTGGTGGTGGCCAACGCCGGCACCAACATCCGCAAGCGTCCCGAGGACTATACCGAGGAGGAGTTCGCCCACGTCCTCGAGGTCGATCTCGTGAGCGTCCACCGCCTGTGCGTGGCGGCCCGTCCCCATCTGCGGGCGAGCGGGCGGGGACGCATCCTGGTGGTGGGCTCCATCATGAGCCACCTCGCCGCACCCTTCAACGCCCCCTACTGCGCCGCCAAGGGCGGGGTGGTGCAGCTGGTGCGGGCCTATGCCACCGCCTGGGCGGCCGACGGGATCCGCGCCAATGCCGTGCTGCCGGGCTGGATCGACACCGACCTCACCCGCCACGCCCGGCGCGAGGTTCCCGGGCTGCACGAGAAGGTGATCGCCCGCACGCCGGTGGGACGGTGGGGCGAGCCGCGCGACCTCGCCGCCGTCACCGTCTTCCTCGCCGGCCCCGGTGCCGACTTCGTCACCGGCGCGGCGATCCCGGTGGACGGGGGCTATCTGGTGGCCGCCTGAAAAGGCGAAGAGCCCGCGCGGCCGCGGGCCCGACGGTGGGCGGAAAGGCCCGCCTCAGAGCTCGTCGCGCTCCATCTTCTTCTTGAGGAGCTTGCGGTAGCGGCGGATGGCCTCGGCCTTCTCGCGCCGCCGGCGCTCGGAGGGCTTCTCGTAGAAACGCCGCATGCGCATCTCGCGGTAGAGCCCCTCGCGCTGCATCTTCTTCTTCAGCGCCCGCAGGGCCTGGTCGATGTTGTTGTCGCGGACCTGGACCTCGATAATGGCTCGCTCTCCCGCGCTGGTACGGACACGACACGACCCGTGCCTTCGCCGGCGAAGGCGGCCTGCAGATAGGACGGATTCCGCGCCGCCGCAAGGTCCCGCCCCCTAGCGCCGCCTTCCGTCGGCGGCCGCCTCGGGCGACGGGGTCTTGTGCGGATAGCGGCACAGATCCACCACCGGACAGCGCCGGCACTCGGGCCGCCGCGCCTTGCAGACGTAGCGGCCGAGCCGGATCAGCCAGTGATGGGCGTGACGCCGGTAGCGCTCGGGGACCACCCGCTCCAGTGCCCGCTCCACCTGCACCGGCGTTCGTCCCGGTGCCAGACCGGTCCGGTTGGCCACCCGGAAGACGTGGGTGTCGACGGCGATGGTGGGCGCGCCGAAGGCCTGGTTGAGGACCACGGCCGCGGTCTTGCGCCCCACGCCGGGCAGGCGCTCGAGTTCCTCGCGACTCCGCGGCACCTCGCCGCCGTGCCGCTCCAGCAGCAGCCGCGACAGTTCCACGAGGTTCCTCGCCTTGTTGCGCCAGAGACCGAGACTGCGGATGTGGCGGGCGATCCCCTCCTCGCCGAGACGCAGGAAGTCCTCGGGCGTGCGGGCGCGGCGGAAGAGTTCGGCCGTCACCCGGTTGACGCCCCGGTCGGTGGCCTGGGCGGAGAGCACCACCGCCACCAGGAGGGTGAAGGGATCGTGATGATCCAGTTCGGTGGTGGGCGCGGGATCGTGCTCGGCGAGACGGGCGAAGAAGCGTTCGACTTCTTCGGGGGAGAGGCGCGAGGGCCAGTCGGCGTCCCGGGCCTCGCCCATGGTCGGGGTCCGCATCCGCAGCCTCCGGCGGTTGCCGCCGCGCTCCTAGCGGCATATGAAGGAAAGAGAAAGGGCCCCGGATCGAGCCGCCACCGTTCGGACAGGGATCATGCGCGCGTTCGAGGCCGTCCTCTATCCCAATCCTCCGCTGGGCCACCGGGGCTTCCTGGTCTTGGCCGCGGCCGTCCTGGCCGTGAGCGTGGTCATGGCCGTCGTCTTCGCCGGCATGGGCGCCTGGCCGGTGAGCGGTTTCTTCGGGCTCGACGCCGTGGCGCTGCTGGTGGCCTTCCAGATCTCGCGGCGGGCCGCCCGACGCCACGAACTGGTGCGGGTGGATCCCCGCGACGGCCTGCTGGTGCGGCGGGTGGAGCCGAGCGGGCGCTGCCGCGAGTGGCGCTTCGAACCCTACTGGGTGCGGGTGGAGCTGGACCGTTCGCGACCGGGTGGCCCCCATCTGGTGCTGGCCTCCCACGGCCGTCGCCTCGCCATCGGTCAGTTCCTCACCCCCGACGAGCGGGCCGAGTTCGCCGCGGTGCTCGAGGGCGTGCTGGCCCGCTATCGCGGTGCCCCGCTGCCGGCCTGAGGCGGTGATCACGATCGCGTGAGCCCCGCCCCCCGTCCTCGCCGGCCGTCTCCGGACGGGTTATGATGCCGCGATTTCGGCACTCGGGATCATACCGGGGGAGGCAGCGATGGATCGCCCCGAGGAGTCCGGTGACGATGCGGCGGCTCCGGTCGCCCGTGTCGAGAGTCTGCCCATCTGCAAGCTGCGCATGGTGCCACCGGCGGTGCGCCGGCGGCTGGGCCGTTTCGGCATCACTCGCTGCGACCGGCTGCTGGAGGCGGTGCGGGAGGCCGGCGGCATTCTCGCCCTGGCCCGTCGCCTGACGGTGGCGCCGGCGGTGCTGGAGGACCTGGTGGCGCAGGCCGACATGTCCCGCATCGTGGGGATCGGCCATGGCTTCGCCCGTCTCCTGGAAGCCGTCGGCGTGCGGACCACCCGCGAGCTCGCCGTCATGCGGCCGCGCGATCTGTGGCAGCGACTGGAGCGCTTCAACCGCGACGAGCGGCTGTGCCGGCGCACCCCCAATCTGGACGAACTGCGGAGCTGGATCGCCCAGGCGCGCCGTCTCCAGCTCGCGGCCGTGCCGCGCTGAGGTCCGCCCTCAGAAGTCCAGGTCGTCGTAGTGGGGCGCCGGCCGGATGCCGGTCACCCGGTCCGCCAGCAGCGGCCGGAAACCGGGCCGTGACTTGATCCGGGCGTACCACTCGCGGGCGGCGGGAAAGGCGTCCCACGGCACGTCGCCGAGATAGTCCAGCACCGACAGATGCGCGGCGGCGGCGAGGTCGGCCATGGTCAGCCGATCGCCGGCGAGCCAGCGTCGCTGTTCGTAAAGCAGCGACACATAGGCCAGATGTTCGCGCAGATGGCGGACCCCCGCCCGCAGTCGCTCGGAGGCGGGATGCCCCGCCCGCCGCATGCGCCGCAGCAGTTTCTCGCCCCACAACAGATCCGTCACCTCACGACGGAACTTGACATCGAACCAGAACACCAGCCGCCGTGTCTCCGCCCGCTCCGCCGGCGTGGTCCCGTAGAGGGTGAGTTCGGGGAAGGTCTCCTCCAGATACTCGGCGATGGCATTGCTGTCGCAAATGGCGAGACCGTCGTGTTCCAGCACCGGCACCTCCCCCGCCGGATTGAGGGCGAGCAGACGTTCGTCGCCGCGCCACGGCTCCACCGTCACCGCCTCGAAGGCGAGGCCGCGCTCGGCCAACGCCAGCCGCACCTTGCGGCTGAAGGGGCAGAGGGGCACATGGTAGAGACGGAACACCACCGGTCTCCCGTCGGATGCCCGGTCCCTGCAAAGACGACCGGTGCCGCCGAGGCAAGCGGAATCGATCGGCATTGCGGGAATCCGGAGACCGGCCGCGAGGAGGTGGATCATGCGTTTCCGCGATCGCAGCGAGGCGGGCCGGTTGCTGGCGGAGACCCTGAGCGGGCGGGTGGCGCCGCCCTGTGTGGTGCTGGCGCTGCCGCGGGGCGGCGTGCCGGTGGGGCGGGAGATCGCCCGCGCCCTGGACTGTCCCCTCGATCTCGTGATGGTGCGCAAGATCGGCGTCCCCCATCAGCCCGAGCTCGCCGTCGGCGCCGTGGCCAACGGCGAGGCGCCGGTGCTGGTGGTGAACGAGGACGTGCGGCGGACCGCCGGGATCGACGAATCCTGGCTGGAGCGGACGAAGGCCAGGGAGCTCGGGGAGATCGCCCGCCGGCGCGCCCGCTATCTCGCCGGTCGCGCCCCGGCCCCGGTGGCGGGACGCACCGCCATCGTGGTGGACGACGGTGTCGCCACCGGTGCCACCACCCGGGCCGCCCTGCGGGCGGTGCGGCGGCGCGGGCCGCGGCGCCTGATCCTCGCCGTGCCCGTGGCCCCTCCCGAGACCCTTGCGCGTCTGCGTGAAGAGGCGGACGAGGTGGTGTGCCTGCACGCCCCCGAGTGGTTCGCGGCGGTGGGTCAGTTCTACGACGATTTCCGCCAGATCGACGACGAGGAGGTGGTGGCGGCGCTCGCCGAGGCGCCGCCGGCGGACTAAGCTCGCGGCGCCGGCGTTCCCCGATCACCGCGGGAGAGCTGCGATGACCGACGCGTCCTCGCCGACGGAGCCCTTCTACGGGTTCGACATCTGCCGTACGCCGCTCATGACCGACCTCTACGAGCTCAACATGTACGAGGCCTACCTCGAGGCCGGCATGACGGCGGTGGCGAGCTTCGAGTTCTTCGTGCGCACGCTGCCGCCCTGCCGCAACTTCCTGCTGGCGGCGGGACTCGAACAGGTGGTGCGCTATCTGGAGACGGCACGCTTCGACGCGCGCGAGCTGGCCTGGCTCCGGGAGAGCGGGCGCTTTCCCGAGTCCACCGTCGAGCGCCTCGCCGCCTGGCGCTTCACCGGGGACGTGGACGCGGTGCCCGAGGGGACGGTGGTGTTCGCCAACGAACCCATCCTGCGGGTGACGGCGCCGCTGCCGGTGGCCCAGTTCCTGGAGACGCGCATCATCAATCTGCTGCACTTCCAGACGCTGATCGCCAGCAAGGCGGTGCGCATGGTGCTGGCGGCGGCGGGGCGCACCCTCGTGGACTTCGGCCTGCGCCGCGCCCACGGCGCCGAGGCGGGACTGCTGGCGGCCCGGGCCGCCTACATCGCCGGCTTCGCCGGCACCGCCACCGTGCCGGCCGAACCCGTCTTCGGCATCCCCGTCTTCGGCACCATGGCCCACTCCTTCGTCCAGGCCCACGAGCGCGAGGAGGACGCCTTCCTCGATTTCGCACGGGCGCGGCCGCAGGCGGTGGTGTTCCTCATCGACACCTACGACACCGAGGCCGCCGCCCGCAAGGTGGTGGCACTGGCGCCGCGGCTCGCCGCCGAGGGCATCCGCATCCACGGCGTGCGGCTGGACTCCGGAGATCTCGCCGAACACGCCCGCCGCGTCCGGCGCATCCTCGACGAGGGCGGCCTCGGGGAGGTGCGCATCCTCGCGAGCGGCGGCATCGACGAACATCTCATCGCCCGTCACGTGGCCGAAGGGGTCCCCATCGACGGCTACGGCATCGGCACCAGCCTCACCACCTCCAACGACTGGGCCTCCCTCGACTGCGCCTACAAGCTGGTGGAGTACGACGGCCGCCCCCGCTTCAAGCGTTCCGAGGGCAAGGCGACGCTCCCCGGCCGCAAGCAGGTGTACCGTCGCCTCGAGGAGGGGCGGATGGTGGAGGACGTGATCGCCCTCGACGGTGAGACGATGGCGGGCGAGCCGTTGCTGCGGCCGGTGATGCGGGGCGGGCGGCGGGTGGCCGTGCTGCCCTCCCTCGAGGAGGTCCGCGCCCACGCCGCCCGTGAACTCGCCCGTCTGCCGGACTTCCTGCGTCGTCCGGAGCCCGCCCGCGACGCCTATCCGGTGCGGCTGTCGCCGGGACTCGCCGCCCTGGTGGCGGAGCTGGAGGAGGAGCACGCGGCGGCCGGCCGCGGGGCCCGCCGGTGATCATGGTGGAGACGGCGGCGAAGCTGGCCTTCCTGTCGTCGCCGGCGGCCTATCCGGACGAGCGGCCGGCGCGCGTGGAGGTGCGGGAGACCCGCAGCTCCTGGGTGTTCCTCACCGAACGCCGGGCTTGGAAGCTCAAGAAGCCCCTGCGCCTGCCCCATCTCGACCTGACGGACCCGGCGGCGCGGCGGGCCGATGCCGAGGCCGAACTCCGTCTCAACCGTCGGCTCGCCGACTGGGTCTATCTCGCCGTGGTGCCGCTGGTGGTGCGTGACGACGGGCGTCTCGCTCTGGGTGGCCCCGGCACGCCGGTGGACTGGCTCCTGGAGATGGTGCGTCTGGACGCACGGCTGATGCTGGATGCGGTGCTGCGGGCGGGACCGCCCGATCCCACGGCCTTCCGGCGGACCCTCGCCCATCTCTGCCGTTTCTTCCGGGAGTCGCCACCCGCCGGACGCACGCCCGAGGCCCATCTGGAGGTGATGACGCGGGAGATCGCCCTCGACGTGCTGGCCCTGGAACGACCGGCCGAGCGCATCGCCCCGCGCCTCGTGGACGCCGCCCTGTCCGCCCTCTTCCGCGCCTTCGCCATCCAACGCGCGGCGCTGACGGCTCGGGTGCGGGCCGGGCACGTGATCGACGCCCACGGCGACCTCCGTCCCGAACACGTCTATCTCGGCGATCCCCCGGCGATCATCGACTGTCTCGAGTTCTCGCGGGAGCTTCGCATCCGCGATGCCGCCGACGAGATCGCCTATCTGGAGCTCGAATGCGCCCGCCTCGGGCGGCCGGCGGCCGGCGCCTTCGCCGTCGCCACCTACGAGCGCCTCACCGGCGACCGGCCCGGCGCCCCCCTCTATGCCTTCTACCGTCTGTTCCGGGGAATCCAGCGCGCCCGTCTCGCCGTCTGGCACGCCGCCGATCCCGGACCGTGCGGCGAGGCCCACTGGTACGCCCGTGCCCGCCGCTATCTGGAGCTGGCCCTGGAGGCGGCCCCCCTCGCCACCGTCTCCGCCTAGTCCGCCTCCTCCGGCGGATCGCCACCGGGGCGCAGACGCAGTTCACGTTCGGTGCCCGTGAGCAGGCGCCGGATGTTGTCGCGATGGCGGACGATCACCACCGTGGCGACGAAGGCATAGGCCAGCGCCTCCACCTCGCGCCCCCAGGCGAGGGCGAAGAGGGGCGTGGCGAAGGCGGCGGCGAGCGAACCGGCCGAGACATAGCGGGTGATGGCCACCACCACCACGAACACCAGGAGCGCCACCAGTCCCAGCAGCGGGGTCAGGGCGAAGAGCACGCCGGTGGCCGTCGCCACCCCCTTGCCGCCGCGGAAGCGCAGCCAGACGGGAAAGCAGTGGCCCAGCACCGCCGCCACGCCGACCTGGGCGGCGAGGTCCAGCCCCCAGCCCCGCTGGGCCACCCACACCGGCAGCGCGCCCTTGAGGGCATCGGCCAGGAGGGTGGCGAGGGCGAGGCCGTGGCGGCCGGTGCGCAGCACATTGGTGGCGCCGATGTTCCCGGAGCCGATGCGACGCACGTCGCCGGCGCCGGCCCAGCGGGCGAACAGCAGGCCGAAGGGGACGGACCCCGCGAGATAGCCCGCGAGCCAGGCGCCGAGGACGACGCCGGCACTCACACCCGCCATTGGTCTTCACTCCGCCGTCCCCGGGGTTCGCCCGGGGGCTCGCCGGCCCGCTCGGACCCGGACACCTCTCGTCACCCTTGCTCCACCCTCCGGCTGCGCATATGGACCACAGGGCCACAGGGATGCCAAGCCGCCCGTGCCGTCCCGTCTCGTCCTTTTCGTCGCATGGCTGGGGCTCGTCGTCGTCCCCGTTCCGACGCGGCCTCACGCCCACGGTGCGGCGACCGGTGACCACCTTCCGGTCCAGCTCACCGCCACTCCGGCCTTCCTGCTGCCGCCGGCGCGCCTCGCGGGATCGACCCGCCTCGCCGCACGCCCGCCGGCGCCATCGCCGGTCGCGACCGACGCGGTGGCGCCGGCACCGCGCCTCGCCCTGCTGCTGGACGACTTCGGTCACGATCCGGCGCTGGTGCGCCGCACCCTCGCCCTCGGCGTGCCGGTGGCCCTCGCCTTCCTCCCCTATCCGGCGCGCACGGCCCGAGGACTGGCGCTGGCACGGGAGGCCGGCGCGGAGGTGCTGCTGCATCTGCCCATGGAGCCGGAAGACCCGGCGGTGGACCCGGGACCGCTGGTGCTGCGGGTGGACATGGACGCGGCGGCGCTCCGCCGCACCGTGGCCGCCGCCCTCGCCGCCGTGCCGGATGCCGTGGGCGTCAACAACCACATGGGCAGCCGCTTCACCGCCCACCGCCCCGGCATGCGGGTGCTCATGGCGGAGCTCGCGGCCCGCGGTCTCTTCTTCGTGGACAGCCGCACCACGCCGCATTCGGTGGCCGCGCCCCTCGCCCGCACCTTCCTCGTGCCCTTCGCCGTACGTGACGTGTTCGTCGACAACGAGGCGACGGTGGCGGCGGTGCTGGCGCGCCTGGCGGAGGCCGAGGAGACGGCGCGGCGGCTGGGAGCGGCGCTCGCCATCGGCCATCCCCGTCCCGCCACCCTCGCCGCCCTCGAACGCTGGATCCCCGAGGCCCGCCGGCGCGGCGTGCGCTTCGTGCGGGTGGCGGACTATCTGGACTGGCACTGCCGGGTGCTGCTCAGCCGGCCGCCCGCCGCCTGCGACCGGCGTATTTCGGGGCACCCTCCGCCGCCCGGATGAGGGCGCGGGCCTTGTTGACCGTCTCCTCGAACTCCCGCTCGGGCACGCTGTCGGCGACGATGCCGGCACCGGCCTGGACATAGAGACGACCGTTCCTCACCAGGGCGGTGCGGATGGCGATGCAGGTGTCCATGCTGCCGTCGGCGCCGAAATAGCCCACCGCGCCGGCGTAGAAGCCGCGTCGTTCCGGCTCCAGCTCCTCGATGATCTCCATGGCGCGGATCTTGGGCGCACCGGAGACGGTGCCGGCAGGGAAACCGGCCAGCAGCGCGTCTACCGGCGAGAGGCCGGCTCTGAGTCTCCCCTCCACGGTCGAGACGATGTGCATGACGTGGGAGTAGTACTCCACCACCATCTTCTCGCTCACCCGCACGCTGCCGATCTCGGCCACCCGGCCCACGTCGTTGCGACCGAGGTCCAGCAGCATGAGATGCTCGGCCAGCTCCTTGGGATCGTCGAGCAGCTCGCGGGCGAGACGTTCGTCCTCGGCGAGGGTCCCGCCGCGGCGACGGGTGCCGGCGATGGGGCGGACGGTGACCCGATCGCCGTCCAGCTTGACCAGGATCTCCGGACTGGAGCCCACGAGGGCGAAGCCGTCGAACTCGAGGTGGAACAGATAGGGCGAGGGGTTGAGCTTGCGCAGCTCGCGGTAGAGGGCGAAGGCCGGCAGGTCGAAGGGGGCCTCGAAGCGCTGGGAGAGCACCACCTGGAAGATGTCGCCGGCGAAGATGTATTCCTTCGCCCGCCGCACCATCTCGTGGAACCGTTCCGGCGTCACGTTGGCGGTGGGGACGAGCGGGCGCTCCGGCTCCTCGCTGGGATCGTGGACGAGACTGCGGGTGAAGGCCTCCCGCGCCTCCTCCAGCCGCTCCGCCGCCCGCGCCACCGCCCGGCGGGCGTCCAGCCCCGCCGCCGCCGTCTCCTCCGGCCAGACGGGCGTGACCAGGGTGGCGATGCCCAGCTGATTGTCGAACACCACCACCACCGTGGGGCGCACGAAGACGGCGTCGGGGATGCCGAGCACGTCGGGCTTGCGGTCCGGCAGCCGCTCCACCAGCCGCACCATGTCGTAGCCGAGATAGCCGAAGAGGCCGGCGGCCATGGGCGGCAGGCCCGGCGGCCGCGCCACCCGCACCCCCGCCACCAGCGTCCGCAGCGAGTCGAGGGGATGGCCGGGAACCGGCTCGAAGGCGTCGAGATTGCGCAGGACGCGGCGGTTGATCTCGGCCCGCCCGCCGCGACAGCGCCACACCAGATCCGGCCGCAGGCCGATGATGGAATAGCGGTCGCGCACCGGTCCGCGGGTGGTGCGCATGGCCTCCCGCGGCACGCTCTCCAGCAGGAAACGGTAGGGCTCGCGCTCGCCCAGTTTGAGGAAGGCGGAGACCGGCGTCTCAAGATCGGCCACGAGGGAGGTCCACAGGAGCTGCGGACGCCCCGCCTCCAGCTCGGCCACCACCCGGCGGCGATCCGGCTCCATGGCTCTACGTCCCGCCGGTCTGCAGGAACTGCGCCAGCAGCCGGTTGTCCACCTCCACCGGATAGCGGGTGCGCAGCCAGGCGTCGAGCTGGATCAGCGCCTCGTCCTGCCAGCTCCGCCGGATCTCCTCTTCGAGACCGGCGAGGCTCTCCGGTTCCGGCGGCGGGATGCGGTCGCCCACCCGCACCACCGCCGCCCCGTCGGCGGTGAGGACGGGTTCGGCCACCAGCGTCCCGGGCGGGTTCGCGAAGATGGCCCTCGCCACCTCCGGCGCCAGATCGTGGCGGGCGGGATCGTCGTCGCGGGCGATGCGCGGGACCGTCACGAAGCGCACGCCCGGGATCTCGCGGGCGAGGTCCACCAGCGACTCGCCTTTCCGGGCACGGGCGATCAGGGCCTTCGCCAGCTTCTCCGCCGCCTCGCGCCGGCGCTCGATGCGCCAGACCGCCTCGAGGCGCGGCCGTGCCTCCTCGAAGGTCATGGGCCGCTGGGGTTCGATGCGGTCGACGCGGAAGGCGAAGTAGAGGCCGTCCGCCTCCTCGACGATGGGCGCCTCCTTCTCCGCCGCGCCGAAGATCTTCTCCAGCACCTCCGGCGGCAGGTCCACCGGCGGGCGACCGCCTTCGGGCGTACGCCCGCTGCGGTCCAGGGTGAGGGTGTGGAGGCGGAGGCCGAACTTCTCGGCCGCCTTCTCGAGAGCGGTGCCGGCGGCGAGCTCGTCGTCGAAGGCGGTGGCGAGTCGCGGCAACTGCCCGGCCGCCTCACGGGCGCGCAGCTCCTTCTCCAGCTCCCCGCGCTTCTCGGCGAAGCTCGCCGTCCGCGCCGGGATCACCTCCACCACCCGCACCAGGTGGAAGCCCAGCGGGCTCTCGACGGGCCCCACCAGCTCGCCCGCGGCCGCCGCGAAGATGGGCTCGGCCAAGGCGGGCGGCAGCGCATCCCGCGTGACGGTGCCGAGATCCACGAGACGGACGCCACGATCGGCCAGGGCCTCGGCCACCGCCCCGGGTTCGTCGCCGACCTCGAGCCGTCGCCGCGCCTCTTCCGCCGTCTCCCGGTCCGGGGCCAGGAGCTGGACCACCCGCCGCCGTTCCGGCTCGGTGAATTCCTCCCGGTGTTCCTCGTAGGCGGCGCGCAGATCCTCCTCGGACACGGCGATCTCGCCGAGGATGTCCTCGATGGAGAGCAGGGCGAGGGTGACGGTGCGGTATTCCGGCCGCAGGAAGCGGTCGCGGTTCTCCTCCCAGAACGTCCGCAGCGTCGCCTCGTCCGGATCCTCGATGCGGATGGCGGCCGACGGAATCCGCAGCACCTCCGCCCGTCGCGCCTCGTTGCGATGGTCCCACAGCCGCCGCGCCAGTGTCGCGGAGGTTCCCACCGGCCGGGTCAGGGCCCGTACCAGCCGCTCGCGGACGATGTCGGCGCGCACCTCGGCCACGAAGCTGCGCTCGTCGAGGCCGAGACTGCGCAGCACCAGCTTCAGCCGTTCCGGATCGTAGCGGCCGTCCGACTGGAAGGCGGGTTCGCCCTGGATGCGGGCACGGACCTCCGCGTCGGAGGCGCCGATGCCGAGATCGTCGGCCCAGGCCAGCAGCAGCTCGACGGTGATCAGCCGTTCCAGAGCCCGCTGCAGCACCACGGCGGCGAGGGGATGATCCCGGCCCACCGCCTGGCCGGTCTCCTCGGAGAAACGCTGCAGCTCCCGCTCGAAGGCGCGCTCCAGCGTCCGCACGCCGATCTCGCGCTCGCCCACCCGGGCGACGGCACCGCCGGTCCGGGGCGCGCGGAGGATGTCGCCGATGCCCCAGATGGCGAAGCTCACCACCAGAACGGTGAGAAAGCCCTTGACGACCCAGGAGGACGCCTTGCTGCGCAGCGCATCCAGCATCTCGCTCGCCCGCCGCTAGGTGGCGCCGCCCGCGCGGCGCTCGCGCGGACGATAGTGGTGGGGCCGCGGCGAGACAAGGCGCACCGTCGGGGTCCTCCGGTGCGTCTGCCCACGAAATGGGCAGATGTCTGCCGCATCGGCAGGCAGACGGTGCGCACACCCCTCTCCTTCCCGTCGCCACGGTCGGCATCCTTCTTGCTTCGTGCCCCGTGCGCCCGGTCCCGCGGCCGGGTGCGGGAGACACGTGTCTTCGAGCGAGGGAGCCCGTGAGATGAGACAGTCGCGTCCTCTGGGCGCGGCGGCCTTCGCCGTCGTCGCCCTCGTCGCCGCGCCGGCGGCCGCCGCCCGGCCGGATTCCGGCGATACCGCCTGGATCCTCACCTCGAGCGCCCTGGTGCTGTTCATGACCCTGCCCGGTCTCGCCCTCTTCTATGGCGGCCTGGTGCAGGCCCGTCATTTCCTTTCGGTGCTGATGCAATGCCTCGGCATCGCCGCCGTCGCCTCGGTGCTGTGGCTGCTGGTGGGCCACGCCCTGGCCTTCGGCGGGGAAGGGATGCTGCTGGGCGGGCTCGACCGGGTACTGCTGGTCGGACTCGCGCGCGACGAACTGCGCGGGACCGTTCCCGAGGCGGCCTTCTTCGTCTTCCAGACCACCTTCGCCGTCATCACGCCGGCGCTGGTGATCGGCGCCTACGTGGAGCGCATCCGCTTCGCCGCCGTACTCCTGTGGAGCGCCCTGTGGCTGCTGCTGGTCTATGCGCCGGTGGCCCACTGGATCTGGGGCGGCGGCTTCCTCGCCCACCTCGGCACCCTCGATTTCGCCGGCGGCCTCGTGGTCCATGCCACCGCCGGCGCCGCCGCCCTCGCCGTCGCCCGGGTGCTGGGCCCGCGGCAGGGCTTCCCGCGCCATCTCGCCCTGCCCCACAGCCCCGGTCTCACCCTGGCCGGTGCCGGCATGCTGTGGGTGGGCTGGTTCGGCTTCAACGGCGGCAGCGCCCTCGCCGCCGGCGGCGATGCCGCCATGGCCATCCTGGTCACTCACATGGCCGCCGCGACCGCAGCCCTCGTGTGGATGGCGCTGGAGTGGACCCGGCACGGCAAGCCGTCACTGGTGGGCGCCGCCACCGGCGTCATCGCCGGCCTCGCCACCATCACCCCCGCCTCCGGCTACGTGGGCCCGCTGGGCGGGCTCGTCCTCGGCGTGCTCGCGGCGGTGCTGTGCTATCCCGCCATCGGCTTCGTGAAGTCGCGCCTCGGCATCGACGACGCCCTCGACGTGATGGCGGTCCACGGTGTCGGCGGCATGACGGGAAGCCTCCTCCTCGCCGTGCTGATGGCCGAGGGACTGGGCGGCGTGGGCTACGGCGGCGACGGTGGCCTCCTCGCCCAGCTCGGCGCCCAGATCGCCGGCATTGTCGTGACCTTCGGCTGGTCGCTGGCGGTGAGCTGGCTGCTGGCGCTGCTGTGCCGGGCGACGGTGGGGCTCCGGGTGGAACGCGAGGCCGAGACGGAGGGCCTCGACTACGCCGAACACGGCGAGAGCGCCTACAACTGGTGAGCGGCCCGGCGGGCCGGCCGCCGGCCGGCCCGCCGGAACCCTTCCGGGGCCGGTGTCGCCACCGGCCCCCATGTCCCTATTCGGCCGCCGCCACCGTCACCGGCTCCACCCGACAGGCGCAGAACTTGAACTCCGGGATCTTGCCCCAGGGATCGAGCTGGGGGTTGGTGAGGAGATTGGCCGCCGCCTCGTGATAGGCGAAGGGCATGAACACCACCCCCTCCGGCACCGCCCGGTCGGCGCGGACGGTGCAGACGACGCTGCCGCGGCGGGTGACGACCCGCACGAAGTCCCCCGCCCCGAGCCCCCGCCGCGCCAGCTCCCGCGGGTGCATGGCGCAGAAGGCGGCGGGCTCCAGGGCCTCCAGCACCGACGCGTGTCTGGTCATGGCGCCGGTGTGCCAGTGCTCCAGCACGCGGCCGGTGGTGAGCACCAGGGGATAGGTCTCGTCCGGCACCTCCGCCGGCGGCTGCACCTCCGTCGGCACCAGCCGCGCCCGTCCGTCGGGCGTGGGGAAGCGGTCGCCGAACACCACCGCCTGCCCCGGATGATCCGGTGCCGGACAGGGATAGGTGACGGCGTGCTCGCGCTCCAGCCGCGACCAGTCGATATGGTCCAGCGAGCGCATCACCCGCTGCATCTCGGCATAGACGTCCTCGGGACCGCGGTAGTCCCAGCCGGCACCGAGACGCCGCGCCAGTTCGAGAATGATCCACAGGTCCTCGCGCGCCTCTCCCGGCGGCGGGACCGCCGGACGTCCCATCTGCACCTGACGGTTGGTGTTGGTGACGGTGCCGCGCTTCTCCGGCCAGGCGGTGGCCGGCAGGACGACGTCGGCGAAGAAGGCCGTCTCGGTGAGAAAGATGTCCTGGACCACCAGCCACTCGAGCCGGGCCAGGGCCTCGCGGGCGTGGGCGGCGTCCGGATCCGACATGGCCGGATTCTCGCCCATGATGTACATGCCCTTGATGCGCCCGGCGCGGGCGGCATCCATGATCTCCACCACCGTGAGCCCGGGCTCCGGATCGAGCCGCGCTCCCCAGACCTCCTCCAGGAAGCGGCGATAGGCGTCGTCGCGGGTGGGGTGGTAGTCGGGGAAGACCATGGGGATGAGTCCCACGTCGGAGGCGCCCTGCACGTTGTTCTGTCCGCGCAGGGGATGGAGGCCGGTGCCGGGCCGCCCCACATGGCCGCAGAGGGTGGCGAGGGCGATGAGGCAGCGGGCGTTGTCGGTGCCGTGGACATGCTGGGAGATGCCCATGCCCCAGAAGATCATGGCCCGCTCGGCGGTGGCGAAGGCCCGCGCCACCTCCCGCAGGGTGGCCGCCGACACCCCGCACACCTTCTCCATCTCCTCCGGCGGGAACTTCGCCACATGGGCGGCGAGCTCGGCGAAGTTCTCCACCCGCGCCTGCACGAACTGCGCGTCGTAGAGGCCTTCGGTGACGATCACGTGCAGGAGGGCGTTGAGGAGCGCCACGTCGGTGCCGGGTCGGAACTGCAGGAACCAGGTGGCGTGGCGGGCGAGCGCGGTGGCCCGGGGATCGGCCACCACCAGCCGCGTGCCGGACTTCGCGGCCTGCTTGAAGAAGGTGGCCGCAACCGGGTGATTCTCCGTCGGATTCGCCCCGATGACGAAGACGAGATCCGCGTTGAGGGCCTCGGTGAAGGGAGCGGTCACGGCACCGCTGCCGATCCCCTCCATCAGCGCCGCCACCGAGGAGGCGTGGCAGAGGCGGGTGCAATGGTCGATGCTGTTGTGGCCGAAGACGGTGCGCACCAGCTTCTGGACCAGATAGGCCTCCTCGTTGGTGCCCTTGGCCGAGCCGAAGGCGGCGAGCGCCCGGCCGCCGTCCCGCTCGAGGATGCGGCGCAGGCCCCGCGCGGCGAGATCCAGCGCCTCCTCCCAGCTCGCCTCGCGGAAATGCGTCCAGGGGTTCTCGTGGTCCACCACGTCGTCGGGCCGCTTGGGGACGCCCTCCCGTCGCACCAGCGGCCGGGTGAGACGGTGGGGATGGTGGACGTAGTCGAAGCCGAAGCGGCCCTTGACGCAGAGCCGGTTGAGGTTGGCCGGCCCGGGCGCGCCGGTGACGTAGCGGATGCGTCCGTCCTTCACGTGATAGGTGAGCTGGCATCCCACGCCGCAATAGGGGCACACGCTGCGCACCGCGGCGTCCTCGCGGCGATCCGCCCGGCCGCGTTCGTCGACGATGGAGGCGGGCAGCAGGGCACCGGTGGGGCAGGCCTGGACGCACTCGCCGCAGGCGACGCAGGTGGACTCGCCCATGGGATCGTCCATGTCGAAGACGATCTTCGCGCCGGCGCCGCGATGGGCCATGCCAATCACGTCGTTGACCTGCACCTCGCGGCAGGCGCGCACGCAGAGGGTGCAATGGATGCAGGCATCCAGCTGCACCACCATGGCGGGATGGGAGCGATCCGGCGCCGGCGCGCCGTCGCGGGCGGGAAAACGGCTGGTGGTGACGCCGAGGCGCTCGGCCCATCGCCAGAAGCGGGAGGTGGGATCGTGGGCCGCCTCCCCCTTCGGCTGATCGGCCACCAGCAGCTCGAACACCAGCTCGCGGGCGCGGCGGGCCCGTTCGCTCGCCGTGCGCACCACCATGCCCGGCGTCGGCCGGCGGATGCAGGAGGCGGCGAGGGTGCGCTCGCCCTCGATCTCCACCATGCAGGCGCGGCAGTTGCCGTCGGCCCGGTAACCCGGCTCCGGCAGCCAGCAGAGATGGGGGATCTCGACGCCCTCGCGGCGGGCCACCTGCCAGATGGTCTCACCGGGCCGCGCCTCCACCTCGCGGCCGTCGAGGACGAAACGGACGGTCTCGCTCATCGCGCTCCTCCCCCGGCCGTGAGCCGGTCGCGGAAGTGACGGAAGAGACTGTCGACGGGATTGCCGGCGGCCTGGCCGAGGCCGCAGATGGAGGCATCCCGCATCACCCGCACGAGATCGGCGAGCCGCGCCCCGTCCAGTTCACGCCGCTCCAGAAGCCGCAGGCACTTCTCCGTCCCCAGACGGCACGGCGTGCACTGGCCGCAGGACTCGTGGGCGAAGAAGCGCAGGAGTCCGGCGGCCGCGTCCACGAGGTCGTCGCGGTCCGAGAGGACGATCACCGCGTGCGAGCCCACGAAGGCGCCGTGGGGTTCGAGGGTGCCGAAGTCGAGGGGGATGTCGGCCAGTTCGGCCGGCAGGATGCCGCCGGAGGCCCCGCCCGGCAGATAGGCGACGAAGCGGTGCCCGTCGGCCATGCCACCGCCGTATTCCTCGATCAGCTCGCGGGCGGTGATGCCGGCGGGGGCCAGCTTCACACCGGGCCGCCGCACCCGCCCCGAGAGGGAGAAGTGACGGAGGCCGCGATGGCCACGCCGCCCCCGGGCCACCCACCAGTCGGCGCCCTTCTCGAGGATGTCGCGCACCCAGTAGAGGGTCTCCACATTGTTGACGAGGGTGGGCCGGCCGAAGAGACCGACGCTCGCCACATAGGGCGGACGGTGGCGGGGCAGGCCGCGCTTGCCCTCGATGGACTCGATCATGGCCGATTCTTCGCCGCAGATGTACGCTCCCGCCCCGCGGCGCAGTTCGACGAAACCCGGCGCCACGAGCCCCGCCGCCTCGAGCTCGCCGATCTCCCGCCGCAGCACCTCGTGGAGTTCCGGATATTCGTCCCGCAGATAGAGATAGATCCGCTCCACCCCCACCACGGCGGCGGCGACGAGGGCGCCCTCCAGCACCCGGTGGGGATCCGTGGAGAGGAGGTGACGGTCCTTGAAGGTGCCCGGTTCGCCCTCGTCGGCGTTGACGGCGAGATAGCGCGGGGCCGGCTGTTCCCGCACGATGGCCCATTTGCGGCCGGTGGGGAAACCGGCTCCGCCCATGCCTCTGAGATCCGCCCGCGACAGCGCGTCGATCACCGATTCCGCCGCCAGCCGGCCGCTGCGCACCCGCTGCAGGAGGGCGTAGCCGCCCATGTTGCGGTAGGCCTGCAGGCCGTGGTAGGCGGGCAGCTCCGGCTCCAGCTCGCCGGACTCGATCACCCGCCGCACCGCCTCGCGGTCGGCCGGGGCCAGCGGTCGACGGCCGATCCGGCAGGCGGGGGCGCGGTCGCAGGCACCCATGCAGGAGGCCCCCACCACCCGCACCCGGGCGGGATCCACCGCGGCGCGGAGTTCCTCCAGCAACGCCTCGCCGCCCGCGAGGGTGCAGGGAAGCGAGGTGCACACCCGCACCGTGATCGGTGGTGGCGGATCCTCGCCCTCGCGGACCACGTCGAAGTGTTCGTAGAAGGTGGCCACCTCGAACACCTCGGTCTGGGCGAGGCGCATCTCCTCGGCGAGGGCCGCGAGATGCGCCACCCGCAGATGGCCGAAGCGATCCTGCAGCCGATGGAGATGTTCGATCAGCAGATCGCGGCGGCGTGGCGCGTCGCCCAGCACCTCCCGCACCTCGGCCAGGGCCTCGGGATCCACCTGCCGCCCCCGCGGGACGGGACGGGCACGACGCCGGCCGAATTCCCTCTCCGGCTCGCTCATGCGTTCAGCTCTCCCTGTCGCGCGCCCGCTCTAGCCCGTCCCCGGGCCGGCGCCAAGCGGGCGGATGGGCGCAGCCGCTCTCATTCGTGGGCGCCGGTGCCGGGCACGGCCCCGCGCACCGCCACCTCCTCCGGATCCAGCCGCACCGACGACGGGACCGGCGTGCGCGTCCGCTGGACCAGGGGCGGGATCACCTCCGGCGGCCGCGGCGACAGTTCGCCCCATACCGGCGGCAGTTCGGTGGAATCCAGCCGCACCGCCTCCGCCACGCTGTGGGCGGTGGCCGCGCTCAGATCGTCGCGCAGGAGGCCGTCCACCACCAGCCGCGCCGCCACGAAGATCACCACCACCGCCACCAGGGCCGCGAGAAAGGCCTTCATCTCGGGCGTCCCTCCGCTCGGGTCGCGGCTCGCTCCCGCTCGGTGACACGGGCGAGCCAGGCGACCAGTTCCCGCACCGCGCGCCGGTCCTCGATCCGCTGCACGGGCATCTTGGTGCCCGGCAGATAGCGGTCGGGACCGATGGCGAAGAGTTCGTAGAGGGTCTCCTCCGTCCACACCACCCGCGCCCGCCGCAGGGCCTCGCTGTAGGGATAGCCCTCGAGGGTGCCGACCCGGCGCCCGAGCAGGCCCCAGAAGGTGGGGCCCGACTTGTTCTCGTCGTCGGGTGTGAGGGAATGGCAGAGACGGCACTTTCCGAACAGCGCCGGGGCGCCGGTCGCGGCGGCGATGCGGTCGGTCTCGGTGACCCAGGTCTCCCCCGGGCCGGCGAGCCGACGTCCCTCCGCCACGTCGAACACGCGGATGGCGCCGTCGGCGGCGCCGACGAAGAGGCGACGGCCATCGGATGCGAAGGCGAGGGCCCAGACCTGCCCCCCGGCCACCTCGAGCACCCGCTCCACCCGTCGTTCCGGCACCGACCAGATCTGCACGGTGCCGCGGGCGCCGCCGGCGGCCAGCCGGCGACCGTCGCGATCCACGGCGAGGCTCGTGACCGGCCTGCGCTCGCCGGCGAGGCGCGCCACTTCGCGGCCGTCGCGCATCGAGCGGATCCTGACGGTACCGTCGATGCCGGCCAGGTAGAGCCGCGCCCCCCGACGCACCAGTCGCGTCGCCGGGAAGCCGGTCTCGCCCACCCGCCAGAGCATGCGACCGTCGTCGAGACGCCAGGCGGTGACGGCGCCGGCGGAGTCGGCGGCGACGAGCCGCCCGTCGTCGGTGAAGGCGACGCCGGTGTAGCGCAGCGGCGGCCGTCCGAGCGTGCGCACCGGCTCCGCCTCGGGCAGGCGCCAGACCACCACCCGTCCGTCCCAGCCGGCGGTGGCGGCGAAGTGTCCGTCGGCGGAGACGGCGATCGCCACCGCCTTGGCATCGTGGCCGCGGCGATAGGCGAGGAGGCGGCCTTCGGCCGCATCCCACACGGCGAGATGGCCGTCGTCGCCGGTGGACACCAGGAGCCGGCCGTCGGAGGTGGCGGCCACGGCGTTGACCGGTCCGCGATGACCCATGAGGCGCCGGCGGACGATGCCCGCGTCCGGATCCCACACCACGAGACTGTAGTCGAAACCGGCGCTGACCAGGATCCCCTCGCCCGCCCGCAGGTCCTTCACCGGCCCGCCATGGCCCACGAAGGGTGGAGTCGCCTCCACCGGCGTGACGGCGACGGACCCCAGCAGCAGGAGAAGAAGGCGGAGCCACATGGCGGCGCTCCCTAGCGCGGGGCGGGGCCCTCGAAGGTCCATCTGCGGACCTCCACGCCGGGTTCGCGGCCACCGCCCGCCCGCGGCGGCGGCAGATCGTAGCCCTCGCTGCGGTGGACCAGCCGCGGCACCGGCTCGCCGCTCTCCGCGTCCAGCCACAGCTCGCCCACCTGGAAGGCGGCATTGCCGTTCCCCTCCGGGAACATGACGGTCACCACGTAGAGCCGGCGACCGTCCATCTCCGCCTCCCGCACGGCCAGCACCTCCACGCCGAAATCCCGCTCCAGACGCCGCGTGACCTCGGCCGGGCTCAGGGCCAGGGCCGGCCCCGCCCACCACGCCAAGAGCGCCAGCAGCAGGAGCCCCGAGCGCATGCCCCTACTCCGCCGGCTGGGGGAGGGCGCCGCGGCGCTCCAGGGCCTCGACCCACAGTCCGTGGTGCTCGCGGGCCCACTCCAGATCCACCTCGCCCTCCCACATGGCGTCGAAGGCGCCCTCCATGCCCAGCGTGCCGATGTAGATGTGGGCGAGGATGACGCCGATCATGAAGATCCCCACGATGCCGTGCCAGAGGGTGGCGAGCTGCTGTTCGGCCAGTGGCGTGAGGCCGGTGGGAAGATCGGTGCCGAACCAGTCGTTGAGGAAACGGAAGGTTCCGTCGAAAAAGCGGAACTCGTACGGGAAGAGGAGCTGGAGGCCGGACAGCGAGAGGGACAGTCCGCCGAGGATCACCACCCAGAAGATGAGCTTCTGACCGGCGTTGAACTTGCCCGCGGGAGGATGGCCGCCACCGAACAGGCCGCCACCCCGCAGCAGCCACACCAGATCGGCGCGGGTGGGCAGGTTGAACCAGACCCACTGCACGAACATCAGCGCCAGGCCCAAGATGAAGCCGAAGGCGAGATAGTTGTGGGCCAGCTTTCCCCACATGGCGATGGGCGCGAAGGTCTCCTTGCCGAGGATCGGCATCAGCAGATCACGGCCGTAGACGATGTTGAGACCCGAGAGACCGAGGACGACGAAACAGACCGCGGTGAGCCAGTGGGTGAAACGTTCGAGGAAGGAGAAGCGTTCGATGCGGATGCCGGTGGGCGGCCGGTCGAGCCGGATGCGTCCCCGCAGGACGTAGAAGATGGCGAGACCCGCCACCACGAAGGCCAGATACCAGCCGGCATAGGCCTTGTAGGGACCGTTGCGGAAGTTGCGCCAGACCTCGCCTTCCGACTGGATGGCGAGGCCGGCCAGTTCGTCGGGCAGCGGCACGTACCCCGCTTCGCCCCGGCGGATCTGGCGCCACATGTCGGTGCGGGCCGGCTGGGGCAGGATGGTGACCGGCAGCGGCGTCTCGTCGCCTGCGGGTTCCACCGCCGCCCCGGGTGGCCGGACCGGCTCCGGCGGTGTCGTGGGGGGTTGAGCGGTCACCACCATGAGCGGAATGCCGTAGAAGGCCCCCAGCAGCCCCAAGAGGGCGAGGATCCGGCGGATCCGGGCCACCCGTCGAGTCATCGACCTCCCTCCCGCACGGCTCACCAGGACTCGATCCGACGGGCACGCTGGCGCGTGCGCTCGATCACCTCCTCCGACGGCCCCTTCTCGATGGCGAGGGGATAGGTTCCCTTCTCGAGATCGAGCGGGCGCGGCGTGAGCGGCCGGTCCTTGAAGCCCCAGGCCGCCCACAGCAGCAGGATCAGGATCATCAGGGCCAGGAACACGCGCACGCCCGGCGGCGGCCCGACCGGAAGGCGCCGTTCCCGCTCCTGGGTGGTGCCGGTCATGCCCGTCTACTCCCGAAGCATCGCACCGGAAGGGAAGGCGGCGAGGCCACCCCCGCCGCCTCCCAGCCGGACTCGGGCCGGGACGGGCCCGGGCCGCCCCTCCCGGACCCGTCGCGATTCAGATGCCGCCCTTGAGCCCGTAGGCGGTGCCCCAGCCCCACGCACCGGAGCCGAAGCCACGGGCCACCACGCGTTCGCGGTAGATGTCGGCGATGACATCGCCGTCGCCCGCCAGCAGTGCCTTGGTGGCGCACATCTCCGCGCACAGCGGCAGCTTGCCCTCGGCGATGCGGTTGCGGCCGTACTTGACGAATTCGGCCTCGCTGCCGTCGGGTTCGGGCCCGCCGGCGCAGAAGGTGCACTTGTCCATCTTGCCCCGGGTCCCGAGATTGCCCGCCTGCGGATACTGCGGCGCCCCGAAGGGACAGGCGTAGAAGCAGTAGCCGCAGCCGATGCAGAGGTCCTTGTTCCAGAGGACGATCCCCTCCTCGGTGGTGTAGAAACAGTCCACCGGGCACACGGCCACGCACGGTGCGTCCGAGCAGTGCATGCAGGCGATGGAGATGGACCGTTCCCCCGGACTGCCGTCGTTGATGGTGACCACGCGGCGCCGGTTGATGCCCCAGGGGACCAGATGCTCGTTCTTGCAGGCGGTGACGCAGGCGTTGCACTCGATGCAGCGCTCGGCGTCGCAGAGGAACTTCATGCGTGCCATGGTTCACCTCCTCACGCCGGCACGATCCGGCACAGCGTGGCCTTGGTTTCCTGCATCTGGGTGACGGAGTCGTAGCCGTAGGTCTGGGCGGTGTTGCAGGCCTCGCCGAGCACGTAGGGATCGGCCCCCTCCGGATACTTGTGGCGCAGGTCCTTGCCCATGAACCAACCGCCGAAGTGGAAGGGCATGAAGGCCACGCCCCGTCCCACGCGCTCGGTGACCATGGCCATCACCAGCACCTTGCCGCCCTCGGGGCCCTCGACCCACACCATCTGCCCGTCGCGGATGCCGAGCGAATTGGCATCGAACGGATTGATCTCCACGAACATGTGCTGCTGCAGCTCGGCCAGCCACGGGTTGGAGCGGGTCTCGTCGCCGCCGCCCTCGTACTCCACCAGACGTCCCGAGGTGAGGATGATCGGGAAGTCCTTGGAGAAGTCCTTCTCCTGGATGGAGCGGTAGAGGGTCGGCAGACGATAGAACTTCCGATCCTCGTAGGTGGGATACTTCGCCACCAGATCCCGCCGCGGGGTGTAGAGAGGCTCCCGGTGCAGCGGGATCGGATCGGGGAAGTTCCACACGTAGCAGCGCGCCTTGGCGTTGCCGAAGGGGGCGCAGCCGTGCTTGAGGGCGACCCGCTGGATGCCGCCGGAGAGGTCGGTCTTCCAGTTGGTCTTGGGCCCGGCGATGGCCTCGATGGTCCGCCGCTCCTCCTCGGTGAGATCCTTGTCCCAGCCGAGCTGCGTCAGGAGCTCCATGGTGAACTCGGGATAGCCGTCCCGGATCTCCGAGCCCACCGAGTAGCTGCCCTCGGCCAGCAGGTTCTCGCCCTCGTACTCGACACCGAAGCGCGCCCGGAAGGTGAGACCGCCCTCCATCACGTGCTTGCTGGTGTCGTAGAGGATCGGCGTGCCCGGATGCTTGAGCTCGGGCTTGCCCCAGCACGGCCACGGCAGACCGTAGTATTCGCCGTCGACCTCCGTGCCCTTGGCCCGGAGCGTGGTCTTGTCGAAGGCGTACTGATACTTCATGTGGAGCTTCAGCCGTTCCGGCGACTGGCCGGTGTAGCCGATGGTCCACATGCCGCGATTGAACTCGCGGGTGATGTCCTCGATCAGCGGCTCGGTGCCGTTGACCTGGATGTGCTTGAACAGGTTCTCGGAGAAGCCCGGGATCCCTTCGTCGAGCTTCTTGGCGAGGAGATACATGATCTCATGGTCGGGCTTGGACTCGAAGAGCGGATCCACGACCTTCTCACGCCACTGGAGGGAGCGGTTCGAGGCCGTGACCGAGCCGTAGGTCTCGAACTGGGTCGCCGCCGGCAGCAGGTAGACCCCGTCGGTACGGTCGTGCAGCACCGCCGTCATGGTGGGATAGGGGTCCACCACGACGAGGAGATCCAGCATCTCCATCGCCTTCTTCATGTCCGGCAAGCGGGTCTGGGAGTTGGGCGCGTGACCCCAGAAGATCATCGCCCGCACCCGGTCCGGCTGGTCCATGTTGGCCGGATCCTCCAGCACGCCGTCGAACCAGCGCGAGACGGGAATGCCCTTGGACTCCATGAGCTCCTTGGAATGGAAGTTGCCGAGGAGCCACTCGTAGTCCACGTCCCAGACCCGGGCCCAGTGCTTCCACGCGCCCTCGGACAGACCGTAGTAGCCGGGCAGCGTGTGGCTGAGCACGCCCAGATCCGTGGCCCCCTGCACGTTGTCGTGGCCGCGGAAGATGTTGGCGCCACCGCCCGACACGCCGATGTTGCCCAGCGCCAGCATCAGGATGCAGTAGGCACGGGTGTTGTTGTTGCCATTGTGGTGCTGGGTGCCGCCCATGCACCAGACCACCGTGCCGGGCCGGTTCATGGCCAGCAGCCGCGCCACCCGCTTCACCTGGGCCGGCGGCACGCCGGTGACGTCCTCCACCACCTCGGGGGTCCACTTGCGCACTTCCTCGCGCACCCGGTCCATGCCCCACACGCGGCGGCGGATGTACTCCTTGTCCTCCCAGCCGTTCTCGAAGATGTGCCAGAGGATGCCCCAGATCAGCGCCACGTCGGTGCCCGGGCGGAAGCGCACGTACTCGTCGGCGTGGGCCGCCGTGCGCGTGAAGCGCGGGTCACAGACGATCAGCGGCGCGTTGTTGATCTCCTTGGCCTTGAGGATGTGGAGCATCGCCACCGGATGCGCCTCGGCCGGATTGGAGCCGATGAGGATCATGCACCGGGCCCGGTGGATGTCGTTGTAGGAGTTGGTCATCGCACCGTAGCCCCAGGTGTTCGCCACACCGGCCACCGTGGTGGAATGGCAGATGCGCGCCTGGTGGTCGACGTTGTTGGTGCCCCAGAAGGCGGCGAACTTGCGGAAGAGATAGGCCTGCTCGTTGTTGTGCTTGGCCGAGCCGAGCCAGTAGACGGAATCGGGCCCGGACTCCTGGCGGATCTTCAGGATCTGGTTGCCGATCTCGTCGATGGCCTGCTCCCAGGAGATCCGCTTCCAGCGCCCGCCCTCGAGCTTCATGGGATACTTGAGCCGCCGCTCGCCGATGGCGTGCTCGCGCACCGACGCCCCCTTGGCGCAGTGGGCCCCCAGGTTGAACGGGCTCTCGTAGCCCGGCTCCTGGCCGATCCACACGCCCTTCTGGACCTCGGCGATGACGGTGCAGCCCACGGAACAGTGGGTGCAGACGCTCTTCTTGATCTCCACCTCGGCCGCCCGGCCCACCGCCTGCGCGGAGGCCTTCTCCACCATGCCGGCCGAGACCGTCCCCAGCGCACCGACGCCGGCCGCGGCGAGACCCGTGTTGCGCAGGAAGGTCCGGCGGTCGAGCGCCTCGCGACCGAGACCGGCCACCACCGCCGCCATGGGCGAGCGACCGGGAGCGCGTGCCGTCCGCTTCTTCAGCATCGTCCGTCTCCCTCCTCGACCCGCGTCAGAAGCGCGCGAGCTGGTAATAGGTCCGCACCTGTTCGCTCTCGCGATAGCCGCCCCGCCGCGGCACCGCCGCCGTCGCGGCCTCGGCCCGCTCACCGCCCACCACGGCGGCGGAGGCGGCGGCCACCGTCCCGAGCCCGGCGAGCCTCAGGAAATCCCGCCGCCCCCGACGGATGTCACTGCCTTCGCGCTTCATCGCTGCTCCCTCCTGCCGACCTCGCGTCTCAGGCGTGACCCACGGCGCGTCCGTCGAGACCGAAGGCCACCCGTTCCACCTCGACGAAGAGACCACCCACCCGCCCGAGCCGGGCGTAGACCCGGGCCGTGCGGGCACGTTCCAGATCGTGGAAGAACCGCCCCATCCAGGGCTCCACATGGCGGGCGAAGAAGCTGCGCTGCGTACGCAGCGTGCCGTCGCCGAAGCGACCCTCCACCAGCCCGGCCATCACCTCCAGCACGCTCGCCACGTGATCCTCCGGCTCGTGATTGTCCGGACGCCGGGCGACGCCGAGGCGCTCCAGATCCGCCCTCAGATCGGCGAGCGGCTTCTCGTAGACGAAACCCGTGAGATAGTAGGACGCGTAGGGCACGAGCTCGCCCCGCCCCAGCCCCACGAAGAGCTCGTGATACTCACGGTCCACCGCATCCGGATCGGCCTCGCGGGCCGCCGCCGCCAGCTCCCCGAGCGCCTCGCCGAGCGGCCCCGGACCGCCCAGCTCCGCCGTGCGGGCCAGGAGGCCGAGATCCGCCGGCCGCGCCAGCCACGCCGCCAGCAGCCGGTAGAGCCCCGCGCGCGCCGCCTCCTCTTCCGCGAGCCATGCGGGCTCACCTGGCCTCTCGTCCCCCATGCGGAGTTCGGCGCCTCGCACGCCTCACCCTCCCTGAACCGCGCGCATTCTAAACCTGCATCGAAAATCGATCAAGCGGCACATTCTACACCTTTTCCGAGGAATTTTCCGCGCCACGCTCCGACGCCGCCGGCCTCGACGCCGCTTCCGCCGTCTCCTGCCCGTCCCCCTCCGGGGAGCGCGGCGCGCCCGCTCCGTCTCTGTCCCCGACCGCCACCTCGGCCTCCTCCAGTTTCCGCCAGAAGCCCCGGCCGGCCTCGTAGACGGTGCGCAGACCCGCCACCACCGTGGCGGCGTCGGTGAAGTCCTCGCAATAGTCGTCCAGCATGTCCACGCTGCGGATGACGGGGTTGCACCGCCACAGCCGTCGCAGCGCCCGCCGCTTGAATTCCTCGGGCACGCCCTCGCGCAGATAGACGCGGAAATCGGCATCGGGCCCCAGCGTCTCCGGATCCGGCAGGTCCGCCGGATCCAGCGCGGGCATCTCCGCGTCCCGGGCCTCCGCCGGCGACGTCGTCGCCGCCTTCGCCTCCGCCGCCGGCGCCTCCGTCCGCCCCCGCTCCGCCTCGCGCTTGCGACGCGACCAGCGGGCGAGGAAGCTCTCGGGAGTCTCCCGGTTCATACCCCGTCCTCCCCCGCACCCAGAGGCACGAACGTGCTGGCCTCGCCCGGCCCCCGATCGCGGCCCCGGCGCCGGCGCTTGTAGAAGGGCCGGTCCACGTGCCAGCGATCCACGAAGGCCTTGACGAAGGCGATCACCGGCTCGGGCATGGGGACCGCGTCCACCCGGTCCTCGGCGGTCTCGCTGTGGGCCTGGGCATCCCAGGGCGAGGCGCTCACCAGCGCCGGCCGCCACCCCCAGGGCTCCGCCTCCGCCTCGCGCAGCACCACGTAGACCGCGGGCCGCGTCGCCGAGAGATTGTACTTGTAGGCCTCGGTCTCGTCGCGGAACAGCTCCAGGGGGAGGGTGCCGCCGTGGACCCGCTCGAAGTCCTCGCCCACCACCATACGGTGGCCCACCGGCAGCTCCGGGGGCTCCGGCACCACCGCCACCGCGGCGACGCGCCAGCGCTGCCAGGGATGGTCGATGCGGCGGCGCTCCAGCACCACCCCGAGACGCAGGGCGGCGTAGCCCGGACGTTCCCCTCCCTGGATCCGCGTCATGCCCGTTTCACCTTGCCGGTCGCGTGAAACATGCTAGACACGTTCCGCCCGCGCTGTAAAGGGGTAAAGAGGAGGCAACTTCCGTGAAGCTCGCCGGCCGCCGCTGTCTCCTGTGCACCTGCGACGACACCCTGCCGCTGGACGTCCCGGCGCTGGCCCGCGTCCTCGGCGCGGAGGAAGCGGATCGGCCCTTCCGCCAGCTCTGCCGCCTCCAGGTCGAGTCCTTCCGGCGGGCGCTGGCGGCGGGCGAGCCGCTGCTGGTGGCCTGCGAACAGGAGGCGCCGCTGTTCCGCGCCCTGGCCGAGCAGCGGGAGCCGGCGCCGAGGGACGAGGGAGAGACGGGGGCGGAGGCGGGTGGTCCCGATCTCCTCTTCGTGGACCTGCGCGACCGTGCCGGCTGGTCGGCGGAGGGCGCGCGGGCCCTGCCCAAGATGGCGGCCCTGCTGGCGGAGGCGCTGGTGGAGGAGACGCCGCCCCCCGCCGTCACCCTCGAATCGGCGGGCCGCGTGCTGGTCTACGGGCACGACGAGGCCGCCCTCGAGGCGGCCCGGCGGCTGAGCGGCCGGCTCGAGCCCATGGTGCTGCTCACCGGCCGCGAGGCGGTGATCCCGCCGCGCACCGTCGAGGTGCCGATCCACCGCGGTCGCATCCGCCGCGCCCGGGGGCACCTCGGCGCCTTCGTCCTCGAGGTGGAGGGGTTCGCCACCGCCCTGCCCTCCTCGCGGGAAGTGCTGCGCTTCGGCGAGGCGGAGGCGGCGCGCACGCTGGAGGTGGATCTGATCCTGGACCTCACCGGCGAGACCCCGCTCTTCCCCGCTCACCACAGGCGCGACGGCTACGCGCGCCCCGATCCGCGCGATCCGGCGGCGGTGGAGCGGGCACTCTTCCGTCTCGCCGATCTCGCCGGCGACTTCGAGAAGCCGCGCTACGTGACGGTGACGCCGGAGCGCTGTGCCCACGCCCGCAACCGCATCACCGGCTGTACCCGCTGCCTCGACGTCTGCCCCACCGGAGCCATCACCCCGGACGGCGATCACGTGGCGGTGGACCCCCACGTCTGCGCCGGCTGCGGCAGTTGCAGCGGCGTCTGTCCCACCGGCGCCGTCGCCTATGCCCTGCCGGCGCCCGCTACCCTGGCGGAGCGGTTGCGCACGCTGCTCCTCACCTACCGCCGTGCCGGCGGTGAGGATCCGGTGGTGCTCTTCCACGCCGACCGCCACGGCGGCGAGCTCCTCACCGCCCTGGCCCGCCTCGGTCCCGGCCTGCCGGCGCGGGTGCTGCCCTTGCGTCTCGCCGAAGTGGGCCAGATCGGCATCGACCATCTCCTCGCCGCCTTCGCCTGGGGCGCGGCGGCGGTGCGGGTGCTGGCGCCGCCGGCGGAGCGGGAGGAGCTCGCCGGTCTCGAACGTCATCTCGAGCTCGCGCGCACCGTCCTCGAGGCGCTCGGGCTCGGGGCCGACCGCGCCCTCCTCCTCTTCGAGGACGACCCGGAGGCGCTCTCGGCCCGGCTCGCCGACCTGCCCGCCGGCGGCGTGCCCGCCGCCGACTTCCGGCCGCTGGCCGGTCGCCGCGATCTGGTCTTCATGAGTCTCGAGCATCTGGCGGCGCACGCGCCGACTCCGGTGGAGACGGTGCCGCTGCAGCGGGGCGCGCCCTTCGGCACCATCCACATCGACACCGAGGGCTGCACCCTCTGCCTGTCCTGCGTCGGCTGCTGCCCCGCCGGCGCCCTGTTCGACAATCCGGACAAGCCCCAGGTGCGCTTCCTCGAGCGCAACTGCATCCAGTGCGGCCTCTGCGCCCGTACCTGTCCCGAGAAGGTGATCCGTCTCGAACCGCGACTGGACCTCACGCCGGCCGCCCGCGAACCGCGCATCCTCAACGAGGAAGAACCCTTCCTCTGCCGCCGCTGCGGCAAGCCCATCGGCGCGCCCAGCATGATCCGCAAGATCAAGGGCATGCTGCTGGGGCGACACTGGATGTACGAGAGCGAGGAGGAGATCGCGGTGGTGGAGATGTGCGACGACTGCCGCGTGATCACCGAGTTCGAGCGCAGCCGCGGACAGGTGCTGGGCCTGCGCGAGCGGCCCCGGCCGCGGACCACCGAGGACTATCTGCGGGAACGCGAGGCGGCGGCGCGGACCCGGCCGGACGGAAAGGAGGGGGGCGAGGGCTGAGGGCCTCTCCCGCGTTCAGGCGCTGCCGGCGGCGACCTCGGCGCCGGCGAAGGCGCGGGCGATGGCGCGGATGCGCTCCACCATGGCCCAGAGCCCGTTCTGACGCCCGGGGGTGAGCAGCCGGCCGAGGCCGATGCGTGCGAACACCTCGGGCGGCGTCGTCAGGATCTCCTCCGGGGTCCGTCCCGAATAGAGGCGCAGCAGCAGGGCGATGAGCCCGCGCACGATGAGGGCGTCGGAATCGGCGCGCAGGGTGAGGCGACGGGTGGCGGGATCGAACTCCGCCACCATCCACACGTTGCTCTGACAGCCCCGCACCCGGTTGGCCTCGGTCTTCGCCGCCTCCTCGAGGGGCGGGAGATCGCGGCCCAGCTCCAGCAGATATTCGAGCTTGTCGCGAGGCTGGTCGAAGAGGGCGAACTCCTCGACGATGGCCTCCTCTTCGGCGCGGATCTCGGACATGCCGCTGGCCCCTCCTCATCGGGCCATATGCCTCCGCGGTGTCGGTGGTCAACCGCACGCCGCCGGAGCCGCCGGCACCCGCCGGCGCCGTCCCGGCCGGCCGTGCCACCGCGGAGGTCTCCGACGCCGATCCCTCAGCCGGCCAGGAGCTGGCGCAGTACATAGTGGAGGATGCCGCCGTGGCGGTAGTACTCCACCTCCTCTTCGGTATCGAGACGGGCGCGCAGGTCGATCTCCTCCACCCGCCCGTCGGCGCGGCGGATGCGGCAGCGCACCGTCATGCCCGGACGCAGCCCGGCGGCGAGGCCCAGGAGGTCGAAGACCTCCGAGCCGTCGAGACCGAGGGTGCGGCGGTCGACCCCCTCGGGGAAGACCAGCGGCAGCACGCCCATCCCCACGAGATTGGCGCGGTGGATGCGCTCGAAGCTCTCGGCGATCACCGCCCGCACGCCCAGCAGCCGCGGGCCCTTGGCCGCCCAGTCGCGCGAGGAGCCGGTACCGTATTCGCGTCCGCCGATCACCACCAGCGGCACGCCCCGCTCACGGTAGGCCATGGCCGCCTCGAAGATGGTGGTGACGGTCCCCTCGGGCATGAGGCGGGTGAAGCCGCCCTCCCGCTCCGGCACCATCTCGTTGCGCAGGCGGATGTTGGCGAAGGTGCCCCGCATCATGACCTCGTGGTTGCCGCGGCGGGCGCCGTAGGAGTTGAACTCGGCGGGCGGCACCCCGTGTTCGCGCAGATAGCGGCCCGCGGGACTGTCCACGGGAATCGCGCCGGCGGGCGAGATGTGGTCGGTGGTCACGGAATCGCCCAGGATGCAGAGGGGACGGGCGCCGGTGACGTCCTCCACCCGCGACGGCGGCTCGCGGGTCATCCCCTCGAAGTAGGGCGGGCGGCGCACGTAGGTGCTGGCGGGATCCCAGGCATAAGTGAGGCCGGTCTCGGCCGGCGCCACGGCCGCCCAGTGCTCGTCGCCGGCGAAGACGTCGGCGTAGGAGCGGCGGAAGGCCTCGGGCGTGACGGCCTCGCGGACCGCCGCCGCCACCTCCTCGGCGCTCGGCCAGATGTCGCGCAGATAGACCGGATTGCCGGCCCGATCCCGGCCCAGGGGCTCGTTGAGGAGATCACGTCCGAGGCTGCCGGCCAGCGCATAGGCCACCACCAGCGGCGGCGAGGCGAGATAGTTGGCCCGCACCAGCGGATGGATGCGTCCCTCGAAGTTGCGGTTGCCGGAGAGGACCGCCGCCGCCACCAGCTTTCCCTCCTCGATGGCACGGGCGACGGGCTCCGGCAGCGGTCCCGAATTGCCGATGCAGGTGGTGCAGCCGTAGCCCACGAGATCGAAGCCGAGGGCGGCCAGATCCTCCAGCAGGCCGAGTCGGGCCAGATAGTCGCGGACGGCCCGCGATCCCGGGGCGAGGCTGGTCTTGACCCAGGGCTTGGGGGCGAGGCCCTTCTCCCGCGCCTTGCGGGCCAGAAGCCCGGCAGCGATCATCACGCTGGGGTTGGAGGTGTTGGTGCAGGAGGTGATGGCGGCGATCACCACGTCGCCGTGGCGCAGCTCGTAGTCGGTGCCGGCCACCGCCACCCGCCGCTCCGGATCGCCGCCCCGGACCAGTTCCGGCAGCGCCTCGGCGAAGGCGCGGGCGGCCCGCGACAGCGGCACCCGGTCCTGCGGCCGGCGCGGGCCCGCCAGCGACGGCTCCACCGTGCCGAGATCCAGCTCCAGCACGTCGGTGTAGAGGGGTTCCGGCGTCTCCGCGTCGCGCCAGAGCCCCTGGGCCTTGGCGTAGGCCTCCACCAGCGCCACCCGGGCCTCGTCGCGGCCGGTGAGGCGCAGATAGTCGAGGGTGACGTGGTCCACCGGGAAGAAGCCGCAGGTGGCGCCGTATTCCGGCGCCATGTTGGCGATGGTGGCGCGGTCGGCCAGCGGCAGACGGTCGAGGCCGGGGCCGAAGAACTCCACGAACTTGCCCACCACCCCGCGGGCCCGCAGCATCTGGGTGATGGTGAGCACCAGATCGGTGGCGGTGGTGCCCTCCGGCAGCTCCCCCACCAGCCGGAAACCGATCACCTCGGGGATCACCATGGAGATGGGCTGGCCCAGCATGGCCGCCTCGGCCTCGATGCCGCCCACGCCCCAGCCCAGCACGGCGAGCCCGTTGACCATGGTGGTGTGGCTGTCGGTGCCCACCAGCGTGTCGGGGAAGGCCGCCTCGGCCTCGCCGTCGCGGGCGGTCCACACCACCCGGGCCAGATATTCGAGGTTGACCTGATGGCAGATGCCGGTGCCCGGCGGAACCACCCGGAAGTTCTCGAAGGCCCCGGCCCCCCAGCGCAGGAAGGCGTAGCGCTCGCGGTTGCGGCGATACTCGGCCTCCACGTTGCGGCGAAAGGCGTCGGGGCTGGCCCAGGCGTCCACCTGCACCGAGTGGTCGATCACGAGATCCACCGGCGAGAGCGGGTTGATGCGACGGGGATCGCCGCCGAGGGCCGCCATGGCGTCGCGCATGGCGGCGAGGTCCACCACCGCCGGCACGCCGGTGAAGTCCTGCATCAGCACCCGGGCCGGCCGGTAGAGGATCTCGCGCTCGGAGCGGCGGGGTCCGAGCCAGTCCACCATCGCCCGCAGATGGTCGGTCGTGACCGTACGCCCGTCCTCGAAGCGCAGCAGGTTCTCCAGCAGGATCTTGAGGGTGCAGGGCAGCCGGCCGACCGGGCCGAGCCGCTTCTCCGCCTCCTCGAGGCTCCAGATCACGTAGCGGCGGTCGCCGACGGCGAGTTCGCGGCGGACGCCGAGACTGTCACGACCGAACGGACTCACGACGGTTTCTCCCTCGGGGATCCGGGTGGGGACTTCGCCGGCGCCATAGCGCCTTTTTCGGAGGCGCACAAAGGGTCTGCGACGGGCCGTCAGCCGGCGGGCGAAGCGGGCGCGGGGCTCGGGCTCCCGGCCGCCGGCCGCGCCTCGACGGCACTCCGTCGCGCCCACAGGGTGTGGATGCGCCGCTCCGCCAGCCGCGTCTGGATGGCCAACAGCCACACCGTGACGAAGTAGAGCTTGAACACCGCCACCATCACCAGGAGCGGCCACAGCATCTCCGGGGCGATGGTGGGGCCGTCCAGCCGCAGCACGCTGGCCGGCTGATGGAGGGTGTTCCACCACTCCACCGAGAACTTGATGATGGGCAGGTCCACCGCCCCCACCAGCGCGAGGATGGCGGCGGCGCGGCCCCCGCGCTGGGGATCGTCGAAGGCGTCGTGGAGGGCGATGTAGCCGAGATAGAGGAAGAAGAGGATCAGCACCGAGGTGAGACGGGCGTCCCACACCCACCAGGTGCCCCACATGGGCTTGCCCCAGATGGCGCCGGTGACCAGGGCCACGAAGGTGAAGGCGGCGCCGATGGGGGCGGCGGCGCGGCCCGCCACCTCGGCCAGGGGATGGCGCCAGACCAGCGCCACCACCGCGCTCACGACGATCACCGCATAGACGAAGGTGGCGAGCCAGGCGGCCGGCACGTGCACGTACATGATGCGGGCGGCGTCGCCCTGCTGGTAGTCGGGCGGCGCCACCACCAGCGCCCACACCAGCCCCACGGGCAGGAGCAGCAGCATGGCCGCGAGGGTCCAAGGCCAGACGCGGTCGGCGAGCCGCCGGAAGCGGCGTGGATTGGCGAGCCGGTGCACCGTTCCCTCCTCCTCGGCTCCCCGCCAAGCTAGCGCGCGGCGGCGTCCAGTCCACGAGACCGGCGGTCGCGGTCTCCGTCCGCCGCCTCTTCCTCCACCGAAACCCGCGCCCCGTGGCGGGTGCAGGAGGGGAGCAGCAGGGCGACCACCGCCGGCACCGCCCGCGTCGGCGGCGGGGCGGCCTCCGGCGGCTCGCCCGGATAGGCGTCGCGCCGGTAGCGGGTGGCGAGCGGGCCGGGATCGACGAGATTGACCCTGAGCGGCGTGCGCCGCACCTCGGCGGCATAGGCCAGCACCAGGGCCTCCAGCGCCGCCTTGGTGGCCGCCACGTGACCCCAGTAGGCGCGCGGGGCGCGGGCGACGGCACAGGTGGCGAAGACGGCGCGGCCGGCATCGGAGCGGCGCAGCAGCGGGTCGAGGGTGCGGATCAGCCGGGCGGCGGCCACGGTGTTGACGGCCAGCAGCCGCGCGAACCAGTCCGGGTCGCCGTGGGCCACCGGCGTCAGCCGCTCGAGGCGGGCGGCGGTGAACAGCAGCCCGTCGAGACGGCCGAAGCGGGCGTAGAGGGAGGGCCCCAACCGGTCGACGGCCTCGCCGTCGAGGAGATCCAGCGCCAGCAGGGTGGCCCGGCCGCCGGCGGCGCGCACCCGGTCGTCCACCTCCTCGAGGGCGCCGGCGGTGCGGCCCAGCAGCACGGGATGGGCGCCGAGGCGGGCGAGCTCGGGGGCGACGGCGGCGCCGAGGCCGTGGCCGGCGCCGGCCACCAGCACCACCCGTCCCGCCAGCGGCCGGCTCACGACGCCGGCTCCTCGGCCAGCAGCGAGAACTGGCGCGCGTCCGCGCCGCGCTCGTGATCGTAGAGGCGGACGGGATAGTCGCCGGTGAAGCAGGCGTCGCAGAAGCGCCGGCAGGCGGGATCACGGCGCGGCTCGCCCACGGCCCGGTAGAGGCCGTCGATGGAGAGGAAGGCGAGGCTGTCGACGCCGATGATGCGGGCCATGGCCTCCACGTCGTGGCGTGCCGCCAGCAGCTGCTCCCGCTCCGGCGTGTCGACGCCGTAGAAGCAGCTGTGGGTGGTGGGGGGGCTGGCGATGCGCATGTGCACCTCGCGTGCGCCGGCCGCCCGCACCATGGCCACGATCTTGGTGGAGGTGGTGCCGCGCACGATGGAATCGTCCACCAGCACCACCCGCCGGCCGCCGAGGGTGCGGCGGTCGGCGTTGTGCTTGAGGCGCACGCCCAGATGGCGGATGTGGTCGCTGGGCTCGATGAAGGTGCGGCCCACGTAGTGGTTGCGGATGATCCCGAGCTCGAAGGGGAGGCCCGATTCGCGGGCGTAGCCGATGGCGGCCGGCACGCCCGAGTCCGGCACCGGCACCACCAGATCGGCCTCGGCCGGCGCCTCGCGGGCCAGCTCCATGCCGATGCGCTTGCGCACCTCGTAGACGCCGCGGCCCTCGACGATGCTGTCGGGGCGGGCGAAGTAGACATATTCGAAGATGCAGAAGCGGGGCGGGCGCGGCAGGAAGGGGCGCAGGCTGCGCAGGCCCTCGCGGTCGGCCACCACCACCTCGCCCGGCTCCACGTCGCGCACGAAACGGGCGCCCACGATGTCGAAGGCGCAGGTCTCGGAGGCGAAGATCCAGGCCTCGCCGAGCCGCCCCAGCACCAGCGGCCGCACGCCGTGGGGATCGCGCGCCGCCACCACCGCGTCGTCGAACAGCGCCACCAGCGAGAAGGCTCCCTCCACCACCCGGAGGGCGTCCACCAGCCGCGCCACCGGATCCCGCAGGCGGCTGCGGGCCACCAGATGGACGATCACCTCGGTGTCGGTGGTGGACTGGAAGATGGCCCCCTCGTCCACCAGCCAGCGCCGCAGCGTGTGGGCGTTGGTGAGATTGCCGTTGTGGGCGATGGCCATGCCGCCGAAGCCCATCTCGGCGTAGAGGGGCTGGACGTTGCGCAGCATGGAGGCGCCGGTGGTGGAATAGCGGGTGTGGCCGATGGCGGCGTGCCCCGGCAGGGCGGCGATCACCCGCGGATTGCCGAAGATGTCGCCCACGAGGCCGGTGGCGCGGTGGGCGTGGAACTGGCGGCCGTCGAAGGTGACGATGCCCGCCGCCTCCTGGCCGCGGTGCTGCAGGGCGTGCAGCCCGAGGGCGGCGTGGGCGGCGGCGTCGGGATGACCGTGGATGCCGAAGACGGCGCACTCCTCGCGCGGTCCCTCGCGCAGGCCGTGGATGCGGATCATCGCCTCTCCTCCCCCGGCAGGCCCCGCACCAGCTCGTCGAGGGCGCGGTTGGCGTCGGGCGCATAGCCCTCGCGCAGCCGCCGCGCCCGCCGTACGGAATCGCGGGCGGCCTCGCGGCCACGCTCCAGCGTGCCCGGCGGCAGCAGGCCGGCGAGCCAGCGCGCCCCCGCTTCCACATAGGGTCGGCTGGCCGCCCGTTCGATCCATCCCGGCGGGCGGCCGCCGTCCAGCACCACCAGCAGCGCCAGATAGGCCACCGCCAGCAGGAAGCCGCCCCGCACCAGCCCGTAGATCAGCCCGAAGAGGCGATCGAGGGCGGCGAAGGCGCTGTGCTCCACCCGCCGGGCGACGAGCCCCGCCAGCACCCGCAGCACCACCAGCGGCACCACGAAGACCACCGCGAAGGTGGCGAGATCGGTGAGGAGCGGATGGCCGATGGCCTCGGCCAGGGTCGGGCGCAGCGGCGCGAAGCCGTACCAGGCGACGGCCGCCGCCCCCAGCCAGACCAAGAGCGAGAGGATCTCGCGCACCGCGCCCCGCGCCAGTGCCACCACCACCGACAGCAGCAGCACCACGGCGACGATCACGTCGAAGGCGGTGAAGGCGGCATCGTTCACGGCAGGGCCCTCCCGCGGGGCCGGGCGTCGCCGGCCAGGAAGCGGACCAGCTCGACGAGCCGGCGCACCGGCACCGGTTCGAGCGGCGTGGCGGGAAGCCGCGGCGTGCGCGGCAGCACCGCCCGTTCGAAGCCGAGCCGGGCGGCCTCGGCGAGGCGCGCCTCGGTCATGGCCACCGGCCGCACCTCCCCGGCCAGCCCCACCTCGCCGAAGACCACGCACTCCGGAGGCAGCGGCGTGCCGTGGAGGGCGGAGACGAGGGCGGCGGCGACGGCGAGGTCGGCGGCCGGCTCCTGGATGCGCAGCCCCCCGGCCACGTTGAGATAGACGTCGCGGCCGGCGAGCGGCAGACCGCAGCGGGTCTCCAGCACCGCCAGCACCATGGCGAGGCGGCCGGCGTCCCAGCCCACCACCGTGCGGCGGGGGGTGGCGAGGACGCTCGGGGAGACCAGCGCCTGCACCTCCACCAGCACCGGTCGCGTGCCCTCGATGCCGGCGAAGACGCAGCTCCCGGCCACCCGGCCGCGGCGGTCGCCGAGGAAGAGGGCGGAGGGATCGTCCACCGGGACGAGACCGCGATCCCGCATCTCGAACACGCCGAGCTCGTGGGTGGCGCCGAAGCGGTTCTTGACCGCCCGGAGCAGCCGGTACTGGTGGCCGCGCTCGCCCTCGAAGTAGAGCACCGTGTCCACCATGTGCTCCAGCACGCGCGGGCCGGCGATCTGCCCCTCCTTGGTGACGTGGCCCACCAGCAGCACCGCCACCTCCCGGCGCTTGGCGAAGCGGACCAGCAGATCGGCGGCGGCGCGGATCTGGGAGACGGTCCCCGGCGCCGCCTCGATTCCCTCCACCATCGCCGTCTGGACGGAGTCGACGGCGAGCACCGCCGGCGGATCGGCGGCGAGGGTGTCCACCACCGCCTCCACCTCGGTGGTGGCGGCCAGTTCCACCGGAGCGTCGGCGAGGCCGAGGCGGCGGGCGCGCAGTTGGATCTGCGCCACCGATTCCTCGCCCGAGACATAGACGGTGCGCGGGCCGGTGGCGGCGAGGCCGGCCAGCGCCTGCAGCACCAGGGTGGACTTGCCGATGCCGGGATCGCCGCCGATCAACACCACCGACCCGCGGACGAGCCCGCCGCCCAGCACCCGGTCGAGTTCGCCGATGCCGGTCACCAGCCGCGGCGGCGGCTCCGTCCGGCCCGCGAGGGCGACGAGCTCCAGCCGCCGGCCGCCGCGGGCACGGTCGCGACGGCCGGCACCCGCCGGCGTCTCCTCGGCGAGGCTGTTCCAGCTCCCGCAGGCGTCGCAGCGTCCGGCCCAGCGCGCGTGCACCGCCCCGCAACCCTGACAGACGTAGAGCCGACGCTCCCGTGCCACCGCCCTCACTCCGCAGCCTCGGCCGCGGCGTCCGCCGCCTCCAGGACGGCGATGGGCCCCTCGGTGCGGCCGTGCACGAACTGGTCCACCACCGGATGGCCGCTCGCCCACACGCGCTCGACCGGCCCCTCCCAGATGATCCTCCCCTCGTGCAGCATGGCAACCCGGTCGGCGATGCGGCGCACGCTCTCCATGTCGTGGGTGATGGAGACGGCGGTGGCGCCGAGATCCCGCACCGTGCGCCGCACCAGATCGTTGATGACGTTGGCCATCACCGGATCGAGGCCGGTGGTGGGCTCGTCGAAGAAGAGGATCTCGGGCGACGTGGCGATGGCACGGGCGAGGCCCACGCGCTTCTTCATGCCGCCGGAGAGCTCGGCCGGACGGAGATCGGCCACCTCCGGTCCGAGGCCGACGCGGGCCAGGGTGCGCACCGCCAGCGCCCGCGCCTCGCGTCGCCGCAGCCGGCCGCGGGCCAGGAGCCCGAAGGCCACGTTCTCCCACACCGGCAGGCTGTCGAAGAGGGCAGCGCCCTGGAACAGCATGCCGCAGCGCAGGCGGATGCCCTCGAGGGTGGCCTCGTCGGCGCCCACCACCTCCTCGCCGGCCACCCGGATCGAGCCGGCATCGGCCTCCAGAAGACCGAGGATGCACTTGAGCAGCACCGACTTGCCGGTGCCGGAGCCGCCGATGACCACGAGCGAGGTGCCGGCCGGCACGTCGAGGTCGACGCCGCGCAGGACGTGGTGGTCGCCGAAGCGCTTGTGGAGGCCGCGGATGCGGATGGCGGGCGGGGGTGGGGTCATGACTCACCGGCTGAAGAAGATCTCGGTCAGCACGTAGTCGGTGGTGAGGATGAGGATGGAGGAGGCCACCACCGCCCGGGTGGTGGCGAGGCCCACGCCGCGGGCGCCGCCCTCGGCCCGGTAGCCCTGATGGCAGCTCACGAGCGCCACCACGAGACCGAAGCAGGCGGCCTTGACCAGGCCCGAGACCACGTCCTCCGCCCGGAGATGCTCGAGGGTGCGGTCGATGTAAGCCACCGGACCGAAGCCCAGCTTGGAGACGGCGACGAGCCAGCCGCCCAGCACACCGACGACGTCGGCCACCAGCACCAGCGCCGGCAGCGTCACCACCGCCGCCAGGAGGCGCGGAAAGACGAGATAGCGCAGGGGGTCGGTGGCGAGGGTGCGGAGGGCGTCGATCTGCTCGCTCACCCGCATGGTGCCGAGTTCGGCGGCCATGGCCGCCCCCACCCGTCCCGCCACCATGAGGCCGGCCAGCACCGGCCCGAGTTCGCGGGTCATGGACAGCACCACGATGGTGGGCACCGCCTCCGGCGCCTCGAAGCGCGTGAAGCCGGTGTAGCTCTGCAGCGCCAGCACCATGCCGGTGAAGAGGGCGGTGAGGCCCACCACCGGCAGCGACAGATAGCCAATCTCCACCATCTGCCGCAGGATCTCGCGCGGATACCACGGCCCCCGCAGGCCGCGCAGAATCGCCCGCAGGCCGAAATGGATCACCGCACCGGCGGCGCGGCAGACGACGAGGGTGGCCCGGCCCACCTGCGCGAGGGGATTCACGCGGCGCCTCCCCGGTAGTGACGGACGAAGCGGCGGCCGAGGCGGGTGAGGATCTCGTAGCCGATGGTGCCGGCGGCGGCGGCGAGGCGGTCGACGCCCTCGGGGCCGTAGACGATCTCCACCTCGCATCCCGGCGCCACCGTTCCCTCGGGCAGGGCGGAGACGTCGAGGCCCAGGAGATCCATGGACACCCGGCCGGCGAAGGGCACCTCGATGCCGGCGATGCGGGCACGGCCGCGACCGGAGGCGGCGCGCGGCAGACCGTCGGCGTAGCCCACCGGGACGGTGGCGATGCGGGCTCCCGCCGGGGCCTCGAAGGTGGCGCCGTAGCCCACGGTGGCGGGGGCATCGAGGGTGAAGACGCGCAGCACCGGCGCCACCAGCCGCACCACCGGCCGCACGGGATTGGGCCGGCCCGGCACGGGGTTGACGCCGTAGAGGGCGACACCGGGCCGCACCAGCTCGAACCGGTAGTCGGGGCCGAGGAAGATGCCGGAGGAGGCGGCGAGGCTGCGCCGCACCCGGCCGGCGAAACGGCGGCTCGCCGCCGCGAAGCGGGCGCGCTGGGCCGCGTTCAGGGGATGGTCGGGCTCGTCGGCGCAGGCGAGATGGCTCATCACCAGCACCGGCTCGAGGCCGGCGAGATCCTCCTCCTCCACGGCGGCGAACTCGGCCGGCGTGAAGCCGAGGCGGGTCATGCCGGTGTCCAGGTGCAGCGCGGCCGGCAGGCGGCGGCCCCGGGCGGCGGCGTAGCGGCGCCAGAGGGCCAGCTCGCCCGGCTGGTTGAGCACGGGGACCAGCCGGTGGGCCTTGAGTTCCGCCTCCTCGCCGCGGCCGACGCCGTCGAGGACCAGGATTTCCGCATCCGGCAGGTGCGCACGCAGCCTCGCGCCTTCCTCCAGCCGCGCCACGAAGAAGGTGCGGCAGCCCGCCTGCCGGAGGGTGCGGGCCACCGGGGCGAGGCCGAGACCGTAGGCGTCGGCCTTCACCACCGCGGCGCAGGCGGCGGGCCGCGCCCGCGCGGCGAGGAGCCGCCAGTTGTGGGCGACGGCATCCAGGTCGATCTCGAGGCGGGCGCGCGCCGGCCCGCGCACCGCGGGCTCAGGGCACATCGGGATAGGTCGCCGTCTCGAGATTGCGGAAGCGGCCGAAATTGGCGTCGAATTGGAGGTGGACCACGCCGATGGGGCCGTTGCGCTGCTTGGCGATGATCACCTCGGCGCGGTTGTGGCACTCCTCCAGCCGCTGCTTCCAGCGCTCGTAGCGCTCCCGGAAGCGCTCCTCGCTCTCGCCGTCCCGCGGCTTGGGCTCGGCACGGGAGACGTAGTACTCGTCGCGGTAGACGAACATCACCACGTCGGCGTCCTGCTCGATGCTGCCACTCTCGCGCAGGTCGGCGAGCTGTGGACGTTTGTCCTCGCGACTCTCCACGGCGCGCGAGAGCTGGGAGAGGGCCAGCACCGGCACCTCCAGCTCCTTGGCGATGGCCTTGAGACCCTGGGTGATCTCGCTCACCTCCTGCACCCGGTTGGCCTGGGCGTAGGTGCCGGTCCCGCGCATGAGCTGGAGATAGTCGACGACGATCAGGGAGAGGCCGTGGGTGCGCTTGAGGCGGCGGGCGCGCGAGCGCAGGGCCGCCACCGAGAGGGCCGGCGTGTCGTCGATGAAGAGGGGCCGTTCGGCCAGCTCGCGGGTGGCCTGGACGATGCGCTGGAAGTCCTCCTCCGAGAGGCGGCCGCGGCGCAGCTCGTCGGTGGGGATGCGGGCCTCGGCGGAGAGGAGACGGGTGGCGAGCTGCTCCGCCGACATCTCGAGGGAGAAGACCGCCACCACGTGGCGCGGGTGCCGGAGCCCCTCGGCCGCCGGATCCGCCACGGGGGCGGCGGCGGCGTTGGCGGCGATGGTGAGGGCCAGGGCCGTCTTGCCCATGCTGGGACGGCCGGCGAGGACCACGAGATCGGCGCGCTGCAGCCCGCCCAGCTTCTCGTCGAGTCCCACGAGGCCGGTGGGCACGCCGGTGACGTGGCCGGTCTTGTGGTAGGCGGAATGGATGAGGCGGACGGCGCTCTCCAGCACCTCGGGGAAAGCGCGGAAGTCGCCGCGGGTCTCGCCCCGCTGGGCCAGCTCGAACAGCTTCTGCTCCGCCTTCTCCACCTGCTCGAGACCGCTGTCGGTGGCCTCGGGATCGAAGGCGTCGTGGACGATCTCCTCGCCGATCTCGACGAGGCGCCGGCGGATGGCGAGATCGTGCACCACCCGCGCGTAGTCCACCACGTTGACGATCATCTCGCCGGCCCGGGCGATGCGCTCGAGATAGGCGCCGCCGTCCAGCTCCGCGAGGGCGGGATCGGAGTCGAACAGGTGGTAGAGGGTGGTGTAGTCGGCGAGCTGCCCCTTCTGGATGGTCTCGGCGCAGACCTCGAAGATGCGGCGGTGGACCGGCTCGTAGAAGTCCTCCGCCTTCAGCAGATCGGCGATGCGGTGATAGAGCTCGTTGTTGACGAGGATGGCGCCGAGCACGGCGAGCTCCGCCCGCAGATTGTGCGGCAGGGTGCGCATGGGGGTGGCGGGCGCGGTGTCGGCGGCGATCTCGTTCATGACGGCGGGACGGGCTCCGCGGACACCCCCTTATCTAGGCGCGGCCCCGGCCGGAACGAGGGCGGAGCGGCACCACACGGGTACCGCCCCACTTCCCCGGTCCAGCCAATGTCGCGCGTGTTCAGACGTAGACGGCGGTGACACTCCCGTCGCCCACGAGCTGACCGAAGTCTAGCCAGCCCTTCCAGGACAGCCGTGCAAGATCGATGTCACTCGCACCGTCGCCGTCGAGATCGACGCCGATGTCGAGATGCGATCCACGGCGGGTGGCGACAAGCCAGTTGACCGCCGCACGGCCGTCGTCGAGGGAGCCATCCAGTTCGACGCGCACGGTGTCGACGGCCGGATCGAAGTCGCGGATCTCGTCGAGAATGGTGCCCCCGACGACGAAGGTATCGGCCCCGGCCCCGCCCCACATGCGGTCGGCGCCGGCGCCGCCGTCGAGGAGGTCGTCGCCACTTCCACCGTAAAGGAGGTCGTCACCCTCGTCGCCGGCGAGGAAATCGTCGCCGTCGTGACCGCCCAGCACGTCGGCGCCGGCACCACCGTGAAGTTCGTCGTCACCGGTCTTGCCCCAGAGCCGGTCGTGCCCGAAGCCGCCCCACAGCCGGTCGTCGCCGTCCTCGCCCCCGAGGACGTCGTCACCATCGCCGCCGTAGAGCCGGTCGTTGCCGGTTCCCGCCCAGAGGCGATCGTTGCCGGCATCGCCCCAGAGGTCGTCGTCGCCCTCGTGACCGATGAGCACGTCGTTGCCGTCGCCGCCGTAGAGCACATCGTCGTCGGCACCGCCCCAAAGACGATCCGCCCCGGCGTCACCCCAGAGCACGTCGTTCCCGTCGTGACCGCCGATCATGTCGTCGCCATCGCCACCATGGATCTCGTCGTCGCCCGCCTTGCCCCACAGACGGTCGTTGCCGCCGTCGCCCCGCAGCAGATCGTTTCCGGTGCCGCCACCCAGGAGGTCGTCACCATCACCGCCGTGGAGCTCGTCGTCGCCGGCATCGCCCCAGAGCCGGTCGCGGCCGGTACCGCCCCAGAGACGGTCGTTGCCGTCGTGGCCGGAAAGGACGTCGTCGCCGTCACCGCCGTACAGGAGGTCGTTGCCGGCATTCGCCCACAAGCGATCGTTGCCGGCGTCGCCCGACATGACGTCGTCGCCGGGACCGCCACCCAGGAGGTCGTCACCATCACCGCCGTGGATCTCGTCGTCGCCCGCCTTGCCCCATAGACGGTCATCACCGCCGTCACCGGCGAGAAGGTCGTTGCCGTCATTGCCGACCAGCATGTCGTTGCCGGGGCCGCCGTGCAACTGGTCGTTGCCGGGACCGCCCCAGATGCAGTCGTCGCCACCATCGCCCCAGAGCACGTCGGTGCCGTCGTGACCGCCCATCATATCGTCACCGTCGCCGCCGTAGAGGACATCGTTGCCGGCGTTTCCCCATATGCGGTCGTTGCCGGCGTCGCCCCACATGACGTCATCGCCGTCACCACCGCCCATGAGATCGTCGCCGTCGCCGCCATGCAGCTCGTCGTTGCCACCGTCACCCCAGATCTGGTCGCGCCCGGCATCACCCCAGACCATGTCGCGGCCGTCGTGGCCGACCACGAGATCATCACCGCTTCCGCCGTGGAGCTCGTCGTCACCGACACCTCCCCACAGTCGATCATCACCAGCGTCGCCCCAGAGCACGTCATTGCCATCGTGACCGCCCAGCATGTCATTGCCGTCACCGCCGTGGATCTCGTCGTCGCCACCCTTGCCCCAGAGGCGATCGCTGCCAGCACCACCCACCATCCGGTCCATCACCTCGGATCCGACCAGGAGATCGTCGCCGGCCGTGCCCTCGACCCAACTGCGCCCGTACCAGAACCAGTTGAGCCACGCGGTGACGTCGGCGACCCGCGCGTTGAAATTGCCGTCCTCGTTCAGGAAACGTCCATGATGGATCTCAAAGCCGAGATGATAGATCCCGTCCGCCACGGTGTCGACGAAGTTGCGACCATTGAACAGCGTCCCGGTCGCTCCGTCGTTCTGGACGAAATGGAATCCGGTCTCGATCCCGCGCTCGTCGTCACCGTGAAATGCCATCCACTGCCCGAGACGTGCCGGATCATTGCGGATCCAGGCATTGAGCGTCAGGATCTCGGAGATTTCGATGCGATCGTCAGCCGTGGCGCCGATGGCCATAAGCCCCTGAACGATCAGCCGGTTGAGCTCGTCCGCGGCGGTGGCTCCGGCGATGATCTCGCTCCGCGGAATCCTGGCGTTCAGACCGGGATCGGTGAGGATGCGGGTGACGATCGCATCGAGGCCGGTTCCCGTAGACGGAATCCCGTTCGCCATCTCCATGCTCCTCCACGCTACATGCCCGTGTTCGTCCTGTCGACGTATGCTCGGGCCTCACATTCCGGCCGGAGGCATCGAACGCGACCACGGAAGGTGACCGCCTGTTCCGTAACCACGATCGATGCTCCGAGGCTGGCACCCCGCTCGAGTCACCATGCTGTCGGTAATTCGTAAAAAAACCGTCAACAGGGGCCCGGTCCACCCGCCGTCAGATCCTCCGGGAACGCCGGAGGCAGGCGGCCGCCGAGGCGGACGGGACGGACGTCGACGGCACGGCCCCGGGCGTCGTCGGTGACGATCAGCACCGCGCAGAAGGTGGCCTCGCCCCGGGCCGGCTCGAGGCGCGGCCCCGGTACGCTGGAGCGGAAGCGCGCCACCGCCCCCGTCTTCTCCATGCCGATGACGCTGTCGTAGTCGCCGGTCATCCCCACGTCGGTGACGTAGGCGCTGCCGCCGGGGAGCACCGTGGCGTCGGCGGTGGGCACGTGGGTGTGGGTCCCCACCACCGCGCTCACCCGGCCGTCGAGGAAGTGGCCGAGGGCCATCTTCTCGCTGGTGGCCTCGGCGTGGACGTCCACCACCGAGGCCGTCACGGCGGCGCCCAGGGGATGGGCGGCCAGCACCTCGTCGAGGGCGCGGAAGGGATCGTCGAGGAATCCCCCCATGAACAGCCGCCCCATCACCTGCGCCACCAGCACCCGCCGACCGCGCCCGTCGGTGAGGAGGTGGAGGCCCCGTCCCGGCGTTCCCGGCTGCATGTTGAGGGGACGGAGGATGCGGGGCTCACGGTCGATGTGGAAGAGCAGCTCCCGCTGGTCCCAGACGTGGTTGCCGGTGGTGAGCACGTCGGCGCCGGCCTCGAACATCCGGGCGGCGATGGCGGGGGTGAGGCCGAAGCCGCCGGCGGCGTTCTCGGCGTTGACCACGGCGAGGTCGACGGCGAGGCGCCGCCGCACCTCGGGCAGATGACGGAACAGGGCGGCGCGGCCGCTGCGACCGACCACGTCGCCCACGAACAGGATGCGCAAGGCAGGCTCTCCCGGCGGGGCACTCCCCCTTCTAGGCGGCCCGCGGGCGGGCGCAAGCGGGCGGGGTGCTTGATGTCGCCGCCACGGGCGGCATATTCGCGCCCGGCGGGGCCGTAGCTCAGCTGGGAAGAGCGCCTGCCTTGCACGCAGGAGGTCGGCGGTTCGAATCCGCTCGGCTCCACCAGTCCGGATCCCGATGGCCCGCTCACCGCGATGACCTCCGGTCACGGCCGGATGCCGGCGAGATTGCCGGCACTGTCCGGACCGCGCCGACGACGCCGGGGCTTCCTCGCCCACGCGGCGATGCCTCGTGCGCCCCCGTCCGCGACGCGGAGACGAGGCAGCCGCCTTCCCCGCCGTCCGTCCCCGGTCCACCGCACCGCCCCATTGACCCCGCGGAGGGCTCCGCCCACCCTCCGGTGGGAAGGCGTGGGGGGAAGGGTGCGCAACGTCCTCGTCCACCTGGAGCCGGGACCCGGACTCGAATCGGTGCTCGCCTGCGCCCTCGCCGTGGCGCGCCGTTTCGGCAGCCACCTGGAGGGTCTGCACCTGCGGGCGGGCCGGCCCGACATCGTCGCCGCCGGCGCCGACGGCTTCGTCGCCGCCGCTCCCGAACTGGTGAGCGCCTTCGAGCGGGAGGCGGCGGCCCGCGCGGAGGCCGCCCGCACCGCCTTCACCGCCTTCTGTCGGCGCCACGGCATTCCCCTCGACGAACCGCGACCGCCGGGAGAGATCTGGGCGCGCTTCCGGGTCGAACCCGCCTCCGTCGCGGGGGCCCTGGCGGCCCGGGCACGGGTGTTCGATCTGGTGGTGGTGGCGCGACCGCGGACCGACGCCCCCGGCGCCGCTCTCGCCGTCCTGGAGGCGGCGCTCTTCGAGAGCGGCCGTCCGCTGCTGGTGGCCCCGCCCGCACCGCCCACCGGCCCGCTCGGCGAGACGGTGGTGATCGCCTGGAACGGCAGCACCGAGACGGCACGCGCCGTCGCCTTCGCCATGCCCCTGCTGGCGCGGGCGCGACGGGTGGTGGTGCTGGCCGTCCCCGAGGGCATGGTCCCGGGCCCCGACGGCGAGGCCCTGGCCGAAGCCCTCCACCGTCACGGGCTCGTGGTGGAACACCGGCCGCGGGCGGCGGAGGGGCGGCCGGTGGGCGCGGCGATCCTGGCCGAGACCCACGCCCTCGGCGGCGATCTGCTGATCAAGGGCGCCTACACCCACAGCCGCCTGCGGCAGATGATCTTCGGCGGTGCCACCAGCCATCTGCTGCAGCACGCCGACCTGCCCATGCTCATGGCCAACTGAGAGGTGAGGGAAGATCGTCGTGGACCTCGAGGCCGTCGCCGGTGCCCTCCATCTCCTCGCCGCCGTCCTGTGGGTGGGCGGCATGGCCTTCGCCCACACGGTGCTGCGCCCGGCCGCCCTGCCGCTGGATCCGCCGGTCCGCCTCGGTCTCTGGCGGCGGGTGATGGGGCGCTTCCTGCCGCTGGCCGGTCTCTCCGTCGCGGTCCTGCTGGCGAGCGGCCATCTGCTGGTGGCGCTCCGCTTCGGCGGCTTCGCCACGGCGCCCCTCTACGTCCACGCCATGACCGGCATCGGCTGGGTGATGGCGCTGGTCTACGCGGTGCTGGTGACGGGCCCGGCCCGCCGGTTCTTCGCGGCGGTGGACGGCGGCGCCGGGGAGACGGCGGCCGCCGCCCTCGCCCGCATGCGCCGGCTGGTGGCGACCAATCTGGTCCTCGGCCTCCTGCTGGTGGCCCTCGCCGGGGCCCGGTTCGGTTGAGCCGAATTCCGGCGCCATCGATCCGGCGGTGCCATCTCCAGGAGCCGCCGACTGATCGGACCAAGGACTTCGTTCCGCCGCGACGCCCGGCTCGTCCCTCCGAGATTCCGACGTCCTCCCCTTGTCCGCACCACGTGTCCAGGCGCCGACGCCGTTGACGCGAGGGTTTTAGGAATATAGTCTCTCTCCCGACGCCATCGGGAGAGAGCCATGCCGGATGCCACGCGCCACGACGATCCGCCGGTCGCCCTGCCCGCCTTCCACGTCCATCGGGTGGTCGCCCGGCCGCGGAACCGGCACCTCCGCGCCCTCGAGGAGCGGCTGGGCTGGGCCGGCAAGCGGCTGCGCCTGCCGCTGGTGTGGCGGCTCACCGAGGGCGAGGGGGTGAAGGTGGCGGTGCTGGATACCGGAATCGACCGCGATCATCCGGATCTGGCGGAGGCCGTCGAGGAGGTTCGCGACTTCACCGGCGAGGGCGTCGAGGACGGCAACGGTCACGGCACCCACGTGGCCGGCATCGTCGCCGCCCGCCGCAACGGCCGCGGCTTCGCCGGCGTGGCGCCCCGCTGCCGGCTGCTGGTGGGCAAGGTGCTGCGCGATGCCGGCGGCGGCACCCACGCCTGGATCGCCGCCGGCATCGACTGGGCGGTGGAGCGCGGTGCCGACATCATTTCCATGTCCCTGGGCAGCGCCCACGACAGCCCCGAGCTCTTCGGCGCCGTCCACCGGGCGCTGGCCGCCGGTCGCATCCTCATCTGCGCCGCCGGCAACGACGGGGCCCTCTTCGCCAACGGCATCGGCTATCCCGGCCGCTACGGCAGCGTCATCACCGTCGCCGCCCACGACCGCAACGGCAATCCCGCGGGCTTCTCCTCCCGCGGCGGCGAGATCGACGTGATGGCCCCGGGCGAGCGCATCTGGTCCACCTGGAAGGACGGCGGCTATGCCGAGCTCTCCGGGACCTCCATGGCCACCCCCTTCGTCGCCGGCCTCGCCGCCCTCGTCCTCGCCAAACACCGCAAGCCCGGCTATCATCGCACGCCCGTACGCAACTGCGAGGAGATGCGGGCCCATCTGCTGCGCCTCGCCGCCCATCCCGGCCACCACGACGAGGCGCGCGGCTATGGCCCGCTGCTACCGTTCCGCATGATCGGCGAGCCGGCCTGAGCGCAGGTCCGCCACCGGCACCTCCGGCACACAGCCGCCGTCCCGGGCGAGACAGTCGAGGGTGCGGAAGAGACGCGCGAACACGACCCGCGCCGCCGGCGGATGGCGGATCGCCCGCGCCCGGGCGAGCTGCGCCGGATCCGGCTCGCCCACCACCAGCAGCCCCACCATGCCCAGACCGTAATGGGCCGAACACTTGAAGCCGTAGACGCCGGGGACGGTGGGTCGCAGCACCAGCGGCCGGCCCATGCCACCGGCGAAGGGCTCGACCCCCTCCGGCAGCATCCCGGGGATCGCGCGCACGCCGTGGATGTGGCTGTCGGCCACGAAGCGGACGGTGGTCCCCGGCGTCACCCACACCAGCGCGGGTTCGAAGCGGAAGCGGCCGCTCGCGCCCTCGGTGCGCATCTCCACGGTGACGGTGGGGGTGACCGGGGCCGACGTCGCCGTCGTCACGGCGGCGAGAAGGAGGGTCCAGGCCGTGAGCAGGGTTCGGCGGAGGCGACGGATCATGGTCGATCCCGCGATGCGGGTTCCCTCGCGAGTATGGGGGCGGCCGCACGGCGACCGAAGGGTCCGGCCTTCACGATCCCGTGCGACCCGTCCCCGCCGTGGGCGGGCCGCCCCGGCGGAGCTGTTTGAGGATGCCGAAGAGAAGGTTGAGCTCCGAGACGGTGGGATGGTGGCGGGCGCACATGGCCTCGATCTGGCGCACCAGGCTCTCGCGGCGCTGGGGGCTGCGGAAGAAGCCGGTCTCGTCGAGGGCGGCGAGCAGCCAGTCGAGGAAGGCGTCCAGCTCGCCCCGGGTGGCCGGCCGGTCGCGTCCCGCGGGCCGCCGTTCGGACGGCGTGCGGTCGCCGGCCCGGAACCACTCGTAGCCGCACAGCAGCACCGCCTGCGCCAGATTGAGGGAGGAGAAGGCGGGATTGAGGGGAATGGTGAGGAGGGCGTCGGCGCGGGCCAGCTCGGCATTGTCGAGGCCGGTGCGCTCGGGGCCGAACAGATAGCCCACGCGCAGCCCCTCGCCCTCCGCCGCCCGCGCTCGCCGCCCCGCCTCCTCCGCCGTCACCACCGGCTTGTCCAGTCCGCGCTCGCGGGCGGTGGTGGCGTAGACGAGATGGAGGTCGGCGGTGGCCGCGGCGAGCTCGTCGTGGACGCGCATGCGGTTGAGGACCTCGTGGGCACCGGCCGCCGCCGCGACCGCCTTGGCGTTGGGCCAGCCGAAGCGGGGCCGCACCAGGCGCAGGTCGGAGAGGCCGAAGTTGAGCATGGCCCGCGCCACCTGCCCCACGTTCTCGCCGAGCTGGGGGCGTACCAGCACCACCGCCGGCGCCGGTCCCAGCCCCGTCCGCGCCCGCGCGGCCTTGGCGGTGAGCTTCATCGCCCGTCCGGCGCCGGCGTGCCCTCCACCAGCAGCTTGTAGGTGATGGCGTCGTGGAGGGCGTTGTAGGAGGCGACGATGATGTTGTCGGACACGCCCACCGTCTGCCACACCCGGCCGCGGTCGTCCTCGCTCTCGATCATCACCCGGGTGACGGCGGCGGTGCCCGCCTCGGGGGTGAGGATGCGCACCTTGTAGTCTACGAGGCGCATGGTGCCCAGCACCGGATAGACCGAGACCAGGGCCTTGCGCAGGGCCGTGTCGATGGCGTTGACCGGTCCGTGGCCGTCGGCCACCTCGTGGTATTCGCGGCGGCCGATGCGCAGCTTCACCGTCGCCTCGGAGACGTGGACCAGCTCGCCGCGGGCGTTGTAGCGGCGCTCGTCGATCACGCGGAAGCGGAGCACCTCGAAGTATTCCGGCACCTGCCCCAGCTCCCGCCGCACCAGCAGCTCGAAGCTGGCGCTGGCGCCGTCGTAGGAGAAGCCCTCCGCCTCACGGGCCTTGACCAGCTCCAGGATGCGGCGGGTGCGGGCCTCGTCCACCTCCAGACGGACCCCCATCTCCTCGAACCGGCGCAGCAAATTGGAGCGACCGGCCTGGTCCGAGACCAGGATGTCGCGGCTGTTGCCCACCAGCGCCGGGTCGATGTGCTCGTAGAAGCCGGGGTCCTTGAGCACCGCCGAGGCGTGGAGGCCGCCCTTGTGGGCGAAGGCGGAGGCGCCGACGTAAGGCGCGTGCCGGTTCGGTACCCGGTTGAGGAGCTCGTCGAAGGTGCGGGAGAGATGGGTGAGATGGCGGATGTTCTCCGGCGGGATCCCCACGTCCAGGCCCATCTTGAAGACCAGGGTGGGGATGAGGGTGACGAGATCGGCGTTGCCGCAGCGCTCGCCGAGGCCGTTGACGGTGCCCTGGATCATGCGGCAGCCGGCCCGCACCGCCGCCAGCGAGTTGGCGACGGCGTTGCCGGTGTCGTTGTGGGCGTGGATGCCGAGGGGGGCCCGCGGCAGCCGCGTCCGCACCGCCGCCACCGTCTCCGCCACCTCGTGGGGCAGGGTGCCGCCGTTGGTGTCGCACAGCACCAGCCAGTCGGCCCCGCCCTCGAGCGCGGCCTCCAGACAGGCGAGCGCATAGCCGGCATCCTCGCGGAAGGCGTCGAAGAAGTGCTCGGCGTCGAAGATCACCTCGCCCACGTGGCGCTTCGCCTCCGCGAGGCTCTCGCGGATCATCCGCAGGTTCTCCTCGCGGGTCACGCCCAGCGCCCCCTCGGCCTGGCGGGCCGAACTCTTGCCCACCAGGGTGATCACGTGGGGACGGGCGCGGAACAGGGCCACCAGCCCGGGATCGTTGGCGGCGCTGCGCCCCGCCCGGCGGGTCATGCCGAAGGCACACAGCCGCGCGCGCTCCAGCCGTGGTCGTCGCGGGCCGAAGAAGGCGTCGTCGGTGGGATTGGCGCCGGGCCAGCCGCCCTCGATGTAGTCGAGGCCGAAGCGGTCCAGCTCGCGGGCGATCTTGATCTTGTCCTCGACGCTGAAGGTGACGCCCTGGGTCTGGGCGCCGTCGCGCAGGGTGGTGTCGTAGAGGTGGATGCGTTCGCCCGTCATGCCCGGCGCCAGACGGTCCCGGTGGGCGTATCCTCGAGCACGATCCCCATGGCCGCCAGTTCCTCCCGGATGCGGTCCGCGGTGGCGTAGTCGCGGCGGGCCCGCGCCTCCGCCCGCGCACGGATCCTCTCCTCGATCCACGCCTCGTCCACCGTCACTCCGCCGCGCAGCCACGCCGCCGGCTCCTGCTGCAGCAACCCCAGCAGCTCGGCCGAGCGCACGAGATCGGCGGCGATCCGCGCCGCGGTGGCGGCATCACCGGCCCGGTTGAGCTCGCCGGCGAGTTCGTGGAGAGCGGCCAGCGCCCGCGGCGTGTTGAGATCGTCCAGGAGCGGCTCCAGCACCCGCGGATCGACCCGGCCTTCCCGCGGATCCACCGGGCCGGCGCGCTCCAGCGCCCGATAGAGGCGATCGAGGGTCTGGCGCGCCTGCCGCAGCGCCGCCTCGGTGAAGTCCAACGGCGCCCGGTAGTGGGCCCCGAGCACCCACAGCCGCACCGCCTCGCCCGGCACCAGCCGCCGCGCCTCCTCCACCGTCACCACATTGCCCAGCGACTTGGCCATCTTCTCGGCCCGCATGGTGACGAAGCCGTTGTGCACCCAGTAGCGGGCCATCGATTCGCAGCCGTGGGCGCAGCCGGTCTGGGCGATCTCGTTCTCGTGATGGGGGAAGACCAGGTCGATGCCGCCGCCGTGGATGTCGAAGGGCACCCCCAGATGGCGCTCGGCCATGGCCGAGCACTCGATGTGCCAGCCCGGCCGCCCCCGTCCCCAGGGACTGTCCCAGCCGGGGAGCTCCGGCGGCGACGGCTTCCACAGCACGAAGTCGGCCGGATCCCGCTTGTAGGGCGCCACTTCCACCCGCGCCCCGGCGATCTGCTCCTCGCGCGGGCGCCGCGACAACGCACCGTAGCGCGGCCAGGCGGGCACGTGGAAGAGCACATGTCCCTCCGCCACATAGGCGCAGCCGCGGGCCAGCAGGCGCTCGATCAGCCGGATCATGTCGTCCACGTGTTCGGTGGCCCGCGGTTCGCGGGTGGGCGGCAGGCATCCCAGCGCCGCCGCATCCTCGTGGAAGGCAGCGGTGGTGCGGGCGGTGAGCGCCTCGATGGACTCGCCGCTCCGCCGCGCCCGGTCGATGATCTTGTCGTCGATGTCGGTGATGTTGCGGACGTAGGTGACGCGCGGGAAGAGGTGGCGGAGCAGCCGGTAGAGCACGTCGAAGATCACCAGCGGGCGGGCGTTGCCCACGTGGATGCGCTGGTAGACGGTGGGGCCGCACACGTACATGCGCACGTGCTCCGGATCCAGCGGCGCGAAGGAGCGCACCGCCCGCGTGAGGGTGTCGTGGATCCGGAGTTCCGCCACCGTGCTCCTCACCCTTCCGTCCACTGTGCGGCCGGACGCGGAATCCGACCCGCGTTCCGGATCGTCCCGCGGCTCCCGAAATGCGCCGGCGCCCGGGCGGGGACAAGGCCCCGCGGATCGCGGCCGGCCGCCCGTTCCGGTTCCGACCGCCGACGGAAGGGGCGGGCCGCGCCCGCCCCTTCCGGCTCCGTCCGTCGCCGAGCTCAGCCGGCCTCGCCGTCCTCCTCGGCCTTCTTCCGCTGCGCCGCCAGTTCCTGCTGCTTCTGACGCAGCGCCTCGCCGAGGATCTCGCCGAGGGTGGCGCCCGAGTCGGGCGAGCCGAAGGCCTTCATGGCCTCGCGCTCCTCCTCGATCTCCAGCGCCTTGATGGAGAGCTGCAGCCGCCGGTTGGCCTGGTCGATGGCCATCACCTTGGCGTCCAGCTTCTCGTCCACGGCGAAGCGGTCCGGCCGCTGCTCGCCGCGTTCCTTGGCCAGCTCGGACTTGCGGATGAAGCCTGGGGCGCCGGAGACGGTCTCCACCTCGAGGCCCTGCGGCGTGACCGCCCGGACCACACAGGTGACGCGGTCGCCGCGCTTGAGGCCGGCGATGGCCTTCTTGAACGGATCCTCCTCGAGCTGCTTGATGCCGAGGGAGATGCGCTCCTTGTCGACGTCCACGTCGAGCACCACCGCCCGCACCATGTCGCCGACCTTGTACTTCTTGATGGCCTCCTCCGGCGGTTCGGTCCAGGAGAGGTCGTTGATGTGCACGAGCCCGTCGATCTCTCCCTCGAGACCGACGAACAGGCCGAATTCGGTGATGTTCCGGATCTCGCCCTCCACCACCGAGCCGACGGGATGCTTCTCCAGGAACTCCTCCCACGGATTGGGGAGGCACTGCTTGAGGCCGAGGGAGATGCGCCGGCGCTCCTCGTCCACGTCGAGCACCATCACCTCCACCTCCTGGCCGACGGAGAGGACCTTGCTCGGGTGGACGTTCTTCTTGGTCCAGCTCATCTCGGAGACGTGGACGAGCCCCTCCACGCCCGGTTCCAGCTCCACGAAGGCGCCGTAGTCGGTGATGTTGGTGACCCGGCCGGTGAACTTGGCGTGGACCGGATATTTGATGGCCACGCCCTCCCACGGGTCGGGCTGGAGCTGCTTCATGCCGAGGGAGATGCGGCCGGTCTCGGGATTGTAGCGGATGACCTTGACCCGCACCGTCTGGCCGATCTGCAGCACCTCGCCGGGGTGACCGATGCGGCGCCAGGCGATGTCGGTGACGTGGAGGAGACCGTCGACGCCGCCGAGGTCCACGAAGGCGCCGTAGTCGGTGATGTTCTTGACCACCCCCTCCAGCACCTGGCCCTCGTGCAGCTTGGCCAGCAGCTCCCTGCGCTGCTCGGCGCGGCTCTCCTCGAGGACCGCGCGGCGGGAGACCACGATGTTGCCGCGGCGGCGGTCCATCTTGAGGATGAGGAAGGGTTCGGGCTTGTTGAGCAGCGGCCCGATGTCGCGGACCGGCCGGATGTCCACCTGGCTGCCCGGCAGGAAGGCCACCGCCCCGCCGAGGTCCACGGCGTAGCCGCCCTTGACCTTGCCGAAGATCTGGCCGGTCACCGGCTCGCCCTTCTTGTAGGCCTCCTCCAGCCGGTTCCAGCATTCCTCGCGGCGGGCGCGGTCCCGGCTCAGCACCACCTCGCCGCTGCGATTCTCGTAGCGCTCGACGTAGACCTCCACCTCGTCGCCCGGGCTCGGGACGCCGGGCTCGCCGGGACGGGTGAACTCCTTGACGGCCACCCGGCCCTCCGACTTGAGGCCGACGTCGATCACCACCTCGTCGCCCTCGACGGCGACGACGCGGCCCTTGACCACGGTTCCCTCGATGCGGGGGGTCTTCCCGAGCGTCTCCTCCAGCAGCGCCGCGAATTCCTCGCGGCTCGGCGTGGGCACTTCGGCAACGGCAGCGGTCGTCATTCGTACTCCATCGACGTTCCGGTCGAAGACGCGCGTCGCGACCGGGGCTGGGGTTGCACACCGTCCTCTCGGGGAGCGTGCGACGAACAGGATGCGCGCACCCGCCACGCCTCGATGTGGCGGCGGACCACCGCGACGGTGGTCTCCACGTCCTCGTCCGTCGTATCCAGCACCAGCGCGTCCGGTGCAGGACGCAAAGGCGCGACCGCCCTCTCCGTGTCACGGCGGTCCCGCGCCTCGAGCTCCTCCAGGACGCGCGCGAATATAGGCCGCTCGCCGCGCGCCCGCAACTGCCGGAATCGACGCCGTGCCCGCGCCTCCACCGAGGCCGTCACGAACAGTTTGACGGGCGCCTCCGGCACCACCACGGTGCCGGTATCGCGGCCGGCCAGCACCGCCCCCTCCGGCCGCGCCGCGAAGGCGCGCTGCCAGTCCAGCAGCGCCGCCCGCACCGCCGGAATCGCCGCCACCCGCGAGGCCGCCTGCGAGACCTCCTCGGCATGCAGGTCCGGCCGCTCCAGATCCGCCGGGGTCAGCGACCGCGCCGCCGCCACCGCCGCGGCCTCGTCCTCCACCGGCCGTCCCGCCGCCAGCAGCCGCCGCGCCACCGCCCGGTAGAGGAGCCCGGTGTCCAGGAAGGGCAGGCCGTAGATCTCGGCGATGCGGCGGGCGAGGGTGGTCTTGCCCGAGGCGGTGGGCCCGTCGACGGTGACCACGAGACGGCAGCGGCACCCGCTCACGGCTCCGCCTCCCCGATGGCGGCGCCGAGGGCGTTCATGAGTGGCGCGAAACCGGGAAAACTGGTGGCCACGGCCTCCGCCCCCCGGACCTCGACCGGCCGCTCGGCGAGACCGCCCAGGACCAGGAAGGCCATGGCGATGCGATGGTCGAGGCGGGCCTCCACCACGCCGCCGCCGGGCGGCCGGCCGCCGCGGCCCATCACCACCAGATCGTCCCCCTCGGCCCGCGCCTCCACGCCGCAGGCCACGAGCCCCTCGACGATGGCGGAGAGACGATCGCTCTCCTTGACCCGGAGTTCGGCGAGGCCGCGCATCACCGTGGTGCCCTCGGCACAGGCCGCCACCACGGCGAGGACCGGATATTCGTCGATCATGGCGGGCGCGCGCCGGGCCGGCACCTCCACGCCCCGCAGCCGCCCTCCTTCCACCAGCAGATCGGCCACCGGCTCGCCCCCCTGCTCCCGCGGCCGCATCCAGTGCACCGCCGCGCCCATCTCCCGGAGGGTGGTGAAGAAACCGGTGCGCAGCGGATTGGCCAGCACCCCCTCCACCACCACCCGCGAGCCCGGCACCGCCGCCGCGGCCGCCACCGGAAAGGCGGCGGAGGAGGGATCGCCGGGCACGGTCACCGAGAGCGGCGCGAGTTCCACGTCGCCCCGCACCGCGACCCGGTGGCGTCCGTCGGGCAGGGTCTCCGCCCGCACCTCCGCGCCCATGGCCCGCAGCATGCGCTCGCTGTGGTCGCGGGAGGGGGACGGCTCCTCCACGACGGTGACGCCGGGGGCGTGGAGGCCGGCCAGGAGGATGGCCGACTTGACCTGGGCCGAGGCCACCGGACTGCGCCAAGAGAGCGGCAGCGGGCGGAGGCGGCCGCGAACGGTGAGGGGCAGACGCGTCCCTTCGCGTGCCTCGATCCGCGCGCCCATGGCGCCGAGGGGCCGCACCACCCGCGCCATGGGCCGGCGCCGCAGCGAGGCGTCGCCGGTGAGCACCGCCGGGAAGGGATGGCCGGCGAGGACGCCCAGGAGCAGGCGGGCGAGGGTGCCGGCATTGCCGCAGTCCAGCACGTCGGCCGGCGCCGCGAGGCCGCCGGTGCCGCAGCCGTGCACCGTCCAGCACCCCTCCCCCTCCCGGGTCACCTCGGCCCCCAGCCCCCGCACCGCCGCCACCGTGGCCATCACGTCCTCCGCCTCCAGGAGGCCGCGGACGGTGGAGCGGCCGGCGGCCAGCGCCGCGAACAGCACGGCGCGGTGGGAGATGGACTTGTCCCCGGGCACCCGCACGGTGCCGGCGAGCGGCCCGTGCGGCGCGGCACGCACACGCACCCGATCCGGTCCCCTCTTGGAGCGGCCCCCCTCGTGCACGATTTTGCCGACGCCTTCAACGAGTCCAGCGATGCTTGCCGCGCCGGGGCGGGTGTGGCAATGCCCCGCACCGCCCGCAGCTCGCCAGCATGGGAGAGTGGCCGTGCCCAAGCCCGAATGGGGGACCAAGCGCACCTGCCAGAACTGTGGCGCCCGCTTCTACGACCTCAACCGCGCGGAGATCGTCTGCCCCGCCTGCGGTCATCCCTACGAGGAGAGCGAGGCGGCCCGCAGCCAGCGGCTCGCCGCCGTCGCCGCCGCCCGCGAGGAGGCCGGCGGGGAGGAGGCGATCGAGGAGCTGCCCGTGGGCGAGGAGGCCCTCGGCGAGACCCTCGAGGAAGAGGCCCTCGAGGAGGAGGAGCTGGAGGAGGAAGAGGTCGGCGCCGCCGGCGGCGAGGAGGAGGAGGACGAGGAGGGACTGCTCATCGAGGAGGAGGAGATCGAGGAGAGCATCGGCCTCGAGCGCCCCGACCTCGCGGACGACGAGGAGGACGAGGCAGAGGAGGGCGGTGACGAGGACGAGCTCGACTTCGAGGATGACGAGGAGGAGCTCGGCACCTTCCTCGACGAGGACGAGGAGGAGCGCTGAGGGTCGGAGACGGCCGTGGCCCACTCCCTCCTCTTCGGCCGGCTGGTGCGGCGCTGGCGCGGGCTGGCGGCGGTGGACCGCACCGTCTGGTCCATCGAAGCGGGACTGCTGCGGGCCGTTCACGGGCTCGCCGCCGGCCTGCCGCTGGATGCCGCCTCGGCGCTGGGCGCGCGGCTGGGGCGGGCGGTGGGGCCACGCCTCCACAAGCAGCGCCACGCCCGCGCCAACTACGCCCGTGCCTTTCCCGAGGCCGACGGCGAGCGCCTCGCCGCCCTGGTCGAGGCCATGTGGGCCAACGCCGGACGGGTGCTGGCCGAGTTCCCCCACGTCCCCGCCCTCGCCACCGGCCGCCTCGCCGACCGGGTGGAGATCGTGGATGCCGGCGGGCTTTCCGTCGCCCGCGATCATCCCGGCGGGGTGCTGATGGTGGGCGCGCATCTCGGCAACTGGTACGTCTCCCTCGCTCTCGCCCGCCTCCTGGGCGAGCGTCACGTGGCGGTCTTCCGCGAACAGACCAATCCCTACGTGGAGCGGCTGTTCGCCGCCTGGCGGAGGCGGCTGCCCGTGCGTTTCGCGGCGGTGGGCGGCGCGGGGACGGTGCTGGCCCGCGAGCTGCGGGCTGGCCGACGGGTGGGAATCCTGCTGGACCAGCGCTACGACGGCGGCGAGCCCGTGTCCTTCTTCGGCACCCCCGCGCCCACCGCGACACCGCCCCTGCGGCTCGCGCTCCGCCTCGGGGCGCCGGTGGTGCCGGTGGAGACCCGGCGGCTCAAGGGCGCCCGCTTCCGGGTGGTGGTGCATCCACCCCTCGCCGTGACGGAGGTGGGACCGCCGGCCGTCCGTGCGCGCGCACTGGCCCGCCTCCTCAACCGCACCTTCGAGGACTGGATCCGGGCCGCGCCCGGACAGTGGTTCTGCCTCAAGCGGCGTTTCCCGGAGACCGCGAAGGGAGACGGTCGATGACGCGGGACGCGGACCTTCCCGAGCCGCGGGCGCGGGCGGAGACCCCCGCCGCCTTCCGCCCGCCACGCACCTGGCTCATGATGGGGCACAAGACCGGTGACAACAATCAGATCCTGGCCCTGGCCGAGGCCCTGGGTTGGCCCTTCGAGATCAAGCGGCTGGTCTACCGCCGCACCGAACTGCTCACCAATCTTTTGGCCGGCCCTTCGCTGCGCGGTCTCGTGCGCGCGCACTCCAGTCCGCTGGCGCCGCCCTGGCCCGAACTGGTGATCACCGCCGGCCGCCGCAACGAGCCGCTGGTGCGCTGGATCCAGAAACAGGTGGGGGATCGTGGCCGCATCAAGATCGTCCACGTGGGCCGGCCGTGGGCGCGCCACGAGTGCTTCGATCTCATCGTCACCACCCCCCAGTACCGCCTGCCGCGCAAGCCCTGGATCCTCCACAACGAGCTGCCGCTGCACCGGGTGCGGCCGGAGCGGCTGGCGGCGGCGGCGGCGCGGCTACGCCCGCGGCTGGAGGCGCGGGGACTGCGCCCGCCCTACGTGGCGGTGCTCATGGGCGGGCAGGCCGGCCCCTACAACTTCGACCGCGAGAACGGGGCGCTCCTGGGTTACTGGGCCTCGCGACTGGCGGCGGGGCTGGGCGGGAGTCTGCTGGTCACCACCAGCGCCCGCACACCCGCCCGGGCCGTCGACGCCCTCGAGCGCGAACTCTCGGTGCCGGCCTTCCTCTACCGCTGGCGCCCGGACGATCCGGACAACCCCTATTTCGGGATGCTGGGCCTCGCCGCCCACATCGTGGTGACCTGCGATTCCATGTCGATGCTGGCCGAAGCCTGCGCCACCGGCCGGCCGGTCCACATCTTCGACCTGCTCCGGGGGCCCGGCTCGCGGCGTCCGCCGCGGCCCGCCGACGGCCGCATCCGCGCCCGCTCGCTGCTGGAGCGCCTCGCCGACTGGCACCCGCGTCCGGTGATCTACCGGTTGGGCATGCGCTTCGCCCCGCGGCGGCTCACCCGCGACGTCTCCCTCATCCATCGCCGTCAGGTGGAGCTGGGAAGGGCCGTGTGGCTGGGCGATCCCTGGCCGGAGGGCCACCGTCCGCCCCAGCCGCGCGATCTGGAGCGGGCGGTGGCGGCGGTGCGCGCCCTCTTCGGCCCCGACGGACGCCCCCGGCCGCCGGCCCTGCCCGAACTCGCGCCCATCTATCCCGGCGGCTCGCTGGTGCAGGAGCTGCGCGCGCGCCTGTTCCAGTAGCTCAGAACCGCGCCAGCGCCCGCCGCAGCGCCTCCGCGTGGGGACGGCTCACCTCCCCCGCCGCGATGCGGGATGCCGGCACCGGGCGTCCGTAGTATTCGCGGATGAGGGCCGTGTCCACGGCGATCACCGCCCCCTCCAGCGTCATGCCGGCGTAGAGGCCGATGTTCTTGGCGAAGAGATAGAGGTCCTCGCCGAAGCGGGTGGTGGTGCCGGCGCCGATGCCCGCGCCCACCGGGCCGAGCGCGGCGCTGGCGTCGACCCCGATCTTGAACTCGGAGCGCAGCATCTTGTCCACCGCTCCCCGGTTCATGACGGTGACCACGAGATCGGTGGCCTGGCCGCCGATCTGGAGACCGACACTGCCACCGGCCAGGGTCACGAAGACGGGATCGCTCCAGCGTCCGCTTTGCGGATCCCGCACCACCAGCACGCCGCGACCGAACTGGGCGCCCAGGATGAAGCCGCCGCGCAGCAGCCGGGGGACGATCACCACCCCGTAGGCGTTGCGCAGGTAGACGCGCATGTGGCGGAAGTCCGGATCCTCGCGCATGTCGTCGAGGAGGATGCGGGCCCGGTCGACGATGCGCTCGGCCTCGCCGGCCACGGCCGGCCGGACCGTTCCCGCGATCACCGGCAGGAGCAGCAGGATCGGCACGGACAGCACCAGGAGGGCCGTCCGCGACCGGGCGATGAGGGCGGACATGGTCGCTCTCCTCCACGTCGGGCGGGGCCAACCTACGCGCGTCGCCCCGCGGGGCAAGCCCCGCCCGTCAGTTGAGCAGTTTCGCGTCGAAGCCGGCGGCGGTCATGGCCAGCAGAGCCCGCTTGCCACGCAGCCGGGTCTCCAGATAGACGTCGTGGCCCCACAGCTCGCGCACGTAGCCGAGGGTCTTCTCGGCGTGGGTCATGTCGAGATCGCGACCGTCGTGCTCGTGGACCAGGTACAGGGCCCGCCGGCCACGGTGGTCGGCGTCGTGGATGCGGATGATGGGGATGTTGCCGGTCCCCACCCGCCGCAGCAGCTCCCGCTTGACCTCCTCCCAGTTCTCCTCGTCGGCCACCTTGGTCACCACCAGGTGCTCCCCGCGCGGGCGGTAGGTGAAGAGGTCCAGCTCCCGCATCAGCTCCGGCGTGAGGAAACGGCGCAGGAAGGAGACGTCGCGGTCCACCTCCCGCACCTCGAACATCTTGTCCCGACCGAAGCGTTCCTCGATGTCGCGCCACACCACGAAACCGATGTGATAGGGATTGAGGCTGCCCGGGTGCGGGCACACGACCTGATTGTGCCGGACCAGGAACTCCAGGTGCAGTCCCTGCGGCAGATCGAGATCGTTCAGGATGCGGTGATGCCAGTAGCTGGCCCAGCCCTCGTTCATGATCTTGGTCTCGATCTGGGGAATGAAGTAACGCGCCTCTTCGTCGACGATGGTCAGCACGTCCTTCTGCCAGTCGGCCAGGTTGGGATTGTGGTCGCGGATGAAGAGCAGCAGGTCCTCCTCCGGCTCCAGGGGCACCCGCGACAGGTCCGGCTCCGGCACCTCCTCGCGGCGGTGGATGGTGGCGAAGGGATCCGGCGGGCGGTGGCGGCGCTCCAGCAGCCGGCGCCGCTGCTCCTCCGGCGACAGCCGGCGCCGGGCGAGATTGCGGTTGCGGTTGAGGGCCAGTGCGTGGGCGGCGTCCAGCAGCCGCTCCACCGCCTCGGCGCCGATGGAGGGATCCTCGATGTAGGCGCGGATGCGGTCGGCATGGGCCTTGAAGCGGGCGATGGTCTCGCGGGCGTCGGTGGCGATGCGGAAGTTGAAGTTGTTCTTGAAGAAGTCGTTGTGACCGTAGACGTGGGCGATGGTGAGGATCTGCAGGCAGAGGCTGTTGTCCCGCATCAGATAGGCGAGGCAAGGGTCGGAATTGATCACCATCTCGTACGGCAGGCCCTGGACTCCGTAGTCGTACATGGTCTTGATCTGTTCGAAGGCCTTGCCGTAGCTCCAATGGGGATAGTGGGCGGGCATGCCGTGATAGGCCATGTAGGCCAGCATGGCGTGATGGTCGCAGATCTCGAACTCCTGCTCGTAGCAGTCGAGGCCGAACTCCGCCACCTTCTCGCGGATGCGCGCATCCCAGTATTCGAGATCCGCCAGCGTCCAGTCGCTGCCACGGATCCGCTCCGCCACCCCGCTCATTCCGCCTCCACCGGTTCCCGGTCCCGTGACATGAAGGCCCGGAAGGCGGGCCAGATGTCCTCGCGCCGCTCGATCAGCACCGCCTGGAAGTTGTCGGCCCCGAGCTCGCGGAAGCGCTCCAGCATGGAGCTCTCGTAGTAGTGGGAGCCCATGGGCTTGATCTCGCCGTAGCCGAACAGGTTGCACACCCGGCAAAGCTCGCGGGCGGCCCGCATGGCCTCCTCGTTGTCGCTCTCGAAGTTGTCCCCGTCCGAACAGTGGAAGGCATAGATGTTCCAGTGAGCCGGGTGATAGCGTTCGTGGATGATCTCCAGCGCCTTGCGGTAGCCCGAGGAGATCATGGTGCCGCCGGATTCGCCCCGGCGGAAGAATTCGTCCTCGGTCACCTCCTTGGCCTCGGTGTGATGGGCCACGAAGACGATATCGACGTTGTTGTACTTCGTGCACACGAACTGGTACAGCAGGAAGAAGAAGCTCCGCGCCAGATACTTCTTGAGGCGGTCCATGGACCCCGAAGTGTCCATGATGCAGATCACCACCGCGTTGCTCTCCTCGCGCGGATCGGTGCGCAGCCGCCGGTAGACCAGATCGTCACGGTGGAACGGAAAGCGCGGTTCCTCGCCGGTGCCGGCGGGGGACGCCGGCGCCGCGACACGACCGGTGGCGACCTTGCGCTTGAGACGCTGGAGGGCGGTGCGGCGGCGGTCGAGGTGGGCGCGCACGCCCTGCCGGCGGTAGCCCTTGCGCCGGGCCACCCGCTCCGAGAGCACGTTCCTCAGGATCTTGCGCTCGAGATCCGGCAGCTCGAGGTCCTCGAACATGATGTCCACGAGTTCCTCGAGGGTGATCTCGGTCTCGTAGACGTCGGCGCCGGGCTGGTTGCCGGCCGGCCCCACCTCGCCCCGGCCGCGCTGCCCGGCCCGCCCCACCACCTGGCCCGGCCGCGTGTCCCCCTTGCCCTGCCCGACCCCGCCCTCGTTGTCACCGTAGACGAAGCGGTACTCCTTCACGCCGCGGATGGGCACGCGGATGATGCGGTCCCGTGCGCGACCGATGATGCTCTCCTCGGCGATGATGTCGGCGATGTTGTCGCGGATCGCCCGCCGCAGCTTCTCCCTGTGACGCTTGCGGTCGCCGGCGCTGCGGTCGGAGCGGAGCGCGTCGGCCTCCGAGAAGGGGCGGAAGACGGTCACGGGCGCGTCTCCCCCACCGCCTCAGTCCCGCCACAGATGATTGGCTGCATATTTGAGAATGGTGTCGATGCTGGCCTCGTCGTAACCCTGCTCGATGAGGTTGCGCACCATGGCGTCGTACTTTTCCTTCTGTTCCTCGTCGCGGGTGCGCGCCTTGGTGACGATGCGGCTGATCTCCCGCACCGAGCTCATGAGCTTGCGCTCGATCGCCTCCTTGAGCGGCTCGTAGGATTCGTACGAGATCTTCTCGCCGCGGCGGGTGGCCGCCCACAGATAGGCGATCACCTCCTGGCGGAAGCCGTCGGCCGCCGGGCCGATGATGGCGATCTGCTCCTCGATGGACTTCAGGAAGCCCTCGTCCGGCTCCATCTCCTCGTTGGTGACCGGATCCTTGACCTTGCTGCGGGTGACGTAGGCCTCGGCGTGATCGAGATAGTTGTGGAACAGGGTCTCGGCCTGGTCCCTGAAGGAGTAGACGAAGGCCCGTGTGATGTCCTTCTCCAGCATCTCGAGATAGACCTTGTGGAGCGTGTCCTGGAGGAACTCGAGATACTGACGCTTGGTGTCGTCGGGCAGATCCGCCTCCTTCACCATCTGCACCAGCGCCTCGCGCACGTTGATGGGATGGATGATGCCGTCGTTCTGGGAGAGGGCGGTGTCGAGGGCCTTCATGATGAAGCGCGTGGAGATGCCGAACATGCCCTCGCGCTTGGCGTCCTCCATCAGTTCCTGGGCGGTGAGGCGCTTGGGCCGTCCCTTCTCCAGCACCTCCTCGCCGTTGTAGATCCTGAGCTTGGTGAGGAGGTCGCACTTGGGCGTGGGCTCGAGACGGGTGAGGATCGCGAACATGGACGCGATCTCGAGGGTGTGGGGCGCGATCCTGGCGTCGAAACGCGCCCGCTTCAGGAACTTCTCGTAGATCTTGATCTCCTCCGACAGGCGGAGGTTGTAGGGAACCTTGACCACCACGATGCGGTCGAGGATGGCCTCGTTGGTGTGGTCGGCCTTGAACTTCTGCCATTCCGCCTCGTTGCTGTGGGCGACGATGCAGCAGTCGACGTAGACGGTGCCGTGCCGTCCGGGCGCCGGGATGAACTTTTCCTGGGTCGCGGTGATCATGGTGTGGAGGTATTCGGTCTCGTTCTTGAAGACCTCGATGAACTCCATCAGTCCGCGGTTGCCGGCGTTGAAGGCGCCGTTCAGCTCCAGCACCCGGGGATCGTCCTCGGAGAAGCGGTCCAGCTTGGAGATGTCCACCGAACCGATCAGCACCGAGGTGTCCTGATTGTTGGGATCCACCGGCGGCACCACGCCGATGCCGCGCCGCGCCCGCGCCGAGAAGCGCACCGTCCGTACCGGCACCTTCTCGTATTCGCCTCCGAATTCCTCCTTGAGGCGGAAGCGGCAGACCGGACAGAGATCGCCCTCGATGCGCACCCCCAGCATCTCCTCGAAGGCCGGGCGCAGATGGCGCGGGATCAGATGGAGCGGCTCCTCGTGCATGGGGCAGCCGTCGATGGCGTAGAAGGGCTCCAGCTCCTCGAGGCCGCGCTTGAGGCGTTCCACCAGTGAACTCTTGCCGGAGCCGACGGGGCCCATGAGGTAGAGGACCTGGCGGCTCTCCTCGCCGCCCATGGCGGCGGCATGGAAATAGCGGACGATCTTCTCCAGTGTCCGCTCCATGCCGAAGAACTCGTCCTTGAAGAAGTCGTAGACCTTGACCGGCCGGTCGCCGAAGATCCGCTTCGCCCGGGGATCGGATTCGTGGTCGAGCTCCCGCACCCCCGCCCGCACGATCATGTCGTGGATGCGCTGGTGGGCGAGCGCGGCCACCTTGGGGTTCTCCTTCACGATCTCGAGATAGTCGAGCAGGGTGCCGCGCCACTCCTCGCGCCGGCGGGCGGCACGGTCCTGCTCGATGAGGGCGGCGAAGTCGATCTTCTCTCCGGGCATCTGTCCTCACCTCGCTGGCGACCCCACGGACCCCGCTCCCGCGGGGGCGAGAGTCCCCGATCGAGCACAGTTAACCATGAAATCCCACGGCTGGGAAGCCCGGCGATTCCACACGATTCCGGGATCGTGTCGCCTTCGACGAAACTGTACGAGGATTTCGAGGAGATCGATCGTCGTCTTCCGTCCACGCCGGAAGTCGGCGACGGGGACGGACTCTCCCCGAGACCCGGACGGTCCGGGGATCCGCGCTTCCCTCCCTCTTCCCGCGTGACGGATCGACCGAGGCGCTCTCGCCCGCTCGCGACGGTCCCGAGGTGGACGCACGGGGCGTCCCGTTCCCACGACGTTCCAAGCCGCTATCATACGGAATTCGCAAGGGGGGTCAACGGCACATCCCGAGACCCTCCGGTACCGCCCGGGCTGTGGCCCGGCCGCGACGTCCTGACGCCCGCGCGGGGCGCGGCTATATGGGATCGGCAGAGACCGGAGGCGCGGATCGGTGCAGGGACGGCGAGGTCTCTATTTCCGGACCAAACGGCTGTTCGACGCCGCCACCGCCGCCCTCGGCCTGGTGGTGACGGCGCCGCTCATGGCGCTGGTCGCCCTCGCGGTCCTCGTGGTCCTGGGTCGTCCCGTACTGTTCGTGCAGACCCGCGCCGGCCGCCACGGCCGCCCCTTCCGCCTCTACAAGTTCCGCACCATGACCGACGCCGTGGACGCGGAGGGCCGACCGCTGCCGGACGATCGCCGCCTCACCCGCCTCGGTGCCTTCCTGCGCTGGACCTCCCTCGACGAACTCCCCCAGCTCTGGAACATCCTGGTGGGGGACATGTCCTTCGTCGGCCCGCGGCCGCTGCCCGTGAGCTATCTGCCCCTCTACACCCCCGAGCAGGCGCGCCGTCACGCGGTCCGCCCCAGCCTCACCGGCTGGGCCCAGATCCACGGCCGCAACCGGCTGTCCTGGGAGGAGCGCTTCCGCCTCGACGTCTGGTACGTGGATCATGCCTGCTGGCGACTGGATCTCCGGATCCTCGCCCGCACCCTCGGCCTGGTGCTGCGCGGCGAGGGGGTGAGTCCCGAGGGACGGGTCACCTCCGAACCCTTCCGCGGCTCCTCACCGGAGAGGCTGCTGGCCGCCGAGGAGCTGGACCCCCGCCTGCCGGAGCGACGCCCGTGAGCCACTGGCCCCATTTCGACGAGGACGAGATCGCGGCCGCGGTGCGGGTGCTGCGTTCGGGCCGGGTCAACGCCTGGACCGGCGAGGAGGTGGCGGCCTTCGCCCGCGAGTTCGCCGCCTTCGTCGGCACCCGCCACGCGGTGGCGCTGGCCAACGGCACCCTCGCCCTGGAGCTGGCGCTCGCCGCCCTCGGCCTCGGCCGGGGGGACCGGGTGGTGGTCACCCCGCGCAGCTTCTTCGCCTCCGTCTCGGCCATCGTGCGGGTGGGCGCGGAGCCGGTCTTCGCCGACGTGGATCCGGATTCCCAGAACATCACCGCCGCCACCGTGGAGGCGGTGCTGGACCGTCGCGCGCGCGCCGTCCTCTGCGTCCATCTCGCCGGCTGGCCCTGCGAGATGGGACCGATCCTGGAGCTCGCCCGCACGCGCGGTCTGCGGGTCGTCGAGGACTGCGCCCAGGCCCACGGCGCCGCCCTGGACGGTCGGCGGGTGGGGAGCTTCGGCGACCTCGCCGCCTGGTCCTTCTGTCAGGACAAGATCCTGACCACCGGCGGCGAGGGCGGCATGGTCACCACCGACGACGAGGTCCTGTTCCGGCGGGTCTGGTCCCTCAAGGACCACGGCAAGGACTTCGCGGCCGCCACCGCGCGGCCCACCGCGCCCGGTTTCCGCTGGCTGCACACCGCCTTCGGGACCAACGCCCGCATGACGGAGATGCAGGCCGCCATCGGTCGCCGCCAGCTCCGCAAGCTGCCGGACCGGCTCGCCCGCCGCGCCCGCAACGCCGCCCGCTATCGCGAGGTGCTGGGGGATCTGGCGGCGGTGAGGATTCCCCGGCCGCCGCCCCACGTCACCCACGCCTGGTACAAGTTCTATCTGTTCGTGCGGCCCGAGGCGCTGGCCGGCGGCTGGAGCCGCGACCGCATCCTCGCCGAGGCGACGTCCCGCGGCGTGCCCTGCTTCAGCGGATCGTGCCCCGAGATCTACCGGGAGCGGGCCTTCGACGGCACCCCCTTCCGCCCGGCGCGACCGCTGCCGGTGGCCCGCCGGCTCGGCGAGACCAGCCTCATGCTGGAGGTCCATCCGACCCTCTCCGAGGCGGAGGTGATCCGGCGGGCGGAGATCCTGCGGGAGGTCCTCATCGCCGCGACCCGCTGAGGGGGGCACGGCGCGCCCGCAGCGAGCGGGTGGCGGGCCGCCAGTCGGGCCGTGCCGCCGGCCTCGGGCCGAAGGGACGCAAGCGCATCGGCTCGGCCAGGAGACAGCCGGCCACCGCGTCGAGCCCGTCGTCGCGCCCCGCCGCATCCGGTCGCCATTCCCGCATCTCCACGGGGAAGGGCGTCGCGAGCACCCGCCGGTGGACGTGGAGCCGCCGGCTCGCCAGCAGCGGATCGAAGGCCTCGAGGATACGGCGGTCCTTGGGGACGTGGCTGTGGTGCTCGCGCACCACCGTCGGCGCCCCCACCCGCTGCAGCTCGCGGCGCAGGCCCGCCGGCAGGAAGCGGCCGAGGCCGTTCACCTCCACCCGGATCACCGGCACCGCGTGGGTGGCGCAGAACGCCGCCACCTGCCGGCACATGACCGAGGCCTCGTCCTCGCCGGGCATGGACGGGGTCGAGTCCAGATAACGCAGGTCGTGGAGGAAGTAGTGGCCCTCGGCATCGGTGAAGACCACCGCCACCACGCTGGCATCGCCCCGCTCCGGCCGGCCGATGGCGGGATCCCAGAAGGCGGTGGCCGAGACCATGCGGCGGCCGGCGATGGTGAGGACCAGCTCGCCGTTGGCCTCGTACATCTCCGCCTCCTCCTCGTAGACCACGAGACGCCCCGGATCGAGGCGCAGCTCCTCGAGCGGCACCGGCTCCAGCAGCATCTGGCTGCGGAAGCGGGCGGGTCCGCTCTCCCGCTCGATGCGGGCGATCTCCTCCTCGGAGAAGCGCTCGGGCCAGGCACTCCGCCCCTCCGCGTCGCGGACGGGCACCACCAGCCGCCGGTAGCCGTCGAGGAAGGGGCGTTCCTCGCCCAGCTCCGGCCGTGGCTCGGCGGCGTAGATGCTGTGGTAGTGATGGGGCGTGCCCACGTAGAGGATGGTGCCGCCCGGACACAGCACGAAGGGCAGCTCCGCCAGCCGGGCCCGCAGCTCGGCCCGCTTGGCCGGCGTGTCGCAGGTGTTGGGCACCTCCACGTCGTCGCAGACGATCACGTCGGCGCGCGCGCCGGTGACGTTGGCGAACAGACCGCGGGCCAGGACGGAGGGATCGCGCAGGTCGCGGCTGCGCCGCACGGTGATCTGGTCCTGGGCCCAGCCGCCCGGTCCCCGCGGCCGGATGGCGGCGCAGAGGGGGTGGCGCTCGACGATGCGGCGCACGTTGCGGGTCATGCGGGTGGCGAGGCCGTGTTCGGCCGAGAAGACGAGGATGCGCAGATTCGGATCGCGCTGCAGCAGCCAGGCGCAGAACAGCCCCACCAGGGTCGACTTGCCGGCGTTGCGGAAGACCATGAGCAGGAGCCGCCGGTGCCCCTCGCGCCAGGACTCCTCGAGCCAGTCGGCGATGCGGCGATGGAGCACCGGCGTGCGCTGGCGCTGGATCACGTTCCAGAGGAAGACGAACTGGGCGAAACCCACCTCGCGCCCGAACGGCAGCCGTCCCGGCGGGCGCGGCGGCCGGCACAGCGCCTCCAACTGACCGTAGCCCAGCGGCGCCTCGTCCATGGTTCAGTCCAGCAGGCTGCGCCGGCGCACGAGCCCGCGCAGGAGCCCGTCCGCCCGTCCCAGCCAGCGCTCGCTGCGCGCCAGCAGATCGCGGCGGGCGCGGCGGCGGTAGAGGTCCTCGACGTCCCGGAGCCGCGCGGCGAAACGGGTGCGGTCGGCCTCGATCTCGCGCGCGCTCCGCTGCTCGAGACCGCGCAGCACCGCGTCGAAGGAGCTGCCGGTGGCGACGCCGGCGGCGCCGGCCCGGGCCCGGGTGGCGGCGAGGCGTTCCAGCAGCTTCTCGCGCTCCCGACGCTCCTCCTCGGCGAGACGGGCGAGGAGTTCGCGCCGGCGCTCGCGCCGCTCGCGGGCGAGCTCGCGCCGGCGGCGCCGGTAGGCCTCGCTCTGCAACGCCAGTTCGAGGCCGAGGGTGGCGAGCGTTCCCAGTCCCGACATGGGCCTACACCTCCACTTCAAGGGTGACGGAGAGCAGGGTGAAGGGCCGCGGATCGTCCTGCACCAGCCGCCAGGCCGGCGGATCCTCGCCGCGGCGCCAGCCGAGGGCGCGCAGGCTGACGTCGCCGTCGTGGGGTGTCGCGGGCAGCGCCGCGTCCACCGGGCCGCGTCCCAGATCCACCGTCAGCCGGTGGGTGGCCAGCAGACGGAAGGTGATCCGCACCGGCCGCCACGGCCGGTCGGCGGCGATGCCGGCGCCGGCGTCCACCGGCGCGAAGGGAACCAGTTCGTGGGTGAAGCCGTATCCCACCACCAGTTCCGAGGCCGGTCGCGGCAAGACCAGCGTGGCCGCCTGGACAGTGACGGGTCCCAGCGGCTCGCCGTCGGCGAGGAGCCACACGGTGCGTCCGATCCAGCGGTCGAGCCCGGTCCAGGTGGTGGTGGGTGGATCGGCGGTGTAGACGACGGCCCCGTCCAGCCCGAGATCGTCGTCCAGCACCTCGAGGGCCGGGGTGCCCGCCCGCTCCACCAGCAGATGGACGCGGGCGTCCAGCACCACGGCATCGCGCACCGTGCCGTCGGTGTCGTGGGAGGCCCAGGCCACCACATTGGCGTTGCGGTCGACGGTGAGGGAGGCCAGGCTGCCGTCGCCGCGGACCAGCCACAGCCGCCGGCCCACCGGATCGAAGGCCAGGGCCCGGGGATCCGCCACCAGATGGCCGGCGAGCATGGCGAGGTCCGCCGCCTGCCAGGCCTGTTCGGTGTCGGTGTAGACGAACTCGCGCAGATCGCGGCCACCGCGGCCGACGAAGAGCACCGCCCCGTCCACCTCCACCGGCCGCGCCCGGCGGTCCCCGGGACTGCCGATGCGGGTCTGGCGCACCACCTCCACCCGCGTGGGGGTGACGGGGTCGCCGTGGACCACCCACTCGCCGGCCGAGGTGAAGACGAAGAGACGGCGACCGGCCACCAGATGGCGCACCACCTCGCGCTCCTCGCCGGCGAGGCGGAAGGCCACCGCCTCGTCGTCGAGACCGGTGCCCACGTCGAAGTCGAAGGGGCGCCCGCTCCGCGACAGCCAGACGAAGTCGGGCAGATCGCGGGTGCCTCCCACCACCAGCCGGTTCTGGTGGACGGCGACGGTGGCGGGCCAGCCACGGGCCGGCGAGAAGGCCTGTTCCGCCCAGTCGAGGGTGGAGACCAGCCCCGCCGGATCGTCGAAGCTCTCCGCCTCCACCTCGGTGCCGCTCACCACGTTGAAGATGCGGGCGTGGATGCCGGCGATGCGCAGCCAGGTGTCCACGTGATCGACCGTGAAGACGGGCGCGGTGGCGGTGACGGTGAAGGTCCAGCTCGCCGGCGCGCTCGTCACCTGCTGGACGTTGGAGAGGCCGAGGCGCACGTCGCTCGGGGCGATGCGCTCGAAGGGCACGAAGGGCCGCGAGAGGGGATCGGCGGGATCGGCGCGGCGGAAGGGCCAGGTCTCGAACACCCAGCCGAAGGGGGGATCGTACCGCAGCCGCCGCGGCTCCAGCTCCGGATGGACCAGCAGCAGCTCGTCGTTCCAGACGGTGAAGTCGAGGGCGGCGATGCGGGCGGCGTCGTAGCCGGCGAAGGGGATGGCGATCTCGGGCCGGCCGTCGGGACGACGCACCTCGAGCCCGCCGGCACCGAGGGCCACCAGCCGGTCGCCGGCACGGCGCGGGAAGGGCAGGATGCGGAGGATGCCCGGCAGATCGGCGAGATGGCGGGTGCCGGGGCGGCGCCGCACGCCGCCGGTGGCGGCCGGGACCAGATTGCGGATGCGGCGGGCGCCCTCGCGGCGGGCCCGGAGATCGAAGCGTCCGGCCAGCCGGGGATCCAGCTCCCCCGCCGCGAAACCGGTCTGGAAGCTCAGACGGCGGCTCATGAGCGCCTCGCGCGGATCAGGGTGAAGTCCTCCACCCGCCGTGGGGTGGCCTGCTGGCTGTCGACGAGACGGGCGAGCTTGAGCTCGGCGTCGGCGAGGCGGCGCAGGGTCCGCGCCCGGCCCTCGGCCTCGGTGAGCGGCAGGGCGAACTCGGCGGCGAGGCGGGCGACGAGGGCGTTGGCGAAGAAGGCCGGAAAGGCGCTCTCGGGCACCCGCCGCTGATAGGTGAGGAGCACCTGCGGGGCGTCGGTGACGAGGCGGTCGCCACGGATGCGGAAGACGAGGCCGCGCCCACGGCCGCCGGTGCCGGCGGAGATGCTGCGCAGCATGTCCCCCGGCAGGAAATAGGCGTAGGCGAAGTCGCCGGCGGGGGTGGCCGGATCGCGCACCAGCTCGGCCTGGGCGATGGTGAAGGACCAGGGATGGGCGGCGAGGAGGGCGTCGCGGACGGTGGGATAGAGCTGGCCCGCCACCTCGGCCTCGGCCCGGGGCTCGGAGAAGGAGGAGATCCCGGGGATGCCGAGCTTGAGGAGCGCCTTCGAGCAGAGTTCCACGTCGGTGTACATGGCTCCGTTCCGCGGATGGGGCCGGGCGTCGCGTGCGCCGCGGGCGCGGGCGGCCGGGGCCCGGCGCGGACCCCGGCCGGCCCGGTTCAGTCGGCGTTGGTGGCGCCGAAGGGCGTCAGATTGGTGACGTCGACGGTGGTCCCGTCGTTGGCCACCACCACCATGACGCCGTGGGAGGGGGCGCTGTCGATGCCGGCGTTGACGAAGATGAAGTCGCCCACCCTGAGCATCCGCACCGCCTCGTTGAAGTAGCCGGCGTTGTCCACCTCCGAGGGCAGATCGGGCGTGCGGTAGTGCCACAGGGTGAAACCGTTGGCGTAGGTCAGCGCGCTGAGGTTCTTGGGATCGTAGGCCATGATCACACCTCCAGGCAGGGCATGCGGACGACGCCGGCGGGATCGATGAGCCCGGCACCCTGGGACATCATGTTCGAGACGAAGTAGGCGGCGCGATCGCCGTGCCAGGTGATGTCGGTGGTGATGTCCTGCCCGATGGCGTGGCCCACGGCGCTCCGATGGTACCAGAAGCACTGGCGCACGCCGCCCTCGAGGGGCAGACCCGAGTGCGGGATCCAGAGGGTCCCGAGCCAGTATTTGGCCTGGGTGCCGCGCCAGGGGAGCTGGTCGTCGCCGACGAACTCGGCGTTGGCGAACTCCGGCAGGTTGAGCAGTTCCGACCACTGCTTCCAGCCGATCACCGCATAGCGCTGGCCGTCGTCCGGCACGTCGTTGGCGCCGAGGATCTCGAAGGCCTCCAGCACCTTCTCCTTGGTGAGGCCGGTGGTGGCGTCGCCGGCCACGTTGGTGGTCTGGCCCAGCGCCTCGATGATGAGCTCGTCGGTCTTGCGACCGAGGGCGAAGGCACCGGCATTGGCCAGCACCTGGCGCTCGTCGATGTTGGTCTTGAGCTCGTCGAGCCGGTCCACCCACTCGCCGGCGTAGTAGTCGACGAGATGGACCTCCACGGCGCTGAACTCGACGTTCATCACCGGCACCATGCCGTGGCGGGCCTTGGTGGCCGCGGAGCCGCGCCCCACCCGCTGGAAGACGGTGGAGCTGCCGCGCACGCCGTTCTTGACGCGCACGGTGGGGCGCAGCTTCGAGCCCTGGCGCTGGTAGGCCTCGTGGACCTCGCGCTCGAACTGCTTGATGAAGGCCTGTTCGATGGTGACGCTCATGGTGGCTCCGATCTCCGTTGCGGGGTGAGCGGGAGGGTTCGGACCGGTTGTCCGCGGGGGGCCGATCCGGAGGGGATGCCCGCGGACCGACGGGCGGTTGCCCGCGGGATCGCGGCGTCAGTCGCCGTAGAGCCGACGGAAGCCCTCGGTGACCTGCGCCACGAACTCGGGATCGCGATCGCGCCAGTAGCGGGGATCGCGCATCATCTCGACCAGCTGATCCTCGTCCGGCACGAGCCCGCCGCCCTCGCCACCGGCGAAGAGCTCGGGCTCCTCGGCGAGGGCCATGCGATGGAGGGCCAGCACGCCCTCGAAGCTGGAGGCGAGGGCCGCCGCCGTGTCGGGATCGAGGCGGCGGGCGGCGAAGTCGCGCAGCTCGCGGGCGACGGCCTCGAAGCGCTCGCGCCCGCCGAAGTGGGCCTCGAGGCGCTCGCGCTCGCGGCGGGCGGTGGCCTCGGCCACCACCTCCGCCACCGCCGGCAGCAGGCGTTCGGCGGCGAGCTCGTACACCAGCCGCGCCTGGTCGCGGGTGAAACCGGCCTCGTGGAGGCGGCGGTCCACCTCGGGATCGCGCTCGATCAGCGGATGGGGCGGTTCGATGTCGTAGTCCTCGGGCCGTTCCGGCCAGCCCAGGGCGCGCAGCAGCCGGCGGCGGCCCTCCGCGTCCTCGGGGCCCTCCGGCAGGGCCACCATGCGGCCGAGCTTGCGCTCCAGCTCGGCATAGGATCTGAGCAGGGCGTCCACCCGCACCTCGCCGCGGGCGGCGTCCCAGAACTTCTCCGGCACGTGGGGCGGCCGCGGTGCGGGGGCGTCGGCGTCCGCGCCGCCGTCACCGTCCCCGGCGCCGACGGTGTCCCCGCCGGCGGCCTCCGCGGCCGCGGCGGTCGCCCCGGGTGCGTCCTCCAGGACGGGGGCGTCGGCCCCATCCGCATCCTCCGGAGCGGCCGCCGCCGCGGCATCCACCGGCGCCACCGGCTCCGGGGCGGGTTCCGGGAGCGGGTCCGTCGTCTCCGCGGCGGTCCCGGGACGGACGGTTTCGGGTCTCTCGGTCATGGGCGGATCCTCACTGACGGCGTTCGCGGGCCTGACGGACGAGGCTCTCGATGTGGGCGACCACGCTACGCTGCCCCTCCACGTGGCGGAGGACGGCGTCGGGGGCGGTGGGCGGCACCCGGCGGCCGAGAAAGGCGCGGCGCAGATAGTCCAGCACCCGACGGCCGGCCGGCGTGTCGAAACAGGCGGCGAAGAGCTCCACCAGCTCGTCGGAGGGCGTGCGGTCGCGGCCGGGATCGAGGCGGGCCCAGCCGCGGCGGGGCGTGCGGTTCCTCATGACCGCCCCTCCCCCGCGACGGCGGCGAGCTCGGCCAGCGGATCGCCGTCGCGGACGAACTCGGCCGGCACGCCCAGCCGCTCCGCCAGCCAGCGCACGGCGGTGCGGACCTCCACCAGCGGGCGGGCCGCCTCCCCGAGCCGGTCCACCGTCTCCAGCCACAGCAGCACGTTGCGGACGTCCTGGCGCGCCTGTTCGCGGGCGAGCGGCGTGCGGAAGGCCACGTCGAGGGTATGGCCGTCGAGGGGCAGATCCGGCACGGCGCCGCGCCGGCGCAGGACGTGGACGGCGCGGTCCAGGAGCGGGCGCAGCAGCTCGCCCTCGAGGCGGCCGTAGATGGCGCCCAGCAGCCGCGCCGTCTCGGCACTGCGCTCCAGCACCTCGGTGGCGGTCATGCGCGGCCCGTCCACCGGCCCCAGCCGATCCACCAGCAGGGTGTGGCGGATGCGGGCGCGCAGGTCCGAGAGCACCAGCTCCGAGACGTCGAAGCGGCCCGGCGTCTCGAGCGGGGTGAGGCCGGCGGAGCCCGGCGCCTTGGGGATGATGCTGCCCGGCGAGAGATCGATGTTGGCCGGGTTGAGCACGCCGTCGTCCTCGGCGAGCCAGATGCCGGTGACGGCGATGGAGGCGTTCTGGAGGACGAGCTCCACCACCTTGTTGGCGGTCTTGATGTCGGGCAGCGCGGTCATCACCGGCGAACGGCCGTAGGTCTCGCCGGCCGCCTTGAGCCAGCGGAAGGTGAGGAAGGGGGAGCGGGCGAAGCGACCGCGCGCCAGCACCACCGCCGTCGGCAGCCCGGCACTGCGGGCCGGCACGAAGGCGGCATAGTCGAAGGCGCCGTCGCCGGCGGGCAGCACCGCCTCCACCAGCTCGCCGCGCCGCTCCGGATCCTCCTCGATGCGGGCGGCGAACTCCGGCGGCAGTTCGGCCTCGGGGAAACGCTCGCGGAGCTGGCCGAGGGTGGGCCGGGTGCGACGGAACTGGCGGGTGATGCGCCCGTCGCCGTCGCCGAGGACGAACATCTCGGCCACCGGCACCGCCGTGAAGCGGAAGGCGGAGGGGGATCCCAGCGGCGCCTCCCGGAAGAGGAGGGTGGCGGTGCCGACGGTCACCAGGTCCAGCAGACACTGATGGAGCTCCACGTGGAGATTGGAGCGCGCGAAGTGGCTCTCGAGCACGCGGGTGGCCCGCTCCAGTTCGGGCGCGAGGACGGCGCGGGCGGACTCGTCGAGATCGGTGCCCGGGACCAGTTCGAACCAGCGCGACCAGGGCGGGGCGAGCTCGGCGAGGAGGCTCGCGGCGAGCTGTTCGACGGCATCGCAGGCGGTGCCGTCGAAGAGCTCGTCGGCGGCGGGATCGGGGCCGTCGCCGAAGCCACCGCCGCGCATGGGAGCGGCATGGGCGAAGCACTGCCGCCAGAGGGGTTCCCAGGGCCGCCGACATCGTTCGGCCTCGGTGAAGAGACGGTCGAGCATCACCGGGGACGGCGCGGACATTCGCGGTCTCCGTCAAGGACTGCGTGCGGATATGACGGTATTTATTCCTAATCGCCCTGTCAAGACCGGGCCCGCGCCAGCAGCACCCGGCGGGGATCGGCCAGCAGTCGCCGGAACAGACCGTGGGGCGTGAGGACCGGACGCCCGCCGAGGCCGAGCAGGCGACGGACCACCTCCACGCAGGTGAAGGGGGCCGGCGGGAAACCGCGGGCGGCGGCCGGCCGCAGCGGACCCGCCAGTCCCACCACCGTGGCGCCGAGGGCGGCGTAGCTCCGGGCCAGCGGCTCGACACCCACCGCCGGAGCGGGCATGATGTGGAGGCCGGAGGCGCGGCTGTCGCACAGAATCCAACCGTCCCCGGCGCGCACCAGGCAGAAGCAGTGGCGGAAGCCCGCCCGCAGCGGGCGCAGCCATCGACTGTCGGGTCGGTCCTCGAACACCACGAGGGCGGCGATGTGCGTGGCGGGGCCGGGACGGGGGGCCATGCGTATGTCCCTGCGTCTCTGGGACATAGATCCTTGACTCGGCACGTTTTCCTGTCAAGTCGTGCCGGAGGAACGGAAGGGATCGGGAGCGGGGCGCACCATGCTGACGCACGACCAGATCTGGCGCGGGATCGACCGGCTCGCCGAACGCCACGGCCTCTCCCCCTCGGGCCTCGCCCGCAGGGCCGGCCTCGACCCGACCACCTTCAACCGTAGCAAGCGCCGCACCCGTGAGGGCAAGCTCCGCTGGCCCTCCACCGAGAGCCTCGCCAAGGTCCTGCAGGCCACCGGCACCAGCTTCCAGGAATTCGTGGAGCTGGTGGAGGACCATCCCGCCGCCGCGCCGGCACCGACCCGCCGCCTGCGCCATCGCCGGCTCGGCGAGCTGGAGCCCGCCGTCCATTTCGACGCCGCCGGCTTCCCCCTCGGCGAGTGGGACGAGATCGACTTCCCGCGGATCGAGGACGCCGATGCCTACGCCATCGAACTCGACCGCGACGTGGCCCCGCCCGCCTACCGCACCGGCGATCTGGTGGTGGTCTCCCCGCGCCAGAGCGTGCGCCGCGCCGACCGGGTCCTGGTCTGCACCCGCACCGGCGAGCTGATCTTCGGCGTCCTCGATCGCCGCACCCTCACGCGGGTGGTGCTGGAGCCCCTCGATCCGCGCCTCGCCCCCCGCGATCTCGTGAGCGAGGAGGTGGCCTGGATTTCCCGCATCGTCGTGCTTTCCCAGTGAGCGAAAAAGGCGGCCGCCGTTCCGGCGGCCGAGTTCGAGGCAGGCGTCACGACATCGGGGAGGACGGGAGGGAGAAGGGGCAGCCCTTCTTCGCTGCCCGGCCCCCTTCCTAGCATGCGAATCTTACCCACTCGTTAACGCCGCGCCGGAAAGGGACTCTGCATATCTCAGTACGCACGGGCGATGCAGAAGTCCACCAGCCCCGAGAGGGCCTCGCGGTGGGGGCCGGCCGGGAAGACGGCCAGCGCCGCCCGCGCCCGTTCGCCGAAGGCGCGGGCCCGCTCCAGCGTCGCCGCCACGGCGTCGTGACGCGCGAGGATGGCGAGCGCCCGGGCGAGATCGTCCGGTCCCTGGTCCAGGTCCTCGAGGGTGCGCTTCCAGAAGGCCCGCTCCTCGGCGTCGGCCCGCGCCAGGGCCAGGATCACCGGCAGGGTGATCTTGCCCTCGCGGAAGTCGTCGCCGACGCCCTTGCCGAGACGGGCGGGATCGGCGGCATAGTCGAGGGCGTCGTCCACCAGCTGGAAGGCGATCCCGAGATGGCGGCCGTAGGTGGCGAGCGCCTCCTCCTCGGCGCGTCCGCGCCCGGCCACCGCCGCGCCCACCCGGCAGGCCGCCTCGAACAGCGCCGCCGTCTTGGCCTCGACGACCGCCAGATAGCGGGCCTCGTCGGTGCCGAGATCGCCGGTGGTCCGGAGCTGGGCCACCTCTCCCTCGGCGATGACGGCCGAGGCCCGCGCGAGGATCTCCAGCACCCGCAGGCTGCCGTCCGCCACCATGAGCTGGAAGGCGCGCGAGAAGAGGAAGTCCCCCACCAGCACCGGCGCCTTGTTTCCCCAGATGGCGTTGGCCGAGGCGCGTCCGCGCCTGAGATCGCTGCCGTCCACCACGTCGTCGTGGAGGAGCGTCGCCGTGTGGATGAACTCGACACAGGTGGCGAGGGCGATGTGACGGTCGCCGGCATAGCCGCAGAGGCGGGCGGACAGCAGCGTCAGCAGCGGGCGGATGCGCTTGCCGCCGGCCGCCACCAGATGACGAGCGAGCTCGCCGATGAGCGGCACCGTGCTCTCGAGGCGCGTCACCACCAGGTGATTGACCCGCTCGAGATCCTCGGCGACGAGGAGACGGGCCCGCTCGAAGGCGTCCTTCGCGGCGCTCTCGCGCAGGCTGTCGATCGGCGGTTCGACGCGCAAGCGCTCCCTCCCGCGGGGCGGACGTGCCGGCCTCACCGCCGGCGCGGACTCGCAAGCACGGAATCCCCGCATCCGGCAAGAGGGGACGTGGTCGCGGCGGCCGGGGAGACAAGGCATGGAGACGGTGCTCGCCACCAACGATCCCGTGGAGCTGGCCTGGGCCCGGGCGGTGCTGGCGGAGGCCGGCATCGACCACCGCGTCTTCGACGAGCAGACCAGCGTGCTGGAGGGCAGCATCGGCGCCATTCCCCGCCGCCTGGTGGTGCCGGTGGAGGCGGCATCCCGGGCCCGCTGGCTGCTGGCCTCCGCCCGCCGTGCCCTCGACGGCCCAAGGGAGGGGAACGATGGAGACCACGGATGACGCCTTTCTGGGCGGGCGGCTGCGGCTGTGGCAGCCGGCGCACGGCTTCCGCACGGCGGTGGACGCCCTGCTGCTGCAGGCGGCGGTGCCGGTCCGAGCGGGCGAGGTGGTGGTGGACGCCGGCGCCGGCGTCGGTGCCGCCGGTCTCGCCCTGGCGGTGCGGGTGCCGGACTGCCGGGTGGTGCTGGTGGAGCGCGATCCCCAACTCGCCGCCCTCGCCCGTCGCAACGCCGCCCGCAACGGACTCGTCCGGCGGGTGGAGGTGCTGGAGGCCGATCTCGCGGACCTCCCCCGAAGGCTCGCCGGCCGTCGCATCGACCATGTGATGACCAATCCGCCCCACCTGCCGCCGGTGCGGGCGCGCGCCCCCGCCCGGCACGCCGATGCCGTGATCGAGACCCTCCCCCTCGCCGACTGGCTCGCCGTCCTGCTGCGGGTGCTGAGGCCGCGGGGCTGGCTGGTGATGGTGCACCGGGCCGACCGCTGGCCCGATCTCGCCCGCGCCCTCGCCAAAGGGGTGGGGGATCTGCGTCTCTTCCCCCTCTGGCCGCGCGCCGACGCGCCCGCCGCCCGCCGCCTGCTGCTGGCCGCCCGCCGCGGCGTGCGGACGCCGGCACGGCTGCTGCGGGGCCTCGTCCTCCACCGTGCCGACGGCGGCTTCACCGCCGAGGTCGAGGCGGTGCTACGCCACGCGCAGGCCCTGCCCCTCTGTCAGCCCGATCCGGAGCGCGTCCCGTGAGGCCCCTCCCCGCCCTCCTCGCCCGTCTGCGCCCTCCGGTGATCCCGCTGGTGCGGATCACCGGCGTCCTCGGCCCGGGCCTGCGCCCGGGCGCCGCCGTCACCCTCCGGGCCCTGGAACGGCCGTTGCGCACCGCCTTCGCCCTGCGCCGGGCGCCGGCGGTGGCGCTGGTGATCAGTTCCCCCGGAGGCGCGCCCGCCCAGGCCGAACTGATCGCCCACCGCATCCGCACCCTCGCCGACCGCCACCGCCGCACCGTGCTGGCCTTCGTCGAGGACGTCGCCGCCTCCGGCGGCTACTGGATCGCCTGTGCCGCCGACGAGATCGTGGCGGCGCCCACCTCCCTCGTCGGCAGCGTCGGCGTGGTGACGACGGGCTTCGGCCTCCACGAGTTCCTGGCCCGCCACGGCATCGAGCGGCGGGTGCACGCCCGCGGCCCCCTCAAGGACTTCCTCGATCCCTTCCGTCCCGAGGATCCGGCCCATGTGGCGGTGCTGGAGGAGCTGCAGGCGGACCTCCACGAGTCCTTCCTCGCCTGGGTCCGGAGCCGGCGTGGCACCCGCCTCGCCGTCGACGAGGAGACCCTCGCCTCCGGCCGCCTGTGGACCGGCCGCCGGGCCCACGCCCTCGGGCTCGTGGATCACCTGGGCGACGTGGAGTCCTTCCTGCGCGAGCGCTACGGACCGCGGGTGCGGCTGCGGCCGCTGCCGGCGGGCCGGCCGCCCTGGCCGCTGGGGTGGCTGGAGCGCGGTGTCACCCTCTTCGCCGAGCGGCTGGTGGAGGCCGTGCTGCTCCGCCTCGGCTGGGCCCGGCCCCCGCAGCTGAGCCTGCCCCTTTCCCGACCGCGCCCGTCGCCTAGGTGGGGAAGCAGGTGGAGGGAGGGCATCCGGTGTTCGGCCTCTCGCTCGGCAAGATCCTCTTCACCCTGCTGGTGATCGTCGCCGTCTGGAAGGGATTCCGCCTCCTCGGCCGGCTGCAGGCGCAGCGGGCCCAGGCGGCGGCCCGGAGCCGGCAGGCACCCTCCCGCCGGGCCGGTTCTCCGCCTTCCGCCGAGGGGCGCGCCCTGGAACTGGCCCCCTGCCCCCTCTGCGGCACCTATGTGCCGGTGGGCACCCGCTGCGAGAGCGTGGACCGCTGTCGGCGCCGCCGGCCGGCGGCGGATGGGCGGGGCGGTGCGGCGTGAGCCCGCCCCTCAGTGGAGGATCTGGCTCAGGAACAGCCGCGTGCGTTCCGAACGCGGACGGGAGAAGAATTCCGCCGGCGGCGCCATCTCCACGATCTCGCCCTGGTCCATGAAGCAGATGAAGTCCGCCACCTGGCGGGCGAAGCCCATCTCGTGGGTGACCACCACCATGGTCATGCCCTCCTCGGCCAGCTCGATCATCACGTCCAGCACCTCCTTCACCATCTCCGGATCGAGGGCCGAGGTGGGCTCGTCGAAGAGCATGATCTTGGGCCGCATGCACAGGGCCCGCGCGATGGCGACCCGCTGCTGCTGACCGCCGGAGAGCTGGCCCGGGTATTTGTGGGCCTGTTCGGGGATCCGGACCCGTTCCAGGAAGAACATGGCCAGCTCCTCGGCCTCGCGACGGGGCATGTGCTTCACGTGCATCGGCGCGAGGATCAGGTTCTCCATCACCGTCAGGTGCGGGAAGAGGTTGAACTGCTGGAACACCATGCCGACCTCGCGGCGGATGGCGTCGAGATGCTTGACGTCGCCGTCGAGGGGGATGCCGTCGACGACGATCTCGCCCCGCTGATAGTCCTCGAGGCCGTTGATGCAGCGGATCATGGTGGACTTGCCCGAACCCGAGGGGCCACAGACCACCACCTTCTGTCCCCTGGCCACCTCCAGCGTGATGCCGCGCAGCACGTGGAACTCGCCGAACCACTTGTGCACGTCGCGCATCACGATCATGCGATCGGCGCCGTCCTGCGCCATGGCTTCCTCCCTCAGTCGCGCTCGCGGCCGGCGGCCAGCACCCGTTCCACGTACATGCTGTAGCGGGACATGCCGAAGCAGAAGATCCAGAAACCGAAGGCGGCGAACAGATAGCTCTCCGCCGCCCGCCCCAGCCAGGCGGGATCGGTGGTGATGAGCTTCGCCATGCCCAGGAGGTCGTAGAGACCGATGATGGTGACCAGCGAGGTGTCCTTGAACAGGCCGATGAAGGTGTTGACGATGCCGGGGATCACGAGGCGCAGGGCCTGCGGCAGGATGACGAGCCGCATCATCTGCCAGTAGGACAGCCCCAGCGCCATGGCCGCCTCGTACTGGCCCTTGGGAATGGCCTGCAGTCCGCCCCGCACCACCTCGGCCATGTAGGCCGAGGAGAAGAGGGAGACGCCCACCAGCGCCCGCAACAGCTTGTCGATGGTCACCCCCGGCGGCAGGAACAGCGGCAGCATCACCGAGGCCATGAAGAGGATGGTGACCAGCGGCACGCCGCGCACCAGCTCGATGAAGGCCACCGACAGCGCGCGGACCACCGGCATGGAGGACCGGCGTCCCAGGGCCAGCAGGATACCCAGCGGCAGCGAAGTGGTAATGCCGACGCCGGCGATCACCAGCGTCAGGAACAGCCCGCCCCAGTTGGCGGTCTCCACCGGGACCAGACCGAAGCGGCCGCCGGCGAACAGCAGGTACGCGACGGGCGGATAGACCAGGATCAGGACGATGGCGTAGAGGATGCGCCGCGGCATGCGCGGCAGGAACAGCGGCACCATCCCGGCCACCAGCAGCGCGAAGGCCAGCAGCACCCGCCAGCGCTCCTCCACCGGATAGAGGCCGAACAGGTACTGGTGGAAGCGCACGCGGACGAGCGCCCAGCAGGCGCCGTCGGCCGGGCAGTCGGCCTTGCTGGTCCCGGCGAGGGTGGCGTTCACCACCGCCCACTCGACGAAGGGCACCAGCGTCACCCACAGCAGCCACAGCACCAGGAAGGTGAGCAGGGTGTTGTACCAGGTGGAGAAGAGATTGTGCTTGAGCCAGGCCAGCGGTCCGATGCGCTCGCTCACCGGTGGCCGCGGGATTTCGCGCGGACTCTCGCTGCGGACGGCCATGGATCAGCGCTCCACCAGGGCCATGCGCCGGTTGTACCAGTTCATGAAGGCGGAGATGACCAGCGACAGCGACAGATAGACCGCCATGGTGATGGCGATCACCTCCACCGCCTGGCCGGTCTGGTTGTTGATGGTCCCGGCCACGTTGAAGAAGTCGGGATAGCCGATGGCCACGCCGAGGGAGGAGTTCTTGGTGAGGTTGAGGTACTGGCTCGTCTGGGGCGGGATGATGACCCGGAGCGCCTGGGGAACGACGATGAGGCGCAGGGTCTGGCCGCGGGTGAGCCCCAGCGACCAGGCCGCCTCCCACTGTCCCCGGCTCACCGATTCGATGCCGGCGCGCACGATCTCGGCGATGAAGGAGGCGGTGTAGACGGAAAGCCCCGCCACCATGGCCAGGAATTCCGGCAGCAGCACCAGCCCGCCGGAGACGCGGAACTTGCCCAGCTCCGGATATTCGAAGGCGAGCGGCCGGCCGGTGGCGAGGAACACCGCCGCGGGTACCAGCAGCAGGATGGCGAGGCCCACGCGGAAGGTGGGGAAGGGCTGTCCCGTCGCCTCGAAGCGCCGCCGCGCCCAGCGGGCCAGCACCACCACCGCCGCCACCGCGAGGAGGAAGGCCAGGGCGGTGTAGCCGAAGCCGGGCTCGAAGAGGGGCTTCGGCACGAACAGCCCGCGCACGTTGAGATAGACCCCCTCGCCCAGCACCAGGCTGCGGCGCGGCGCCGGCAGCCCGCCCAGCACCACGAAGTACCAGACGATGAGCTGCAGCAGCAGCGGCACGTTGCGGACGATCTCGATGTAGGCCGCCGCCACCTTCGCCACCAGCCAGTTGGAGGAGAGGCGGGCGATGCCGACGACGAAGCCGAGGATGGTGGCGAGCACGATGGAGACGATGGAGACGTAGAAGGTGTTGAGCAGCCCCACCAGGAAGGCGCGGGCGTAGCTGTAGGTGCGGTCGTAGGGAACGAGGGCCTGGCTGATGTCGAAGCCGGCGGTGGTCCAGAGGAAGCCGAAGCCGGTGGACACCCCGAGCCGCTCGAGATTGAGCAGCGTGTTGCGGATCAGATAGGCGCCGCCGGCCACCACCAGCGCCAGCACCAGGAGCTGGGCGAAGACCGCCCGCACGCGGGCGTCGTTCCAGAAGGCCGCGGCGCGCCGCCGCGTCCGCGCGGGTCTCTCCGTGGCCATGGTCCTTCGCCGGGGTCGAGGCGGGAGGGAGGGCGACGGGGGTCCGGTGCGCGGCCCGAAGGCCGCGCACCGGCGCCCGGGATCACCGGAACGGCATCGCGTACTGGAGACCGCCCCGGGTCCACAGATCGTTGATGCCGCGGTCGATCTTGAGCGGCGTGTCCTTGCCCAGATTGCGCTCGAAGATCTCGCCGTAGTTGCCCACCTGCTTGATCACCTGATAGGCCCAGTCCTGCGGCAGGCCGAGGTACTTGCCGAACTCGTCCTCGACACCGAGCAGGCGACGCACCGTGGGATCGGTGCTCTTCTCGCGCATCTCGTCGACGTTCTCGCTGGTGACGCCGTACTCCTCCGCCTCGATGGTGGCGTAGAAGACCCAGCGCACGATGTCGCCCCACTCGTTGTCGCCGTGGCGCACCACCGGGCCGAGGGGCTCCTTGGAGATCACTTCCGGCAGGATCACCCAGTCGTCGGGATTGTCGAAACGGGTGCGCTCGGCGTAGAGGCCGGAGCGGTCGGTGGTGAACACGTCGCAACGGCCGGCCTGGAAGGCGGCGATGGCCTCGTTGGCGTTCTCGAACACCACCGGCTCGTACTTCATGTTGTGCTTGCGGAAGTAGTCGGCCAGGTTGCGCTCGGTGGTGGTCCCGGTCTGCACGCAGACCGAGGCGCCGTCGAGTTCGAGGGCGCTCTTCACGCCGAGACTCTTCGACACCATGAAGCCCTGACCGTCGTAGTAGTTGACCCCGACGAAATCGAGCCCCAGTGCGGTGTCACGCGTGAGCGTCCAGGTGGTGTTGCGGATCAGGACGTCGATCTCGCCCGACTGGAGGGCGGTGAAGCGTTCCTTGGCCGACAGCGGCACGTACTTGACCTTGGAGATGTCGCCGAAGATCGCCGCCGCCACCGCCTTGCAGTAGTCGACGTCGAAACCGGACCAGTTGCCCTGGTCGTCGACGGTGGCGAAACCCGGCAGGCCGCCGCCGTTGACGCCACAGCGGACGAAGCCGTTCTTCTTGACCGCCTCGAGGGTGGGGCTCGCCTCGGCCGCGCCGAGGCCGGCCACCACGAGTGCGCCCGCGAGCGCGAGAGACGACAGTCTCATGGTACCTCCCGTAGCACGATGGCGTGTCCAGACGGCCGCGCCCACCGGGGCCGGCCGGCCGCAGCATGACACGTCCCGCGCCGGTTGCAAGGGACCTCTCCCCGCTTCTTGCTCCGAGCGGACCCGCCCGCCACTCTGGGCCCGGACCGTGTGGGGGAGGAACCGTGCAGGAGACGCGTCCGGGCGCCGGCATGGACGTGCCCCGCTTTTCCGGCATCGCCACCTTCATGCGCCTGCCGCACCTGCCGCCGGAGCGGGCCGAGGGGGTGGAGCTCGGCCTCGTGGGCGTTCCCTTCGACCTCGGCACCACCAACCGGCCGGGCGCCCGCTTCGGGCCGCGGGCGCTGCGCGAGGCGGCGTCCACCCTCCGTCGCCTCAACGGGGCCACCGGTGTCGATCCCTTCGCGCTGGCCCGCGCCGCCGATCTCGGCGATGCACCTGTCAATCCCGCCGATCTCGCGGACTCCCTGGTCCGCATCGAGGCCTTCTTCGACCGCCTCGTGACCCGCGGCATCGTGCCGCTCGCCGCCGGCGGCGACCATCTCGTCTCGCTGCCGATCCTGCGGGCGCTGGCGCGACGGTACGGACCGCTGGGCATGGTCCACTTCGACGCCCACACCGACTTCTACGACCGCTATTTCGGCGGCGCCCGCTTCACCCACGGCACGCCCTTCCGGCGGGCGGTGGAGGAAGGGGTGCTGGATCCCCGCCGGGTGGTGCAGATCGGCATCCGCGGCACCCTCTACGACGGTGAGGACGTGGCCTTCGCCCGCGCCGCCGGCGTGCGGATCGTCCCCATCGAGGAACTCGTGGACGAGGGACGCGAGGCCATCGTCGCCGAGGCGCGGGCGGTGGTGGGGGACGGGCCCGTCTACGTGAGCTTCGACATCGACGCCCTCGATCCGTCCCAGGCGCCGGGGACCGGCACGCCCGAGATCGGCGGCATCGGCGTCCACGACGCCCAGCGCATGATCCGTGCCCTGGACGGGCTCGATCTGGTGGGGGCGGACCTGGTGGAGGTGAGTCCGCCCTACGACGTGGGCGGCCTCACGGCCTGGACCGGCGCCAATCTGCTGTTCGAACTGCTGTGCGTGCTGGCGCGGGCGGTGGCCCGTCGCCGTGGGGACGGGGCCGTCACGGGTGCGCCGACAGACTGAAGCGCGCCGCCGCGCACAGGTCCGGCCGGTCGGCGAGACGGGCGCGCAGCCGGGCCAGCAGCGTCTCCCGCCGGGCCTCCAGGTCCCGTGGACCGTCGCCGGGGCGGACGGCGGGATCGTAGAGGAGCGCCAGCATGAGGCAGTCGTACCAGGCGAAGCGGTGGACCGGACCGCCGTCGTGATAGAGGGAGCGGCGGGGATCGGCGACATCGGCGGCGAGGCCCAGGGCCTGGGTGAATTCCTCGTGCAGACATTCCGTACGGCGCGCCGGCGGCAGGTCCGCCCGCACCGCTACCAGTGCCGCGCGGATGGCCGCGTCCCGTCCGCTGCGGGCGCGGAAGAAGCAGGGCACCCGGGTGAGGAATCGCCGGGCCTCCGTGAGCGCCGCCGGCTCCGCCCCCTCGCCGGCGAAGGCGGGATCCAGCAGTGCCACCACCACGGTCGGCGGCGCCGTCGCGTCGAACCAGGGCCCGAGGCGGGCCGCCCCGACCCGCTGCGGCAGGAAACGGCGTCGGGTCACCGTGCCGAGGGCGGCGAGGAAGGGACCGAGATCGCGGACCACCACCCCCGGATCGGCCACCACCGGCACCGGAATGCGGAAGGCCGCGAACTTGCGCACGTGGGGCGCCGGCCTCCCGGCTCCGTCGCCGCCGAGCCACAGCTCCGCCCGGGTCGCCACCGCCACGAAGTCCGCGAAGAGATCGTCCCACGGCACCGCCCCGGGCGGTGGCATGGGCGGCGGCAGCGAGGCGCCGATGGCGGACGGTGCGGGCGTGGACACCGCGCTCAGGATCGCGAGCACGACGAGCACGACGCGGCGGAATCGGCCACGGTACGGCATGGCCACGGTCCCCGTCCCTTCGCCCGCGTACGCCGCGCCTCCCGGGCCGGCCGTCTCCCGTCCCTCAGGGCTCGACCGTCCGGGTGCGGGCGCGCCGCACCAGCTCCAGGAAGGCGGCGCGGGCCGCCTCGGGATCGCGGATCGGCCGCTCGAGGTCGAGCCGGCGCACCCGCTGGCGGCGGCGGAGGGTGAAGCCGTCGGGATCGATGCCCACCAGATGCCAGTCGCCCCCTTCCTCGCCCAGCAGCCGGGACGCGAGGAGCTGCACCAGATCGGCGTGTTCGCCGTCGAGTTGGGCCACCAGATCCGTCTCCGCCGCGGCGAGCGCCGCGACCTCCTCCGGGGCGTGGAGGAGACGGGCCGGATCCGGATCCGTCACCCGCCCGAAGCCCAGCACCAGATGCACCCGCAACACCTCCAGCCGCCACGGGTGGAAGTCCCGGAGTCCGCGCAGCCGCTCCGCCTCCGGCCGCAGGCGCAGATAGCGGTCGCGGATGCGGGGATCGTCCGCCGGCACCGCCCGGCCCGTGAGGGTCATGCGGGGACCGGCGAGGGGCGTCGTGAGGTCACGGGTGCCGTCCACGAGCAGCGCGGCGCGGGGATCGCGGCGGAGGTGGCGGGTGTGGCGGGCGAGATCGGAGACGAACAGCAGCGGCGTGCCGTCCACGTCGGTGGCGGGCGTCACCACCGCCGCATAGGGGAACCCGTCCCCGTCGAGGGTGGCGAGGGAGGCTGCCGGCATCGCCCTCAGCAGTCGCCGGGCCTCGCGGATCTCCTCCTCCGGGCGCGTCACCGTCGCCATGCTTCCGCCCTCCGCCGTCCCCGGCGAGGATGATGCGTCGGGCGCCGCCGGCAAGGGCCCGAGGACCGGTCTCGTGGGATCCGCCCGGGCGCCGGCGTGCGGCGCCATCGCCCGCGTCCCGGGTCACCGCGTCGTGCGGAGATGAAGGCGTGAACGAACTGGTAGCGGAGGAGGGATTCGAACCCCCGACCCACGGATTATGATTCCGCTGCTCTACCGCTGAGCTACTCCGCCCCGATCGCCGCTGGATCTAGGCGGGCCCCCGCCGGCCGTCAAGCGGCCGCCGCGGGCCCCATCGGCTCGGATCAGGTCATGTACTGGCCGCCGTTGACGGTGAGGGTGGCACCGGTGATGAAGCCGGCCTCCTCGCTCACCAGGAAGACGACGCAGCGCGCCACCTCCTCCGGCGTGCCCAGCCGTCCCACGGGGATCTGCGCGACGATCCGCTGCCGCACGTCCTCGCGCACCGCCATCACCATGTCGGTGGCGATGTAGCCGGGGGCCACGGCGTTGACGGTGATGCCCTTCCCCGCGTTCTCCAGCGCCAGCGCCTTCGTGAAGCCGAGCACGCCGGCCTTGGCGGCGGAATAGTTGGTCTGGCCGAACTGGCCCTTCTGACCGTTGATGGAGGAGATGTTGACGATGCGGCCCCAGCCGCGCGCCCGCATCCCCTCGATCACCTGGCGGGTGACGTTGAAGAGGGAGTCGAGATTGGTACGGATCACCGCCCGCCACTGCTCCGGGGTCATGCGGTGGAAGGTGACGTCCCGCGTGATGCCGGCATTGTTGACCAGGATGTCGACGGGGCCGAGCTCCGCCTCGATCCGCGCCACCGCCTCGCGGCAGGCCTCGAAGTCGCCCACGTCGAAGCGGTAGGCGGGGATCCCCGTCTCCTCCCGGAAGCGGCGGGCCGCCTCCTCATTGCCGTGGTAGCTGGCCGCCACACGATGGCCCTCGGCCGCGAGCGCCCTGGAGATGGCCGCGCCGATGCCGCGGGTGCCGCCCGTCACCAGTGCCACACGAGACATGTCGCTCCCTCCCGATCCATGCGGGGCCGGCCCGTGGCCGTCCCCTCCTTCCTCCTACGGACGTTCGACGCACATGGCGATCCCCATGCCGCCGCCGATGCAGAGGGTGGCGAGGCCACGCCGGGCCCCGCGGCGGCGCATCTCGTAGAGGAGGGTGGTGAGGATGCGGGCGCCGGAGGCGCCGATGGGATGCCCCAGGGCGATGGCGCCGCCGTTGACGTTGACGATCTCCGGATCGAGCCCGAGCTCCCTGAGCACCGCCAGCGACTGGGCAGCGAAGGCCTCGTTGGCCTCCACCAGCTCCAGGTCATCCAGCCGCCAGCCCGCCTTCTCCAGCGCCCGTCGCGTCGCCGGCACCGGTCCGATGCCCATGACGGCGGGATCCACCCCGGCCACGGCGGAGGCGACGATGCGGGCGAGCGGTTCGAGGCCGCGTCGCTCCGCCTCCGCCTCGGCCATCACCACCACCGCGGCGGCGCCGTCGTTGATGCCGCTGGCGTTGCCGGCGGTCACCGTACCGTCGGGCTTGAAGGCGGGACGCAGCCGGGCGAGCTGCTCCAGGGTGGTGCCGAAACGCGGATGTTCGTCGGTGTCCACCACCACCTCGCCCTTGCGGGTCTTCACCGTCACCGGGACGATCTCGTCACGGAAGCGCCCGGCCTCGATGGCCGCCTCGGCCCGCTGCTGGGAGGTGCAGGCGAAGCGGTCCTGCTCCTCGCGGGTGATCTGGTAGCGCTCGGCCAGGTTCTCGGCGGTGATGCCCATGTGATAGCCGTGGAAGGCGTCGATGAGCCCGTCCACGAGCATGGTGTCCACCAGCTCGAACGGGCCCATCTTGACGCCGTTGCGCAGATGCTGGGCGTGGGGTGCGCGGCTCATGCTCTCCTGCCCACCCGCCACCACCACGGTGGCGTCGCCGTTCTCGACGGCCTGGGCGGCCAGCGCCACCGCCTTCAGCCCCGAGCCGCACATGATGTTGACATTGTAGGCGGGCACCTCCACCGGGATGCCGGCGTGGACGGCCGCCTGGCGGGCCGGATTCTGCCCCTGCGCCGCGGTGAGGATCTGCCCCACGATCACCTCCGACACCTCCGCGGGGTCGACCCCGGCACGCTCCAGCGCCGCGCGGATGGCCGTGCGGCCGAGTTCGTGGGCCGGCAGCGCCGACAGCGAGCCGTTGAAGGCGCCGATGGGCGTGCGCGCCGCCGCGACGATGACCGCTCGATCCGCCATGTGGCCGTCCTCCCCGGTTGCAGGCTGGCGTGCGGGACGGTCCGCCGTCCGTCCCGGCCTCGATATAGGCGGCTCCGGTGCGGCGCACCAAGGCGAAGAGCGCCGGCCGCTGCCGCGATTCGTCGCAGCGGCCCGGAGTAAGCTCGTACCTCGGTATGAATCGGGAACACCGGGCCCACGGCCGGTCGTCCGTCAACCCTTTTTTAACACCTCACCGCTAGGGTCGCGGGTGCTGGCAGCCACCAACAGGGAGATCGGCCATGCGACTGCTCCGCGCCCTCTGGCAGGACGAATCCGGTGCCACCGCGATCGAATACGGGCTCATCGCGGCCCTGGTCGCGGTCGCCATCATCGGCGTGCTCTCGACGCTGGGCGACAACCTCCAGAGCACCTTCGAGAACGTGGCGGACACCCTCGGCGAGGCCACCTCCTCGGGCGGCGGCGACAGCTGATCCCGAAGGTGATCCGAAACGGGTGACGGCGGCCTCGGGCCGCCGTCGCCGATGTCCGGGAGCGATGCCGTGTCCCTCGGTGCCTGGGCCGCCCTCCCCCTGATCGCGGGCCTCCTCCACGCCGCCCTCGTCGATCTGGGCGCGCGGCGCATTCCCAACGGCGCGGTGGTGGCGACGGCGGCGGGGGCACTGGCGTGGCGGCTGGCGGCGGGGGCGACGCCCGCGGGTCTCGCCGCCACGCTCCTGACCACTCTCGTGCTCTTCGGCGGCCTACTCCTCCTCTGGCGTCGGGGCGGTCTCGGCGGCGGCGACGTCAAGCTGATGACGGCCGCGGCCCTCGCCTTTCCGGCCGCCGGCATCCTCGACTTCGCGCTGTTCACCGCCCTCGCCGGCGGTGGCCTCGCACTCGCGATGCTGGCGATGCGGCGGCTGCGGTCGTGCGCGGCCCCCCTGCTCCTCCCGCCGGCGATGCGGACGGGCGGGGCGCGCGTGGCGTTAACCGGGGATTCAGGAACGGGGGTTAGTGTGCCCTACGGCGTGGCCATCGCGGCCGGTGCGCTCCTCGCCCTGGCCGTGCGCTGGCCGACCATGTGAGGGTCCATGCGACGCGTCCTCGTCCTGCTCCTCGCCCTCGCGAGCGCGGTGACCACGGCGGTCTACGTGCGCGGCTGGATCGAACGGCGCGACCGGGCGCCCGCGGTGGCGGCCGCGCCGGAGCCGACGCCCCGCCGCGAGGTGCTCCTCACCACCCGGGCGCTGGCCCCCGGAACGCTCCTGCGGGCCGACGATCTGGCCTGGCGCCCCTGGCCCGAGGAGGCGGTGGTGGAGGGCTTCTGGGTGGATCGCGAGATCGCCGTGGAGGAGCTGGTGGGCGCCGTGGTGCGGCGGGCCCTGCCCGCCGGCGTGCCGCTGGTGCGGGACGACGTGGTGCGCCCGGGCGAGCGCGGCTTCCTCGCGGCGGTGCTGCGGCCGGGTCACGTGGGCCTCACCGTGCCCGTGGACGACGCCTTCGCCGAGGCCGGCGTGGTCTATCCCGGCGACCGGGTGGACGTGCTGCTGACCCAGGCGGTGAAGGACGGCGGTGGCGCCGAGGCCGCCGTGGAGACGCTGGTGCGGGACGTGCGGGTGGTGGCCATCGGCGGGAGGCTGCGGCCGGCCGGTGCCGGCGACGGCGGCCTGCCGCGCCAGCGCCGCACCGCCACCCTGGAGCTCGCGCCACGGGACGCCCAGCGGCTGGCCCTCGCCATGGACCTCGGGCGGGTGGTGCTGGTGCTGCGGGCACTCGCACGGGCGGACCGGGACAGGTCCGCGACGGCGGGCGCGGCCGGGCCGCTGTGGGCGACGGACGTCAGCCGCGCGCGCCGGCGCGGGCGGACCATCGCCGTCTACCGCGGGCGCGAGGCCGAGCTGGCACCCGTCGGACCGGCCGTCGCCGGCCCGGCGGTGCCCGCCGCGGGAGCGGAGACGCCGGCGCCGGAGGGCGCGGGAGGAGGGCCATGAGGGTCTTGGCGAACCTCGGCGGCTGGCCGTTCGGTCTGCTCGCGCTGGTGATGGCCGGCCTCGGCGCGATCTCCTCCGCCCGGGGCGGTCCGGCGGTGGAGCTGCGTCCCGACCGCACCATCCGGGTGGAGGTGGGCGAGGGACGGCTGGTGCGGCTCGGACGGCCGGCGGCCGCCGTCTTCGTCGCCGCGCCCGCCGTCGCCGACGTCCAGGTCCGCGGGCCCGACCTCGTCTACGTCTACGGGAGACGGGCCGGGGCCACCACCCTCTATGCCGTGGGCGACGGCGAGCGGCCGCTGCTGCAGGCGCGGGTGGAGGTGCACCACGCCGTCGGCCGGCTGCGGGCGCTGATCGCGCGCATCGCCCCAAGGGCGCGGGTGGAGATCGAGTCCTTCCCGGGCGGGATGCTGCTCCTGGGCGAGGCGCCGGATCCCGCCACCGCCGCCGACATCCGCACCCTCGCCGAACGCTTCCTCGGCGAGGGGGAGAAGCTGGTGGCGCGGCTCGCCGTCACCGCCCCCACCCAGGTGGCCCTCCGGGTGCGGGTGGCGGAGGTGGCGCGGGAGGTGCTGCGGGTCCTGGGGGTGAACTGGGACGTGGTGGCGAGCCCGGGCGACTTCGTCTTCGGCCTCGCCTCCGGCCGGCCGGTGCGCGGCGGCACCCAGCTCCTGCGCCTCGCCGACGACACCGGCACCGCCGGCCTCCTCGCGGGTTCCGTGCGCAACGGCGACCTCGACCTCAACGGGGTGCTGGACGCCCTCGCCCGGGAGGGGCTGGTGTCGGTGCTGGCCGAGCCGACCCTCACGGCCGTCTCCGGCGAGACGGCGGAGTTCCTGGCGGGCGGCGAGTTCCCGGTGCCGGTGGGCTACGACAACGGCCAGCTCACCATCGAGTTCAAGGAGTTCGGCGTCCGCCTCGCCTTCACGCCGACGGTCCTCGCCGACGGGCGCATCAGCCTCAGGGTGCGGCCGGAGGTGAGCGAGCTGACCGAGGCCGGGGCCATCCGCCTGCAGAACATCTCGGTGCCCGCCCTCGCCACCCGCCGTGCCGAGACCACGGTGGAGCTGGCGAGCGGCCAGAGCCTCGCCATCGGTGGCCTCGTCTCGCGCAGCACCCGCAGCCGCCTCGAGAAGTTCCCGGGGCTCGGCGATCTGCCGGTGCTGGGCGCCCTCTTCCGCTCCACCCGCTTCCAGCGCAACGAGACGGAGCTCTTGATCGTGGTGACTCCCTATCTGGTCCGTCCGACGACGCCCGACCGCCTCTCGCGGCCCCAGCGGCGACTGCGGCCGGAGGACGGCTTCGCGGCGCTGCTGCGCGGGCGTGTCGAGGCGCCGACCGCGGACGTGCCGCCGGCGGAACGGCCGCGGCCGCTCCACGGGCGCTACGGCTTCTCCTGGGACTAGCGGAGGGATGGTCATGAGCCCGTCGTCCCGGATCCGTCCCGTTCGCCGCCGGCGCGGCGCGCCCGTGGCGCCGCTCCTGGTGCTGCTGCTGGGGCTCGCCGCCTGTGCCGCCCCGCCGGCCGCCCCCGACGAGGCGGCCGGTCTGCCGGAGCTCGCGGCCGAGACCGTGGTCCATCGTCACCTGGTGCACTTCGCCACCGATTCGGCCGAGCCCGGTCCGGCCGAACGGGCGGCCCTCGCCGCCTTCGTGGCGGCGCTGCCGGCGGAGGCACGCGTCACGGTCCTGCTGTACGGCGGCGCCGATCCACGCGCCGGGCGGGTCTACAATGCCGATCTCGCCGCCCGCCGTGCCCGCGCCGTGGCGGATCTGCTGCGCCGTCTCGGCCGGAGGCCGACCATGGTGGCCGGCCGGTCGCTGGGCGAGGCCGCCGCCCGCGGCCGCGATGCCGCCGGCTGGCGCGGAGACCGGCGGGTGGAGGTGGTGGCGACGGTGATCCGGCCGGTGGTGCGGGGCTGCGCGCGGCCGGTGGCAGCCGGCGGTGCCCGCCTCGGCTGCGCGGTGGAAGGGGCCCTCGCCGCCATGGTGGCCGATCCCGCCGATCTGGTCCGCCCCGGGCCGCTGGCCCCCGCCGATGCCGCCCGCACGATCCTCGCCGTCGACCGCTACCGCACCGGCCGCGTCCGTCCCCTGCCGAAGCCGGAGAAGAAGCGGTGAGCACGCCCACCGTCGCGTCCGAGAGCCCGGAGGAGACCGCCCTCGACAGCCGGCCGGCGCTGCGGGCCTTCGTGGCGCACGCCGAGACCCGGCAGATGGTGGAGAAGGCGGCCATCGAGCTGGCGCTGGACTCCTTCCACGTCGCCCACGGCACCGTCGCCGACGCCATCCGCGTCTTCGGCGTGGAACGCTCGCCGCGGCTGCTGGTGGTGGAGCTGGACGACAGCGACACGCCCCTCGAGCGGGTGGACGAGCTGGCCGAGGTGTGCGAGCCGGGGACGGCGGTGGTGGTGCTGGGACGGGCCAACGACGTGGGCCTGTTCCGGGAGCTGTTGCGCCGCGGCGTCAGCGACTATCTGGTGGTGCCGGTGCCGTGGCCGGTCCTGCTGCGTTCCCTGGGCGACGCCCTCGAGGGGCGGGAGCCGGCGCGGCGAACCGTGCGCGGGGGACGGACGGTGCTGGTGTTCGGCGCCCGCGGCGGTGTCGGCGTCACCCGCCTCGCCACCCTCCTCGCCCACCGCCTCGCCACCCTGCGCCGACGCCGCGTCGCCCTGTTCGATCTCGATCCCACCTTCGGCGACGTGGCCCTCGCCTTCGATCTCGATCCCTCGCCGGCCCTGCGGGAGGTGTTCGAGGATCCCGCCCGCGCCGACGGACTGTGGGTGGAGCGGGCCGGTCGCACCGTCGGGGATGCGCTCTGGATCTTCGCCGCCGAGGAGCCGCTGGATGCCTGGCCGCCCGCGCCGGCGGGAGGTCTGCCGGCGGTGGCGGAGGCGCTGCGTCGGCGCTTCCACTACGTGCTGTTCGACTGCCCCGTGCGCCCCGTCGAGACCCTCACCGCCGCCCTCGAACAGAGCGATCTCGCCTTCCTGGTGTGCGAGGCGACCCTCGCCGGCATCCGCGACGTGCTGCGGCTGCTGCGGCACGCCTCGGAGGTCAACGCCTCCTGCCACGTCTATCTGGTCCTCAACCGGCCCGGCGCGCGGCGCGGCGGCGGGATCGACCGTGGCGACTTCGCGCGGGCAGTGGGCCGGGACGTCGATTTCGTCCTCCCCTTCGATCCCGCCATCGCCGAGGCGGCCGACCGCGGCCGGCCGCCGGCCCGTCTCGCCCGCGCCAGCGCCCGTGTCCTCGACGCCATGGTGGAACGGCTGGCGGGGACGGCCACGGCGGAATCGCCGCTCACCCGTCTGCCGCTCATCGGCCGTCTGCTGGGCTGAGACCATGTTCGGCCGTCGGCGTCTCGCCCCCTCCACCGCCGAGCCCCCGTCACACTCGTCGGAGGATGCCACCGGTGCCGGCACGGCGGTGGCCACGGTCCGTCGCCCAGGCCCCTCCCGCCGCGAGAGCGAGTCGCGCGACCATCTGGAGCGTGCCCTCGCCGCCGTCCAGGACGTGCTTTACGACCGCATCGACGTGGCGGCAGCGGCCCGGTTGCCCCGCGAGGAACTCGTCCGTCAGCTCCAGGAACTGGTGGCGGAGATCGTGGTGGAGCAGCGACTGGGGCTCTCCAGCCGCGACCAGCAGGAGCTCTGTACCCGTCTCGTGGACGACATGGTGGGGCTCGGGCCGCTGGAGCCGCTGCTCCGCGACGACACCGTCACCGACATCATGGTGAACGGCCCCCACGCCGTCTACGTGGAGCGGCGCGGTAAGCTCGAGCGCACCGACGTCCGCTTCCGCGACGATCGCCATCTCTTCAACATCGCCCAGAGGATCGTCACCCGGGTCGGTCGCCGGGTGGACGAAACCTCGCCCATCTGCGACGCCCGTCTGCCCGACGGCAGCCGCGTCAACATCGTGATCCCGCCGCTGGCGCTGGACGGCTGCGCCATCTCCATCCGCAAGTTCGCCAAGCACCGCATCACCCTCGACCAGATGGTGCGGCAGGGCAATGTCAGCGCCGAACTGGCGCGGGTGCTGGAGATCGCCGCCGCCTGCCGGCTCAACATCATCGTCTCGGGCGGCACCGGTTCCGGCAAGACCACGCTCCTCAACGCCCTCTCCCAGCTCATCGATCCCGGCGAGCGCGTCATCACCATCGAGGACGCCGCCGAGCTGCGCCTGCAGCAGCCGCACGTGGTCCGTCTCGAGACCCGCCCCCCCAATCTCGAGGGCGAGGGCGAGGTCACCATGCGGGATCTGGTCCGCAACGCCCTGCGCATGCGGCCCGATCGCATCATCTGCGGCGAGGTCCGCGGGCCCGAGGCCTTCGACATGCTGCAGGCCATGAACACCGGCCACGACGGGTCCATGTGCACCCTCCACGCCAACAGCCCGCGCGAGGCCATCGTGCGTCTCGAGAACATGGTGACCATGGCCACCGCCAATCTCCCCACCCGCGCCATCCGCGCCCAGATCGTCGGCGCCGTCAACCTCATCATCCAGGTGGCGCGCATGCGCGATGGCATCCGCCGGGTCACCCACGTCACGGAAGTGGTGGGCATGGAGGGCGAGGTGGTCACCTTGCAGGACCTCTTCCTCTACGAATACGAGGGCGAGGCGCCGGACGGCACCCTCCTCGGCACCTTCCGCCCGCAGCCGGTACGGCCCCATTTCATCAAGCGCGCCGCCTACTACGGCCTCGACCGCGCGCTGATGGCGGCACTGACGGGAGCGCGGGTGACATGAGCGCGGCCTCCTGGACCGTCCTCGCCGCCGCTCTGGCCGGCCTCCTCGTCCTCCTCGCAGTGGAGGCCGTGCGGCGGGCGCTGGTGCGGCGGCGGCTGCGGGCCCGCATCGCCGCCGTGCAGGGCACCGCGCGACGGGTGGCGGAGGCCGGGAACGCGCCCACCTCGCTGCGCCGTCGCGAACGCGGCGAACTGTGCCGGCTGGCATGGCTCGACCTCGGCCGCCTGCTGCCGGACATCCGCCTCCTGGAACGGCGGATCGCCCGGGCCGGTCTCGATCTCGGAATCGGCGACGCCCTGCTGGTAGCGCTCCTGCTGGGTGTCCTCGCCGGGGGGATCGCATGGTGGCTGGCGGGGCATCCGCTGGCGGCGGCGGCCGGTTTCCCCCTCGGCGCCGTGCTGCTGCCGCTGGCCGTGATGGACGTGCTGCGGCGGCGGCGCGAACGCGCCTTCGTGCGCCTGTTCCCGGAGGCCCTCGATCTGGTGGTGCGGGCCGTCCGCTCGGGGCTGCCGGTGGTGGAGGCCGTCACCCTCATCGGCGACGAGGTGGACGAACCGGTGGGCGGTCTCTTCCGCGAGGTGGCGAGCGCGGTGCGGGTGGGCACGCCCCTGGAGGAGGCACTGTGGGAGGCGGTGGCGCGCATGGACGTGCCGGAATTCCGCTTCTTCGTCGTCACCCTGTCGATCCAGCGCGAGACCGGGGGCAATCTCGCGGAGATCGTGAACAATCTCGCCACATTGGTCCGGCGGCGGGAACAGATGAAAATGAAGATCCGGGCCATGTCGTCGGAGGCCCGGGCCTCGGCCCTGATCATCGGATCCCTGCCCTTCGTCATGACCGCGGTGATCTATGCCATCAATCCGGACTACATCTCCAAGCTGTTCGTCGACCCCCGCGGCTGGACCATGCTCGCCGGCGGTCTCGCCAGCATGACCGTGGGTCTCCTGGTCATCGCCCGCCTCGTGAGGTTCGAGATATGAGGGCGCCGTTCCGTTCCCACCCGGCCGGACCGTGGCGGCCGGGACGCGCCGCCGGCACCCTTCCGCACGTGGCGGCGAACGCGGTCACGAGGCGGCTTTTCCCGACGGTGGCACCCTCCGCCGCCGGCGCCACCAGGTCCTCGAGGCCTCGCTCCGCCGCCTTCCCGGTCCCCGCCGACGACCGGCGGCGTCCGTGCCCCTCGGATCCCCATGCCGTCGTCACCGCCGGGGAAGGACGGGAGCCGGACGACCGGCACCGTCCGCGGCCTGTGGCGTCGTGCCCCTCCACCCGCCCGGCCCTCGCCGCCCGCCACACCGGTCCCCGCACGCCCCGACCCGGCCTCGGATCCGCGCGACGGACGCCGCACGCGACCCCCACGGGCGCGGCCCGGGGGATCGATGGCCGGAGCGGGGGGATCGGCGCGCGGATCCCCTCCCCTTGCCCGCCCCGGCCGGTCCCCGGATCCCGCCGGACCCGGTTCCCCGCCGCCGGGGTCCCACGCCGTCGCGACACTGGTCCGGGACGGTGCGGGAGACCGCCGGTGCCGGCGGACGTGACGGTTCCCCGGAGACGGCCCGCGGGGGGCCGGGCGCCGCGGGCATGGCACCGCGGTGACGGTCCGGCGCGAGGGGCGATCGTGGTCCCGTGGGCCCTGGATGCCGGTGCCGGACCGAGGACGGGCACACCGGGGAGAAGGCGCGCATGACCGCCTGGCTGGATCTGCTGCGGGCCCCCACCGCCGAGCACCTCGCCTGGCTCGCGGGCGGCCTCAACTTCCTGGCCGTTCTCCTCGCCTGGTACCTGCTGGTGGAGGGACGCGGCAGGCCCCGATCGCTGGAGCGGATCGCCCGCACTTATGCGGTGGAGACCCCGCGCCGTTCGCGGGTGGCCCAGCTCCGGCCCGATCTGGTCCGCCTCGCCACCCTCACCCTCCGTTCCCTCGACCTGCTCCGTGTCTCCGGCATCGAGGCCTGGCGTCTCGCCCTGGTGCGGGCCGGCCTCCGCAGCCGGGAAGCGCTGATCGTCTTCGTCTTCGCCAAGCTCGCCCTGCCCGCCGCCGCCCTCCTCCTGCTGGTGCCGGCGCTGTTCGTGGAGACCTCGACCCTCACGCCCACCGCCCGCCTCGCCTTTTCCGTGGCCCTCTGCGGCGGCGCCTTCTTCCTGCCGGATCTGGCGATCGGGAGGCGAGCCGCGGCGCGGCGGGCGCGCATCCAGAAGGCGCTGCCGGATGCCCTCGACCTGCTGGTGGTGTGCGCCGAGGCCGGCCTCGCCCTCGACGCCGCCCTGCAGCGGGTGGCCCGCGAACTCGGCCGCGGTGCCCCGGAACTCGCGGACGAGCTCACCGTCACCTCGGTGGAGCTCACCTTCCTGCCGGAGCGCCGTCAGGCCCTCCACAATCTCGCGAAGCGGGTGCCGCTCTCCGGCATCACCGCCCTCACCTCCACCCTCGTCCAGACCGAGCGCTACGGCACGCCCCTCGCCATGAGCCTCAGGGTGCTGGCGGAGGAACTCCGCGAGCGGCGGCTCATCCGGGCGGAGGAGAAGGCGGCACGCCTGCCGGCGGTCCTCACCGTGCCCCTCATCGTCTTCATCCTGCCGGCCCTGTTCGTGGTGCTGGGCGGCCCGGCGGTGCTCGACATCATGGACTATCTGTCGCGGCGGTGAGGCCGGGCGTGCCGTTCGGGTTCCGTCGCCGACGGAATCCCGCCCCGTTCCGGGTGGGAGCGTCTCCCACCTCCCGAAGCGATCCCGCCGGGGCCGAATCCCCGCGGATGAAGACGCCGTCCGGCATGCCCTCGGCACACGAAGGCATCTTCCCGACGGTCGTTCCGTCTCTCCCGCCGCCCATGGAATCGGACCCTCCGACGATCCCGTTCCCCCGCGGTCGCCGGGTCGGATCCGCACCGGCTCGATCGGGCGGGGCCGCATCCGGCGGCTGTGCCGGCGACCGTCCGGGAAGCGGGAGACGGTGCGGCCGCGGGCCGTACCACCGTTGACGGTGGCGGCCGGTCCCCCTATGTGGAGCCGCGGTCCGCGCCCCGTCCGGGGCGTCGTCTTTTCCTGCACCACACGGGGATTCCGGCCATGTCGCGACGCTGTCCGGTCACCGGCAAGGGGGTCCAGGTCGGCCACAACGTGAGCCACGCCAACAACAAGACCAAGCGCCGCTTCCTGCCCAATCTCCAGCAGCACCGCCTCTACAGTGAGGCCCTCGGCCGCAGCATCCGTCTGCGCCTGTCGGTGCAGGGCCTGCGCACCATCGACAAGTACGGCGGTCTCGACGCCTGGCTCCTCGCCACCAAGCCGGGTCGGCTGCCCCGCGATCTCCGTCGTCTGCGCGAACGCATCGAGGCGGCGCGCACCCGGTCCGAGGAGGCCCCGGCCGGCTGAGCCGGGTGCGGCCGTCCGGCGCTCCGGACCGGCCCCTCCCGGGACCCGCCGGGCGATATCGCCCCGTCGAGCCCAACGGTGACGCCCGCCTCGAACCGGAGCTGAACGCGCGCGACACCTCCCGGTACGGCATCGCCCGCCACACCATCACCTTCACCTCGCCGGATGCCGCCGGCGGTCGTGCCGCGCCGGTCGCCGCCGTCCCGCTCCCATCGCCACCATCGCCCTCGCCGCCGGCGTCGTGCGTCCCGTATCCCACCGCCGGCTCGTCGCCCGCGTCTGCGTCCGCCATCTCGGCGGCACCATCGCCCCTACCCCCGGGGAGCGCTCCGCCCAGGACTGGCTCTCCCGCGCCTTCCACCATCTCGGCGAGGAGCTGCCCGTCCGGGGCACCCACGGCTCCGCCACCGTCTTCCTCCCCTCCTGCAACATGCGCCGCGTCTTCCGCCGGAACGGTGACATCGCTCGCGACGGCCACGCGGGGAAATCGGGGCGCCCGGCTCCTCGCCACCCTCGCCCACTCGGCCGCGGCGCGAGGGCTGCCACGATCTCGCCCTCGTGGGCGGCGAGCCCACCGTCCACCCGCCGGTGATCCTCGAGGCCCTGGTCCTTGTCGCCCGCGGTTTCGTGCCCGGCGCCCGGGGATCTGCACCGCGCGGCGGCGGTGGACGGCGAACGCTTCCGTCACCGGCCCCGGGTTGCCGGCCACGGCGACCGGTACGGCCCCTTCAACGTGCCGGTCCTGTGGAACGGCACCCTGGACTTCGACCGCCACGTCCTCGACCCGCTGCGGGTGGCGGTGGACCTCCGATGGCCGGCCTCCGGGTTCGGCCCCGGCCGCCGCGCCGTCGAACTGGCACGCACGCCCCACTCCTTCGCCACGGTGACGGCCAACCTCGCCGCCCTGGCGGCCGCCGGCGAGCAGGTGCCGGTACGCCATCCGGCGATGCCCGAGTACCCGAGGTGCCGCACCTTCCCGCTGCTCGACCGGCTCGCCCGCCCCATGCCCGGGACACCGGTCAACATCACGGACCAGTCCCGTCCGGACATGGCATCCTGCCGGAGAGTCCCCACTTCCGCGAGCGCTTCCGGCCCCTCGCCCGGCGTCCGTGGGCGCGCGAGATCGCGGCCGCCACGATCACGCCCGCGCCCTCGGTCTCCCCTCCGAGACGGTGAGCCTCGAACGGCGCCGTCTCTAGGTCTCGAGGGGGCGGCGGACCAGCGCCCGCGTCTCGCGGACCCGGGCCACCTCCACGAACCCGGCCTCCCGCACCGCTTCGAGCCAGGCCCGGGCGCGCGCGGCGCCGACGACGGCGGGATGGAGCTCCACCAGCACCCGCGGCACCCGGGCGAGATCCGCCGGCGGCACCGTCACCTCCGCCCCCTCCACGTCCAGCACCAGCACGTCCGGCACCACCCCCTCCCCGGCGAGGCGATCCAGCAGGGTGGCGAGACGGATCCCCGGCACCGTCACGGGCTCGGCGTCCGCCCGTGCCCGAAGCAGGCTCGAGGACCAGAGCCGGCGGCTGCGCCAGAATCGGACGGGCCCGTCCCCGGCGGCGAGGGCGGCGTGGTGGAGCTCCGGCGGCGGCAGTCCGTTGAGGGCGAAGTTGGCGCGGACGAGGTCCAGAAGCGTCGGATCCGCCTCGACGCCCACGTAGCGGGCGGCGCCCAGCCGCCTCATCGCCTGGAGGGCGAGAAAACCGATGCCGGCGCCGCACTCCAGCACCACGTCGCCCGGGCGTACCAGCCGGGCCAGGAGGGGGACGTCGTCCCGCTCCCAGCCGCGCCAGATCAGATAGCGGACGGCGGGATCGAGGGCGGGATGATCGAGGGCGAGACGGACGCCCGCCACCTCGGTGCGGGCCACGGGCGCCAGCAGCCGGCCCACCACCGCGTCGCGCACCCGCCGCAGCCGTCTCCACAGCTCCACCGTTTTCACCCGTGGACTGCCCGGGACAGGATGCCGTCTCAACCTTTGGTCGACAAGCCGCCCCGCACGCCCCCGGCCCCGTCGCGGAGCAGCGGGCCGACCAGGGCCAGCAGTTCGTCGAGACAGGCCCGCACCGAACGGCCGGAGGTGTCGAGCCGGTGGTCGGCGCGGGCGTAGAGAGGGGCGCGGTTCTCCAGCAGCCGCGCCACATGCTCGCGGGCGCGGTCGAAGCCCCGCATGGGGCGCGTGTCGCCCTGGGCGCGCACCCGCTCCAGATGCTCCTCGGGCCTGGCGGTGAGCCACACGGTGCGGAAATGGCGCAGCAGCAGCTCGAAGGCCGCGGGATCGTGGACGATGCCCCCCGCCGTCTCCAGCACCATGCGCCCCGGCCGGCGGACGAGATCCTCCAGCGCCTCGCGCGCGAAGCGGCGGTAGGCCTCCTCGCCGCCGAGGGCGAACAGTTCGTCCACCCGCATGCCGGCGAGCCGCTCCACCTCGCCGCTCAGACGCAGGAAGGGCACGCCGGTGGCGGCCGCCAGCGCCCGGCCGAGGGTGGTCTTGCCGGCCCCCCGCAGCCCCACCAGCGCCACGCCGCGCAGCCGCGCCCGCCGGCTCTCCAGCCAGCGCCGCACCAGCGCCGCCAGCTCCTCCCGCTCGCGGGGGGTGAGTCCGGTCAAAAGCACCGCCAGCTCACCACCGTCGCCGCCGCCGTCGGCGAACACCTCGAGGGGCGTCGCCCCCAGCGCCCGCAGGACCCGCAGCAGCAGGCCCAGCGAGACATTGGCCTCCCCCTTCTCCAGCAGGCCGAGATAGCGCTCCGAGACCCCGGCCCGCTCGGCGAGGCGGGCACGCGAGAGGCCGCGGCTCTCGCGCAGGGCGCGCAGTCTGCGGGCGACGAGACGGAGGGTGTCCTCGCGGATCATGGTGCTCGGGCCCCGCCGTTCTCGAAATATATTTCACTGTACCGGGCCGCGGACCAGGGGCGTCCCGTCGCGGACGGGGCTGGACAGACGGGGCGGAGCGAAACTATACTGCCGCCGTCGGCAGGAGGACGCGGGCACCATGCAATATAATTCAGGAAGCGCACCGGCCGCTCCGGAGGACGGAGGTGCGGCGGGCGAGCCGGTGATCGACTTCCGGACCCACCCCGACCGCTATCGGCACTGGCGGCTCGAGATCGACGGCGAGGTGGCCCGTCTCGTCCTCGACGTGGACGAGAAGGCGCCGCTGCTCGGCGGCTACGAGCTCAAGCTCAACTCCTACGACCTCGGCGTCGACATCGAGCTCCACGACGCCGTCCAGCGCCTGCGCTTCGAGCACCCGGAGGTGCGGGTGGTGGTGATCCGCTCCGGCAAGGAGCGGGCCTTCTGCGCCGGGGCCAACATCCGCATGCTGGCCCGGGCCAGCCATTGCCACAAGGTCAACTTCTGCAAGTTCACCAACGAGACCCGCCTCGCCATCGAGGACGCCAGCGCCCATTCCGGCCAGAAATACCTCTGCGCCGTCAACGGGCCCTGCGCCGGCGGCGGCTACGAGCTGGCGCTGGCCTGCGACCGCATCGTGCTGGTGGACGACCGCAGCTCCTCCGTCTCGCTGCCCGAGGTCCCGCTCCTGGGCGTGCTGCCGGGCACCGGCGGTCTCACCCGGCTGGTGGACAAGCGCGGCGTGCGCCGCGATCTCGCCGACCTCTTCTGCACCCTCGAGGAGGGCGTGCGGGGACGGCGGGCGGTGGCCTGGCGGCTGGTGGACGAGACGGTGCCGCCCTCGCGCTTCGAGGCACGGATCGCCGAGCTGGCCCGCGAGCTCGCCGCCACCTCCGACCGCCCCCGGGAGGCCCGTGGCATCACGCTCCGCCCGCTGGCACGCCGCGAGGAGCCGGACGGCCTCGTCTATCCCCATCTGGAACTGCGCTACGACCGGCCCGGGCGGCGGGCCCATCTCAGGATCCACGGTCCCGACCACGCCGACTTCACCCTCGCCCGCCTCGAGCGGGAGGGGGATGCCTTCTGGCCGCTGGCCCTCGCCCGCGAGCTGGACGACGCCGTCCTCCATCTCCGCTTCAACGAGCCCGAGCTCGGTCTCCTGGTCTTCGAGAGCGAGGGGGATGCGCGGGCGGTGCTGGCCTGCGACCGTTTCCTCGAAGACCACGCCGATCACTGGCTGGTGCGGGAGATCCGCCTCTATCTCAAGCGGGTGCTGAAGCGCGTCGACGTCACCTCGCGCAGTCTCCTCGTCCTCCTCACCCCCGGCAGCTGTTTCGCCGGCACCCTGGCGGAGCTGGTCTTCGCTGCCGACCGCAGCGTCATGCTGGAGGGGACCTTCGAGGGCGACAACCGGCCGCCCGCCACCCTCACCCTCTCCTCCCTCAACTTCGGCGCCTATCCCACCGCCAACGGCCTCTCCCGGCTGGAAACGCGGTTCCTCCACGATCCGGCGGCGCTGGAACGGGCGCGGGCGGCGGTGGCGCGGCCGCTGGAGGCGGAGGAGGCGGCGGAGCTGGGCCTGGTCACCCTCACCTTCGACGACGTCGACTTCGAGGACGAGGTGCGCATCATGCTCGAGGAGCGCGCCGCCTTCTCGCCGGATGCGCTCACCGGCCTCGAGGCCAATCTGCGCTTTCCCGGTCCGGAAACGCTGGAGAGCAAGATCTTCGCCCGCCTCTCCGCCTGGCAGAACTGGATCTTCCAGCGTCCCAACGCCACCGGGCCCGAGGGCGCCCTGCGCCGCTACGGCACCGGTCTTCGCCCCCACTTCGACCGCGAACGGGTGTGACCATGACGGAATCGATCCACGTCGACTACACGACGCGCATCCCCAACAACGTCGGCCTCGCCGAGGACGCCCGCGTCCGTCGCGCCCTCGAGCGGTGGCATCCGGGCTATCTCGACTGGTGGATGGAGCGCGGTCCCGACGGCTTCCAGCAGGCGCTGGTCTATCTCCGCACCGCCGTCTCGGTGGATCCCCGCGGCTGGGCGGTGTTCGACTTCGTGCGCATGCCCGAGTACAAGTGGGGGATCCTGCTGGCCCCCAAGATGGAGGGCCGGACCATCCCCTTCGGTCGCCACCGTGGCGAGCCGGCCTGGCAGGAGGTGCCGGGCGAGTACCGGGCCATGCTGCGCCGTCTCATCGTCATCCAGGGCGACACCGAGCCGGCCTCGGTGGAGCAGCAGCGCCATCTCGGCAAGACCGCGCCCTCCCTCTACGACCTGCGCAACCTCTTCCAGGTCAACGTGGAGGAGGGCCGGCACCTCTGGGCGATGGTCTATCTCCTGTTCAAGTACTTCGGCCGTGACGGACGCGACGAGGCCGAGGAGCTGCTGCGCCGGCAGTCCGGCAGCCAGGACGCCCCCCGCATGCTGGGCGCCTTCAACGAGGAGACGCCGGACTGGCTGTCCTTCTTCATGTTCACCTTCTTCACCGACCGCGACGGCAAGATGCAGCTCGAGGCCCTCGCCCAGTCCGGCTTCGATCCCCTCTCCCGCACCTGCCGCTTCATGCTCACCGAGGAGGCCCACCACATGTTCGTGGGCGAGACGGGGGTGGGGCGGATCATCGAGCGCACCTGCCGGGCCATGCGCGAGGCCGGTGTCGACGATCCCACCGACGTGGAACGGGTGCGGCGGCTCGGGGTGATCGACCTGCCGCTGGTCCAGAAGAAGATGAACCTCCACTTCTCCCTCACCCTCGACCTGTTCGGCTCGGAGATCTCCACCAACGCCGCCAACGCCTTCGAGGCGGGTCTCAAGGGACGGTTCCGGGAAGTGAAGATCGACGACGATCACCGGCTCGAACACGACACCTATCCGGTCCCGCGGGTGATCGACGGCGAGATCCGCATCGAGGAGGTGCCGGCCCTCACCGCCCTCAACTGTCGTCTGCGGGACGACTACATCCGTGACTGTCAGGGCGGTGTGAACCGGTGGAACCGCATCATCCGCAAGTACGGCTACGACTTCGAACTGCGGCTGCCCCATCCGGGCTTCCACCGCAAGATCGGCGAGTTCCGCGGACATCACGTGAGCCCGGAGGGGGAGCTGCTGTCGGCGGAGGAGTGGATGCGGCGGCGCGGCGCGTGGCTCCCCGACGCCGACGATCAGGCCTTCGTCGAGGAGCTGATGGCCACGCCGGAATACCGGCCCGGCCACTACGCCCGCTGGATCGCACCGCCCAAGAGCGGCATCGACAACAAGCCGGGCGACTTCGAATACGTCAAACTCCATCCCTGAGGCCCCGGGGCGGCCCGGGGCCGCCCCGCTTCCTCCCTTTCGGGCCGTCACCGCCGGGACATCCCATGGCACTGCGCAAACAGCACGTCATCGACCCCGAGATCTGCATCCGCTGCAACACCTGCGAGGAGACCTGCCCCATCGGGGCCGTGACCCACGACGACAACAACTATGTCGTCGATCCCGAGAAGTGCAATTTCTGCATGGACTGCATTCATCCCTGCCCTACCGGCGCCATCGACAACTGGCGCATGGTGGAGCGGTACTATACGCTGGAGGAACAGTTCTCCTGGCTGGAACTGCCGCCGGAGACGGTGCCGGCGGCCGATCCCGCCGTCACCGGCGAAGCCGGCGACGCGGAAGCGGAACGGCTCATCGCCGAGGCCCACGCGGCCACCGGCGGTCGTCCCGTCGCGCCCCGCGGCGCCCCGTCGCCGGTGGTGGGGCTCCACGATCGCACCGCCCCCGCCGTGGCCCGGGTGGTGGGCAACTATCGGGTGACGGCCGCGGACTCGGACTCCGACGTCCGCCACATCGTCCTCGACTTCGGCGCCACGCCCTTCCCGGTGGTGGAGGGCCAGAGCCTCGGCGTGATCCCGCCGGGCACCGGCCCCGACGGTCGGCCGCGGCCCATCCGCCTCTACTCCATCTCCAGTCCGCGCGACGGCGAGAAGCCGGGCAGTCCCCGTCTCGTCGCCCTCACCGTCAAGCGGGTGGTGGCGCGCCGTCCCGACGGCTCGCTGCACCGCGGCCTCTGCTCCAACTGGCTGTGCGATCTGGAGCGGGGGGCCGAGGTCCCGGTGGTGGGTCCCTTCGGCACCACCTTCCTCCTCACCGACGATCCCGCCGCCGACATCGTCATGATCTGCACCGGCACCGGCTCCGCCCCCTTCCGCGCCTTCACCGAGCGCCGGCGGCGGACCATGCGTCACGCGCCGGGCCGGCTGTATCTGTTCTTCGGCGCGCGCACGCCGGAGGAGCTGCCCTATTTCGGTCCGCTGCAGAAGGTGCCGCGTGATCTGCTGCATCGGGAGCTGGTCTATTCGCGCCGGCCGGACCGGCCGCGGGAGTACGTGCAGGACCGCATGCGCCTCCGCGGCGGGCTGCTGGCCGGACTGCTGCGCCGGCCCGCCACCCACGTCTACGTCTGCGGCGTGCGCGGTATGGAGGCCGGGGTGGAGGCCGCCTTCGCCGAGATCGCCCGGAGCCACGGCCTCGGGCCATGGGAGGCGCTGCGGGCCCGGATGGTCGCGGAGGGACGCTATCATGTCGAGACCTGGTGAGGCGCCCTTCGTCTATCGCCGCCGCCCGCGCTGGCAGGAGGTGGACGCGGCGCGCATCGTCTACACCATGCGCCTGCCCGACTACGGCATGGAGGCCATCGAGGCCTGGCTGGAGGATCGCACGGGCAAGAACTGGTACACCCTCAATCTCGACTGGAACCTCGGCACGCCCTTCGTCCACGTCTCGGCCGATCTGCTTGCCCCGGCCACGCCGCGGGACGAGCTGCTGATCGGGGTGTGGCCACGGCGGCTCGGGCGCAGCTCCCTCACCTTCGAGGTGGCGGGGGAGCGGACGGGCGACGGCAGGCCGGTGTTCCGCGGCCGCTATGTGTGCGTGTGCGTGGTCTCCGACACCATGGAGCCGGTGCCGGTGGACCCGCGCATCGCCGAGCCCTTCCGCCGCGACATGGCGCGGACGGGGACCGCCGACGGCTGACGGCGGCCCCGTGCGAAAGGAGGCCCCGTCCGGAGCCTCCCTTCCGTGGAGCGGGCACGCGGCCCGCTTCGACCGTGCCATCAGGCGAAAATGTCCTGGGTGATGCTCTCGTACCAGGCGTCCGCCTCGGCCCGGGTCTGCGCCCGCACTTCCGGCGGCTCGTCCACCTTGCTGATGAACTTGTCCACCACCTCGATCATGGTCTCGCCGGCCTTGTAGCTGGCGCCCACCTTGACCGCGTCGTCGTCCGCCACCGAGCTCCAGCAGGTGTTACGGTAGCGGGCGGGGAAGCGCCTGTCGCCCAGCAGCTGGTGGCGGATGTCCATGGCCACCACCTTGGCCTGGGAATTGGCGGCGAAGCCGGACTTGGGCATCTTGCTGGCGATGGAGGCATCGCCGAGGACATAGACGTCCCGGGCCACCCGCGAGGCCATGGAGTCGGGATCGATGGGGCACCAGCCGGAGTCGTCGGTGAGACCGGCGCGGTGGGCGATCCAGCCGGCCTTCTGGGGCGGGATGATGTTAGCCACCGAGGCCTTGATGACGTCGCCCCCTTCGAGGGTGACGGTCATCTCCTTGGTGTCCACCTTCACCACCCGGCCGCCGAGTTCGCCGGGGATCCACTCGATCATGCCCTCGTAGTAGCGTTGCCAGGCATCCTGGAAGAGCGCCTGCTTGGAGAACTTGTCCTTGGGATCGCAGACGACGATCTTGGACTTGGGCTTGTGCTTCTTGAGATAGTTGGCGATCAGCGAGGTCCGCTCGTAGGGCCCGGGCGGGCAGCGGTAGGGATTGGGCGGCGGCGCGATCACCACGGTCCCGCCATCCTCCATCGCCTCGAGCTGGGCGCGCAGCAGCGCCGTCTGCTCGCCCGCCTGATAGGCGTGGGGCATGTCCATGGCCGCCGCCTCGTCGTAGCCCTCGATGGCCTCGTAACGGAAGTCGATGCCGGGCGCGACCACCAGCTTGTCGTAGGGCAGCTCGCGACCGCTGGCGAGGCGGACCACCTTCTTGCCGGTGTCCACGTCCACCGCCATGTCGCGATAATGGACGACGCCGTACTTCTGGACGAGATTGACGTAGCGATGGGTGATGGACTCGAGCGTGCGCCAGCCGGCCAGGTAGAGGTTGCTGTAGAAGCAGGTGGTGTAGGTCTCCTTGGGCTCCACCAGCGCCACCTCGATGGCACCCTTGCTGTCACGGGCCACGTACTTGGCCACCGTGGCCCCGGCGGCGCCGCCACCGATCACCACCACCTTGGGCCGGCTCTGCGCCCGCAGCACGTGCGGAGCCGCCATCAGACCCACGCCCAGGACGGCCGTGGTCCCGAGCAGGCCGCGTCGCGTCAGACGGGTCATCTCACGATCCTCCCTTCTGCTCCCTGAGATCGGCGAAATAGGCGGCGAGCGATTCGATCTCCTCGTCGCCCAGCGCCCGCGCCACCGCCTGCATCACCGGGTTCTCCCGCTCCCCCGAGCGATAGGCCCGGAGGGCGTCGATGAAATAGTCCGTCGGCAGCAGCCACAGCGGCGGGATCACCCCGTCGGTGACGTCGGGGGGATGACAGGCGGTACACTCGTTGGCGAGGTACTCACCGTACGCAGGATCGCCCTCGGCCCGACCTTCCGCCACCATCCACCAGAAGATCGACCCGGCAAGGACGGCTGTGATGGCCCTGGCTCGTGTCATTATCCGACTGCAGGTGTTGGGGTGAGTTCCTCCTAGTCGCTTTCGAGCGCCTTGGCAATACCCATTCGCTTCGCTAGAGTTCTTCGAGATGAGAGCGATCTTCCCCGAAGATCAACTTCCTGAAACGAGGATTCCCGACTTTTGCCGCCGGAGCCCGCCGGAAACGCGCCGAATTTTCATCGTTTTCCTGTGGAATCCCGTCCGAACGGCGCGACCGCGCCCTCAGCGCAGCCCCCAGAAACGCAGCGCCGCCTCCAGATGGGGCGCCGGCCGCGGCAGCGCGAAGCGGAAGATGCGGCCGGTGCGCGGATGGGGAAAGGCGATGGCCATGGCCTGGAGCATCAGCCCCCGCGGTGCCCCGGCCGGCCAAGTGGCCGGATCGCCGTATTTGGCATCGCCCATGACGGGACAGCCCAGCAGCGCACAATGGGCCCGGAGCTGGTGAGTGCGCCCGGTGTGCGGCCGCAGTTCCAGCCACGCCGCCCGGTCGGCGGCGCGGGCCAGCACCCGGTATCCGGTGACCGCCCGCCGCACCTCCGGGGCATCCGGCGTCATCCGCGCCTCGCCGCGGGGGCCGGCCTTGCCCAGGGGAATGTCGATGACGCCCTCGGCCCGCGGCGGTCGGCCCAGGACCACCGCCCAGTAGATCTTCTCCACCCGCTGGTGGCGAAAGGCCTCCATCAGCGCCCGTGCGGCCACGAGATGGCGGGCCAGCACCAGCACGCCGGCGGTGTCGCGGTCGAGGCGGTGGACGAGGCGCGGCCGTTCGCCGCCCTCCGCCAGGGCCGCCAGCAGACCGTCGAGATGACGGCGGGTCTTGGGCCCGCCCTGGACGGCGAGCCCGGCGGGCTTCTCCAGGATCAGGATGTCGTCGTCGGCGTGACGCACGAGGCCGCGCACGAAGCGGCGGTCGGCCTCGGAGAGATGCCGCTCGGGCCGACGCCCGGCGCGTTCGAGGGCGAGCTGCGGCGGGATGCGCACCATCTGGCCGGCGGCGATGCGGGTGTCCGGCGTCACCCGCCGCCCGTCCAGCCGGAACTGGCCGGTGCGCACCAGCTTCATCACCGCCCCGTAGGGCAG
>Ga0256839_1000078_pt1 | contig 125474 bp, 100 predicted proteins | sample 354166metaG_FD_185968 | JGI IMG/M metagenome (GOLD analysis project Ga0256839, IMG submission 185968) | Hydrothermal vent microbial communities from Mid Atlantic Ridge, Atlantic Ocean - 354-166 | ecosystem: Environmental > Aquatic > Marine > Hydrothermal vents | place: Atlantic Ocean: Mid...
AACTCAAGTTTCGGTAGTCACAAGCAATTGATTCAAGTTAAAGATTTTCAGTATTTCGTTGTCTTTTAGAACTGCTGAGACTATCTTCTTTTTTACATCTATACCCAAACCGAAATGGTTTGGGATATTTACAACTCACAAACCAGCGAAAGATAAGAAGTTTGGGAGGCGTCAGTCTCGCAAACCACTTCGCCATGAGTATAAATCGAAAAATCTCGGATATTTGGCCAACCACGCCTTTGAGCCGGCACAAACTCAAAGAAGTGCTTTGTGGATTAATTTGTATATTGTATCGGGCGTTGGTTAGTTTTTTAGTATGTTAAATTTTTTATGATGCAGGCCACTCCTGCTTTTATTCCTTAAAACTTGAGTGCACTTGCTTTTTGATTAGGGGCATACAGAGGTATGGTGGCACTTTGGGGAGGGGATGCGCACACTCGTGTTGGGCTTTGGCACTGCTGGCGAGGGGTCTACAAATGTAGTCACAGACTTTTTCCATTAGTTGTTGAGGGGACGCTGCTTACCAATTCTCTGCACTTTTATTGTTGTATGCGGAGTTGTTATGTGAGGTGTACTTTTTCGCCCAGCTTAGGGATCTCGATTTGCTGGTGCCCGTGTTGGTATAAGAGCTGCTGCAAAGCAGTTTGTTTGTCGTATTCGCCATGGACGAGGAAAATTTTTTGCGTATGCTCTCTTTGATTTTTTACAAAATCGAGAATCTCGTGGCGATCGGCGTGGGCGCTGAAGGAGTCCATGATTACCACCTCGGCCAGCACCTGTTTCCATTCGCCGAAGAGGCGCAAGCGTTTGGCGCCAGCCCGCAATTGACCGCCGGGTGTGTCTGGTGTGCAGTATCCTACGATGAGTATGGTGTTTTGAGGATTTTCGATGGCGTGGAATAAGTGGTGCTTGACACGGCCAGCCTGCATCATGCCTGCCGAACTGATAATCACACAGGGCTCTTTGCTGTAATTGAGTGCTTTACTGGCTGCTACACTTCGGATGTAGGTCAGCCCGTTGAAGCCAAAGGGGTTGTCGTCGATGAGCAAATAGGTTTCCAGCTCTTCGTCGTAGCATTCGGGATGTGCGCCGTAGATGGTGGTGGCATTTACTGCCAATGGACTATCTACGTAGACGGGAATTCGGGGCAGGTGCCCATCGGTAGCCAGTTGATCGAGCATATATACGATTTCTTGGGTGCGGCCCACGCTGAAGGCTGGAATGAGCACGCGTCCTTTTTTTTCCAAGCAAGTATGACGGATGACTTTTAGGAGCCGTTCTATTTCGCGAGGCTTTTCTTCGTGGTCTTTGTCGCCATAGGTAGATTCGCAGATGAGATAATCTACAGGGGGCATGGGTTGAGGATCGCGCAAGATCGGACGATTGGGGCGGCCAATGTCGCCAGTGAAGCCGATAGTGTAGTGGCAATGGCCCTGCCGGATGCGCAGCGTCACACTTGCACTACCTAAAATGTGTCCTGCATCTCGAAACAGTACTTCCACATCGGGGCGCAGCTTGAACCACTGATTGTAGCCGTAGCTGGCAAAGAGGCCCATAGTGCGGTGCACGTCTTCTTTGGTGTACAGCGGTTGTAGTGGCTCTTTAGGCTTGTGTTTTCGGTTGTAGTATTCGGCATCGTATTGCTGAATATGTGCCGAGTCGAGCAGCATGATAGCACACAAGCTCCGCGTGGCATGAGTGCTGTAGATAATGCCTTCGTATCCATCTTTGACGAGCTTGGGCAGGCGCCCGCTGTGGTCGATGTGGGCGTGAGAGAGGATGACAGCATCGAGCGCTTCGGGTTTGAAAAACCACTTTTTGTTAAAGCCTTTCATCTCATTTTCGTGTCCCTGGTATAGGCCACAGTCGAGCAAGATCGTGTAGCCGTCGTCAAGTGTGATCAGATGAGCACTGCCCGTTACCGTGCGCGCTGCCCCGCAAAATTGTATGTGCATCAGCCTGTTGTTTTGTGCTTGTCGGCAAATGGCCACACTCCCGATGGAGCGGGAAGTGATCGCTTTGAGCACAACACTTCCAAAACTAAATGATTTGCACAGGATAATTGCTTTTTCAAATAGCTGTAGTGCAAGGTAGCATTTTCACTTTAAAAAATGGCCTTGTCAGTTCCTTAATGTCGAAATTGTATTTTTGCGCAACTTTTCGCAGTGTAGCCTTTTTGATTCAATAGTTTCATTTTCAAAATACAAGCGATACACCTATCATGACGGAACACAGGCCGCGCCAGCTTTCCGAACAAGAGCGCATACGAAGAAACAATTTGCAGAAAATCCGGCAAATGGGCATTGATCCTTATCCGCCCCATCAATATCCCGTGACGCATCATGCAGCACAGATCAGGGCGCAATTCAAAGACGAAGAAGCCGAACAATGGCAAGAGGTAAGCTTGGCCGGCCGCTTGATGACGCGCCGCATCATGGGCAAGGCTTCTTTTGCCGAGCTACAGGACAGCACGGGGCGCATCCAGATCTATGTGGCGCGTGACGAAATTTGCCCTGGTGCGCAGAAAGACTTGTACAATCTGCTGTTTAAGAAATACCTCGACTTAGGCGACATCATCGGCGTTAAGGGGTACGTGTTTCGCACGCGTATGGGCGAGGTGACGATACACGTCAAAGAGCTCAAATTGCTGAGCAAATCGTTGCGGCCTTTGCCAGTGGTGAAGGTCGATGCTGAAGGCAAAGTGCACGATGCTTTCACTGATCTAGAGCAGCGCTATCGCATGCGCTATGTCGACCTGATCGTCAATCCACATGTGCGCGACATTTTCGTCAAGCGCACGCGCATTATTCAGAGCATGAGACGCTTTTTTGATGCCCGTGGCTGGCTCGAAGTAGAGACACCAGTGTTGCAGCCCATCCACGGGGGTGCAGCAGCTCGGCCCTTCAAGACGCATCACAACGCACTGGATATTCCCCTGTACTTGCGCATTGCCAATGAACTATATCTAAAGCGCCTCATCGTAGGGGGCTACGAGGGCGTGTATGAAATTGGCAAGATGTTTCGCAACGAGGGCATGGACCGCACCCATAATCCGGAGTTTACCAGTATGGAGCTCTATGTAGCCTGGAAGGACTACCTCTGGATGATGGAAATGGTGGAACAGCTACTGGAAACCATTGCCCGCGAAGTGACAGGAGATACGCGTGTACAGATAGGCGAACAGGTAGTCGACTTCAAGGCGCCTTATCGCCGCTTGCCCATGTTTGAGGCCATTCAAGAGTATGCTAGTATCGATATTAGTGGCATGGGTGAAACAGCGCTACGGCAGGTGGCCGAAGAGTTGGGACTTGAAGTAGATGATTCTATGGGTAAAGGTAAGCTCATCGACGAGATCTTCAGTGAGACTGTCGAGCCCCACCTCATCCAGCCTACGTTTATCACCGATTACCCCATAGAGATGACGCCTTTGGCTAAGAAGCATAGGTCAAAGCCAGGGCTAGTTGAGCGCTTTGAGCTGTTCGTCAATCGCAAGGAAATTGCCAATGCCTATACCGAACTCAATGACCCCATTGACCAGCGCCAGCGATTTGAAGAGCAGCTTCGCTTGGCACAGCGCGGCGATGAGGAAGCTATGGTTTTGGACGAAGATTTTTTGCGGGCGCTGGAGTTTGGCATGCCACCTACTTCGGGCTTGGGTATCGGTATCGATCGCCTCACCATGTTGTTGACCAACCAAGATTCAATCCAGGAAGTCATCTTTTTCCCACAGATGAAACCCGAACGAAAGGCAGGCGATGAAGAAGAATGAGCACCATAGTGGATGCTACGAGGAGTGTGATCTCTTTTTGATCGGAAAAAAGTGTCAGGTGTGCAGTTGCCAAGTCAAAATAAATTATTTTCGCACCGTTATCTGACCAACCAAATTACTTCATTTAATTCGGAAGAACTAATGAATATTCCCCCGGACTTGCGCTACGCTGAAGATCACGAGTGGGTACGCGTAGTTGAAGATGGCAAAACGGCATATGTAGGTATTTCTGATTTTGCGCAAAGCGAATTGGGAGAGATCGTATATGTGGAAGTAGATACTGTAGGTGAGACTCTCCAAAAAGGAGATGTGTTTGGCACTGTGGAGGCCGTGAAAACCACTTCTGATTTGATCATGCCCATTAGCGGAAAAGTACTTGAATTCAATCCTGAGCTAGATGAAAGCGAAGGCGACAACCCCACTTTACTCAATGAAGACCCCTATGGCAAAGGTTGGATCATCAAAGTAGAAATGACTAACCCTGCCGAGGTAGACGAATTGCTCGATGCAGCTGCCTATGAGCGATTGATCGGATAATTTTTTACCTATGTCCATACACCATTTTGGTGAATACGTGCATCTCAATGGATAGATGGAAGAATGTGGTACAGATGTGTACAACAATGAAAGTTGAAAGTTTATTTTTTAATAATAGAAAGGCGCCCAGTGCGGCAATATGTGGCCACTGGTACTTAAGACGGAGTGAGTGATGAGATTGAATGCGTCTAAGCTGCTTCGTTTTGAGTATGGATTTTTGCTTCCAGCCATAGGTTGGGGCATTGGGATTAGCACTTTGTCGCTTAGTAGGGGTGTATCTTTGCCCCAAGTGCTGTGGTCGCCCGATAAGATTGCCCATTTGGGGAGCTATGCGATTTGGGCCATTGCATGGGCTTGGGGTAGCTACCGAGCCCGATTGAGGTGGGCGCTTGGGTACATCGCATTGGGGTGTACGTTGTGGGGGCTGTTTTTAGAAGGCGTACAGGGTACATTGCCATGGCGCACCTTCGAGTGGGGCAACGCAGTAGCTAATGCATTGGGCGCAGTGTTAGGAGTTAGTGTATATTATTATTTTTTTCATTATAAAACGACCTGATATGGATTTTGCAGTATCCGCACAGGTGCTGGTATGGTCGCTGATTGGTGTGTTGGCCTTTGTGTTGGGGCTGATCTTTGTAATGCGCTATGTATTGCAAAAGCGCAGTGAAGAGCTGCTTCAAGGCAAACGTCAGCACAAACGCACGGGCCATCCGCTTGAAGAACATGCCAAATATTCAGAAGTAGATGCCTTTAGCTTGAGTGGCACTTTCTTCAACTTTGGCATGTTGGCGGCTTTAGGCCTTACCATTTTGGCTTTTAGCTGGACGACCTATGAAAGGAAAGTGGACATTAGCCAGTACCTCGACACGCTTGAAGAAGATATTGAGGTAGAACCACCTCGTACTGCTGAGCCGCCACCGCCACCACCGCCACCACCGCCACCGGTGATTGAGGAGGTGCCGGAAGAATTGATCGAAGAGGAGGACGATGTGGAGTTTGTAGACCAATCGGTAGAAGATGAGACCGTAATCGAGCGGCCAGATCCCGTGGTCGATGCACCTCCGCCGCCACCGCCACCACCACCACCCAAAAAAGAGCCGGATGAAATCTTCAAGGTGGTAGAAGAAATGCCCACCTTCCCCGGATGCGAATCGGTTGCCGATAAAGCAGAGCGGAAAAGGTGTGTGGACAAAAAGCTGTTGGAGTTTATTTACGGCAATATCAAGTATCCGGCTATCGCTCGGGAGAATGGTGTAGAGGGCATGGTGGTGATCACTTTCGTGGTGGAAAAAGACGGTAGCATCACGGATGCGCGCATTGCCCGCGACATCGGCGCAGGCTGTGGTCAGGAAGCACTTCGCGTGGTGAAGATGATGCCTAAGTGGAATCCGGGCAAGCAGCGTGGCCGTCCGGTGCGCGTACAGTTCAACTTGCCTATTCGTTTCAAGCTCGAATAGGATGCGGTGAGTATGCATCTGTAAAAAAGCATTGTCCTTTATGCGGCAACATGCAGCAGACGCGTGTTGCCGTATTTTTTTGCTGTTGTCAAATCGCACTGCATGCATTGACGGATGTCATAGCACATACATGTGTCTTGCGCTTCATCTTGAGCTACACATGCCTTTAGTGCGCGAATAATTGATTCACCTCAAAAAGAAGCGCTATGAAAATGGCAGTAAGTCTTCAAGTATTGATATGGGCGATGGTCGGGCTTGTGGGGCTTGTGTTTTTGATCATTTTGATCATGCGTCATCTTTTGTACAAGCGCAGCGAGCAGTTGTTGCGTCAGAAGCATCGTAAAGGTCAGGGGCTACATGCCTACACTTCTGAGCGAACTAAATATGCAGAAGTTGATGCCTATCAGTTTAGCCCATTGTTTTTCAAGCTGGGATTAGCAGCTACGCTCATTTTAGCCATCTTGGCTTTTAGTTGGACTACTTTTGGGAAAAGAGTAGATGTGCGCCAGTATATGGACACACTTGAGCAAGACATCGAAGTAGCACCACCGCGCACGACCGAGCCACCGCCGCCTCCACCCCCACCTCCACCTCCCGTAATCCAAGAGGTGCCCAACGAATTGATCACGGATGAAGAAGAAGTGGAGTTTGTAGATCAGTCGGTAGACCGAGAAACAGTCATCGAGCGCCCGCAACCGATATAGTGGAAAAGAGGGTAGCACCTCCTCTACCCCCACCACCGCCTCCACCCAAAAAAGAACCAGACGAGATTTTTAAGGTAGTGGAAGAGATGCCCACGTTTCCAGGCTGTGCGCACATTGCCGATAAAGCTGAGCGCAGAACTTGTGTAGACCAGAAACTGCTGGAGTTTGTCTACAGTAATATTAAATATCCCGTATTGGCCCGTGAAAATGGCGTACAAGGCCTCGTGGTAGTCAACTTTGTGGTGGAAAAGGACGGCAGCATTACCGATATTCAGATAGTACGTGATATTGGTGCTGGCTGTGGTCAGGAAGCTGTGCGAATCGTGAAGATGATGCCCAAGTGGAATCCGGGCAAGCAACGGGGGCGCCCTGTGCGAGTACGTTTTACGCTACCTATTCGCTTTAAGCTGGAATGAGCAGGATCACGTGCTTTTGTAGCACTATATAGTGTTTGTTACTAACAAATTATTGCGTATCTTAGAGGTATCGCCATTACTGGGGGTGCGAGCAGGTGGCCACAACTGCATGGTTTCACCAAAATTGGCCCCTTATGGATCTCTCCGTTTCTGCTCAAGTTCTGGTATGGTCGCTGATTGGTGTGTTGGCCTTTGTGTTGGGGCTGATCTTTGTAATGCGCTATGTGTTGCAAAAGCGCAGCGAAGAGCTGCTTCAAGGCAAACGTCAGCACAAACGCACAGGCCATCCGCTTGAAGAACATGCCAAATATTCAGAAGTAGATGCCTTTAGCCTGAGTGGTACCTTTTTCAATTTTGGTATGTTAGCAGCTTTGGCACTGACTATTCTGGCCTTCAGCTGGACTACTTACGAAAAGAAGGTGGATATTAGCCAGTACTTGGACACACTTGAGGAAGACATCGAAGTAGAGCCACCACGTACGGCAGAGCCCCCTCCACCTCCGCCACCACCACCGCCACCGGTGATTGAGGAAGTGCCTGAGGAGCTCATCACTGAAGAAGAAGACATAGAGTTTGTAGACCAATCGGTAGAAGATGAGACCGTAATCGAGCGGCCAGATCCCGTCGTTGATGCACCGCCGCCCCCGCCACCACCACCGCCCCCAAAAAAGGAGCCGGATGAAATCTTCAAGGTGGTAGAAGAAATGCCCACATTTCCTGGTTGTGAACATATTACCGACAAGGCTGCCCGAAAGGCGTGCGTAGACCAGAAATTGCTCGAATTCATCTATAGCAATATCAAGTATCCGGCTATCGCTCGAGAGAACGGTGTAGAGGGCATGGTGGTGATCACTTTTGTGGTGGAAAAAGACGGTAGCATTACAGATGCGCGTATTGCCCGCGATATTGGCGCAGGTTGTGGTCAGGAAGCGCTTCGCGTGGTGAAGATGATGCCCAAGTGGAACCCGGGCAAGCAGCGTGGCCGTCCGGTGCGTGTACAGTTCAACTTACCCATTCGCTTCAAGCTTGAGTAACAAGTTAAGTCCTTATCAGGTCTGTGCAGTGCGGCCGTTCCGTAAAGGAATGGCCGCTTTTTTGTATAAGGATCTTTCTGCCTGCTTTTGTGCATTATCTTGGCAGGCAAAAAGTCATTTTATGTACCGTGTATGCGTGCGCAAACACATCATGATTGCCCATAGCTTGCCCCATCCTGCCTTTGGTCCGGCTCAACGGCTACATGGTGCTACTTATATAGTGGATGCCATTTTTTCCAGTGCACAGCTCAATGAGCAACAGGTAGTAATCGATATTGGTCTGGCGCTTGAGTTGCTTGAGCGCGTATTGCGTCCATTGGATTATCAAAACTTGGACGAATTGCCGCAGTTTGCGGGTAAGTTGACAACTACAGAATTTTTGGCTCGGTATATTCACGAGCAACTGTGTAATGAGTTGGCAGGTCGTTTCGAGGGGCACTTGCGCGTTGTGCTGGGTGAATCGCATATTGCGTGGGCTTCGTATGAGGGGCCAGTGAAAGTGTAAGGAGCATGGCAGAGTGTGTACTACAGGTAGTGGCACCTCGGCCTCAGTCATTTGTGTCGGGAGGGAATAAATACAACTGGCACTTGGCTCAGGAGCTCCACGATTTGGGGGTTGAGGTGGTGTGGTGTACCCACACACGGCCACATGCCCAGTGGCCTGCTTTGTGGGATAGCCTGTGGATGGACAGGTATTTGGGCGAATTTTCCTCGCCACAATGGGTGGTGGTACATCATCTCCAATGGTTGTGGTCCGAATCACCCGTGCCGCGGCAAAGAGAGTGCGAGTTGTTGGCTCGCTTTGACGGAGCAATCGTCACCAGCCCATTTACACGTGAGGAGCTATTGCGCTCGGGGCTGGCACAGCCCATAATAGTAGCGCCACCGGGAGTAGAAATTGTGCGTCCTGCAAATTGGCGACCTCAGCCTTGGCCGCCTCGATTGTTGTGGATAGGGAACTTGATTCGGCGCAAGCGCTTGGCTGAATGGCTGCAGTTGTTGGCCGTGCATGTGGATTATCTGGCAGCCACGGAGGTACAACTCTTCGTGTTGGGCGACGATTCGCTGGACGTCACCTATGCTCAGCAGTGCCATCAGCTGATGGCGCAGCTCAATGCCAATGCGACAAAGCCTTGGATACACTACTGTGGCGTAGTGAGTACGGATCGGATACCCCAGTTTTTGGCTCAAGCCAACCTCTTTGTGTCTACTTCTGCTATGGAAACCTGGGGCATGGCTATTGCTGAGGCTGCTGCTTTTGGCCTACCTGTATGGATATGTCGGGGTGGTTTTGCCGATAGGCATTTGGAAATGGGGGCGGTAGGGCAGGCTTTCGACTCGCCTCAAGCGCTTACTGAAGCGTTGTTGCAACTCGACGAGGCTGCCCTGTTGGCTTGGCAGCAAAGTGCTTTAAATGCACACCCGAATTATCCATCATGGCGGTGTACTGCCCAAAAGATAAAGAAAGCGCTTTTGGGATAGCGTGCATGCCTCACACGGATTAGGCACAGATGCCGAAAATCGCATAGATTTTCGGTCAGTTTTAGAAGATACGCAAATTGTCTTTGATGCCAGATACGTATTTTAATGAGGAGTGGCTGAAGTTGCGATGGGCTTTTGATCGGGCAGCTCGAAACGAGAATGTAGCTGTAGCAGCTTATGCAAACTGGCAGACAGCTTCCAGCAAGGTTATGGTCGATTTGGGTGCAGGTCTAGGGGCTAACTGTGCTTATTGGGCACCTCGTCTACAGGGCGTACAACACTGGTATTTGATTGAGCACGATCAACGCCTTTTTGTGCCGGGGATTCAGTGGTTGGCTCGCTATTTTGCGCAAGCGCAATGGTCACATACCACGCAAGCAGGGGCTGAGTTGTTTGAGGGGCCAGATTGTCGTGTAGGCGTGCAATACATACAGGGCAATGCCGAACAAATGGCGCAATTGGTTGACCTGAAAGCAGTAAATGGCGTGATGGCCAATGCCTTGTTGGATTTGTTGCGATGGGATCAATGCCATGCCTTGGCCGGTATTTTGGCAGACTTTCGCTTGCCCTTGTTGGCAACAATCAATTATATGGGGATGGCCTTTGAGCCTGCAGATGCATGGGACTCATTGCTCATCGGCCTGTACGAGCAGCATATGACGAGGCCGCAATCTCAAGGGCCTCGCTTGGGCAAGCAGGCTGTGCTTGTACTTGCCGAAATGCTGGAAAAACGGGGGTATGTCACTGTACATGGGCCGGCCGACTGGGTGGTGCCTCCACGAGCATGTTCCATGCAGCGCGCATTATTGGATTTTATGGCAAGCGCTATAGCACAGCTCGACCTCCTACCTCACATGCGCCAGCAAGTGCAGGCTTGGTTTCAGTTGCGTGAGCAACACGTGCAGGCACAGTGTCTTACTATCCGCGTGAAGCATGTGGATCTATGGGCTACACCGAGATAGGTGGTGAGGAGCACTATTCTCCTACAAATAGTGCCGAAATGGATCGGTGCTCATGGGTGTTGCGGATGGCTCGAGCAAATAACTTGGCTGTAGAGAGCACTTTGATTTTATCCGATTCTCGGCGCAAGGGAATGGTATCGCAAACGACTAATTCCGTCAGGGGCGATTTTTCAATCAGCTCATAGGCATTGCCCGACAGCACGGGATGTGTACAGAGTGCGCGTACGCTGCGAGCTCCTTTTTCCATCAAGCTTTCAGCTGCTCGGCAAAGGGTACCAGCCGTATCGACAAGATCATCAACCAAGACGACGTCGGCACCTTCTACCTGACCAATGACTGTTATTTCTGCTACTTCATTGGCGCGCTTGCGGTATTTGTCACAAATGACTAAGTCGCGTTCGAAATATTTGGCATAGGTGCGTGCTCGCTTGACACTACCCATGTCGGGAGAAGCAAAGGTCACATTCGACAAGTCTTGCTGCTCCAGGTAGCTTATATAGATAGGCTCACTCTTGAGATGGTCTACAGGGATGTCAAAGAAGCCTTGAATCTGGTCGGCGTGTAAATCCATGGTCATGACGCGATTGGCACCTGCAGCCTGGAGCAATTCAGCAATGAGCTTAGCCGAGATAGGTACGCGTGGCTTGTCTTTGCGGTCTTGACGTGCATAGCCAAAATAGGGGATTACACAAGTGATGTAACCTGCCGAAGCGCGGCGAGCTGCATCGATCATGAGTAGCAGTTCCATCAAGTTTTCAGCAGGTGCAAAGGTCGATTGGATGAAAAACACATAGGCACCGCGTACCGATTCGTTGATAATGGGCTGCATTTCGCCATCGCTGAATCGCTTAAGTGAAATGTTACCCAAGGGTTGGCCGTAATAGTCTGCAATTTTCTCAGCTAAATACTTGGATTGCGTGCCACTGAAGAGCTTGACGTCAATGAGCATGGAAATGTCGGTTTGTACCAAAACCACGGATTTTTTGATTCTGGTGCAAAATTATGCCTATTCTTAGAGGGATTGAAAAAAAAGTGCTTCCAGTGGATGGAAATAGGTTTTTGTGTCTCACTATGAGCACTATGAGGTATGCAAGTCAGGTTAGGTACAGGAATGTGCGCTTGTCAATGGTGATAGGACGTTTGCGTTACCATATGGTGAGATAAGTTGTGCGATGGGTGAACAAAAAATGAGATGGGCTTTGTTTAGATGAGGTAGGCACATTTATAGGATTGGATATGTGATATGCACTATGTTCGGTTTTTGAGAAAGACGAATAGCCATTCCTCCTAAAACCAAATAATAGAGGTAGTTCATGAAAAGCTTATTTTCCCTATTGATCGTATTCGTAGTTGGGTGGATGGGATGTCAGCAAAGTGATCCAAAAGCAGTACCTGTAGCACATTCAGATGTGGGGAGTACTACGACCACTCCAGCATCTCAGGTAGATCCACAGGTGTTTGCCCGCTATTGGTATTCTGGCCAAGGAGAAGTCAATAGCTATGAGCTCATTCAATGGCGTTATGATGAACCACGTATGGGGGAGGCCATCATGGTGTTTGTCACTGAGCCTTTTAGCGCTACGCGGCAGGTAAAGGTAGAGCATCCAGATGCAGTTGTTGAGGAGGTAGTCCCAGTACTCAAGCTCCACCAGATAAGGAAGTTTCCTACAGGGATGTATGATTATTCGATGACGAGCTCGGTGTTTATGCCTTTAGAAGCATCGCGCTATCCGCAGGTGTTCAAGCTGACATCCAGTGTGCAGGAGTGGTGTGGCCACACCTTTATGCAGTTCAATTGGAAGAAGTACCAACAATACCGCTTGCGCGCCTTTTCCTATTTTGAGTCGGAGGGTGATCGGGATAAAAGTGTTACAGCGCCTATGTTTGAAGACGAAATTTGGACGCGCTTGCGCGTGGATCCTGCCTTTTTTCAGGATGGCCAAATTATTGAACTGATTCCTGCAGCCCATTATTTGCGCTTGACACATCAGCCGATAGTTGCGCGTCAGGCACGCATTCGGCATCAGGACCAAGAAAGTGGTCGTTGGCTCATCGTAGAGTATTTGCATTTGCCACGCAGCTTGCGCATTCTTTATGAAGATCAGTTTCCTTGGCGCATCTTAGCCTGGGAAGAAGAGGATGACGGCCGTGTGAGTAAGGCGCGCATGAAAAAGGCGATGCAGCTGCCCTATTGGGTGCACCACGACAACGATGACTTATCTCTTCGCGATAGCTTGGCACTTGAGTGCTTTTGACTTCGAGTGCTTTTTGCCAAAGGCACGAGCAGAGTGCACAGCGCAGCACTTATTACAGCAGCGCAGCGCCGAAAACTCCTGCGCTGTCGCCCAGCGCAGGCCGTAAAAAGGCTGTGTTCATATGCGTGTTGAATACGTATAGGGCAGCTTCTTCGGCGCCGCGTTCGTACAAAATATCGATCTGGCTGAGCCCACCACCAAGTACGATGGCGTCGGGATCCAAGATATTAATCACATAGGCGATGGCCTTACCAAAAAAATGAACTAAGCGGTCTATGGTAGCATCTGCAGTGGGATCTGTGCCCTTGTAGGCGCGTGCGACAATGTCTTTCAATGATCTTTGTACGCTACACTGTTGGGCGTAGAACTTTTCTAAAGCAGGACCGCTCAAAATGGTCTCTACGCAGCCACTGCGACCACAGTAGCAAGGGCCGCCGCTGGCATCGAGGAAATTATGCCCCCATTCACCTGCAATGCCTTGGTGGCCGTGCAGTACTTTCCCATCTACCACAATGCCACCCCCTACACCTGTGCCCATAATGACGCCGAACACCACACGGGCATCGGGCATATGGGTGCGCACAGCGCCCCAACGCGTTTCGGCCAGGGCGAAGCAGTTAGCATCATTGGCGATGCGCACTGGCGTTTTGAGTACGGCCTCGATGTCGCGCAGAAAGGGTTGCCCATTGAGGCATATGGTATTTGAGTTTTTCAGTGTTTGTGTCTGAGGGTCGAGCGATCCAGGCGTGCCTATGCCGATGTGTGATGGGCGCATACCCACTTCTGACATCATGGTCTCTACAAGCTTCTGAATTTGCCGCAAAATGTGTGGATATCCCTTATTTGCTTCAGTGGGTACGCGCATACGGCATAGCACGTTCATCGTATCGGGGCTGTCTAACACAATGCCTTCAATCTTGGTGCCGCCCAAGTCAATGCCCCACAGTGGTCCCATACCTCTACTTTTTGTAGCGTTTTGAAAATGACTGTTTGTACCGCAATGGCGTAAAGCTAATAGGTGTGAGTGGAAAATGTGCTGTGGATATTTAGTTAAAATGACCAAATAAGACTACTGGATGTGAATGGCATTGTTTGTAAAATGCTCATTTTGGCAGCCTAAATGAGATCGCGATGCCTATCAATGTAGAGATCAAGGCGCGCTGCCACGATCCGGCATACGTACGCCAAGTGTTGCACGAGGCGGGAGCAGATTTCCGCGGCCGTGACCATCAGATCGATACGTATTTTTTGGTGCCAGAAGGGCGGCTCAAATTGCGCGAGGGGCAAATTGAGCGCAACCTCATTTTTTATCGACGTGTTGATGTGCCTGGCCCTCGCCGGTCAGAAGTTTATCTCTATCAGCCGGTGCAAAGTGCGGCTTTACATGCCTTGTTACGCGCGGCTTTAGGGGTACGGGTGGTAGTGGACAAGCTCCGTGAAATCTATTTTGTGGATAATGTCAAGTTTCACATCGACGAGGTGAAGGACTTGGGCAGCTTTGTAGAGATTGAAGCCATCGATTGGGATGGTACCATAGGGGAGGTGCGCTTACAGGTGCAATGTCGCCATTGGATGGCGCAGCTGGGCGTTCAGGAGGAAGACTTGATTGAACAGTCGTACAGCGAATTGCTGTTGGCGCGTGGCGCGTAGTGTGCCAGTAAAAATTATCGATATGGCTTCCTTTCGGCAAATAGATATCGAGCGGTGGCCTCGACGTCACCTCTTCGAGTTTTTTCGAGCTTATGATTTGCCTTTTTGGCAGGTAACCGTGCCAGTCGATGTGACGCGATTGCGCCAATGGTCTCAGAGCCAGGGGCATTCGTTTTTTCTGGCTTGTCTGTGGCTTTGGGCGCGTGCTGCCAATGCAGTGCCCGAGTTGAGACAACGCCTACGACCTGAAGGCGTTATCGAATGGGACGTCGTGCATCCTGGTGCTACGTTGATGCACGACGATCGCAGCTTTACCTTTTGCTATTTCGACTATGAGCCCGATCTGGATCACTTTTGCCGAAAGGCAAAGGCCCACATGGAGGCGCATCTGAAGCAAAAGGCATTTGCGCCTCGTACTGCTCCCGACGACGTGCTGCACTGTTCGGTGCTTCCGTGGCTGCCTTTTACCGGTTTTCAAAATGCACGGCGACTGAATTCACGCGATGCTGTACCTAAGATTGTATGGGGTAAGGCAGAAGTACGTGCTACAGGTTGGCAGGTGCCCCTGTCGATTGAGGTGCACCATGCACTGGTAGATGGCTATCACGTGGGGTTGTTTTTTCAACAAATTGAGATGCTGCAAGCCCAGCTTTGAGCAAAAAATGACCCCTGCACGTAGTTGGTATAGCTTAGGTGCAGGGGGGTGGGCACCATATGCTGTGCGCGCCTTTATGCTTGGGCTACTTCAGTAGTAGCTATTTTGCGTATGCGTACTGCCACCACTTTGTATTCGGGGCAATCGGCTATTTCGTCGTGCACGTCGCTGGTAATGCGGTTGAGCAAGATCTCGGGAAAGTGGAAGGTGGTGCTCAATATGCCGGGTTGCACTTCGTCGCTCAGACGCGCATGTATGTATACCTTACCGCGTGGCGACTCCAGCTCTACCAGATCGCCTGTACGAATGCCATGCGTAGCTGCATCGACTGGATTGATCAGCAGTACGTCTTCGCGTGCTAGTTCGCGGTTGGGTGTGCGGCGCGTCATGGTGCCGGCGTTGTAGTGTTCCAGGTTTCTGTTGGTGGTTAGGATGAAGGGGTAGTCGTGGTGGTGCACTGCGATTTCCTTAGTTTCGATGAAATTGGTGAACACCAGCTGACCTTTGCCGCGCTTGAACGATTCTTGGTGGAGTACCTTGGTATCGGTACCGTCGGGTTTGACGGGCCACTGTTTGCCGTTGGGGCCGAGTTCATCCCATTTCACGCCGGCGAAGAAAGGCACGATTTGGCTGATCTCTTCTAGCACACCTTTGGCCGAATAGGAGGGCTGCGGATAGCCCAGCCGGTTCATCATCTCGACGTAGATTTGACCATCGGGTTTAGCTTCGCCTGGTGGGTCTACCACTTTTTGTACGCGCTGGATGCGACGTTCACCATTGGTGAAAGTGCCTTCTTTTTCGAGAAAAGCTGCTGCGGGTAGTATCACATGAGCTAACTTCGATGTCTCGGTAGGGAAAATTTCTTGCACCACGAGTAGGTCTAGTTTTTTGAGGGCGGCGATGACACGCTCGCTGTTGGGATCGCTTTGTACCACGTCTTCGCCCGTGATCCACATGGCTTTCAGTTTGCCGGCCAAAGCGGCATCGTACATCTTGGGGATGGTATAGCCCGACTTCTTGGGCATGGGTCGTCCATAGAAACGCTCGAATTGGTGAATGACTTCGGGCACTTCGACAGGTAGGTATCCGGCCCCTTGGTAGGGTTGTACGCCCATATCGGCCATGCCTTGTACGTTGTTTTGCCCGCGTAGTGGGTTAACACCAGTACCTCGACGCCCCACATTGCCAGTGATCATGGCCAAGTCGGCAATTTGCATTACAGCATAGGTGCCCTGATAGTGCTCGGTGACGCCTAGTCCGTGGAACGACATAGCTGCCCGGGCCGAGCCATAGGTACGTGCAGCTACACGCACTTCCTCTCGGGATACGCCCGTGACGCGTTCCAGTGCTTCGATGTCGAGACTGAGGATGCCGTCGCGGAAGGCTTCCCAGCCTTCGGTGCGGCTACGGACAAAATCTTCATCGACTAAGCCTTCACTAATAATGTAGTACAGCATCATGTCGAGCAGGGCTACATTGGTACCTGGCCGCAGCTGTAGGTGGTGTGTGGCGTACTTGGCCAGCTCGGTGCGGCGTGGATCCACTACGATAAGTGGGGTGCCTTTCATGGCCTTTTGCTTGATCTTAGCACCCGTGACGGGATGTGCTGCTGTGGGATTGGCCCCAATGACCAGGATACATTCGGTATAGTTGAGGTCGTCGATGGAATTGGTGGCAGCGCCAGTGCCAAAGGTGCGCTGCATGCCGATGGCGGTGGGGGAGTGGCACACGCGCGCACAGCCGTCGATATTGTTGGTACCTATGACAGCACGAATCATTTTTTGCATGAGGTAGTTCTCTTCGTTGGTGGTACGCGCCGAAGAGATGCCGGCGATGGCGTCGGGTCCGTATTGCTCGCGTATGCTCAGGAGTTTATCGGCGATGTAGTCGTAAGCTTCTTCCCAACTGACGCGTTCGAAGGTGTCGCCTCGCCGAATCAGGGGGTATTTGAGGCGGTCGGGATGTTTGTAGAAGGTGAAGGCGTAGCGCCCTTTCAGGCAGGTATGCCCTTGATTGACTTCGGCGTCGTAAGGTGCCGTAATGCTCAGTATCTCGTTTTCCTTGACTTGGACTTCGAGCTGGCAGCCCACGCCGCAGTAGGTACAAGTAGTGCGCACTTTGTCTTGGCCTAGCCATGCCTTGCTTTGGTACACGTCATGGATGGCACTGGTGGGGCAAGCTTGCACGCACGCACCACACGAGACACAGTCGGACTCGAGGAAGTTGCTATCGAGCCCCATGATGATGGTGCTGTCAAATCCGCGCCCTTTTACACCCAGCACGAACTGTCCTTGCACTTCGTCGCAGGCGCGTACGCAGCGGTAGCACATGATGCATTTCGACAGGTCGGCGCGCATGTAGGGGTGGCTGGTGTCTTTTTCGCACTGACTATGCGTTTGCCCTTGAGGGTAGCGCACGCTTCGGATGCCCACGCGAGCGGCTACGTCTTGCAGCTCGCAATTGCCATTTACTTCACAGGTGAGGCAGTCGAGCGGATGGTCGGTGAGTATCAATTCGACGATGTTGCGGCGCAGCTTTTGTACTTTTTCGCTTTCTGTAAAAATGGTCATGCCAGCTTCTACAGGTGTGTGGCAAGAAGCTACCGTCTTGAGCTGCATGCCATTGCCGCTCTTGCCCACTTCTACACTGCACACGCGGCACGAGCCGAAGGGCTCGAGGTTGGGCGCGTCGCACAAGGTGGGTATGAGTTGTGCGCCTTTGTGTCGGCGCACAAAATCCAAGATGGTTTCTCCTGGTTGGATCTCAAAAGGCTGGCCATTGATCCAGGCTGTATGGGTAGCAGCAGTTTGCTGGGGGCTATGAGTGGTTGTTGTGGTTTTCATGGTCGGATGGTTTTTGCGAAAGCAAAGTGGTGAAAGACCTCATAGTAATGTGGGGTTAGCGGAAATAGGCAGCGAGTTCGTCTTCGAAGTATTGCAGGGCGTTGTACACGGGCAATGGCATGCCACCTCCTAAGGCGCATAAAGAGCCTTCCTTGAGCGTCATGAGTAGGTCTTCGAACAGCTCGCGATCAATTTTATAGCCGTTTTTCTGAGCTTTCTCGAGTAGTTCTTTGCCGCGCACAGAGCCGATGCGGCAGGGGAAACACTTGCCACAGCTCTCATGAGCCGTAAAGGCGAACAGGTGCTCTATGTAGGCGATCATGGGATGCGATTCTGGTATGCTGACTACACTGGCATGACCAAGCAAAAATCCGTTTTTTGCGAACGACTCAAAGTCGATAGTGAGCTTGTCGATCATAGTTGTGGGTACCAATCCACCCAGCGGACCACCAATGTGGAGTGCTTTGATTTTTTTTCGGAATCCTTGACCTAGCTCATCGACTAGTGTGCGCAGGGGGGTGCCCATGGGTACCTCGTATACACCAGGGCGGCGAAAAGCGCTATCGACCGAGAGCAGCTTGGTGCCACTGGACTTGTCCGTACCGATGGCGGCAAAGGCGGTGCCACCGTGTTCGAAGATCCAGGGCAGATTGGCTAGAGTCTCTACGTTGTTGACGACGGTGGGTTTGCCGAAAAGGCCATATTGCACTGGGTAGGGCGGGCGTACGCGTACTTCAGGGCGTTGCCCTTCGATGCTGGCCAGTAGCGCGGTCTCTTCGCCACATATATAGGATCCACGTGCTTTGATCGGCTTGATCGAGAAGTGAAAGCCGCTGCCGAGGATGTCGCTGCCGAGTAGGCCGGCCTTTTCCATAGTGCTGATGGCTTGCTGTATGGTTTCTACACTTTCGGGATACTCGTAGCGGATATACACTACGCCCCGGCTAGCCCCTGCCGCCCGTGCGGCTATCATCATGCCGAGCAAGAGCTTGTAAGGACGGTGCTCGAGTAGGTAGCGGTCGGAATAAGAGCCTGGGTCGCCTTCATCGGCATTGCACACCACAAACTTAGGATCTCCTTCAGCCTGGGCACAGGCTTCTAGCTTGATGCCTATGGGAAAGCCTGCACCGCCGCGTCCACGTAGCCGTGCCACTTGTAGTTCGTCGCGCAGTCGTTGGGCTGGAATAGTAATCAATTTTTGGACCAGTGCACGTGCCCGATCGAGCGTGTAGTCGGCAGTAGTGAGTATAGCTTGGCCGAGTGCGGCCACGGCATAGGTGTCGATAGCTCGATCTTGAGGTTGGGGCAGCTCGTCGAGCAAGTGCAGGCCTACTTGGCCCGAATAATTGTGCCCTTGGTAGTGGTAGGCGTAGTTTTCATGGCACCGCCCCAGACAGGTGATCTGACCAATTTCTTCGGGCGTGAAGTGATGGAGTAGCTTTTGGCGTACGACATCCTGTGTGCCCGCACACAGACAAGCTGATCCGTTGCACACAAATACTTTTTTGCCCTTGTTTTCAGGTCGGGTGAAGTCGTAAAATGTGCCCGCACCATAGACGGGTGCATCGCCCAAGAGGTAGTCTTGTGCCAGTTGGTGGGCGGCACTTTTGGTCAGGTAGCCCTCGCTTTCAGCTATTTGTCCAATCTTTTCAAAGAGGTTTTCCTCTAAGCCCTTGCGCCCTGACAGGGAAGTGATGTTTTTTGACATGGCTCGTAATTGGTTGGGTGATTTAGGGTCAATTTACAAATATTGTCTGAAATCCTGTAGGGTGTAAGAGCTGCTTTGGCACGACTTTTCGAGGCGTGAGCAGTGATATGGTGAGCTGAAGTAATTTATTTTGCTACCTGTAGGCTTTTGTGCCAGCTATGTGCAGCATCATCACAGAATAGGTATAATTTTGCCCCCATGAAACGCGAATTGTACATTTACAATAGTCTGACGCGAAAGAAAGAGCGCTTTGAGCCTTTAGTGCCTGAAAGGGTAGGCATGTATGTGTGTGGCCCTACAGTGTACAGCGACGTACACTTGGGCAATTGCCGCACCTTTGTCAGCTTCGATGTGGTTTTTCGATACCTGCAACACATTGGATATAAGGTGCGCTACGTGCGCAACATTACCGATGTAGGGCATTTAGAGGGCGATGTAGACACGGGTGGTGAAGACAAAATTGCCAAAAAGGCGCGCTTAGAGCAGGTCGAGCCCATGGAGATTGTGCAGCGATACACCTTGGGCTTTCACGAGATGATGCGCATCTTCAATGTATTGCCGCCTAGTATTGAACCGCGTGCTACCTGTCATATCATCGAACAGGTCGATATGATCAAGGCCATATTGGCGCGCGGGTATGCCTATGTGGTCAATGGCTCAGTCTATTTCGATACGCCTAAGTTTATCGAGGACTATGGCGTATACGGCAAGCTGTCGGGCCGTCGCATTGAAGATCTGATTGCCGAGAGCCGTGATGATCTCAAGCGACAGGACGAAAAGCGCCATCCTTCTGATTTTGCGCTGTGGATTAAGGCCGATCCCACTCACCTGATGCGCTGGGAGTCGCCTTGGTCCGTGGGTTTCCCTGGCTGGCACTTAGAGTGTTCGGCTATGAGCACCAAGTACTTGGGTGAATCATTCGACATACATGGTGGTGGTGCCGATTTGAAGTTTCCGCATCACGAAAATGAGATCGCACAAAATTACGGCGCGTGTGGACATGCACCTGCGCGCTATTGGATGCATGGCAACATGCTGCTGATGAATGGCCGCAAAATGGCCAAAAGCGATGGCAATACCATCACGCCTATGCAGCTCTTTACAGGCGATAGTCCTCATGTGAGCAAGGGCTATAGCCCGATGGTCGTGCGTTTCTTTATGTTGCAGTCGCACTATCGCAGCACGCTGGATCTGACCGATGAGGCGCTACAGGCCGCCGAGAAGGGTTATCGCCGCCTCATGGAAGCCCATCGCACTTTGCAGCGCTTGCAGCATCCTGGGGGTGGGCAGGCTGGCCCACTGGATGACGAGCTCCACCAGCTCATGGAGCAGGCCTACACCGAAATGGACGACGACTTCAACACGCCTAAGGCCTTGGCAGTACTTTTTGAGCTAGTGAGCCGCATCAACTCTTTGGCACATGGCTTGCTGCCCTTCGAGCAGGTACGTCCCCAGACTATTGACCGGTTGAAAGCAGTTTTTGCTGACTTCCTATTCGATATCTTCGGTTTAAAAGATGAGATGGAGAACAGTGCCGATACGGAGATGATCGACAAACTCATGCAGCTGATTATCGAAATTCGGCAAGAGGCACGTGCGCGCAAAGATTGGGCTACGGCCGACAAGATCCGAGATGCGCTACAGGCTGCGGGTATCGTGCTGAAAGATAGCAAGGAAGGCACTTACTGGACTAAGGCCTGATATGTGTATAGATTTTGCTGTGATAGCCTATGCGACTATTTCCACTGCCAATATTGGGGGGCATTGTCTGTGTGGTGTGGTGCTTTGGGAGTTGTAGACAAAGCAAGCAGCCGGCGCGCGAGGCGAAGGCCTCTGCGGTTGAAACAGCTTTGCCTGCTTGGGCATTAGGACCTTGGACCAAGCTCGATTCTGTCAATCCGGTGATAGAGCCACGCAGGGACACCCGTTTTTGGTGTCCTGTACGCAAGGCCCAAGTAGCTTGGGAGGCCAAAGATGTGTTCAATCCGGCCACTGTGGTGCATCGCGACACGCTGTTCATGCTCTATCGAGCTGAAGATGTCGTGGGGCGTCATCACGGCACTTCACGTATTGGGCTAGCTTGGAGTACGGATGGCCTGCATTTTGAGCGTGCCCCTCAGCCAGTGTTGTATCCTGCACGCGATTCGATGTTCGGCTATGAGTGGGAAGGTGGCATAGAAGATCCGCGTGTGGTGATGCTGCCCGATGGCCGCTATCTGATGACCTATACGGCTTATGATGGTCATACAGCACGGCTGTGTGTGGCTACTAGTACGGACCTGCGCCGCTGGCACAAGCACGGCTTGGCTTTTGGCGAAACCCAATGGCGCGATACCTGGTCGAAATCGGGTGCGATCGTATCGCGGCGCGAAGGTAGCCGACTCATTGCACATCGCATCAATGGCAAGTTTTGGATGTACTGGGGCGATACCGACATCTTTGCAGCCACCTCCGATGATGGCATCCGATGGACCCCCCTTACCGATGCTTCGGGCCAGCTCATAGCGGTACTGTCGCCGCGATCGGCTATGTTTGATAGCCAACTCGTAGAGCCAGGACCACCAGCGCTGTGGACGCCACGCGGCATACTACTGCTGTACAACAGTCGCAATGCCGAACAAGGAGGCGAAACGGCATTGCCTCCAGGTACTTACACGGCAGCACAAGCCTTGTTTGATGCTGCTCAACCTCAACGTCTGCTGGCACGCCTCACGCACTATGTGCTTGCACCCGAAACTACCTATGAGCGCACAGGGCAGGTAGGCAATGTCATTTTTATCGAGGGGTTGTCGCTATGGCGTGGCCGTTGGTATCTCTATTATGGCACTGCCGATTCGCGCATTGCTGTAGCTGTAGCACCCAAGAGTTTTCACTAAGCCCGAGTGGATGTTGTAGCGCGATGGAGGAATGCGTACTCCCGCGCAAATAGCCGGATGTGCCATGCTATGCCGCCAGGTGGATGGCCAGTAAAAACTTCGTGGTACAGATAAGAGGCTTGCGTGTATGTGAAAACCACTTCCTTTTGGCTCGGTGCGCTCCAAAAAACGCGGTTGTACACCTGATTTTGAGTTGAGCTGCGTTGCTTTGTGCATGGTGCGGTGTGTAGACAAGGTGCGATTGCTGTTTGCTTTGGGGCTATTGAGCTGTTTTGCCTTTTCGGCAAAAGGGCAACAGGACAGTTTGTCGAATTTGCGGCAACATCTGTGGGCTTGGCCCGACAGGCCAGTTATACTCGATACGTTGCCCTTTTTTCCGCAGAGCGTGCAACTGCAAACATTGGAGGGAGAAGCCATATCGGATTCGCTGTGGTGGGTCACTGGCGATACGCTGTATGTGCGGCCCGTACCTTTTGATTCGGTAGTAGTGAGCTATCGCATTGCACCCCGATTATTTGCCAAAAGGCATACGCATTTCGACAGCAATCTGTTGATGCGTGGAGCCGCTGATGAACCGATGAGTTGGCATTTCGAACCCGAATCTCAGCGGTTTATTGAGCCGCCAGCAGGCTTGCGATATAGTGGCTCATTCTCCCGAGGTTTGTCTTTTGGCAATAGCCAAAACATGGTGCTCAATTCGTCGCTTAATCTCCAAATCACGGGCAAGCTGCCTAATGGGGTGGAAGTGACTGCTGCTATGACTGACAACAATTTGCCAATTCAGCCTGAGGGCAATACGCAACAGTTACGCGATTTCGATCAGGTGTATATCCGTCTCCGCAAAGATGCCACCACACTCACAGCTGGCGACTTTGAATTGAGGCAGCCTGCCCAAAGCCACTTTCTCAATTATTTTAAACGGTTGCAAGGCGTACAAGTACAGCACAAACGCCAAGACATGAATGTCCGTCTGTCTGCAGCCGTAGCCCGAGGCCGCTTTGCCAGACAGACGCTACAAGTACAAGAGGGTAACCAGGGGCCTTATCGCTTGCGAGGTACCAATGGTGAGCAATTTGTCATCGTGCTGGCAGGTACTGAGCGCGTATGGCTCGATGGGGAATTGCTCAAGCGCGGTGCTGACTACGATTACGTGATCAACTACAATAGAGGGGATTTAACTTTTACGCGCAATCGCCTTATTAAGCGAGAGAGTCGCGTCATTGTCGAGTTTGAATATGCCGATCAAAGTTACTTGCGCAGCACACTAGTGGCCGAAGGGCAATGGCAGTGGAAGGGCGTACAATTCTATGCGCACTTTTACAACGAACAAGATGGAAGACGCCCTCTGGGATCTACTGGATTTGACTCGCTCGAGCAAGCCATGCTCTATTATGCCGGCAATATGACAGAGCAGCTTTTCATAGAACCCGCTATAGATACCATCGAAGGGCCACTGAACGAGTTTGGTGTGTGGTACAAGCTGGTAGATACCACTGTAAATGGCATTACTTATTCCAATGTGTTGGTATGGAGCACGCATCCCGATAGCGCACGCTACAGCGCTACCTTTGTAGAAGTAGGCCCTGGCCAAGGTGATTACGTGCTCATGCCTTCAGCTGCCAACGGTCGGGTATATGTTTGGGTAGCACCTGATCCAGTCACGGGGCAACCACGCGGGGCTTGGCGTCCGGCACGCCGCCTGATCGCCCCGCGCCAACAACAAGTGTGGAATGCAGGCATGCGTTGGGAAGGTGCGCGCAAGCAGCGTTTCTTTCAGCTTGAAACGGCATTGAGCCGCCAAGACCCCAACCGCTTGTCGCCTTTCGGCACCCCCCCCACAGGCCTAGCGCTATTTGCAGCAATGGGTGGGCATCACAGCTGGGACAATGGTTGGCAGATCGAAGCTGGCTTTAACTACGAAGGGGTAGGCGCTGATTTTCAAGGCGTAGCACCTTGGCGCAATGCAGAGTTTAAAAGGGATTGGAACCTCGACCAGGCAGCACCAGCACTTGAGCATTTGGTCAAAGCGACTTTTCGCCTTGCACAAGCCAACCAGATTGAGTTGGGCTACGAACTGGCTACACTGCAGCGCAGGGATGGGTATTCAGGATGGCGGCATCGTCCTGTATGGCAGTGGCGTAAAGGTAGGCGACAGCTCAAAGTACAGCTCGATCAGCTCGTGCAGTATGATGCACAAGGCCGTGCCGTATTTGCCCGCCCATCTATGCTGATGGCATGGCCGCTGTGGCGCGATTCGGCCCAGCAAGGATGGATGGTGCACTTGCGCGTATTGCGCGAACGCAATGCACGCTATGCACATTCCGACACGTTGGTAGCTACCAGCTTTTGGTTCGACGAGGCCGAAGCCTCTATCCAAACCCCCGAACAATCAAAGTGGAATTGGATGGCGACCCTCAAACGCCGTCGTGACTATCAGCCCAAAGAAGCTCAGTTTCAGCCTTTGGCCGATGCATGGGAGTCACGCATACAAGCCACTATGCTCACAGGCAGATGGGGCAATGTGGCAGCTTCAATGCATTGGCGCCAGCTGCACCTGTACGACTCTACGGCCCTGCAAGCTCCTACCCAGTCGCTATTGGGCAGAGTCAACTACCAAATTACAGCTGCACGGGGTGCGGTACGCGCCCAAACAGCTTATGAGTTGGGTAGTGGCCAAGAACGAAAAATTGAGTTTACTTATGTGCGGGTGCCTGTGGGCGAGGGTACCCACATCTGGACAGATGAAAATGACGATGGGGTCGTGCAGCAAGATGAAGTAGAACCAGCACCCTTTACCGATCAAGCAAACGCCATACGCGTCGCTACCTGGACCAATGAATTTGTGCGTACGCGCAATTTGGTATTTGCTCAAAGCCTCGACTTGGCCCCAAGAGCTGTATGGCGAGATGCCGAAGGCTGGCGAAAAGCCATGAGCCGTTGGGCAGTGCATGCTAACTTGCAGATTGACCGCAAGGTACAGCCTCAGCAAGGAGTAGCTGCTTGGAACCCTTTCCTAACCCAATTGAACGACTCATCAGTGATTAGTTTGCAGTGGCGCCAGCAACACACGCTGTTTTACAATCGAGGACATACTACCTTCAGTGCCGAACTGGGACGCAGCGATGTTTCTGGCAAGTCGTTGTTAACCAATGGATTGGAAGGTAGAAGACTGCTCGAAGACCGCCTGCGCATGCGCTATAACCTCAATCGTACTGTTACCATAGAGTTGCAGGCTTCTGCTGGGAACAAACAACAGACGTCTGAGTTTTTCCTCAGCCGTACTTATGACATTCGCTTTCGCAAAATACAGCTCGATCTCACCTATTTACCCAAACGCTCATTGCGTTTTGTATGGGGAGGGCAGGCAGAGCAAGCACGCAATTTGTTGGCAGCCGAGCGCCTCCAGCGGTTGAGTACCTCCTTGGCATGTACGTGGAACAAAGCAACTGCACTGGCCTTGCGCGCTGAAGTGCGCTACGTGTTTTTGCAATTTGAAGGCGACGCCACTAGTAGTGCAGGCTTTACCATGCTCAATGGGCTGCAAAATGGGCGCAATGTGCTTTGGAATTTGACGATTGATCGCCAGCTGCCCGGCAATATGCGCTTGTCGGTGCGCTATGAAGGCCGTAAAACGGGGGTAGCACGGCTGATCCATACGGGCAGTGTCCAAATGGCCACTGTCTTTTAAGGTGCCTACTTAAGCTATATAGCTATGTGTACCTCCTTTATCTTCAATGATTACTTCGCTATGTGGCGCTGCTTCCACATGTCCTACAATGCGTGCCTCGATATCGAAGGCCTGTGCTGCTTCGATAACTGCTGCTGCTTCTGCAGCGGGAAGATAGAGCTCCATCCGATGCCCCATGTTGAACACCTGATACATCTCGCGCCAGCTCGCACCTGACTCTTGCTGAATGAGCTGAAAGACTACAGGTGTAGGGAAGAGGTTGTCTTTAACGATGCGCTTGCCCCGTACAAACTTCAACACCTTAGTTTGGCCGCCTCCCGTACAATGTATAATGCCGTGGATGGCTTTGCGATGGGTAGTAAATAGCTTTTTTAGCACGGGCAAGTAGGTACGCGTAGGCGATAACAAGAGTTCACCCACCGTAATGGACTTCCCTTCCACCTCGAGCGTGTCGGTCAGGTGGCGCGAACCCATGTACACCAACTCGCGAGGTGTGGCAGAATCAAAGCTCTCGGAAAAACGAATGGCATAGTCGTGGTGTAGCACGTCGTGGCGGGCCGAGGTGAGCCCATTACTGCCAATACCGCTGTTGTAAGATGGTTCATAGGACGCTTGCCCAAAAGAGGCTAGCCCGACAATGACGTCGCCAACTTGGATGTCGTTGAGAATGAGCTGTTCGCGGCGCATACGCGCAAAAGTGGTATAGCCCACATCGATGGTGCGCACCACATCGCCTACATCAGCTGTTTCGCCACCTGCCAGATGCAAGTGAATGCCGTATTGGGCCAGTTGCTCACTCAGCTTTTGACCAGCCTGGATGAGTGCAGTCAATACTTCACCGCTAATGAGATGCTTATTTCTGCCAATGGTGGACGACACCACGATGTGATCTGTGCAACCCACGCAGGCCATGTCATCAAGGTTCATTACCAGCGCATCTTGCGCAATGCCTTCCCATACCGATAGCGATCCCGTTTCGCGCCAGTAGAGGTATGCCAAGCTCGTCTTGGTGCCCGCTGTGTCGGCATGCATGATATTACACCAATCAGGATGCCCACCTACTATGTCGGGTAAAATTTTGCAAAAAGCATTGGGGTAGAGCCCTTTGTCGAGGCCCTTGATGGCGGCGTGCACTTCGTCTTTTGTGGCCGACACGCCTCGGCGATCGTAACGGGCTTGCTGTGCCATAGCTGAGCATTTTGTGCAAAGGTACGAGCACGGAAGGAAAGCGAGCCAGTGGCCATATAGCTCAGGTCCATCCTTCGAACTCGAGGCGCATACCCTTACGACTTTCGTCAAACTGGCCATTGTGCCACACCATATGGCCGTTTACAAATGTCATCTCTACACTGCCACGAAAAGCGTGTCCCTCGAAAGGCGACCACCCACATTTGTAGTAAATATTGTCGGGCCTCACAGTTACTTCCTTGTCCAGATCGACCAATACCAAGTCAGCCCAGTAGCCTTCGTCGATAAAGCCTCGCTCTTTTAAGCGAAAGCAAATAGCAGGAGCATGGCACATCTTCTCCACAATGCGTTCCAGCGAAATCAGTCCCTGGTGGTAACATGCCAACATGATCTGTAGCGCATGTTGCACCAAAGGCAAGCCAGCAGGCGCTTTCAAGTAAGGTTGTGCTTTTTCTCGAGCAGTGTGCGGCGCATGGTCCGTGGCGATCAGGTCGAGGCGATCGTCGAGCAAGGCTGCCAGCAGCGCTTCGCGATGCTCAGGCCCTTTGATGGCAGGATTACACTTAATGCGATTGCCCAGCTGAGTGTAGTCGCGGGCATCGAAATAGAGGTGATGCACGCAAAGCTCTGCCGTAATGCGCTTGTCGGTCAGTGGCTTGTCGTTTTCAAAAAGGGCGAGCTCATCGCGCGTGCTGAGATGCAGTACGTGCAGACGCGTACCATACCGACGCGCTAGGTCAACCGCCATCGAAGAGGACAAGTAGCACGCTTCAGTACTCCGTATCTGGGGATGGAGCTGTACAGGTACCGCTTCGCCATAGCGCGCAATGGCCTGCTCTAAGTTGCGGCGAATGGTAGTTTCGTCTTCGCAATGTGTAGCGATGAGCATGGGACAAGTAGCAAATAACCGCTCAAGCGTGTTTGTATCATCTACCAACATATTGCCCGTGCTCGAACCCATGAATACCTTGATGCCACATACCCGGCGCGAGTCGGTGCGCAACACCGCTTCGAGATTATCGTTAGTCGCACCCATGTAGAATGAATAGTTAGCCAAAGAACTGCGAGCAGCAATGGCGTATTTCTCTTCGAGCCGATCCGGCGTCGTAGCTGGCGGTTTTGTATTGGGCATTTCCATAAATGAGGTCACACCACCAGCTACTGCAGCCCTAGACTCCGTCGCAATGCTGGCTTTGTGCGTGAGCCCTGGCTCGCGAAAGTGCACTTGATCGTCGATAATGCCTGGCAATAAAACTTTGCCTTGAGCATCAATCTCTGTAGCGGCAAATCCCGAAAAACTGCCCTTTCGGTAAATGCGTCCCTGGCGAATCCATATATCGCCTTCTTCGATTTTTCCTCGATTGACAATACGAGCATTGCGAATGATGAGCTCTTGCATGGTGACATAGTATATGTGTACCCCAAAGGTACGAGCTGTGCATAGATGGATGTACTGATGTGTAGTCACTAATATTAGTGATAAATTATTGATAAAATTGATGCATTTAATCATTAAATGTTGTGTTTTCCATGTCACTACTTTGGTTTTTTTCTTTATTGTCTGGAATGTCTTAGAAAGTGACTAAACTTGGCACAATTATTGACCCTTTGAGATAAAGGGCGTGTTTTTTTATTTTTTTTGCGACCCTTGCATAAATGGCTGATTTTCAATTCATTATGTGATGCATTTTACATTTTATTTATTTTTAAAAATACTTTTTGCAGTCTTTTTTGCAAGGCTGCGAGTTGTTATATATGCTTGAATATACCTCTTTCTCGTTTCTTCCTCTTGCATGATGTGGCTTTATCCTTTATGTTTGTGACAGAATTGTGGTAAAGGCAGAATCCTCTCGTCTTATTTCCCCCTACCCTAGTAAGATCCGTATACTTGACTGACAATAATGTGTTGTCGTCATGTGCGTGTCGGCGCGTGTGTAAAAGAAAGACCAGCTTGCCCCCCAAGTTTTTTATGGCTCAGTGAGTGTGTGCGAAGTTGCTTCGCATTGCTCGCTGAACTACCCCCTCGCCGCCTAAAGGCAAACCTTACGATTGTTTGAATAGATTCCCCCCTTTTTAGGTCCAACCAAAACTTACACTTATGAACAGGGAACACGTATTTCGATTCGTGGGGGCCATACTATGCCTCTTACTTTCCACCACCACATTTACACAGCGCATTTACGTAAAGCCTGACGGGCAGGGTGATGGGTCGAGCTGGGCACATGCGGCTGGCGACTTGGCACAAATCATGGCTAAAGCCACTCCTGGTACCGAGATATGGGTAGCCCAAGGAGTGTATACGCCGGGCGAACACCGCCATGACGCTTTCGTTTTGCGAAATGGAGTAGCTGTATATGGCGGATTTTTTGGCAATGAACAAACACTAGCCCAACGAGATGTGTATCGTCGCCCCACTGTGTTGAGCGGAGAAATCGGTAGCTCTTCGGTGGAAGATAACGCGTATAACGTAGTTGTCGTATCGGGCTGGAGCGATGCTACCCGTCTAGACGGATTTGTGATTCGTGGTGGCTGCGCTAATGGGGTTGGAGAGCCAAGCAGCCGTCTGCGTTGTGGAGGTGGTATTTATATAGAAGGACACGAGCAAGAGCCATCGCAGGTGCAAATTGTCAATTGTACCATTGAGGATAATTATGCACGCGATGGCGGTGCGGTGTTTGTCGCTTCTTCTTATGGGCGCAAGGCCGATCCGGCTTTTATCGCCTGTGTGTTTCGCGATAATCGCGCTGACCTTGATGGTGGGGCTATTTACGTTGATGCACGCCTCAATGGCCAGAGCAGACCACAGTTTTGGTACTGCACTTTCCAACAGAATTTAGGCAACTACGGTGGGGCATTATTTGCCAATGGGTACAGTGGCGTAGTTGAAATGACTGTCAGAGATTGTACGTTCCAACAAAACAATGCGTATGTGCGTGGGGGCGCTATCTATCACATGGATTCCAACGGAACAGCTTCCTCAGCCATCACAGCTTGCCGCTTTGTCGAGACCTATGATGCCTATGGGTCAGAAAATGTATTGACCTATAGCTTGGACCGCATACTGTCGCGATCGATTTTTTCTAGGTTGTAAACTGAAAATAATATTTAGGTGTGTACCCCCCATCCCCCCTTTTGATTCAAAAAAACACTTTACACAAAAACAAACCACTATGAACAGCGATACGATACTTTTTGTGCTTTTTGCCGTTTTGCCCACTGTGTGGCTTTTTGGAAAAATCATTTGCGCATCTCTTCAGCGCGAACAGTGGCACTACCGTAGCTAATAGCTATAATACTTACTTAAGTGTATGTACGGCCTGGCTGCTGGCTGGGCTTGGTGGAAAACGTGATGTTTGATTCTCGCAGGTCTCTCTTCCCTTAGGGGAAGGGGGACTTTTTTTATTGTCACTTTTGAAAGTGAACTCATAAGGTTTTTTAATTAAGTATGATGAAAAGATGATTGTTCACCTCTTCTTAAAATTCGTGCCATGAAACTTGCTTATGTCCAATCTGTTGTAGGGCTGATTACGCTGTTGTTGAGCTTTGCAGCTTGCCAAAAAACGGCTACCGACGAACTGTGTGACCCTAACTCCATCAACATAGAACAGTTCGACCAAAATTTGCAGAAGGAGTTGGACCGCTGTGCCAAAGGCTACACTTATGTGATCATGCAAAATGGAAAGGTAATCGCTACGCGTTCAGAAGGTGCTGCCCGCAGCTTCACCGATGGCTATGAGGCATGGAGCACCAACCAAAAGATGCACATTGCCTCGATCAGCAAAACGATTACTACCGTGGCCACCTTGCGCGTGCTCGAAATGAAGGGGCTGAGCCCTGAAGCCAAGATTGCCGACTTTCTGCCTCCTCACTGGTCTCGTGGTCCGGCTATTGAGTACATTGACTTTCGCGATTTGCTGAGCCACCGCACGGGGTTACTCGAACGGGGTACCCAATCGGGTAGCGCGACGCGCTACGACTCTTTGCGCATGTACGTCGCTATAGGCGCCAATGGCTTCAAAACGCGCCGATATGCCAACTCGCATCATGCCTTGATGCGCGTCATTTTACCTGTACTTTGGGACTATCCCAATATCTCTGGGCGCATCTACGACGAGGCTTATACCAACCAACGCTATGAAGAGATCGTCCAGCAGGTAGTCTTTGCCCCCTTGGGCATAGAAGCTGCACTAAACTTCGACCATCTTAGCAATGGTGTGTTGGCGTATATCTCTTGTGGTGATGAAGATGGACTAGGAAAGTTGGCCAATTACCAGAGTACAGCTGGTGGCTTTGGATGGGTGATGTCGGCTAATGACCTAGCTAAATTTTGGGCTTATCTATGGCATTCTGAGTCCTTGATTACGGCATCCAGTCGTGCTGAAATGTACGACTATGAAATGGGGTTGTACAACTCAGGCAATGCCTTTACAGGCGATCGCTACTGGTGCAAACTGGGTGGTTGGAATTTTGGCAATAGCCACTGGCTGCGTAGCGGTGCCTTTGCGTATCAAGATGGTACGGGGTTAATTCTGTTTGTCAATTCAAAGACCGAAGGTGAAGGTTTTAGAGATATGGTTAATCGTGCCTATGAAGCTTCCTTTGGGTGTTTTTAAAGTGGCAAGTTGCGTATATACATCGGGTACACAATTTAATATGTACAGCGGCAGCACGGTGTTTGTGTTGCCGCCTTTTTTATCGTATCAGTACGATAAATACGGGGAAATGATCGGAATATCCGCCCAGATAGGCACCCCCTGCGAAGGTGCGCAAAGGATAGCCCTTGTATCGCCCTGATTGTTGCACTAGGTATTTTTTCTTGAAAATATGTGCTGTGTGGAAGCGGAATCCCGTGTCAGGTGGATGGACTAAGTTGCCCGAGACGATCATCTGGTCAAAAAGATTCCAGGTGTCGCGCCAAGCCAGTGTGCCAAAGCCGCGTCGGTATAAGTCAAACATGGGATTGTAGAGAGTGCAGCCTTTGGCCAAGCGTTTTTTCGACACGGGGTGCAGTACTTGGCGTACACTGGGGCTGACAGGATCATCGTTGAGATCACCCATGATGATGATGCGCGCAGTGGGCTGCACCGCACAGATGGAATCGACCACGTGTTTCACTTGCTTAGCAGCTTTGATTCGCTTGTGACGCGAGGCTTGTTCGCCACCGCTGCGAGAAGGCCAGTGGTTGACCAATAGGTGGATTGTGTCGCCCAATAGCGTGCCGCTCACCACTAGTAGATCGCGCGTATAGTCGGTGCTTCCATCGCTGTGTGTCAGGTAGAGTGGGTACACCTTAGAGTAAAAAGGCTGAAAATAGCGCGCTTGGTAGAGCAATGCCACATCGATACCGCGCTCGTCGGGACTGTCGAAGTGCACAATCTGGTAGTGCCGATCGGCCAATACCGGTTGTGCCACCAGATCTTCCAAGACTTTGCGATTTTCCACTTCAGATATGCCGAGCACGATGGCACCTACAGGACTGACCTGAGTGCCTATATCGGCTATAACGCGAGCCATATGGGCTTGCTTTTCTAGGTAGCGCTCTGTATCCCAGCCGCGGCCGCCGTGCGGCGTGAATTCTTCGTCGCGAATATCAGGCGTATCGATAGTGTCGAATAGGTTTTCAAGATTATAAAAGCCAATTACGGCTACTTCTCGAGCTGGATTTTGTGCCGAAATAAAGGTAATACTCAAGGCAAATGCCCAAAAGACTAATGTACTTCTCATCGGGATGAAGTTGATTAAAGCTACAAGTTATGCCTAATTACGCTGTTTAGTAAAACAACCCTTTTCAAGAATCCATCTAGCAATCGGATGTTGTTGCTGAGAATGGACAGTCCCGGCTTTCTTGTGCAAAGACGTGTTGAGAATAAAGAACCAATGGAAAAGAGCAATTTTTTTTGAAAAAAACTTGCAAAAGTCCCCCCCCCCACTTATACTTGTTAACAATAATTTATCTGAAAAAAGGGTGGTTGCTTTGACCTTAATGAGACCTATAGCTGACCTTACACTTGTGATGGTTTAACACAAATATTGCAAATCATGAAGAAGTTGTTGCTTTTAACGCTGTGCTTTTTGGGCGCATTGTCTTTTCTACAAGGGAGCGTACCTGATTTTTCACCTGTTTGGCTTGCGTGTGTGTCGGAAGATCAATTTACCGATTGCTCGGTGATCCGATGCGAGGTAGACTGCAATACCAGCTGTAACCCATCTTGGCAATTGGACTGTGCCACAGCTTGTGGAGGAAATGCCTATTGAATAGCATTGTTGTACGGTGATCTTTTCTACTTGTGCACCGATGGAGAAGTACCAGAGGCTGGGTGATGGGCATTTGGGTATTCGGAAAGGTGCCCGATTATTATGGGGAATGGGACAATTTTTTTCAAGTATGTGGATGATAACGCAATTTGATCGAGTGAAGACCACTCTTTTTTTAGAAATTGGGCTTTTGGTTGTAGGTGCGACATGTGTTTTTTCTGCCTGCACTATGGAAAAGCCTCAGGCTGTAGCACACTCAAAAGCCTTGATTCCTCTACAGATCGACCTCAAGGATCATCAGCTTTTTTCTTTTAGACAGTTTTTCGATACCCTCTATTACATCCCGTTGGGTGGGTATCCAGACTTGCTCCTAGGCGAAGTAGACAAAATTTCCATTACGACGCATTACATCTTCATCTTAGACCGCCCATTGGATGAAATAACGCGCGTGAGTGTATTTCGCAAAGATGGGAGCTTTGTCCGTTCCTATACCAGTGCTTCAGAAGGGCCTCAACGCCTCGTGCAGATCAACGATTTTGACTTCGATGAGCAAAAAGAACACCTTTATTTGCTTTCGCGATTTGAGCGAAAAATAGCCGTGTACGATCTGGATGGCCATTTGCGCACACATTATTTCTTGCCCAGCATGTTTCGGCAAATGGTAGCCGTACCTACTCGGCGTGCAGCTTTTTGGCTTTATGCCGACAATGTGCCGTTGGCAGTAAGTACTACGAGTACTACGACTCGTTCAGTAACGGACACTGGTTGCACTTACAACTTGAGCCATATCCTTTCCAATGAGAATCTCTATTATGTCGATCTGGATCAATGCACCATGTATGGATGGGTCCCCATTAACGAATCGCTGGTGTATGAAAAGCTCAATTATCCGTTTTTTTCCAACCGTCACTCTTCCAGGCAATATTTTTTTCACCAGTGGTTCAATGATACTATTTATCAATTTGATGTGACGGACCCTGCCTCCTTCCGACCGGCATTTGTGTTGGACTTTGGTGCCCAACATCTCAGCGTAGCACATCAAGAGCGATTGGCTGCACTGCCGAGTACTGTAGAGAAAATGTTTTATCTAAACGGCATCCATGATCAAGTCAGGCGGCTGGAACGAATAGGGTATTGCCAAAATAGGCTTTTTGCCCGTGTCTCTTGTTGGCGCAAGCCCTATCTGATCCAGATAGATTTGTCCAATCAATCAGTTCAAATTTTCCAATTGCCTACTCGGCCTGTGTCCAACGATTTCGACTTGTTGCCTGTCTTGCCCATAGAGCGGGCTTTTTACGAAGATGGGATGGTGTTTCTCCTGTCTGCCCATAAGATTGGAAGCTTGCTCGAAGAAGTGGATGTCGATGTAGCTGACCAGTTGCAGCTCCAGCGCTTTGCCAAAGTGAAGCACTTGCTTCAATCCACTGAGCGCGATGCAAATCCCGTGCTCATTCTGGCCAAGATGAAAGATTGAGTGTCGTCGTTTACCGAATCAAACTGTTGCTTATGAAAGCCATAATTATCTGCTTACTGCTTTTTTGGACTTTCTCAATTGGTAGTTTTTCCATTTCTCCCCAGAAAAATTTGTCATCCGCTATTGAGCAGAGTGGAGCAACCGAATCTTGGGCAGCGGAAGGGGAAGAAGAAGTGTTGCGCTGGTGTGGTGTTGGCTGTGATTGCAATGATTGTGGGCCCAAAGGCTTCTGGACATGTATCGTGGTAGTGGCGCACAATTGAAGTGCCTTTTGCCAACAGCAGCATGGTCATCCTCTGTACGCAGTAGCTGTCTGAGCCGATTAATATTCCTTTTGCTGCTTGGGCTCCTTTTCAGCAGTTGCCGGGATTCAGCTCCGATGCGCTATGCGATCCTACAGCCTACAGGAGACTATTGGGCAGCTCCCCTTCCACCCTCAGTCCGTACGTTTAGTGGCAATGTGCGCTACATGCAGGCGCGAGCACGTGCTTGGCTCTATATGACCGACAATTACGGGCATCGGATACTGCGCTACGATTTTGACAACCCGTCGCTACCCGAAGTGCTCCCTATCAAGGACAAAGCTACTGGTGCGCTTTTGGAAATAGAGGAGTTTGACCTGATTCACCCCGACACGCTTTTAGTCGTTTCAGAAGGAATTAGGCTCTCATTCGTAAGTGTGGAAGACTGGGAGCCCTTTTTTTCTATACGATGCGATACACTTCGCGAGGGGCCCGCCTATTTCCACGGATTCTTTCTAACCAGCCAGTTTGGCGTGCACGCCGAACGGCTAGGCCGATGGGTGAGTATTGCCCAAACGCCTTTTGATTTGGCCTTTTTACCGGGCCCGCTAGATAAAGCTGATTTGCGCAGATTTCGAATGTTCTTGCTTGTAGATCCACAGAGCAAGCAATGGCAGTTTGCTCGATTTGGTTTGCCCAAAAATTACTTTCAACGCGGACCTGTGCCCTGCTATATGTACAACGTAAGTGATGGAGCGCAAATCGCATATGGCAGTTGGGTAGATCCTGACTTGTACATTACGCGCGACTTCCAGCATTACGAAAAGATATCGGTGCCCAACCGATGGATGCCCGAGCGGTTGGGAACATATAGCCCTTCTGACCCCGACCCGGAGCGCTATATCGCCACACATGCTGCCTATGGCCCCATGTTGTATGATGCACATCGCCATTTGTACTACCGATTTGTGCGCCTGCCCGTATCTCGTGAATGGATGCAGCACATACAAGACGATTACCGCCATGCCAGTTTGTATCCGCCAGATTTTGTCATTCAAATATTCGATTCGGCTCTTGAACTGATCGGTGAGCGCCGCTTTCAAGGGCATCTCTATTCGATGTACGACTGTTTCGTAGGAGCAAAAGGCCTTTACCTGAGTATAGCCAACCCCGTACGCCCCGATTATTCAGAAGATTCTGTGCGTTTTGAGTTGCTCGAGGTACTTTGGGAATAATGAGCCAAGAGCTGTAGCTGACGCAAATGGCGCTATACTTTTGTGCCTCGGGTAAAACCACAAAAGTGTGTGTGGGGGTAGTGAACAAAGCATCGGTTAAGTGCTTTGGCGAAAATTCGCTAAATCTGTGACGGTGCCGTATTTTGGTCGCTTGATTGGCACAGGCATTTCACAGATAATGGCGCACTTATGACGGCAAAGACGACTTTTCCACATCTGTTCGAACCATTAGATCTTGGCTTTACTACCTTGCGCAATCGCGTACTGATGGGCTCGATGCATACGGGCTTAGAGGAGGAAAAAGGCGGCTTTGAGCGCTTGGCAGCATTTTACCGCGAACGCGCCCGTGAGGGAGTGGCACTGATTGTTACGGGTGGCATTGCACCCGATTGGCGGGGGTGGTTGTCACCTTTTGCTGCTAAGCTGACTACTCGACGCGAGGCACGCAGACACCGCCTCATAACGGATGCTGTGCATGAAGAGGGCGGCAAGATCTGTTTGCAAATCTTACATGCAGGGCGCTATGGGTATCATCCTTTCTGCGTAGCACCCTCACCTATCAAGTCGCCTATTTCGCCATTTAAGCCGTGGGCATTGAGTCGTCGGGGGATCGAGCGCACCATTCGGCACTTTGTGCGTTGTGCGCGGCTAGCGCAGCAAGCGGGTTACGATGGCGTGGAAGTGATGGGCTCAGAGGGCTATCTAATCAACCAGTTCATTGTGCAGCGCACCAATAAGCGCACCGATGAGTGGGGGGGCACCTTTGAAAATCGCATTCGCTTTCCCGTAGAGATCGTGCGGCGCATTCGCGAAGAGGTAGGGCGTGAGTTTATTCTCATCTATCGCCTTTCGATGTTGGATCTGGTCGATGATGGGGCCACTTGGGAAGAAGTCGAAGAGCTGGCCCGTCGCATAGAAGCTGCAGGTGCTTCGATCATCAATACAGGTATTGGCTGGCACGAGGCGCGTATTCCAACCATTGCCACTATGGTACCACGGGCTGGCTTTAGCTGGGTGACGCGACGCCTTATGGGCAAGGTGCATATTCCCTTGGTGACTACCAATCGCATCAACATGCCAGAGGTGGCCGAGCGCATTCTGGCAGAAGGGCATGCCGACATGGTAAGCATGGCGCGTCCTTTTTTAGCCGATCCTGCCATTTTGCGCAAAGCAAAAGAAGGACGCGTAGCGGCCATCAACACCTGTATTGCTTGCAATCAAGCTTGTTTGGATCATACTTTCAAGCGCATGCCCGCCACCTGTCTGGTCAACCCACGTGCATGCCGCGAAACTGAGCTGGTGCTTCGCCCGGCTGCTGCCAAGAAGCGCATCGCAGTGGTAGGCGCTGGGCCTGCTGGATTGGCTTGTGCCACAACAGCTGCCGAACGTGGCCATGAAGTGCATCTTTTTGAAGGCAGCGATCGCATTGGCGGGCAGTTCAACATGGCCAAGCGCATCCCGGGCAAGGAGGAGTTTCACGAGACGCTGCGCTATTTCCAGTATCGCCTGGACGAGACAGATGTGAAGCTGCATCTCAACACCTGGGCTACAGCCGAGCTGTTGCAGTCGGAAGGGTTTGACGAGGTGGTGCTGGCTACTGGCGTCAAGCCCCGCATGCCCGATATTCCGGGCATCGACCATCCTAAGGTACTTTCCTATATCGATGTGTTGTGGCACGATCGGCCTGTAGGCCAAAAAGTAGCCATCGTGGGGGCAGGCGGTATCGGATTTGATGTGGCAGCGTTCTTGACGCATGGTCAGAGCCATCCCAGCCTGGATGTAGCGGCTTTTGCCCAGGAGTGGGGCATCGATCTATCGTATCGCCACCGCGGCGGGCTCGTGCAGCCCCAGCCGACCCCTTCGCCGCGTGAAGTGTGGCTTATGCAGCGCACGCCAGGTAAGTTAGGCCAGCGCTTGGGGAAAACCACTGGCTGGATACACCGCCTCAGCTTGCGCTACAAAAAGGTGCACATGATGGGCGGAGTGCAGTATGTGCGTATCGACGATGAAGGCCTGCACATCGTCCATCAGGGGGCGTCAAAGGTCATCCCTGCCGATCACGTAATTATCTGTGCGGGGCAGCTGTCGTTGCGCGAGTTGCAAGCGCCGTTACAAGCAGCAGGCTTGCGCGTGCATCTCATTGGGGGCGCCGATAAGGCGCTCGAGCTGGATGCCAAGCGCGCGATCGACCAGGGCACTCGCCTGGCTGTGAAGCTTTGATTTTTACGGATTTTGTAAAAAAAGCAATGCCGCTCACGACTCCGTGAGCGGCAAGTATTGTTGATGAGCATATGGCTTGGGTACAGACGGTGCATGCACTTTGTCAGAAACAGTATCCGTTAGCTTGAATGAGTGCTTGAGCTACTTTACGACGTTCGTTTTTGACGTTTACCGGTGGGTACTTGGTGAAACGCTTGAGCCCCATGAGGAACGTTTTGAGCAAGTCGCCCTCGGCAAACGACATAAGTGCATCGCTGGCAGCTTTGTGTATGCGCGCCTGCGTATCGGTGAAATACACCTTGAGCATGGCGTCGTACACCGCTTGGTCGAGCGGCTTTTCCGTGCGGCTATGCAGCTTCTCCACGCGCAGCAGCAGGCTTTCGGCTATATACACGTCGATCAACATATCAGCTACGTTCATCACAATCTCTTGCTCTTCCGTTAGATCGAGTTGGCCGTCCATCTGCATTTTTGCAGCAGCACCTGCTACCATCAAGATGATTTTCTTGAAATCTTTGATGGCCTTGCGCTCGTAGCCGTAGGTGCCTGAGGGCTGCTCGAAGGAGGGCATGCTGGCCAGCTCCTTTTGTACGGCCCATGCCGGCCCGGTTAAGTCCAGTTGGCCTTTCATGGCCTTTTTGAGCAATTGTTTGACGATTAATAGTCGATTGATTTCATTGGTGCCCTCATAAATGCGATTGATGCGTGCATCGCGGTAGGCTTCTGCTGCTGGATATTCTTCCGAATAGCCATAGCCGCCGTGTATTTGCACCATCTCATCGACCAAGTAGTCTAGTACTTCTGAACCTGCTACTTTGATGATAGCCGATTCAATGGAATATTCCTCTGCGGCATGTTGCTGCGCGTCAGAGTGGCTCATGCCTTTCTCCATGAGCTTGTAGGTCTTGTCTTGGAGCAAGTCCGAAACGCGGTAAACAGCCGACTGGAGGGCAAAGTTGCGGATGGCCTGCTCGGCCAACTTGAACTTGATGGCGCCAAAGCTCGAGATGGGCACGCCAAACTGGATGCGCTCGTTGGCGTACTTGGTGCTGATATCGATGCAGCGTTGGCCGGCCCCACTACACATGAGCCCCAGCTTGAAGCGCCCGATGTTGAGCACGCTAAAGGCAATCTTGTGGCCTTTGCCGATTTTGCCCAAGAGGTTTTCTACAGGTACTTTGACGTTTTCGAAGAAAACCTGGCGGGTAGAGCTACCCTTAATGCCCATTTTCTTTTCTTCGGCGCCCAACGTGAGGCCTTCGGACTGGCGAGGTACAATAAAGGCAGAGAACTGCTCGCCATCCACCTTGGCAAAGACGATGAATATGTCGGCAAATCCGGCATTAGAGATCCACATCTTCTGGCCATTGAGGATGTAGTGTTTGCCATCTTCCGACAAGTCGGCTCGAGTTTTGGCAGCTAGTGCATCAGAGCCACTTCCAGGTTCGGTGAGACAGTAGGATGCCTTCCACTCACCAGTAGCCAGCTTGGGTAAGTATTTCTTCTTTTGTTCCTCGGTACCGAAATAGTAAATGGGCAACATGCCGATACCGATGTGTGCGGCAAAAGTGGTGGTGAAGCCACCACCGATGTGGCCCAATGCTTCGCCCAAAACGGTATTGGTGTTGGTATCCAAGCCCATACCGCCGTATTCTTCGGGTATGTGGGCCCCTACCAGGCCGAGTTCGCCAGCTTGTTCGAGTAGTTGGGGTTGATACTCCAGCTTGCCACCTTTGTCGCCTACTTGCGCGACAAAATCGCGCACCGTCTGCTGGATCATTTGCTGCTCTTCGTTGATTTCTTCTGGGATAAAGGTATCTTCTGGTCGTGCGTCGCGTACGACGAACTCCCCACCTTTAAGCACTTGTTGTTCTTTATGGAGGACTTCAGTAGCCATGGCAGTGGTTTTTGAATGAGATTTGGATAATGAGCGAATTTTCGCTAACAAATTTATGGCATTTGCCGATAAGGCGAAAGGGGATAGGGCGAATTTTTTGCGAAAATTCGCTAATTTTTTGATTTTGGGCTTGCGCTATAGGGCATTCACCCATGACTTGCCAGTATCATCTGATAGCCAAGTACATATTTATATGTGTCTATTTGGGTTATGGCATAGCTATGCGGTGGTATCGGCAAAGGGGGGGAGGTCGAGCATTTGTTCGAGTGCAATGCCGCGCGAGCCTTTTAGCAGGACCGCTGTGCCTTGTGGCCATTGCCTTTCGGCAAACCATTGAGCAGCAGCTGCTGCTGTGGCAAACCAGAGGAGTTCGTAGTGCTGGGCAGCTGCCTTGAATGCTGCTCCTACCAACAAGATGTGATCAAAGCCAAGCGTCAGTGCATATGCCGTCAGTTCGTCGTGTGCTTGTGCGCTTGCGGAGCCTAGCTCGAGCATATGGCCGAGCACGGCGATTCGTATAGGTGCTTGCCAATGTGCAAAGGTGTTAAGTGCATGGCGCATGCTGACGGGGTTGGCGTTGTAGGCGTCGAGTAAGATTTGGAAAGGGCCTTGCTGGCGTAGTTCGGAGCGTTGGTTGCGTGCTTGGTACTGAGCCAAGGCCGAGGCTATGTCTTGTGGAGAAATGTCGAAATAAGCGCCTATGGTTGCTGCTGCAAGCAAGTTTTGGTAGTTGTGTGGGCCTGCCAGTTGGCTGTGCACTTGTTGGGTTTGGCCATCAAAGAGTTGTGTTTTAAAAATCACGTTTGGGTGTGCCTGTTGGAGTTCTCCTTGCAGGCAGGGTTGATGTCCGTCGCAATGGTCGCCGAAGTAGACGCGTTTGGGTACGTGGGCGGCCATTTGGGGCACATGGGGCTCATTGAGGTTGACAAAGGCCGTTCCATGGTGTTGGGCCAGAAAGTCGTATAGTTCTTTTTTTGTTCGAATAACACCTTGAAGGTCGCCGAAGCCTTCGAGGTGGGCAGCCCCGACGTTGGTTACTAATCCATGCGTGGGTTGCGCAATTTGGCACAAGAATGCGATTTCTCCTGGCCCGCTGGCTCCCATTTCGATAACGGCCATTTGGGTGTCGCGTGGCATTTGCAGAATGGTGAGGGGTAGCCCGATGTGGTTGTTCCAGTTGCCGGGGGTGGCATGGGTACGCCATGCCTGCTGTAGGACGGCATGGCATAGTTCTTTAGTAGTCGTTTTGCCATTGGATCCGGTGATGGCCAAGACGGGGATAGTGAAGGCTTGTCGGTGGCGTCGTGCCAGTGCTTGCAGTGCTTCAAGTACGCTATGGCGCACTAGCAGATACTGAGCGCCACGATGATAGAGCGGATTGTCGATGAGTGCGTAGGCCGCACCAGCTTTTAGTGCTTGTTCGGCAAACTCATGCCCATCGTGATGTAGACCGCGTAGGGCGGCGAATATGCATCCAGGCGTTACTTTTCTACTGTCAACGACGACTTTGGGGTGTTGGCGATAGATTGCGTATAGCGTGTCTACATCGAGGTATTTCATGGGTGAAGTGCGTATCAGTTGGTGTGAGGACGTACTTTGAGCCGATTGCCCAAGGCAAAAAATGCCTCTTTCCACGCTTCATTGGGCCATTGCTGTGCTTTGGCGTGGAATGCCTTTGCAAGGGCAAAATAGGCGTTTTGCGATTTCCATAGCTCTAGCTCAAGTCCCAAGTCAGAGAGTATATCGAGTACAGTTATTAATTGCTGAAGGGTTTGTGCCGGTAATGCTTGCTCGTGCAGGTGTTGTAACTGGCGATAGATGAGGTCTTCCGCTGCGCGTTTCAACGTGGGCGTATGCGTCAGTGTGACTTCCCATTTGACAAATTCATCGTGTAGTTGGGCCAGTTGTTTGGCATCGAGCGTGCCATTGGAGAGCAGATGGAGCAAGTCGGCATTGAGTACAAATTGGGCGGCGTTCTTCCATGCTATGGGGATGGGGATGCCGCTATCGCGCATCACGGCCATGAGCTGATAGTTGTCGTCAAAAATATCTCGTACCGAGACTTCGGCCTTGGCCAAGCTTTCGGCGGTGATGGTGCGCAAGATACGGCGGCGTTCGTCCAAGAATAGTTGGTTGATCGAGAAGTTTTCTTCGCCGAAGAAGATGTGCAATAGGCGCAATACATCGGCCAAGTTGTGGCGGTTGAACGCTTCGAGCACCTGCTTTTTCATCTCCTGAAAGGTGCTGGTACTCATGCTCGTGTGAATGTGGCCTACGATGTTTTGTTGGCCCAGATAAAGGGCTAGGAAGCTAAAATGCTTTTCTGAAAAGGTGATTTTGGAAGTTACGCGTGTACGGCCCATGGCGATCATATAATTGCCTGCCCGTTGCCGGATGTATTCATTGCTTTGGGCCGAGAAGTTGAGCAGCTCCATGTGTTCGGGAGTGGCTTCAAAGAGGGAGGAAGCTGCATAGTGCATCCCTACGTGTTCGAGGCTAACGCGGGCTGGTAGTACAAATTTTCGATAAGCTACAGCGCCATTTTCATAGATGTTGCTGGGTGCCTTTTCTAACAGCGATTCGAATGCTTCGTGCAGGCGTTTGCCCGATACGATCCAGGCATACTCGATGGCTCTGAGGGCGTATTGGAGGATCTGGTTAGTCTCCAGTCCGCTAATTTCGTTAAAGAACCATCCGCAGCTGGTGTACATCAGCTGTGCATGTCGTTGCATTTCCATGAGGCGCAAGAGTGTAGTTTGCTTTTCGGCTGTCCATCGGATGTGCGTTTTTGCGTGTTTGCGCAAAAATTGCCGTACAGTGTGTATAGATCGGTTCAAGATGACATCAATATAGTCGTTGCGGGCAGCCCATGGATCTTTGAGGTAGCGCCCTGCGTATTGCTCAAAGATAGGAGCCAACTGGTCGCGCAGCCAATCGAGCGCTTCACGCAAGGGGGCACGCCATGCTTGATTCCAGCCGGGTTGACCGCCTGTGTGGCAGCCGCAGTCGCTGCGCCAGCGTTCCACGCCATGGACGCAGCTCCACGAGCTATTTTCGTGGAGTTGTACTTCGTATGATGGGGGGAAATGCTGGAGAAACCAGCTGTAGTTGGCCAGCTGTATATCTGGCATTTGCTGCAGGGTGTTGAGGCAATCGGCTAGTGCCATTTCGCCATAGCGGTGGTGGTGGCCATAGCTTTCGCCATCGGTGGCTATGTGTACCAGCTGTGGTTCGGCAGTATGGGCGAAGCGTTCGGCGAGTCGATTTGCATAGGCTTTTCCGCTATTGAGTAAGCCTTTGAAGGCCACTTCTTGAGCTACTTCACCATCGTAGAAGAACAAAGTAATGGTTTTGCCGGAAGGCAATCGGTACAGATAGGGCCGTTTTGTATCTATGGGCCCCTCGATCCATTGGCTATGGCCGATACTTCGGTAGGCTTTGGCCTGTCGGGGGGCTAGAATGGTGAACTTGATGCCATGAGCAGCTAGCACTTCGAGCGTAGCGGTGTCTACGGCAGTTTCGGGTAGCCACATACCTTCGGGTTGGCGCCCAAAGCGGAAGGTGAAGTCGCGCATTCCCCAAGTGACTTGAGTTTCTTTATCGCGTGCGTTGGCCAGCGGCATGATGAGGTGGTTGTAGGCTTGAGCCATGGCTGATCCGTGGCCATCGTAGTGTTCCATACTTTTGCGGTCGGCTTCGAGTATGGCGTGGTAGGTATCGGGATCGGCTTGCGCCATCCAAGACAGGAGGGTAGGGCCAAAGTTGAAACTGATCCAGGCGTAATTGTTGATAATATCGATGATGTAGTTGTCTTGATCGAGGATGCGTGCAGCGGCGTTGGGGGCATAGCATTCGTAATTGATACGTTCGTTCCAATCGTGGAAGGGGGCAGCGCTTTCTTGTACTTCAATGACTTCTAGCCATGCGCTTTCGCGTGGTGGCTGGTAGAAGTGGCCATGGATGCATACGCATTTAAGTGGCTGTTGCGGCATAGGTCGACTTTTTAGCAGAAGCGAAAAATAAGAGAAGATGAGCAAAATGTGGCTGGAAGGGGAAGACGTAAAAGAAGCACCCCCTACTTGATCGCTATGACAAGTAGGGGATGCTTCTTGTATGTACTATTAGGGCGGGATAGTGCTTTATTTATAGCGCCTTTTTACGGGGCGATTGCGCGTCTTGAAGGTAAGTCCGCCTGCATTGTTGTTGCCAGTAGGGCTACCTGTGCGGGTCATGGCGCAGCGGAAGCCCACGTCGCGCGAGGCTTTATCTTCTTCCATAAAGCGACGCGTGCCAGGCGAAAGCCAATAGGCGCGATCGCGCCACGAGCCGCCTTTGATTACACGAGCCTTGTCGCTAATGAGTGTGCTTTTCCCGTAGTCGTAGTAGGCTTCTGATTCTTCGTCACCGTCTAGGTAGTTGTACAGGTAGCCGCGTTTGTAGTTTTCGCGATCTGCCACTTCGTCGTCTTCGATGTCGCGATAGCGCAAGCGCCCGAGGCTATCCTTTTCTACGGGGCGACCATCTTCGTCGAGCACTTTGGTTTGGAAGCGGTTGCCGCGGAAGGGGTTGAGGTCGTGGTCTTCTACATCGCGCAAGGTAAGGGGTGTGAGCGGGCGATATACGTCGGCAGTCCATTCGTTGACGTTGCCAGCCATGTTGTAGAGGCCAAAGTCGTTGGGCATGTAGGAGCGCACGGGCGCGGGGATGTGTGCCGCATCGTTGGGATGGCCGGCGATGCCCATGTAGTCGCCACCACCGCGTTTGAAGTTGGCTAGGAACTGACCTTGGTATTTGTTGCGTTGTTGATAGCGCAGGGAGCGGCCGTTCCAGGGGTAGATGCGCTGATCGGTGATGATGTTGTTTTCTTCTTGTGCGAGGTTGCCCACTAGTCCTAGTGCGGCATATTCCCATTCTGCTTCGGTGGGCAGGCGATAGTCGGGCAGCAGAATGCCATCTTCGAAGCGCACGGGGCGTTCTCCGCCTGTTTGCAAGTCTTTGAGGTTTTTGCGTACGTTGCCTTCGTACTGGCGAGCGAGGTAAGCTTCAGTATTGAAGTTGTCTTCGCCTTGTTGCTCGGGGTTGGGGTTGAGGATGCCGCGTTCGATAAGAATCATTTCGTTGACGCGGTCGGTGCGCCACTTGCAATAATTGTTTGCCTGAATCCATGTGACGCCCACCACGGGGTAGTCGTCATAGGCAGGGTGGCGGAAGTATGTTTCCACAAAGGGTTCGTTATAGGCCAGTTCCTCGCGCCATACGAGCGTATCGGGTAATGCGTCGAGCCATACTTCTGGGTAGGTTTCGCCAAAGACGCGCTTGAGCCAGTGGAGGTATTCGCGATAGTCGATATTGGCCACTTCTGTTTCGTCCATGTAAAAGGACGATACGGTGACGCGGCGGGGTATGGCGTTCCACTGGAACATGACATCTTCCTGGAGGTTGCCCATGGTAAAGGTGCCGCCTGGGATAAGTACAAGGTTAGGGCCTGTGGCTTGGCCTTCGTATTCGAGTTTTTCAAATCCACCCCATTTTTGATCGTTGTATTTCCAGCCGGTGGTAGAGGAACGTTCGCCACTACTGCATGCACTCCACATCAGCGTGGTAGCCATGGCGAGCAATCCGAATTGCAATAGTTTTTTCATCACTTTCCAAAAAATTTTTGTGAATCGACGAGCAAATATAGCTAAATAGCAATGAGCCGTTTTTATAGTTAAGCATGTAAACAATGCCGCCTATCTGACTGATTAACGAAACATGTTGAAACAGTCGTTATAGCGGTTGGCTTTGCGGCGTTGTCGAATGGCCTCACTTTGGTCGATATTGATCATAAGTGATAGTTCGTGTGCTCCTCCACTGCCTTGCAGCGTGAGTTGTGAGAGCGTAATGTCAAAGCTATAGCCCATTTTCAGGATTCCCTTTTGGAAGCCTATTAGTGCGATAACAGCATCCAGGTTAGTCAGCGTATGTCGGTACCAGCCACCTACAAACACGGGGCCGTATCCCACATAGGCACCGGCATTGATTTGAGTGAAGCTGCCTTGGCGCAACAATAACACATTTGGTGAGACAAACGCAGCCCAATGGCGTTTATTGCCGGTTTTAAATTTCAGTTCGCTGCCAGCGTGTAGTGAGAGCCTGATGGGTAAGCCAGTAATTAGGTTGTCGTTGATGTCTAAGAAAGTCTGGTCTGGGGTTGTGAGGTGTTTGGCCGAAAGGCCTATGTAAAATCGTGGGGTATAGAGCAACATGCCAGCACCGATGTCGAACCAGTTTTTGCTCAGTTCGTCGGGTCGTTGCTCTTGGGTGGGGTATGGGTTGCCTGCAGGATCGGTGGGGCCATTGATGGGATCGATTTGGTCTAAGAAGATAAGGCGATTCCAGTCGAGTGCTACTTGGGTGATACCTGCATCGATGCCAAACTTGAGGCCTACATCGCGCTTGATGCGCACTCGATAGCTGTATGCCATTGAGGCTTGATTAGTTTTGAGAATGCCGTCGCCGGCGGCATCGCTCAAGAGTAGAATGCCGAAGCCACTGTTGAGGCGTTCAACTGCTTGCTCATAGCTGGCAGCATAGGTGACGTAGGCATTAGCTGGTGCATTGTGATTGGGCCATTGATTTCGGTAATTGAGGGCTATGCGGGGCGCGAAACTGGTACCTGCAAAAGCGGCATTGAGCTGCAAGGGTGCCGAGTAAAACTGGCTAAACATGGGATCTTGGCCGAAGCTAGGCGAGGCCATGCAGCAGATCACTAAAGCCAGCAGGGATGCAATTGTCCGTCTGCACATGAGCGCGAATATGGTATGATAGAAAAAAAATCGAAATACTGTGACCTATGTTTGCAATGTATTTGGCTTGGGGCTACCTTAACTTATCGTTTGACCTGGGAACCTTCCATTTGAATGGTTATTTGTGTTTTGATGTTGGGCAAATATGGCGTGTTGTGCGATTTTGAAAACGAATAATGTGGATGTATTGCATTGGGTTTGTCCAAAATTTTAACAGGCTTGGATGTGGCAATAGCTACTATACGTGTACGTTAAGCCGATGCCTGCCTATGCAGGTGGCTCAAGGTAGTAGTAAGTTGAGGAATTATGAAGCAGATCTACGTAATTGTCGCTTTATTGCTGTGGTGCGGTGCTGTTTTTGCCAATAATTCGACAGTATTTACCTTGGAATTGGAGTGGGCTGAGTCGCCACGCCAGGTGTGGCTAGATGAGTCGCATGTAATACAACGTCTCGATTTTGAAGGGGCGGTGTACGACGAGCAACATCCGGAGTGGGCTTTTTGGCAAGGGTTTTTCCCTGTGGGGGGATCGGGTGAGTTGTCGGTACGATGGCTAAGTGTGGAGTACGAGCCTGTGCCGGCTTCTTTCCAGCCACAAGAACGCGCATTGGTTCAGCATGAGCCACTGCTGTATACTGCTGTTTGGCAGCAAGGGCGCCATTGGTATGGTTACATTCGCCTATTGCCTGTGCGTCAAGGTGCTGATGGCCGTTTGGAACGCTTAAAGCGCGCTCGCCTCTCGGTGGATTGGAAAGCAAAGCCACATACACCTTCGGTACAGGCTCGTACACCAACCGTTTCTGAACTAGCTGATGGTACTATTTACAAGTTGGCAGTTGCGGAGGAGGGAATGTACCGAATTGATTACGATATGCTGAATGCGTTGGGCGTGCCGCTCAGTAGCACGCCCGCTGATCAGATTCGATTGCTGGGGGCAGGTGGAGGGATGTTGCCCGAAATGGTTGGTGCTTCTCGAGTGGATGACTTGGTAGAAGTTCCCTACTATTTGGTTGATGGCGGTGACAACCGCATCGACCCTGGCGACTATCTGCTCTTTTTTGCAGAAGGGCCAAACAAGTGGCATTACGATGAGGCGCAACAGCGTTATGTACATGTAGTTAATGTTTATGATACGCGCAATTATTACTTTTTGAAAATTGGAGGGAGCACGCGCCAGCCTTTAGTGCAGCACGAGCCAGTGAGTGCTACACCTGATTATGTGACCACTACTTTTGATGATTTTGCACAGTGGGAAGAAGAGCGCACTAATTTGATGCACGACTGGGTCAATGGGCAAGGGAGTGGTCGCAGGTGGTTTGGCGATTTGTACAAGCTGCAGCTGTCGCGGAGTTATGTCTTCAACTTTCCCAATATACGTACCGATGAGCCGGCTTTGCTGGCAGTAGCTTTTGCCGGTCGTGTTTTTTCTGGTATGTCGCGTTTTCGCGCCTCAGTAGGTGGACAAACGTTCACTTCCCAAACCTTTAGTACGACCAATGGGGGGGCTACAGATCGTTATGCGTCTTTGCGTACTGTATCGGGAAGTTTTTTGCCACAAGGTGAAGAAGTAGAAGTGCAGATTACATTTGACAATGGGGGTAATAGCTCTAATGAAGGTTGGCTTGACTACATCAGCGTACAAGTGCGGTGCGATTTGGTATTTAGTGGTAGTGAGATGCGCTTTCAGGATAGCAGGGCGCGGGGCTACCAAGTAGCTGAGTTTCGCTTAGATGGCTATGAAACGGGTATGCAAATATGGGATATTACTAATCCACTACAGCCGCGACGTGTTGAAGGGCAAGTGGTGGGCTCGAAGTTACAATTTGCCATAGAGGTAGGTGAAGATGTGCCCACTTTTGTGGCTTTTCGCCCCGAGTTAGTGATGCGTACGCCTGAGCCTATAGGGCGAGTCCCCAACCAGAACCTACATGGCATGGATGTAGTCGATATGGTTATCGTGACACATGCACAGTTGATGGAACAAGCGGTGCGTTTGGCACAACATCGGGCACAACACAACGACATCGATGTGGCTGTAATAGATGTGGAGCAGATATACAACGAGTTTTCTTCGGGGCGTCGTTCGGCTACTGCAATACGCGACTTTGCCCGCATGTTGCACGAGCGTACTGACCGTTTCCGCTGGTTGCTGTTGTTTGGCGATGGCTCGTTTGACAACCGCGACCTAGAGGGGTTAGGGGGTAACTGGCTACCCGTTTATGAGACGCACGAGTCTTTGGCGCCGATCAATGCCTTTCCTTCCGACGATTTCTTTGCCTTGCTGTCGGAAGGTGAAGGTGGGCCTGCACTGTCGGGCTTACTCGACATTGCAGTGGGGCGCATCCCTGTAAATGATGCGCAGCAGGCTCAGGTAGTTGTGGATAAGATCATTCGTTATGACTCAGATCCTGCCACGATGGGCGATTGGCGCTTGCGCGCCATGTTTGTAGGGGATGACGAAGATGGTGGGCAACACACTAACGATGCAGATGAGACAGCTACTAAAGCCCACCAGTTCAATCCTGACCTCAATTTAGAAAAGATCTATCTGGATGCTTTTCCGCAAGTGGCTACACCTGGAGGTACACGCGTACCGTTGGCCACAGACGCCTTGCGACAAGCAATTTTTAAGGGTGTACTCTCAGTAGTTTATTTTGGGCATGGGGGTGCCAAGGGGTGGGCGCAAGAGCGCGTGTTGAAAATTGAAGATATCAAAGGGTGGGAAAACCGCCAGCGCCTACCCATTTTCATCACTGCTACTTGTTCGTTTGCGGGCTACGATAATCCTGTGTTCACTTCGGCTGGTGAAGAACTGTTGTTGCACGAAAAAGGTGGCGCTATATCGCTGCTCACTACGGTGCGTGCAGTATATGCCAACTCTAACAAGCGGCTTACCCAGTCGATTACCGATACACTCTATATCAAACGCCTCAATGGCGAGCGCCTGACGTTGGGTCAAGTGATGATGCTGGGTAAAAACTTTGGAGGAGCAGTAATGACTAACTCGCGAAAATTTACACTACTAGGTGACCCTGCAATGCGTCTAGCTGTACCCCATTATGATGTAGTGACCACTCGAATCAATGATCACGACCTGTCGGATGGGCAGCCCGACACCTTGCGTGCACTGCAAAAAGTGACGATAGAAGGTTATATCGCAGGCCCCGATGGACAAGTGATGGAGGATTTCAATGGTGTGCTTTATCCCACTATCTTTGATAAAGCAGTAGACTACACGACTTTGGGTCAAAACACGCCAGTGCGCACTTTCCGCCTGCAGAAGAACGTGTTGTTCAAAGGGCGAGCTAGTGTGCGCAAAGGGCGGTTTCGCTTTACATTTGTCGTACCCAAAGACATTGACTACAGTTATGGCCCAGGCAAAATCAGTTATTACGCGGCACAGCCCGAACGACTGCGCGACGCTTCGGGAAGCTATTACGGCATTATTATTGGTGGCACCGATACCGATGCTTTGGCCGATACTCAGGGCCCTAAAGTAGATGTGTACATGAATTCGACCGACTTTGCCTTTGGCGGTGTGACCGATGCTGATCCTGTATTGTTGGTTGTGCTATCAGATGACAATGGTATTAATGTAACGGGTAATAGCATAGGGCACGATTTGGCTGCAACCCTTGACGACAACACCCAGCAGACGATCTTGCTCAATGACTTTTACGAAGCAGCCTTGGACGACTATACGCGTGGCGAGGTGCGCTATCCGCTCAGTGAGTTAAGTGAGGGGCGGCACAGCGTGCGGGTGCGTGCCTGGGATGTAGCTAACAACGTTTCAGAAGGGTATACGGAATTTGTAGTTGTCAGCGATGCAGCTATGGCCTTGGCTCATGTACTCAACTATCCCAATCCGTTCTCGACGACCACGTGTTTTACCTTCGAACATAATATGTCTGGGCAGTCACTCGATGTACGTGTGGATATTTATACTGTCAGTGGTCAGCTTGTTAAATCGATAGAGGGAAAAATATTTTCCGAAGGTTCGCGATTAGGGCTGGATGAATGCTTGCAGTGGGACGGCACGGATGAATTTGGTGACAAACTCGCACGAGGCGTGTATCTATACAAAGTGCATGTACGTGTAGCTGATGTGGCTGATGGCCCGGAAGGGAGTAGTCAGTTTGAAAAGCTAGTCATCTTACGTTGAGTACTGAGGGGCTGCATTTGGCGAAAAGCAATTTCTCAATCCCATGCTTTTAAGTTTCTTTGTGCCACAAAGAGGATTTAGAAAGGTCAAAATCCCATTGAACATTGTCCGGCATAGGAGCCGGTAAAAGTGCAAAATTCAATTTTCAGATGAAGAAGCTGACATTTATTCTGGTGTGGATGCCTGTAGTTTTTGCTCTACATGTGGAAGAGGTAGGGGCTCAGACCAACTGCTTGAAATTGCCCAATGGCGAATGGGTATTGCCTGATGGAGTAACACCTTGCCCCAATGCCATTATTACAGCAGTACCCTTTTTGCGTATAGTGGCTGATGCGCGTTCGGGGGCTATGGGTGATGTCGGCATTGCACTCAGCCCTGATGCCAATGCCATGCATTTTAATGCGTCGAAATTAGTGTTTGCTGAAGAAGAAGTGGGAATTTCAGCTACTTATACGCCCTGGTTGCGCAATCTGGGCCTCAACGACGTGTACTTGGCATATCTGTCCGGTTATAAAAAAGTTGATGATTTACAAAGTGTGGGGCTTAGTCTGCGCTTTTTCTCATTAGGTGACATTCCCTTTACGGATTTCAACGGTGAGCCGTTGGGTAATGGGCGCCCAAGGGAGTTTGCCATTAATGCAGCCTATGCGCGCAAATTGTCCGACAACTTTTCTGCATCGGTCAGTGCCAAGTTTATCTATTCGAACCTGGCCTCGGGCCAAACGGTCAATGGTCAGGATATAGAAGTAGGTACGGCGGGTGCTGCTGACTTCAGCTTTACGTACAAAAATGAGCTGAAGGGTGGCAATATGCCTTCCGATTTGCTGGTAGGTGTGGCCATTACAAATGTAGGTAGTAAAATCACCTACACAAATGCAGCCAGCAACGAGCGCGATTTTATCCCTACAAATCTGGGTATAGGTGCGGGCTGGACGCTGCATCTCGATCAGTACAATGACTTGACGTTGGCCGTAGATATGAATAAGCTTTTGGTGCCTACGCGTTGCTTTGAAAACTGCGATCAGGACCAGAACGGCATCCCCGACTGGAAAGAGCAAGGCCCAATTCAAGGCATATTTTCTTCATTTACTGATGCTCCTGGGGGCTTTTCCGAAGAGCTCAAAGAATTGATGTGGAGCTTTGGCGTAGAATACTGGTACGACCAGCAGTTTGCTGTGAGGGCGGGTTATTTTTACGAAGATCTCACCAAAGGCAATCGGAGGTACTTTACAGTGGGCTTGGGATTGAAGTACAACGTCTTTGGGCTCAACTTTTCTTATCTAGTGCCTACTACTAATCAGCGCAACCCATTGGACAACACCTTGCGCTTTTCCTTGCTGTTTGATTTTGGTGCCAATGCGCAGTAGCATCTGTAATGCGGAGGGGAAAAGATGAGGCGTGCAACAAGCAGCTTGTGCGCCTTATCTCATTTTTGGGTCAATCACCTGAGAAGCGCTTCCAGCCCGTGCGCATCAGCAAAAGAAGACCTGCAAAGAGAAGCAAGGCGTAACCAAAAGGCATATAGGAAAATACGACAATGCGTGTCTTGTCGAGTATCCAGAAAAAAACTAATGCAGCAGCAATCATGGTGATTAGGCCCGATAAGCGGTCAAAGCCAGGAATGTAATCCAAATCAACTTGGCGCTTGATGATATATAGCGTTAGGAGCATGGAGAGCACGGGTGCAATTTGGAAGTACACGTCCATTTCCAATATGCTGCGCCGCTCGAAGAGCCACATCCATATGGTGAAGGTAAGGGAAAATATACCGGGTACCGTACTCAGGTATATGAGTGTGGCATAAGAGTAATTCCAAGGAGAGCGGTGCGCTTGCCCTTTACTCAAGTCATTGATTATCCAGGCCATAAATGGCACAAGCCCGAAGTAGCTTAGCACCCATAATGGATGGTTGCCCATGAGTTGAAAAAGCGCTTGTAATGTCATTTTCTTTACGGTTGGCTGTGCAAAAAAGGTGAGCCCGTAGAGCTCACCTTTAGAAAGAGAGAATGAAGATAGATCTGTTGGGTGAAATCACCAAGCACCAAAATGGTTTGTCAGCGTCAGATGTCGAGGAGCAGCTTGGTGGGGTCTTCCACTAGCTCCTTGATGCGCACCAAGAAGGTCACTGAGGTAGCTCCATCGATGATTCGGTGGTCATACGATAGTGCCACATACATCATGGGGCGTACGACGATCTGACCATCGACTACGACGGGGCGTTCTTTGATGGCGTGCATGCCGAGTATAGCCGATTGGGGTTCGTTGAGAATGGGGGTACTCATCAGTGAGCCAAACACACCCCCATTGGTAATGGTAAAGGTGCCGCCTTGCATTTCCTCGATGGTGAGCTTGCCAGCTCGAGCTTTATCAGCCAGTTCCTTGATTTTTCGCTCTATGTCGGCAAAGTGAAGGGATTCGACGTTGCGCACGGGGGGAACGACCAAGCCAGTGGGCGTGGCAATGGCAATGGAAATATCTACGTAGTCGTGATATACGATTTCATTGCCTTCGATAAAGGCGTTTACATCGGGCATTTCCATCAGCGCTTTGGCACATGCCTTGGCGAAAATGGACATGAACCCTAGCTTGATACCATATTTTTTGACGAACTGCTCTTGGTATTTTTTGCGCAGTTCGATGACGCCCCTCATGTCAATTTCGTTGAAGGTCGTCAGCATGGCTGTCTGGTTTTTCGCCGAGACCAGCCGTGCTGCGATCGTACGCCGCATGCGACTCATCTTTTTGCGGCGCTCGTTGCGACTAAAGGGTTGTTGTACAGTGTCGGATGCGGTGGAGGGTGTGGGCTCAGGAGTAGAGCTAGAGGGCTCGGGTGTGGGTGTTTGTTTTTGATTGGCTACAGCTTTGAGTGCGTCTTCTTTAGTGATGCGTCCGTCCTTGCCGGATCCTTGTACTTCTTTAGGGTCTATATTGGCCTCACGCAAAATTTTTGCGGCAGCAGGTGAGGGATGCCCTGAAGCGTAGCTTGAGGGGGCGGTGGTAGTGGGCGCGGACTCAGTTGTAGGGTTGGGTGCTTCGGATGTAGTAAGTTGTTCGGGGCCTGGTGAGGAGGTATCTTCGGCTTGTACACTGGTATCGATTTTGGCGACAAGTGCACCGATTTCGAGATCATCGCCTTCTTGGGCCACATGAATGAGCTTGCCAGAAGCTTCGGCGGGTAGCTCCAGCGTGGCTTTATCTGACTCGAACTCACAGATGGGTTCGTCTTGCTTGACAAATGCGCCATTGGGCTTGAGCCACTGTGAGAGTGTGACTTCTGCGACGGATTCACCTACATTGGGCACGCGTACTTCTACGATACTCATGGCACGGAATGAGTTTATGATGGTTTTTGCGAAAGCAGAGGCAAAGATTGCGTTTTATCGGGCAAATGTGGCAGAATTGCTTTAAAATTTGCCTTGTAGGTGTCGTTTTAATGTGTGGATTGTAGGTTGAAGCGGCAGATTTTTCCTGGGCCGTGGCGTCCTTCAGAGGCGATGAAGAGCGTACCATCGTCAGAGAAGGTGATTCCTTCGGGTTGCGGTAGGAGTTTTTTGTCTAGACGGTCGATATATCGGATTTTGCCATCAGGTGAGAGAACTAGCAATAGCTTGCCTGGCGAGGAGATCACCCATAAATCGCCAGTAGTGGGGTGAATGGTTAGAGCAGAAGGGCGAAAGCGCAGAGCATCGTTGGTTTTTGCGAAAGCATCGATGAGCATATCGCGCCACGGGCTTGGAGCCTGCTGATGGAGGTAGGCGTTGATAGCTCGTTGATCTATGAGGTAGGCAGGTTGTGGCAAGAGTTGTTTTTTGAGTAGATCGAAGGCGTAGATGGCGCGCTGAAACTCGTCGAAGCCTTCACCTGCTCGTTCTTTGCAAGCTAATAGGAGGCGGTGGTGGGTGGGGTCGTATGTCAAGCCTTCTACATCGTTGCTTTTGTTAAGGGCTGTGGGATGCTTTTTGGTGTGGCGGTTGGCGAATTGCCATTCGAACAGGGTGCCGTTGCTTTTGGTGATCCAGATAGAGGTATCGGTACAGGCGATGCCTTCGTAGTCGCCATCATGGTAGAAGTGAATAGTGTCGAGCACTTGGGCGTCATTTGCCGAAAGGCAAAAGAGAATGCCTTGTTCGTCGTTGAGTGTCCAGAGCGTATCGGGTGGGGTCCAAGTCAATGCTGAGATTTCGTGTAGTGCTTCGGGTAGTGACCACTGTGCATCGGGTTGATCGAGTTGGTAGGGCATGGTGAAGGGGTGGTCGTCGATATGATGGCGCCATTGGGACGTTGTGGGATGGCAAGCCCACAGTAGGCAGATGATTGGCAAGGTATAGAAGTGCATTTCTGATGGTTTTTGACTATTGCAGTAGCTCTTCGATGCGTATTCGGTATAGGTAACGCGGAGTTTCGGCAAAGAGTGTCTGATAGAGGTCGAGTGCGCGTTGGCGGTATTCGTCTTTGGCATTGAGGCGGTACAACTCGAAATAGACGGCGGCCAGTTCTTTGCGCCCTAATAGGCGGGTGCGCAGCTCGAGTAGGATGTCTCGGGTCTCTTGGTGCTTACCTTGGCATCGGGCAATGCGGGCTTTAATGACTTGTGCTTCAAACTCGAGGTCGGGATTGCCCAATTCGGCAGCCAAATTGAGTGCTTCTTCGGCTACTTGGGCTGCAGATTTGAGCTGTTTGGCTTCGCACAGTACGATGGCCTTTTCTACTAAGCTAAATCCCAGTACGAGTCGGTTGTCGATACGGCGGGCAATGTCGATAGCTCGGTCGTAGTAGTGGAGGGATTGTGGATAGTCGCCGAGGAAGAAGTAGACGTCGCCTAAGGAGTTAACGGCTTTGGCGATGCCTTTTTGGTAACGGAGCTCTTCGGACAGACTAAGCTGGCAATGGAGGTATTCAATGGCTTTGTCGAACTGGCCCATCGTGCTGTACAGATCGCCGATGAGCCCCAAGGCGATTGCCTTGCCCTGCTTGTCGCCTAATTCTTCGGTGAGTGCCAAATCGCGTTGGAAGTGTTCCATGGCGCGGTTGTAGTCGCCTTTTTGCTGAAACACGCCGCCGATGCATCCTGTAGCAATACAGATGAGTAGTTTGTTGCCCAGCTCTTCGGCGAGGCTGAGGCCTTTTCTGTAGCACTCTAAGGCTTCATCGTAATCGCCCTTTTCAAAACGCACGATGCCGAGGTTGGTATATAGGCTGGCCATGCCCTGTTTGTCTCCTGCCTTTCGGCAAATTTCGAGTTGTCGTTCTAGCCATTGGATGGCTTCGTCGTATTGTCCCAGGTTCATGTACGTGAGGCCTAAATTGCCTACGATGGGGGCCAGATTGGTACTGATGTGTGCTTGTTGGGCAATTTGTATGCTGCGTAGGAAGTAGCGCTCGGCTTCTCGGTAGCGTCCTTGTCGGAAGAAAAGGTTGCCCAAGTGGCCATACACTTGGGAGATGCCTTGCTTGTCGTCGAGTTTTTCGAATTGGGCAGCAGCTTTGACTAGCCAACTGTGTGCGGCGTCGTATTGGCCTTGGAGCATGAGCAGGTGGCCGAGGCTGTCCATGGCTTGGGCAATGCGCAGCGCATCGCGGGCATTTTGAGCTGATTGCAGGGCTTGTTCGTAGGCGTTACGCGCTTCGTTCCATTGGCCGATGAGTTCGAGCACGGAGCCTTTGGCGATTAAGGCATCTACGATTTGGGGAAGTTGTTGTGTGGGGTGAAAGCTATCAAGCAGTTTGTCGTAGTAGAGGAGGGCTGTTTGGTTTTGGTAGTGGCGTCGGGCATAGTCGGCAGCTTTGCGCAGGTAGTACTGCATTTTGTCGCTTACGCCGGCTTGTTCATAGTGGAAGGCCAGATCTACGTAGCGCTCTTCCAGCTCACCGGCAAAGAGTTTTTCAATAGCTTGGGCGATGAGACGGTGCAGTTTGCGCAAGCGCGTCTGTACTTGCATGCCGTAGGCTGCTTCGCGCAGTAGTGAGTGGCGAAACATATAGCGCAGCTCGTTGATGCCTTGCCATATGCGGCCTTCTTCAGCTTTTCGAATTTGTTCGCGCAGGTGTGCTTGCGGATCAGCTTGTTGGGGAGCCAGCACGCCTTCAGCTTTCATTACCTCGGCCAAAACCGGCAATTCGAATTCGCGCCCTATGACGGCAGCTGCTTTTACAGTTTCGCGTACCAGCTCAGAAAGGCGGTCGATACGAGCCGTAAGGATGGCTTCCACCGAGCTAGAGAGCGTGAATTGTGCTTCTTTCAGGCACCATTGGCCTTCGTGAGCTACGATTTGTTCTGTTTCGAGGAAGTATTCGAGGGTTTGTTCGGCATAAAAGGGGTTGCCATCGGTAGCGCGATAGAGGAGTTGGACTAGCTCCTCGTGCACGTCTCCGCCTAGGCGGTTAGCGATGAATTGGGCCAATGCCTGTTTGTCGAAGGTGTGGAGCACCAGGTTGATGGTGTCGATGTGGTGCCGTTGTAACAGGGTGTGATCGACGATGTCTGGCGGCTTTCCGTTGTCGAGAAGCCGAGAAGTAAAGAGGAACTGGATGGGAAATGATGCCATCTCAGGTATGAACTCTCGGATAAAATCGAGGCTCATGGCGTCGAGCCAGTGTGCATCTTCGATTTCGACGATGATGGGTTGTACAAGTGCCTCGGCGATGAGTAGATTCGACAAGGCTGCCAGGGAGTTTTGATAGCGGCCGCGTGCGTCGAGGTTTTTCCAGAAAGGATGTTCGTTGTCCAGGCCAATTAGGGCAGCATAGACGGGTTTAGTACGCACAATTTCGCGCCGTACGGCTTCGACTTGTGGGTGGAGAATGGCGGAGCAGTCGTTGAGCAAGGATTGAAAGCGCTGTTCGAATGCTTTTCTATTGGCAGAGCGATCATTGTCGGGCGATTGTTCAAAGTAGTTTTTCAGAAAGAAGATAAAAGGGTTGAGGGGCTTGCGCAAAATTTGGTCTGTTTGGCAGGAGAACCAGGCTAAGTCGTGGTGGCCTTGTAGTTCGCGTCGCAGCTCCCAGGTAAATCGGGATTTACCTGCACCGGCTTCGCCAAAGACAAAACTCATAGCAGGGCGACGTGCTTGCAAGTTTTGTGAGAAGAAGATGCGCAGTTTGGCCAGTTCGGCTTGTCGCCCTACGAATGGCCCGGAAAATAGGGGAACCCGTACGGCACTTCGCCCCAAAAGCTCATAGGTGGGCACGCTGTGTTCGAAACCCTTGTATGAGATATCGCCCTGATAGCGGAAAGTGAAGTGCCGTTCTTTGCGCACTTGTTCATCGGTGAGAATTTGCCTCCATTGTGCATGAGTCATCAGGCGTGCTGCTAGATTGACACGAAGCCCTACGGCCGCATACTGCAGTCGTGGCTGAGCGCCTACTAGGCCTGCCCATGCAATGCCAGATGCCATCCCAATGCGATAGTGCAAAGAGGGTATGTCGCGTTGCAGTACTTGCCATTCGTCGCGCAAAGATAATACGTATTCGAGGGCACGTGCAGTATTGTTTTCGAAGGTGATAGGTGCGCCGAACAATCCAAATAATACGCCGCCTTTATCGCCAAAGTCTACTTCCTTGAGATAGCCACCGAAGTCGTCCATCTGTTGGAGTGCAATGGTAACAAAGCGGTCAAGTGCTTGGTGGGTATCTACACCTTTAAAAGAAATGGCAATAGGTACCACATGGCGAAATTCGCCTTGGGCATCGAAGCGCAATACAGCTTCTGGCAAGAAGTACTTGAGTACTTTTTTCTTCAGTGAGGGCAAGATAGATGTGATGGTAGTAGCCTGAGGCGTGAGCTGTTTAGTCGATAATTGGCTACGCAGCACATAAAGCCCCTTTTGGGGTAAGGGCTCAAAGCACCATCGTTCGGGAGCAGTAGTCAGCAGTGATTCATCAATGATGATTTCAGAGGTAGCAGCGTGTTGCTGTGCGCGCGCACTTCCATCGATAGCAGGGCCACAGAAGTAGAAGGACAGGCGATTTTGGCCTACGATGCCCCAGCGAATTGTGCCTGTCGAAACGCCTATCTTGATGCCAAAGGAAAATTCGTCAAAGGACATTAAGTCGGTGTCGAAGCGACTGCGCGCTGCCAGCGCGGTGTGCAGGAGCATGTCTGCAAATGAATCGGGCGGTTCGTCTTGCTGTTCGAACAGCGCAGTGAAGGAATCTCCTGCATAATAGGGTATGAAGCCGCCGCGTTGGTACACGATCTGCACTAAGGGTTCGAATACCTGGTTGAGTATGTGGGATAGTCGCTCGGCACCGGCTTTGCCCTGCTTCATCAGTGTGCTGGTCAGCCGGGTAAAACCGGACAGATCCACAAAGAGGGCACCGCCCGCAAAATGACCGTGGCGTTGGCCTTCAAGGAAACGATCGTGAATGAAATGTGGTATGAGATTGTTCACGTGTAGTTGGCTACTTTGGGCGGCTCAAGTTACGCATTGTGCTTGCTTTTGGCACACATGGTTGTCGCTCGAGTTTGCCCATTGAGTGCGATTTTGTAGGTAGCATGGTTCCGATTAACAGCTATGGAAACGACGCACCCAGCGCGCAGATGCTACGGTTTGGTTTGCGTATGAGGAGATGTGAGCATTAAGACTTCTCGAAGGTGTGATATTTCATAGTGGGGCTGTAAGTCGGGTGGGGCTGTTAGGCCTTTAGGGTTGAACCAGCAGGTATGGCAGCCGTAGTCATTGCCTCCTTTGATGTCGGCTTCGAGGCTATCTCCGATGACGAGTACTTCTTCGGGTTGAGGCTGGTGGCCCAACTGCTGAGTGATTTGCCGAAAGGCCTGATCGAAAAAAGCGGTTTGTGGCTTGAGGTAGCCAACTTCGTCAGAAATGAGTGCGAAGTCGAAGTAAGCTTGGAAGCCACTTCGTGCCAATCGGGGGCGTTGCACTTGGCTCAGCCCGTTGGTGATGATTGCCATGCGTTGCTTTTTTCGGTGTAATTGATGTAGCAGCGACGAAGCGCCATCGATGGCAATAGCTGATTGGCTGACTTGCTCAAGGTAATAGTGATTTACTTCTCGAGGGTTACGCCATTCGCGCATATGAGCAAACAGGTCGCGCCAGCGCCCTATGCGCAAGGTGATTACGTCGATGCGTCCTTGTTCAAAGGCTTTCCAGTACTGGGCGTTGAGCCGCTGGTAATATTGCCAATGCGCGTGCTGTACGTCCACTTGGAACGCTTGCATAGTGCGGAAAAAAGCGCTGCGTGCCGTAGCGTGGAAGTCCAGTAGTGTGTGGTCCAGGTCGAAGAGTAGATAGCGATAACGCATCACAATTCTATTTCTGGCGGTACAAAGGGTGAGACATCTCCTCCTCCACGGATGATCTCGCGCACAATGGTCGAGCTGATGTGACTGTATGCAGGTCGACTGATGAGGAAAAGTGTTTCCAGGCCATGCCCAATAATGTGGTTGAGCTGCGAAATGGTTTTTTCATAATCGAAATCAGAGGCATTGCGCAAGCCCCGCAACAGGTAGCGTGCACCCACCCGTTCGCAGTATTGGGCGGTAAGTCCGTCAAAGTGATCTACCGACACATTGTGATCGGCAACAAATACGCGCCTTAACCATTCGAGGCGTCGCTCGAGCGGGAAGAGCGCTTTTTTTTGCGAGTTGACACCTACCGCTACAATGATTTTGTCAAAAAGGGGGGCTGCACGGCGCACTAAATCTACATGTCCTACCGTGATGGGATCAAATGAACCGGGGAATACGGCGATTTTCATATAGCTTATTGCTTGGTTGGCTCAAAAGTAGGTCAAGCTATGCGATTGTCTGGCTTGATGTCAGAGATTGACTTCTTCACTGCTTAATAGTGTGTGGTAAATGCGGTAGTTGTCTTCATCGAAGCATACGAAGCGCACCTCGTCTATTTCGTCGGGGTGTGCTTGGAGAAACTGGCGTACGGTACTAATGGCTACTTGCGCGGCCTCTTCCTTAGGATAGCCATATACGCCGGTACTGATGTTGGGAAATGCAATGGTGCGCAAGTTGTGGGCTACGGCTTGTTGCAAGCTGTTTCGATAGGCATTGGCCAGTAAGTTGCGCATTTCATCGGGGCGTGTGGCATTGTAGATAGGGCCTACTGTGTGAATGACTTTTTTGGCCGGCATGTGCCCTGCAGTAGTGACTACTGCTTCGCCTGTAGGTAGATGCCCGATCTGAGCAATGATTTGCTTACAGGCTTCTAATATGGCTGGGCCACCCGCTTTGTGAATGGCTCCATCTACGCCACCCCCACCCATGAGGGAAGAATTGGCTGCATTCACTACGGCATCTACTTGTTGCTGCGTGATGTCGCCTTTTACGAGTTTGATGACAGGCATACGGCCACTTAATTTTTATGGGCGAAAATAGTACAACAATACATGAGCTGCACATGAAGAATGAGTAGTCAAAATAGCGTAGGCTGGCAAGCAAAGGAAGTGGGGTTTTCCAACTGGAGCAGATAGCGCTTAACGTTTGTTCCATAAAAATAACCTCCTAATTGACCATTGGCTGCAATGACGCGATGGCAAGGAACAATAATGGCAATGGGATTGGCTCGGTTGGCTTGGCCTACAGCTCGCGTGGCTTTGGGATTGCGCAGTTGGCGAGCTATATCGAGGTAAGAGGCCGTGTGCCCGTATGGAATTTGCCGCAAGGCATCCCATACCTTTTGGTAAAAAAGGGGAGCCCCAGAGTAATCTAGGGGGAGCTCAAAGGATGTGCGTTGTCGCTGAAAATATTCAGTGAGTTGTAAGATGCATTGCTGGATGACTTCGGGTAATGCAGTGTGGTTGCATTTGTGGCGCGTAGTTGCCATACGGATAGATCTAATAGCTTGCGCTGTTCCTGAAATGTCTATCCATCCGATAGGTGTTTTTATCTGTGTTGTGTATAACCTCATAGGTGCTTACTGGGTGTGAAGTGTAAAAAACGCCCTATCAAAGATATACAATATCCATGCGCTTCATCCACAAAGGGGCGCTTTATAGTGATTGAGTTGGGCGCCTTGATATAGTGGCACGCGGCAACGGTGGCTTGGTGTGGGGAAACAAGTTATGTGACCACAAATAATATAGCCCTACTGCTGAAATGGTCGATAGCAGCACACAGACCCACCACAAAGCGGTGAAGCCATGTTGATCAGCTATCCATGTGCCGGCGAGGGGGGAGAGAATAAAGGAAATGGAAAACATCATGGTGTACACGCCCATGTATTGCCCTCGCAGATGCATGGGCGCGCGTTCCATTGCCAAAGTATTGGAAAAGGGAAAGCTGATAATCTCTCCTATACTGATGAGCAATACCCACCATATAACAGCCCATACATGCCACATATCTATGGTGAACCACAAGAAGGATGCGCCTATCATGAGCACTCCAGCAATAATGAGCCCCATAGCGGCAAATCGCCTTTCCAAAAAGTAGATAAATGGCATTTCCAATAGCACGATAATCAATCCATTAGCAGCCATGACCAAGCCAATAGTGTCTTCGCTGTAGTGTAGCTGGCTGCGCAAGAACACGGGCACAGTAGAGAGCAACTGCAGAAAAGCTACTAGGCTGATCAGCAGAAAAAATATAAACCACAAGAAATACCTATCAGCCCATACCGAAGCGAAAGAGGAATGGTCTGGCGCTCCATTAGCAGAATGCTCCGAAGAGGATGCTACAGCCTCAGTTGTGCGGTCGCGTGGCAAAGCAAGTGCAAAAAATACGGTAGAGAGCATATAGGTCAGTCCATTGACCCAAAACAGCCATTGGTAGCCAAAGTGAGCAGCAATAAATCCGCCCAAGGCAGGACCCGCAGAAAAGCCAAGATTGACCGCTAAGCGAATAAGCGATAGCGATCGCGTGCGGTTGTGTTCATCGGTGTAAAAGCTCATAGCAGTGAGGTTGGCTGGCCGAAAAGTGTCGGCTACCAAACTTGTCAGCATGATGAGCAAGCTGAACGCCCACAACTGACTAATCCCTACCAGTCCAATGTAGAGAAAGCCTGTAATCGCTAAACTGCCTAGCTGTACGCGCCAGGGGCCAAAGATGTCGGTGAGTTTGCCGCCTAGCCAGGCTCCCGCTAGCGAGCCTATGCCAAAGCAAGTCATTACCCAACCAGCTTGTGCCAAGGAATAGCCCAGCTCGTGTGTCAGATAGACGGTGAGAAAGGGCAACACCATCGTACCACTTCGGTTGATGAGCATTACCAAGGCAAGCTTCCATACCACTTGAGGTAAACCGCGAAAAGTACCAATGTACTGACGTATAGGTTTGGGTAATTGCACAGCCGGGCCTTTTGAGAGAGCAAAGGTAATGCGCTTTGGGTTCGTATGCGTGCTAACCGTTTTTAAGTTGCAAAAGTTGCGAGCAGAGAGTGTGTGGCCTGCCTAAATGGTGAAATCTGCGCATTATGGCTTCGAACCCTTGCTGTGCAACCAAACTGAGGGGAGTATTGCCTTAAAAACGGCAACAGGGCAATTGCCGGTGTAGTCATGCCATCGCCTCATGCTGCAAATACGTACCGCTCATCTTGGCTCAAGCTACTTGCGCTTCTGATTGGTTTGAAGAGCAAATGCATATTTGAATAAGGGACAGGAAATAGCTTGCTGTAGGCAGGGCAGCGTTAAGCATTTCATACCCTGAATTTTTTGCTGCGCCCTAGCTCGCGCTCCATGTCTCGTTGTTTGATGCTTTCGCGCTTGTCGAAGCTCTTTTTACCGCGTGCCAATGCTATTTCCAGTTTGGCGTACCCCCGTTCGTTGATGTACAGACGATAGGGCACGATGGTAAAGCCCCGTTCCTTTACCCGTCGCAGCAGCTTGCGCAGCTCGGACTTTTTGAGCAGTAACTTGCGTTCGCGGCGTGGCTCGTGATTGAAATGTGCGGAAAACTCGTATTCCTTAATGTACATGTTTTTTACATACAGCTCGCCATTTCGAAAGATGCAGTAGGCATCTGACAGGCTCACATGTCCTTGTCGAATCGATTTGATTTCCGTGCCAGTCAATACGATACCTGCCTCGAATTTTTCGATGAGATGATATTCAAAGGTAGCGCGTTTATTGACGATTTCTACGGGGCTCTTTTTTTCTTTTGTCATAAGTAAAGGTTCTTTTATTTGGGGCGTAGGCGAACTGCGGTACCATAGGCCAGCACTTCTGAACAACCTTGCATCACCATGGCTGTGGCGAATCGCACGCCAATAACGGCATCGGCATTGAGCCGTTCGGCGTCGGCAAGCATTCGTCTGAGCGCTTGCTCACGTGCTTCGGCCATCAATTTGGTGTATTCTTTCACTTCGCCACCCAACATGTTGCGCAGGCCTGCAAAGATATCGCGTCCAAGGTTACGAGCTCGTACAGTGCTACCTCTAGCAATGTCTATGATTTCTACAATTTCAAAGCCCGGTATAAAGTCAGTTGTACTGATGAGGATGTCATTCATTGGCACTAGTCATTTGTGGCAAAATACTGCAATTTAATTTGTTGAGCATGGCTTTGTTTGGGCGCTATTTCATGCCCATAGCGGACTGTTAATTTTCGGGTGCATCGATGATGGCAAAGGTAGTACGCCTGTTGAGTTGGTGTTCTTCTTCGGTGCAGCGGGTACAAATGCATGGGACGCGGGGCTGGCTTTCGCCAAAACCGCGAGCAATGAGGCGATCGGGATCAACGCCTTTTGCGATCAGGTAATCGACAGCAGCCTGTGCTCTTTTTTGCGAAAGCTCGAGGTTGTAGCGGTCGCTACCACGGCAGTCGGTATGGGAAGCCAACATGATGCGGATGTTAGGATTGAGTTTGAGTTGTTGGGCCAGTCGATCAAGTGTAGGTTTGGCATCGTCCCGAATTTCCCACCGGTCGAAGTCGTAGTATATGTCTTCGAGTACTATTTCGCGGTTGAGGAAGATGCGTTCGAGGACTAACTCCAGTTCGAAGCGCTGTATGGGCCGAGTCGGATCGCGTGCAATGCCATATGTGCTAAAGGTAGCTTGATTGGTGAGAAATCCAGGAGCAGAGGCAGTAAAAGTATATTCGGTATTCCAGTCAAGAGGAAGGGCGATGTAGCCTTCTGTGTCGGTGTGTAGCGTATCTACGGCATTGGGCGTGTGCATGACGAGGATAGCTTGGGGTATGGGTTTTCGTCCTAAATACTGGCTGGTAGGGTCGTTAGGGTCGCTGAAGATTTTCTGCAGCACGTATAGGTCGAGCCAGAGCTGATAGGCAGAGTCGGGCAATTCAGCTTGGTCTTCTTGAGCCAACGGAGGTGCCGCTGTGCGCACAAAGTAGAAGATATCGTCGTTGCCATTGCGGTTAGAGGAGAACCATCCGTGTTGCCATCCCTCCTCAGTGGGGGGGTGGGGATCTACTACTAAGGCAAAATCATCGCTACTGGAATTGATGGGTGGCAAGAGATTTCGGGCAGGCACCCAGCTGCCATCGGGCATGCGCCAAGAGCGGAATATGTCTAAGCCTCCCATGCCGATAAGGCCGTCAGAGGCGAAGTATAGCGTGTCACCATGCACAGTGGGGAATTGTTCGTTTCCCGGTGTGTTAATCGCTCGACTCAGTAAGGTGGGTGCTCCCCATCCATTTGCTTGATGGGGTACGCGCCAGATGTCGTAGCCGCCCCATCCTTCGGGATCGTTACAGCTGAAATAAAGCCAGCTACCATCGGCACTGAAAGCAGGTTGGCCGTAATTGACACCACTTTTTTGAAAAGGAAGGGGGAGAGGCGGTGTCCATCCATTGTCAGTGCGTCGAGTGTAGTAAAGTCGGCAGTAGCCGTCGGCATACTTGCTTTGGTTGGCACAGCGAACAAAGACCATTTGGTTGCCGTCGGCGCTAAAAGTTGCTGTGCCTTCGTTCTTGGGCGTGTTGATAGGTGGGCCAAAGGGCTCCACGATGCCCGTTTCGAGTGAGACTACAAACAGGTCTGAGAAGTCTCTGCCTGTCCAGTGATAGACTTCATCGCCTGTACTAGCTGCTCTGTCAGAGGTGAATACCAATGTATTAGGGTGCCAAAGCGCAGGGGCATAATCGGCCGCGCTGCTGTTGAACTCGGCGGCACGCACGCGTATGCTGGGATCTTGATTTTCAAGCCATCCCAATGCGATTTGGCAGGCACTGATCTCTTTTCTGTATTCGTAGGGGCTCCCAATTTCAATGCCCAGCTCTTTGAATGCCTCAATGGCTTGTCGATATTGGCCAGCACGCTTGAGTGCAAAGGCATATTGTTTGAGTGCTTCTACGCCATATAGATGATCCCAAGCAGTGCGATACCACTTGGCTGCCTCGTCATCTCGATGCATCATGCGCCAGCTTTCGCCAATGAGAAAGGCAATTTTTCCTTTCTCCACGCGCGATTTGACTTTGCGAAAGTCTTTTTGCAACAGCGAGATGGCTAAGGGGAATTGTTTGCGCTCGAAGGCCGTTTGTCCATCAGTAATCTTTTGGGTGTAAGTACATCCTGTGAGCCATACCGTACAAGCCAACAAGCACCAGATGATTATGCGCATTGCAATTGAGTTTTTGGTTTGTAAGCTGAGTTATGTGCTACACGATAAGGCGTGCAGGTTGCGTGCATAATATGCCTTGGCAAAAGCAAGTGTGGTTTCCTTGCAGTGTAGGCAAATAAGCGGCTTCACGTGTGGAAGATAACCACACACATATATCGCGTTTCAAAAAAACGCTTGAGGCGTAGGGGAGTTGTGTGTGTAGTCTTTTTTGCCATAAGGCAGTAAAAAAAAATCATGTGTGGGCCTAAAAAGGTGGCATGTCTACGGCAAAACGCGCAAATTCTTCGGCCATGAGCAAGTGGTGATGTGCAATGTGAGGTATAGTGGCCAGGCGCTGAGCGTGTAATTTCATGAGTTGGGTATCGGTGCTGAGTAGCTTCGACAATGTACGCATCACTTTGAAATATCGGGGCAGATCATGGCTCAAGGGCGGGTTGGGAGCACGTACATGGGTTAAAAACCGCTGTAGGAGTTCCAGGCAGTACGGAGCGTATAGCTGGGGATGGCGCAAGCTCAGGTAAAGCGAGGCCATTTGGTAATCGTCGTGGTGGAAATGTGCGGGCCAAGGGCACTTTGGGTGATGGCGTTGATAGTCAGCAAATAGTTCGTCAAAGTGAAAGACAAAGCGATCGAGCCGGTCAGTCAGCGGCCTTTGCTCGTCGAATAGCTCTATGAAAAAGCTGCGTACCAGCTCAGGTGCATAGCGAGCTAGCTCGAGTAGTACTTTTCGCGGTTCGTAACCTCGGCGGCTCCACAGCCTGCGGCTCAGAGTAGTGTGCAAGCTACGAGCAAGCATGTCAGCTACATCTGTAGCATGTGGATCCCAATGTTGACTGAAGAAAAACTGAGCTTCGTAGCGCGACAGTAGATCGGGCGAGGTGGGTTTTTGAAGCAGCGTGCGCCAACGCGCTATATCTGTCCGAATGGTTTGCAGATGCATGAGCATGGACTTTTGGAACCCTGGGCTATGCAGCTTCGTATAAAGAAGCGTGGCAAATGTCGGAAGAGTAGGGCAAGGATGGAACAAACATTTGGCCACTTGAGTCCTATTGAGCAAATTTGTTGTGCCTCTTAGCCTTTCTTCGAGGTTTTGAGTTTATAGTCATAGGGTGTCCATAGTCACGCGCCCTGCCATTTTTGTGGCAGGGCCTCTTTTTTAAAGTGTACTTTTCCATTTCTTTGTGCCGATATGCTAACCAATGAGGAAGAGCTAAGTGGAGAAAATATTGCACGTATCGGCCCAGGTGTTGTCTGTAGTGGCACATCCGCTTTTGGTACCTACTTATGCATTGCTCATTTTGTTGGGCACCAATCCATATATTTTCGGAGTACATACGGCAGCAGCCAAAGTGCCACTTGTGCTGCTGGTATTTATCAGTACGTGCGTTATCCCTACCTTTTCAGTTGTGATGATGCGCATGCTGGGGCTTGTCAAGAGTGTAGCATTGCGCGATCGCCATGATCGCATCGGGCCTTATGTGCTTACTGGTACTTTCTACTTGTGGCTGGTAATCAATTTTTTGCACAACAACGACATTCCCAGGTTGTATGCTGCTTTTATGTTAGGTGCTTCCATTTCACTATTTATTGCTTTTTTTCTCAATGCTTTTACGAAGGTAAGTACCCATGCTGTAGGTATGGGAGGCCTTCTGGCAATAGTGTTATTGGCTATGGCTACCTATGAGTTAGATTATTTTACTTTGACCATAGGTGGATGGGGCCCGTGGTATGTGCACATGAACGTGATACTGATGATCGCCATTTTGGTATCTGGTTTGGTAGGTAGCGCGCGCCTTTACTTGCGGGCTCATATACCTTCACAGCTATGGCCTGGCTATCTCATTGGCATCTTTGGGCAGCTAGTGGCCTACAATATCGTCATGTGAAAAATGAGAATTTGCACGATTGTTGTGATGAATAAAATTCAAAAGGGCTGCATCTGCCTTTTTGGGGTGGTGTAAAGTGATGAGATAGCTTGCCTCCTAATATATGCCTCGAACTGGGCTTTCCTCCTTTCTCTAAGCATGTGAGCAAATACTACTTTCCTTTTGTCATTTCTCTTCATTTCTCTGGATATACCCACTCTATTGGCCGTTTGTGTACTAAGTGCTCCAAAGGTGGTTTGATGTGTTCATGTAAAAGAAGGCGCACTGGAGGCCATAATTTTTTGATGTGAATCGAGATGAATTAGTCGAATACTCAAGTGTACCCTTTGAAAGTAGTGTGATCACATTGCTGCCCCCCCACGACAAGGATGGTGTAAACAAAATCCGCCTTTGTGTCATAATAACACTTTGGTGGATAAAATCCGAATCCCATGAAAAAGTTAATCCCTTGGACATTGATGGTAATGGGGTGCATGTTGTGGTACGTACCAGTATCGCATGCAGCTTATCATGACGAAGATGACCTGATAGAGCAGCGATTTTTGCAATTAGATGTACCTGTGGCACCGGTGTACGACGAAGTGGCAAAGTGGTATGTCAATAGATATTTGACTTATGGGCGACGTGATGCCAGTTTGATGCTAGGTCGTGCACGGGCATGGTTTCCAATGATCGAGCAGGTATTTGCTGCACATGACATTCCGACTTCATTGAAATACTTAGCCATAGTAGAGTCTCATTTATATCCGGATGCGGAGTCGGAAGTGGGGGCACGGGGCATGTGGCAATTCATGCCCAGTACGGCGCGTTTGTATGGTCTTAAGGTGAGTGCTCGGCGCGATGAGCGCCTGGACGTATATCGGGCCACAGTGGCTGCTGCTCGGTTTTTGAAAGACCTACACCGCGAGTTTGGCGATTGGGAACTGGCATTGGCCGCCTATAACTGTGGTTCGGGGCGGGTACAGCAGGCGATCAATCAGGTAGGAACGACAAACTATTGGCGTTTGCGTACCTACTTGCCTCGTCAGACGGCGCGCTATGTGCCAGCGTTTTTGGCAGCGGCTTACGTATGGCAGTATCATCGGGTGCACGGCATTGAGGTACGCCCTGCGCCCTCTTGGTTACGCGATCAAGCAGTAGTGATGCTCAAGGGGCGTGTGTCGCTGCGAGCTGTATCAGAAGGTACGGGCGTGCCTTTAGCTATACTTCGGCAGCTCAATCCAGCTTGGGAAGGGGGCATTGTATATACCACTACGGAGGAGCGCGCCGTACTTTTGCATTTGCCACAAGCTGCCTTTCCCGCTTTTCGAGCATGGGTGAAGAGTCGATCTAAGTGGGATTTTGAGGTCAATATACAGCCAAATGCCCAGCGAGATCCCATTGCATCAGGGCTGCTGCGCCTACATCGAGTACGTGTAGGTGAACGATGGGCCGATGTGGCACAGGCCTACGGTGTGTCGATACAAGAGCTACAGCGTTGGAATTTTTTATCTGCCGATGAGCCAGTTGTGCCAGGTATGTGGTTAAAGGTATATCAACCCATAGGCACTTGGCACAATGCGTAGCAATGTATGAGGGGCAAAGCTGGGATGTGAGCGCGTGTGCAGGAGTTTTTCCTTTTTAGGGCAAGGAAAACAATGGCCAAATATTGATGGGCTATTGATCGCATACGTGAAATGAGTATAAGGTGTTTGAGTTTTTTGTAAAAAACTGTTTTTATTGCAAGCGTTTCACGAAAAAGCCTTTATGGTTAAATGGTTTGTAATTTTTTTAGCCTCCTTTGATAAAATGCTATATTTGCGGGGAATGACTTTGCAGTCTTGCACGTTCTTTCTTTAAATTTTGCCTTGTGAGTGGCAAGGCAGGCTGCTGAACAAGCAGCGGCAAATAGCTGGCTTGCTCTTGGGAGCATACAGCGCAAAGCAGAAAACTTATGAACGACAAGATGAGATTTGGGCAACCTTGCCAAACTATTCTCGACACCATTGGGCAAACACCGCTGATTCAGTTACATCGTGTGGTGGAAACGATTCCTGCAGCGGTATATGCCAAGATAGAGGGCTTTAACCCTGGCCAGTCGGCTAAAGATCGCATCGCCCTGTACATGATTGAACAGGCGGAAAAACGCGGTGAGCTCAAGCCTGGTGCTACCCTCATTGAAGCTACTTCTGGCAATACAGGGTTTAGCCTCGCTATGGTAGCCGCCATTAAGGGGTATAAATGTGTGCTCACGGCCGCCAGCAAAATTTCCAAAGAAAAGGTGGATATGTTGGAGGCACTGGGAGCTGAAGTAGTAATTTGCCCTAAAAGTGCCAAACCAGAAGACCCCGACTCTTACTACAAAATGGCTGAGCGGCTGGCACAGGAAATACCCAATGCCTACTACGTCAATCAAAACTTCAACCTCGAAAATGCCGAAGCACACTACCTCACTACTGGCCCTGAGATTTGGCAACAGACTAATGGCCGTGTGACGGTACTTGTGGCCAGTGCGGGCACAGGTGGAACGCTGAGTGGGACGGCGCGGTATTTGAAAGAGCAAAACCCCAATGTGCGAGTCATTGCTGTAGATGCCTATGGCTCTGTGCTGAAGAAGTACCACGAAACGGGTGTGTACGATGAACGTGAGATCTATTCCTATCGCATAGAAGGAACGGGGAAAAACATCATTCCCGCTAATGTCGATTTTGACATTATTGACAAGTTTGTCAAAGTCACGGACAAAGATGCCGCCTTCCGTGCACGTGAATTGGCGCGCAAAGAAGGCATATTAGCAGGCTATAGCAGTGGCGCAGCCATCCAGTGTGTGCATCAGATCAAAGAAGAGCTCACCGAAGAAGATGTAGTCGTAGCTATCTTGCCCGATCATGGCAGTAAATATTTGGGTAAGGTATTCAACGATGATTGGATGCGCGAGCAGGGCTTTCTGCAAAGCGACCTACGGAAAGAAATACCTCGCCCTGCTGCGGCTGAAAGGGAATAATACTTGAATCACTTGCAATGATGGCCTGCATCGTGCAAGCGATGTAGGCCATTGCCTTTTATTGCATATTTTGTTGGGCACCATCTGTATGTCAATACATTTTTGGATCTTTGCCCCGTTTTCGCCTTGGGTACAAATCGTGCTGTGCCATACAGTGAACAGTGAAGGTATGATGAACAAATAAAACTTAGCGACATGACAGAGCAAAAAGGCAGCTACGACATTTTTTCGAAAATCCGTCGTGATATGGGACCGTTGGGGCGTTGGGCAGATGTGGCTGAAGGGTATTTCGTGTTCCCAAAGTTAGAGGGCGAAATAGGCCCTCGCATGAAGTTTCAGGGCAAGGAAGTCATTGTGTGGAGCGTGAATAATTATTTAGGGTTGGCCAATCATCCCGAAGTACGAAAGGTAGATGCTGAAGCTGCTGCTAAGTGGGGTCTTGCCTATCCCATGGGTTCGCGCCTTATGTCAGGGGCTACAGAGTTACACGACCGCTTAGAGCAAGCATTGGCCGACTTTGTAAACAAGCCTGCAGCTGCATTGGTCAATTTTGGCTATCAAGGCATGGTTTCGGCCATTGACGCCCTGTTGAGTCGCCGAGATGTGGTGATCTACGATTCGGAAAGCCATGCGTGTATTGTGGACGGAGTGCGCTTGCATCAGGGGCGCCGTTTTGCCTTTGAGCACAATAATATCGACGCTCTGGAGCGTCATTTGCAAAATGCCCAGAAGATTGTGGAGAAGACAGGTGGTGGCATCTTAGTTATCACAGAAGGGGTGTTCGGTATGCGCGGCGATCAGGGCGATTTGCGCGGCATTGTGGAGCTGAAGAAAAAGTACGATTTCCGCTTGCTGGTCGATGACGCCCATGGCTTTGGTACGTTGGGAGAGCGCGGTGCAGGAGCTGGCGAAGCCCAAGGCGTACAAGCCCAGGTTGATATTTACTTTTCTACTTTCGCTAAGTCTATGGCCAGCATCGGTGCCTTTTTTGCTGGAGATGCCGATGTGATGAAATATCTCAAGTACAACATGCGCAGTCAGGTATTTGCCAAGTCGTTGCCCATGCCTATTGTAGAGGGTAATCTCAAGCGTCTGGAGATGCTGCGTACACAACCCGGACACAAAGAGCGCCTGTGGCAAAACGTGCGCATGTTGCAGGGAGGCTTGCGCGAAGTAGGCTTCGACTTGGGTGCCACCAACTCTTGCGTCACACCGGTATACTTGCAAGGTACCATCCCTGAAGCCATGGCCTTAGTGCGTGATCTGCGCGAAAATCATCAGATCTTCTGTTCTATAGTAGTATATCCAGTAGTGCCCAAAGGCATGATGATTCTACGCCTCATTCCTACAGCAGTGCACACGCAAGCCGACATTGAGACAACGATCAAGGCCTTTGTGGCAGTAAAAGACAAGTTAGCTGCTGGTGTGTACAAGCAATACGCTGCTGCTCACCAATCGTAATGGGTGGGTAATTTGCCCATCGATTTTGCACGATATAAAAAGCGGACATGGGCAAAGCCTGTGTCCGCTTTTCTGTTTGTTAGATTGAGATTAAAATGCGTGTTATGACCCAGGCACAGTGGACAACTACACTAAAGGTGCGCCTTATTCTTTACGACAAAGGCAAAATCTTGCTATTGCGCCAGACGAAGGCCAATGGGGGTAACTATACTTTGGTGGGAGGGACTATTGAGGCACGCGAGACGGCAATAGCATCGCTCATTCGCGAAGCACGTGAAGAAGCAGGCATCGTGTTGTGCCCAGTGGACCTAGAGCTAGCACATGTATTGCACAAACGCACGCGCCATGGACATCGCCTCACATTGTACTTCAAAGCCCATCGGTGGGAAGGACGCCTTAGGTCGCGTGAGCTAGACAAATTCAAGAAAGTGTGCTGGTTTCCTTTAGATAGTCTGCCTGACAAGTTGACACCCACGGTGCGTCACGTGCTATTGCAATACCGGAAGGGTCATCTATACAGTGAGTTTGTGAAAAAATAGCTTGTAGTTCCGCATATAAAGTGCCGCATGAGATGTGAATAGAGCTAGGTGTCTTTTTAGTAAAGGGATAATTAGCTCTCAGATCTGTGGGGAAAAAGCACTTTTTGGCAAGTATTTGCTACTTTGGGCATAAAAGCCAATATGCAGTATTTCGAAAAACGTACTACTGTTTTGATCAAGTACATTTTCCCCTTGTGGAGCATGAGCATGTTGGGATGGATTGGTTGTGATGCACCTCAAGCTGAGTCACCATCAAACGGCAAAGAGGTGCAGTCTGTGACTACAGATCCAGTAGGGTCGCCGGCATTTGCTCTATCGGCACGTACCCTAATACGGCCTTGGTGTGGCGATAGTACGTTGCGTCGCAATGAACTGTGGTTTGCTGATGTGGGGGTGTTGGTACAACTGGTAAACGCTCCACAGGAGCAGCATGTGGCTTTGATAGTGCGCGATACGGCTTGTCATATACGGCGGCGGTGGGTATTGTATCAGGATCGCGCTACGGATTTTTCCTGCTTTTTGGCCGATATATCGTACAATCAAAGTAGCAAGTTAGTTGCTGTACGTGGCTTTGATCAGTTGTGGTGCTACGATGTGATGCGCGATACACTTTGCCCACCTCAACGACCTGAGTTTTTGTTGCCAAGGGAGCTGTCCGATGCCCATGCAGGCCGCATCTTGAGGTTGGAATTATGGGAATACTATCTGTTGGGCTGGGCTGAAGAAGAAGGTGCTTTCGCCTTTGATCTTTTACAGGGCATGCCACGTGCTGTCTTGCCTGTGGCGGAATACGTGTTGCCCAATGAAATGGTTCGCTCACTTTTCCTGCTTGAAGCTGATAGCAAAGGGCGGCAGCAGGCAATTATTCCATGGTACGACTACGAGGCGTCGGCTTTTCGAGTGCAGGCCTTGTTTGAGCGGCCGTTGTTTTTGGAGTTAGCTGCTGCTCCTGTGGCCCATCCAGTGCGTTATGTGCTACTTACTTCTACAGATGAGGGTGATGACCGTTTGTGGCATGTAGTGGATCTGCAAAAGGGAGATATGCTCGTACTACCACCTCATTTAGTCAGTGCCTCTGGAGAAGCTGTGCGGCGATGGTTGGACCAAAGAGAGTAATTACCCACGGGCAATGAGGTCAAGGCCAATGTCGCGGCGGTAATACTTGCCTTCGAAGCACACTTTTTCAGCATTTTGGTAACAGATTTCCAGCGCTTGAGGAAAGGTTTCGGCCAAGGCCGTAATGGCGAGTACACGCCCCCCATTGGTGCGCATGTGCCCTTGAGCGTCTAAGCAAGTGCCCGCATGAAATACCAAGCAATTGGATAACTCGTCCAGCCCTTCGATCACTTTACCTTTTTCGTAGCTACCCGGATAGCCATCTGAGACGAGCATCACGGTAGCTGCTTCACGCAGATCGTACGACGCTTTGATGTCAGCTAGCGAGCCTGTGGCTATGGCGTGGCATAAAGCTACCAAGTCGGTATCGAGTCGGGGAAAGACCACTTCCGTTTCAGGATCCCCCATGCGGCAGTTGTATTCGATGACGTAGGGATTTCCATCTACCTCGATGAGCCCTAGAAAGAGAAATCCTTTGTATAGAATATCTTCATCAGCCAGGCCCACAAGGGTAGGCCGAATAATTTGTTCTTCTACCTTGAGTAACAGGTGGCTGTCTACGAAGGGAACAGGTGAGATGGCGCCCATGCCACCAGTGTTGGGTCCTGTATCTCCTTCGCCAATGCGCTTGTAATCTTTAGCTACGGGTAAAATTGACCAGTGCGTACCATCGATGGCGACAAATACAGAGAACTCCCTACCTTGTAGAAACTGCTCCACCACAACTCGGTTACTGGCTTGGCCAAATTTGCCAGCGAGCATGGCTCTAAGCTCTTCTTCAGCCTCTTCATGAGTGGAGCAGATAACCACTCCTTTGCCAGCTGCCAAGCCATCGGCTTTGAGCACTACAGGCAAGGAATGCGTGCGCACATAGGCCACACCTTCTTCTACGGTATCGGCTGTAAATACGCGGCTTGAGGCTGTGGGAATGCCGTTTTCCTCCATAAATGTTTTTGCCCACGCTTTTGAGCCCTCTAAGCGTGCTGCTTCGGCAGTAGGACCAATGAGATGCACATGCCGCAACTGGGGTTGCTGCTCAAACCAATCGGCAATACCCGCAACGAGAGGTGCCTCGGGGCCAGGAATCACCATCTGGATATCCTGCTGGACGACAAAACGCCCCACAGCTTCGAAATTCATAGGATCAAGTGCCACATTGGTACCATGTAGCTGAGTGCCGGCATTACCTGGAGCAATGAACAGCTGTGTACAAAGGGGACTTTGTGATAGCTTCCACGAAAAGGCATGTTCGCGGCCTCCACCGCCCAAAAGTAAAATTTTCATCGCATCGGGTTTTTGTGCACACAAAGATATGCTTTCGCAAAAGCGGCGCTAATCATTGGAAATGTTAAGAGGAGAAACTCACATCGTTTTCCGTTTTTTACTCAATGGTAGTCGTTGGCTGGATTGCTGCGGCTCTTGCCATTAATGATGCAATATGCTGCCTGCCTTTTGGGCTTTGGCCAAAGCCTATGCCCCCATTTGTCAGCTAAGTTGGTGGCGAGAAAGAAGCATTCACTATGAACAGCTCTATATAAGTAGCAGCACGATTACAGAGGTGGGCGTGTGTATATTTGGAATATCTACTTCGGTTTTGCCCTGTTTGAAAAGATGTGTGTTCGAATGGGCTACTGGTTTTCAAGTGTCCAGATGCGTTTTTTCAATGAGTCGTTTTCTATGCGTAGTTGCTGCGTAAGCCGATTTTGGAAGCGTAGTTCCTCTTGTAGCTGCACAATTGCCTGGCGCAGAGAATCGTTGACTTGGCTGAGTGAGTCTATTTTTGCACTTATGAGCAGGCTATTTTGGGATGTTGTCGCAATAGGCGAAGGATCAGAGGGGTGCTCCATGACCACGCTAGGTGTATCCCAACCCATCCAGCGTCGTAGGCTTATTATGGGATCTTCATCGTTGATGTAGGCTGCGGTAAACCATGAGGCGGGTACGAGTATGAGCAATACCAGCAGCAGGCGGGCAAATAGTGTCAGTCTAATCTTTCTGGCCATGGCATGTATTTACGTGTTAGAGGATGTTATTTCGCGCTAAACTTGCGCTAAGTTACGCGCTACAGTGTTTGTACTGCGGTAAAAAAGACGGAGATGTTGCCTACGTTCGACCAACTGCGCAAGAAGATTATAAATTGGGAAGCAGCCGCACGGTGTGTGCGCCAATGGCAGCAGGCAGGGCAGCGCGTGGTATTTACCAATGGCTGTTTTGACATTTTGCACTATGGACATGTGCACTATTTGGCACAGGCTCGTGATTTAGGCGACCGCCTGGTCGTGGGGGTTAACAGTGCTGCTTCAGTGCGCCGGCTCAAAGGACTGGGGCGTCCCATCCATGACGAAGCGACGCGCACGCATCTGTTGGCAGCCTTGACATTTGTCGATGCAGTGGTGCTTTTTGAGCAAGACACCCCACTGGAGCTAATCCGCTTGCTTCAGCCCGACGTGTTAGTCAAGGGGGGCGATTATCGGCCTGAGCAGATCGTGGGTGCCGAAGTGGTACAAGCCTCAGGTGGTGAAGTACGTGTATTGCCCTTTGTGCCGGGATATTCCACTACCGCTATTGAGCAAAAGATTAAGGGCCAGCACCAAAACACGCAAGGCGACAACTAGTATTGTGGCTACGAAGCTGACTTAGCTAATTTGTTTTCCAATGGCTTGCCCATATATACCAGATAGTACCCTTCGCCTTCTATGTGGAGCTTGTTCAAATCGCGCGGTATGACGTCAATGGAGCCATCTGGATACTTAATGAATAAAGGCAGGCGAAAGTCGATCAAGGACATCTGACGAATGCATTGTTGAAGATCCTCTACTGACAGAATAGGTGTTTCACGGACATAGGGATAGTCGCGTGCTACTTCATTGAGATTCAGATAGTCGTCTGTATAGGAGAAAATACCTGATTCGGGCAGCTCACTGGGGTCTTTGCGCAACTCTTCAGAAGTGAGCAAGCGGAAAGCGCCATGCTCGCCAAAGACCTTTTTGTAGTGCGTTACGGCATATTCGTTGACATCGGCATTGCTGGTCAAGGCAATTAAGTAGCCCATATCCACTAATTCCAACATTTCCTCCAAATCATCGGTGAATATATTGGCCTTGAAAGCTTCCAGCCCCATAGCTCGTGCCCGCTCGATGTTCTTTTCATTGCTGTCGATCAATGCTACATGACGGCCATTGTCTTGGAGGTATTTGGCAATGAGTCGGGCAGCCTTGTTTGCTCCTACAATGAGGATACCTGTAGAAGCTTCTTGGATTACACCAAGTAAGTAAGCCATTGGGCGAGCCGTAGTGGCGTTGAGTAACACGGTGCCTAGCACAATCATAAAAACCAAGGGAGTAAGATATTCGGCATAAGGTATGCCATCAGTGGTGAGTTTGATGCCAAAAAGCGAGGCAATCCCTGCAGCTACAATGCCACGGGGCCCCACCCATGAGATGAACAGTTTCTCGCGGAAGTGTAAATCTGAGCCGCGCATGCTGGCAAATACAGCAGCTGGGCGCAATACGAGCACGACAAAAGCAAATAATGCTGCACATCTCCAGTCGCGCAATAGCATCAGGTGGGCTATGTCAATATTGGCGCTGAGCAGGATGAACAGCATTGAGATGAGCAGTACGCTGATGCTTTCTTTAAAAAAGAGAATTTGTTTGAGTTGTGGCACTTCTACATTGGCCAATACCATCCCCATGACGACTACCGTGAGCAAACCCGATTCGTGTGCGAAGTATTCGGACATGACAAAAGCCAACAACACCATGGCCAAGGTGAAGACGTTGATGAGGTAGTGGGGTACCCACTGGCGCTTGATAAACACGTGTAGTAGGCCTGCCGCAGCAATACCAATCAGCCCACCAGTGAGCATGATGTAGATAAAAGAGGATAGTACATGGGAAGTGAATTCAATGCCTCCATGCCCTGAAACGATAAATTCGAAAACAAGTACAGCTACCAGGGCACCAATGGGATCAATGAGAATACCTTCCCATTTAAGTACTGTGGCTACTTTGCGGCTCAGCGGCACATTTTGCAATATGGGGGCAATGACCGTAGGGCCTGTTACGATAATCAGTGCCGAGAACAAGAATGCAACCGGAATGCTCAGGCCCATGATGAAATGTCCGGCAAGGCCTCCGCCAAAAAAGGTAATAGCTGCTCCCAAGGAAATTAGCCGACCAATGGCAGGTGCCATACCGCGCAATTCCTTTCGTTTAAGGGTGAGTCCCCCTTCAAATAGGATAATCCCAATGGATAGAGATACGAAGTAGAACAGGTACTGATTGGGAAAAATCCCTTTATCGAGTTGGGGGTTATATACAGGTTCGAGGAGCTTACTTCCATCAGGTGTGTAAAGGGTAGAAAGAGGACCTACTGCCAGACCGATGAGAATCAGAGGTAGAATAGCAGGCACACGCGTACGCCATGCCAGCCATTGGGCAAAAATGCCCAAGATGATGATCCCTGCCATTTCATACATATACTGTCCACTGTTGTTGTGGCTGCATTATACGAAAAAGCACTCAAGTAATAACTGCCTTATTGTGACATGGACAGGGTGCGGCGTTTGCGCGTAAACTGCTGGAGGTTGGTAGAAAGGGAAAAATAATTGGTGCCACCAGCCAAATGGTAGATGGATCGGGTATAGTCGATGCGAAAACGACTGACCTTGATGCCTATGCCGAAATTGAACCCAGCAAGGCTAACAAGGTTGCGCACGGTCATTTCTCGATGCCGCAAGTAGTCATAGCTGATGCGCAAGCGAAAGTTGTCGCGAGCACCTGCCAGTAGCTCCCCACTAAAAACGAGGTGGCGAAAGAAATTATCTATGCGCGCTTTCCAGGGGCTTTCCGTGGTGGGCTGATCGAAAAAAGCAGGGCTTTCTTCTGCATTGGGATCGTCGTATAGGATGTTCCAGCGCTGTAAGTGATGATATACTACAGAAAAGCGAAAAGGTAGGTGTTGCAAGCGATGAGTGAGTACCAGCTGCATGTCAAAAGGTAGTGGTTCGCGTACAGAAGGCATATAGGGTACGATTTGTGTGCCCACGTTGCGCCATACCAAAGCTATTTGGAGCTGCTTGCTAGTGTCTCGATAGGTCATGGCCCAATCGGTGCTTAGCCCTAGGCTATTGTACTGTGCCAATTGAGAGCTGATCAAGCGAATATTGGCACCTACCGAGAGCCGTTCGTATAGCGATTTACCCACTCCAAAGACCATAGCGTATTCTCCTGCTTTAAAGTCGCCTTGTACTTGTCCAAACTCATCCGTACGGTCAAATAAGCCGTAGTTGACGTATTGCATTCCCATATGTGCAGTAAACCCTTGCTTGGGTAAGTATTTTGCGAAAGCTGCGTAGCCATGCTGGATGCCAGCTACGAAGAAGGCGTGATTAAATGACAAAGACCCATCCATTTGAGGGTTGAGCGTAGCAGGATTGGTAGCGGCGGTGGTAGGGTCGTCGTCTTGAAAGGCCAATGCATAACCACCAAGTGCCGCATGGCGAGCTGAGTAGGGCAAGTCGAGCAGTTCGTATACGTGTTGCCCCCCAATTTGTGCGTATGGAGTGGAGGTTGCAAGCAGGTATGCCAAAAGTATAAGGTAGAAGTAGCTATGTTTCATTGACCAGGTGTTTGAGTGGGTGAATGTGGTGATTGCATTTCCAGTTGCTCAAGGCGGCGCTGGAGGGAATCCAGATGTGGATCGTAGATGTCACCTTGTTTGGCCGTCCAGATCGTGCGGCATATGCCTCTTTTGCAGTCCATTTTTTTGATCAGTTGGCCTTGCTCGTTGTATAGCTTCAGCAGACCGTGTTCAAAGTCGCCGTTGAGGTATTGTCCTTCAGCTTTGAGTTGGCCATTGGGCCAAAACTCCTTGAATGGACCGTTTTCCAAGTTATGGGCAAAGGTAACGCGTTCCATGATTGCACCGTTTTTGTAATAACGTGTCCAAACGCCACTCATCTCGTTGCCGTGGTATTGGCCTTCCATCTCTAATTGGCCAGTGGAATACCAAGAGCGGTAGGGGCCTTCATATTTCCCCTCCACGATGTGTTCTTCAGCTTCGAGCTGGCCCGATTCGTAGTATAATCGGCGCGTGCCGTGTAGCTTGCCTTGTAGGTATTGCCCTTCTTCCATCACTTTGCCATTGGGGTGATAGTATCGGTACGGCCCATGAAGCTGGCCAGTAGTGGGATTGCGTCGGAGCTCAGCGCTCAGTTGACCCGTTTCTTCGTCGTATATGCGCTCTACTTGGAGCGAAGGCTCACATGCCATTAAGGCCATAGTGCCAATTATTATCCATGTCAGTTGTCTTTTCATGGTGCGTGAAACTGGTGCCTTAAACGTATGTCGCTTTAGGCGATGATGCAACAGCATGTGTCATTTAACAAATGGAATATTATTTAATTTTGAAATTAATATGATATTAAAAAAATAATATTTAGGTGTATATTTTTGTTTTTTTGATGTCAAAAATGTAAATTTGCATATCAATTTTCATATTTTATGAATATCTAATAAGTGGCATTTGAAGCCGCATCTTGCTTATGAGCCCGTAGAGGTAATAGTATAGGTTGGTGTAACAGTAAGTAGGAAGCGCCTTGTGTATCTATAGGTATTTTATGGCGAAAAAGAAGTTTGTGCTGCGCATTGATGAGGCGACGTTTCGGGCTATAGCGGCCTGGGCGGATGAGGAGTTTCGCAGTGTAAATGGCCAGTTAGAGTGGGTGATTACTAAGGCGTTGCGAGAAGCTGGGCGTTTGCCCGATCTGCGGCGGGATAGTGAGAAGAAAGAGCTAAAAGTAGATGATAAAGAAACTCCTAATACATCTGCAAATATTTGAAAACTGCTTTCTTTCCAGAGATTAGAATTTGTTGGCAGTTTTAGGTCGCTCCTCTTTCTGAGGGGCGTCTTTTTTAGGCGTGATTTGAGAGTGAGCCATGCCATATAGTGGACGCTTCGAATAGATCGTTTGCTTTCCCCAGGCTTTGGGAATGGGCTACCGTTTTATGCCCAGATTGGATGCGAGACTGGCGGCCAAATGGCACAAATCACAGGTATACTACAATGACATGACCTTTGGGGTGAGTCGGCGGGTGGTATATGGTACCCTCTACTTTGGGTGTGGGCATTTATTTTTATGTCTAATAAGCCTTTTTGCATGCGCCACACTATTTTGAGGCGCATTACTATTGTAACTATACAAGTGATGTAAAATTGTTGGCCCAGAATTTATTATTCTAGAAGACAGTGAGTTTGTTTACTTTCACGGGGTTACAGGTGGTGAGGAAATCTATCAAGATATTGGAATTGGCATAGCCACTATGCCACCTGTGGTCGTTGATTTTTTTGAGTCGATAGTGGGTGAAAGTAGAGAAGTGAGTAAAGTTGAGGTAAACGTGATTTTCTACCATGGGTCATGATCATTCGGCAAGAGAAAGTACTGCCAATTTGGGTGTAGCCCTTTTGCTCAATGTAGCTTTTACCATCATTGAGCTAATAGGCGGCTTGTGGACCAATTCAGTAGCTATTTTATCGGATGCCTTGCACGATCTGGGTGACAGTTTATCCTTGTTGGTTGCTTGGTACTTGGAGCGTCTTTCCCATCAAGGACGCAATGCGACTTTCACTTTTGGTTATAGGCGCTTTAACACCTTGGGTGCGCTGATTACGGGTTTGGTATTGGTGGTGGGATCTATTGTGGTTATTTACGAAGCCATCAAGAGGTTATGGGCGCCTGAGGCAGTTTATGTACCTGGAATGATTGGCTTAGCAGTGCTAGGTGTGTGCATTAATGGCATAGCTGCTTGGCGTGTGTGGCGTGGGCAGCGATCGCTCAACGAGCAGATGGTAGCTTGGCATTTGTTTGAGGATGTGGCTGGATGGGTTGTTGTTTTGGCGGGCAGTATAGCTATGTATTTTTGGCACTTGCCTTGGCTTGATGCGCTGCTTTCGTTAGGAATTACAATCTTTATTTTAGTCAATGTGGTGGTGCGCCTGTACAAAGCGTTACGCGTTTTTTTACAAGCAGCGCCTGAAGAGGTGGATATTGAGGATATACGTGGGGCATTGATACAACTACCGGTAATTCGGGATGTTCATCACGTGCATTTATGGACTTTGGATGGGAAGTACCATGTGGCCACGTTTCACGTGGTGGTGCCTTCAACATTAAGTATAGGTCAATGGTGCGATTTGCGCAAGACAATACGAGATCAGCTCAAAGGTTTGGGTATAGACCATATAACTGTTGAGTTTGAGCCTCAAGGTAGGCCATGCGTAGCAGAGGAGGATGGGTTGTAACAGGATATGAATGGTAAAGAGAAAAAAGCCACTGAGCACATTGCCCAGTGGCTTAGCTGTTGAGACAAGAAATAACCTGGGTGGTTTATTACTTGTCGTCGCTTTTCTTATCTTTTTTAGCACAACAAGCCTTGCCTTTTTTGGCACCGTCGGCGCAGCAGGCTTTCTTTTTGCCGTCAGCAGCAGCTTTAACTTTTGCTTTGTCGCCATGGCAAGAGGCTGAAGCTGAAGGCGACTCGTTGATGAACTTGCCGCTTTTGGTGCAGTACTTCACGGGCTGATAGCTCACTTCGCCGTTTTCACCTGCTACCTTGCGAACGTAGTAGGTGCTGCCATCTTTATCGGTGCGGGCTTCGACGCTAGGATCGGCCTTGAGTGCAGCTTCTATTGTTGCTTTATCTGCTTTGGTGCAGGCCTTAGCTTCTGCTTTACTCTTCTTACTGCAGGCTGCTTTGCTTTGTGCTTGTGCACCTACTGCTGCCAATGCAAAAAAGGTCAAAAGGAATAAGATCTTCTTCATAGGATCAAAAATTTTGGATAAAAAATGAAGCGTTTACAAATGTGCGAACAAAATTACTGGCAATGTGATGTATTGCACAATAGGGCCCATCTTTTAGGTTTTTTTTAACTAATTTAAGCATGTAGTGATTTACATTTAATCTATAATTTCATTTTAATCATTTTTTATTTCAAACCGATTTATGAGACACCTTATTGTCTTCGGCTTGCCTGTAATGGGATGTTTGTTTTTGGCTGCATGTCATACGTCTAAGTACAGTGCGGATCATTTGCCCGACAATTTGATCATATTTGGACGTGGTGGGGGCGTGGTGGGTATGGAATATCGCTACATGCTGTGTCCCAATGGTCAGTTGTTTTTGCAAAAGGGCATTAAAGGATCGATAAATTCTCTTGGGCGGATCCCCCTTGGGCGGGCAAAGGATGCATTTCGCCGGGTGGCCGAGTGGAATGTTTCGGTGTGGGCATACAACGAGCCGGGCAATATGTATCAATTCGTGGAGTGGGATGGGCATCGGGTGGCGTGGAATCCGCATACCAGCGAATTAGGTGTGCCTAGTGAGGTACCTCTGTTGTATAATCAACTTATGGACATAGTGAAGCAATCAGGTGCCGAATAACTAATCTGGCGTATGCACAATAAACTCCTAAAACTGGTCCAATCATGAAAAAGCTGCTTGCATTTCTTTTCGCTAGCTATTTGCTAGGGGGGAGCTGTATTGCGCAGATGAAGGCTCCCAAAATGAATGGATCTGTACATGTGCCTTATGAGGTTGAGGAGGTAGCACCAGTAGTTGATGTGACTGCACATGTACGCCCCCCGCAATATATGGCTGTAGCACGTAGTCGGTGGGCTATGCCTCAGCGCGCTATCGCGTCACTTCCTACTACGAGTACTGCATTTCAGCTATCGCGTGTAATGACTGATCCATTGACGGGCTTACCCCGCTGGATCGAAGGGCGGTGGCCTCGGGTGGCCGCAGCTGCTCCTGAGCAGATGGTACGTGCGTTGTTGACTGAGGTAGCGTATTTGTTGCAGTGGCCTGCTGACGGATGGCAGGTTGGGCGTGTGCGTACAGATGAGCTGGGCTATACGCATGTACGGCTACAGCAAGTGCATGGTCAGATACCTGTGTATGGCGGCGAGCTCATCGTACATGTGGGATCGGATGGTGTGCCTTTTTTGATCAATGGCAAGTACTTTAAGGTAAGCGATCAGGAGATTGTGCCACATATAGTCCGAGATCAAGCGCTGCAGATTGCGGTGGCTGCGGTATTGGACGATGAGCCTTTGCGCCTAATGAGCCCGCAAGTTGCACGCCTGGCCCCTGGCCCGCAACTTTCCGCTGCGTTGTATTGGTGGGCAGGTGTAAAAGGCGATCGACCGGCCAAGTTGGCATGGCGAGTGGAGGTGATGCCCCATCTATTGTCGCGCCAGACGCTGTGGGTCGATGCCTATACGGGGCAAGTGCTGCATCGTCAGGAAGAGGTGTGCAGCTTTTTGGGGCCTTATAGCCATCATGCGCTTCCACCCGATGGGCCAGCTACGGCTAATGCATATGACTTGTTGGGGCAGATTCGCACAATTCACACTTATCAGCTCAATGGGGCATATTACCTCATCGATGCTTCTCGCCCTATGTTCAATGCCAATGCTTCTAATCTGCCTGATGAGCCGGTAGGGGCTATATGGACGATTACGGCAAATGGCACCTCGCCGAGCAGTGACGATTTTTATGCGGCTCACTTGACTACAACTGATAATCAATGGGGAAACCCAACAGCTGTATCCGCACATTACAATGGTGGTGTAGCCTATGAATATTATCGCAGTACTTTTGGGCGCAATTCCATTAATGGCATGGGTGGCACGGTGATTTCCTTGATCGATGTAGTCGATGAAGATGGTCAGCAGATGGATAACGCCTTCTGGAATGGGCAAGCTATGTTTTATGGCAATGGCAATAATGCCTTTGTGGCACCTTTGGCCAAGGCTCTGGATGTGGCGGGCCACGAGATGACGCATGGGGTGATACAGGCAGAGGCCAACTTGGAATATTATGGGGAGTCAGGGGCTATCAATGAGAGCATGGCTGATGTGTTTGCCGTGATGATTGACCGCGATGACTGGAAACTAGGCGAAGATGTAGTAAACACCTCTTATTTTCCTTCTGGTGCATTGCGCAATATGGAAAATCCGCATAATGGTGGCAATAGCCTCAACGACAACGGCTGGCAGCCTGCCCATACGGATGAGCAATACTTTGGCAATGAAGACAATGGTGGGGTACACATCAACAGTGGTATCCCCAATCGTGCTTTTTACATTTTTGCCATATCGGTGAGCAAAGCGAAAGCAGAGCAGGTATATTATCGCGCGCTGACTCAATATCTGACCAAATCGTCGCAATTTATCGACTTGCGCTTAGCAGTAGTGCAGGCAGCTGCTGACCTGTATGGTAGCGGCTCAGCGGAAGTGCAGGCAGCAAAAAATGCGTTTGATGTGGTGGGAATCGAAGGTGATGGTAGTACTACCACTGGCCCTGGAGATCTCATGCCAAATCCCGGTGATGATTTTGTCATGTTGAGTGATGCCGATCTCAGCGCGTTGTACTTGTTTACACCTGATGGGCAAGCCGTAGCCAACCCTTTAACTACTGTGGCACCTTTAAGCAAGCCGAGTATCACCGATGATGGCAGTGTAGTAGTATATATAGCTGAAGACCAAACGATGCAGGCCATCGTTTTCGATTGGCAGAATGGTACTTTTGAGCAGTCAGTAATTCAAAGTGACCCCATTTGGCGCAATGTAGCCATTGCACGCGATGGCTCGCGCTTAGCTGCATTGACCGACGATTACGACAATCGCGTATGGGTTTATGATTTTGGCTTGGAAGCCTGGCAAACCTTTACATTGTACAACCCAACTACTGCTTCTGGTGGTGTGCAAACCAATGATGTACAATATGCCGACGTGTTGGAGTTCGACTTCTCTGGCGAATGGCTAATGTACGATGCCTTTAATCGCATTGAGGGTAACTTTGGCAATGACATTGAATATTGGGACATCGGGTTTGTGCGCGTATGGGATGGCGCTATCAACAATTGGGGTGATGGTTTTGTGGACAAGCTCTTCAACAGCCTACCTGATCAAAGTAGTGTGGGCAATCCCACTTTTGCCAAAAACTCCGAATACATCATCGCCTTTGACTTTTTAGATGAGTTTGAGCAGCAGTATTACTTGTTGGCTGCCAATGTCGAGCAAGGAGAAGTGGGTACCATTTATCACAATACTACATTGAGCTATCCCAATTATTCGGTCGATGATGACTTTGTCGTTTTCGATGCGCTTACCGATCCAGGCAATACACCGCTGTTGGCTATGATTCCTATTGGTGCTGACAAGGTATCGCCGGCGGGAGATCCCTTTGCTTTTATCAATCAGGGCAAATGGGGCGTGTGGTTTGCCACGGGGCAGCGCGTGCTTACGGGCACGGTGTCGGTAGCGGGCCCAGACAATTCTGTGCACTTGTGGCCCAACCCCGCCCAGCAGCGAGCATATATTCAATGGCAAGGCGAGATTTCCAGCGAGGAGTTGTGCGTATACGTGCGCGATGCTTCAGGACGTGTGTGGTGGACGACAGGCTGGAACCCTTCGGTCGATCTGCAAATAGAGTTACCTGTAGGGCCTTGGCCAAAAGGTGTGTACCGCATCGAAGTGTTGGGCAAGCAGCGAGCTGTGTATCGACGTTTGATCAAGATGTGAACAGCGACAACTCATCGGTTGGAAGGATGTTTTGTGAGGGCCCTGTATTTTGTGCCCGATGGCTGCACTGTATCTTCACATACCTTTTTGCCGAAGGGCATGTCATTACTGTAACTTTCACTTTAGCACCTCTTTGCGCTTGCGCGAAGAGATGGTAGAGGCTTTGTGTGCTGAGCTGGCCTTGCGCAAGGAGGAATGTGTAGCGCCGCTGCAAAGTATTTACTTTGGTGGCGGGACGCCTTCTCTCTTGCACATAGGTGATTTGGAGCAGCTTTTTGATGCGATAATGGCGCATTATGCCATAGACGCGCAGGTGGAAGTGACGCTTGAAGCCAACCCGGAAGATCTTACTGAGGCCAAGTTGCGGCAACTGCGTCGTTTGCCCGTCAATAGGTTGAGCATTGGGGTACAATCGTTTCGCGATGAGGATCTACAATTCCTGAATCGCAATCATGATGGGGCGAGTGCGAAAACGGCTATTTTGCGGGCTCAGGCAGCAGGTTTTGACAACATCACTATAGATCTGATCTACGGTACACCTACACTCACCGACGCGGCTTGGGCGCAAAATGTGGAGTGTACCTTGGACCTGGAGGTACCGCACATCTCTGCATATTGCTTGACAGTGGAACCACGCACGGCATTGGCACATTTTGTACGTCAGGGGCGTGTGCCTCCTGTAAATGACGATGTGGCTGCGCGCCAGTTTTTATGGCTGATCGACCAGTTATCAGATGCCGGCATGGTGCACTACGAGATTAGTAACTTTGGGTATGAAGGTTATTGGTCTCGCCACAATACGAGCTATTGGTTGGGCGTACCTTATGTGGGCATCGGTCCATCAGCACATTCTTATGATGGGCAACTCAGATGCTGGAACGAAGCGCATAATATGCGCTACGTACGTGCATTGCAAAAGGGGCAATTATTGCGCAAATGCGAAGTACTCAGTGCTGCTGATCGCTACAACGAATACGTGATGGTGCGCTTGCGTACGGTATGGGGGTGTCGTCTTGCCGATATAGAGGCGATGGGGGCACATTGGGCAGCACATTTCCTCAAAGAGGTTGCACCCTTTGTGCAATGCCAATGGGTCGAGGTGTCTCAAGGGGTATATCGGCTCACTCGGCAGGGGAAGCTTTATGCCGATCGCGTTGCCAGTGAGCTGTTTTTTGCCGAGTAAAGCCCGCATACTTGTCGAAAAAGGTAAACTTCATACACTTAGCATCCTTTTATTTACAGTGAAATCACTAAAGTGGACAATCATGACTTTTTCTTATCGGTCTAATGGTATAGCCTCCATACTCCTCCTGGTGTTGTTGGTGTTGGGTGTGTTCTATTTAGCTCGGGGCATATATTGGGTGCTGTCGTGGGCCACGCCTGTACTATTAATCGCCGCAGCCATACTTGATTACAAAGTGTACGTGCGTTATGGACGCTATGTATGGCAACTCCTTCGCACGCATCCGGTATGGGGTGCATTGGTAATCGTGCTAAGTGTGGTCGTACTACCATTGGTAGCGACTTTTCTCTTTTTCCAAGCATTGGGGTCTTATCAGAGTGGGCGAGTGATAGACCGGGCGCGCCAACGCCAAGAGAGTCAATGGGCAGAATATGAGGAAGTAGAAGTGGTTGATCAAGAGCTCGAAGCAGATATCACCCAGTCTCAGCCCTTGCGCCCTGAACTGCTAAAAGATAATCGCAAGGACAAGCAAGAAGGTGCTGGCTACGAACAACTTTTTGATTGACCGATGCCCATAGCGTGGTGGCTTGTAGTTGCGAGTGTGCCATTGGCTTATGTAGCTATGATGGGGTGGTTATGGTGGGGATGGTTGCGCTTGCAGCCCATACGGTTAAGCAGCGGCGTTAGTACGCAGTTTACCGTAGTAGTACCAGCCCGCAATGAGGCCCATAACTTGAGTGGTTGCCTAGAGTCGATCTTGGCCCAAGATTATCCTCCACATCTTTTTGAGATCATTGTAGTGGATGATCATAGCGAAGATGCTACTGCACAAGTAGCCGCCTCTTTTGCCGATAGGGGGGTGCGTGTGTTGTCATTGGCTACACTTGCCCATGCGCCTTGCGGCAAAAAGGCAGCATTGCGCGAAGGAGTGGCGAGGGCTTCGGGTAGTTGGATAATCACTACCGATGCCGATTGTGTGGTTCCGCCTTTGTGGCTTCGCCATTTTGATGCCGCCATACGCGAGGCACCTCGCGTATCGGTGGGAAGTGCGGTGTTGTTGACTGGTGGAAGCAGTATGCTGACTTGTTTTCAACAACTCGATTTTTTGGGCACTATGGGGCTGACAGGTGCAGGTATTGCCCAAGGAGGCCCCTATTTGGCCAATGGAGCGAGTTTCGCTTTTGACAAGGCTGCCTTTTTATCTGTAGGTGGATATTCAGGCATTGATCATCTGGCCAGTGGCGATGATGTGTTGTTGTTGCACAAGTTAGCTCGCTATTGTCCTGGGTGTGTGGGGTGGATCAAAAATGCAAGAGCAGCTGTATATACTTTTCCGCAGCCCAATTGGAGGGCACTTTGGCAGCAGCGTCGTCGATGGGCTAGCAAGGCTCACGCTTATAGTGATGGCAGATTGGCTATGGTACAAGTGTTGGTTTTTGGCCTTAGCTTGCAAATTGTACTGGGAGCAGCAGCTGCCTTTATGGGGTGGGTGCCTTGGGAGGTCTGTTATGTGGCTTTCGGTGCCAAAGCTATAGTGGATAGTAGTTGGTTGTGGATGTTGGCCCGTCATTTTGGTCAAAGTACTTCACTTAGCTGCTTGCTACCTGCGCTTGTGCTGCATGTGATATATGTGCTCGTGGCAGGGGGCAGTAGTTTTTGGCAAGCCCCCTATATCTGGAAAGAACGTTTGGTGCGATGAAGGCTTGGAGTTTGGAAGCTGCCATGCGTGCGCCTGAGCGCATTACGGAATTATACATTACGGGGCGCAAATTGCGCACTTTGTCGGTAGACTTTCGGCCTTTTGTGCGCTTGCGCAAACTCGACTTGTCGAACAACTGTTTGCAGGATTTGCCATCTACCCTTGCCGATGTGCCTCAGCTCGAATCATTGGTGCTGAGTGGCAATTCCTTTAGCCAATTACCTCAAGTAATAAGTGAATGTTTGCACTTGAAGGAGTTGGTTATCGATAGTACGTACATCACACATTTGCCGCTGTGGCTGGCGCGATTGCCTGCGCTTAATGCCCTTTGGGCCAATGGCTGTCCTTTAGGAGAATGGCCTGAGGTGGTGGGCCAATTGAAGCAGCTACGCGTGTTGGGGCTTGGGGCCTGTGGGCTTAAGTCCATTTCTTCTGATGTGATATGGCCAGTATTAGAAAAATTAGACTTGAGTGCCAACCAGCTAAAGCGCCTACCTCCTGTAACTTGTCGATGGCGCGCGTTGCGCCAAGTAAACCTGAATAACAACCATTTGCGGCAGCTCGATCTGTCGGGGTGGAAACAGTTGGAAACCTTGTCGGTAGCGTACAATCGCTTGCGTCTTTGGCCCACTGGCTTGGCACAGCTGTCGCGGCTTCGGTATTTGGATTTGAGCAACAACCAGTTGCGATTGGCAGATGCACCTGAGCAGTTGCACTTGCCACAGCTCAGGCAACTGCTACTGGCGCGTAACAAGTTGAATGCACCTCCTCCCTTCGTCGCTTACTGTGCTATGCTTCGGCAGCTCGACTTGTCGTACAATGCATTGTGTGCTTGGCCGCAATCGCACTGTGTGTTTCCACACTTAGAAACGCTTACGTTGGCGGGTACACCTTTGCAAAAACTGCCCAATGGAGGATGGGAGCTGCCATGGTTGCGGCAGCTTGGTTTGCGTCGAAGTGCTTTGGAGCATTTGCCTAAAGAGTGGTTGCCAATGCCTCGTCTTAAGGAGGCCTCTTTGACAGAAAGGCTGTGGCAGGTGGTTAAAGACGAACTGTTGCAAAGTCCCATGTTGGAGCGTGTGACAGGTATTCGACGGGCACCTTCTGTAAATCGGTTTTTGACCTTGTGCCACAAGCACTGCATCGAGGCAGCAGTGCGTCCATTATTATGGCGCATTGTTTATGAAAATAGTGCGTCGTGGGAAGAACTGCCGTTGGCTCAATGGTGGCGTTGTTTGGATTGGCCCGGGCGATTGGGGCATCAGGCACGCATGGCGTTGTTAGCGCGATATGGCACTCATGAGCTACCAGAGGTAGGTGCTTGTTGGTGGTTGGCTGGCCGCTTGCGTAGGGGGGTAAGGTATTGGCAACAACTATTAATACAGCAGGGCATGGTGGTGAGGCGTCAGTGGCAGGAGGAGGTGACACATGTGTTGGTGGGTCACCAGCTGCCCGACTTGCCGCCGTTGTCGCAAAACTTGGTGGTATGGACAGAAGAACGGCTCACACAGGTATGGGCTTCTTATAGGGAAGCTTTATCACCTGTGTTGCAGGCCCGTTTGGTTCGACTGCTTCGGGCAGGACAAGTACGTGTGGCGCTGCCTTTGCTTGAACACTATCGATGGGAGGAGCCTTTGCCTACAGCAGTGCTTTTTGCTTGGTGGCAGTGTACGGACAAGCGGCTGCGCTGTCGATTATCGCAACTGCTACGCATGCGTTTGGGGGTGGCAGCACATCGAGTGCTATCGTGGCGTCCGCACAAGGCACATATCTTAGCACATCCACCGTGGTCTGAACTATTGATCCGGCCGTTCGACGCACAGCTAATGAATGAATGGATGTCGGAAGCTGATTAAAAAGGGGTGTGTTACCTTCGCCCCACTTATTAAAGTCGTGATCTTTGTCTTGGTATTCGTTAATGGACTTCAAATGGCAATTGTACGAGCTACTGTCGATAGTGCGTGTGCTAACTTTGCCAAATTGGGTGGTTGTTCGTAGGGCAGGCGTGAGAGAAGTTGGCATTTGCCGAAAGGCAAAATGATGAAAGGAGAGGATAAGCTCGTATTGCCCTGATAGCGTGTAGGTATGATTTCGCTTGGCTTTTTGCACAATGATATACAAAAACTAACCTGGTAGCGTTTTGAGGTGTTCGCTCACTTAAAAAATGAGTCCTCATGAAACACAGTGTGACGTTGTTCGTGCTTTTGGCAATTTTATTGCCCAATGTGATATGGTGTCAATCTGATGGTACGGAGCAAGATCCAGTGCTTTTTACCGTAGATGGGCAACCCGTTCATGTGTCTGAGTTTACCTATATCTATACCAAGACCAATGCGGGTAAAGCTGACTTCTCGGAATCTTCTCTTCGAGAATACCTCGATCTATATATCAAATTTAAGCTCAAAGTAGCTGCTGCTCGTCACATGGGGCTCGACACCTTGCCTTCACTTCGCGAAGAGCTGGCGGGCTATCGCCGGCAGCTAGCCGATGCCTATTTAATCGATCGAGAGGTCATGGACAAACTCGTACGCGAGCTGTACGAGCGCAAAAAGCAAGATGTGGACATCAGCCACATCCTCATTAGTGTGCCACCAAATGCCACGCCGAAAGATACGCTCAAAGCTTGGCAACGCGCTATGGAAGCCAAAGCTAAGCTGGAGCGTGGGGCTGACTTTGCAGAGGTAGCCAAGGCATATTCTGACGATCGTTCGGTAGCAGATAATGGTGGCCACATAGGATATGTGACAGCACCTTTCCCCAATGGTTATTATTATTTGGAAACTGCAGCTTATACGGCACCCATAGGCAAATTGGTAGGTCCTATCCGTACGGATGCAGGCTATCATTTGTTAGTAGTACACGATCGCAGGCCTGCTCGCGGCGAGATGGAGGTGGCGCACATCTTGGTGCGCAAACCCAAGGAAGGGGACGCTTCATTGGCCAAAAAGAAAATTGACGGCATCTACATGGAACTACAACGTGGAGGAGATTTTGAACAGATGGCGCAAAAGTACTCAGAGGACAAACGCACAGCACCCAATGGCGGCTATGTGGGCTTTTTTGGTATTAATCGCTTTGAAAAGAGCTTTGAAGATGCGGCATTTGCCTTACAGCGGGATGGCGATATCTCTGGGCCTGTAGAGACGTCTATAGGCTATCATATCATCAAGCGCATCAGTCATCGAGCTTTGGGCCATCTGGAAGTAGAACGCGCTAAGCTCAAAGAACAAATTAAGCGAGATCGGCGCTTTGAGTTGGCACGCCGAGCGCTTATCGAACGCATCAAAAAGGAGCGTCATTTTCGGGAGAACCCTGCAACCCTACAAGCTATTATCGACTCTTTGAGTAGCGACTCCTTGTTCTTGACCTACAAGTGGAAAGCACCGCACCCCCCAAGTAAAGAAGTGCTTTTTGCTTTTGGTGAGAATTATCAGGTGACTGTAGGGGAGTTTATGGACTATATGCAACGCGCTACGCGCAAGCGCTTGGTTATTGGTCGTACGCACATACCTACAGTAGTGCGCGATCTGTATCGAGACTTTGTCAATGAACATGCCATGCGCTATGAAGAACGACATCTCGAAACGCGTTACCCCGACTTTAAAGCACTAATGCGCGAATACGAGGAGGGGATTTTGCTCTTTGAAGCAACTAAGCGCGCAGTGTGGGACAAAGCCGCGCAAGATACTACTGGGCTAGAAGCATTTTTTGAAACGGTGCGCGACAAATATCAATGGGGCCCACGTGTAGTGGCGAGCTTCTACACTGTGCATGCACAAGGACGTACAAAGCTGGAAGACATTAGGGCTTACGCCAAAAACCACAGCCCTGAGGAAGTGTTGGCCAAGTTCAATACGGATAGCTTGCAGATCGTGCGCGTAGTGACAAAAACCCTTGAAAAAGGGCGTAACAAGAAGTTGGATAAAATGGATTGGGAAGTAGGGCAAATGACTATTTCGGAGCTCGATCCCAAGCAACGCTCGTACCACTTTATCAAAATAGAGGAAGTGCTTCCACCAGGCCCCAAAACGCTAGAGGAGGCACGAGGTTACGTAGTAGCTGACTATCAAGATAAACTCGAAGCCGAATGGGTGGAGCAATTGCGCCAAAAATATGAGGTGAAGGTAAACGAAGCGGTTTTCAAAAAGCTGATCCGTCCATGAAGGTTTTTGGGCAATACATCGATATAACACCTTGGCACCGATTAGTGATCCATGTGGCTTTGGGTGCTTTAGGGCTGGTATGGTGGGAGGCATGTCAGCCTCCCGTACGCAATACTAAGGAGGATGTGTTGTTGGCCAGGGTGTACAATCAAGAACTTTATCTTTCTGAGGTGCAGGACATGATTCCGCCGGGGTTAAGTGCTGAAGATTCACTGGAGATGATTGAGGCCTTTATAGACCGATGGGTACGTGAAGCTGTCCTGATGGAAGAGGCTGAGCGGGCTATACCTAAAAACCTCAATATCGACAAACTGGTGCGTGATTATCGCGCATCACTCATCAGGCACAACTATGAGAAGCGCCTGGTAGCACAGCTGCTCGATTCAGTAGTGACGGATCGGGAAATCGAGGCGTTTTTTGCACAGGCAAAGGAACAATTTCGCCTCGATGAACCCATCGTGCGTGCGCATTTTATCAAGGCACCTATTTCGGCACCGCGCCTCGACGAGGTAGATGCATGGTGGGCTGCTGGCGATTCAACTGCTTGGAACAAGCTTCAGCTATGGGCCCAAGGGTGGGCACAGGTGGCGATGCTATCGGATAGCGCGTGGCACAAATATTCCGAACTTGTCGCGGCGATGCCACCAGGTATGGTCGATGATCATGATCCTAGCCGCCCCCCTGAGTTTATACGCGACGAAGAGGGGTATCGCTATTATTTCCGCCTATTGGAGTGGTATCCTGCAGGGCAGATTCCGCCTATATCGTATGTGCACGATAAAGTGAAGCGTACCATCTTACATCGGCGCAAACAGCAATTGCTCGATGAAGTGCGCGAACAGATGTACCAAAAGGCGGTGCGCCACAATGATGTGGAGGTGTTTTTTCAATGGGAATGAGCTTTCCTTATGGGAAGCAAAAAGGGATATTTTTAGCAAAAATATAGATACATGACAATGAATTGGACTGCCATAAGCCGAGTGTGGGCCGTACTGCTCCTTGGATGGGCGTGCTCGATGCCTGTGGCGCAGGCACAGCAGATCGTCGATGAGATTATTGCCAATGTGGGTACAGAGGTAGCTTTGTTATCCGACTTAGAGGAGCAATACGCATTGCTATTGGCACAGAAAGGTACTTTACCGCCTGATGCGCGTTGTGCCATTATGGAGCAACTCTTGACGCAAAAATTATTGGTCAATCAAGCTAAGCTCGACAGTGTGGAGGTGAGCGATGAAGAGGTAGAAGCTCAGCTCAATGCACGCATTGAACAGATTTTGTCTTATATGAACAACGACGTGCGCCAGTTCGAGGAATACTACGGGCAAAGTATTGGTGAGGTGAAAGAGGCTTTTCGCGAAGACTTGCGCGATCAGATGTTGGCAGAGCGCATGCGTAGTCAAATTGTCGCTGATATTACTGTGACGCCTTCTGAGGTAATCGAGTTTTTCAACCACATTCCATACGATAGCTTGCCATATTTCAACTCGGAGGTAGAGGTGTCGGAGATCGTGGTTAAGCCTCAGCCCAACGAACAAGAAAAGGCTGCTGCTCGTGCACAACTCGAGACTTTGCGCCAGCGCATTGTAGAAGGTGGAGAGGACTTTGGCGAATTGGCGCGCAAGTACTCTGATGACTTTGGCTCGGCTCGCTTAGGTGGCGATCTGGGATGGGCCAAACGCGGCAAATTCGTCCCTGAGTTTGAAGCAGCTGCCTACAATCTAGAGCCGGGTGAGATTTCTGGCGTGGTGGAGTCGGAGTTTGGCTATCATCTCATTCAATTACTTGAGCGGCGTGGCAATCAAATTCACACCCGACACATATTGATCAAGCCTCGCATTACTCAGGAAGATGTAGCACGGGCTGTAGCGTTGCTCGACTCGGTGCGCATGCTTGTGTTATTCGACTCACTCACTTTTTCTGAAGCAGTGAAGCGCTTCGGTTATAAAGATGTGCAGAGTTACAACAACGATGGGCGCATGGTCAATCCGCGTACGGGTAATACTTTTTTTGAAATTGCTGATTTGGATCCCGATATCTATTTTGCCATTGATACGCTGGAAGTGGGGGGCATTACGCGACCATTTACTTTTACTGCTCCTAATGGTGAAAAGTGGGTGCGCATTGTCAAGCTGGAGTCACGTAGTGAGCCACATCGTGCGAGCTTGGCCTTAGACTATGCCAAGATCCGGAAAGCTGCTATTGAGGCTAAGAAGAACGAGTATCTCTATAATTGGGTAATGCGCACCATTCGCAATACGTATATCCATATTGATGGGCGTTTTTTGCAGATGTGTCCCAATTTGAGGCAGTGGATTAGTGAGGAAGCTGCAGCTTCTGCTGAGTGAGGCTGCCGTTTCGTTTGGGAAGAAAACAGAAACGTCAGAGCTGGCATTTGCCGACCCTGACGTTTTGTTATTTTGAATTCATGTCATTGAGGCTGGTCTTTTTCCTCTTGAGCTGAGGAAGGAGAAGATGTATTGTCGTTGGTATCTGCTGCAGCCTCGTCATTGTCTTTCAATTGGGCTTTTTCTTGAGTAGTACTGGTTGCGTCGGTTGCATCATCTTGCTGTTGCGAGGTAGTAGTAGCAGGTGTGTCTTTGTCGTGGGTAGCACTACTATTGTGGTCGTTTTGTTCCTGTGGAGTTTCCTTTTCTTTCTTTTTGAGGTGGTCGATGGCTTCTTCTACTTTGGTAGTGACTACTACGGCAGCGGCTTTGGCCAGGTCCACGGCGTTTTCTACAGCTTCATCTACCTCTTCTTTGATTGTTTCCACTTTTTCAGGAGGAATGATCTTTTCAATTTTTTCTTCTACTTTTTCTTTGATCTCTTCAGCTTCTTCTTTCAGCTCCTCTACGGTGTCTTGGATCTTGTCGGCAGCTACGCTAGCTACTGCTTTAGCTGTGTCGATGGCGTCTTCGGCTAAATCTTCGATTTTTTCCAAAAGGGAAGTACCCGTGCCAACATTGCCTGATGTCGTTTGCGTTTCAGGCACAGCATCAGAGGGTGCTTCGGCCGCCGTTGGGCTTTCTTCTTCACCAGTTTGCGGTGAGGAGGCTGTTGTTGATGCAGTTTGTTGTTGTTTTTTGGCCTCTTGCCGCTGGAGTTTTTCAAGACGTGCTTCGAGCTCTTTTTTTGTCTGGAGCATCTCGCTGAGTTTCTCCTCTTTAGATCGCACGCGTTCTTCGAGCATTTTTATTTTAGCTTGGCGCAACTGAGTTTCGAGCTGTCCTTCTGAGCGTTCCAGTTTATGTTGTTGGAATTTGAGGTCTTCTTTATCGCGCCTGATCGAGCGTTCCATTTTCTCTATGGCTGCTAGCAGGCCATTGTATCGGCGTTTGAGCCGTTCAAGCGGGGAATTGTTGCCAGCATTCTTTCCAAAGCGCTTTTCTTTGACGAGCCTAAAGGCTGCGTTGAGTTGATCCCACAAGGTGTTTCTATGGTCGCGTATCATGCGCGTGTTGTGATATTCGTTTTGAATCTGCTTGAGCTCTTCGAATAGCGCCGGCAGGTTGAGGCCTTTTTCTGCCTTTTCAGTGATGTCTTGGAGGCGTTTTTGAAAAGCCTCGAGTTTTTCTCTGGACTGTATTCTGAATTCGGCATCTAAAGCGGCGCGCAGTTCTTTCATTTTGGCAAAAAGCGCGTTGGCCTGATCGCGTAGACTATTGGCGTGGCGGTGGAGCAAGTTGCGGTCGTTCACTTGTTCGCGCAGCTTGTCCCAAAAGGCTTTGAGTTCTTCCCACACTTGCTTGTCGAATTGCTGGAGTGCCTCGATGCGAGCTTTCAGTTCGTCGAGCTCTTGCTGGTAGCTTTTTTCCAGTTTGTGCGATAGGACCACAAATTGCCACTCTGTCTGGGCAAGTTGAATTTTATCGATGTCATCGGTAGTAATGCCTTCTGGCAAGAGGCTCTCAGTAAGGCTCAGCTCTTTTTCCTCGTGTGTGTATGGTTCGGGAAATGTCACTTCTTTGTCTTCACGCCAATGTTTAAAGAGTTGTTCTTCCAGTTCAGGCGTGCTCACTTCGGGTGCGAAGACCCATACGTCAACCATGCCGGTTTCGGGGCGTAGTTGAAAAGCCAATAGTACTTCTTCACCTTGAGCGTTTTTCCCACGCAGTACCATTTTTGTCTTCATGATCCTTTGTGTAATTGGTGATTCAAAAAACGAGTAATCTCAGTAAATGGGGTCGTTTTTCAGGCAAAAGACTAAATTAAGGTTCAGCTTGTGGCTTGTGTTTGAGGTGTATCTTTTTACAAGAGCAATATGAAGAGCAAAGTACCCAATCAGGAACTAAAAAAACAAACGTTTATTTGGGTGCTTTCGTTGCTTTTTGTATGGCGACGATGGTCAATTTTTGGCTACAGTAGGGGCATGTAGTAGCTTTTTTTCAAGCAAGTATTCGGCAATTTGTATGGCGTTGGTAGCTGCGCCTTTGCGCAAGTTGTCGGCCACAATCCAAAGGTTAAGCCCGTTGTCGATGCTTTCATCGCGCCGGATGCGGCCTACAAAAACTTCGTCTCGATCTTTTGCAAACAGCGGCATGGGATATCGGTTGCAAGCTGGTTCATCCACTACAACTACACCAGGAGCTGTTTCGAGCAATTGTCGCACTTGTTCGAGCTCGAATGGTTGGTTGAATGCGACATTGACTGCCTCGGAATGACCACCATGTACGGGTACGCGCACGGCAGTAGCCGTAATGCCGATTTGAGGTGCATCCAAAATTTTGCGCGTTTCATTGACGAGTTTCATTTCTTCTTTGGTGTAGTCGTTGTCGAGAAACACGTCGCAGTGTGGCAGGCAGTTTTCGAAAATGGGGTGGGGATATGCCTGTTCTTCTTCTTTGAGTGTGAAGCCTTTTTTTTCCAAGCTATATTGCTTGACGGCCTTCATGCCTGTACCGGTAAAGGATTGGTAGGTACTGATGACCAATCGCTTGATGTCGAAGGCTTGGTGCAATGGATTGAGCGCGACCACCATCTGGATAGTAGAACAGTTGGGGTTAGCGATGATCTTGTCGGCATCGCTGAGCACGTGGGCATTCACCTCTGGGACTACCAACTTGATGTGAGGCTCCATGCGCCAAGCTGAAGAGTTATCGATCACGGTAGTGCCTATTTCTGCAAATCGGGGAGCCCATTGGCGTGATACCGTAGCGCCTGCTGAGAAAAGTGCAAGGTGGGGACGTGCAGCGAGAGCTTCTTCGAGGGTGTGCACCCGTACAGTGCGCCCTTGAAAGCTCAGGGCCTTGCCTGTCGATCGATCAGAGGCAACGGGGATGAGTTCACGTACGGGGAATTGGCGCGTTTCGAGCACTTGAAGCATCACTTGTCCTACTAATCCTGTCGCGCCAACTACTGCAACTTTCATTGGGATGTAGTTTACTTAAAATGTAAAATGCTAAAGTAGTTTAGGCGCAAAGATAGAAAGATAGGTATTGCCCAATTGGGAACATGTTTTTTGGCGATCCATTACTTCGCTTTGTGCTAATGGTCAAAAACTCATATGCCCTTCATCGGCAAAGCTGTAATAATGGTTGCCCCCAATGATGAGATGATCAAGCACTGCTATATCTAGAGTTTGCCCTGCGCGTACCAGTTTGCGCGTTAGTCGCAAGTCGGCTTCTGAAGGAGTGATATTGCCCGATGGGTGGTTGTGTACCAATATAATGCTACAGGCACCTGACAAAATGCTATGGCGAAACACCATGCTGGCCTCTACTACGGTACCAGAGGTACCGCCGCTGCTCATGCGTACTTTACCTATTAAGCGATTGGCGCGGTTGAGTAGCAATATCCAGAACTCTTCGTGGGGCAGGTCGCTCAGCAGGGGACTGATGGTTGCGAAGGCATCTTTGCTCGATCTGATGAGGGGGCGTAATGGCAGCTCGGCCAGCTGGTGGCGTCGGCCCAACTCCAAAGCTGCAGCAATGCTGAGTGCTTTAGCTTGCCCCACACCTTTGAACTGCATGAGCTGCTGAATGGAAAGTCGCCCCAATTCGCGCAGGTTATTACCGGCGGTGTGGAGCATGCGCTGGGCGAGGGCTACAGCAGTTTCTTCTCTGCTGCCTGAGCCCAAGATGATGGCCAACAACTCGGCATCGCTAAGTGCTTGGCGCCCCTTTTGCAACATCTTTTCTCGGGGCCGGTCAGCTTCGGCCCAGCTCTTGATGGTTCTGTGGCAGTTGGTATCGTATGTCGGCATGTGATCTGGTTTTGCAGGCAAAAAGGTGGTCGGTACTCGTATGCTGTCGAGCGAGTTGTCCTATTTTGAAGAGTAACCGTAAGCGCTGTTTGCACAAAAAAAGCTGCCCGAGCTGATATCCCAGCTCGGGCAGCTTAGAAGCATAGTGGCTACATCAGAAGATGTAGTTGTATTTGAGGAGTATGGCTTCTGTGAAGCTCGGCTTGCGTGCCAACTCGCCTTCTTCATAGATGCCGTTTTTGTTGACGTCGTATTGTACGCGCACATCGTAGTCGTAGAAAAGCTCTGTATGGAGGTTGAGCGAAATGTTTTTGATGAGTGTCCAACTGAGATCAGTCTGCCACAGCACGTCGATGCGTTGTGGGTCTTTGAGGTAGTTGCTGAATAGATCAACAGTGCTTTTGAGACTCATTTTGTCTTCGAAGAACTTCTGTTGAAATGTAGCGTTGAGGTTGGCACCAAACTGAAAGAAGCTGTTTTTGCCCGCTTCGTTGCCGTGCACGTTACGTGCTGCGATGGAGTCGTCGGCTACGTAGATGAGGCGTATGGTGGCTGGTGCTGCGTAAATGGACCAATGAGCATTGGGTTTGTAGTTGATACCTGTAGAAATTGACAGTCGTAAGGGAGCACCGAACTTGGCTATGACGGGCAGGGTATCGCTCTTTAGGAGGTTGCCTTCGTAGGTTTTGAAAAGGAGGGATTCAAAAGTCACTTCACCTGCTACAGACCACTTTTCATCATTGGTTTGGTAGCCTGCACGTGAGCCCAAGCGCAGCACGTCGAGGTTTTTCTGAAAAGGTTGAGTGCGCCCACCTATGCGTTGAGCCGATAACTGGAAAGACCCTTGATTTTCCCAGCTGAATCGATCTTTTTTGTAGTGCGCAAAAAAATTGCCCAACCCGCCAAAACCCAAGCGGTTGCTGCCTCCACCTACGCGTGGATTGATAATGGCTAATTGGGTGAAGTCTAGTCCAATACCACCGCCCAGCTTCCAGCCATTTTCCAGTTCATCGGCTTGAGCCCAGCTGTATTGGTTAGTGAGGCAACAAGTGAATAGTGCTATTAAGAGGTACCAAGCAGTAGTGTGTGTCTGTTTCATTTGATTTTTTTGATTTTGTTGGAAGGTATGAAGGTAGATTGTCTTTATCGTTCTTAGTCGGCAGTTGCCTCTTTGCGTTGAATGATTTCGACTTTCTCTGTAGTGAGTTTGTGCATAGGGATTACCGTGAGACGCCCATCTTCACTGCGCAGTGTGATCGATGTACTGTCAATTTGAATGATTTCACCACGTGCCCCATCGATGTGCACAATATCTCCTATGTGCACCTTAGACCGGCTGTAGAAAGAGGCCAAAAAGTTAGCCATAGTGTGGCGCGAGGCTAAACCATAGCCTATGGCAAAAGCTACTACGATGCCACTGAGAATGACAGTCACATTGGCTGTAATGAGCTCCGTTTCGATTTTAGCTTGGGCCAATGCGCTGATCGTCATGGTGAGGAAAACCAGGTAAAAGGCAAAGTTAGCGATGATATTAGCTGAAGGAATACCTAAGGAATGACAGGCAGCTAATGTCACTTTTTTAACCGCTTCTGATAACAAAATTCCTATAATAAACAGTAATACTGCAGCTACGAAATTGGGAATGTAAGCAATTAGATCTGCAACCATCTGTGACACAATCGGTAAGCCCAACACATCGGTGGCTGTCATCAAAAAGATGAGAAGACTGAAGTAGTATACGACTTTGGCGATAATTCGACTAGGGACGATCTTTATCTGGGCTCGTTTGGCAAAACTCGTTTCATTGATGTTTTTTGCCATTTTGTTGATACCCGACTTTTCGAGAAGTTTCCACAATGCCTTGCCCAGCACCCGAGAGATTATCCATCCTACTAGGGCCACTACAATGGCTCCAACTATGTTGGGAATAGTAGCCGCAAATTGGGCCAATACTTCCATTAGTATATCTATGACTTGCATAGTTTAGATTTTGAAATATGAAGGTTCTATTTCGATTTGTTTTTTTTAGCTGTACGTTTAGATCTGGATGGTGGATGAATAGGTTCTTTTTGGGAAAACATTTCCCCTATGTGATGTACCGAATGGCCCATCATTTGGAAGAGCATTTGTACGAGTTGGGGCATATACAGCTCTACAGCTTTACCCATAATTTGAAGTAGGTATATCTGTGCCATCACTCGCTGTTCGAGTTCGGGTGGAGGTACATACTCCTTTTCTTTTTCTTCTGCCAGCCTTTTGAAGCTATTTTGGGGCATGGCTCGTATCGTTAATTAACTTTGGAGGTTTCACAAAATGATCATCTTAAAAAATCACCGAATAGCTTTACATAAGCTTTATGGGCTTTAGCTTTGGCTCTTTTGATTTTCATCTTAACTGCACTTTCCGTTTTGTCGAGTGCCTCAGCTATTTCTTTGATTTGCATTCCGTCTTGGTATTTCATCAATAAGATGACTTTATCGTCAGGTGGAATGGCATCTAATACAGCTTCCAACCTGTCTAACTCCATTTCTAATAGCACCTTGTCGTGTACTTCCTGAACATCTTCTGCGATCGGGTCGGGGTCTTCGACATTGTCGCCAAATTGTATAATATCTTTATGATGGCGTCTAATTTGATCTATGCAATGATTATAGGTGATGGCATAAATCCAAGTGCTGAGGCGGGCCTTTTTGTTGAACTTATGGAGGTTGAGAAAGAGCTTGGCAAAAATATCCTGAACCGCATCTTGGGCTCGTGCCTCATCTTTTAACATAGAGATGCACTTGCTATAAACTTTGGCAGCATATCTTCGGTAGAGCAAATTGAAGTAAGACGTGTCTTGCGTTTGCAAGAACTTTTCTATGAGCTCGTGGTCTTTCAGCTTGTCGAGTGACCCTCCCAAATCGATTCCGGCTTGGTTTAGGTTGATAATTTAGGCTCAAATATAGAGTAGATGAGGCTTATAGGTGAAGTGCACCCTCATAGCATGTGGATTTGCTATCATTGGTACGCACGTATTGCGAAAAAGACACTACTGGAATGACTCGAGTTGTTCTTTCTGCTACTGCAAGGTGCAAATAGGTCTCTTGCATGTGGAGGGAAAGCTCGGTCAGATTGCGCTAGGATGTGCAAAGGAAAAAAACAAAAAGAGGCAGCGCTGTAAAGCACTACCTCAGCCCTAACCAAATAAAACCAAATTATTCTTTTTACTTACGAAAGTTTGAATGTCAAACTAAGGATGTTGTACAATGTACAATTATTAGACTTGTGCTCGCCAATTTATTGCTTTTTTGTAAAAAAAAAAATTTTTCGAGCAAAAAACTTTCTTTTCTCCTCTATTCAGGGAGCAAATCCAGTCTATAAAGGCATCGTAGCTTTTGCACAATACCACAAATTATAAATGTGTTATTTGTACACTAATAAGATGCGCTACTTGACTAAAGTGGCTACTGTGGAGGAATATATAGCCCGAAGCGTCGTATTCTTGTGCTGCTTTTTTCCTGAGCAAATACATGAGATATGACGAGTACATGCAAAATGTGGTGGCTGTCTATATGGGTTGTTTTTTTGTGCTTGCCTGTGTCTTATGGGCAAGTGCAACAGGTGGATCACCAGGCAGATGCTTCTTTTATCAGAAAAATCTATGATCAGGCGCTGACGGATTGTGCTGCTTATTCCTGGCTCACACACCTTTCAGAAGATATTGGGGGTAGGCTAGCAGGTTCTCCCCAAGCGGCTGCAGCGGTGAGTTGGGCACAGCAGCTAATGGATACTTTAGGCTTTGACTCAGTCTGGCTGCAGCCCTGTATGGTTCCTCATTGGGTGCGGGGCGAACGCGAACAAGTACGAGTGGCTGCTTCGGTGCTTGGCTCGTTTGATTTGCGTGCATTGGCCTTGGGCAATTCGGTAGGTACTGGCCCTGAAGGGGTATTGGCCGAAGTGGTGGAAGTCTTTACGCTCAAAGCGGTCGATAGCTTAGGGGCAGCACTAAAGGACAAGATCGTGTTCTACAACCGACCCATGGATCCTACACGCATCAATACTTTTGAGGCCTACGGTGCGGCAGTGGATCAGCGCGTGTTTGGCGCTTCGCGCGCTGCGCGTTATGGGGCAAAAGCAGTGGTGGTGCGCTCACTGACTACCCGCATAGACGACATACCTCATACAGGCACATTGCGCTACGAAGAGGGCGTGCCCGCCATTCCAGCCTTGGCTATCAGTACGCGTGATGCCGAGCTGTTGCATGAGCTGCTGCAAAAGGGGCCTGTACAACTTTACGTGCGTGCCGATGCTCACATGTTGCCTCCAGTGCGTAGCTGGAACGTCATTGGAGAAATACGGGGTAGCACACACCCCGATCAAATTATATTGGTAGGCGGGCATTTGGATTCGTGGGACGTCGGTGGTGGAGCACATGACGATGGGGCGGGTTGTGTGCATGCTTTGGCAGTGATTGAGTTGTTGCGCAAACTCAACTATCGGCCCAAACGCACCATTCGCTGTGTGCTATTCATGAATGAGGAAAATGGCATGGCTGGTGCGCGTACGTATTGGGCCGTGTCGGATTCTTTGGAAGAATATCACATGGCTGCCATTGAGTCGGATCGCGGCGGGTTTACGCCTCGAGGTTTCACCGTTGATGCCTTACCCGAGCTGCTCGATCAAAAGTTTGAGGCTGTAATGGATTGGGCGCCCTTACTTGAGCCTTATGGGCTGCATTTGGAAAAAGGAGGGAGTGGGGCAGACATTGGTGGTTTGCGTACTCAGGGAGCTTTGCTATTTGGCTTTAAGCCCGACCCACAGCGCTATTTTGACTTTCATCACGCGGAAACAGATCGCATTCAGGCTGTCAATAAACGCGAATTAGAGCTGGGAGCAGCGGCCATTACGGCATTGGTGTATTTGCTCGACAAATATGGTTTACCTTATTGAGATGATGCCAAAAGATTTTGATTGTTTTGCACCCTCAATTGTGTGCACAATAGCCGCTGTGGCTGTGCAATGAAAAGCAATGCGATGAAAAAATCGGAAAAGCCGGGCAGAGTCAGAGCACACGACCTGATATTTGAAGAGATGTTAAGTGCGTCGGCGATACAAACGCGTGTCACAGCTTTGGGTCAACAAATTGCTCGTGACTACGTGCACAGGCGACCTGTGGTGCTTTCCGTACTTAATGGCTCATTCATTTTTACGGCTGATCTAATGCGCGCCTGCCCTATAGATTGCGAAGTGTCTTTTGTCAAGGTAGCTTCCTATGTGGGGCAACATTCTTCGGGCAAAGTGCGTCAACTGATTGGGCTAGATGAACAGTTGCGGGGGCGTCACGTCATTATTTCCGAAGATATTGTGGACTCGGGTTTTACGATGCGTTGGCTGATGGAGGAAGTTCGGCACATGGAACCCGCTTCCGTGTCGTTAGCCGTACTCTTGCTCAAGCCAGAAGCACTGCAAACAGAAGTCGCGATTGATTATTTGGGCTTTGAGATACCGAATGTGTTTGTCATTGGCTATGGGCTTGACTACAATGGATTAGGACGCAACTTGCCTGCCATCTATCAAAAATGCGATGAATAATGCAACTGGAGCACATTTGCCAACAGGCCATGGAGCTGATTAAGGCGGTAGGGCAGTGGCAACTGGCTGAACAGCAACGCGTACGCACAGCCGATGTAGAAGTGAAAGCGCACAATAGCTTGGTCAGCTATGTGGACAAAGAGTCTGAGCGCCGGCTGGTAGCGGGCCTTTTGGATATCTTGCCCCAAAGTACTTTCCTGACTGAAGAACGGACTGTGGCTGCGCGAACAAGTGCCCAGCAATGGATTATCGACCCACTCGATGGCACTACTAACTACCTGCACGGATTGCCGTGTTTTGGCATAAGTGTGGCTTTACAGTTGGACGGTGCATTAGTAGCTGGGTTGGTCTACGATCCACCCCATGATGAGCTTTTTGTGGCTTGGAGGGGGGGCGGGGCATGGTGTAATGGACAACGCATTACTGTGCGAGCCAATAAACAGCTTGCACAAGCACTCTTAGCTACGGGCTTTCCTTATTACGATTATTCTTTGTTAGGCAACTACTTACGAGCTTTCAAACATTTCGTGCAGCATACACGTGGGGTGCGCCGATGGGGAGCTGCTGCTATCGATTTGGCTTGGACAGCTTGTGGGCGTTTTGATGGTTTCTTTGAGTACAGCCTCAATCCTTGGGATGTAGCAGCTGGTATCGTGTTGGTGTGCGAAGCAGGTGGCTATGTCAGCGACTTCCATGGCTATGATCGTGCACTGGACAGTGGGCAGATATTGGCTGCCTCACCTACCATCCATCGAGCCATGTTAGAAGTGTTGTGCTCAGCTTTTTCGACAAATGACGCATAGGGTGAGTCTGTCTGAATGTAGTAGAGGTTGATCGAACAAAGTGCTCTGGCAATTCGTACTGGTGCATTTTTGCCGTATTCGACTCCAACTCATCGTGGCAAGGCTATGAACGTACAAATGCTGGAAAACATTCGCATTGCTTGGCAGTCGGTGCGAACCAACCTGCTCAGAGCTGTACTCACGCTGGCAATTATTGCTCTGGGCATCATGGCTTTGGTCGGCATTCTCACTGCTATAGATAGTGCGATATATAGTCTTAATGCCAATTTCAATCAGTTAGGCGCTAATTCATTTACAATAGAACCAAAGGGTAGTGGGGTGTCGGGGCATCGAGGTGGCCGACGTGCCAAAAAAGGCGAGCCCATCACCTGGAAGCAAGCTGTAGATTTTAAGGAGCGGTTTGATTTTCCTGCTCGCGTATCGGTCAATTTTACCTGTACTTCTTCAGCTGTAGTCAAGCACGCTGAGGAGCAAACCAATCCCATTGTACTGATCGAAGCTGTGGACGAGGTGTATCTCGAGGTGCATAGCTTTGAACTAGCGGAAGGGCGCAATTTTACCGTACGCGAAGCATGGGAAGGAAGCCATGTAGCCATTATCGGTCACGATATAGTCAAACAGCTCTTCGAGAATAAACCACAGAGGGCATTAGGCCAAGTCATCGCTATTGGTAATCTGAAGTTTCGCGTCGTAGGTGTACTGCAGTCCAGAGGGACGAGCATGAATAGAAGCGAAGATCGACGGGTGCTCATTCCGTTAGTTATAGGCAAGCGATTCTTTGGCTCATCGCGCACCAACTACCAAATAGAAGTAGCTACTTATCGTACCGAAGACATAGACCACGCCATTGCTGCAGCTACCGCTTTGATGCGCAACGTGCGGCGCCTAAAAGCTGCACAGGACAATGACTTTGAGATGTACAAGAGCGATAGCCTGGTGAAAACCATTAGAGAAGATACCACCAAGTTTCGCCTGGGTGCCGTTGCCATTGGCCTAATGACGCTTTTGGGAGCTGCCATTGGCTTGATGAATATCATGCTGGTATCAGTTACTGAACGCACGCGAGAGATTGGTATTCGCAAGGCATTGGGTGCTACGCGCAAAAGTATTTTGGCCCAATTTCTCACCGAAGCAGTAATGATTTGTCAGATGGGCGGGATAGTGGGCATTGTCTTGGGAATTTTGGTGGGCAACCTCGTGACGCTATGGATGGGAGGTACTTTTCTCATTCCCTGGCTGTGGATCGGGTTGGCAATAGCCGTTACTATGGCAGTAGGCCTCATTTCGGGGTTATACCCAGCATTGAAGGCAGCTCACCTCGATCCTATAGAGTCATTGCGGTATGAATAAGGAATCTGAGAGAACTATCCAGTAGGCTTGCGAGACTTCTACCCTAAGAATGGCTGCTCAGCTCATTCACCAAAGAGAGCCGTAGTAACGGCAGGCATGTGGATTGTAAGCTGTACTCTGTTATGCTTCTATAGCCCACAAAATGAGGGTGCGATCGTCGCTGGCAGATACGAGGTGTCGTTCGTCAAGCCAGCGCAGCGCATTGACCGAATGAGCATGGCCCCGATCACGCACGCGTTCCAGCCCTTTGAGTAATGTGAGCTGCTCTGAATCCCATAACCGGATGGTCTTGTCGCGGCTGCCCGTAGCGATGTATTTTCCGCTAGGATGCACGGCAATGCTATTGATGGTAAACATATGGGCAGGCACTGTTTGGTGTACTGTAGGTGAATCGGCCAATACCCATCGCTTGAGCTGAGCATCGCGGCCTCCACTCAGCAACCAGGTAGTGTGAGGCACATATCGCACGGTAAAGACAGAGTTGTCATGTGCTGATTCAATGCAGTGTCGAATAGAGAAGTCTTCGGCATCGAGCAAGTAAATATTGTGATCACTTGCACCTACAGCAATTTCATTGCGGGAGGCATAGTAATCTAGTGTACGCAGGCTTCTTGTGGCGAGATGTAGTTGCCAGGAGCAGGTACTCGTATCGACATCCCATAGGTTGAGATCCCCATCTTCTCCTGCTGTAAGAATGTATTTGCCTATGGGCAGAATGGCGAAAATGGCGCCTTTATGGGCTTGTACATGTCGCGGTTGGCCCTTGCCTATAGGCAGCCAGTGCAGCATTCCTTGCATCGTACCTGCCAATACGAGTTGCTTGTCTGGAAGCGTGCATAGTGCAAACACTTGTCCAGAAGTACGTGCAATTAGCTGCCCTTGTTCGGGCTGGTCTTTTTTCCAGCCAGCCACAAGTGCATCGCCACCACCACTCACGAAATCGTAAGGACCTATAGGCCCACCCAAAGCGTAAATACACGCCCTATGGCCAGACAGCTGGTTAAGCGCTTTTGATTTCACGTCGGGAAAATAGGACAATTTTTTCATCATAAAAGCATGGTTGGAACAATTTGATTTCAGAAAGTTGTGCGTACCACTACTACTCAGCAAGTCTGTACTGCTGCTATGCAACGGATGGCGTTTACTGTAATAAGCACAAGTGAATCTCGGCACGCAACTGCACGATTGCTGCAATGCGTTGTTGGGATTGCGGATACATCCATTGCGTGCTTTCGAGTAGCTGTTGCAGGTGTGCTATTCGACTATGCCATGCGGCTCGTTCGAGCACCTGCCATAGCTGGGGGTGTGTCTGAGCGGACAATTCAATGAGAAATGTAGCTGAGCCACTACCCCATAACGGCGCGGAAAGGAGCTGCCACGCGCGCTGCACGAGCTCGTCCGACCACGCTTTTTGTGCTTTGGCTAAAATGGTGCGGGCAGCTGGAGCTGCATTGAGATTTTTTTGGCGCTGCAGCACTTGCACCATCCATTGGGAATAGGTGTGGGAAGGCGTGACGTCGAGCAAGGCCTGCATAGCCCATGGCCAAGAATGTGTGGCAGTAGGGGGGGCTTCAATCCAGAAGTCCCACAAAGCGCGCAAAAGTGCATTGTAGCCAAAAGTGCGTACAGCCAAGGCACTGCCCCCAAGGAGTGCCCCGGCAAAATGCGTGCGGGCAGCAGCTTGTACCCACCGATTGGGGCCCCAGCCCAAGTGCTGGAGCAGCAGTTTGGGCGGTACTAGTGAAAGTAGATACCACAGCCAGTATGCTTCTTGCATGGTGTAGGCATGCGACGAAGTGTTGGGTGGCGCTATAAGGCTGGGCAAATGCATTATGCTAGCCGAATCCATGGCAAGGCGCCGCCACCAAAGATCAAAAGTAGCCGAATCATCGAATGTGAGATGGAGCTGTTGCCGCTTGGGGTGTAGGGTACGTGCAAGTGCTGCCAATATTTCCGTTCGAAAGGGATGCTGCTCAAATCGGGCAAGAAGGGTAGCTGCTAAATAGCGGGAAGGAGCTTCCGCTACCTCTAAAGCCCATACGACCAAGGGCAGGTCTGTTGGCTGTAGTTGGCGTTCCAGAATTTGAAGCAGTGCATTTTGCCAAGATGGCCGTGCGGAGAAGGCTGCCTGCCATGCTTGTGCAAAGCAGGCGGGCTGTGTTTTGCGCAAGCGCAACAGTTCTAACCATTGGTCTTGTGTGCCAGAGTGCAACGTGGCAGGCGCACTGCTGATAGCTTTGAGCCATGGTAGATGTTGGGTGGCGATCCAGCGTGCACGCGCATCGGCTATGGGAGCCAGTAATGGCCATAGGCGAGGTGCTGCAGTGCAGCAATCGAATAGTGCTGGCCAGAGTTCATCCGGGATGGTGCGCTTGTGTTGGCGCAATTGCCAGATAAACTCAGGTAGTCCTTCTCGCCATTGGGGCTGGGTGAGGCGCTTCAACAGAGAAATTGCACTTTGGCCAATCACCTTTTGGGAGGTCGTAGAAGGGGGTGGTGTAGGCAGACCACCTGACCACTTTTCTAAAGGGAAGCCAGCACGGCGTCGGAGCCACGTCCAACTCAAGGCGCGCAGCAGCCATGTAGCGTCGTCAGCTTCTACAATCCCTGCTTTGATAAGTATGCGCAGCAACTCATCGGGAAGGATCGCTCGTTGGGATCCCAAAAGGGCGATACGCACTAAGGTTTCCCAAGACATGTGCTCTGATTGCGGCATGATGTGGGATTAATATGGTGACACCTTTAGCCAAAGGGATGCGAATGCTTATCCACGTATCCACAGCAGATAAACAGCAGCGTATGGCAATAAAAAGATAAACCCATCGAAGCGGTCAAGCATTCCCCCATGGCCAGGCATGATCACTCCCGAATCTTTGACACCTACACTGCGCTTGAGCATCGACTCAACTAAATCGCCAATGGTGCCAAATACTCCTACAATGCCTCCCAGAATTATCCAATCGAAGGTTGGGAGCTCATCAAAAATGTACCCTAGCAACCCGCCTACAGCTACTGTAATCAGTATGCCACCTAAGGTGCCCTCTACTGTTTTATTAGGCGATACATGAGGCGCCAGTGGGTGCCGTCCCAGTGTAGAGCCAACCACATAAGCACCTGTATCGTTAGCCCATGTGAGCAGCAGCAATCCAAATACAGTATTGGCAAAAAACTCTTGTTCTTTGAAGGCTATGAAGTCCAACAATGCAAAAGGTGCACCGATGTACACCATGCCTAATACCAACCAAGCCATATTTTGAAATGCATGGCGAGAACCAATTGCCAACTCGTAAATAAATCCTAGAAAAATAAGTGGAGAAAAGAGCAGTGCACTGGCAATGACGAATTCTTCGTTAAAATGGATGTAGTGAAACTGCAATAGCGTAGCTAAGACGAATGGCGTGAGGCCCAAAGCAATGCCTAACCCTATTCGCACCAATTCTCGAGTACGCCTATACCCCATCACCATTCGGTAAAACTCCCACAAACACAAAGCAGTGATTAAGGCAAACAGGGAAATAAACGAATAACGCCCCCCATACAAACCGCCTAACATGACCACTATGAAGATTGCAGCTGAAATAATGCGGCGGATAAGTCCTTTCATATTGTGGGGTGGTTTTGCGTGGAGGTCGAAGTAGAAGTCTCTTCAGCCACAAGCCGATGTATATGATGCCCGATGAGGAGCACCAAGGCCAACGAAGCCAGACTGCTAGGCCAAGTGAAGGGTTCTGCACTTTCTGGCTCTAACTCTACGACTAGCTCGCGAAAATAATAGGCGGCTAACACCTGGACTGCGTTGTTGGCAAAATGAGCCAGTATGGGAATCCACAAGTTGCGGGTCCAATAGAACAGATAACCCAGCACAGCACCTAGTGCAAAGCGAGGCAAGAAACCCTCAAACTGCATGTGAAAAGCACTGAATAGCAATGCAGTAATCCATATGGCAGCTATGCCTTGTCCCCACATTTTTTCAAATGTCTGTTGCAAGAGACCGCGAAAAATGAACTCTTCACCTATAGCTGGCACTAAGGCAATAATCAGCAGGTTGACTAGTAGCTCATGGGGTGTTTCCATCACCAGTAATGCCTTGATCATTTCATTAGTCGCATCTTCCATATGCACCATCCATTCGGGCAAGGGCATTTGGTGGTTGATCCAGTACAGTGCTTGTGCCAAGGGAAATGACACCAAAATGAAAAGTACCCCCCATCCAGCCAATACCACATGAGGTGGGCGATGTACTTTAAGTGCCCAAGGCCACTGCGCTCTAAAAAGTACCCAGGCTGTGGCTAATGCCGGCAATAGGAAGGTACACAAGTGATTGATGAAAATGCTCCACCGGATAAACCTACGCGTGGATCGGTCGCTGTGCTCGTTGAAAGTTGCCAACACTGAAGGTAAATCATAGCCCCACTCCTGCCCAAAAAGCCATACGGCAAAACTGCCCAGCAGGGTACCTAAAAAGATAAAGCCTATCAGAAGGATCAGTTGGAGATGTACGGGCCAACTATCTCCGATACTTTTATAGTTTAGATGCGAAGAGCTATTGGTCAAGTTCATGTCCATTCCCGTTTGTCTTGCTCGATATATTTGGTTTGGTGGGGCAAATTGTGGAGCATAGGGGGCATTTTCGACAGCGAAATCCGACATTTGCGCCGTAGTTATTTGCCACAATAGGTAGCAAGATATATAGCCTTTTTCCTATCAGCTTAATCCATAGCCATGGCTCAGACCCATACGCGATTGAGTGTCAATGTCAATAAAGTGGCCCTATTGCGCAACTCAAGAGGCGGCAATTTACCCAATCTAGTACAGGTAGCCAAAGACTGTGAGGCCTTCGGTGCCGAAGGCATTACCGTACATCCTCGTCCCGATGAGCGCCACATTCGCTACGCAGATGTGCCGGCATTGAAAGAGGTACTCACTACTGAGTTCAATATCGAGGGGTATCCTTCGGAGCGCTTCCTCGAGCTGGTGTGCACATATCGCCCACACCAGTGTACATTGGTACCTGACGATCCCCACCAGCTTACCTCCGATCACGGGTGGGATACCATTGGCCAAAGGGCTTTTCTACAAGAAGTGGTAGCGCGTTTACACGAGCATGGTATCCGCGTCAGTCTCTTTATTGATCCTACTCCCGAGCTTGTCGAAGGAGCTAAGACAGTAGGGGCCGATCGCGTGGAGCTTTACACAGGCCCCTATGCCCATCAGTTTGCACAAGACCCAGATGCCGCTATTGGGCCTTATGTGCGAGCTGCACAAGCAGCCCAACACATTGGCCTCGGTCTCAATGCAGGCCATGACCTCAATTTGGATAACCTACAGTTTTTCAAACAGCACGTGCCTGGCCTGCTCGAAGTCTCAATTGGGCATGCGCTCATATGCGATGCTTTGTATTATGGCCTCCACAATACGATCCAGATGTATTTGCGTCAATTGCGGTAAATACAGTGCAGCTGTGCCCCTAATGTACTACGACTAGCTCTTCGGGATCCCAGCGAATGATGCGCTCCTCGAAGTAACTGTTGTTGCACAACAGTGCAGGAGCTGCTGCACGGTAACCAAAAAGTGCATCTTCAATTACAGGATTCCCTGTACGCATGCTGTGAAAAAAGTTGACGAAGTGATCGTAATGAGCGCCTTTATAGTGAGGTTCAGCCTGATAATGCATTTTCTTGGGTGGAAGCATACGTGCTCGAGGTGCTACGGGCGTGCCCCCTTCTGATATCTTTTGTTGGAAGAAGGCATCGTCAAGTGGGTCAACAGAAATGTTTTTGTACAAAAACACGTCGTTCCAAGTGACGTCCATGGCACCTTCATTGCCCACCAGGCGCAAAAACGTATTGCCTGAAGTGCCATCTACAAAGTTGACGCGCAGCGACAAATTGAACCCAGGATGCGTGGTGCACTCTGGATAGTCAAATATGCCCAACAGCACATCAGGCACTTCTCGACCATCTTTCCAATAGCGCAATCCACCAGTAGCTACGATCTTGCGAGGCCCCTTGCTACTTGTGATGTAGTGTAGGCTTGAAAAAAGATGCACGAATAAATCACCAGATACGCCTGTGCCGTAATCGCGATAATTGCGCCAGCGGAAAAATCGCAATGGGTCCCATGGCCGTTGCATGGTAATGCTCAAATAACGGTCCCAATCGACAGTCTCGGGGGACGCATCCTCTGGAATGGGATATTGCCAGGCGCCCAATGGCGAATTACGCGCCCAAAACCCCTCAGCATAGTTTAACTGTCCGATCGCACCTGCTTCATACAGCTCTTTAGCCTTTTCATTGCCCAATGAGCTCATTCCTTGGCTACCCACTTGAAAGACCTTGCCACTTTGTTGTTGGGCAGCAATGATGGCAGCTCCTTCATCTACAGCATACACCATGGGCTTTTCGCAGTACACGGCCTTGCCAGCTGCTAAGGCTTCTACAGCAATCTTTTTGTGCCAAAAGTCGGGCGTGGCGACAATGACCGCATCAATTTCGGAACGAGCCAATATTTCGCGATAATCGCGCGTGACGAACAGGTCTTTCCCCCAGCGCTGGCGGGCTTGAGCCAGGCGTCCATCGTACAAGTCACATGCAGCTACTATCTGAACCCCAGGTATAGAAAGGGCTGTGGTCACATCAGCTATCCCCATACCTCCAGCGCCAATTACGGCAATTTGAATGTGATCGTTGGCGCTGAAAGAACGCCGGCGGCTCAGCCATTCGGGAAGCACATCGGGTTGGCGACCCAACAGCTCTACGCCACAGGCCATTGCTGCCGACCCCCAGGCAAGCTTGTGCAAAAAGCTACGTCGAGAAGAGCGGGACATAAAATGGGTGATTTTTGAGATGAATAAAACTAAGATTGCGTGCTAAGAGCTGTTGGCGAGCTGTTGAAAGGTGAACATACACAAACTCAGATGACTCAATATTAGCGATTTTCGAGCATTCTGTCCAAATGGAATCTCTATAGCCTTAGTTCATTTTCATCTGCGGCTAATTGCCTGAAGCCCACGAAAGTGAGCGCTGCACTCGAAACCATGGGGCTACGGCCTATGGCCAAGTTGCCATGTTGCCCATTTTTCGCCTTTCGGCAAACATGCAACTGCATGCCACTGCTGTGTGTCGGGATAGGGAAAATGCAGCTGCCAGGCATGGAGTGCAATCTGCCCCTTTTGCCATGCAATGGTACTGCCATAGGCGGCGTCACCTACGATAGGCATCTGGGCCAGCGCCAGCTGGATTCTTATCTGATGAAACCGCCCACTGAGCGGTTGCACTTCGAGCAGATATAACTGCTCATGCTGTTGGAGTATGCGCCAGCGCAATTGGCATGGCGTAGCGCCTTTTTCACCACGCGTTGCTTCTACGCTGCGCTTGCGATCTACACTGCGCTTCAGCCAATGGGTGAGTGTGCCCCTGGCAGCAGGTGGTGTGCCGAATACTACCGCCAAATAGCGTTTGCGCACTTGGCGGAGGCGAAAGGCCGTATGTAAACGGCGCAGAGCACTTCTGCGCTTGGCAAACAATAGCACGCCACTTACGGGCTTGTCCAGCCGGTGTACTACTCCTACAAAGGGCTGTCGCACGCTTTGGCTCAAATAGCCAGCTACCCATTCTTCCACTGTAGGCGATTCAAAGGGATTGCGTTCGACAATTAGCCCTGCCGGCTTGTGCACTGCAAGCCAGTGTTTCTCTTCTCTGATGATCTGGAGCATGGCCAAAAGGTAAATTACTCGCGTCGTTTTTTCATGGCACGATCAGAAGGCGTATTTCCCCTGTTTTGCGTTGCCTTTCCCAAGCTCGTACAGTATATAAGCCAGGGGGCCAGCTCGACACATCTACGTAGTGTGGCAACACGCCTTCGTACATTACTTGGCCAGTTGCATTTGATATGCGGAGGTGCCATTTGCCGGAAGGCCATTCAAAAAATACTGACTCTCGAGCTGGGTTGGGCCACATAGCCCAAGCTGGCAGTGGGATGGTGGGCTGTAGCGATGTGGTGTTGCCATTCCATTGAGCAACGAACAGATCGTACCAACCAGCTGAGTTGTAAGTCTGGTCGAGCCAAACATCCATATCGAAATGCCCTAGTACAATTGGCCATCCATTAGCAGTGTAGTCCAAGTCGGTCAGCTGTACAATGCCCTGCCCAGGTAGGTGCAACAATTGAGATGCAGTGGTGTCATCTGAGTGGAATTGGGCCAGCCATCCATCTGGCAGATCATCCGCAGCAATCTGAGTGAAAGGAGGTAGCGAAAAACTTTGGGCAAAAGAGCCCCCAAGCCAACAGGTATTGCCAAAGCACGAGGCGTCGAGCAGCTGATCATCGGCGAGGCCACCTATGCGTTGGGCACTCAGAGGGTGTCCCCATGTATCCCATTTGAGCCAAAAGCCGTCGTAGTGAAAACCAGGAGTGACGATGCCAATTGAGTCGTTCATATTAAGCACGCCGAGAAAAGAGCCCCATAAGTGAATGTGCCCTTGCTGATCTGTACTTATGGCGTGGGTGCGAGCCTCGTGCACACCACCAGCCATGCGGGCCCATAACGGAACACCTTGCGCGTCGAGCACAGCGACAAATACGTCGTGGTCTAAAGTGGATGAGTACAAAGTATCCTGGCCAAATACTAATTGGCCCTTGAAACGCCCGCCGATGGCAAGTTGCTCGTCGGGTAGCAGACAGCTCGCTTCGGCACGCACGCTACCTTGACCGCCTGCATGAAAGGAAAATATGGGCTGCCCTACGTCGTTGAGGCGTAGCGCAAATAGATCATGCGCACCTGTAGCGATGAGGGTATCTGGCTCGACAAAGAGCGAGTCGCTGAAGTAACCGGTAAGCCATATGCCCTGACTAGAGGGAATAATAGAAGCCAATTCCTTTTGCCCACTTCCAGATAAGACCAAGGACCACAGGCGTTGGCCATGCGCTGTGTGGAGCGCATGTACAAAAATGCCTTTGCTGCCACCAACTGTGTTGAGGGTCGTGTCGAGTAGCGTGGCCTGATTCCAAAAATAACCGCCCCACAAGATCGCGTCGTTGTGGGTGTTTAGTGCCACTGAAGCATCGTCATAGGCACTAGCTAATTGTTGCCACCAGCGGGTTTGCCCGTTAGTGTCCAGTGCCAGTAGCACGGCATCGTCTTGCATGGGGTCGAGTAGTTGCCCGTCGAGCCATAAAGGGCCACCCAGCGTAAAGGCTATGAACACATGCCCATAGCTATCTGTACAAATATCAGCTGGCTGTTCGTTGCCACTTGAGCCTATCCATCGCACCCATTGCCATTGAAAGGCGTAGATGTGTGAAATTGAAAGGACAACAAGCAATGACAGGATGCCAATAGCTCGTGGGGCAATTAGGGGCATATACGGCCTAGCCATAGAATGAATTTTGTGTAAACATGCAATAAATACGCTGTAGTGTGATTTGTTGTTTGACGACATGTAGTGTTGAATAGGGCAAAGAGCATGTGCAGGAAGCATGTAGCTTTGCGAATCAAAATTAGGATGCTAAAGATGAAGCAAATTACAGCGAGGTGGTGCTTAGTGGCCCTATTAGGCTGGTTGATTTTCTTATCGGCATGTACTGATGAAGTGCAAAAGCCACAAAGTGTGCCAGCACCAGACCCCACTATTGAATCGCTCAACGCGCAAATTGAAAAGACACCCAACAATCCGGCCCTGTATGCCCAACGCGGGCAGCTGTATTATCAATTGGGGGGAATGGATGAGGCCATCGCTGATTTTAAACACGCCTTGCAACTCGATTCCAATCAGGTGGAATATTGGCATCAATTGGCCGATGCCTATCTGGACTATTACCAATCGTACAATGCATTGAAAACTATGGAGTGGGCTGCCGCCAAATTTCCCCAGCGCATTCCCACTTTGTTGAAGCTGGCTGAATTCCAGCTGATTCTAAAAAAATACGAAGCTGCCTTGCGCACCTTAGAGCGCATCCGCAAAATTGATCCACTCCATACAGAGATGTTCTATATGTTTGGCTTGGTGTTCAAAGAGATGGGCAAAACAGAGCAGGCGATCAATGCTTTCCAGTCAGCAGTAGAGCAAGATGCAGACCACCTGGACGCTTGGCTCGAGCTAGGCCAGCTTTTTGCGCAGCAGAAAAATCCTATTGCTATGCGCTACTTCGACAATGCCTTGCGTATCGATGCGGCAAATGTAATGGTACTGCATGCCAAGGCTTACGCGCTGGCCAATTATTTCGATGAGGTGGAGCAAGCACTGGAAATTTATCGAAAAATTAGCCGCATCGACCCGCAATATCCCGATGCGTATTACAATGCAGGGCTCCTTTTGCTCGATTTGCACAAACCCGACGAAGCACTAAAGCAATTTGATTTGGCTGTACAAGTACATCCTGCTTTCAAAGAGGCATGGTATTATCGAGGAGTAGCCCATGAATTATTGGGCCAATTGGCCGCTGCCAAGACCGATTACGAAAATGCCCTCAATTTTGATCCGGATTGGGAAACTGCTCGCCAAGCACTCGCACGTATAGAGCAACAAGTGCAATGACCTATTATCTAAGGCAACATGTTGCGCACCTTCCACGCATACATGCCTAAACTTTCCAACTCACCGCAATTCACTTCAGAAGCCAAAGCGTCAAATTGTTGGGTGCGTCCGTTCCATGAGGGGCGCGTAATTAGCCACTCAGCTTGTTTCCACGGGCTTTTTTCTAAGAGCGACACAATGCCCGTGGGGGCAAAAAGGCTGGTGCGGCAAATTTCTCGGGCAGTATACATGTCGTTTTGGGCAACTACCTGTGTGTTGTAGATAAGCAGTGGTAGCTCTGTAGCAATTACTTCGGCAGGTATGCCGTTTGTCGAAAGGCGTCCCTCAATGATGTGGAGCAGATTGAGCGAATTGTATTCTTGTGCCAAGCGTTCCAACACATACCCCTGATGCATGAGCATAGCTTCGAAGGTCATCAAATAATACAACTCGTGTTCAGTATTAATTGCGCGCAACAACGCAGTGGTGAGGTAAAGGTAGCCGCCAGGTAAGCAAAAGGCACGTATGCGTTCTTCGTCTTGTAATACATGTACTTTCCATGGGCGATATTGATTCCACCGATTGTGGGAAGGTGACTTGCGGTCCAAGTGTATGCGCAAAGTCGCTTGGTCGTATAGCGCTTGGAGAAAATCATATACCGAAGTATCGTATGGTGGTGCATCGGGCAAGAATACAGTAGCAGGATCACTAGCAATAGCCTTGGCTAAAATGTCGCCTAAGCGCTCGCGCTGGGTTCGAGAAAACTCTTCGGGCTTAGGTATAGAAAACTTGCGCGGCTGACAAGACCATCCCCCACCAATTAGAACCCATATCAACCACGGGGCAATTCGATGAAACGACATGTGTATCGTGTTTGTCCCTGCATATGCGGCAGTGGCCGCAACAATACTGTTTGTCAGATTTGTTTTGCTGCAAACATCGATGCAAAGCTATCGCAAAAAATCTACTGCTGCCAAGTACACAAGAGCAAGGCCCTATTTGAAATGTGAAAAATATGCCTGCATGCAGTAGCAAGGACATCTCTTTTTATGTGGGAATAGTTATGAGCTCTTGGATGGTGTGGCGAAAACGAAGAGGAAGAGCATGAATGTAACTGTGGAGTGCTACAACTTTTTAGGGCGTTTGTCCTTAATTTTGGCAATGGGCGCAGCTCATGGCTGGGTAAGGCTAACCAAAGTTTTTCTCCAAGTGTACCTATCACTATGATTATTCCAATTGGCGACGACCAAGTAAGAGGTGGGCATTTCCCTTACTTCTCATATGCTTTTATTGCTTTGAATGTGTTCATCTTTTTAGTGCAAAATTCCCTTGAGCCTGGGACCTTGGAAAGGTACTTTTACCTGTTTGGCGCGGTACCCAAGTGGCTATTCGAAGGTGAGGGCATGTTGGGTATGTTGACCAGTCAGTTTGTGCACATTGGTTGGGGGCATCTATTGGGCAATATGCTCTTTATGTGGATATTCGCCGACAATATTGAAGCCACTATCGGTAGCAAGCGATTTGTGCTTTTTTACCTCATAGGAGGCTTGTTGGCTGTATGGGCTCATGCCTGGATACACCCTGAAAGTGAAGTGCCATTGGTAGGAGCTAGTGGGGCAATCTCCGCAGTAATGGGAGCCTATCTGGTGCTCTTCCCCACTTCGCGCATCAAACTTTTGTTTCTCGTCTTTCCATTTCGCATACATGCAGTGATTTTTCTGGTCTTTTGGTTTTATCAGCAGGCAATGGCTGGCATAGAGGAGGTCAATGGGCTAACGTTGGGCCAAGTCGCGTGGTGGGCTCATATCGGCGGGTTTGTTTATGGGATGCTCATGGGTGGATGGTATCGCCTTAAGGGCGATCGGGCCGAGGTGCAGTTGGAGTGAGCTTGTCGACTTCAATGGCATGGGGTGGCTTGAGGTGACTGCGTTTCCATCGGCGGTGCGTCCATAACCAGTATTGAGGAGCTGATCGGATGAGCGCTTCGAGCTTATGCGCAAAGGCTGCGGTGATGGCACCCCGAGGAGTGGTAGGTGTCACATCGAGCAGTTGCTCAAAGCTCGCTTCATAGCGAGCCCATCCGCATTTGCGTACCGCTGCAAAATAAACAGGAAAGCCGCTTTTGCGGGCGATCTTATCTACCCCGTGAAAAAAGGGCGTATCTTGTGCTAAGAACTGTAGCCAATGAGCATGATGTATGTCCAGTGGCGTTTGATCAGCTACAAACAGCGCTACAGCAGGCCAGCGCTTCATCTGAGCCAGCATGCGTGGCACTTGATCGTGAGGACATAGCTTGAGCCCTAAATGAGTGCGACAATGCTGCATCAACATGTCGATGAGCGGATTGGATAGCGGCTTGTATACGGCCCAAGCATCAAAAGGTGCCGTAGCCAATGCCAACATATGGCTGAGCCATTCCCAATTGCCATAATGTCCACTTATGAGAAGGACACTTTGTCCTTGCAATAGATGCTTCTGGATGGCTTGAAATCCTTTTAGAGAAAAACGGTGACTAAGCACATGAGGCTTAATGGCAAAGCCCTTGAGTGTCTCTGCAATGAGCTCACCGAAGTGTAGGTAAAAACCCGCTTCAACTTCTTGGAGTTGTTGAGGGGGATGACGAGGAAAAGACTGCTGCAAGTTGTGGCGTACGATGGTCTTGCGATAGCCCGCTACAGAGAAGGTGAAAAAAGAAATCATGCGTGCTAAAGCCTTCCACATCGGCCAAGGTAACTTACTCGCCAAGCTAATGCAGCTGTATAGTACTCGCACAATCCCATGTAGGGCCTTATGATTACGAGCTTGTGTATTTTGGGCCTTGTTTTTCATCCTTGATGCAATCCACTAAAAATGCACAGCAGGCGAAAGTTTATCCTACAAAGCTTATTGGGAGCTTGGGTATGGGCTTTTGGGGTTCAATCATCGTGGCTTCGTGCGCAGCGCCGGCACCGCAAAAATCCGAAAAAAAGTCTTCCGCTCGTGTTGTCCACGTGGAATCATGGCCTTCCGGCAAATGAAGTGGCATGGAATACACTTCAGCATGGCGGATCTGTAGTTGATGCAGTAGAAGCCGGCGTACGTGTGCCCGAAGCTGATCCAAAAGTACGGTCGGTGGGGTATGGCGGCTTGCCCGATCGCGAAGGCCGCGTAACACTTGATGCGTCTATCATGGGGCCTGATGGCCGTTGTGGTGCAGTGTGCTTTTTAGAGCATATCAAACACCCCATTTCGGTAGCGCGCAAGGTCATGGAGCAAACACCCCATGTGTTGTTGGCAGGAGAAGGCGCCTTGCAATTTGCCCTATCGCAGCAGTTCCCAAAGGAAACACTGTTGACGCAACAAGCCCGAAAAGCTTGGGAAAAGTGGCTGCAAAGTAGCCACTATCAACCCCAAATAAATGTGGAAAATCACGACACAATCGGCATGTTAGCTGTAGACAGGCAAGGTGATATGGCGGGAGCCTGTACCACTAGTGGCTTGGCCTTTAAGATGAGGGGGCGCGTAGGCGATTCACCTATCATTGGAGCGGGCCTGTATGTAGACAATCGCATAGGTGCAGCTGTAGCTACAGGTTTAGGAGAGGCTGTATTGCGCACATTGAGTACCTACCAGGTAGTGGAAGAGATGCGTAGAGGTGCTACGCCTCAACAAGCTTGTGAAATGGCTATCCAACGCATTATCGAATGGCATGGCAACGTACCACCAGACTTTCAAGTGGGGCTATTGGCAGTAGATAAAGGCGGTTCATGGGGAGCTTTCAGTATTCATTCAGGGTTTACTTTTGCCCTGACCACTTCCCATGGAAGCCAATTGCATACAGCGCCCTCTCGTTTCTGACGCTAATCAGCTAAAAGCTTGCTATATTTTGGCAAATATGTAGCATGTCTTGACAATTTGAGGATGTTACCATTAATTTAGCGACCCAAAGATGAACTATTCAACCTCCCTTGGCCAAAAAGGAGAGGTAAAAAAAAGAATCCCATGAGCATTCCAACCTTGCCTTACTGTGGCTGTGCCCACAGCTTATGCCGATTTATACGCGAGCTTTCCTGCCCCAATAATGTCCAAAGTTTGGTACATGGCTCTTTGTTGAGCGTCGGCGATGTTGTCATATTGCGATTTATGCATATGGAACGAGATTTGAGAGCTCAATGATGGACGAGAGCTCAACTCTCGTGGGGTAGCTGGCGTGCTTTGTCAAACAAGTTCGCCTTTGCTTAAAAGTTACACATGCAAAAGTGCAAGGTGAATTATTATCCCAAATGTATCCAAAACCGAAAAACATGCCTGAAGCGCTTGTGGTGAAGCGGGTGGTGCTTGCTGATGATCATCCCATCTTGATGATAGCCCTTTCCTCCCTATTACACACTAGCAAAAAATACAAGTTCGAAGTAGTGGCAAAAGCATACAACGGTGAAGAAGCCCTACATGCCGTGCGTGCGTTTTTGCCCGATTTACTCATTCTCGATCTCAATATGCCTCAACTCGATGGCTTGTCTGTGTTGGACCGATTGGGCTCCAAATGGTCCAATTTACACATATGTGTATTATCCGCATATGATGACTGCAAAATCGTGCGGCAAGCTTTTCGAAAAGGTGCAGATGGCTATGTGCTAAAGCAGAGTAGCCCATCAGATATATTGAAAGCTTTTGAAGATGTGGTGGAAGGAAATACGGTATTAGGTCAAGGTGTAGCTTTGCCAGGTCAGGTAAATGGGCATACCGTGCATCACGCGCACATCTCTTCTTCTAATTGCTTTGCTGATGCCTTTATACGAAGGCAAAAACTTACCAAAAGAGAGCTCGAAGTGCTGAGACTCATCTCTCAGGCTATGAGTAATAAGGAGATTGCTAAAAAATTGTATATTAGTGATCAGACTGTAAGTGTACACCGAAAAAATATCATGCGCAAATTGGGTGTCACTAACACAGCAGGGCTGTTGAAAGCTGCTTATGAAAATGCTTTAATCTGAAAAAAAAAGATGTATTTACCCCATTTAGGGTAGTGGTTGATTGCTTACATTGCTGTAAATTTGCCGTGACTACTATCTGTTGAACTTTAATATGGTTTTTTTAGTGAAGTATTTGGTTTTTTTGTAAGTGATAGATAGCTTTGCATGGTACTTTCTGTACGTGCTCAAAATCCCATGAACAGGCCTGCCTCAGTAATCGGGTGTTCTGAAACCCAAGTTTGCCTTAAGCTCTGAGAAGAAAGCTCTGCTTGTGCTTGCCTAATTCGTGGGATTTTGCGCTCTTTTTGAAAAGTAAAGCATTGTTGGGCGTGTGCCTTTTGCTGCTAATAAAGTTATTGTTTTATTATTAACAAATTGTGATCTTATGGAAAGAACGAATTTTACCATTGCACGTCAAGCAAGGTGGTTGCTGGCATCCTTGGCTATGCTCCTTGTGGGGAGTGGTGCCTGGGCCCAGTCCATGGCTTGTAATGACAACGTGCAGGTTTCGGCAAGCCCAGACCTTAATACCTGTGAGGTGTCGCTTTCTGCCGATGACCTTCTCGAAGCACCTGATCCGAACACCACTTATACTATTATGGTGTTTCAGGGTGTGAACTTACTGTTTCAGGGAGCTTCACCTGTAGTCTTCAATGCCTCTGACCTGTTAGGCGTCAACCTGGTGGCAAAGGTGATTGATGACAACACGGGTAATGCCTGCTGGAGCAGCTTTGTAGTAGAAGACAAGGCCGCTCCTGTGATTACTTGTCAAAATGCTGTGATTTCGTGCTCGGACGACTACAACCTGCCCTTTGGCAATGGTGTTGTGGGCACCACGGTTACAGCTGATGACAACTGTTCAGCTGATGGAGATATCCAAATCCTGATGGTGGACAATTGGTGGAACGATACTGATCCTTGCGATGGCGATAACGCTGTAGTATTGATCCGCACTTTTGTCGCTGTCGATGCTTCGGGTAATGAGTCTGATGTATGCTTTCAAACAATCACCATTGAGCGTCCCGACTTCATCGACATGCCCGATGATTTGACTGTTGATTGCGCTGCTTATGCAGCTAATCCCAGCCAGATTGACGCTACACCTGTATCTGAAGGTGGCGCAGGTGTGCCCATGGGGTGGACGGCTTCGTCGAATGGCCCAGTAAGCCTGGATGGCCAGTACTGTAGGTATACTTACTCGCATTCGGATGAGAATTTGGCTGCTTGCGGTACGACTTTCAAGATCGTGCGTACGTGGACGGTGATCGACTGGTGCTTGGGTCAAGTAGTTACTTTGTTCTTCGATCCATTGACTGGTAATGTGGAAGATGCTATCCAGATCATCAAGGTCACCGACACGACGGCTCCGAGCATTCAGATGGACGACTATACGGTGAATGCGAACATACCTGGGGTGCATCCGCAGCCATGTAAGTCGACGGGCTTTTTGCCACCGGCTCAGATTACGGACGACTG